>OJDW01000007.1_pt1 | contig 407338 bp, 370 predicted proteins | sample 1593131 | NCBI WGS metagenome assembly OJDW01 (sample SAMN05416874, study PRJEB24817) | seawater metagenome | isolation source: Sea water | place: Canada:Atlantic | collected 2013-11 | reverse complement strand
ATAGCAGGTCGCTCCTTTTTTAATAAAACCCCTCAGTCATGTGAAAAGTTTTTTTTCACAAGTCTTGAGGGGTTTTTTTTTGCTTAAAATCGAGATATTGGGACCAGAAGGCAAAGCGAGAGTGGGTGCTTGCTTAGGTAAAGTAAAACACTAACTAAACCAAAAAAAACCACTCGTACTGAGTGGCCTAAGAAATCCGTAAATATTTAAAAGCTACTAATCGATGCAATAAAAATCACCATCACCAATATGAGCAACAGCTTTTGAGTTCTCATCCAGAACGGCTCCGTAAGAATTTCCACCATCACAGATATCTTCTGAAGTGTAGACAGCATGAAAAACTTGTCCAGAGATAGTTGAAAAAGATGAAATGGTGATGTTCTCATCTGAGCAGTGGCTAATATCTTCCACCTTACCAACTTCTAGTCTTACCTGTGGAGTTAGCTCAATTTCACCACCTTGTAAGTCGGTATAATTCTCTTCTTCAAATATTTGATAAAGAGACCCATTATTTAGTTCACTTGGTATGACACAAGCATAGCTTGAGAAAGACAAAGTTATGGCTATTAAGGTAAGGACTTTTTTCATTGGCTCTCCAGATTTATTTTTTCAGGATAATAAAAGATCTTAGGGCTCTGCGCAATGTTACTTGTAGAAATTATCTAGTCTTTAAACGTTATAACGCAGAGCAAGGCCATGGTTATTATTACCTTGTTGGACACAGGCATACTGTAGCGAGTAAAATAATATTATGTCGGGACTAAATTCAAAGATCTTAAAAGCACAATTACTTATCCTCTTTCTACTTACAGCAGTTAGCTTCTTTGCTTTCTACTTTCATGACTCTTTGCCAGACAATTTTATGTCAATTAGTTCTGAAGAAAATGGAGTTGGATTTTTCTCATACTACAGTAGTTCTTTAGTGAGCTTTGTTGGTTATTATTCTGGTCCTTGGATATTCTTTCCTTTCTTAAGTTTTTCTCTTCTCTACACATTCTTTTTTTCTAGAAGAGATTTTAAATTAGATACTTTAAATGCTTTTTTATTATGTGGGCTCTTTTTAAGTTCTAGTATGTTGATCTATCCAAGATTCTTAGGTGATGGGCTGTTTTATCTCTTTGGGTCTTACTTAAATCAAAGCGATGTTATTTTCTTGGCCTTCTTTTTTCTAGTTTCAAGTTTAGCTTGTAGCTTTCGAGGTGGTTTTAGAGACGCAATGGTTTCGGCAATGAATTTAATGAGAAATCTACCAGGTATCCTTAGTAGAACTTGGTATGTGTGGAGTTCTTTCTGTGACCGAATGGCCCAAAGAACAAGGGGTGCGAGTGATTTACTTAAAAAGAAGATTCCGTCTGGATTATCTGGGCAATTAGAATGGAAGAAAACAAAAGCTGAACCTAACTCATCATACGCACAAAGTGTAACTCCTATTAGAGAAGAAGCTAAAACTTATGTGCCAGAAGCTCACTCAGTGGAAGCTGAAAACGTTTATAAAAAAGAAGAAGTTCAGGTTAAAGAAACACCTAAAAAGATATTACCGAAAGCTAAACCTCAAAGAAATGCCTCTGGTGAACAGATTGAAATGAATTACTTTGCCGCTGTTTCTACGGTTTCAATGAAGAGGGATAATCAACAAAATATTCAGCCAGATAGCGAATACTTCAGCGATATTATCGCAAGAATTGTTAACACCCTTGAAGAATTCAGAATTGATGGGGAAATTATTAACATCTTAAAAGGCCCGGTCGTTGATACATTCGAATTGAAACTCGGTGTTGGTGTAAAGGTTTCTAAAGTAACTAATACTCATAAAGAATTAAGTATGGCCCTTTTAGGAGCTCCTATTAGGATTGTTTACCCAATGATAGGTAAACAAACCGTTGGGATTGAAGTACCAAGGAATCCTAGAGAGATCATCTATTTAGATGAGGTTTTAAATACACAAGAATTCAAAGACTCTAAACATAAGCTTCCTATTGCTATGGGAAAAAATGCTTATGGGGATACATTTGTAGTAGATCTAGCGGCGATGCCTCATATGCTTGTTGCTGGAGCGACCGGGGCTGGTAAGTCAGTTTTTATCAATGCTCTTCTTGTTTCTTTATTAGTTAAAAAATCGCCAGAACAAATGAAGCTTATCTTAATTGATCCAAAGCAACTCGAGCTTGCTCTTTATCAAAAGCTTCCTCACTTAATTATGCCTGTCTTAACTGATGCTAAGAGTGCAGCCATTGCCTTAATGTGGGCAGTTCAAGAAATGGAAAGGCGTTACACGATCTTAAAAGAAATGGGTGTGAGAAATATTGAAGGCTTCAATCAAAAAGTTAAGAAGGCCGATCCTGATCAGCTTGCTGCGATTAAGCAATATTATGAAGATGACGGTGAAGTTTATGAGCTACCTTATTTGGTCATTATTGTTGATGAGTTCGCTGACTTAATCCTAACTAAGGCCGGAAAAGAAATTGAATGCAATATTAATAGGCTTGCAGCAAAAGCGAGAGCTGCCGGTATTCACTTGGTTCTCGCAACGCAGAGACCTTCAGTAGATGTTATTACAGGTACTATTAAATCTAATTTTCCTACTAGAGTGAGTTTTAGGGTTACGGCTAGTCAGGATTCAAGAACAATTCTTAATACGGTTGGAGCAGAGATGCTTCTTGGTAAGGGTGATATGCTCTTCAAGCAAGGAGCTCAAAGTATAAGATGCCATAGTTCGTTTGTTGATGAAGACGAGATAGAAGTCTTAACTGAAAAGCTTTCTTCAATTCCTACTGACTTTAAAACCCAGGCCATGGAGTATTTAGAGAATGGTGGGGACTCTGAGGTCCAGGATGAGTATGCTTATGGATCTCACATTGCGTCATCAAATGACTCTGATGTGAAAGATAAAAACTTATTCGAAGAAGCTATCAGAGTTGTTGCTGAGCAGCAGTCAGCTAGTGCTTCAATGCTGCAGAGGCGCCTAAGAGTTGGTTATAACAGGGCTGCAAACCTCATTGAGGAACTTGAAGCTAAGGGAATTGTTGGTCCAGCAGAAGGATCAAAAAGACGTAAGGTTTTAGTTCCTCCCATGTGATATTAACAGAGTGAATCAATAGGTCTAAACCTTCGTAATCCCTTACTATAAGGTTGTTCATCCAGTTTCCCTATGCTATTTAATGCATACATTTTTATACCCTGCGGGCACTCCGCAGATTATCAACATTCGCATCACTGCGGTGGTCCCGAGAGGGTCGTAGGTGCGATTAGAAAACCACCCGTTAAGGAGAAAATTGTGGCTAATGACTTACAATTACAAGAACTACTAGAAGCCGGAGCTCACTTCGGTCACCAGACACACAAGTGGAATCCAAAAATGAAGAAATACGTTTTTGGTGAAAGAAACGGTATTTACATCGTTGATCTTGGAAAAACTATTCCTCTTGCAAAACAAGCTCATGACTTTTTGAAGAAAACTTCTCAAGAAGGAAAGCCAGTACTTTTCGTTGGTACGAAAAGACAAGCAGCTCAAGCTGTTAGAGATGCTGCTGAATCATGTGGCGCTTTTCACGTAACTAACCGTTGGCTAGGTGGAATGCTTACAAACTATAAAACAATCAACCTTTCTATCGATAAGCTTCGTAAAGTTGAAAAGATGAAAGAGACTGGTGATTTTGGTCTTCTTACTAAAAAAGAAAGATCTAAGATCGAAAAAGATATGATCAAGCTTGAGAAAAACTTAGGTGGGATCAAAGATATGAGAAAACTTCCTGGAGCTCTTTTTGTTGTTGATCCTAACAACGAAAGAATTGCTATCCAAGAAGCTAACGTACTTGGAATTCCTGTAGTTGCTATCACTGATACTAACTGTGATCCTGCTGGAATCTCTTATGTTGTACCTGCAAACGATGATGCTATTAAGTCTGTAACTTTACTTGCTGGGTATTTCGCAAGTGCTGTTAGTGAAGGTTCTAAAAGTGTTAAGAAATCTCAAGCCAATAAAGAAACTGGTGGAAGAGACGCTTCTCTTGAAAAAGAAATCATTTCAAAGTTTGAAAAAGATATCGACCTTCAAGGTGAAGAAACTGCTGAGTAATTAATAATTTTTTAAAGAGGATATTAAAATGGCAATAACTGCTAGTGCTGTAAAAGAATTAAGAGAACAAACCGGTGCCGGAATGATGGCCTGTAAAGACGCCCTTAAGGAAACTAACGGGGATCTTGAAGCTGCTGTTGATTACCTTCGTAAGAAAGGTTTAGCTGCTGCACAGAAGAAGCAATCAAGAGTTGCTGCTGAAGGTGCTGTTGCAACTATCGTTGATGGTAACAATGGTGTTCTAGTTGAAGTTAACTGCGAAACTGACTTTGTTTCAAAGGGTGATGACTTCCAAAACTTTGCAAAATCAATTGGTGAATGGACGCTTGCTAACAAGCCTTCAGACATTAATGAATTAAAAGACTCAAAATCTACTGAATCAAATGAACTTACACTTAAGTGTGGAGAGAAAGTTGATATCAGAAGATTTGTTGCTGTTAGCGCTGACGGCGTTCTTGGAAGCTATAACCACGGTGGAAAGATCGGTGTTTTAGTTAATCTTAAGTCATCTGATAAGGGTGAAAAAGTTCAAGGCCTTGCTAGAGACATAGCTATGCATGTTGCAGCAGCATCTCCTAAGTTTTTAAATGCTAGTGAGATTGATGAAGATTACAAACAAAGAGAAGCAGCTATTTATAAAGCTCAACTTCTTGAAGAAGGTAAACCTGAGAATATGATTGATAAAATCATCATGGGTAAACTTGGTAAATTAGCTAAAGAAGTATGTCTAATGGAGCAAGCATTCGTTAAAGATCCAGACATGAACATCAAAAAGCTAATCGCTAGTGTTGGAAGTGACATTGAAGTTGTAGCTTTTCATAAGCTTAACTTAGGTGAAGGTATCGAGAAGAAAGAAGATAACCTCGCTGATGAAGTTGCTAAAATGACTGGTAAGCAATAGTAAATAAAATTTCGAATAAATAAGGGGACTGTTGCGGCAACGCGAGTCCCCTTTTTTTTGCATAGGAAGTTGAATGAAATATAAAAGAATACTTCTTAAATTATCAGGTGAAGCTCTAGCCGGTAATCAAGGTGGGGGCATCTGTCCCGAAACAATCACAAGTTTAGCTGAAGATATTAAAGAAATTCATGAATTAGGAATTGAGATTGCTCTCGTTATCGGTGGAGGTAATATTCACCGCGGAGTTGCTGGATCTACTAAGGGAATGGATAGAACGACTTCTGATCATATGGGTATGCTCGCTACTATTATCAACTCACTTGCTCTTCAAGATCATCTTGAAAGAATAGGGGTTTTTACAAGAGTGACTACGGCCATTGAGATGCAAGAGATTGCTGAGCCTTATATTAGAAGAAGAGCTGTTAGGCACTTAGAAAAGAAAAGAGTCATTATCTTTGCTGCAGGAACTGGTAATCCATACTTTACAACGGATACGGCCGCTGCACTTAGAGCAAATGAAATAGATGCAGAAGTTATTCTAAAGGCTACAAAAGTAGATGGTATCTACGATAAAGATCCTGTTGGAAATGATGATGCTGTAAAATATGATAAATTAAAGTTTATCGACGTATTGAAACAAGAAATTAAAGTAATGGATTCCACTGCAATTTCTCTATGTATGGACAATGAATTAGATATCATTGTTTTTGATATTTTCGAAAAAGGGAATATTAAGAAAGTTGTAGAGGGCGAGAAGATCGGAACAATAGTTACAAATAAATAGGAGCATTTCATGTTAGATGAAATTAAACCAGTTTTAGAAGAAAGTATGACAAAGGCTTTAGAGTCTTTAAAACATCAACTAACAAAAGTAAGAACAGGAAGAGCCTCGGCAAATGTTCTTGATGGTGTCTCTGTTGATTATTATGGTTCATCGACTCCTATCTCTCAAGTTGGTCAAATTAGTACACCCGAAGCTAGGCTTCTCCAGATTCAGCCATTTGATAAGACTCTTATCGCTGATATTGAAAAAGCAATCATGGGTGCAAACTTAGGTCTTACTCCTTCAAATGATGGAAACTTAATTAGAATTCCATTTCCAGCTTTGACTGAAGAGAGAAGAAAAGATCAAGTGAAAGATATTAAGAAGCTTGGAGAAGACGCGAAGATTGCTATAAGAAATGCGCGTAGAGATCAAAACGATCTTGTTAAGAAAGCAGAGAAAGATAAGTCCATTGGTGAAGACGACTCTAAGAAGTTTCAGGCTGAGATTCAAGTTGTTACCGATAAATATGTAAAACAAGTTGATGAGATCATGGAATCTAAAGAGAAAGAAGTCCTTTCAGTTTAATAATGAAAGAAACTCTTGAAAATCAATTCAAACATGTCGCAATCATTATGGATGGTAATGGTAGGTGGGCTGAAGCGCGTTCTCATGCGAGAGTTTGGGGGCATATTCGTGGAAGCCGGATTGTTTCAGAGATAGTTGAAGAAGCGGATGACCTAGGGGTTGAGTCATTAACTCTCTATGCATTTTCAACGGAGAATTGGAGCCGTCCATTATTAGAAGTAAAGACTCTCTTTTTATTACTTAAGAAATTCATTAAGAAAGAAAAGAAGCGAATCATCGCAAACGATATTAGATTTAAGGTTATGGGGGATATCTCTCCTCTTCCTGATGAAACAAAATCTCTTATTTACGAATTAGAAACCCTAACAAAGAATGCAAAAGGACTAAAACTGAACTTTGCATTTGGTTACGGTGGAAGAGATGAAATCATCAAGTCAGTAAATTGCTTTATTAAAAAGAATCCAGGAAAAGAACTCACAAAAGAGGATTTGGCGGAGAATCTATTGATCCCCGAAATCAAGGATGTAGATCTTCTGATTCGTACTGGCGGTGACATGAGGGTTTCTAACTTTCTCTTATGGCAAATCGCTTACGCTGAACTATATTTTACAAAGACAAAGTGGCCTGAATTTAAGCGTAGTGAGTTTAGGCAAATAATCCTAGAAACAAATGACAGGGAAAGACGATTCGGTTCAGTAGAAAAAACAGACTCATTGAATGAAAACGAAATGAGAGCCGATGAGAACTTGAGGCTAATGTCTTCTTCAAAGACAGAATGGAGAGGTAATTAGTGTCTAATACAAATAAAAGAATCGCATCGGCACTTGTGCTCTCCGCTTTGGTGGCATTTCTCATTTATTTGGGGTCAAAACCAACCATCGGCTTTGTTATCTTAGTTGGTTGTTTGGCCATAGATGAGATCTATTGCAATATCTTTAAAAGAGAGAGATGGAATTTAAATTATTTTATTTCTCAAGCTATCTTATTGATCCCAGCGATCTTTCTAAATTTCTTCGACAATACGATGGGGTTATTCAACGTCATGAATAATGCTGCCGTTTTATTTAATATCGTTCTCGTTGTTTATCTCTTTTATGTAAATATTGAAGGAAACTTTTTGGAGTTTGTTTCATCTAAGTTTCCGGCTATAGGGGGACTTATGATTGTCCTTCCTGTCACGGCCTTAACTTCACTCTTTCATTATGGGGATTGGCGTGAATTCTTAGCAGTCCTTCTTCTAGTAAATTTTGGCATGGATACTGGGGCTTGGTTTTTTGGCAAAAATTTTGGAAAGCATAAGCTTTGGAAAGCCGTCAGCCCGAATAAAACAATAGAAGGCCTTATTGGTGGAATAATTACCTCAGGTATTGTCGGGGGTGTTAGTTGGCATCTCTTGTTCGACGTAATGTCAGTGCAACTGTTTGTTTTCTTTAGCTTTTTAGGACTTATGTCACAAGTCGGTGATCTGATACAAAGTAAAATAAAAAGACAAGCAGAGGTAAAGGACAGCTCTTCTTTGATCCCAGGGCATGGTGGGGTTTATGATAGAATAGACAGTCTAATATTCTTAGCTCCGTTTTACGCGCTTGCTTTGAAGTACTTTAACTTTGGTTAATCGATGCTTGAACAAATTTTAATATTTATCATTTTCTTAGGTCCTTTAGTTTTCTTTCATGAGCTAGGGCACTTCCTGTTTGCACGTCTCTTTGGTGTGAGGGTTGAAGTCTTCTCTATTGGGTTTGGTCCTAAACTTCTAAAATACAAGATGGGTGATACTGAATACGCTTGGTCCTTAATTCCATTAGGTGGCTACGTTAAGATGTTCGGAGATAACCCACTCACTAAAGATGAAATTCCTGACGAAGACCGTCCTCATAGTTTTACTCATAAAAATAAATGGCAAAGATTTTGGATCGTCATGGGCGGACCACTTGCAAACTTCGTTCTTGCTTATTTTATTTTTTATGCTCTATTAGTTTCAGGGGAGAGAATTCCCGAGATTAGAATTGGTGTTATCGAAAAAACAAATGTTCTTTACTCAAAAGGTTTGAGATCTGGTGACGTCATTAAAGAAGTTAATGGTGTACCTGTTTATAATCCTAGTGACGTTGTTGTTGAAGGCCAAGATGAGATAAAGGGAATAGTCGTTAGTCGTTCAGGGAAAGATGTTGCGATTGCTTCAAGTGTTTCTGGAGAAAACTTTCAAGAGTCTTTTGCCAAATCCCCTTTAATGCGATCTCCAGTCATTACTAATGGCAAGAACGAGCGATTTGCAGTTAGTCTTACTGAAGATAAGGTCGATTGGAATCTTTCACTTGATCAAATACAGCATTCAGAGAACCCAATCTCTAAACTAACACTTTTTAAAGTTAAAAAAGACGCTACGGCCAAAAAGGGAGATGCTTACGCTACCTTAGAGCTTGAAGAAAATAGTAAAAGTACTATTATCCTTAGTGATCCTACAAAAGCTCTTGAGTCTCTTAAAGAAGCTGGATTTTATCCTATTGATCTCATGATCAAAAGTGTGAACATGAAGTCGCCCTCAGATGAAGCAGGACTGAAAGGTGGGAATGTCATTATTGGTGTTGATGGTAAGAAGTTAAACTCTTTCTATGACCTACGTAATGCTATCGATAAAGCTAACGAGGGCGCTGTAAATCTTCAGATTATAGATAATGGTGTGGAGAGGAATGTAAGCCTTACCCCTCAAGTTAAAACAATCAAAAAGAAAAAGATAAAGCTTATCGGAGTATATAGTGCAGGTGTATTCCAAGGAATACGTTTCTATAATACGAACTCACGAGGGTTTCTTAATTCATTCTATCTCGCTTTCCCTAGAACATGGGAAAGCATTCTCAAGACGGTTGATGGATTCAAGAAACTGATAACAGCCGAAGTTTCTGCAAAAAATATTGGTGGACCTTTGGCCATTGGGAAAGTTGCAACGGATTCGTTTAACACAAGCTTTTCTTACTTCTTTCAGTTGATGGCGCTTATCTCTATCAACTTAGGAATTATCAACCTATTCCCAATTCCAGTTTTGGATGGTGGGCATATAATGTTTATTTTCCTTGAGGTTCTCAATAGGGGTCCTGTTTCTAGGAGAAAGATGGAGATCGCGCAACAATTTGGACTGTCATTGCTGCTTATGTTGATGGTAGGCGCTCTGTATAATGATGTTGTAAGATTTTTTTAAAATGAGCTACTCTTTATTTGTCGATTCATCAGAGTTTTTAACAATCGGATTGCTTGATAAAAATTTGAATTGGGCTGAATTTAAAACATATAAAAACAAGAAAAGTTCTGGAGTCTTTCATGGGCTCCTAGAAGAAATTCTTACTAAATATGAAATAGACTTATTTAAGTTAGATCGCGTCTTTTACTGTGCTGGGCCTGGTAGTTATACTGGTGTTAGGTTAGTTGAAGGTTTTGCTCAGATCCTAAGATGGAAAGAAATTAAAACGAATTCTTTCTATTTCTTTGATGTGCCTAAATTCTTGAATCATCAGAAAGGAAAATGGATATCAGAGGCCCACAAAGGTGAATACTTCATTTTTTCTTGGGATGGAGTAAAAAGTGAATCTACCTTAGTACCTAAAAGTGAATTCGTTGTTGAAGAAGAAAATATTTTCACTATCTCTTCGAGTATTGAAAGTATTCCAAAGAGTATTTCAACCTTAGAATTAATTGAAAATAATTCCAAAGAGTTATTTTCAAGAATTGTAGAAGATGATTTATCAGAAACTCCTTACTATTATAGGGCAATAGATAAAGAGTTTACTAAACCCAAGCAAACGAAAGGTTTATAGTGAGATATTTTTATATAAATAGATTTATTCACTTTCTATTCATTTTCACGACTCTCGCTTTTTTAACTTTAGGGTTCTCATTACTTTCATTAATTTCATTAGTTTCCTATGGGTTGGCCCTTCTCTTTTTCAGAAGAAAGGTAGGAGTCTATAAGGAAAATCTTAGTATTACAGATGGAGTTTTGTATGCTCCGTCTAATGGCAAAGTTATTGGTATATTACCAAACGTGGATCATCCAACGCTTGGTAAAGATTTTACGGAAGTGGTTGTTCGAATTCCTTGGAACGTTGAATACGGGATCTACCTTCCTTTTTCGAGTGAGATAAAAGACTTAGTTAGTGCAAAAGGAAGAGAGCATTTTAGATACTCAAAAGAAAAAGTATTGCTAGATAGGGCAGGTCTCTTGATCTCCCTCAAAGATTTAAAAGGTGACGAAATTGGTCTACAACTGATTAAGTGCCCCATGGGACTTTGGCCTGAGATTAAAGTCATGCCTGGGGATAGAGGAAAGAGACAAGCGAATATTGGCTTATTACCTTTTGGTGGCACTCTGGTCTTATATATACCCAATAAATATGAGATACTTATACAAGTTGGACAGGAATTAATGGCAGGCGAATCTTTGATTGCAGGTCATCATTGAGATTTTTAAAATGGTAGACTCAAAAAAGTTAGCATTCTTTTTACCTAATACATTTACTGCCTTAAATATGGCATGTGGATTTGCATCGATAATCTTAAGTTACCAAGGTAATTTTTATTATGGTTGTTTATTGTTGGCCCTTGGAGCGATCTTTGATTCTGTTGATGGAAGAGTTGCAAGGCTTACGGGAACTCAATCTAGTTTTGGTGAACAATTTGATTCATTAAGTGATTTAATTTCATTTGGAATGGCTCCTTCATTCTTAATCTATAACCAGTTCTTATCAGGAATGGGCAGAATTGGTTATGTAGTCGCTTTTATTTATGTTCTTTGTGGAGCATTGAGATTAGCGCGCTTTAACGCCAACATCGACAAAGTAAGCTCTGACTTTTTTCAAGGCTTACCTATTCCAGGTGCAGCCTTGGCTATTATTGGATTTGTTTTATTTAGCGTTAAGTTTCCAGAACTTATTGAATATAAAATATTGGCCTGCGGCTATACTGTTTTCTACGCATTATTGATGATTTCTAATATACCTTTTTTCTCTTTTAAAAACTCTGAATTAGCTAAGAAGAATAAGAAGCTGGCGTTGGTCATAATCTTTTTATTCCTCGCTTTAATATTTGTATATGAGCAGCTTATGATAGCCATTATTATGGGATTGTATGTAATCGCTTCCTTGATATATTTTTTTAAAGCTCGAGGTAAATCAGATGAAATATTCAATTGGAAGAGTGATGAAAACGAGAGCTAGTTTAACTTTTCTTTTATTCTTATTCTCTCTAAATTCTTACTCAGAAATTTCCATACCGCTACCTGGTGTTCCTCTTAAAAATCCTAGGATTATTGAAGACCTAAAAGTAAGAAAGGCTCCTTTTGTTCCAGAATCTATTGAAGAAAACTCGCTACCAGAGACAGATGAAAAGTCAGTCTATGTAACTGATGAAGAGCATGATCAAGGATTAGGCAGAGATATCACCATGGCTGAAAAGTTAAGGTCTTATGGAGTGACTATTCCACATAGTATGGAAGGCGGAACAAGCTACGAAAGAATGAGTAATAGGGATCTTTTAAAAAGATTCAACAACGAAGGAACGAGAGGTTTTAGTTTCTATTATATCAAAGATGAATATGATTTTTTCGACTCAACGGGAGTTTATGACAGAACTTTCGGTGAGACAGCATCTCGCTCTATGCAAGGAGGATCGCTGCACTTTTCCTTCGAAAGGTTTTGGAGTCATAGGTCTATTTGGATAGGCTGGAGTATGAACTTTGGAGTTGGATTAGCTCAAGGAAAGGGCTCATTTACGTCAGGCGGTACAGTGGCAGAGAAGTCGGAAACGACATTTTCATTGTGGACACTGCCGGTAGATCTCGGCTTACTAGTAGAGATACCAGTCGGGTCTTGGTTAAAGATAGGTCTCTCTGGAGGACCTTCTTTGATGGGTCTTTATCAACATAGAACAGATAAAGATAATGGTGAGAGTGGAAAGAGAGTGAGACAGGTCTCTTACGGTTATTATGGAAAAGCTAATTTGAAGATTAGCCTTTCTCACCTAGCGCCAAAACTAGCTGTTAGAAACTTGAAAGCCTATCAGATGACAAAGACCTACCTAACTTTAGAAGCTAGGCTTCAAAGCTTTGAGAACTTTCAAGACGAAGATGTTTCGATCACGGGAAGCTCTTTCGGTATTGGTTTCGCTTTTGAATACCTATAAGGTAAAGATTCAATATATTGGAACATCATATTGTGGTTGGCAGATACAACCTTCAGATAAGACTGTTCAAGGCTCGCTCAATAAAGTTCTTTCTCAAATTTGTAAGACAGATAACATCGTTACTTTAGGAAGTGGGCGAACTGATAGTGGAGTCCACGCCTTAGGGCAGGTCGTAAAGATAAGTATGCCTTTATTAATAGGAAACGAAGAACTATTAAGGGCCTTAAATTCACTGCTGCCTAAGGATATTCGAGTTTTAGAAGTTGAAAATGTGAATGAGAGTTTTCATCCTATTCAGCAAGCGCAATGGAAGGAATACTCATATCTCTTTTCTACTTCTAGAGATCTTAGCGTCTTTCACAAACAATATGTTGCTCAGGCCCCTACAGGGCTAGATCTTGATTTAATGCAAAAAGCTACCCAGTTGCTTGTGGGGGAGCATGACTTCAAGGACTTTCAATGCGTAGGGACAGAGGTTAATTCAACTACAAGAAATATTTTTTCATGCAAGCTTGATCCTTATTCAGAAAACTGGGGACCATTCCCAAAAGAAGAAGAGATCTATGTGCTAAGCGTTAACGGTAATGGATTCTTAAAACAGATGGTTAGGTTAATTGTGGGTACCTTATGGTCTGTTGGTCAGGGAAAAGTAACTCTTGAGCATCTTGAGTCCTCATTGTCTGCTCCAACCGGCGAGAAGCTAGGTATAGTTGCACCTCCAAATGGACTCTACTTAAAAGAAGTATTTTACCCTTAAAACCCCTGATTTATTGACTTTTACGGCCATTCTCGCTATTTTCACCAAAATTTAAGCAAACAATTACGCCAAGAGTCAGGAGCTATATTTATGTCGTATAAAATTGAAGATGTTAACGGTTGTACTAAGAAGATCGCATTCAACTTTGAAACTCTAGATTTAACTACAGAAATCAAAGCAGAGTTAACAAAAAAGCAAAAAACAGTGAACATGAAAGGTTTTAGAAAAGGTAAAGCACCTTTGGCGATGGTTGAAAAACTTTATGGCCCACAATTAGAATTCGAAGCCCTAAACCAATTTGTTCAAAATAGATTAATCGAAGCTATGACTAAAGAAGAGTTAAATCCAGTTGGTCAGCCAAACTTTGAAGATATGAAATATGACGCCGGTAAGAGTGTTAGTTTCAACGCAATTGTTGAAATCTTCCCTGAAGTAGAATTGAAAGATATGTCTAAGCTTAGCTTCAAGAAAGAAAAAGTTGAAGTTAATGAGGAAGACGTTGAAGGTATCAAGAACAATTATCTAAGCTCAAAAGCAGAAATGACAGAAGTTACCGATGAGAAAGCAACTTTATCAAAAGGTCATACAGCGATCATGAACTTTCAAGGCACAACACCTGATGGTGAAAAACCTGAAAGTATGAAAGGTGAAGAATTTCTTTTAGAAATCGGTTCTGGTCAATTTATTCCAGGGTTTGAAGAAGGAATGATGGGAATGAAAAAAGGGGAGAAAAAGTCTTTAGACCTTACTTTCCCTGAAGAGTATCACTCAGAAGAATTAAAAGGAGCCAAGGTTAAATTTGACGTTGAACTTCTTGAGATTAAAGAGAAAAAACTTCCTGAGTTTAGTGATGAGCTAGCAAAGGAATTTGGTTTTGAGTCAGTTGATGATTTCAATACTAAGAATAAAGAAAATCTTGTTCAGCAAAAAGAAAGAGCAGCTGATGAGAAGCTTCACCAAGAGATCCTTGAGAAACTAATTGAAGAAAACCAATTTGATGTTCCTGGTGTTCTAGTAAGCCAACAAGAAGATTACTTAAAAGAAGATGTTAAGAAAAACCTAACTCAGCAAGGGTTTAATGAGCCAATGATGGATGAGTATTTTGAAAAATGGGCAACTGACTTAAAAGAAAAAGCTCAATTTCAAGTACGTTCAGGTTTAATCCTAGATACTCTTGCTAAGAAATTTGATGTAGAAACTTCTGAATCAGATCTTGATGCAAAAATCGAAGAGACAGCGAAAGGTTCAGGCCTTCCTGTAGAGCAGCTTAAGCAATATTATAGTACTGATGAAAAGATCAGAAAAAACATGATGTATGCTATTAGAGAAGAGAAGACTTTTGCTAAGTTAAAAGAACAAGTAAAAGTTGAAGTTGCTTAATTAAAATTAAAATTCAATAAAAAGAGGGAACCTAATGGTTCCCTTTTTTTTTACTCTTTCTTTTCGTTACTTTCTACGAACTTTTTAATCTCTTCGATATTTTGAAGAATATAAGCCGCTTTTTTATATCCGAAGCTTACGATTGTTCCGAATTTTTCTACTTCATTTCCTTCCTCGTCGATCTTGATGATCTTTAGGATCTTGTTTCCCTTGAATTCGTCTTCTACACACTTATGAGGTTCAAATTCCATATACTTTCTCCTTGTTGGTTCTAATGTCTCCGCCCATGCAAGTCGAAACTGACGTTTCGCCTTTCATGACGGTAAAGCAGGAGTCAAAATTCTGTGAATTTTCTCCTTGTATAATTACACTCTATTTTTGTATCTGCGCCTTCATCAATCTTTCCATTTCAAAAACGTCAGTGGCTCTGAACCAGTCATTACCAGCGCCTCTTGCTACAGGATTGAGCTTCTTTGTATTGATCCTTCCGTTTTCATAAACAGACTCATCTACATGAACCTTAACAACCTCACCGGTAATGATTTGACCACAGCCCGGTTCATCCCCGTAATTTAAACGGTCTCTAAACTTACATTCAAAATGAATTAAGCTTTCTTTGATTCTTTTAGGGCCTACGATACTCGAATCTATGGGAGTTAAGCCTGAGAATGCAAACTCATCTTCGCCGTAGGGAAGTTCAGTGCTGCAAAGATTTATTTTGTCAGCGATTGATTCTGAGACAATATTGATGACGAACTCCTTACTTCTTAGAATATTCGTAGGCGTATCTTTTGGCTTACCTGTTGCTGATCTAATAAGGGGAGAAAATGCAATGATCATAGGTTTTGCACTTACTGCTGTGAAGAAGCTAAAAGGGGCTAGATTGTTTGAGCCATCCTCATTTAAAGTTGAAACAACCGCAATAGGCCTTGGAAGTATACTTCCGATTAAGAATTTATAATTTTGTGAAAACTCACCATTCGTATCAAAACTAAGCATAATTTACATCCATGATTTCCAGTAATCTTTAACTTCAAACTCAGTAAACCACTCTGTTGGTTCAAGAGGGTATCTTGTATCAATCATTACTGCGTATTCGTCTGTATAGGTTTTTCCATTGGATTTCTCATACGCCTTTGGATGAGGACCATGATGAATTCCCTGTGGATGAAAAGTCATAGCGCCTTCGTCAATATTATCTCGGCTGAAAAAGTTTCCTTGGTGATAAAAGAGAACCTCATCGTAATCGATGTTTGAATGATAAAAAGGAACCTTTAGAACACCATGTTTCTCATCCTCGAGAGGGCGTTCAACAAAGGAGCAAACGACAAAGTTCTTACTTACAAATGTAGTATGACCTGATGGAGGAATATGATAGCGGTGACTCATGATGGGGCAAAAATCATAGATAGATAACTTATAAGGGTAGACACTTCCTTTCCACCCTTTGGCATCTAGAGGATTAAAAGGATAGGTTACTGATGTAATCTTCCCTAACCTCTTAATCTCAACTTTATACTCTTTTAAGTCTTGCTCTGATCCAAGGGCTGATTCGGGAGTTACGATTGCTGTTTGATCATAAAGTGCATTAGGTCCTAAGATTCCTCGAGAAGGATCTTCAAACTCGCCACTTGATTCAACTTTCATGATCTTCGAAGGAGAATCAATAAAGAGCTTATAAGTGGTGCCTCTAGGCATAATGATATAATCGCCTTTTTCAAAATCAAGGTGACCATAAATAGATTCGATTTTTCCATTACCTGCATGGATAAAGAAGAGCTCGTCGTAGTCTGCATTCCTGAAAAAATGCTTGAACGAAGAGCTATAGTGCCCGGCACTGATGATGCAGTCATTATTCTTTAAGACTGGCATAAAGCTATTTTTCTTTAAGTTTTCTGAAAAGAGAGGAGGCAAACATCTAGGCTTTAACTCGCCTTCTATATTTGTCCAATTCACTGGTGGATTCTGATGATAGATCTGACTGACCTTACCAAAGAATCCTTTTCGTCCATGCTCCTCTTCGTATAGTCCTTCAGGAATATTTACGTGAGCTTGTTTGGTAAAAGTTCCACTAGATTTAAAGTTTTCCATAACGCTTAACCTGTTTGTTACCAACTTTGTTGGTAAGCTTTCCGATATTTTCAATTTCTAGTTCGATTGTGTCACCACTTTTTATCCATTTATCTAGCTCGAGTCCACAGCCGGTACCAACAGTTCCGCTTCCAAAAAGATCAGCAGGTAAAACCCATTCATCTTGGCTAACGTGAGCTATCATTTGAGCCCAAGAAAAATGAGCGTCTCCAGATTGGCCTCTAGACCATTCCTCTCCATTAATCTTCGCTGTCATTAAAAGGTCTGGTTCTTTAAAATCAAACTCATCAAAGGTTGTTATTACTGGACCAAGTACAGAGCAGAAGTCTTTTCCTTTCGCTGGACCAAGTCTTACTGCCATTTCTTTCTTTTGAATGTCTCTTGCCGATACATCATTTAAGACTGTGAATCCAAAGATATGATCGAGTGCATGAGATTCTCTAATATTCTTCCCGCACTTACCAACAACCATTCCGAGTTCAAGTTCATAGTCTAATATATCGGTATAGGCAGGCCACAAGATCTCACTCTCATGTCCTATAAAACCACAGCTTGGACCTTTGTAATAAGCAGGAATCTGATACCAAGCCTCTGGAATCTTTTCATTTCTTTTTTCAAAACCTTTTGCAACATGCTTTTCATGAGCATAGAAGTCTCTATAGGTCTCTATTTTATCCATTGGGCTATTTAGAGATACATTCTCTTCACTAATCTTAAATGAAATCGAAGTACCATCTCTCATGGAGTCGATTCCTATCTTTTGTAGAAATAGATAAATGCCATAACCTTCTTCGAGTACTTCAATAGGATCGTCACTTCCATTTAAAATCTTATAAAGTGAAGAGCTGCATTTTGACTCAGCTCTTAATAGGGGGTTAAATCTTCCTTCACGTTCATACTCAGTTGCCCAAGCGAGGTTAGGATCAATAATAATTCCTTCTTCTTCGATGAGTATTCCAAGTCTTTTTTGAGGAAGGTGTCCCGTATTATAGGTGTAGTTACAAATCTTCATTCAGCACGTCCAAATTTTTTATCATATTCAGGTAGCATTTTATCTAAGGCTTCAAATAAGTGATCCATCTCTTCAGGAGTACCTATAGATATTCTAATAAATTCCGGCATATTATTAACTTTAAGCGGTCTAATGATTACTCCCAAATTAAGCAAGAAATCAAAAAAGAAGTCACTTGCTTCTGATGAACCTGTCTTTAGGGTAATAAAATTTGTAACAGAAGAGATCGGCTTAAAGTTATGTGCCACTAAGTAATCAACACAACGTTTGTACTGAATCCTGTTATTGCCCAATGTTCTCTCTAAATGTGGATCATCTAAAAGAGCACCTGTTGCTCCTAGTTGTCCGATAAGGTTTGGCTCAAATGGAAGCTTAACCTTAGTTAGGTTCTTGATAAGCTCTTCGTGGCCAAAGCCATAACCAACTCTAACTCCTGAAAGACCGAATGCTTTTGAAAATGTTCTCAAGGTGATGACGTTATCGTATCTATAATCCATAGAGTCAGGATAGTCGTCGAACTCTTTAGCAAATTCAAAATAAGCTTCGTCTAGTATAACGAGAACATGTTCTGGAACAAACTCCATTAAATAATCGAACTCTGTCTTAGTGATATAAGTTCCCGTTGGATTATTAGGATTAGCTATATAAATTACCTTAGTTTTATCGGTAATTGCAGCGGCTAAAGCTTTAACATCAAACCGATAATCAGAAGTTAAGGGAACCTGCTTTGTTACGGCCCCAACACTTTTTGCTAAGATGTAAAATCCAATAAATGTATTTTCACTTGTTAGGACTTCGTTTCCTGGTTGAAGAAAGGCACGAGCTATATAGGCCATAATCCCTTCACTTCCATTTCCTAAGATAATATTTTCTATCTTTAAATTATTCTTCTTTGAAAGAGCAGTTTTCAATTTAAAAGCATGCATGTCCGGGTAGCGGTGAAGGTCCCATAGTCCGTTTGTCATTTCACGTATGGCGAAAGGAGATGGACCAAGGGGATTCTCATTACTAGCTAGTTTTGAGATTCTCGTTAAACCTTTTTCCCTAGCTAGTTCATCAATCGGTTTACCCGCCTGATAAGTTTGTAGTTCTCTAATGTATTTAGGAACAAGTGACTGGGAAATTTGCTGACTCTGATTAGACATAAAATACCTCTTAAAACGATAGACTTTTTTATCATATTTTCGCCTTTCACGATAATTTGCCGCGCCGCAAACAAGAGAGTTAGTGATAAACTTAGGACTGCAAGGATTAGTAAACATGAGCAACTACCATTACGGTCAATTCGGACCTGAACACCTAGAAAACACCAAAGAAGGTGTGCTACTTTTTAACCAGCAAAAGTATTGGGAATGCCATGAAGTTCTTGAAGATCACTGGCTTGAGGGAAGAGGAGATAATGCTCGCTATGTTTACTGGGCGATCATCCAGGTTGCTGCTGCAATGATCCATTATCGAGATAGTAACTTAAATGGAGCGAGAGGATTACTTTCAAAAGCTAAAGAGAAGTTTAATAAGATTGATGAGTTTAAAGTAGGAACAGATTTACTTGAGAATAATTTAGAATGGAAGCGTTTAAAGGACGAAGTCTTTGCTATACCAAAAGAAGCAGAGTTGACTAAGTTTTCAAATTTGTTTGAATTTCGTTTTAAAGATCCATCAAAATGGGAGTTAATGTGAAAAATATTTTTTCAAGCTTTGGTGTTTCATTATCAATTATGATGAAAGATAAGATCATAATCTTGTTTAGTCTTGTTCCTATTCTGGTCGGCGTTCTTTTATACTACTTCTTAGGTCAGTTAATCTTTACAGACTTCTTAGATTGGATAAATGGGCTAGTTGTTGCAAAGATTTCTTCTGACGGGCTTGGGAAATTTATAGGTTACCTTATTACTGCCACGCTTAGCGTTGTTATGTATTTTGCTGTTTCATGGACCTTTGTCATGATCGTCTCTTTAATAGCATCTCCGTTTAATGATATTATAAGTAACAGAACAGAGAAGAATCTACTGGGAGAAGTCCCTGAATCAATTGATAAGTCACTTTCTAGGTTATTTAAAAGGATAGGTTTTACGCTCGTAAATGAGCTTAAGAAGGTCAGCTTTATTTTAACGATGACAATCATTGCCTTAGTTTTAAACTTTATCCCTGTATTAGCGCCGGTATCTTTCATCTTAAGCGCATTACTTTTATCTGTAAGCTTTGTGGACTATACTTGGTCTCGGAAAAATAAAAAGTTTGGCGAATGCGTTTCGGATATGAGGAATTCCTTTATAGGCTATACTATCTCAGGAAGTATTTTTATCGGACTAATCGCTATACCTGTCGTTAACTTATTCACCTTACCTTTTGCAGTTGTTTATTTTACTGTCTTACAAATTAAAAATGAAAACTGAAATATCTAAGATCTTAATTTTTGCTCCTAAGGAATCGACAGAACTTACTGCAACGATTCCATTCTTTCATGTTTTACATGAGACTTATCCGGATGCTCAGATACAGGTAATTATTCCAAAAGATTCTGAAAAATATTATCAATCCTTTGCTTTTGGTATCGAATGCTTTGAATACGACGATAAGGAATTGAGTTTACCGAGTATCCATAAGTATGCGGTCAATAAAAATGAGATCATTAATGTCGATCTCTTTTTAGATTTAGAAGGAACCATGAAAAGTTGCTTCTTAGGCTTTTCGTTTAAGGCCAAGAATAGAGTTGGCTTTGAAAATGGTATTCATAAGTTTTTATTAACACATAGAGTAGAGCCCATTGATTCATACCGTCCTGATAGAAAATATCTAGGTCTTTTAGAGAATTTCTTAGAGGTCTCCCTGAGTGATAAGAAGGTTATTGGTGTTGAAAAAGTCGCTAAGCAAATGGAGAAGAATCCGGAAGAGCTCATAAACCTTCCTCCTTACTTCTTGATTCATGCAAATGATCTTCTGGAACAAAAAGAATTTTGGAATGACTTCTTTCGCTTCTTTGATGATCAGCACTTTGTTGTTTGGTTTGAGCCTAAGCTAGGAGAAGAAGTTCTTTTGGAGACTGAGGCTTTTCTAAAAAAACTCGATACTGAAAATAAGTATGAATTAAGGACTGGAACTGATGAGTTCTTTATGAAGCTCCTCCTTCATTCAAAGATTTATATAACGGAAAATCTTATTTGGACTTGTTTCGCTAATTACTTAGGGCTAGATACTTACTGTTTAGTCTCAAAGGCGACGGACATTCCCTTTATGGAACATTTCCAAAAAACTCCTATATTGATTGAATGGAAAGAGGGAATCCCGAATAAGTGGATTGCACCAGATAGTAGCCAGCCTATCGGTACTGTCGATAAGCTAGTTAATATCTTTTATCAGATCCACGGATTATGATTTAAAGTTCTTTAAACTTTCGTTTATAGCGGTAATTTTTTTTCCAAGTTCTTCAGCATTGCTGGAAACCTCGGCCCTTACTTCTTCAGGGGCATTATCCATAAACTTTTGATTATTTAGCTTCTTGTCATATTTACTAAATTCTTTCTCAGTCTTTGCTAAATCTTTTTCAAGTCGTTTGATTTGTTCTTCTAAGTCGATAACTCCTTCAAGAGGGAGAAAAACTTCCGTGTGAGTCGTTGCCTTCATGACTGACTTACCTGGTTTTGCATCACTTCTTTTAAGAATCTTAGGAGACTCAGCCTTTCCGAGATCAGATAGACAAGCAAACTGCTCTTTGTAGTAATCTATAAGCTCTTGATCTGCAAAGAGTTCAAAGTTAACTAGCTCTTTCGGTTTGATATTTACACTGGCCCTTAGATTTCGAACAGCTGTTACTGTCTCCATGAATTTTTCCATCATTTCCTGATCTTTTGAAAAATCTATATTCGGATCGAACTCGGGGTAGTCTTGTATTATTAACAAAGGCTCATCTTCTTCTTTTAGAAATGTCCAAAGTTCTTCAGTTATAAAAGGGATCATTGGATGAAGAAGGGCAACGACCTTTCTGAAAACGTATTTCAAGACAGTCGCTCTTCTTATCTTTTCTTCTTCATTTTCACTTTCTAGCGTTGTTTTAGATAGTTCGATAAACCATGAGCAAAATTTATCATAAACAAACTGATAAATTGCAGAACAAGAATCATCGTATCTAAACTCTTCCATGGATTCATTCATGACTTTAGAGACTGCATTCAGCTCTCCAATAATCCAGCGTTCATGATGATCTAATTCTTTTGGAAGTTCACTCTTTGCATTTTCGAGGTGAGGTGAGATGAATCTATAGGCATTCCAAATCTTATTGATAAAGTTTCTGTATCCCCCAATTCTTTCAGGATCTAGGTTAAGTCCTCGGTTGTATCCACTACCTGCTGCCAATGTGAATCTAAAGGCATCCGCACCGTATTCAGCGACCATATCTAAAGGATCTATCCCATTGTCTAAGGATTTACTCATCTTTCTACCGAGCTTATCTCTAACAATGGCGTGAATATAGACTTTCTTAAAGGGAACCATCTTTGTGAATTTTTGTCCCATCATCATCATTCGTGCAACCCAAAAGAAGATAATATCGAAGCCGGTGACTAAAACAGATGTTGGAAAAAAAGTATCAAATTTCTTTTCTTTCATAAGCTCTTTATTTGGCCAGCCCAGTGTAGACATAGGCCAAAGAGCAGAACTGAACCAAGTGTCGAGAACATCTGGGTCTTGTTTAACTTCAGATGAACTACATTTTGAACAAGTTGTAGGTTCTCCTTCATCGGCCCATTTGTGATCACAAGAACCACAATAAAAAACAGGAATTTGATGGCCCCACCAAAGCTGTCTACTTATACACCAATTTCTAGGCTCTCTTAGCCAGCTAAAATAGGTGTTTTCCCAGCCTTTTGGATAAAACTTAGTCGTATCATCCTCAACGGCTTTTACTGATTCAGCGGCCATGTCTTGAACATTTAAGAACCATTGCTTTGAAACTAAAGGTTCAATAACAGCTTTCGATCTATCTCCATGCCCAACTTGGTGAACATGAGGCTTAACTTCTTTAAGCTGTCCTAGTTCATCGAGTTTTTTGACTATCTTTTTACGAGCTTCTTTTGATGTCAGGCCTTTCCACTCAAGACCTTTATCATTTAAAGTACCATCGCCATTTAGGAGGTTTATAATGGGTAGGTTATGTCTTTTTCCAATTTCAAAATCATTAAAATCATGGCCAGGTGTTACCTTAAGGCAGCCCGTTCCTTTTTCAATATCAACGTAGTCATCCCCGAGGATAGGAACTTCTCTATTACAAATGGGAACGATAGCCACTTTTCCTATTAGATGTTTAAATCTTTCATCTTCTGGGTGAACCGATACTGCCGTATCACCTAAAAGAGTTTCTGGACGAGTTGTTGCGATTTCTAAGATTTCATCAGAGTCTTTGATCTTATAATTAATATGATAAAAATTTCCATTTACTTCTACGTGTTCAACTTCTGCATCTGAAATGGCAGAACCTAATACTGGATCCCAGTTTATAATATAGTCACTTTGGTAAATAAGACCCTCATTAAAAAGATCTACAAAAACTTTTCTTACCGCTTGGTTGGGCTCTTTATCCATGGTAAACATGGAGTAATCCCAATCAGGACTAGCACCCATAGATCTTTGTTGTTTTGCAATAACTCCGCCGTACTCTTCTTTCCATTGCCAAATTTTTTCAATGAACTTTTCACGGCCATAATCATGCCTAGTCTTTCCTTCTTCTTTTGAGATCATTCGTTCGACAACATTTTGAGTGGCGATACCGGCGTGATCCATTCCAGGAAGCCATAAGGCCTCAAAGCCTTTCATTCTTTTAAATCTGATTAAAGCATCCTGAGTTGTAATATCGAGAGCATGACCTGCGTGAAGTCTACCGGTTACATTCGGAGGAGGCATAATTATACAATAGCCTTCTTTGGCCTTTCCAGGACGAGGTTTAAAATACTTTCCTTCTTCCCAAGTTTTATACCATTTTTTTTCTACTTCTTCGGGGGAATACGTCTTTGAAATTTCACTCATTTTAAAAAACCTTTTATTTCTTCAATATTACTTATCAATATGTCTTTTTGATTTTTATCACTTAACTTCTTAATCTGTATGACACCACTTTCAATTTCATTTGTTCCCAAGATACCTACAAACTCGGCACCCTTCTTTTCTGCAAGATTAAATACCTTATTCATCTTTAAAGTTTCTAAGTGAGTTTGAACTGAAATCCCTTCTTTACGTAAGTCTTTTGCTAACTTTAAAATATAAGGGAGACCTTTTTCATCCTGCGTACTTAGAAATATCTTAGTTACAGGTTTTGATAAATCAGGAAGAAGAGAGTGGGTAGTTAAGAAATCTCTGAGTGTTACATCGCCAAGTCCAAAGCCAACACCAGGCATTGGGTTTTCGTTAAAGATCTTAAGGATATTAGCGTAGCTTCCACCGCCGCATATGGCCCTTCTGTTCTCTGGGTTTTTATCAAAGATCTCAAAAACGATACCTGTATAATAATCAAGGCCTCTTACAATCGATGGATCATACTTAACAAACTCATCGATATGTAGCTTCTCTAAATGCTCACCTAATTTAAAAAGGCTAAAGCCTTCAGTCTCTAGTTTGTTTGATTCGAGAAACTTCTTTAGTTCATCAATTGAAGATAAGCTTAGGTAAGTTAAAAAGGCATCTTTAGATTCAACACTTAAATTAAGTTGTTCTAATTGCTCATTGAATTTTTCTCTTGAGAGTTTTTTATATCTATCAACGAGCTTATAAAGTTTTAAGCTAAGGTCACCTTCGCTCTTAAGAACTTTATTAAAAATAAGGTCTACGATTTCTCGGTCATTAATTAATATTTCAAAATGCTCTGAAGTGGCACCGAAACTTTCCATTAGGCTAACGGCAATTTGAAGTATCTCAAGCTCTCCCATTGTCTCAGGGGCGCCAAAGATATCTACATTAAATTGCCAATGTTCTCTTAATCTTCCTCGCTGGGGTCTTTCATAACGATAGAGGTTAGGTATGGAGAACCATCGGATAGGTTTTGAAACTTCTTTATGAACTTGCGCAACCATTCTAGCAACTGTTGGAGTCATCTCCGGCCTGATCGCTACAAATCTTTCTCCACGATCGTGAAAGCTGTAGATTTGATCATTGATAAGTTCTTCACCAGATTTTGCCTTATAGAGTTCGACTTCTTCTAAGAGAGGTCCATCATAAGATTCATAGGCATAGAGATCAGCCGTTTCTTTCATCTTTTGAAATAAGTAATCTCTGATTCTTTTATCTTCTGGGAAAAAATCCCTAGTACCCTTGTAAGGCTTCTTAGAGAGGCTCATAAAACTCCTGTGATTTCAAACACCTCGGGTGTTTAATGGGGACGAATATAGCAAATTAAATTGGCTTGGTCTAAGTTATGCGCTGTTTAAAATACAATGTAAGTGATTGAAATTGATCTCTTTTACCACTCTTCAACAGGGGTAGGGAGATTTTTGGGATCATCCGTGTTCCCAGTAGCTTTTAGAACTGGAGTTGCCTCGAGCCCTTTTGAGAATTCGTCCTCTTCTTCAATCCAGTCATCAACGGGAATAGGTAAGTTTTTATTTTTTAAACCACTTAATAATGGATCTAGGATCTCTTCAACAGTACTCGGTTTCCCGTCACTATTTATATTTAGTTTTTGTTTTGAAAAGTAACTGATGTTTTGAATTTCTTTTTTCTTGTTGGGCTTCGAGAAGTCTAATAAGTAATTTCCTTTAGAAATAACCTTTTCAAGAGTCTTTAACATTAAAGGTCTTAAAGAGTATTCAAATAATGCTATCTCTTCGCTCATAAAACTTTGTAACCATGGAAGTAAAAAATTCATTTTCTTTTGAATAGACCGAGACTTACCAGAGGTTAATGCGCCTTTATTTCTTTCATTTATAAAACTAGGAAAGTGTCTGCTCTCAAAAAGGTTATTGAGATCTTTAAGAATTCCTGCAATCAGCCAATGTGAAAAACTATTAAGCTTAGTTATCTTAAGTTTCTCGTCAACTTCTAAGATAATCTCTTTTGAATAGAATTTTTCAGAAACCTTAAGTGGTGGCTTAAAGGCTAATGCTGTTTTGTATAATTCCGTTTTTGATAAAAAATAAAGTTCTTCTTTGGTTAATTTCTTAAAGAGATTTTCCAGTTTTAGAAAGATCTTCTCGTTCTCTTTTAATCTCTCATTATTTCTAAGATCTATCTCTTGCATTGATTCTGTTAGATAGATCATCTCTCGAGGAAGCTTGTCGGTTGGCATTAGGACTTCAACAGCTGTAAAGGCAATGGAAGAGTAAAGGAAAATGAAGAGAGTATAATACTTCATGGCTTCACCTCACGTTTTTTTAACCGATCATTCTTAGTGAAATCGCCCTTACCTTTCAGTACATAGTACTTTCCAAGGTGGGGCATTAAAAGGACGCCGTCCATGTCGATAATATGGCTAGCAAAATTGATATCACTTATCGTTTTGATCTTCTTGTCCAATATGTTTAACTCAACCACTTCATAAGCTAGTTTTTTTCTTTCGGTAAAAAGGTTCTTAACGAACATTAGAGAACCTTCACAATGAATATTTCCAATATCATTAAGGCGAGATTCATAAAGAATCTCTCGCTTTGAGAAATCTAATGCTTTTGCTTTAAGCTTTGAAATGATGCTTCCCGAGTACAATTCATTTACTCCAAATTCTCCGAAAAAGAGGTTTTCCCCACTAAAGCATAATTCATGCTTGGTTGCAGGGTTACTTCCTTTGTAGAGGACAGAGTTTTTTTTGGTAATCTTATCGTAATAAACGACTCCTGAATGCCCTGACTTATTTAGGTCTGTATAAATCACCGTATTGTTATTTGGCATTACCACATAGGGAACAAAATAGGGATTAAAGGGGTTTGAAATCTTTATTTCAAAAGAGAGCGCACTTGATCTTAAATTTAGAAATTGAATAACTTTTGTAATGGGTTGGTAAAACGAAACCCAGTTATCATCTAAATGAAGTTGAGGGTTCTTTCCCATGGCAATTTTTTGAGTATCTTTTCCACCAAAATCTAACTTGAAGATTGCTTTAAGTTGCCTTACACCTAAGAATTTATGAAAAGAGGCCTGTTGGGTGACTATTAATTTCTTTCTCGATCGAGTACCAATAACTTCGTATTGAGTGCCTGGTTCTCCTTTAATAATTTCTTCAACTTTGTAATTAGTCGATAGCAAAAGGCTACCGTCTCTATTTTGATAATAGGTAAAGTTTCCATCTGAAGAAATAAACCTAAGATTATTAGTGGCTTGCTTAGTCGCTAAAGCTGGTAAAGTCGAATTCGCCATAGCACTAGAAGCTATTATAGAAAAAAGTATTAAAAGCTTATTCACTGTCACCTTTCCTTTGTTGAATACCGTATAGGGTCCAAGTATCGAGTGGGTGAAGAATCTTATAGCTCGCTATCGAATTGAAAATAAAATTCCAAGGTATTTGCCTCGGCGAATGAATGTCATCTATGGCAAGGCGAGTGACCATTTTAACTTGAGAGCCTTCTTTAAGGTATCCATCAATGATAAACGGAAGAGGCGTACATTGGTTAAAACTCTTCTTACTTAGAAAATGGGGGATAATATCCTCAGCACAACCAATACCATGAACTATATTGGCAGGCTTTCTATCTAAGAAGTAAATAAGCTCTGTGAAGTTTCTTATTTTAGAATCCTTAAGCTTAAAGGTCTCTTTGAGTATATTAGCGAGGCTAAACTTTTCCTTTTTAAAGTCGGTAGGGAAGTAATCAAACTCTTGTTTGCCTACATATTTAACATCCTCGATCTCTCTTAAATTAAACAAGATCCTCTTTGGACATTGCTGAACCGTGCATTCCTCAGGATTATAAACAATATAGCATCCGGTTTTATATTTTAGGAAATTCGGGTTGAATTTTCTCTTACTGATGATTTCACATTTTGTATTACTAGGAAGTCCACGAGTTCGGTGAAGGATGTTAGCGACCACATTACTTTCAGACATCTTATCTAATTCGTTATTTCCAGGAATATAAGAGTCACATCTTTCTTTATCCTCAATCTTATCCATATAGCATAGCTTTAAGGGCCAACCTTTTTCATAATTAAAATCAAAGAGAAGATTAGCAAAATTTTGATTTGTCTCGTTCACACATGTTGTTGGAGTTGAGTTAACCTTAGCTCCTTTTAGGTGATTTATAATTCTGTGAACATTCACCATGCCTTCATTATCGATATAAGCCGGACAGTCATGATAATTTGTTTCTAGCTGAGATACCATTAATGAGTCTGAGATTGAATCGCAATGAGGCATAGGAGAGAACGATCTAAAATCTCCTTTTCCTTTATTGATACAGTACTTTGGCTCTGACTTAAATTTAGAAGCACATGAATTAAGCTGGGCTTTAGTAACTTCTTCTTTATTCATGGCCGCCTTACATTTTGGGGCAAGAAGATAGTCTGGAAATTCACCACTTACAACCTTCGACCAAATATCGTCAGAAATATAGGGCTGACAGAATTTCTCTTTATTAGATAGGCCGTAGCAAAGGTTATTCAAATATGAGCGCTCAAAATAAGGAATCTTTTTCTTAAAGAATTCACCTTTTCTAATAAGCTCTACATAATACCTTCTTTTAGAGAAATCAGTATTCCCAGTCCTCTGTAGTTTCTTGCGAGCAATGTCTGAGAGCCTTAAGGCTTCTGGGATTCTGCAAAGATAAGGAGTATATGGATTTCTTTGCCAATCCTCTAAGATTGTTTCGCAATCATTCTTAGTTTGTGGAACAGGCAATGTGATCTTCTTTAATGTACTAACTAAATTCTCATTATCAAAAAGAAGAGAGGTCTCTTTTTTATTGGGGCATTCAAGCTTGTAAACTTGCTTTATAAAATCATTTTTTGTGAGAACAGCCGATTCTTTTTTACCATCAGTCGTAGTGAAATTTACAATCACATTTTGAATACGGCCTTCAGCAGTTTTTAGGAGATCATTTTCTATTAGTGAATAGAAGAGGCATTTGTTTTTCTTAGCTAAGTTTAAATACTTCTCATCGCTGTTAAATAAGATGCTTCTCATGAAGAACGGATGAAGGTGAATCTCTTTTAGCTTTGAAATATTAGAAAGAACTTTCGGATTTCTACGAACTTTAGAATTTAAAAGTTTGTATTGCTTTTTCTGCAATTCCACAAGTAGTTCGAGTGATTCAATAACTCCGGGTTGCTTCGTCGACAGCTTATTTGCATAAGCCTTTCCGAAGCAACTGAAAATTATTAAAACTAAAAAACTTTTAAAGAATAGACTTGGCCAATATCGAGGCCACATCTTCAATTTCAACATTCTCGGTTTTAGTCCTTTCCGACTTTCCTGAATTAAAGTTAATCAGGCAGTAAGAGCAAGCGGTAGCTAGCTTCGTCACATCTTCAGATCCAACATGTTCTAATCGCTTCTCAGACATCTCTTCACCTTGATCGATTTCGTACCACATATTTCCACCACCCATACCGCAGCATAGTGATTGATCCTTAGTTTTTTCCATCTCATTAATTTGTACACCTGTAGCCTTCAAGATCTCTCTTGGGGCATTGTATTCGCCATGGTGTCTACCTAGGTAACAAGGATCATGAAAAGTTAGCTTAGTATCTTGCTTCTTCTCAACCTCTAATTTACCTGTCTTTAAGAGGTCAGCTAGAAGTTCTGTATGGTGAATCGTTTCAAACTTCCCATCTTCAAACTTTGCATATTCTTTGCCGATGGTATGCAAGCAGTGAGGGCAATGGGTGACGACTTTAGAAAAATCGTATTGATTCATATTAGCGATGTTTTCAATGGCGATTTCGTAAAAGGAGTATTCATCTCCAAATCTTCTTATAGGGTCGCCATTACACTTTTCGGTTTTCCCCATGACAGCAAAATCAACACCTGCTTTCTTGAGAAGACCAACTGTATCCTTAACGACTTTTTGATTTGCAGCATCGTAAGAGCCGGCACACCCGACATAGTAGAGATAATCAACTTTCTTTCCTGTTTCTATAACTGGAATCTCAAGTCCATCGGCCCAATTGAATCTATCATCTTGAGCAATTCCCCAAGGGTTTCCATTAATCTTAACTTTATTTGCGGCGTCTGCTGCTGATGGTGGTATTTCACCTAAGGTAAGTGTTTTATACCTTTTAGCCTCCATGATGAGTTGCACATGCTCGATATTGGCAGGGCATTCTTCCATACAAGCGCCACAAGTCGTACATGAGTCTAACTCTGCAGCAGTGTAGATTTGATTTTCCCAGAAGTCCGCATCTTCTAAGCCTTTGGCCTTAGAGTCTTCAGCGAAATCTCTAGCCTTAGAAATTATAAGCTTAGGATCTAAGGGCTTACCTGCATTATTAGCAGGGCAAACATTTGTACAACGCCCACATTCAACACAAGAGATCATGTCTAAATTATTCTTCATTGTTAATTCACTGAGCTTTCCTAATCCAAAAGTTTCAGCATTTTCGTCTTCGAAGTCCATCGGGTTTAAAACAGCCCCTCTTCTTTTAGGTGTGATAAGAGCCTGTAAAGGAAGTAAGAAAATATGGCTAAATTTTGTATAAGGGATTGAAGCTATAAAAACAAAAGTATTGATCATATGGAACATCCACAGGCCTTTCCAAATTCCTGCTAGTGTCGTATCTGATAAACCAGTTGCTTCAAAGAAGTTTGCGATTTGCCAACCAATCGGAGACCAAATCTTTTCTTTTGGGCTAAAGAGAACATTAGTATCTCCTGCTAGCCAAGCGCTTCTCGTTCCTTCAATTCTTAGTCCTTCAAGGAGATATCCAAGAACAACTAAAAGAAAAAGCATTAGATACATATACTTTTCTCTATTTGGATTTGTAGCTGAAAGGTAGTCGGGCTTTTGAACATATCTTCTAAAGTAAGCAAGTCCTAGACCTACAAGAATCATAATCCCTGCAATATCTGCAGCAAAGCTGACAACTATATAAACAGGACCTTTGAAGATTTTAAAAGGTGTATCAGCATGAACGGCAACTAAGTCGGTAGCAATCCAAAGAATAAAAAATCCATAAAAAAGAAGACCGTGAAATATTGCGACTCTTCTTACTCTTGGAACTTTTCCGGTTAATAAGGAAGTTTTAAAAAAACTTCCCCAATTTAATTTCTCTGGAAGAAGTGCTTTTAAAGCAGAGAAGCCTTTTCCAGAAGTTACGAACAGAAGCTTTTGATAGTAGCCTTTTGAAAATATCGCCATAGAAACTATAAAGAGAACATACATAATAATTTTAAAATAGAGTGGAATGTTCCACATGATTTCTCTTTCGACAGCGCTCATGGCCAAATCTCCTTAAAGCTAATAAATTTATCTATTTAACCAGTAAAGAATAATGCAAAAAGGCCGATAGTTAAACTAAACCTGAATACTCTTGTCAGGATTAACGCTTCGCGCTTTAAGTATTCCTAGCGCTCAGGCCGATTAGTTTTTATTATCAATCAAATGAATTCATTGTTTAAAAATTTATTACTTATTCTTTTCCTATTTTCGGGCTGCTCTAGTGTGCAAACCCTCAATCTTTCCCCCCATAGCTTTGGTGGGAAGGCTAAGAATATAATCTGGATCCAGATTGCAGGCTTTCAGGCAGAGCACTTGGCGATGATCCGCTTTAATTCGCCCCAATCGGCTATAACCTCTTTTGAAGATGTTCATTGTTCAGGATCCGCTTGGAATTATAATCTTTACGGCCTAAGACCAAAGGCATCTGAAGGTTTCTTGAGTCAAATTGTAGGAAGTAAAAATATTACTGGAACTTGTGAGGATTATTCAAGAAAACCAATATGGGGATTCCTAAATCAATCGAGTCATAAGGTTGGAATCTTTGAAATCGAAGCTGGCAAGGGAAGCTTATCAACTGCTAATTCTTGTCTTGGAAAAGAAGGTTTTCTTTCAAATACTATTCTTTGGAAAATGGAAAAGGGTGGCAAGGATGAGTTGTTTCATTATTTAGGCAAACAGAAGTTTGAGAAAAGTAAGGTCTATTATGACAAGTCTTGTCTAAAAGGAAATTGTTTTGCCACGCTTTATGACAATGTTAAATCTCTTTGGAATAGGTTTAAAAAAGAGCAAGGACAGTCAGTCTTTATCATCAGAGACTTTAGTTTTCTAAAAGCTTTAAAAGCAAGGGATATTCCAAAGGCAAGGGAGATCTTAGTAGAACTTGAAAAAACCTTAAAATTTATGAAAGAAGAAAACCAAAAAACGAATGATACCTTATTTCTTGTAACTTCGTCTGAGTCTCAAAATATAGAATTGCCTAAAAAGGGCAAGGAATGGTTTGAGTTTGAATCTAAGGGAAGAAATGTCATCTTTAAAAATACTTCTCTTTTAAGTCCGGTTTTTGCTAAGGGTCCTGGCGCTGAGAACTTTTGTGGGATCTATGAAGAGTTTGAAATTCTAAAAAGATTCTTTTGGGAATCTGATAAAAAGTCTTGGAACCCGCTAGATGTCTTTTAGGTTCGCTTTGATTTCCTCTTCTGGAAAAAGGTAGAAGGTTTTGCAATAGTCACATTTTGTTTCTAGCTCTTTATCACCTTGCATTAGCTCTTCAAAGCCAGAAGCGCGAGCAAGACCCAGAATGCCAAGAAGCATTCTTTCTCTAGAACAAGAGCATCTTAGCTGAATATCTTTAGATCCAAGAAAGACAAAATCTTTTTTAGTAAATGCTTTTTCGATAGGCCCTTGTTCATTGTAAGCCTCTTTAAAGACCTCTTCTACTAAGGGGTTTATATTATCCCAATATTCTTTTATAGAAATAGTTGGTGTGATGTTATCGACTTTATCAACATTCTTTTCAGGTAACTTCATAAGAAATACAGACTGATCACTTGTTTTACTTAAGTGTATGTTTCCATTGATCTGAAATGATTCTCTAAAGAACTGATTAACAATTTCATCAATTCCTTTATTTTCGATATTTATAATTGTGTTGTAAGGGTCTCTTGACCCCTCAGTAACCTTGGAGACTCTATAGACTCCAGAAATCTTGTCAGGAAACTTATTAAAGTTCTCCGGAAGCAAGAGTGTACGCATATAGCCTAAGAAATTTGTTTCAATCTTAAACCTAAAATAAGGTTCTTCTGAATCAATATAGAAACCATAATTCTCTTTATTTTTTAAGAAGACTGAAAGGAGCTGAGTTCCGAGTATGGAATCTCTTAGGAAATGAAAGCCTTCCCCTTTAAGGTTATGAAGAATAGCTAGGTCGTGAATAAGTTTTTGGCCTTCAAAAAAATAGAGCATGAAGCCATTTTTATTATCTATAAAACTCAGAACTTTACTTGTAGAAAGCATGACTAATTCCTCTTTTGAAGCTAGACTAGCTTTGAAACCTCGCCTTCCATTATGCACGAGATTAATCTTTATGCTAAGTGTAAAACTTCTACCGTCTAATTCAGAAATACTCAAGCTCGATTATGTTAGTACTCTCGAAAAAGAAGACCTTTTGATTGTATGCCCAAGCCCAGTCAAGGCCGATGGAACGAGGGCCCATATTCAGGCTACGGGGCGTCTCGTCGATGTCGTAACTATATCTAAATTCATAAAAGAGGCCCTCTCAATGTTAGGGGATGAGGCACCGCAAATTTCTCGTAAGTCTGATTTACTCTTAAAGCTTTCCACAATTTGGAAGATAAAGTTTCCAGGCTACGAGTACGATATCTTCACAAAAGCCTTTAATCTTTATACCGAGCTTCGTGGGTTTAGTTTGAACCTTGAAATGCTTGAAGATGTTCTAGAGGAAGAAGAAGAGAAGATGGCAACGGCCGTCAGGTTCTTCTGGCTTGTAGCAGAAGAGTTGAATCTTCATGATGAGCATAGCTCATACGGAATTCTGGCTGAAGAACTTCGATCTATGGAGAGTCCTGTCCACGAAAGTGTCAAAGGCAAGGTCATTGTTTTCTTGGGCTTTAAGCATCTAAGTGGTGGGCAGTTAGACTTGTTGAAAAGTTTGGGCATTCGAGCGGAAGTTGTAGTGCCCATTCATCAAGAAATTTATAAAAATGCAGATTCACTCTCTTGGATTTCTTGGCTTGGTGAAAACACAGAGGTTATTGAAGAGGTAGTCTTAGAAAAGCAATCATTGAAGGTTTATAGGTTCAAAAAAGGGCGTTTCTCTGAAGAGTCTTATGCAAAGTTAAATGAAATTACTCGAAGAGGGGCGGAGGTTCTCATTCCAACTTCAACCCAAACCTTTCAAGAGCTAAATGTTCTCCCAGTTGAAGGTCTTTTCTTTAAAGCGGGTATCGATCCCTTTAAGCCTATCTTGACCACCATAACATCTGAATTAAAGTCATTAACAGATTTTGGAAGTATTGAGCTTCCTTTAGATGAGGTAAAAGAAGTTCTAAATAGCTTTGATGAGAAGTCTCAGAGAGGCGATTACTTCTTTCGATTCTTGAAAATTAAAAGCTTGTATCTAAAACTACTTGAAGACTGGGAGGAGTTATCTGATGCAAACGATAGCTTTACCTTCTTTGATGCGGAAGTTTTCTTTGAGATCTTAGACTTAGATTTACCAAGAAATTATTTGATTCCACTTTTTGATACTGAACCGACACATTTTCTTTCATCTCTTGATAGTGCTGAACTTGTTAGTAAAGAAGAAGCTGTTTTAATCGGAGGTTCATTTTTAGGACCTCTAAAAGGAGGAGAGTCTAACTTTTCTGATATTCAGTTAGACTCATTGGTTACCTTAGGTCCTATTAGAAGTAGTGAACTAGATTTTTTAACAAAGAAAGTCGCTTTTAAGGACCTAGCCTCAGAGGTTAAAGTAAGTCTCTTTCTAGAAAAAGACTTTGAAGAGACAGACCTCTCTTGGCTTGAAATCTTAGAGGAATTTGAAACGGAGGATATAAACCTCCATTCTGAAGTGGTTGATAAAATCAATTTAATATCCGAAAAAGAGAATGTTGATAGTTTTCAATTAGAAAAAGCCTCATCCACATCACTTCAGTCCTATCTCGATTGTCCTAGGAAATTTTATTATAATTATATAGAGAGAGTTGATCTTGAAGCTCATCTAAGTGAAAGGTTGCAATCATATCATTTAGGAATAATAGAGCATGAAGTGATTGGGCAATACTTTAAGACGAGTGATAAGAATCTTGAAGAAATAGTTATTAAAGAACTCAATAAAGTCTTGGCTAAGGAATCTCTTAAATTAAATCAGGTTCAATACCAAGAAGCTCTTTATGAGATCAACCTCTATGCAAACCGAGGAATCAAGTTTGTAGAGGCCATAAACAACTTTTTTGGGAAAGCCAGTTTTGAGTTTGAAAAGAACTTTGAACATACTGTGGAAGGCATTAAGCATAGAGGGAGTATCGATTTTTTCTATCAAAGTTCTGATACAAGTATCATCATAGATTTCAAAAGGTCAGCAGCTGGAATCCCGGCGGTTGGTAAGTTTAAGAGTCACGAAAAATTACAGGCTTGGTATTATCTTTCTCATTGTGGAGTTGATTCCGCGTCTAATGCGTTAATTGGATACTTTAACCTAAAGGACCCAAGTGCCTCATTGCTTTTTTCTCCTGATAAGGAAACGGCAAAAGAATTAACGAGGTTCTTATCTGATTTAAGTGCAAGAGTAGGGCACTTGAAAGACTACGAAGAACTTACTGAGTCCTATCTTAATAAAGAAAAGAAGCTGATAGTCGATCTTAAAAGTGAGAAAGGGTATCCGGCAAGGCCACTAGACAGTGGCTCGTGTTCTTATTGTCCTGTTGAAAATATCTGCGACCGAGGTGCATTGTGAGTATAAGAGAGCCAAATGCAGAGCAAAAGGTAGCAATAGAGCATAGTGGTGGCGTTCTCCTAGCAGCCGGTGCAGGCTCTGGTAAAACGTTTGTTCTTGTAGAGCATATAATTTACCTGCTTAAAGGGTTGAGAAGTAAAATAGGAAGTAATGAGAATCTAGAGCAAGATATTAAGAAGTATCTAAACTCTGTCGTTATGATGACTTTTACTAAAAAAGCCGCTGGGGAAATGGGAACTCGGCTTTATAAAAGATTAATTGAAGAGGGAGAGATAGGTGGAGATAGGGAATTTTGGGATCTTGTCGGTAAGAACTTAAATAGCCTTTACGTAGGAACGATCCACGGGTTTTGTTATAAGTTAATTTCAAAGAACTTCTTTCCTGAGCTAAAAGCAAATTTTGACATCATAGATGCTGACTCACAAAAGTCTAAGATTCAGGATTTATTTGATGAGTGGTTTCAAGAAGGAAAGAAAGAAAGGCAAGGCTTCATGAATGAAGTGTTGCTCTTGAATAGGAAACAAGTCCTGGGGTCAGTCTTTGAGATATTCTCAAATCCGGACCTTCGTAATTTCTGGGAAGAAACCTCTCTTGAAAGCTTGATCGAAACAGATATTGTTAGAACCGTAGAAGAGATCATTGATAATGAGACTTGGGGATATGTTGTTGATGGTCGATTTGACCTAGGACCTTTTGGAGCAAGTGAATCAAAAGCTTGGTTTAAGAATATTGATACCTTTTTAAAAACCGTTGAATCAATAGACTGGTCTAGTGAGAAGTCTTGGCAAGACCTTGATGATTTTTTCTCTAGTATTTCCAGATGGTCGAAAACGACAAAAGTGGATAAATCAGAAGAGGTCGATCAGTTTATTGACGATATAAAAGAGTTTAAGAAATTTCTCGCTGTCGATGGAAAAGCTATCCAGGCTTTTTTAAAGAATAAGGATATATACGCTAGTTGGATAGGTGAGTTCTTTAGCTTATTCAATTTTATAAGTTCGAGGTACGATAAACTAGGCGGCTTAACTTTCTCAGACTTAGAGTATTATGTTTTGAAGGGAGTGAAAGGAAGTCGGGAAACGATCGAAAAACTAAATTCACAGTACAAGTATTATATCGTAGATGAATTTCAAGATACCAGTGAAGTTCAATTTGAAATTTTGGAAAATCTCATTGATAAAAATTATGAAAGGCTTTTCTGTGTAGGAGATCTAAAGCAAGCTATATACGGTTTTAGAGGAGGGGACTTAGGCGTTTTTAAAAAATGCCAATTCTTAATGCCCAAAAGTTTATTTTTATCTAAAAATTATAGGTCTGAAGCAAAAATAATAGAGTTGAACAACACTCTCTTTGATTTCCTTTTTAAAGTAGGAGTAAGCTTTAAAGGACTCGAGAAAAACCCTGTTGTTGTTGATTATCAAGAATACCCTGGTGCTGATGAAGAGAGCGGGGATGTTCGTAGATTGATAGTGGAAGTTGACTCCGAAGAAACGATTTCCTCTAAAGACATGGATCTCTTAGAGGCCATTGAACTTCATAAATCTATTGTAACGACTGCAAATTCAGAAGAGACCATTGGAATCCTTTATAAAAACCTAGGAGCCTCTTCTCATTTAATACAAAAACTTATTGAATCAAATCTTAGCTTTACGGCGCAAGTTAAAATACCAATGAGTGAAGGCCCGCTATGGGCCCTCTTCTATACTTTGCTAGAAGCTTATTTAGATAAAGGAAAAGAGTCGAAGCCTGATCAAATTTCATTTCTTATTCAAGGAATACTTAATTGGCTTGGTTTAAAGATTGAAACAGAAAAGGTAAGTGGCTTTTCTAATAAGTTCTTCAGTAATGTTGGGGTAATGGGAGTTCAATCATCTTTTGAAGTCTTCATGTCCGATTTTGGAATCTGTGATGCAGATAATGGGAAGAACTTTTCAAATATATCTCACTTGATAGAATTAGCTGGTGAAGATCCTGAAAAACTTTTCGATCTTCTAAAAGAATTTGGGCCCGAGAGAATTTCGGTTGAGTTTCGTTATGGAGAAACCCCAGAGAATATTTTCTTGATGACAGCTCATGGCTCAAAAGGTCTAGAGTTTGATCATGTCTTCTTAGGTGGCATTCATACAAACGGGAGAAAGAACAATAATTCGCCTCTTCTTGGTAAAAGGCCAGGAAGTATTAAATGGAAACTAAGTGCTGATCAGAAAGACTACTTCAAATCGCCGATTTATCTTTTAGAAGAAAAGATTTCAACGAAAAAGGATTTCGCCGAATCTAAACGTCTCTTCTATGTCGCGTGTACAAGGGCACAAAAAACTCTTACGTATGCCGATCTAAATACTGATGTAAAACCCATTAAATATTCGGATGATAGTTGGATCAATGGATTTAGATTATACGAGCAAAGTAATGACTTTATTGAGAAAAAGGTTAGTAGCTCAAGTGCTCAAGTGGATTATGAAGGGAGAAACCTTTCAGATGAAGTTAAGGGACCTCTTTTTCAACGAGATAACCTCGGTTTATTTCTAAAAAAGGAAGATCAAAAGTCTCTAGGTCTAATATCTGAAATATCTGTCACTAGACTTGCGACTCTGGCTCAATGCCCACGTAAGTTTTACCTTAGCAATATCTGTAAGATTGACGAGGAAGATTTAGAAAGAACTGGTTATGGAAGTGAGTTCTTAATTAACGATCAAAAACATATTAAAGAAGAAATTGAATATGAAAAACCAAAGCCTAATACTAGAGAACGGGGAATTGAAGTTCATGATGCTTTATCAAGGGCTGTATTAGGAAATTTAACATGCCCGCTAGATGTTTCTGAAAAGAATCTACCAGCTGTGAATTATGGGATCGATCTTTTGAAGGAAAAAGCTTCTTATGAATTGATTACGGAAGTTCCAGTTAAGTTTTCTTTATTCGGACAAATGATCTCGGGTACTCCTGACTTAATCCTATTACCTGAGGATAAAACTAAGTCTCCTGAAATATGGGATTTTAAAACGGGGACTCAGAAAGAAAACTCAGAAATGGCTTACTGGTTTCAACTATATTGCTACGGTATTCAAACCTGCGATGAACAAGGACTTTCGGACTCTGATGAGATTGTTTTGGCCTTAGTTTATGTTGATGAGAAAAAAGTAGTTGAGCAAAGGCTAAGTAAAAAGCTTTTAAAAGAAAAACTTTTTTGCGAGTGGCAAAAACTAGCAAACTTTAATCAAGTAAACCTAGATCATTGTAGTACCTGCTCTTTTGGAAATTTATGCCAGAATCTCACCTAGATTGTTGCGCGGTTTTAGTCCTATGTTAGAATAAGTTATGATTATTTAAGGAAATTGTTCCATGATGGAACAAGTTTTTTTGCGCAGGATGCACTATGGTCAAGAAGCTAACTCTTATTTCTCTGTTTTTTATTATGTTATTTAGCCAGCAGGTTCTATCTGCAGAAGGCGATACATACTCCTTTACTTGGCTCGATCAAGATAAAGAAGTCTATGTCTTACAAAATCGTAAATTTAGAAAGAAAGGTAAATTTCATGTTTCTTTAGGAGCAGGGATGACGACTTCAGGATCTTTTGTAAATGGATCAAACCTACAGGGAAGAGCAGGTTATTTCTTTAAGGAAGAGTGGGGTTTTGAGCTGCTTTACTCTAAGAATGCCGGAGAAGAGAATGCTGACGCTCAGGCCGTTCGAAATACTACTGCCGCAGGATCTACTCCCTTTAGACAAATAACAAATTACTATATGGGCGCCATGTTACTTTGGTCTCCCTTTTATACGAAAATTAATACCTTTAATACCATCGTCTACATGGATTATATCTTTGGTATAGGCATTGGAAAGATTGAAGAGACTAACAATCGTTTAGAATTACAGAATACTGTTAATAAGAATGAAACCGTTGAAGCTCACAATGCTCTTCTCTGGAGTATGGGAATGAAGTTTTATGTCAACGACAGCTTTAGCATACGCCCAGACTTTACAGGTGTTATGTTCAAATCTTTAAGACCAGATAGAAACGAAGAAAATGTTTATTCCCATTATGACTTGAGTCTTTCTGTAGTTATGGACCTTTAGGATGAGTATGAATCGATTTGCAAAATCTATCATTGTTCTAATATTTCTCGTCATAGCTTCGGGAAAAGCTAACGCGTCCGCCGAGCGAGCATGGGATCTACTTGTATCTTCAAACGGAAGTATAAAGAGTTATCCAAGAGTTGTTGAAGAACTAGTTCAAGATAAACTCTACTTTGCCGCTGTTCCTTATATAAAGGAATATTTAACTAGATCATCAAGTATTGAAAATAAAAAAATTGATCGTTTAATTGATACAGTTGTTACTTATGTTGGGGTGAAACAATTTGAAGTTCTTCCTACTCAAATATTAAAAAAGACTTCTGCTCCTTCTATGAAATATATCTTGGCCAAAAAGTACTTTAGAAGTGGTAAGTATAAAGATGCCCTTCGTGCCCTTAACGGGACTATTCCAAAAAGTCATACAACTAAACCTTTTGCCCTTTTCTTAGAAGGAAGCATTCATAGTATCGAACGCCGTTTCAAATCTTCTGTGGCCACATACAATGAATGCGTATTGGAATCTCGTAAACAGATCAAGAAGACACGAATAGCAAATGATAAAAAACAACTTGAAATAAATAGAGATTATTGTTTAGTGGGAATAGCAAGAACCCAGTTTGCGAATAATGACTATGAAAGAGCTAATTTGAGTTATCTAGATCTGGATAAGAGAAGCCCAATTTGGCCGGAAGTTTTATTTGAAGAAGCTTGGAACAGCTTTTACCTTCAAGATTACAACAGAACTCTTGGAAAGCTTGTGACTTATAAAGCGCCAATCTTACAATTTCTCTTTAACCCTGAAGTTCCAGTATTAGAGGCCATGACCTATCTTGAAATGTGCCTCTATGAAGATGCAAAAAAAGTTTCCGATAAATTCCAAAATGAATATGAGAACCAACACTTAGGATTATCTAAATTACTAAGAAAGAATGGGAAGAACTATCGATACTATTACCTCTTAGCTAAGAGTAGAAAAGATGGAAGAATTAGAGGTAACAATCTAATTAACAGACTCCTTAATAAGATTAATAGAGATTCAGCCTATATAGAACTAGTCGATCGATTTGTAAGTGGAAAAGAAGAAATTGAAAGAGTTAATAAAATTAGGAATCAGAAGTTAAAAAAAATACTGACAATAAACTTGAAGGAATCTCTTCTTTTACAAAGAAACCTTATTGGTGCCTATGTTAGGAAAAGCCTGAATATTGCTGAACATCACCTCGAAAGATCACTTGAAGCACTTACTTATATTAAACTTGAGATGCTTAAAAGATCTAAAGATAGATTGTATGGAATAGAGCCTGAACCTTTAAGAGGTAGGGGGGATATTCGTTATATTAAAAGAAATGAAAAGCAATATTTCTGGTCCTTTGAAGGTGAATTCTGGGCCGATGAGCTTGGGGATTATGTCTTCAGTCTGAAATCGGAATGTGAAGTTAGCTTATGAAAAATCTGAAAGTTATATTTTTCCTTATCTTCTTTTGCTCAACCGCATTTGCGGCTTCCATTGAAGAGAGAAGAACCAAGGTTATTTCTATAATTGACCAAGAGTTAAAAGAAATAACTAGGCTGAACAAGCAAACAGGAAGCAGAAACCCCAATCTTTTATTGAGAATGGCGGAACTTCTTCTCGAAAAAGCTCGTCACGTTAAGGAACAAGAAAATGCAGTTTACTTAGGTCTTGATTCACTTCAACGGGCCAGTGTAAAGAAATCAAAGTACTTCAAGAAATCCCAAAAGTATTTTGTACAGGCTCAAAAAACTTGTTATTACATTCTAAAAAGATTTAAGAAGTTTAAGCAAAAAGGTGATGTTTACTATATTCTCGCCTATAACGCGAAAGAATTTCAGCAACAGGAAAAGGCCCAAGAGTTCTTTAAAAGAGCAATGAAGTACTCAGCCCGAAATTCTAATTCTGGTCAAAAATCTAAGATTGCCTTAGCTCAAATCTACTATAATAAAAAAGACTATAGAAAAGCGATTCCTTTATTTGAACAAGCTTTTAAAAGTAAGAAGGACCGTTGGTATACAAAAGATGCTTACAATCTAGCATGGTGTTATTTCAGAACAAAACAAAGATCTAAGGCCATCAAACTGATGAACGAAGTCTATGCTCTTAGTAAGAACAGCCGCTATGTGAATATGAGTAGCGCTGTTGAAAGAGATCTGGCCTTCTTCTACACAGAGGCTGGTCAAACTAAATCTGCGATCAATTTCTATAAGAAGATAGGTAAAGACATTTCTTCAAACCTTATAAAGGTAGCGAAGTATTTGATCACTCAAGGGAAAAATCCTACTAGTGCTGAGAGAGCATTAACAGAAGCTAAGAATTATGTAACTGATCCTAAAGAAAGAGTTAATGCCAATATCGCTCTTTTGGGCCTTTATGAAAGGTTTGGCAATACAACTAAACACTTAAAAGTTTGCCAGGAACTCTATGGAGATTTTCAACAGGGAAACTTGGATGAAGACTCTCTAGATCAACTAAAATATCATGTTCAAAGAATGTCTGCCTTGCTTCAAAAACAAGTAGCTTCAAAAAGGTACGAAAAGCAAAGAAGAACAAAAAGAAACAAAGCTAAGAAAGCTGTAGCCTATTTTAATATTCTAGCTGGCTTAGATACAAAGAATACACATAGGGCCGCTTTTCATGCCGCTGAGACGAACTACGCAAGTAATAAATATGATGATGCTGTTGTTCAGTATGATAGAGCTTACAAATTGGCTAAAGAAAAAGGTGATTCGAAGATCGCAGGCTTGGCCCTCGAAGGGATGATAGCTTCCTTGGGGTCAAAGAGTATTAAGAAAGCGACAACTGACAAGTATTTAAGCAAAGTTTATCTTTTGTATCTTCAAAATAAACCCAAGTCGAAAAAGAGTTACAAGATCTATCAAAGACTTTTTTCTTCATATATTGAATCTAGAGAATTTGGTAATGCTGAGAAAGTTCTTTATGCCTTTAAAAAGAACTACCCCAAAGATCACTCAACCCAAGAGGCCATGATTGCTAAGATCATGGATCACTATAAAGATAAGAATGATAAAGAATCAATAAAGTTATGGGTTACTCGAATAAATCGCGGTGAATTCAAGGTCTCCAAAAAATATGCAAGAAAGTTAAAGCTTCTTCTTCTTACAATGCAGTTTGAGGGAGTAGAGAAGTTCAATACTAAAGGTGATAAAACGAATGCACTTAAAGGATATGTTCAAATATATAGAAATAAGGACAGCAGTAATGACGCCAAAAAGAACGCTGCCTATAATATTGCAGTCTTATTCTATGAATTAGGAAATAAAAAATATTCATACCTTTGGTCAGAAAAAGCGTTGAATCAAATGAATGGCTCTGATGTTAAAAAGTTCGATGGCTCATTCTTGGCCATTTCAAGCGACCTCTTTAATAGACAGGAATTTGCAGGATCAGCAAAGATTAATCAATTAGTTTTATCTAAGCTTTGTAAGCAAAATTCAAAGAATAAGAGGCTCTTTTTTAGAAACTCAAACGTCATATTATTATCTGAAAAGAAACTTAGCGAGAGTCAAAGCTTGATTAAGAAAGGTCTTCAGTGTTCGATTGAGGCAGATGAAATCAAAAGAGCAAGAGTTGACCTGATGAATGCCGTTATTGAAGAGCAAAAATGGGGGCTACTAGAATCTCTGATAAACACTCTAAGTGTCGATAAGTCCTATCGAGCTGAACTAATACATCCTCTAAGTATTCTTAGAAGTGCATTTGTCTCAACAGGTAGAGAAAGTGAAGCAGAGCGTATTAAGAAAAGAATTCTCTCTTATTATAATACTGCTAGAAAAAGACGGCAGTCTATCCCTCTTGAGGCCCTAGACGTTGTAGCAAGCTTTGAACTTTTATCTCTCGAAGCAAAAACTAAACAGCTTCAAAGGGTAAGGTTGGAGTTCCCTGAAAAGGTTTATAACAACCGACTAAAGAAAAAGTTTGAGCTCCTAGATCGAGTAACATCAAAAGCCCTGAAAATCTTAGAAATTGGATCTGGTGTAGGTATCGTAACTTCATACAAGTATCTTGTTCTTAGTTATCAAGGATTAGTCGATGATATCTCAAGATTTGCACCAGCTGGAAAATCCCCAGAGTATGTGAAATCCTTTCAAGGAACAATGAGAAAGATCGTTCTTCCTCTGAATCAAAAAGCACAAGACTTTAGACGTGAAGCTAGAAAACAAATTTTAAAGAGTTCGATTCTTTCAAAAGAGAATAATTTCTTTTTGAACGGAGAGAAACTTAAATTCTCACTTGAATTTTCTCCTCGTCGTGAAGGGGTACTGATGGATAGAGGAGGTGGACAATGAAATATGTATTGATGGCCTTTATTCTTGTAGTCAGTTCTTGTGGTAGTACTGACAAAAACAATAGCGAAGGCAACTCGCCAGAAGATAAAGAGTTTGGATGGATTGAAAATAAGGCCTTTAATAAGGTTTCTGAGGTTCAATACAATAGCTCTGAAGATATGTTTAAAGAAGTCATGGGAGATGATTCGCTTTCATCAGAATCGATCTCGCGTTTACCAGCTCCTAAAATTGAAAGGATCTCCAAATCAAGTGATCCAGTAAGCCAGGGAATAGGTAAGTGTTATGGTAAGGACTTTGCTCAGGCAGAGAAGATTTTTGAAGCCAATTATAAGCGATATAAAAATCACCCAGGGTATTGGAACCAAATAGGAACATGTCAGTTCTTAAAAGGCGAATATAGAAAAGCTCTCCTCTTTTATAATAAATCACGTGGGCTAAACTCGAAGTATGCCCCACCTGTGAATAATATTGGTGTTATTCATCAAAGGCAAGGTAGGGACCAGAAAGCGCTTTCAGCATTTGAAAAAGCAGTCGAGCTGAATAAGTTTTCTTTGACTCCGCTTTTTAACTTGGGACAACTCTATTTAAAGTATGGTTTTGTCGATAAAGCCGAGGGTGTTTTCAATACCCTCTATAGAAAGAACTCAAACGATGTTGATGTTCTAAGCGCTTTAGGGACAAGTGCCTTATTAAAAGAAAATTATTCTAGGGCAGTTGCATTCTTCTCAAAGATTCCAAGGAAAGAGTTAAGTAAAGCACAGGTTGGATTAAACTTCTCGGTAGCGTTAAAGGCTGCTGGAAGAATTAAGGATGCAAAGACAGTATTTGAGAGAGTAGACCCTCAAACACTAGGTGACCTTGGTGGTTACTATAATAAAGTAGGGAGATTTATCAATGAGTAAATTATTAATCTTACTGCTTTTTCTTTCGGGCGCTTCGTTTGCACAAACGAGAACTCAAAAAAAAGAAAGAATAATCTATAAATACAAAAAATATCAAAAGTTTGATTTTGAAGATCTTACTATTGAAGGTGAAACTGGTTCACCTCCTGATTTAGGTGATGGAACTAGAACACAACAGAAATTCAGAAATAAACTCCCTTATCGCAAAAACTTCAATCCTGAGATTAGAAAAGGGATTGAGAGAATAAGGTAGTACAAGCAAGGAGAGCTTGTGGAAGTCGAGAATGGTAAAAAACAGGTCGCGTTCGAACTTAATCCTATTAATGGTAAGGATGAAGGCGGCTATCCAATTAAAAAGAAGCGACTTCTTGTTGGCCGGTCGAAGGCCTGTGACATTGTATTAGATCATGATGATATAACAGCAATTCACGCTGTCATTGAAGTTACAAAGTCTGGGAACAAAATTTACGATATGAATTCCACTAACGGTACTTTTGTAAATGGAAAGAGTGTTGTCGTTGAAGAATTCAAACTCGGCGATGAAATACGGTTTGGATCAAACCACTATACTTTTAAAGAATACTCAAAAGAAGATATACTACCTCCGCCCTTGGCGATGCTTGACGATGGACTTCCTCCGATTATTGATGAATCTCCACGTCTACCAAGTCCACCTAGTGAAGTAGAAAATCGAGAGACAGCAGAATATGTCCCTGTAGTTGAATATCCATTAGCAAGAGATCCAAACGCCGAATTCAGTGAATATATCTTTGAAGATTCAGATCAACTCTATCCGATCTTTAAGTACGATGTGTCAAAGTCATCCGTAGAGATTATTGTCCTCTTTAAAGACAGGGTCTATTCAGTTGATTATCTTCCTGATCGCGATGGGGTTTATAACTTAGTGGGATTTCAGCCTGATGAAAGTGATGTTGAATATTCATACCTAGGTAAGGATGAGAAAGTACCTCTTGTTAAGATGGCAAATGGACACTCTATTGTCTTTCCTATTCCTGGCTACGAACTACAGTCTTTATCAGATAATGATATAAGTGCGAATAGCAGTGAAATCGAACTTAACCGTGATGATATCTTAAGATTCAAAAATGGAGATCTTCAGGTTTTCGTAAGAGGGGATGAAGCTCCACCGAAGGTGGCTCCAGCTCCAATACTTAGGCGAGATAGTGGTGACTTAAAGAAGTATTTTTTACTTATGCTACTCCTTGTCACTTTTGTTATGGGAAGTTTATCCTTTATCGAAGTCGACGAAGAGATAGAGAAAGAGAAAGTTCCTGATAGGATCGCTAAGATTCTTTATAAAAAGAAGTTTAAAGCTAAGAAGTCTCCAGCAATCGACAAAACAAAGGATAAGCCAAAGAATAAAGTACAAAAATCTAATACCCTGGCTCAAAAGAATAGCGCGACTCAACAAAAGAAAGTAGTCGTTGATAAGAGTAAAGTTAAAGTCGGTTCCAAAGGAAGTAAGAACGCTAAGAAAACAGGTTTAGTAAAAAAAGCTTCACCTAATAAAGGCAAGAAAGATAATCTAGTCGATAAAGTGACTCCTAAGAAAAAAAGTGGAAGCGGAAAACCTAAAAGCACCAATAGACCTGCTAAGGTAACGGCTAAATCTAAATCAAAAGGAAGAGTAGACACTTATAAGTCTTTTAACTTCAAGAGTACGGTAAGCAGTTTGTTAAGTAAGGGCGGCGCCACAAGTACTTTCAAGGCCCAAAGTAATTCAGCTTCAGTTTCAGACTCAAGTAGTGTGGACTCAGGTGATACAGATGGAGCAACACTTAAAAAAGCTACCGTAAGCAATAACGTTGGAAGTTTATCAGGTTCAGCTCAAGGTAAATTAGATTCTAGTAAAGGTGTAGAAGGACTTGTTGATAAAAAGAATATCTATACAGCTGGACTCCCTTTCAAAACGGTTGTTTTAGGTGGAATGGATCCGGATATCATCAGAAAAATCATTGAGGATCATATTCCTCAATTTAGATATTGTTATCAAAAAGAATTAGATAAAGCGGCCAGAGAATTCAGTGGAGTTGTTAGGCTTAACTTTATTATTGGGGCCAGTGGTCACGTCACAAAAGCCGGAGTCGATTCATTTAGCCCATTACCTGTAAGGGTTAAGGGTTGTGTGGTTAACGTTCTAAAAGGAATCAAGTTTCCAGAACCTCTAGGTGGCGGTGTTGTTGAAGTGAATCAACCATTTAACTTCTATCCTAAAAGGAAATGACCCGCAGTCAAATTGCAAAGCAATTTGATGCGGAGTCATCGTAAAGATCCGAGGAAGCGGCAGCGCCCGACAGATCGCGCGGAGTATCTCTCTCATTTAATTCAAAGTCATGCGGGCATCAATTTGATGCGGAGTCATCGTAAAGATCTGAGGAAGCGCCAGCGCCCGAAAGATCGTGCGGAGTATCTTTCTTGCTTAAGTCCATAATAATAGAGAGAGTTGATTGATATAGAGTGACTTTGGAAACCAAAAAAAACCCGCCAATAAAGCGGGTTAAATAAAGCCAAGTTTAAAAACTATCTAATTATCCGTCCCCAAAACAACAAACTTAAACTGAGAAAAACCAGCTGAAGCACTAGTGTGCATTATCCGTTGAAGAAAACTATACTTAATCGACTTATCAACAAGTAAGTTTAATTTCCCCGTGAACTCTTTTGCTTTAGGGGCTTGTTTGCTAATCTTTTCAATCTCAGCTTTCTTTTGTCTAAGGACTGTTAAAAGAGGAATGATCCTATTCCCACGATCAGAGTATTTAGATATCGAAGCGCCTTTATGAATGAGAACTTCTTTATCATCGACCCAAATCGAAGAAGGTGAGACTTGGACAATGGTTCCAGAGGAGCTAATGGATTGTGATTCAGAGATGGGAAGATCAACACCTTTTGGAACTGTGATGACTTGACCTGAACTGTTATAACTTTTTAAAAGGAAAACAAGAAGGATAACTAAGATATCCAGAAGGGAAGTAATATCAATATCCATTACTTCTTTCTTCTTTCTCTTGCCTCTATTTCTAATAGAACGATTTCTCATTATTTAGCCTGGGTTCTTACAATACTGCTAATATTGCTAAAAATCATTTGGTCAAAAAGAACACTGATTCTTTCTTGAATACCCTCTTTAGATCTTCCATATATGGCTTCATCTGTTTGGCGAAGGATTCTTGCAGCATCCATTATCTTAACAAGCTTGTCGTAAACTAAGTCTACTTGAGGCTCAATGATAACTCCGCGTTCTGATTTATACCTTTTCTTAAGATTGATGAGGTATCTGTGAAGGGCTTCATTGTCGTATTCACCTTCATTATTCTTTCTTATAAACTTTACACTTTTACTGGGCACGCCTGTTAGAACGTTTACCCCGTTATTACTTATGGATAGGGTAAGTGCCAGCTGCTTCTTCTTTGAAGGAGGTGTCGAAGTTAGGATAGGAACGTCACTTGGGATTTCATAGATCTTAACGAAACTTGCTGACATCAGTAGAAAGAAAATAAAAATAAAGACCGCATCTAGAATTGGAATAAGATTCGGTTTAGTAAACGCAGGTCTTGATCTATTTTTTCTTCTACTTGGAGCTTTATACATCTTCTAGTCCTCAGCTTTCGTTGTTCCTAAAAGATCAAGCAACTTAACTGAGAATTCATCGATCTCATTTATAATCTTTTCAGACTTAGACTGAAGGAAAGTATGAAGCATCATTATAGAGATAGCAGCGAGGAGACCTAGGAACGTAGTGTTCATAGCTTTTGAAATACCTTGCGCTAGCAATTCAGCTTTTTGAGATGGGTCCGCGGCAGCAACAGCTCCAAAGGATTGGATCAAACCTTGGATAGTTCCAAGTAGTCCAAATAGTGTAGAGATATTCGCAATGAGTTGAAGATAGTTTAACCTGAGTTCAACCTTGGGGATAACTTCTAGCGCGGTAGCATCGATTGCATTTTGTATCTGCTCTGTCTTTTGCGTACTTCTTTTAAGTCCACTCTTTAGGACCTTTGGAAGGGCAGCAACAGATCCGGAGCAAACTCTAATGGCTCCTTGGATATCATTTGATAAAATATACCTTTGTAGTTCATTCATGAATGAAGCACCATCGACATCAAATTTAAAAAAGAGTTTTGAAAATCTTTCTAAACTGATTGCAATACCGAAGGCCCAGATAATTACGATGACCCACATAAAGACGCCTCCGCTTTGAATAAATTCGGCGAGGCCATTTATAGATGCCATCAATCCTGTGGCTTGTTCAACTGCTTGGGTTTCCATTGCTTCTTCTCTCCTGTTGAAACGATAGTTCCGTCATTTCTATTACTTATAGTAATATTGTACAGCAAACATGGATCTAGCTGTTCAAAAAATGTCTTGGAAAGAATTACCTAGAAAACAAAAAAGAGTATTTAAGTATGAGGTAGGGGCAGGAAGACTGCCCCTATTATTTAATTTTGCTTAAGCTAGTTCTTCAACTAACTTCTTGATCTCTTCTTTACTAGAAACACCAACTAAAGTTTTAGCGATTTCTCCGTCTTTAAAAAAGATCATAGTAGGAATTCCACGAATCCCATATTTTTGAGCAATGTCACCATTGTCATCTACATTAACTTTAACAATGTTAACTGATTCTGATTCACCAGCTACTTCATCGAGTATTGGAGCTAGCTGACGACAAGGTCCACACCACTCTGCCCAGAAATCAACAAGAACAAGTTTCTCTGATTTAAGAACATCTTGGTCAAAATTACTTTGGTCAACTTTACCTACTGCACCCATGAAAACTCCTTTACTAATTTAGGGACCACTTTTTTAACTTATTGGCCTCTTTATGTACATAATTTCCCCTGAAAAAACTTGTGCACCGTGTTTTATGCGGTATGGAAAAAAAAGCCTTCTGTCCCTAAAAAATTCAATGAGATACAATGGTAGAAAGTAATAATTAGTCGGAGACTAAATGAACAACAGAAAGTACCTACTAAAAAGGTCGATTAATGCAGCGAGATTGAGCCGTTTAATGGCCAAGGCCATTGATCTTTTTATAGTTCTCTTGCTCTCTGTTTTCTTCTATCCACTTGGTTTAATACTCTCAGCAGCTTATATGGGGATTGCTGACTCGTTACAAAATGGTCAGTCAGTGGGTAAGAAGTTTATGGGCTTCGCTGTCATCTCTTTAGAGGATGGAAAGCCTTGTACGTTAAAGCAATCAGTCATTAGAAACTTACCTATACTGATACCCTTAGTTTTTGCTGTAGTGCCTATATGGGGCTGGATCTTTTCGTTTATTGTAGGCATTCCACTATTAATTCTAGAAGTTTATCTCCTTTATAAACTCGATAGTGGTCACAGGCTAGGCGACGTTATGGCAGATACTTCTGTTATGGCAAATGATGGAAGCCACGTGGCAATTAAGAATAGAAAGTCATCTTGGTTTGAAGCTACAGGTAGTCAAGCTAGTTCCTAAAATGTTAGTTTAGTCCAAAATTTTCTCTTGAGGACTCAATGAAGAAACGTCTCATCATAATCGATGTCAGTAATTTTATTTTTCGTGCTTTTTACGCCATTAGAACTTTGCATTCTCCAGACGGTACTCCCGTTAATGCCGTTCATGGAGTTCTAAGTATGTTCATGAAACTCTTTTCTACTTATAGGCCAACACATGTGATTGTTGCCAAGGATACTTCGGGTGGAACTTTTCGTAATGAAATCTATGAAGATTATAAGGGACATCGTCCACCACCTCCTGAAGACTTGATTCCTCAATTTGCTTTAATTCAAACCCTCATTGAAAAGATTGGTTTGTCTTGGATTGCAGAAGATAATTATGAAGCTGATGATATTATGGGAGCCGTTGCTACTCAGTGGAAGGATGACTTTGACGAAATTTTGATTGCTTCAGGTGATAAAGACCTTATGCAATTTGTTGGGGATAATGTTTTTATTCTCGATACTATGAAAGACATAAAATATGACCGTCAAGCAGTCTTTGATAAGATGGGCGTTTGGCCGGAGCAGATTGTTGACTACCTTTCTATGGTAGGTGACTCCTCAGATAATATACCTGGAATGAAAGGAATTGGAGCGAAGGGTGCAGCTAAGCTTTTAGATGAGCATAAAACTTTAGAAGCCTGCATCGAAGCTAAAGATACATTTAAAGGAAAAAAATTAACGAACGCATTTGAGAATCACTTAGATGATGCTCTTCTTTCTAAACGATTAGTTCAGATTGTGACTGACTTAAGTTTAGGGAAACAGCCAAATTCTACAGAATTTTGTTTTACACCCTCAGATGAATTAATTGAGTGGTTAAAGAGTCTAGGTTTTAAATCAGCGATCAAGAAACTTGAAGATATCAGAAAGGGTGTCGAAGAGGCACGTTTAACTGATAAAGCTCAAGAGTGGGCTGGCTTTAAGGAGCAATCAGTTCAAAAAGAAATTGCCGTCACTAATGTAACTGAGAAAAACATAAAAGAAGTCCTGTTACAAATTGAAGCGGCCACTGGAATGGCTTTTCATACAGAATATGATAGCCGGGACTTTCTAACTAGAGACCTTGTGGGAATATCTGTTTCGATTGAAACAGATAAAGCATTTTACTTCTCTAAAAGTGAGTTAAAGCTTAGTTATTTTAAAGACCTTTATGAAGTAACTCTTTGTGATGAAACCAAAGAAATTTGCTCAAGTCACGTCAAAGAGGATTACTCTTTTTGCAAAAGAGAGGAAGTCTTATTTAAGGCTCAGCACTTTGATGTAATCCAAGCTCATTTTGTTTTAGATGCAGGAGCTAATCATGGGTTTTCTAATATAGTTAAAGAGTACCTCGACTATTCATTGGTCGAACTTGAAAAAAAGAACCCTTACTTGAATGAAAAAACCTTAGAAGAAGCTAGTGCTATTGCTGGTGAGAGAGCGGCTAGTATTTATTCACTAAGCTCAATCTTTAAGGAGGAATTGAAGGCTAAAGATCTTGAATCTGTTTATTATGAAATGGATGATAACCTCTTTGAAATCCTCAATAATATGGAATACGAAGGGATTCATATTAATAAGGATTTTTTTACTGAACTAGAAGAAGAGTTAGCGGGAAAGCTAACTGATATTGAAACAGAGATTAAAAAATATTGTGATGGAGAAGAGATCAACCTGAATTCTCCAAAACAAGTTGGGCAACTACTTTTTGAAAAATTAGAATTACCTGTCGTTAAGAAAACTAAAACAGGCTACTCAACAGACGCAGAAGTTTTAGAGGAGCTTTCCTCTAAAGATCTAAGTCCAGTACCAGCACTAATTTTACAAAATAGGGAATTAAGTAAGTTACAATCTACTTATGTTAAGGCCCTTCCTCTTCTCATTAACGAAAAAACGGGAAGGCTTCATACAACCTTTGATCAGCACGTCGCTGCAACAGGACGTTTAGCCTCAAACAATCCTAACTTACAAAATATCCCTATTCGTACAGAGATGGGAAGGAAGATTAGGAAAGGCTTTATGGCCTCTCCTGGAAACATACTATTAGCATGTGATTATTCTCAAGTAGAGCTTAGGCTTCTCGCTCACTTCTCTGAAGATGAGACAATGCTTGAAGCTTTTAAAACAGGCGTTGATATTCACTCTCAAACCGCTAGTGAAGTAATGGGAATTCCTTTAAAAGATGTAACTTCAAATGATCGCTCTAAAGCTAAAGCTGTTAATTTTGGTCTTATGTATGGTCAGTCTAGTTTTGGACTGGCAAAAGCTCTTAGGATATCAAGAAGAGAAGCGAAAGATTATATTACAAATTACTTTCAGCGGTTCTCTAGCGTGAAGTCCTACTTAGATTCACTAAAAGAACTCTGTGAGGAAACAGGTTATGCTATCACTCTTAATGGTAGAAAGAGATTTCTTCCTGACATTCATTCTAAGAATAGAACAGTAAAGTCTATGGCAGAGAGGATGGCCGTGAACTCACCTATTCAGGGAACAGCTGCTGATATTCTCAAAATCGCGATGATTAAGATCGATTCAGAGATTAAAGAGAAAGGTCTTAAGTCTAAGATGCTTCTTCAAGTACACGATGAGCTAATCTTTGAAATTCCTGAAGACGAGCTTTCGGTAATGAAGAAACTTGTCGTTGATGGAATGGAAAATATTGTCGAACTAAAAGTGCCTTTAAAAGTTGATATGGGAATTGGTGTTAACTGGTTTGATTTAAAGTAATTGCTTTAGGACTAGCTTTTTAGACCAGTGTTTTCATCATCATCTTCATGGGTAACATGATAGCCAAACTTTGAAGCGATATTCTCTGCTGTAATAATGCCGAGAACTTTTCTTCTATTTACTCTACTAACAACAGGCAGTCTGCTTACATGAAACCTTCTTAACTTATGAAAGGCCACTAGTAGCGATTGATCGGGATAGACAGTAATAACCTTTCTTTCAGATATAACAAAGATCTCTCTATCTAGATCTCCTTTAGTAACACAAGCAAGGATGTCATTTGAAGAAACCATACCTACAAGTTCTCCTTTTTTAACAACGGGAAACCCCGAGTACTTTTTATCTTCGATTAACTCAGATGCTTTTTGAATCGTTAGACTTGCTTCTAGCGTATAGACATCAGTGATCATGGCATCTTCGATATGAAGAGTTTCTAATACTTCGTTATCCTCATGAGAGGGAAGATGAATACCATCTTGCTCAGAGATCATTTCGTAAACAGAGCCCTTTTGGATATGCAAACTTATAAGATAGGCGGTTCCGTTAGCAATCATTAGAGGAAGGATAATATTATAATCTCTAGTAAGTTCAAAAACGATAAGGACTGAAGTCATTGGGGCTCTAATGACTGCTGCAAAGTATGCACCCATTCCGACAATAGCAAAGGCCCCTGAGTTGGTAACTAGTTCAGGGAATAGATTTTCGCCTAAAGCACCGACTAAACTTCCGAGAGTTGCCCCCATTAAAAGTGTAGGCATGAATAGACCACCACTAACATTTGAGCCATATGACAGAGCGGTAGCGATAAACTTCAAAGAGAAAATCCCTAGGAGCACCCGCCAGTCTAAGATGAGTGAAAGAAGAGCTTCCCTAATTGTGTGATGACCAGACCCTAAAACCTTTGGGTTTAGATGAGAAATAACAGCAATGATTAAAAAGGTAAGCATAATATTAGTAAGCTTGTGACCAAATAATAATCTTAAGTTGTATTTTCTAACGGCTAAAACTGACTTAACCCATAGTGGCCCAACTAAGGCAGCTGAGATTCCGATAAATAGATAAAAGATAAGTTCACTTACAGAGTTTAGTTTATAGTTAAGTTCTACAAAAGGGTGAGTATCACCCGTTAGTAAAATAGCTGTAACAGAAGCTACAACTGATGAAATAATAATAGAGCCAAGCATCTTTGCATTTAAATCCCCTATGATTTCTTCTAAGGTGAAGACAACGGCAGAGATTGGCGTGTTGAAGGCGGCAGCGATGCCACCAGAAGCTCCCACAGCCACAAGGGCCTTTACTTTGTTTTTAGATAAGTGAAAGTAGCTTCCAAGTGCTGATCCAAATCCACTAGCAATAGCAACGGTTGGCCCTTCTCTACCAAGAGAGAAACCTGAAGAGAGGCTTAAGATCGTTGTAAAGAACTTGGCTATAGTAGACCCAATGCTGATTTTTCCGTGATAGACGGCAAGCGCTACACGAACACCAGGGATTCCTGATCCAGCAGTAGAAGGAAATTTCCTTGTTGTTAACCAGCCACTAATAAAGATGGCAGTTCCAGCTAGTAGGGTTGTTCTGAGGGTAAAGGGTTGATCCGAATTAAAGAAATCGGTTAAGACATGAACTGACTTATTAAGGGCTACTGCAACTACTCCAGCAATGACTCCCGTAAGAATCGTAAGGATGAAATAGGTCCTCTCTTCAGTAACTTGATTCTTAAAAACAGCTTTAAAAAGTGAAGGTTTTAGGAGAGTTGAAAAAGTATTTTTAATGCGTCGCAATGAGTGTTCCTCTTTATATGGTGAAATTACAGCATGTTAGTGCCTGAGGGCAAGGGACCATGTAATTTAGTTTGCTAGGCCACCCTTGACACTCATCAAAGCGATATTACATTGTCACAAACTGTTAAAACTAAACCTATGAAACATCGCAGTATATCTGCATAAACGGAGGAAGTATGGAAGTGAGACCATTACAAGATAGAGTTCTCGTTGAAAGACTTGAAGAAGAGAAGAAGACAGCTGGTGGAATTATTATTCCTGATAACAACGCTGAAAAGCCTGCTCAAGGGAAAGTTATCTCTGTAGGCCCAGGTTACTTAAAGGAAGACGGATCATTCCGCGCCTTAGAAGTTAAGCCAGGTGATACAGTACTTTTTGGAAAGTACGCAGGAACAGAAGTTAAAGTAGAAGCAAATGATTACCTCATCATGAAAGAAAGTGATGTATTTGGAATCATTCAGTAGTTAAACCGCGAGGTTTAACCTTGCTCACAAATGTAAACAATAAGGAGCTATAAAATGGCTAAAGAATTAAAGTATTCAGATGACGCTCGTCATTTAATCTTAGACGGAGTGAACGCTCTGGCTAACGCAGTTAAAGTAACTCTTGGACCAAAAGGTCGTAACGTAGTAATCCAAAAATCTTTTGGTGCTCCACATATCACTAAAGATGGTGTTTCTGTTGCTAGAGAAATTGAACTTGAAAACAATTTCGAAAACATGGGCGCACAAATGGTTAAAGAAGTTGCTCAAAAAACTAATGATGATGCAGGGGATGGTACAACTACTGCAACTGTATTAGCTCAAGCTATTTACAGAGAAGGTGCAAAATTAGTTACTGCTGGTCATAACCCAATGGATCTTAAAAGAGGAATTGATCACGCTGTTAACACTGTTGTTGCTAAGCTAAGTGAAATATCAAAGCCTGTTAAAACAAACGAAGAAATTTCTCAAGTAGGAACTATTTCAGCTAACAATGATGCTGAGATCGGTGGATTACTTGCAGAAGCTATGGATAAAGTTGGTAAAGAAGGCGTTATCACAATTGAAGAATCAAAAACTGCTGAGACAACTCTAGATGTTGTTGAAGGTATGCAATTTGATCGTGGTTACTTATCTCCTTACTTCGTAACAAATCCAGATAAAATGGAAGCTGCTTTTGATCTTCCAAACATTCTTATCACTGAGAAGAAAATTGGTTCAATGAAAGAACTTCTTCCAATCCTTGAAAAAGCTGTTCAGACTGCTAAGCCACTTATCATCATTGCTGAAGATATCGAAGGTGAAGCTCTTACAACTCTAGTTGTTAACAAGCTTAGAGGAACTCTAAATGTTGCTGCTGTTAAAGCACCAGGTTTTGGAGATAGAAGAAAAGAAATGCTTAAGGATATCGCAACTCTTACGGGAGCAACTGTAATCTCTGAAGAGCTTGGAATGAGTCTTGAAACTGCTGAACTAGAGCACCTAGGATCTGCAAAAAGAGTTTCAATCGACAAAGAAAATACAACTATTGTTGATGGTAAAGGTGACAAAGCTGCTGTTGAAGCGCGTGTTGCTACAATCAAAAAACAAATCGAAGAAACAACTTCTGATTACGACAAAGAAAAGCTACAAGAAAGACTAGCTAAGCTTGCTGGTGGTGTAGCTGTTGTAAATGTTGGTGCTCCAACTGAAACAGAAATGAAAGAGAAAAAAGACAGAGTTGAAGATGCATTAAATGCAACTCGTGCTGCTGTTGAAGAAGGAATCGTTGTTGGTGGTGGATCTGCACTACTTCACGCTTCTATTTGTCTTGAAGGACTTAAAGCTAACAACGAAGAGCAAGAATTTGGTATCCGTATCATCCGTCGTGCTCTTGAAGAACCTCTTCGCCAGATCTCTAAGAATGCTGGAAAAGAAGAATCAGTTGTTGTTAATGAAGTACGTGTAAAAGCTGATGCCAATTGGGGTTACAATGCACGTGATGATAAATTCGAAAACTTAGTTAAGGCCGGTATTATCGATCCAACTAAAGTTGTTCGTTCAGCACTTCAAAACGCTGCTTCTATTGCAGGCTTAATGCTTACAACAGAAACTATGATCGCTGATCTTCCTAAGGAAGATGGTCCAGCCATGCCAGGTGGAATGCCAGGTGGAATGGGTGGAATGCCAGGGATGATGTAGTCGGAAAGAGGAGTTGGCCAAAGCCAACTCCGGCTTACCGACTGGCCTCGCAGAGGGGCTAGTTCAAAGAAATTTAAAAAAATTGGGAGGTCTCGTACCTCCCTTTTTTTTATCCAAAATCCTGATATAATACTCAAATGAAACAAGTCTTCGCCGTAATAGGTAAACGCCCAGTTGAAGGGTATTCAAAAACTCGCCTTGCAGCTGTTGTAGGACAAGAAGAAGCCTATGAATTATATAATTCATTTATAGACGATTTCTTTAGTAACTTTAGAAAGCATACAGCTAAAGCGCCTTTGTTCTTTTACGGAGCTCCAGCTATTTCTCAAACAGAAGATTACTTTAAACAAATGTTTTTGAAGTGCCAGATCCTCGACTTCCAGTTTTACTTTCAAAAAGAAAAGCCCTTCTTCGAGAGGCTCTCTGATATATTTGAAGATGTTCGCTTTAGGGAAGATGGAGAAACTTTTGTTCATCTCACAGGAACTGACATTCCTGATTTTCCTTTCTCTCATATTAAAAAACAAAATATAGAAGAGGCTGATGTTTTTATTGGACCAGACAAAGATGGAGGTTTCTACTACCTTGGGTCTAAAGCAAAGAACGATGAAATCTTTGGATTTATTAGCGAGAAGAAAGAAGATGAAAGTGTTGTAGAGGCCCTTATCTCAAGGTGCCGTAATCTCAATTTAAAGGTCAAAGTTTTGAATGAGTGGTCGGATATTGACACCAAAGAAGACCTAGAAAGTACCCTGTTGAGAAGCTCAAAAGAAGTTTTACCATCAACCTCCGAGTGTTACAGTCGCCTATTTGAAGATAAGGATTGGTAATCATTTCCGTAAGTAAATCACAGTAATTCACATTTCTAAACATAGGTTTAGGAGTCAAAACTTAGTTCCACTTTGCCCCTACATAAGCTCTTAATTTTAAAGCATACCCACCTTAATGACTCTGGCGAAGTGGAGCCTGAAAGCCCCTTACAGAGCACCTATCGGCTACTTATGCCCTCATGATTTATGGCACGATATCTGCAATACTAATAAGTATCAAGCCACCAAGGAAGGAGGCTGTAGTGATCAAGGATGATTTAGATGAAAGGAGCCTTAGGGACGAAGCACTTTTCGAAAAAACAGATAGCAATTTCTCTCTCTCTTGCGATTCTGTTTGCGCTTAATTCCAATACCGCTCACGCTATGATGAAGCTCAATGTTAAATGCCCAAAAAAGTTCGTTGGAACAGTAACGAAAATTGCAAACGCTGAGGCTCCTTCTTTCTCTAAACAAGCTTTTAATCAGTTAAAAAAAATCGATGTCTATTTTAAAAATGATGAGACCATTAGAGGTTCCGTCGAAAATAATTTAATGATTCAAACTCTAAAGCACGGACCCACCGCATTCCAGGAAGGAAAGCAATATGAAGTCGAGCTAAGAGGGAATTATATCTGTTCAGCTTCACAGCTGGGGGAAATAGAGACACAGGGCTTCTAGGAAGGAAACCCTATAGACAAGGATGTTGTATTGAAGAAGAATTTCTTCAAGCTTGTATTACTTTCAGTGATGACAATCACAAGCGCACACACGTTTGAGTATACAAGTGACTTTAATAACGGTTTCTATTGGGGCTCTTTACCAATAGGAGTGAACAAGTTTGTGACGGACCCGAATGATGGACCTGAACTTTCGCAAATTGTTGGTAACTCAGAAAATGCATGGGAAGGTGCTGCAGGGAGAGATCTTTGGAGCTTTAACTCTGGCGTTATTGTTACCGGATCCTACTCTGGAAACTACATAAGATGGTCTGATAACTTCGGTGCTGAAACAGGCTATGACCCGACTCAAACTCTCGCAATCACAATCAGGTATACCAGCGGTCCTCATATGGTTCGAACTGAAATTATCTTAAATGGAAATATGCCTTCACTAAAAAATAACGAAAATGGACTTTTAGATAAAACGATCTTACATGAAATGGGCCACACTCTGGGGCTTGATCACTCTTTTCAGAGCGCTATCATGGGAGCTTATGCTAGTAATATAAGTACTCTTCAGTGGGATGACGTTCAAGGTGTGAATGCTGTCGTCTCGGAGACTTTGTATAGACAATCAATAGGCTATGTCTCGCCGCTAGCGGGCTCGACAACAACTGAGGAATATTCGAGTTGTGGATCAGTTGCTTTTATTTCTGGGGACGATAATGATCGCAAAGGCCCACCAGGTGGCTTTGGTGTATCTCTCTTGCTAGGACTAGCACTATCGGCACTTTTAGCCAGTTTTAAATCTAAAGAAGTTTAGTCAACTAATCTTAATTTATTTTCGAGTATTCCGATACGTTACTTATGAATAGTGACGACCAAGAACATTATATTTTTTACGTTCAATATACTAGTAAGCTTCCGCAAACTTTCTTTGCTTTAGGTCAAGTGTTGAATAAGTTCAACATCACTCTTGTTCCGATTGTTCCAAGAGAGCTTGCCAATATTGCGAAAGCTAAAAAACAATTTATCATTTCTATAACTGCGGACTTAACAAGTCTAAAAGGATTAGAAATGACGAGAAGAAGTTTTTTGGATTTTGCTTTAGTGAACCAAAAATTTTGTATGTTTGATGTTTCGTCGTTTGGTAAAATATCTATTTCTTATAAATTAGAAAAGAATAGGTCTTATTTTCATTATGCACTTCCGATGAGTTTTAAGAATATTGCAGCTAATATCGCTTCACACTACTTTTCAGAGCTAGGTACAGTTAAACGCTGGCCAGGTGGTTCTAGAGCAAAACTTCCAGCAATGGCATAGGTGATAGATGAGTGATTCTAACTTTGAAATTCGCAAAAGTATCTTAACAATCTTGAAACTTGATTCTAAAAGACTGTATGAAAGAATTGTTGAAAGAAGAAAAGAATATATGGCGACATTCGCTGTAAAAAGAACTCGAGAACACTTTAAGGAAGTCTTCAAGAGTCGTTATGATACGATTACTTTCTCAGACTTGAAGCTTCTCTCTCCTGAACTTATTGGCTGTTTAGACTCTTACTATACGTTGGTAGATAATTTAAAGTGGTATCTTTACTCAACTGAAGATATGCCAGCTACTGTTCAAGATAAAACTTCCAAAGATGTAAAAGAGTTAAAAGGGAGCTTTGATACTTTATCTCTCTATTTGGATGCTGAGCTAGATGTATCTCAACAGGCCTCTGAAGAAGTTGCATCCTAAGCTAAAATCTTCTATAAAAAACTATGTATAAATTTTCCCTCATTTTCCTTTTTACTTCTTTAACTCTATTTGCCCAAGATCGTGGCTCTCAGTCTGGTGGGCGATTTGAACTCTTATCTGGAACTAAGAAAGGTAAGGAAGTAAAAACTTATTGGGATAAAAAATATAACAACGATGAATATGTCTTTGGTAAAACCCCCGCAAAATTCTTGTCACTCAATTATAACTATATTCCTGCAGGCTCTAGAGTCTTAGACATGGGAATGGGCGAGGGGCGAAATGCCGTATTCCTAGCGAGAAAAGGATATAAAGTGACTGGTGTTGATATTTCATCTGTTGCAGTTAAGAAGGCTAGGCTCTTGGCCAGAGAGTTTGGAGTTCGTATAAATACGGTAGTGGCCTCCTTAAATAACTATAGAATTCCAAAGAATACTTTAGATGCTGTGGTCTGTTTTTACTATGTGGATAGATCCCTGAATAAAAGAATGGTTGAGTGGTTAAAGCCCGGAGGGATTCTTATTTATGAAAGTCATACTGATAATCAAAGAAAGGTTAAAGGTAACGAAAATTATGATAAGCGTTACCTGCTTCGTGAAGCAGAACTACTTACCATGTTCCCTGGAATGAGAGTGCTTAAATATGAAGAGCCGGTTCATCAAGGTAACTATACAACAAGCATCATTCTCCAAAAGAAAAAGCCTGAATAGAAAACTCAAGTAAATGAATCCAACCTAGCGCTAAATTCAGGGCTGGGGCATAATGGAAGAATGAAATTAATTTCATTCGCACTTCTTTTCATCTTTCTAACTTCTCAAAATGTTTTTGGTGAAGATGATGTTGCTATTTTTTCGGGAAGAGCTTCAAGAATAAATTTTAAAGCAGACCTACTCAGAATTAAGATTGATTTTGGAAATGTTAAGTATCTTAACGTTAAAGATAAGGTTGAGTTTTGGGATGAAAGAGATTCAAGCAAAAGATGTAAGGCCTATCTCGTAGGGAAGTCGAATGATTATCTGCTATTTAAAGTTCCTTCGATCAACTTCTGTAAGACTAAGGTTTTTCTTTCGGTAGGTGCTTATTTGAAGTTTTATTCAATAGACCTCTTTAACAATATCAAGATGGGAAAGAGTCTAATCGACATTCTTTTGAAAAAGCGCTTAGCGTTAAGTGGAAAGCTTCGTCGTGAGCAAAAATCTTTAGACAGCTTTATAGAGAAAGTGAACAGTGTTAACGCGAGATATCAGATCCTAAGAGACAAATTAGAAGCCGAATGGAGAGATCAAATCGGCTCTCTTGAAGAAGATAAGACCACCAGTTTGAGAAATTTCAAAGACTTAGAAATCAGACTGGAAGGTCTCGATAAGAAGCTGCAGCGCTACAGCATAGAAGACAAGAACCTCAAGTTAGACCGCTGGGCACTTGACCCTAGGCTCTACTTCAAAAAGTAGTTTTCCTTCATTTATGAACTATTCTCAACTACTATATGTGGGATTCAATCGCCCTAAGGGCCTTATTTTGTGAGGAAACATGAACCCCAAAAAATTTCTCGTTCTATTATTTTCATTTTCACTAACCGCGTCAGTTTTTGCGGCTGTTGGAAATCCTAAAGCGCCAAAAGGCGGAACCTTTAAATACAACCTAGAGTCTCAACCGCCAACGTTGAATGCCCTTTCATCTTCAGACTATTACGCTTCTGTTGTTCAGAACTATGTAATGGAAGGACTTCTTACTCGAAATCCTGAAACGAGAGAATGGGAACCAGGCCTTGCTGCCAAATGGGAAATTAGTAAAGACGGCCTTAAGTATACTTTTACTTTAAGAGACGGAGTTAAGTGGCATGATGGTAAGCCCTTAACAATTGAAGATGTTAAATTTAGCTACGACGCTATTATGCATCCTAAAGATAAATATAAAACAGCGAGACTAAAGCCTTACTATGAAAATATTAAGGATGCTGTTGTTATCGATAAGAAGACAATCGTCTTCACAGCTAAGAAAGTTTACTTTCTAAACTTTGATGTTGTGGCGGGCCTTACAGTTGTTCCAAAGCACCTTTATGAGAACCCAACTAAAAAACAAAAGAAAAAATTAAACAAAACATTAGTCGGAACTGGTCCTTATACTCTTCATAAATTTAAAAGAGGAAAGAGTATCACACTGAAAAAAAATAAATCGTGGTGGGGCAGTAAAGAGAAACACCTAGCTAACGAATATAACTATGATCAAATCTTAATGAGATTTGTTAAAGAAAGAACGGCAGGACTACGAAGACTTGAGAAAGGTCAGTTAGACTTTCAAGAGATGACTGCTGAAAACTACATGAAGAACACTAAGGGTGATAAGTGGGGAAAAGAAGTCTTTAAAGTTAAGATGCAAAATAAGGCCGCTAAAGGTTATGGCTTTATTGGTTGGAACTTGAAGGACCCTATTCTAAAAGATAAGAAAGTACGTAAAGCACTTTATCATCTTCTTGATAGAGAGAAAATGATTGAGAAGTTTCGTTATGGCCTTGCAGAGCCTGCAACTGGTCCACTTTATAGAAAGAGTGTTTATGCTAACGGAAACGTAAGACCTATTCTTTATAACTTTAAAGAAGCCAAGTTCCTTTTTAAGAAAGCTGGTTGGGCCGATACTGATGGTGATCAAATCCTTGATAAAGTTATCAATGGAAAGAAAACGAAGATGAGTATTACAATTCTTGAGCCTAATAAAGAATTTGTTAAATACTTAACGATGTATAAAGAAGACGCTAAAAAAGCTGGTGTTGAGATCAATGTTAAGCTTATTGAGTGGAATGCTTTCTTAAAGCTTCTTGATGAAAGAAAATTTCAAGCTGTTAGACTTGGTTGGGGAGCAGGATCAATTGATTGGGACCCAAAACAAATTTGGCATTCGGCTTCTCAAAAAGGTGGATCAAACTTTATCGGTTATAATAACCCTGAGGTTGATAAGCTTATCGACGAAGCAAGAACTCTTCTTGATTTCAAGAAAAGACAAAAAGTTCTTCAGAAAGTTTTTAAACTAATTGCTGATGATGTTCCTTATGCTTTTTTCTTCAACGACAAGTTTGGTTTTTATGGCCACACAAAACGTATGAAGAGAGAAAAAGACTCATATAACTACAGTGTAGGAATTTCCTACTGGTGGATTAAAAAGTAGGTTAAATTTTGTTTGATTATATAATTCGAAGAATTCTAGCAATGATACCAACACTATTCGGGGTTACCTTAGTAGTGTTTGCTATCATTAACTTAGCCCCTGGATCTCCTGTTGAGCAGAAGATCCAGCAGATGCGTTTTGGAGGAATGGATTCTTCAAATGCTGGTGTTGGTGGCGATAGTAAAGATAGTGCTGTTTCTCAAGAAGTCATTGACGCTCTAAATAAGCAGTATGGTTTCGATAAGCCGGTTCACATTAGATATCTTATCTGGCTTAAGAACTTGGCCCGTCTAGATTTTGGAGAAAGTTTTACTTACGAAGAGCCAGTGACTGATGTCATTATCTCGAAGTTTCCTGTCTCCCTTCAATTCGGAATTGTTTCTCTCTTTTTGTCCTACGTGGTTTGTATCATTCTTGGAGTGGCAAAAGCTGTTAAGAACGGAAGCATGTTCGATACCATTACAAGTACTATCATCTTTGCGGCTTATGCGATCCCTGGATATATGCTAGGAGTTCTTTTAATCGTTTTCTTCGCCGGTGGTCAGTTCTTTGAATGGTTTCCATTAGGAGATCTTTATTCTGATGGTTATGATGAATTTACTTTATGGGGAAAGATTACTGATAGAATCTGGCACTTCGTGCTTCCTCTGATCTCCTATATGATTGGATCTTTCACAGTCTTAACTGTTCTCATGAAGAACTCTCTCTTAGATGAAATTAGTAAAGATTATATCCGTACAGCGAGGGCCAAAGGTGTTGCTGAAAAATGGATCTATTTCAAGCATGGCCTTAGAAATGCTTTGATTCCAATTGTGACTGGGATCGGTAGTTTTCTGTCTGTCTTCTTTGCAGGATCACTTCTCATCGAAGTTATTTTCCAGTTAGATGGAATGGGACTTCTAGGTTATCAAGCGGTTCTAGAAAGAGATTATAATGTTCTGATGGGGCTAATTTTTATTCAGTCATTACTTATGTTGGTAGGTAACTTAATAAGCGATTTGGCATATGTTTTTGTCGATCCAAGGATTGATTTCAAATGATAGGACTATTGCTAAAAACAGAAGTAGCTAAGAAAAGATATGCTCGATTTAAAAAGAGAAAGACCGCTGTCTTTGCGGCTTGGTTCTTCCTTTTTATGTGTCTCTTTTCATTTATGGCCCCTGTCATTTCAAACTCGAGACCTATTATTATGTCCTTTAAAGGGACTTTATATTTTCCAGCTTTAAAGATGTATCACCCTAAAGAGTTTGGGGATAATGAAAACCTTATGATGGATTATCGTAAGCTTGAGCTTGGAGAAGGGGATTGGGCCACTTGGCCTTTTAATAAGTGGAATCCTTATGAATCTAATGATGACGTAGATGAGTATCCTTCACCACCGTCAGGAACTAATATTTTAGGCACCGACGAAGGTGGACGTGATGTTTTCTCAAGACTTCTTTATGGCTTTAGACCTTCAATTATTTTTGCTGGATTAGTTTGGTTCTTTTCATATGCCTTAGGGATTGCTTCAGGCGGAATCATGGGCTTTTACGGAGGTAAGGTTGATATTATCGGTCAAAGACTTGTAGAGATCCTCTCTACTGTTCCTCAGTTGTTTTTAATTATTATCTTAGTTTCCATGTTTGATTCAAGCGTTGGGTTACTGGCGACAATTGTTATTGCCTTTGGCTGGATTGGGATTAGTTATTATATCCGTGCGGAATTCTTAAAAAATAGAAACCGAGAATTTGTTGAGGCCGCAAGGTCTATGGGAGCCTCTGATACGAGAATCTTTTTAAGACATATTCTTCCAAACTCTTTAACACCAGTTATCACCTTTGCGCCGTTCTTTATCGCAGCTCAATTTGCGACCTTAGCCTCTCTTGATTATCTGGGGTTTGGTTTACCGGTTCCAACGCCTAGTTGGGGTGAGATGCTAGCTCAGGGACAAAAGTATTATTCTGTTGCTTGGTGGTTAGCAGTTTATCCATCACTTTGTTTATTCGTGACTCTTTATATGCTCAACCTAGTAGGTGAAGGGCTTAGAGATGCAATGGATCCTAACTTAGTTTAATTCTTTAAGGGGAGCACCGAAGGCTATAAACCATGGGTTTCTTAGGTTCTCCTTATTATATTCAAGCTTCTTAGTGGTATCTTCATATTGAACAATGCCACCACCAGACTCTTCTAGGATTATTTCTCCTGCAGCTGTATCCCACTCACTAGTTGGGCCGAGCCTTGGATAAATATCGACCCTCCCTTCTGCAATCCTACAAAACTTTATGGCACTACCAATAGGGTGAGTCTCATAGGACTCGAACTCTCTATCCATATACTCAGAAGTTATTTTAGTTAAGTGGCTAGCGCTTACTGCAACTTTAACTTCATTCTTTGGAGCCGGTGCTGTCTTAATTGGGAAAACCGAGCCGCTAGGGTCTTTCTTAAAAGCGCCTTTCCCTTTTTCAGCATACCAAGTCTCTTTAAAGACAGGTGCGTGAATGACGCCCAGAGTGGGACGATTATCTTCCATTAAGGAGATAAGAACTGCGTATTGACCATTTTGTTTAATAAACTCTTTTGTGCCGTCAATTGGATCTATTAAGAAGTACTTCTTCCAAGCCTGCCTCTCTTTCACATCTATAGAGCCGCTCTCTTCGCTCAGAATTGGTATATCAGGGTAGAGGTCACTTAGGGCCTTTGTAATGTAGTTGTGGCTGGCTAAGTCTGCTTCAGTTACCGGAGTGTTATCTGACTTAATAGTAACCTTGAAGGCCTTCTCTGCGACCTTCTCTACTACTCTTCCTGCTTCTTCAGCTATCTCTATTATTTTTTGAATCATAGACCTAGTCTAACTCCATAAGGAGATATTTCCAATGACTTGCCGTCCCATAATGGGACAGATATTTTGAGCAGATGAAACATATACTTATTTTAGAAGATAACGAGATTTACAGAAAAATGCTTAGAAAGAACCTTTCTCAATATGGCCGTGTCTTTGAAGCAAACAACGTTAGTGATGGGCAGAAGATCCTACAAACCTTAAGGGTTGACCTGGCTTTTGTGGACTTAGACCTAAATGGAAAAAAGCTCGCTGGACTAGAGTTCTTAAAAAAGTCTAAAGGGACTAGATCTATAATTTTAAGTTCTCATAGTGAAGAGGATATTATTGAAAAAGCCTATGACTTGGGAGCAGAGAAATTCCTAAACAAATGGGACTTTGATGAATATCTAGCGACTACAATAAAGAAACTTTTTCTAAACACAAAAATAGATCCCAATGATTATTATGAAAGTCTAAACGTTGAATTTCAAAAAGAAATAGTCGCGACAGTAGCTAACTTTGAAGGTTCAAAAGATTCTCTTCTTGTAACCGGAGAGACAGGCTCTGGAAAAGGGTACTTTGTTAAGTCGCTACTAAGGGATAAGAAATTCGTCCATGTTAATCTCTCTGAATTTTCTCGAAGCACTTTGGAGAGTGAGCTATTCGGACATAAGAAGGGGTCTTTTACAGGAGCGATTGAAGATAAAAGAGGAATATTAAGAAAAGCAGATAAAGGAATTCTCTTTTTAGATGAGATTGGAACACTCGACTTAGAAATACAGAAAAAACTATTGAGGGTTCTTGAAGAGGGAGAGTTTTATCCCGTTGGCTGTGACGAGCCGGTTAAGGTTGATTTTCGCTTAATCTGCGCCACTTGCGATGACCTATCAACTATGATCTTGAATGGGAAGTTTCGAGAAGACTTTCTCTATAGAATCAATGGCATTCATTTGAAGATCCCTTCTCTTAGTGAAAGGCCTGAAGATATTCTTCATCAAATTAAAGTATTTAACAAAACGAATGTATCAAAGATTTGTTTTTCTAAAGAAGCCAAAGAACTTATCTCTCTACATAGTTGGAAAGGTAATTATAGACAGCTTCATTCTTTCTTTAAAAGGCAGCAAACAGTAAATAATGGATTGATTTGTAGAGAAATGATTGAACAAAGCTTAGTTGAAAATGATGAGATTGATTTCTTAGATACAAAGATGAAGGCCTATATCAAAACACAAGGGATGGGTTCTTTTATTAATAAGGTAGAAAAGGAAGTTGTCGAATGGGGGAAAATTATGAACCGAGGGGCACTAAATAAAACTATCAAGATGCTAGGCATTTCGAAGAGCCTTTTTTACAGGATTGAAAAATATCAATCTTAGTAACGCCAGTTGAAACCAACATGAAAATTAAATTTCTCGGTATTAAAATTACTAATATCGGTATAGCTTTTATTTAATAGGTTATTGAGTTTAAGCCAGAGTAGGAGAGTCCTTCTGTATTCAAAGTTTACGCTACCGTTAAATAGTGTATATCCTCCAAGCCTAGTCCTGCTAAAAGTCGAACCTGAATCTTTTGGTCCTGAATAACTAGAGCTAAGTTTGAAAGAGTACTTATCGACTTTATACTTTCCTGTTATGGAGGCTGTTGTCTCAGGTCTATTGATGAGCTCAAAGCCGTTTTCATCTTCAGTACTTAACTTTGTAAAATCCATATCGATAAAGCGTGATTTGAAATTAATATTAACGCCTGTGGACTGAGCTGACTTTAGATTAATATATCGGATGTTAGGGAAGACCCCTGTTGTATCAATGAGATTAGTTATATCTAGATGAAAGAGTACTGCTTCAACGGAGCCAATATTTGCTAGTAGAGTATTAAAGCCTAGTTCATAGGATTTAGATTCTTCGGGGGAGAGCTCTTGATTTCCAAACGAACTGCTATTTCTCTGAAAGAGGCTAGGGTTTTTAAAGCCAGTACTATAGGAGATCCATACTCTAGAGTTTTTAAACTTTAATCCAGGAGCGATCTTATAAGTAGCTTCAAGGTCGTCTTCAATTTTTTGAACTCTTGCGCCAGTGGACCAGAAAATATCAGATTCCCTTTTATGGAGAAAATAAAGAGAGCTGTTCTCTTCTTTAGATCTGGAAAGTCCGGAAAGTGTTCCAGAGCTGAGAGATTCTGTTTGCCCACTTTCAGACTCGTACTCCATTCCGCCAATTAAGATATTCTTTTCATCAATAGTGTAATTGTTTTGATTATGAATTTTTTTCCTATTAAATCGGCTTTTGAAAGTAGAAATGGTTGAGCTTAGGGCATCTGCCTCATCTAAATCATCCCGTTTATTGCTTATGCTACTAATAGAGAAGATCGTCTCTAAGTTACCTTCAAAGAAAAGACTGTTGGTCTCAGCTTTGTAGAGAAAGTTTCTCGATTTGGATTCATAATTTGTATCGTCTCTAGTTGCTCCAAAGCCTTTATCTAATTCGGTATTTGAACTTACGAGATTAGAGACAAATGAAATTTTATGGTTCTGGTTTAGGGCGAACTCAATCTTTGTTGTAGCCGATCCGGCGGTGTATCCATCTTTTTCACTATCTTCACTGTTTCTTACTGAAGTTTGATTGAGTCCGTTTGACCCTCGTTGATTGAGGTTAATAAAATATTTTACTTTATCAATCTTATTATAGTGAGTAACTCCTAATGAATGCGTTGATTTTGAGCCGTAAGATCCATTGTATTCAAAGAAGGGTCTAGAGATCTTTTCAAAGTCTAAAAGGTTAATACTTAAGACTCCTCCAATTGCATCTGAGCCATAGAGAACACTCTGACTTCCTGGTAATACTTCTATTGAGCTTGAGGAATTGATGGATACTTGAGAGAGGTCGCTCAAGTTTCCTGTAGATGAGGCGTCATTAAGCTCAACATTCTCAAATAGTACTAAACTATGGCGAGATTCTGCACCTCTTATAAAGACTGTGGTTGTTTGTCCGAGTCCTCCATTATTGGATACAGTAACAGTTGGTACTGATTGGATCTTTTCCCAAAGGAGAAGCCCTTTATCAGAACTTTGATTGTTTATATCAAAGGAAAATATTTGGTTACTCGTCGTTTCTCGGTTTCCATCAATTCTATCAGCGGATACGATGATTTCCGCATTGAGATGAGTAGATATAAAAAGGCATAATAGAAAAGTTTTCAGCATGATTTCTCCCACGAAAATCAGGTAAGTAAGATCATTCTGAATTAGGTATTCGGACTTTAGGGCTTTATACTACTTGTCTGACTTCCCAGGTTTTACCCAGTGTCTAATAGACTTTCGATCCCTTTACCGCTGCGGGGCAGTTTTAGCTTCTCACTAAATTCCCTTCTTCAGAATGGGGCCATTATCTGCTAGAAAATGTAAAAGTCAACTAAGCTCAAGTGTGCTATATTATTAACATGTCTAAATTGTTGATATTCTTTTTTACTTTGAGTTTTAGTGGATACGGTTTTGCTACCGGAATTTCTGGAATCTGTGCGAAGAAATTAAAGCAGAGAAAATTCTTAAAAGTGCAAAACAAGTATGCCACTGGCTTTTCTATCAAGAGATATAAAGGCTTCTTTCATCTGACTATTGAGAAACCTTGGTTAAGTTCAAAGAAGTCTCAAGAGATCTTCTTAGTTGAAAACTCTCTTAGCTTTCCGAGTACTTGCCAAAAATATTTCAATATAAAGATTCCAGTTAAAAGAGTGGCAAGCCTCTCCACAACACATATACCTGCACTAGAGCTTATAGAAGAATTGAAAAGCATAAAGGCCTTTAGCAATCTTAATTTTGTTTATAATAAAGCGGTTAAAGAGGCTGAAAAAAAAGGAGATATCTTTGAACTAGGATCTCCACCATCAGGTGAGAGGCTTGTGGCTTTAAAGTCTGATGTGGTCTTCTCTTATTCCACTTCTGAGCCACGTGTTGAGGGGATCTCTCAATTGATCGACTTAAAGATACCGCTAGTCTTTATTTCTGAGTTTAGAGAAAAGCATCCATTAGCGAGGGCTGAATGGATCAAAGTTTTTGGTCTCTTTTATGGAAAGTTAGACTTTGCTCATAAGAAATTTAAAGAGATTGAAACTAGGTACATCGAAGTCACTGAGATTGCTTTAAAGGCGCGACCTAAAAGGAAAGTCTTGGTAGGTGAGTTGATTAAAGGTGTTTGGAAAGCTCCCGGTGGGAAGAGTGATCTTGCTACTCTCATTTCTGATGCCGGTGGGGATTATGTTTGGGCTGATGAGAAGTCTACCACCATGCTTAATTTGAATATTGAAAAGGTTCTAGTTGATTCTACTAAAACAGAAGTTTGGCTTCCTCAAAATATGGCTATTGACTTAAAGAAGCTTTATAAAGAAGAAAATTATAAATCAATCGGAAGTCTTCAGACTTTAGGTGTCTATAATATTGTGAATAGGATGGGTCCTGATGGCGGTAATGACTATTGGGAATCAGCTCTAATGAGGCCTGATTTGTTAATTCAAGATTTATTGAAGATCTTTCATCCTATCCTAATCCCCGGACATGACCTTATTTGGTATAAAAACTTGGAATAACATTGATTAAGAATCATAAGTTCATATTCACTTATTTAATTTTTATTGTCATGATCTTGATTTTTTCTATCCTTTCATGGGGAGCCGTTAAGATTCCCTTCAATGAAATAGTTAGTATTGTATTAGGTTCGAATATTGAAGAGGATAGTTTTAGACAAATTATCTGGGAGCTACGCTTACCAAGGGCCTTTTGTTCTATGCTAGCCGGGGCCTCTCTAGGTTTAGCTGGTCTGCTCATGCAAACCTTCTTTCAAAATCCACTTGCTGGACCTTTTGTTTTGGGAATTCATAGCGGATCATCATTGGCCGTAGCTTTTTGGATTATGACTGGTACTGCACTAGGAATAACACTTCCTGAAAGTGTCGCAGTTGCCGGAGTCACTTTTTCGAGTATCTTAGGAGGAGCGGCGGTTTTCTTTATGCTCTTGCTGGTTTCAATGAAGATAAAAGGAAATATCATCCTTCTCGTTATAGGGCTACTTTTCGGTTACTTCACGAGCGGTCTTATAAGCTTATTGATCTCAGTAACAGATGCTCAAAAAATAAAAACCTTCCTGATGTGGACTCTTGGAAGCTTTCAGGGAAAAACTGCACTTGAATTAATTATGTTATCTTTGATACTAGGCATTGGGCTGATTTGGTCTCTTTACTTGGGGAAAAGACTAAATGTTCTTTTATTAGGTGAGGAGTATGCACTTAGCCTTGGACTAAGGTTTAAAAGATTCAAGATAGAAACCTTACTTCTAACCTCGCTTTTATCAGGGGCCGTTACTTCATTATGTGGGCCAGTAGCTTTTGTTGGAATCATGGCTCCGCACATCGCTAGGAAACTTTTTTCTTCACAAGATCATTTTGTTTTAATCCCAGGTTCCTTTATTATCGGAAGTATTCTCTGCCTTGTTGCTGAGTTCTTAAGTGGACTTGGCGTAACCTTGGTTGTGCCTATCAACGCTATCCTTGGTCTCTTTGGAGCTCCTTTTATCGTCTTCTTCTTATTTGGGAAAAGGAGATTTAGAGATGCCTAGTAATCTTTTACTCGAAGTTAAGAATTTATCTGTCGGTTATGAGAAGAAAGCAATCCTTTCAAAACTTGATCTAAGTATTTCAAAAGGAGAAATGATTTGTCTCATGGGACCGAATGGCTCTGGGAAATCAACCTTGTTGAAATCCCTTGTAGGAATACTACCTTTTTTAGAAGGCGAGATTCAGATAAATGGAAAACGAATTGATAAAATTAAACAAGAAGAATTATCGAAGATCGTAAGTATTGTCTTAACGAACAAGGGCGATGTACAAGGCCTTACGGTTGAAGATGTGGTTCGCCTAGGGCGATTTCCGCATACTAACCGTTTTGGAAAGCTACAACGATCAGATAGAAATATAATAAAAGAAAGTATCGAGACAATGAACCTTGAATCAATTCGCGAGAAGTTGATCTCTGAACTTAGCGATGGGCAAGTGCAGAAGGTTTTCATAGCGAGAGCCCTAGCTCAGGACACTGAACTTATAATCCTAGACGAGCCTACAACATACTTGGATATTGCCAATAAGATGGAGCTGATGTCTATCTTAACAAATATCTCAAAAGAGAAAGGAAAGACTCTTCTTTTTTCTTCACATGATTGGAGCTTGGCCTTAGAGATGTGCCCAAAGGCATGGCTTTTAGATCATTCAGGAACTATCTCAATGGGAACACCAGAAGAGTTTCTTTTTAATGGGACTATGCAAAAGCTCTTTATGAATGAAAAGTTCTTTTTAAACAGCTCAAGTGGAAGGTTCTGCGAGTTGAAAAGCACACCTAAAGAAATTTACTTAGATTGTGAAGACTCGAATATTAAGTATTGGAGCCTTCATGCACTAGAGAAAATTGGGTTTAAGTATGCTGAAGAAGCCGAACTTCGAATTTATTTTGCAAATGGAGAGTTTAAAATTGAAGGAGGTAAGAGTTTTAAGTCTCTTTCTGACCTCCTACTTAGATTAAAGTTGAGTTAGCTTAATCTTAGCCGTCTTCGACTTTCCTTTTCTTTTATAAGTTACTGTTACTAAATCACCAGCTTTATATTTCTCTAAAACATGATAGATATCGTCGAAGTCTTTAATCACTTTTCCATCAATCTTTGTGATGATATCGCCTAGGTAGTAACGACCATAACGGTCTCTGCCCATACCCTCAAGACCGGCTTTCCCTGCAGGTGAAGTCTTGTCTACATACTTTAAAACGATTCCGGTCTCTACACCAAAGTAGTGCTTATGGTGATCATCTAAAATTCCGATACCAAGGCCAGCTCTATTCACCTTGCCGTATTTAATTAACTGAGGAACTATGGCTTTAATCGTATCAACAGGAACAGCAAAACCAACACCTGCACTTGTTCCAGATCCTGAAAAGATCATTGTGTTCATACCTATAAGAGATCCTTGTGAATCTAGTAATGGACCACCAGAGTTTCCAGGATTAATAGAAGTATCAGCTTGAATCATCCCGTGAATTTTCACACCACCAATACCTTGAATCTTTCTTCCTAAAGCTGAAATTATTCCACTGGTCATGGTGTGATCTAATCCAAAAGGATTTCCAATGGCCATGGCTTTTTGACCAACTAGAAGTGTTGAAGAGTTCCCAGGGGTGATTGGTTGAAGGCGCTTAGGCATCTCTTGAAGTTTTAAAACAGCGATATCTTTTTTAGGTTCTGTTCCAACAATCTTAGCCTTATATTGTTTTTTATCACCTTTGAATGAAATATTAAAAAAATCACTATCGGCTACGACATGAAAGTTGGTGACGATATGACCTTTATCATCCCAAACAAAACCTGATCCAGCTCCGCTTGGAACTTCCATAGGCTCTGGGTCAAAGAAATTTCTACTTCGCGTAACTTTAATACTAGAGACGTTAACGACAGCGTTACTAACATTTTGAAAAACATTAACAGTATTTCTTTCAAACTCTAAAAGATGAGAAGTGTCTGGTGGGGATTTAGTAAAAGCTAAACTGGGAATTAAACAAACAATAATAAGAAGTATTTTCATGCCTATTTTGCTCCTTGGGTAATTCTTTGACCTGTTGGCCCTTATAGGTATAATTCTGTTCAGTAGTTTAATCAAGCTAGACTTGTGTCAAAAGCCTGTCAAAATGGAGTTAACCACTTGAAAATACAGTATTACAATAGAGGGAAGGGTTGTCTTGAGCAAGAGAAAGTTTACGGCGATGGCGCTGTAAAGTGGATGTATCAGACCCTTAGCGGAAAGCTGTTAACTAGGTTACTTATCACGGCACCCGTAAGTGTTGGTTATGGTGCTCTTCAAAGTTCAGGTCAAAGCCGAAAGAAGATTGCTAATTTTATTAAAAAATTCGAAATAAAAATGGAAGATTATGTTCCTGAAGAAGGAAGAAGTGAAAACGAGCCTTATTCAAGTTTTAATAAATTCTTCATAAGAAAGTTTAAAGAAGGGAAGAGGTCTTTTTTATCTTCTCCTGAAGTTATGCCTGCCTTTTCTGAAGCTAGATACTTTGGCTACGAAAGCATGACTGACGAACAAACGATTCCTGTTAAAGGGAAATTCTTAGGAGCCGAGGCTCTTTTAAATTCAGAAAAATGGAATAGTACTTTTCAAGAGGGACCACTTCTTCTTGCAAGATTATGTCCTGTTGATTATCACCGCTTCCATTATCCAGATAATGGAAAGGTTTTAGACTATTATAAGGTAAAAGGAAAACTTCATTCAGTTAATCCGATTGCCCTTAAAGAATATGCAGATGTTTTCTCAAGTAATGTTAGAGAAGTAACTATCTTAGAAACGGAGAACTTCGGAAAGCTAGCCTATATCGAAGTTGGCGCTATGATGGTAGGAAAGATTGTTCAATCTGGTGACCTTAAGAGCTTTAAGAGAGGCGATGAGAAAGGCTATTTTCTTTTTGGTGGCTCGACAGTTATTGTCCTTGGAGAAAAAGGAAAATGGAAACCTGATCAAGAGATCTTAGACTATACCCAAAAAGGAATTGAAACGTATTTGCAGTTAGGGGAAAGTACCGCTTCTAAATGCTAAACTGTGCTACGACAGGGAAGTGATCAGAAGGGTAGATGCCTTCTTTGTTTTCTTTGATAATCTTTATACTCGAACAATCGAAGCGCTTATCGGAAATGATCCAATCAATCCGCGAGCCTTCTTCTAACTTTCCTTTAAATTTATGAAAAGTTGTTTCTTCAGGATGATTGAAATCAATCCAAGGATCTACTAAATTATCTCTCATAGTCATTAAAGTCTTTCTTACTTCGCCTTCAGGATTCTCATTGAAGTCGCCACATAATAAAAGTGCTTCATTACTTGAATTGATCTTATAGATTTCTTCTAGAAGGACTTTTACTTGTTCTACTCTTGTATCAGAGAAACAATGATCAAGATGACAATTAACAATGAAGATCTCACGGCCGCTATCTTTAATGGCAAGCTTGGCCCAAGTACAAAGACGAGGAAAGGCACTATTAAAAGATTTTGACCCTGCTTCATTTGGAGTTTCACTAAGCCAAATATCTCCAGACTCTTCTACAAAGAACTTGTCTTTATTAATATAGATACAAGGATACATTCTTTCCTTGATCCAATTTCGATGTGATTCAATTATATCTAGGTTCCCTAAGAGTGTGTTGAACTCCATTAACTGGGGTCTTCTTCCTTCTTGGCTACAAACAATATCGGGGCTCTCCGAATTGAGGAAGTCACAAAGAATTTGCTTTCTATTATCCCAAGCGTGATTTGTATCAGCAGGGTTATTAAAGCGAATATTAGAAGAGATGATTTTTATATCCATAATTTCATTTGTAAGTATAGGCCGGTCTAATTCAGACCACAAAGTCTTAATATATGCCGCTTTCGCCTAATTAGATACATAATTTCAATGCCTTATGTTGGCTAACCCCTTGCTATATAAGACTAAAACAAGGGGTGGTTATGTTGCAAAAAGTCATTATGGATCAGTTTCAAAAGAAGTTTTCAAATCCAACCTATAAAGAAATGGTTGAGTTAACAGGTATTGAGCAAACCAGATTGTTTAGGATTAAGAATGGTACGGCCATGAGGCTCGAGGAGTTTGAAAAGATCTTGAAACTTATGAGTAAAACAAGCAACCCGATGAGCTTGTTCTTTGATTGTTATCGATACCTAGATCAAAAAACACTCACAGAAGTCGAACAAAGCATTAACAGAAAAATAGCACTAGCTAAACTTAGGGGATATTGATGGAAGGATTATTAGCAGTAGAAAGAATGGTATTAGAGTCGATCGCAAAAGGTTCAACCGCAGAATCAAGTATTGCGAAGGATACATCTCTTAGTGAAGGCTTCGTCTCCACTCTCGTAGATAACTTAAAAGATTATCAACTAGTTGAGCTTGATAAAAGAAAACTCATCTTAACTAAATCAACGAAGAACTTAGTCCAATTTAACAAAGCCGATAACGTAAAGATGGAGCTTAAAGATCTTTTCGAGTCCATGGTGGATAATCATTACTCTCAATCTCCTCTAGGGGAAAGAGAACAAATACTAAAGATGCAGAAGATCTGGTTAACTGAATATGAATTCAAAGTTATGAAAAGCATGATGAGCAATATCGAGACCTATATAAAGTCGATCAGAAAAGACCGCTTACTTCACCCTGAAGAAGAAATTCTTTCAGAGCAAAGGGTTATCTTCTGGGGAAGTGACACTTATTCAAACTTAATTGAGTCGACACTGGCAGCTTAAAAAACCTCGCCCTTAGTAATTTAAGTTAGGGGCGAGCCATTTTTCAACTGTTTCTACACTCATATTTTTTCTAGTGGCGTATTCGGTAACTTGATCTTTATCTATCTTACCAAGGTTAAAGTACTTCGATCCTTGATAGCCCATATAAAAGCCCGAAACTGAACTTGCTGGAGTCATGGCAAAGTTTTCAGTAAGAGTAACACCAGTGTTCTTCTCAGCGTCTAAGAGCCTCCAAAGAAGTCCTTTTTCCGTATGATCAGGACAAGCAGGGTACCCAGGAGCTGGTCTTACGCCTCTGTATTTCTCTCTGATAAGTTCTTCATTTGTTAGGTTCTCATTGAGGCCAAAGCCCCATTGATCCCTAATCTTCTTATGCATAAGCTCTGCTAGAGCTTCAGCGACTCTATCGCCAAGGGCCTTTACTAGGATTGAATTATAATCATCTAGATCGTCTTTATACTTTAATGCTAGTTGCTCAACTTCTGATCCTGCAGTTACAACAAAGCCACCGACATAGTCTTTATGAGCCGATTCTTTAGAAGCGACAAAGTCTGCTAGTGATTTAAATGATCCACTCTGCTGTCTTAGGAAATGAAAAGTCTGTAGAATATCATCTCTATTCTCGTCATTATAGATTTCAACATCATCCCCTGTGCTGTTCGCAGGCCATAGACCTAGGACCGCCCGTGGGTTGAAAAGCTTCTCGCTAACAATCTTCTTGAGCATGGTATTAGCGTCCTCAAAAAGCTTAGTAGCTTCCACGCCGTATTTATCATTCTTAAGTATTTGCGGGTAACTTCCTTTTAACTCCCAAGTCCAAAAGAAGGGGGACCAATCGATATAGGGAATTATTTCATCAAGGCTTACGGTTTCAAAGATCTGAAGACCTAGTTTCTCTGGGATGAACTCTTCAGCTTTTTCCCATTGAATCTTAGTCCGCTTTGAACGAGCTTCTTTTAAAGGGGTTAGTACTTTCTTTTCTCTAGAGTCAAAGGCTGTCTTTGTTGCAATTTGTTTCTCTTTTAACTCAGTAACAAAGGCTTCTTTTGTGTTTGGATTAAGAAGCTTCTGGCAAACTTCGACAACCAAACTAGCATCACCTACGTGAACAATTGGCTCACTATAATGTTCTGCAATCTTAATGGCGGTATGAGCACGAGAAGTAGTAGCTCCACCAACGAGGAGGGGAGTTTTAAACCCTAAGCGTTCCATCTCTTTAGCGTTAAAAATCATTTCATCTAGAGAAGGAGTAATAAGGCCTGAAAGACCTACAATATCAGCGTCAAGCTCTATAGCTTTTTTGAGAATTTGATCACAACTTACCATGACTCCCATGTCATGAACTTCATATCCATTACAGGCCAAAACAACGGCAACAATATTCTTACCGATATCATGAACGTCACCTTTTACAGTTGCGATTAAAAAGACACCTTGCTTTTGAGTAGGGTTCTTTTTCTTTTCTTCTTCCATGTAAGGTTCTAAGTAAGCAACGGCTCGCTTCATCACTCTTGCTGATTTAACAACTTGAGGAAGAAACATTTTTCCTTCACCAAAAAGCTTACCTACAACTTTCATCCCTTCCATGAGAGGGCCTTCGATAATATCGAGTGGCTTATCTAACTCTTTTCTAGCTTCTTCAGTATCGATCTCTATAAAGTCTGCAACACCGTTAACCAGGCTGTAAGTAATTCTTTCTTGGAGAGGGTTATTCCTCCATTCATTAGTTATTCTATCTTTCTTTTTACTTTTTCCTTTAAAACCTTCCGCGAAATCAAGGAGTTCTTCAGTGGCATTAGGAGATTTATTTAAGAGAACATTTTCAACTTTTTCTTTTAGATCTGGCTGAATATCTTCGTAGACTGCAAGCATTCCTGCGTTCACGATACCCATATCTAGGCCAGCTTTAATAGCATGGTAGAGAAAAGCAGAGTGCATCGCTTCTCTAACAACGTTATTACCTCTAAAACTAAAACTAATATTAGAAACACCACCACTAGTTAGTGCTCCAGGGCAAACCTTTTTGATTTCTCTAATCGCTTCAATAAAATCTACTGCATAAGAGTCATGCTCTTCAATACCAGTAGCGACTGTTAAAATATTTGGATCAAAAATAATATCTCTTGGGTCAAAGCCAACTTGATCAACAAGAATATCGTAAGCTCTTTTACAAATCCTCACTTTATCATCTTTAGTAGCAGCTTGCCCTTTTTCATCAAAGGCCATAACTACTGCAGCCGCGCCAAAGTTCTTAATGATAGTGGCGTACTTAATAAATTGCTCTTCACCTTCTTTTAGGGAAATCGAATTAACAACGCCCTTACCTTGAATACATTTAAGGCCAGCTTCAAGAACTTCCCACTTCGAAGAGTCGATCATAATCGGTACTCTACAAATATCTGGTTCACTTCCGACGAGGTGTAAAAACTTCACCATACATTCAACAGAGTTAAGAAGACCTTCATCAAAGTTGATATCAATAATATTTGCGCCGTTAGCAACTTGTTGTCTTGCTACTTCAAGGGCCTCATCAAAATTATCTTCTTTAATAAGCTTATTAAAACGAGGAGAACCAGTAACGTTAGTTCTCTCTCCTACCATTAAAAATGGAGTCGCTCTTTCATCATAAATATTTAATGGCTCAAGTCCAGAGAGGCGTGTGCCGTCAGTAAGATCAGGGATCTTCCTTGGAGGTACGCCTTCAAGAGACTTAACAACAGCAGCAATATGATCTGGAGTTGTTCCACAACAACCACCAACAATATTTACATAACCACTTTCAGCAAAATCTTTTAAGTTACTTCCGGTAATATCTGGAGTTTCATCATAACCAGTCGGAGCGAGAGGGTTAGGCAGTCCAGCATTTGGATAACAAGAAACAGGAATATCTGCTACTTGAGAGAGTTCTGCTAGAAATGGTCTCATCTCGGCAGCACCTAAGGCGCAGTTAATACCGATACTAACAGGATTAGCATGACGGATTGAATTCCAGCAAGCTTCAACAGTTTGCCCAGAAAGTGTTCTTCCTGAATTATCAGTAATTGTTATTGAAACCATGACAGGAAATTCTTCATGCCATTCATCTTGAAGTTCTTTAATGGCGTAGATCGCCGCTTTTAAGTTAAGAGTATCAAAGGTTGTCTCAGGCAAAAGAATATCGCAGCCACCTTCTAGAAGCGCCTTACCTTGTTGGTAATAATTATCTTTTAGTTCATCAAATGAAACTGCTCTAAACGCAGGGTTGTTAACATCCGGTGACATTGAGGCGGTTCTGTTTGTTGGTCCTAGGGCTCCAGCGACAAAACAATATCTTCCAACTTCTTTAGAGGCCCTTTCAGCAGCACGTTTTGCAACCTTAGCTGACTCTCTATTGATATCATCAACGGCATGTTCAAGCCCATAATCAGCTTGGGCAATTTGAGTCCCACTAAAAGAATTGGTCTCAACAATATCAGAGCCCGCAATAAAATATTTATAATGAATTTCTTCAATGATCTCAGGACGAGTAAGAACCAAAAGATCGTTATTACCTTTAAGATCAATCTTACTGTCTTTAAAAATCTCACCACGAAAATCTTCTTCTTCTAAGAATTCTTGTTGAATCATGGTGCCCATTGCACCATCAAGAAAAACGATTCTCTCTGAAAGGAGTTCTTGAAGCCTAATATAGGCTTGGCTTTTTGGCTTACTCATAGATCACTCTTATTGTTGTTTTTGAAAATGTGAAACGACGTCAACTACCGATTCCGTATCGTTCATAATATAAAAATGAACATCAGGAACTCCAAAGTTTAACAACCCTTCGACTTGTTGCATGGCCCATTTCTTACCAAGCTCTTTAACATGATCAGGGTTGGCCATAACTTCTTCAACAAAGTCATCTGGAAAGTTAATATAAAAATTTCTTGGTAGTGACTGTAATTGTTTAATTGATTTAAGAATCTTTAGTCCTGGAATGATAGGAACAGTGATCCCAATCTCACGGCATTTTGTCACAAAGTCATAGTAGTGTTGATTATTATAAAACATTTGAGTTGTGACATACTCAGCGCCAGCATCTACTTTTTTCTTAAGCCACTGGAGATCTTGATTTAAATTGGGAGCTTCAAAATGTTTCTCTGGATAACCAGCGACGCCAACACAGAAATCTAATGGTTGAGAGTTTGCAATATCATCAACAAACTTACCGGCCTTCAATTCTGAGATTTGCTCTACAAGATCAATAGCGTATCTATTTTGAGAGCGTCCTTTAGAGACGACTTTATTATAGTTAAGTCCATCACCTCTAAGGGCCAAGACGTTTTCAATTCCTAAGTAATTAAGCTCGATCAAGGCATCTTCAGTTTCTTCTTTTGTAAAACCTTGGCAAAGTAAATGAGTGACAGTATCGATCTTAAAACGGTTTTGAATAATTCCACAGATACCAACAGTCCCTGGGCGTTTTTTATAAATTCTTCTCTCTACGGAACCATCATTTTTTTCGTTATAGTAAGCACCAGCTGAATGAGCGGTCACATCAATCCACGGTGGATTAAGTGGTTGAATGGCCTTAACAATATCAACGATATCTTTAACAGTTCTTCCTCTTGGAGGTGGAACAATTTCAAAACTAAAGGGGGTTTTTTTGGCGTTCGCCAGATGCTCTACAACTTTCATAATTTCCTCGTCACCCCATGCGGTTATTAAAGTTACACAGGGTAAGCCTAAATAAATAATACACTAGATTATAAGCCTAATTACCTGATTTTCAAAGGGAAGTTATTTGGACACTGCCATTAAAGGAGATTTATTGGAGAAGGGCAGGCCATTGAAATTAAACGGAAATTTTTCGAAAGGTTAGGTTAACCCTCGGCCCCATAGGTAAAGAAGTTTTGGCAATTCTGTGACGCCAATACTTTTGGGTCTCACCTCTCATAATTATAAGGGAACCTCCCTCTGTGGAGACGCTAATCTTCTCAATGGTTTTATCCTCAAAATGCTTAAATTGAAAAAGCCTGGGCTCCCCAAAAGACAGAGATGCAATGACAGGTTGATGGCCTAATTCTTTTTCATCATCATTATGCCAAGACATGTGATCACTCTGATCGCGGTAGTAATTCAAGAGAACACTATTAAATTCTGAACCAGTGTAGGTCTCAATTTCTTTCTTTAGGTTAAGAAGAAGGGGCGTCCATGCTAGGGGATTGTTCGTAATTCCAGAGTAGGTATATGAAGCCTCTGGGTCGCCATACCAAGCAGTTAGTCTTGGAAGGTCTACGACTTTACCAAACATATTCATCTTATCTTGAGTCCACTTTGTCTGCTCAATCAATTCTTGAAGATGATCAGCTTCTATAAAGTGAGAGTTAAACTCAACCTCTCCATCCTTGGGAAGTAAGTTTGGTGTATTGATGTTTTTTATTCCTGGGAGTTCCACCCTTATAATCTAACTAGCGAAAGGACCGTAGTCTAGAGAATCAAAGAAACTTTTTGGAAAACACATTATGATATTCGTACCAATATATGGAGTTGAAAGAATCTTTAAGCTTCCTCCAACTTTATTCATAAAATTCATACTCGAAGAGAGACCTATTCCAGAGCCTTCCGTCTTAGTCGTAAACCCCTTCTTCTTATGAACCTGCTGAATATCGCTAGCATAAAATCCAATTCCATTATCAGTGATCTTTATTTGTATCTCATCTCTATTGCAGCCAACTTTCACTAAGACTTGGGTAGCGCCAGCCTCAACGGCATTATTTAAGATGTTGGACACGGCTCTTTCAAAGTCTTCCTGGTCAAATGAAAAGATTAAGTCTCTAAGGCTTGGTTGGGCATTCAAAGAGAAGACTACCTTAGGGTCCTCCATTTCTTTATGGCTCAATGATAGCTCTAGTGAATCGAGCAAATAACTGGGCTCTTCATTTAAGTCCAAATGAAAGTGAGCCTTTAGCTTTCCTGCCAAGTCAAAAAACTTTCTATAAGCTTCATGCTCTAGTTGTTGATCCCTCTGATCTGTCTTAATTAGTCCCTTAAGTGCACAAAGCGGTGAGTTGATATCGTGTATAAGCGCCAAAACCTCATTCGTAATTCCTGAATTCATATTATCCCCTGTAAATGTTGTAGAAAATTCTTAGAAGGGATTTGCCTAAAGGTCGAAAAGATTCCTCTGTGGGACAGAGCTTACCCACCGAGATGGGACGTATCCCAATGCGGGATATATAAGTACTTGATTCTCTTTCTTACAGGTAGACATGATTGTCCCGTGGCGGGCCAAAAAGGTAATTATTTCAATACGTTTGAACTAGTGTTTCCCAAATTATACTTAATCTCTTACATCAATAAATAATTACGAATGAACCAAAGGGGATGCATGAGCACATTTGCACTACAGGATGAGGATCTCTGCCAAGCGTTGCGACGGCGAGTGAAGCATTACAAAAAGGACCACCCGGCCCTGAGCTCACAGCAAATAGCTAAGAGATTTAAGATGTCTAGTTCGACACTTAATAGGATCGAAAATGAAGACATCAGAAACCCGACAATTGATCAGGTTTTAAAGGTTCTGAGAGGGACTGGAGAGGCTAACGATTTGCTGTCTTTTATTGAAGAGTACTATCCGGATATTTCTGAGACTTATAAGAAGATCTACAGTCATAATCTTGACAACAGCAGAGTTGATTTTGAGTTGGAAAAGTATTTTGAAGATCCAGATACTTTTTTAATAATGGTCCTAGCTTACACTGATAAAGGTACTAATTTTGGCGAGATAGAAAGAGAGGTAGGGGCCAAAGGAGTAAGGACTCTAAGGCACTTAATAAAGAAAAATATTTTAACTGTTAACGAAGGAATCATTAAAGGCACTGATCAAAAAGTAAAATTTTCTCAAGAAACAACTAAGAAAGTTTTACTAAACACGATTGAAAGTTGTTCACAGTCTGAGACTATAAATAAAATGAAGAACTTTTTATCTATCCAAACGACAGGCCTTAGTGAAGAAGGAGCAAGAGTAATAACCAATATTTTAAAAAAGACCTACGAAGAGGTTGATAATGTTTTAAAAAGTGAACAATACAAGGGTGAGAACAAGTACTTCGTAGGACTAGTCTCAGATTTCTTGAACTACAAAGAGGTATAAAATGAAAAAAATAGCAATAACATTAGCATTAATTTTAAGCTATACAACACAAGCTCAAGGAATTGATGCTGGAGGTGGAGGATACTTCATTGAAAGTGTTAATGCAGGTGATGGAAGTTCTAGAGTTCTTACCGATATTGGTTCAGGTGGTGGTGGGTCAGGTAGAGTTACGAGTGGAATAGAACTGCTTAAGCTTGAAAGAGTAAGTGGAACTTCTAACTTCGAGTTAAAAGATGCTAGACCTAAAATTAATGGTTTCCTTAATAGTAATTTACGATCTGATAAAATTATAAAAATGATGAAATTAAAAATCATGACGGACTTTAATAATATTGAAGAGATAACTTTAAAGGATGGTACCATATTAAGGGCAGATGAGATTCTTAAAGGACAGAATTAGAAAGGTATAGATTCGATATAGTCATCAACCTCTTGGTAGGTTAACCCTATCAAGAGGCCCATTTTGAAATATTTTTCGTCTATATGCTTTGGAAGTAACTCATCATAGGTTGTTCTATAAACTATAAGACGACTAAAGGCTGTACCGAATACATTCTCAAAAGTGGAATAGGTCTTCTTATTTACAAATTCAAAGAGAGAAAATTCTTTAATAGTTTCTACTGGATAGTTACTGTTAAACAAGAGGTCTACTCGATGAAAACCGATTTTCCAATTGATTTTCTCTGGAAGAACACCTGTGAAAATATAAACTTCTTGCTCTTTCCATTTAAGTTTTTCTTTAGGAATATTAGATAAATCTTTTGGGAAAATATAGCCTAAATACTCGATTCGTTTTAAATCCGATTTAATATTCTTTTGAGTTTCTCTAAGTTCATTCAGTAGAGATAAAGTTTGAGTTACTCTTGATTTTGAAGATTTTATAAATCCAATATCTTTTCTATTTAAGTAGATAGAGGCATCTTTTTTAAAAGTATCAAGTGATTCTATATGTTGGTTTAGGGCCTTAAAAAAATCTTCTTCGTGAGTTAAGGCTGCAGTCGTATGATCGTCTGATAAGAAAGAGAAATCGACTTTCTCTAGCGCATGTTCAGATTGGTCTAGGACTTCCTTATACCGAAAATAGTCAGAGAATTTTTGTTCAATCAACTCTAATTCGTTAACCTTATTCTCAAATTTGATGATTTCATTTAAATCGAATTCTTTTTTAAAGCTGAGTGTAAGGAATCGAGTTGTGTTCTTATAAGTAGATATTTCTTCGAGAAGAGAATCTCTTAGATCTAGATCTGTTATCTTCGTTAGGATGAATTCATCAGTTTTAGAACTTATGGTTTCTAAGTTCTGAAGGGCCTCATCTAAGGCTTCCTTTGAATCATTTAGTTTCTTGATATCGGTTAAAATTAACTCATGCTGATACTTTTGACGTATTAGTTCTAGCTCGACTTTCTTTATGTTGGTCGTATCTTGTGTGGTTGAGAGCAGGTTTTTATATAGGTTTGCTTTATCTAAGAAAGCAATAAAGAGGCTCTCTCTTTCTGCTAATTTTTTCTCTTTTGAATTAGTAAAGTCTTCAAGGCCTTTAGTGTAATCAATTTTCGCATTCTTAAGTCTTTCAGTAATAAGAGGTTGGCTAGACTCCTCCGAAAGAACAGGGCCAGGAAGTGGAGCTTCTGAGTTGTTTTTTGAGCACCCGCTGATGATCAAGGCTGAAAGTAGGAAGATCTTTATTTTCATATTACGCTTCGCATAATATCTGATTATAAATTGAAGTGTAGTAATTTGAAATATTTACAGATCTTGGCGCCGCGTAAGTTATTGAAAACAATGATAAATTTCATGGAAAAGGGTAGAATTGGGATACTAAATTAACCAATCTTAGATATTGAGGAAGTAGTAATGAAGATATTAGTGACCGGAGGAGCCGGCTATATTGGATCGCATGTTTTGAACTTGTTAGGGATGACAGGAGAGCATGAAATAGTTGTTGTTGATAACTTATCGACTGGGCGTAAAGAGGCCATGCTTTATGGCAGGCACGTGGAAGAGAACCTAGAAAATACTGAAGCTATTGATAAGCTTTTTGAAAAAGAAAAGTTTGAAGCTTGCATTCACTTTGCTGGAAGTATTGTGGTTCCTGAAAGTGTTACGGATCCGATTAAGTATTATAAAAATAATACGGAAAACTCATTGAACGTCATTTCTATGTGCGTGAAACATAAGTGTAATAATTTTATTTTCTCTTCGACGGCAGCCGTCTATGGAGATCTTGAAGGTGGTGTTTGTACTGAAGAGTCAATCACTGTTCCTATTAATCCTTATGGTACTTCGAAGTTAATGACGGAAAATATGTTAAGAGATATTGCAGCTGCAACAGATATCAACTTTGTTGTGCTTAGATATTTTAATGTTGCTGGCGCTAATGTTGATCTGAAAATTGGGCAGTGTACGCCAAATGCTACTCATTTGATTAAGATTGCTTCGGAATGTGCTTCTGGAAAACGTGAGAAGATGGCGATCTTTGGAACTGATTATAATACTCCTGATGGAACTTGTGTCAGAGACTATATACATGTTGATGATTTAGCTCAGGCCCATGTTGATTCACTTTCTTACTTAAAAAATGGTGGTGAGTCTCAAATTATGAATTGCGGGTATGGGCATGGTTTTAGTGTGAATGAAGTTATAGATGCTGTTAGAGAAGTTACTGGGGTTGAAATCATTGCTGAGAATATCGAAAGAAGAGCAGGAGACGCCGAGAAGCTTATTTCTGTTGCTGATAAAATTAGAAAGACGATAGGCTGGCAGCCAAAGTATGACGACCTTAAGTTAATCGTGAAGACCGCGTATGAATGGGAAAAGAAGCTAAAGTAAGGCTTGGGGATTTTATGAATAGAGTTCAAAAAGACTTTGAAGGATCTAATGGGATTGAAGAATTTTCATCTCGTTACTTTGATTATTTGAAAGAGCTCTTCTCTAAGATCGATACGGCAAAGATTAAGCTATTAGTGGATACCTTTGAAGAGGCTAGAGCGAATGGCAAGACTGTTTTCTTTATTGGAAATGGTGGCTCTGCTGCAACGGCATCACACTTTGCTAATGATATGGGCGTGCTTAAGAATAAAAATCTTAAGCATCTTAAGGCCATTAGCTTGTGTGAAAATAATTCTAAGATAACCGCTATCGCAAATGATTATGGTTATGAGTATATCTTTGAGAAGCAGCTTGAATCATTAATGGAAAAAGGTGACGTCCTCGTTGCTATTTCTGCCTCTGGGAACTCTGCTAACCTTGTAAAGGCCGTTGAGTTCGTGAAGCTTAATGGTGGCAAAACCTTTTCTCTCGTTGGGTTCTCTGGAGGAATACTGAAAGAGATCTCTGATCATTCTTTGTATATTCCAACCGGTGATAAGGAGTTTGGACCAGTAGAAGACATCCATAGTATCTTAAATCATCTTATTGGAAGTTATTATACTTATTCAAAATAGATAAATTCAAAATCACCAGAGTATCCAGCCTTATTGAATAACCAGATCCATTCCTCAGTAGAATAAAATGAATCGCAAGTCAGTTGCCAATAAAGTAGGTTCATTTTCTCAAGTTCATTTCTGTAAGACTCTACACAGATCCACGAAGAGCCTTTCTTTACCCTTTCGAGTTCTGCAAGAGACATAAAAAGTTTATCAATCGTGAAATTATGAAAAGTAGTATTTGAAATGACTAAGTCGAATTGCTTATCTTTGTAAGGAAGTTTACTGGCGTCACCAACACTTAAAAACTCCTTAACTTCTTCTTTGGCATTTTTGATGGCATAGTCTGATATATCTATTCCCGATATTGTTAAATCAGGAAGGATTTTTTTTAATTCAAAAAGTAAGTAACCTTTTCCGCAGCCAATATCTAAAACAGATGACTTATTATTGAGGGCGTAGTTCTTAATCAGCTTCTCAGCCACCTCTTTCCATCTACCATCATAGCTATATCCACCGTAGCCAAACTGTCTTTCTCCGTCCCAGTAGTCCTTTCCAAATTCTTTAGCAATGATGGCGCAATCAGCTTTGTTGAAGGAGGTTACTCTTTCTAGATAATCTCTCTTGGAACTTTTGTGTAGAGGGGTAACAAAATCTTTTATCCTTAAGAGAGAATCAGATATTGATGATGCTTGAGAAGGACTATTGGAAAGGGCTTTTATTTTAATTAAGCCTGATAAATCTTTAAGATCTTTTTTTGAGGCTAATTTTTTTTCTTCAAGAGCAAAATGAACTTCTTTACCTACAGAGAGATACTCTTCTATAGAGGAAAGTATCTTTTGAGAGAATATAAATTGATCAATCGAATAGAAAACGATTCCATCCTTACTCTCGTCTTTTTTAAGTAAAGATTTTAACGTTTGATCAGAGCCTTCAAATGAAAACTCCGTTGAACTAAGGAGAAAGTCTAATGAGTTTGATTCACAGTAATCTCGTATCACAAGGTTTTGAACCCGCTGGGGTATAAATGGATTTAAAGTATTCCCACTAACAATGTATCCTCGTAGAGCCTTTCTCATAGGGAGTTGTTCCTATCTTGGTAATCAAGCCCTATTTGAGTTGCAGGCTTTAGAGATATGGGTCTAAATGATTCTCCAAGCCCCTTGCTACCATAAGGGCTTAGGACTGATTTAAACCGGACATTTATACTTACTCTTGTATCAGGCTCACTATTAGTTCTATTTCCGTGAAAAAGAGTATGACTAAAGATGACGGCACTTCCGTAAGGAACATCCAAAAAGAGGAGGTCACTTTCAACTCTCTTGAAGAACTCTTCAGTTGTTAAGTCTTTGTACTCAGAATAGTTCTCTAAGACGGAGAGGGACTTTTCTCTTGGTAGAATAAACATTGAATTAGTTTTAGAGCAGTTAACAAAAGGTAACCATAAGACTACTTCATAAGGAGAGTTTCCAGACCAAACATCTGTATGGATCGGTAAGAGAGAGCTATCATCGTTTGGCATTTGGATACTTAGATTAACTGTTCTTTGCATTACAAGCTCATTGCCAACTAGAATGTCGAGAACAGGCTTTGCTAAATGATAGAGTGAAGGTGAGAAGTCTCTTGAAGAGTTTATTTTCGAAATAGACGCGAGACGAACTTTGTTTATATCGCTTGTACTTGTCGAGAGGTGAATCTTTTCTAGTTCTTCAGTTCCTAAAATCGAATCAATCAACTTTGACTTTAAATGGTCTAAAGCCTCATTGTCTTCTAATTTGAAGATATAGTATCCATCTTTAAGAAAGGCATCAGATATTTCTTTTTCTTTAGAAGATTGAAAAGAGTCTTTTAGATTCAATTTAGACTCCTATAAAGCTTGGATACTTTCTTTGTAAGAGTTTCGGTATCTAAACCATAATGAGAAATAATTAAATCCTGTTGACCGTATTTATCAGGGTAACAATCTGGAAACCCATATCTTTTAAAAGAAGGTCTATTAGGGAGGAGTGACTCCGACAGAACTTCTCCAACAGCAGAACCTAGTCCACCTGTTATATTATGTTCTTCAAAGGTTACGATAAGAGATGAACGCTTTGCAGCTTCTTCAATAGCTGGTTTATCTAAAGGAGCAATCGAATGAATATTTATTACTCCAACTTGAATCTTAAATTCTTCTTCAAGTTTCTTCGCCACCTCTAAGGCCCTATAAACCATCACTCCTGTAGCGCAGATAGTAATTTCTCCCGATTCTTTGAGAGTAATGGCCTTACCAATTTCAAAACCGTTTTCTGCTTGAGAGGTTTGAGTTTCACCACCTCGGCAAAGCCTTATATAGATAGGTCCTTGCCATTTCTCAGAGGCCTTTATTAATCGTGCCATCTCTTCAGAGTCGGAGGGATGGACAATGGTCATGCCAGGAATACTTCTCATGAGGGCAATATCATCTACGGCTAGATGAGTTGGCCCAAGAGGAGCGTATACAACACCTCCACCATTAGCGTAAAGCCTTACATTGTGATTTCCAGTAGCGACATCCATGGCTATTTGATCAAAACATCTTCGTGTTAAAAAAGTAGCTATGGTGTTGATGTATACTATCTTACCTTCCTGAGCCAGGCCTGCGGCCATTCCAACTATGTTTTGTTCGCTTATTCCTTCCATATAGAATTGATTAGGGCATGCTTCTTTGAAGTCATCCAAAGTCTTATGACCTAAGTCAGACCCTAGAAAGATAATCTTATTATTCTTTTTTGCTAGGTTGAATATTTCTAAGAGTCCTCTTTTTCTCATTTATCACCATTGAGAGTTGACTTAATAGAGTCGAGGGTTTCATCGGTGATCTTAGACATATGGTGGTACTTTAAGTCTCCCTCCATAAAGCTTACACCTTGGCCTTTTATTGTATGCAAGATGACGGCTGTTGGTTTCTCAGAGTTCTCGCCAACGTTTTCTAATAAGGTTTTTAGATCTAAGGGGCTCTTTTGCATATCAACTTCATGAGTATCAAAACCAAAGGCCTTCCACTTATCAGTAAGGGGCTCTAGTGAACAAACCTCTTCTGTTTTCCCGTAAGATTGATACTTGTTGTAATCAACTAGCACGATTAGGTTGTTAAGCTTATTTTGAGAGGCGGATAAAGCAGCTTCCCAGATTGAGCCTTCGTTGCACTCACCATCACCAACTAAGACAAAGCATTTTGAATTTCGTTTATCAATCTTTGCATTGAGAGCGATACCCACTCCAATAGAGAGTCCGTGCCCGAGAGATCCCGTTGAGGCTTCGCAGCCGGGAATCTTTTCTTTTGTAGGATGACCACCAAGGTTACCGTCTAGTTTACAGAAGCCTTCAAACTCTGAAGTTGGGAAAAACCCTTTTCTTGCCAAGACTGAATAGTAGGACATGCATCCGTGGCCTTTACTCAAAATAAAGCGGTCACGATCATCCCAAGTAGGATCCTTGGGATTAAGGTTTAAAATATAGTCAAAAAGGATGACAAGCGATTCAACGATAGAAAAAGAGGAAGCAATATGTCCTCTTCTTCCGTGTCTCGCCATTTCAACAACATCTAAGCGAGTTTGAAGGCATCTCTTTTCAAAGTTCTTTTGTTCCATAATTGATCAACTCTTTGCTAAGAGAGTTTAGCATTTGAGTTGCTCTTTGCAATCTCGATCGGGATAGAGATTCTATATCTAGGTGAGGGAAGAGTTTTGATCTTCTTTTTTGCTGCTCGGTGTTGAGTGCGTTTAGTACTATGAGAATCCATTCAAATTGAATCAGAGGTTGAACCAAATTAAACCTCTGCTTTAGGCCTTCAATCTTGGAATTTTTTAGATAATAGCTGACTATTTCGCTTCGCTTATCTTTAGGTAGTGAAAAGCCTTCGTGATAGAGAAAGTCCAACCAGAGCTTAACAGGATCGTCTTTTCCAAAGAACTCAAAATCAATAAAGTGTAAATTCTCTTTATCAAAGAGCATATTATGAAGACCGAAGTCTGATGGACTTGGGATCAGTTGGTCAGCTGAGAATTTTTTTCTAAGATCCAAGCTAAGATCATTGGACTCTAAGAGGACTAAGTTTAGAATAACTTCTTTTAAGTTAATGATCTTGTGATGAAGAGTAGGCGCGTGCTTAAAGAGGTTTTTATCTAGCGCTAGTAATCTTTTTTCAATAGAGAGGAAATAGTCCACCAAAGAAGTTCTTGCGTCCTTAGCCCAATTTAACTCATTTATATTTTTATGTTCAAGGGCGAGGATTGGTCCTGCGACTTTTTCAACCTCATAGGAAGAATCACTCTTATGCTCACCCACGTACTCCATTATAAGAGCGGGGTGACCTTTAAGCTCATCGATTAAATGTGGAGCGTTTAAAGATTCCTCATTTGCGTAATACTTTAATGCGGAAACTTCTCGGCCTTTTTTATCTGATGTAGCAAAAACTTTTAAGACTGTTTTTAAATGTGCCTTACTCATTAATAAAAAGACTCTGTTGTTTCCTTTTATGTTTAAGGGACGGATATATTTTAATTCACTTTTAAGCAAAGCCTTAAAGGTTCTGCAATCGATCGTGAAAAGAGATTCAAAGTAATGAGTTATAAGATTCCAATTCGTTAATGTAACTAATGAATCCATTTTATTCTTAGAAAATAAAATGGGAATACAGGAACTAGGAAAAGAGGGGTGTTTGAAGACCTTTTCTAAGTCATCAATAAAGAAATGGCAGTTGATTTCCTTTATTCGGTTATTCTTTTTTTCGAGAGTCTCTTCAAAAAAGATATTTTTTAAACTGATTACTTTATGAATATTATTTTCTTTGATCCATTTCTTAGCGAACTCATGTAAATCTTTTGATTCATCAAAATGGGACTTCTTAGACTTGTGACTAACTATATAGACTTCACATCCAGATCTCTTTAGAAACTTTATGCACTCAAGAGCTCCGTCAAAGCTTTTAGCCTTAAGCATATGCTCTGTTCCATAGGCCATTGATTGTATTTCTTGCCACTTTAGATCATTAGGCTCTGAACTGAGTAAAACCTTTTTTAACTGCTCCTTAGTCGCTTCACCCTTGGCAAGAGGCCACTTTTTAGATTTTATTATCTGCTTAAAAAGTTTGTCGTAAGAAACAAGAGTATTATCAAAATCGATACCTATTCTCAGACCTTTCACCATTACCTCAGGTTTACTTCATTCATTAATTTAACATTGAAGTACTTAGAGTCATTAAGGGCATTTGGTAGTAGCCCTTCTTTAAAGGCTTTTTCTAAATCCGAGACAGCGTCGAGGACTCCTCTCGAAGGAGTGAATCCTAGCTCTCTAGATAATTTTTCTGAACATATATGATAGCTTCTAATATCATCGGTTGGGGTCCTTTCTAACTCTATGTTTGGACCTAATTTTTGTTTAACAATCTCAGCGATTTCACTCACCTTGAGGTTTTCACCACCAGCATTAAAGATCTTGCCTGCGATCTTTGATTCTTCAATATCCAATAAAAGAACGTAGAGATTAGTCATATCCTCAATATGGATATTTGGTCGAAGTTGATCGCCGCCAAAGATTTTAATCTTTCTATTATGATAAGCATGATTTGTAAGAATATTAACGACTACATCTAATCTTTGCCTTCTTGAATACCCACATACTGTAGCGGGGCGAATTGTGACGGTAGTAAAATCTTTTGATTGATAGGTTGATAAAACTTTTTCACAAAGAGCCTTGTATTTTGAATAGTCAGTGAGTGGTTCTAGTTCACTCGTTTCGACAACATTTCTTTCAGACTTTACTCCGTAGACACTTGATGAAGAGGCATAGATGAAGCGCTTGACTCCAGCGCTTTTAGAGAGCTTGACGAGAGGTTCAAAGGCATCGAAATTAACTTCTTTACCAAGAGTGGGGTTTAATTCAAAGCTAGGATCATTGGAAATACAAGCTAGGTGTATGACAGCATCTACAGCTTCTAGAGACTTTTTCAATATGGCTTCGTCTCTGATATCTCCAGCTATACATTTTAAATGAGGGTGTTTATCTAGGACATCTGACCCGTATAGGAACAGATCAAGGACTGTAACTTCATGGCCACAAGTTAGAAGTTTAGGAATTAAAGATGAGCCAACGTAGCCACCACCACCTGTTACTAAAATCTTCATATGTAAGTCCTGATTATTTAGGGCATTAGAATGATAACGCCTGAAGAGGTAGAAGCATAGCTCAGGGGTTGAATTACTGATGGCATTAGATAAAATAGAGTGTCTTTTGACACGTTGGGACGAATGGAAAAATGCATATTTTTAGATAGAGATGGGGTGATGATCGAGGACGTACACTTGTTGTGCCGGCGTGATGACATTTCCATTCTGAGCTCTCTTGAGAAGTTCCTAAGCTGGGCTAAAAGTGAAGGGTATAAGATTGTCGTAGTGACGAATCAAACAGTGGTATCGAGAGGATTACTTTCTTATAAAGAAATGAATGAGCTTAACCAGTTCATTTTAGATTCAGTTGAATCCTTAGCCGGTAAGAAATTATTTGATGGCCTCTATATCTGTCCCCATCATCCTGAGGCAACTTTAAAAGACTATCGCATTGATTGTGAATGCCGAAAGCCAAAGCCAGGAATGTTGTTAAAAGCTGCAAAAGAATTGAATCTAGACTTATCAAAAAGCTTTTTTATAGGTGATCGTCTAAGTGATGTTATTGCTGGAAACCTCGCGGGAGTAAGAACAATCTTACTTGAGGGTAAGTTTAGCGAAAGCACTCTTATTAAATCTAGTCTAAAGATCGAAGAGAAAGATAAGTTGCCTTGGAAAAGAGCTTCATCATTTGTTGAAATTATTAAAACTCTAGAGGCGCTATGAAGGCCGTTATATTATGCGCTGGGCGCGGTACTAGATTAGGGAGTCATACAGATGAACTTCCTAAACCTCTTTTAATGATTGGAGATAAATCAATAGTTGAACTTCAAATCGAGAGTCTTGAGCGGATCGGGGTTAAAGAAATTTACATCAATTTAAACTACCTTAGCGAAAAAATAGTAGATAAGCTTGGAGATGGTTCTCAATATGGTGTTCGTATTAAGTACAAAAAAGAAGAGACCCTCTCTGGAACCGCTGGAGGGGTAAAGCTCTTTGAAGATGAACTAAAAGATCAACCTTATTTTTATGTTCTGTATGGAGATATTGTCACGGATGAAGACCTCTCTAGGATCGGTGAATTTCATGTAAAGAACTCTGCCCAGGCGAGTATCTATTTACATAAAAGAGCTTCCTCTAATTCTATGATCTCAATTGATAAGAGTGGGCTTGTTAATAAAATTATTGAAAGGCCAACAGATAAAGATCGAAACGATTGGGAAGGGGACTCTTGGGTAAACTCGGCCATTTATTGTTTAAACCCAAGCGTGTTGGGTATTATTCCACCCGATTCTCCTGTAGACTTTCCTAAAGATATATTTCCTATCCTAGTAAGAGAAGAATCACTTTTTGGCTTAGAATTATTAGGAAAAAGATTTGCAATAGACTCAGAAGAAAGGCTGTTTCAGGCCAAAGAGTATTTTAAAACTGAGGAGAGCTCTTGAGGGCTGTAGTAATTGGTGGTTGCGGTTTTATCGGAAGCCATCTTGTCGATTCATTGCTAAAAGACGGCCATAGTGTCCTTATTGTAGATAATCTATCTACAGGTAGCCTTACTAATATTCAGCAACACCAAGAGAATAATAATTTAGAAATCTTAAAAATCGACATCACGATTGATAAAGAAGCGCTGAAAGATGCCCTCGTAGATGCCGAATTTGTATTTCATCTCGCGGCACTTGCAGATATTGTTCCGAGTGTTGAAAACCCTGAAAAATATTTTAAGGCTAACGTAGTTGGAACTTTAAATGTATTAGAAGCGGTGAAGGCTCATGGAAAAATAAAGAAATTTATTTATTCGGCTAGTTCTTCCTGCTACGGATTACCTGAGAACTTTCCAACAAAAGAAACGGATTTAATTTCACCGATGTATCCTTACGCATTAACGAAGAAAATGGGTGAAGATTTAGTTTTACATTGGGGAGAGCTTTATAAAATACCAGTGATCTCACTTAGATTCTTTAATGTTTTTGGACCTAGATCTAGAACTAAGGGAACTTATGGTGCAGTCTTTGGCGTTTTCCTAGCACAGAAACTGGCAGGTAAAGCCTTTACTGTAGTAGGTGATGGAAAGCAGAGTAGAGACTTTACTTTTGTAACAGATGTTGTCGATGCGATTGTTATGGCCAGCAAGTCTAAAAAAGAAAATGAAGTCTATAATATTGGTTCTGGAAACCATTATTCAATTCTACGCCTTGTAGAGCTATTAGGTGGAGAGATTGAATTTATTCCTAAAAGACCAGGAGAGCCTGATTGCACCTTCGCCGATATATCCAAAATTAGGAAAGGTATTGGCTGGTGTCCTAAAGTTGATTTTGAAAAAGGGATTGAAATTATGCTGGAAAATATTGATAACTGGGCCTCAGCACCCGTTTGGTCCTCTAAAGATATTGAAAGAGAAACGAAAGCCTGGTTTGAGGCCTTAAAAGAGAAGTAATATGAAAGTAGTGTTGCTGCATGATTGGTTGACTGGTTTTCGAGGAGGAGAAAGAGTTCTCGAAGTTTTTTGTGAAATGTTTCCAGAGGCTCCTATCTACACTCTTATTCATAAGAAAGGATGTGTTCCTTCTTCTATAGAGAACAGAAAGATTGAAACTTCTTTTTTGGACTCTATTCCATCAGTTTACACTCAGTATAGAAAGTTCTTACCACTTTTTCCCATGGCAGCAGATGGGCTAAAGATCATTGAAGAAGCTGATGTCGTTTTATCAAGTTCTCACTGTGTGATAAAAGGAGTTAAGAAACCAAAAGGCTCGATCCATATTTCTTATATTCATAGCCCAATGAGATATTTGTACGATCAGTTTGACTCATACTTTGGTCCAGGTGCCCCATTCTATCAAAGACTTGGAATGAAGGTTTTTAAGAACTACCTTACGAACTGGGATATAGAGTCCAATCAAAATGTGGACTATTTTGTTTCAAATAGCGCCTTCGTTAAAGAACGTGTGACGAAATTCTATAAAAGAGAATCTGATGTCATTCATCCTTTTGTTGATTTAGATGACTTTCAATTTGTTCAATCAAACCCTCTTGAAAAACAAGATTATTATATTATGGTGACGGCCTTCGCTCCAAATAAAAGAGTGGATTTGGCTGTTCGTGCCTTTAATAAACTTGGGTTTAATTTACGAATCATTGGATCTGGACAACAAGAAGCTGAATTGAAAGAGATGGCCAATAATAATATTAGTTTCCTTGGAAATATAAGCAGAGAAGAAGTTGTTAATTGCCTAGCGGGAGCTAAGGCGATGATCTTTCCTGGAGTAGAGGACTTTGGAATCACTCCTCTTGAGTCAATGGCCAGTGGAACGCCTGTTATTGCTTATAGAGCCGGTGGAGTGCTTGAGACTTTGAATGAAGATGTGGCTGTCTTTTTTGATGAACCTTCGATTGAAAGCTTAGAAGAAGCCGTTAATAGCTTTCAAGATAAGAGCTTTGATAGAGAAGTGTTGCTGGCCCGAGCGAAAGACTTCTCTAAAGAAATCTTTAAAAAAAATATAAAAGAATATGTATTAAGTAAATTCCAAGATAAATCTAAGTAATATTCAGGCTCTTAAAAAACTTTCTCCAAAGAAATGGAGAGATAAGAATATACATAGAAACAATAAGATAAGAGTAAACAATTCCAGCGGTTTCAAATGCAAGAATTCTAAAAAGAAAAAGAAGGCCAAGAGAGCCGTTAAATATAAGCATAGAGCGCTGCTCAGCTGAATCAAACTCGTCTTTTAAGTAAAAGAGAAAGGGAAGAAAGCCGAGCATAATCAATACCCTGTAATGAAAACAGATAGTCCCAAACATCGTACAAATCATACCTACTGAAAAGATGGCATTAATGATGAATGCTTTTCTCCACTTTCCAAACTGATCAGTAAATAATCGATATAAGATAAGCGAAGCTAGCAAATGTAGAAAAGGAAATAACTTAGAGAGCCATAAGGGAACTTTCGTTCCTAGGCTAATCCCCACAGGGAGTAGGTTGGCTTCGAACGAGAGTATTATATTTATGTAGTCTTGAAAGTGACTCGGCATTATGAATGCCGAAATAAGGATGCCTGCCACAAAAATAATCCAAGCGGGAAGAAATGATACTAGCCTTTGAAATAAATCTTTTTTGGGAAAAAGAAATAGTAAATAAGGCCAGATTAAAAAGAGAAGAGGAAAGGATGCCCACTTCATTGAAGCCAGTATCGCTGCAAAAAAGAAATACTGAAGCTTCTTCGTTTTGAAACCTAAAAGAAGTGAGATGAGTCCCGACGCTGCATAAAGGGAGTGTTGACCTCTTTCAAACCATGCCAGTCCCACCTCCGTAAAAAGTAGTGCAGTTAGGGAAAGCGTTACTGACCAAGCAAGAAGGTCTATGTCTTTAGACTTGTACTCTCTATGTACTAAAAAACAAAAGATGATAAATATAAAGATTTGAATGAAAATATGAATAAAGAGAGAGGTGCTAAAATCAAAGTACTGAGTAAAGAGAGAGTAGAATAAAACCTGTAGGGGCGGTGAAGTTAGAGTCCCAATATTACTTGAGAATCCAGAATCATTGTAAAGAACATCTCTTTTAAACAACATTCGAGAAGGGAAATAGACATTAGAGAAGTCTGTACCTGTTTTACTTCTAGCTTGAGTTTCTTCTACGATAGGTTCTAGAGATTTATGAAAAGGCTCAGATCCTTTCTTTAGGCTTTTAGCATTTATAGGAAGATAGCCATAATAAGGCTTTACCATCGTTTTCTTTATTTTTCCGGTGCTTACATTTTGAACAAACTTAACCATATTGAGAGAAATCAATGTGATAAATACAACAATTACGAATCGTGAAAAATACTTTAACACAACAGGCCCTTCTGGTTTTTGAGACTTTCTTAATCCTAATCGCCTATGCGCAAAAAGACTAGAAGAGAGCCTTAAAAGGGAAAATTATTTTAAAACTAAGCTAAAACCCTTACTATTAAAGTCTATGAAATTCTTAAAGATGAGTTACCCCAATTTTTTCTTTTTGGTTGTCTTTGCTTCAATCAATCTGACCTTTCTTCTAATGCCCGTCGATTTAGATCACATGTGGAGGCAGGCCGATACTGCTAGTGTCGCTCGGAACTTTATCCAGGAATCCTTTAATATATTTCTTCCTAGGGTAGATATAAGAGGTGCCTTGACGGGAATTACTGGGATGGAATTTCCCCTCTATAATTGGATAGTTGCGGTATTGAGCTTCTTTACCACGTTGCCTTTGACATTTTTAGGAAAACTTCTGTCTCTCTTATCGGCTATCATCTTTTTCATATCATTTGAAAAGGTCTACAACACTTCAAAAACCAAGAAAGAAATATTCTTTATTACGGCGATTTCCTCTCCGTTACTCTTTATTTGGTCGACTAAGTTTATGCCTGAAACTTTTTCTTTGGCCTTCACTTATTTAGGGCTCTTATTATTTTATGATTATGAGGAAGATCAAAAGACTCAAACCTTTATACTTAGCGCCATACTCTTAGCAGTAGCCTTTCTTGTCAGACCTTATTATATATTTACCGGTTTCGTATTGATTAGTTATTTATTTCGAAGATTCTCAAAGACGAAGGAAATTGACTTTAAAGTCCTCTTTGGTGGAATGATTATCCTTCTCCTTTTCTATCTCTGGTATGGATACTGGAGTCAGTATCTTAAATTAACTTATAACTTAGAATACTATTTTGAAGGCAAGTCCTTATCAAAATCAATAAAAGAATTACTAGAATTTGAAACAATTAAAGAAGGAGTTATCCTGATCTTTTTCAAGCTTTCAAATTTCATAATGTTACCTTTTCTTATCTTTGGAATAATCTCGTTCGTTCAGGGAGGTTACAAAGAAAAGAAGGCCTTGGATCTCTTCTGTAGCTTTGCCCTAACCCTTGTTGCAATACCTCTTCTTGTTGGTGATCATTTTATTTTTCACTCTTATTATCTATTACCCTTGTCTCCCTTTCTCATTTATTTAACTTGCAAGGGCCTAACCTCAGATCTCTTTAAAGAAATCACCAAGAAAGACTGGGTACATTTATTGATGGCCATCTTTATGCTTGTTATATCAATGCTGGTTTTTAAGCCCATTGTAGGGAAATACAAGATCGTCACTTACTCTTGGTTTATTGGAATAATATTTTTATTGATAGCTTTTTCTTACTCCCGTCTTAGTTTTATCTTTAAGAATAAACTTATACGCATCTTCTTTGTATTAATCTCTTTGGGGGTAGGACTCGGGATATGGAAGAGTAAAATAATTAAGCCAAGTTCAGAAAGGCTTGGGGTGGAAAAAATTTATCAAGAAGTTCAAGAGAGAACAAAGCCTGACGATTTAATCGCAATATATCATAAACAATTTTCTTATCCTTTTTTTATGCTTAATAGAAAAGGGTGGGCGAGGCTTCCTGGATCCTATGAATATCACCAAGCAGAACTTAGGACCTTTAGAGACAATGGGGCTAAGTGGGTTATAAAAGACTCTGAAGATAAGTCAAAGTTAGTTCTTGTGCCTATCGAAGAGATTATCGGAAAATAAAGGAAGAAGAAGGAATACCAATACAGCAGGGATTAAGAATGTTTGTGAAAACTGCATAACTACAACTAGAAGAAGAGTTATCGGAAATAACTTAACGAAGTCTTTATTAAGTAGGGAGCCTTCTCTTATATAGAAATAGAGAAAGAGTAATAACAGAAGAGCCCCAATAAGCCCTTGTTCAAGAAGTATTTCAATATATAAGTTACTACAGCCTTCGACATAATAATGCTCGGGAGCCGTTCCTAGAAACCTTTTATTTAAAGATTCATGACTGTTTCCAAGTCCTACACCAGAGACTGAGTGATCTTTAAAAAGCTCATAGCTTCTCATCATAGAGATGACTCTTTGACTATTCCATCCTCTATCAATGAAAACGATGCCGGTATCAGTGTTTAGTTTTCGAAGTTTTTCTGGATAATTACTCTTATCCCAATTTACTTTAGCAGTAACTCTGTCCTCGTTACTTAGAAATGAATAGTATCTTGGATTAACTTGGTAACTAATAATGAATGCCAGTATTGCAATGCCGAATAATGGAGTTACTTTTAATTGCGTTTTTAATTTTCTAAATAAACAAAAGAGACCAATTACTAAGAATCCAAGTAAGAAAAGCCTTGAATAAGATAGGAAACCAGCCGTTGTAAAAAGCGCTAGCGTCGCATAATTCAATAGTGACTTGTTCTTTATTAAGCCCAGATAAGCAATCAATGGAATTATAGATACAGCGAAGTAGCTAGGTTCACCACTTAAGCCAATGCCTCTAATCATTTCATTGAAGAAGTAAGGCTCAATAGGCTTCATGTAGAAAAAACTTGGATACAATAAAACAGAGAGAATTAAGTAAATTGAATTTAAAACTTGGCCACAAAGATAACCCTTAATGATAAAGCTAATTCGTGATGAATTATAAAGACAGGCTAGAAAAATAATAGAATTGATTGATAACCAAATAATAAACCCAAAGCTTCTTCCATTAATAGCATCTATAAGAGCTAAATTAACTAGATTGTAACCAATTAAAAGAGCGATTAAGATTGATGTAAATTTAAATTTTTCTAATAATCCTTGAGAAGTTTGTTTCAAAGAAAAGAGAAGCTCTAAAAGGAATGGTATTAAGAAAATGTATCCCAAGCGTGTAGGAGTATTAAAAATCTCAATTTTAGGTAAATCAGAAAGAGGGGATATAAACGCCCAAAGAAAAAGTGAGATATTAGCAATTTGAATTATTGTTTTTTTGCTAAGTGTCATGATTCTTTATCTAGGCTATCCTAATAGGAGTATGGAAATTGATCTTCAAAATTTTATTCTACAGAGCAAGAGGTGTAAATAACCATTCATTTAGAAAGTTATATCTAATCCTTTGAATATACTATCGTTGACCTTGTGAACATCATACCTTTCTTGAGCCAGTTCTAAGCTGTTTATACCCATTTTTTGTCTCAGTATTGGGTCATTAATCAAAGTCTCAATTGCATTAGCTAAGTCTACAGCATCTTTAACTCTTACTTTTAATCCGTTATGGCCTTCCTTAACAGTTTCTCTACAGCCAGGGACATCTGTTGTAATTACGGGCATTCCCATTGCCATGGCCTCTAGAGTGGACCTAGGTGTGCCTTCCCTATAAGAGGGGAGGATGAAGACTTCTTTATTGGATAGATATCTTTTAACGTCGTCAGTGAATACTGTGTGAGTAACTAAGCCTTCCTTTATCCAATTAGCTACATCACTCTTGCTAAAAGAAGCAGGATTATTATCCGTATCTCCACAAAGGTGAAAGTTTGCATCAGGGTAACTTTTCTTAATGATCCTGATAGCATCAATAAGCTCGCCAATACCTTTGTCTTTTAAAAGGCGACCTACAAAAGCAAAAGATTTATCCATTTTTATTGTTGAAGTCGTAGACTTAAATTTATTTAAATTAACACCTGAGCCATTGATTAATACCGTCTTATCTTGGTGAACCATTTTATTCGAAACAAAGAGGTCTTGATCATCTATGTTTTGGAAAAATACTCGGAAGTTAATACTTAAGGCGGTTCTATAGAATAGTTTTACTATAGATCTAAGAACTTTCTTTTTAAAACCATCTCCTATGAAAACATATCCTAGACCAGTTATAAAAGAAGCGACCTTAGCCTTACAGGAAAAGTGAGCGGCTAGGCTTGAAAAGATGACTGGCTTGATTGTGTAGTTGAGAATGAGATCTGGTTTTTCTTTTTTGAATATTCTTGAGAATTGATAACACGTTTTTAAATCAGTGAAAGGGTTCATACCTTTTCGATCCATATCAACTTGAATAAGTTCTATACCAAGATCTAAAAGAGCATTGTTAAAATCATCTTCTTTTGAGCAAATTACCTTTACTGTGTCGCCACGATCAATGAACTTTTGAATTAGCTCTGATCTAAAATTTGTAATTGTGAAACCGATGTTTGCGACGAGGATAACTTTCATTCTATGTAGTACTTGTAACTTCTCATAAGGACAATTATGAGCGGCAAGAAAAAGAGAGTACAAAGACCAAAATAGAATCTAATACGAGCTATCTTTAGTAATGCCTTTGTGTCATTTATCTTAAAATTAAAGCTAAGCTTTTCCTTAACCATTGTCTTATAAAGGGCAAATATGAGAATCGATGTGGAAAAAAGAGTAAAGTAAATTGGTGTTGGTAGTTTTAGATATACACTTTTTATATGCCTAATTCCTAAAAATGGAACCTGCTCTGAAAAGAGACCTTTTAACATCAGCATCTCATCAGTGTTTCCAGGCCAGACAAAATAATTGAAACCAAAGAAAGCGAAGCACATGAAAACTTCAATCATTAGAAATCTTTCACGTTTTTCAGACATTAAGTGCATTAGTGTTAAAAAAGGCATTAAGACCAAAGGCCATTGAGGATTCCAAGCAATCAGAGAAAACATAACAGCATAGACAATATATGAAACATATAAGCTAAATAGGTTCTTCTCTTCATCGTTGTTAAAGTCTTTTAAGTAGCAATAAAAACAAATGAGGCCAAATAAAAATAAGAATATCGGGTAAATAGCGTATGGACCAGAAGCCACGAATTGAGCAGATAAGATTCTTCCGGCACCCTCAAACTGTAAGACATTCTCTTTGAAGGCTGGAGATTTTAAATATGGAAGCATGAAGAGAATGGTAGGGAGAAGAGCTACGAAACCCGCCTTAAATACATTTTGAGCTTTTTTCTCGCGAATTAAAAGCAAGGGGAGAAAGATTAAGAAGGCATGATACTTTAATGAAATTCCTAAGCCAAAAGCCAATGCTCCTTTGAATGTTTTTTCCTGAAAAAATAAATATGTGCCTAAAAGAACAAAATATAAAGTTAAGCTATCATATTGGCCGAATAAAAACTGTGAAAAGAATATAACTGGAGAAGTGGCAATCAGGCCCACTGCTATTTTGGAGTTCGCTTCACTCGTCTTATTTAATCTTAAAATCTTATAAACTAAGTAGAGGCTTCCAGCCCAAAATAGAGTCGTTAATAGTTTAAACCAAAAGATTGCAAAGGGAGCATTATCAAGATTGTCCGTAAATATTTTTACAGGTAGTCCCCACAGCGCAAATATAATATAAGTCGATGGCATATAAACTGCCGGTGGAGATAGGGTTTTATTTACTTCGTAAAAATTAAAGATATTTCCATTTAAGTATTGAAAGGCATGATTAACAGTGTCAATCATATCCTTATGTTGAAAACCAAAAAAGGAGAAAAGCAATATAAAGACTAATAGAGAAATTTCAGCTTTAGAGAATTTTGATAATAAGTCTTTCATCTTATATGAAGATCGGGCGAATTAGCCCTTCCGGAGTATGGTTTGTTAGTCGTTCTAAATAGAATTCTCCAGTCGGAGGGTTTTCTAAAAACCCCTTAGCTATTTCATCATCAAACTCAGCTCTTTTTGTGTACCTAACTTCTAAGTCTCTATTTTGAACAACTGGTTCAATTTCAAAGATTTCATTGCTTTTGATCTTTTCACAGACGGCTGTATGGGCTGCGTATACTGCTTGCATACCTAGATCAAAAGGTAGGTAGTCGCTAGGCTTTGGCATAGCATGATAAAGGATTGGACCATTATCTAAACCTTTTGAGATGAAATGAATTGTTGAGCCTACGTATTCAGGTTTTTTATCAAAGAGTGGCCAAAAGTTAGTTCCAGCTCCTCTGTAGAATGGAGAAACTCCCATATGTAAATTTATGCACTTTTTAGAGACAAGAAAGTCTATGAGTTCGCCTTTTATGTAACTTCCACCAAACACAATATAAACATCAGAATCTAAGGCCTGCTTTATAGTTTCTAGTGGGATTTGATTCAAATCGCCCATTCTAATAGCAAATTGTTTAACATTAGACGGGAGAAACACATCAACTGGAAATCTTTTTTCTTCAGCTTCAATAACTTTAGAAAAATAGGTTTGCATAGTCTCAGACTTCTTATAAAAGTCCTCTACCTTTCCTGGGAATACTGTTGTGCACTCTTGAACAGCAAAAACTTCATCAGCTATTTTGGAGAGACACTTTATAAGGTGGAGGTGTCTTGTTTGATTACATGTGAAGACTGTGATTTTCATAAATTCAATTCCTTGACTAAATTCGCATGATCTTCTCTTGGAAATTCAAATTTGCCACTACTTTGAATCTTGGCCATATTTGCTCTAAAACCAATCTTTACACCTAAGTTGTTTAAGATCTCGATTGTCGATTTGTTGTATGAGTTACAAGGATGAGACATTGTTAAAGATTTTTGAGTAAGATGTTTTTCAAGATAGACTTTATTGACTTCATATTCACTAAGCTGGTTCTCATAGCTTAAACCAGCAACCATTGTCGGGTGACTATGAGTATGAAGGCCTAGAATATGTCCATCTTTTTCAAGTTCTTTTGCATGATCTAACCCCATCCATAATTTGTCTTTAATAGAAGCGGGGTCGAAGTCTCTTAAGGAAAACATTTCACACATAAGGCTATTATATTTTTCAACTCCAAGGATCTTATCTCTAATATACCGAAACTTCCTGTCGTTAAGAGTGTAAAAAGGGAAGCCGGCTAAATACTTATCCGGGTCAAAGCCACTTAGCTTTTTAAAGTCTTGTTCTGATGAATCCTCAAAAGCTTTGAAGAAAACACTATAGAAGTCCTCAACCCCATCAAAACAATTTGTTCTGAAATATCTGAATACCTCCAGGAGTTCTAAGTTTCCTTCAAGTAATGAGCTGCATAAGAACCAAAAGGCGTTAATTTTAAACTCATCGAGAACTGGCTTTGCTATGTCATATTGACACATAAGAGAATCATCAAATGTTAGACAGACATCTTCACTCTTAAGTTCGTCCTTCATGGCCTTATCAAGCCAAGTATCTGCCGAGATTAAGTTAAATTTTTCATCAAGGTGTTGAATGATCTTTTTAAAAGCTACTTCATCTATTGATCCCTGTGATGAAGGGTGATCTTCATTATGAAAATGATGAAACATAACCCCAAAAGGGACTTCTCCTAAATGATATTTTTCTTCCAAAATCTTACTCCAGCATTAGTACGCATTCTTATTAACAAAACCCTTAAACAAGGTGAGAAATAAAATTTTTATATCAAACCAAAAGGTCCAGTTCTTTATATAATAAATATCGCAATCAATTCTTTTTTGAAGTGAGGTATCTCCTCTCCAACCATTTACTTGGGCCCAGCCCGTAATACCTGCCTTGATCTTATGACGAAGCATGTAGCCAGGAATCTCACTTCTAAACTTCTCAACAAAGAAAGGTCTCTCTGGCCGTGGACCGACTAAAGACATGTCACCTTTAAGGACATTCCATAATTGAGGAAACTCATCTAGGCTTGTCCTTCGAAGAAAATCTCCGATTGCTGTTTTTCTAGGGTTTTCTTTTTGAGACCACTCAGTCTCATCCTCATTGGTTGTTGCTACTCTCATTGTTCTGAACTTCCACATTAAGAAAGTAGAGCCTTTTAATCCAAGTCTCTCTTGCCCATAAAAAACGGGACCTTTCGAGGAAAGCTTTATCAGGAAGCTAAGAATTAAGAACATGGGAGATAGAATAATAAGACCAAGAAAAGAGCCTAGGATATCGACAATTCTTTTTAAAAGAAGGTCAAGAGTACCAAAGCTCGGTTGATTTACTGTCAATAAAGGTATTCCGGCAAAGTCTTCAATCTGGTGCCCAATGAGAGAGAAAGAGAGGTCTGGCAATATCTGGATAGGTGTTAGGTCATTATAGTTTTGAGATAGGAATTCTTCTACTTTATGACTATCAGCTCCTTTATAGGAAACAACTATCGCATCTGGAGTTAGTTCTGATTTTACTTGTTGATAAGAGTCCATAATAGGCTTGATATTCATTTTCGATGATTGGTCTTCTGAATCAATCCAGCCAATGAAATTGATTCCACTGTCCTTGAACATTCTAGCATTCTCAACATAACCAATTATCGGAGCACCATTTCCAATTAAAAGTACGTGTCTTAAATTCTTGCCTTTTCTTCTGAGCGACCGAAGCCCATTACGAACACACATTCTCACGATGATTAATAAAAACATGGATAAGAGGTAGTAAATAATAAGAGTTAAGCGGGAAAGCCTTTCATCGCCAAAGAAATATAAAAGTAAGATAAAGCTAATGGTAGCAAGAGCATGACCCTTTAGGACTGAAAAGACTTCCTTGTATCTATGGGTGAACCTTTGGCTTTCGTAGAGGGCATTTTTTGTGAAACTGAATAGAGTTACGAACCCAAGGACGGGAGTTAATTTTAAGAAAAGTACTTCAAGTCCAGTTTGTGCATTTGGAAGATAATAGAATCTAATGAAATATGAAACCCACCAAGCGAAAATAACGACTAAGAGATCAAGTAGCTTTTGTAAGTTTGAAATCGAGTTTTCGTGAGCTTTAAGCATATTTGATTTCAGACCTATCTTCGTAAGTTATCAGTAGAGTAGTAAAATTCAATTGATTTCTTTATCCCTTCTTGAAAACCTATTTTCGGAGACCAACCAAGAGCTTTAATTTTTGATACATCTAGTAGCTTTCTCATCATTCCATCTGGCTTTGATGTGTCGAAAACCAGTTTTCCTTTAAAACCCATTTCTTTGGCTATGATCTGAGCAACTTCTTTGATTGAGATGTCTTCTCCTGTTCCTACATTGAGAAAGTAGGGAAGGTCTCCTTCGTGCTTCAAAACGGTGACACAAGCTTGCGCCATATCGTCTACATAGAGAAATTCTCGCTTTGGATTTCCTGAACCCCAAATTGAAAATTCATCTTGGTCCTTTTTAATGGCATCATCCATTCTAGCTATTAGACCAGGAATGACATGACTCTTCTCTGGATGAAAATAATCATTCTCACCAAAAAGATTTGTAGGCATAACAGACATATAGTTTTTACCATATTGTCGTTTATAATTCTCAGCGAGTTTGAGTCCCGCTATTTTAGCGATAGCATAAGGCTCATTAGTAGGCTCTAAAGGTCCTGTAAGTAATGACTCTTCTCTTATAGGCTGCTCTGAATTCTTGGGGTAGATACATGAACTTCCGAGAAAAAGTAGCTTATCTACATCTGCTTTAAAGCAGGCTTCAAATACATTGTTTTGAATGGAAAGGTTCTCGATCAAATAGTCTGCCCTATATGTATTATTTGCAACTATTCCACCAACTTTCGCAGCGGCTAAAACCACATGGTCAGGCTTATTGGCCATGAAGTATTCTAAAGTTTCCTTTTGGCTTAAAAGGTCAAGCTCACTTCTTCCTGGAGTAAGAAGGTTTGAAAAATTATCGGACTGCAGGTTTCTAACGATAGCAGAGCCAACCATTCCTTTTGATCCAAGAATTAGTATCTTATCTGATTGCTTCATTTTCTGTTAAGTTCCTTAAGATCTGAATCAATCATCAGTTTTGATAGCTCTTCAATTGTTGTCTTTGGTTCCCAGTCTAGCTTTTCTTTTGCCTTAGAGGGGTCTCCAACTAGAAGTTCAACCTCTGTAGGCCTAAAATATTCAGGGTCCACTTTAATAATTGTTTTACCGGTCGCTTTGTTTATACCGAGTTCATTGATTGTGCCTTGTTCTCCTTGCCACTCGATGGCAATGCCAGCGTGCTTGAATGACATCTCAACAAACTCACGAACAGGAATTGTTTTTCCAGTAGCTAGAACAAAATCGTCTGCTTCATCTTGTTGAAGCATTAGCCACATTCCCTCAACGTATTCCTTAGCATAGCCCCAGTCACGTTTTGCATCTAAGTTGCCTAAGTAAAGGCAATCTTGCTTTCCTAGGCTAATAGCCGCTGCAGCCATGGTTATTTTTCTAGTTACAAAAGTTTCGCCACGGATAGGTGATTCGTGATTGAAGAGGATTCCATTACACGCATAAATACCATAGGCTTCACGATAGTTAATAGTGATCCAATAGGCATACATTTTTGCTACAGCGTAAGGACTTCTAGGATAAAAAGGTGTCGTTTCTTTTTGAGGAGTTTCCTGAACAAGACCATAGAGCTCTGACGTGGAGGCTTGGTAAAAACGGCATGTTTTTTCTAATCCACAAATACGAATAGCCTCAAGCAATCTTAATGTTCCGATGGCATCTGTATTTGCGGTATATTCTGGAGAATCAAATGAAACGTGAACGTGGCTCATTGCTCCTAAATTATAAATCTCATCAGGTCTAATTTCTTGAACAAGCCTTATGAGGTTAGTTGAATCTGTAAGATCGCCGTAATGTAGGTGTAGCTTAACATCTTTTTTATGTGGATCTTCATAGAGGTGATCAATCCTACTTGTATTAAAAGAAGAGCTTCTTCTTTTTACACCATGAACTTCATAGCCTTTTGATAATAGAAGCTCAGCTAAGTAAGCTCCGTCCTGGCCGGTGATACCGGTTATTAATGCTTTTTTCATTTTTACCTCGACGAAGGCATCTTTATACCTAATAAAAGCAAGTTTGGGTATTTACTCCTTCTATAATGTCGTTGTGCGCAATGGTTTAAAATTGCTAAAGTATTGGAAGATTATGCTAAAAAAACTTGAAACCTATTTTTTAGAAAATACTGAAAAAAAGTTGTTCCTCTGGGCGCTTTGCACAAGAGTATTGTTTCTTGTTTTGAACCTAGGAGATTGGCAAAACTACCAAGCTCCAGACTCAGTAATGTATATTAAGATCGCTCAGGATATAGCAAATGGTCTTGGGTATAACGATCCGGAAAGACTTCCTATATATGGAAGTATCTTTGGATTATTTACTCTTCTTTTTGGAAAGTTTTCAATTGCTGCGATGTTATTTTTTCAAGTAGTAATCGACTCAGTAACAGTAGTTCTATTTTATAAAATTGCAGGAATATTCAGTTCTAAAGTTGCCTGGCTAATAGGGCTAATTACAATTTTTAATACTAATCTCATTGTTCATTCTGGGCTAATTTTAACAGATACACTTTTTATATTTTTCCTAACGCTCTTTTTACTGAATTACTTGAAAATTTTAAAAAATGAATCCATGAAGTCATTAATCTGGGCCTTTTTCTTCTTAGGACTAGCGACACTAGTTAAACCAATAACTCAGTTTCTTATCTACTGTGCTCCTATTTATCTAATGCTGTTTCTCTTCTCTAAAAAGAAACCAAAGAAGGCGATAAGTTTCTTGATTCTTTCTATTCTTACTTCTCAAATTTTAATTTCACCTTGGTTATTTAGAAACCATCAAAAATATGGAGCCTGGGAATTTACCTCTCAAAAAGGGGTAAATATTATGAGCTGGTATTTACCTCTCATTAGGAGTTACTCGAAGGGTAGCTCTTGGGAAAGTGAAGTTGCTATTACAAGGCTAGAGTTTGAGGACTTTATAGATAGAAAAGGAATCTCATTAGATGGCCTAAATGCTTTTGAAATAAGTGCCCATCAGGTTGAAGCGGGCAAGGAACTTCTTTTAAAGGAAAAACCTCTTAATATCTTGAACGCATGGATTAGGGGTAGTGTTCTTAATATTTTTGCTCCAGGGATTACCTCTGCAGCTTTATTAGTAAACATGAAAAGACCTGGATTTTATAATTCAAAAGGGGACTCCTTCTTAGGGAAACTTTTTAACTTTTTATTTCATCGTGATAATAGGCTTTACTTGTTCTTAATGATTCCGTCCGTTGCTGGACTACTCATCTTTAGATTTTTACAAGTGTTAAGTGTTTATGAATTAGGTAAAGGAAGTCGTCTCTATTTTGGAGCTAGTCTCTTTATGTTTTGTTATTTATTGTATTTTCTGGCCTTAACTGGGCCGGTAGTGAATGCATCTCGCTATAGACTTCCCATTGAGATTTGCTTTGCTTTAATTTTGATTCCAATATTTGATAGGTTCTACGAAAGGTTTTTTAGTCGTTCGCGCAGTTTATAATGCTCAATTATTTGATTTGAATTAACGACTTTTCCTTTAAATAGAAACTCTTCTAGAGCAATAAAGCAGTCTGACAATTTAAAGACCAAACAACCATTGAGTATGAACAAGCTCTCGTCCGTTTTAAGATCAATATTCATTTCTTTAATTTTCCAAATACAAAAAGAAAGATTCTGAAAATCAAAAGAGATTCCAGATTTAGGTTGAATAGCCCTTAATTGGTTATTGGTTTCTTTAAAAGAGTAGTTTGGATTTAGTTTAACATGAACGCCTTTGAAAGACTTATCATAGGAAGAGATTGAATTATCTTGTGGCAAACTTGCTAAGGGAGCTTTGAGAGACCTTGTGATAATTTCATTAGATAGATTTGCCATTAATAAGGCAGATTTAGTTTCTAAGTCCCCTAAGTTATCATCATCTTCTATAGGGAATTTATCTTGAAGTATTATTTTACCCGTATCAAAGCTCTTATCAACAAAATGGGCGGTAACTCCTGATTCCTTCTCATCATTAAATAAAACCCATCTATTTGGTGTACCACCTCTATACTTAGGTAGAAGCGAAGGGTGAAAGTTAATAAATCCTCTTTTGGGAATATCTAATAGGCTATCCGGAATGAGCTTATGAAATCCAGCCATGATTATTAATTCAGGCTTAAGACTAATTAAGGCACTTTTAAATACTGACGTTTTTAATACTTTTGAAGAATAAATAGGTATTTTATTTTTCTTCGCTATCCTTATAGGATTTGGGAAATCTTCGTATAGGTCCTTTAGTTCAAAACTATTTCCAAGAGTTATATTAAAAAAAGCCAGAGAGCTTTTTATAGAATCCTTAATTTTCCTTTTTAAAGAAACCTCTTTAGTGAGAAGCCCAACTATTTGGATATCACTTCTCTTTAGAAGACTCTCTAAAATGGGACCCATGGGACCTTTATTACCGACTAAAAATATTTTCATTTGTAGAAAACTTTATTTTTCAAAGACATTTTTAGAAGGTCCGTAAAGAGCATCAAACTCTTCTCTTAACATGGCTAACATTACGGTGTCGTAGTAAGTTCCATTTCTAAAAGTTGTTTTCTTTTGAGTCCCTTCCACCTTCATTCCAAACTTTTCATTGTTTTTAATAGAAGCAATATTGCAAGAAACGGCTCCGCTATAAATCCTCTCTAAACCTAGAGAATGAAAGCCATATCTAAACATAAGTTCAAGAACCTCTGTTCCAACACCTTTATTTCTATAGTTCGGATTTCCAATCAGTCTTCCATAAGTGCAATTTCTATCAATCCAATTAATATTCCCTAGACGACAGTTTCCAACATATTCATCACTTTGGACGTCGCAAATCGCAAACATAACTGAATTTGGGGGAAGAGCATTTTTTTCATAATACTGAATCAGCTCACCTTTAGTTACTGGGTAGTTCCCAACGAGGCCGCCAGTAGCAAGTTCATCGTTGATCCACTCATGCCATCCGTTGTCGACATCGCTTAACTCGATGGGTCTTAAGTAGACCTTGTTACCTATCATTTTTGCTCTATTCATGTGGAACCTACAATTTTAGTAAAGGGAGATTTTAATTCTAACTCTATTATAAGAAATTGATAATCCTTATGAATTTCGCGCCGCGTTCTGGATGGACAATAAAAGCTTTTATGATAGGTTCTGCTTAACAACAATGAGAAGCAACTAGAAATGATTAAGTTTACTGAACCATATATCTCAGGCCTTGAAGAAAAGTTTATTCAAGAGGTCTTTGAAAAAAGGAATTTCGCTGGAGATGGTCAATTTTCAGAAAAATTATCCTCGTTTTTTAAAGAAAAGTTCTCTTTAGATTACTCTCTCATTACTCCTTCTTGTACCCACTCGCTAGAAATGGCAGCCATTTTAGCTGATATTAAAGAAGGGGACGAGGTCATACTGCCTTCCTTTACATTTACTTCAACTGCTAACGCTTTTGTTTTAAGAGGAGCAAGGCTCAAATATGTCGATATTAGAAAAGATACTTTAAATATTAATGAGACGTTGATTGAGTCAGCTATTACGAAAAAAACCAAGGCCATTATACCTGTTCATTATGCTGGAGTCTCTTGCGAGATGGATCAGATAATGGAAATTGCGAACGCAAAAGATATCTTTGTGATTGAAGATGCGGCGCAAGGAATTGATGCAAAATATAAGGGCCAGTATTTAGGTGGTATTGGCCATCTCGGGGCTATAAGTTTTCAGCAAACTAAGAATATTCATTGTGGAGAAGGGGGAGCTCTCTTCTGTTCTAATGAAGAGCTTTTTAAGAGAGCTGAGGTTATTCGTGAGAAAGGAACTAATCGTAAGCACTTTTTAAGAGGTGAAGTTGATAAGTACTCATGGGTAGATATTGGATCTAGTTATCTTCCGACAGAGTTAGCAAATGCCTTTTTGTATGGGCAGTTTGCTAAATATAAAGATGTAACCAAGAGAAGATTAGAGATTTGGAATAAATATTTTAGTGAACTGTCAGATCTTTCAGATCAAGAAAGGGTTATTTTACCTGGGGTTCCTTCTCACTGTGAACATAATGCTCATCTTTTTTACCTAAGAGTAAGTACTTCTAAGGAAGCAAGTAGAATGGTTTCTTATTTTAAGGAAAATGGAATACAGGGGACTACTCATTATGTGCCTCTTCATTTATCAAGTTTTGGTAAGAAAGTAGGAGAGTTCGTAGGTGAAGACAAGTTTACGAGTAGTGAATCTAGCCAAATGGTAAGACTACCTCTTCATATGAACTTGAGTGATAAAGATGTTTCTAAAGTAATTGAAGTCATAAAAAATTTCTTTAAGAGCTAGATCCCCAACCGGCTTCAAAGCTTATTCCTTCGTTAATCTTTCTAATTTCTTCGCTTGAATCAATAAGATCAGTAATTTCTTTAACTGTTCCCTCTAACCCTTCCGCCTCAAGTTTTTTTACAACGAAGTCTACGACTTGTAAGTCTTGAGGGTAATCTACAGTGTATCTAAAGTTTGAAAGATTCTCGTTTCTTTTAAGTTGCCGTGTCTTAAATAGATCTTGGTTTTGCCACATATAAAATGTCACGTGTTCCCTATCTTGCTGTTTAGTCGCGAGCTCATGGGTTCTTTCTAAAGTTTTGAAAGAGAATATTTCTACATCACTTCCATTTGGAAAAGTTGATTTATTCCATGGTACAGTATTAGCGGTATAGTCAGATGACTCTTCTTTATGAAGAGCATGAACTTGATCGATTGTTTGGGAGCAAATAAGAGGGCAATCAGCAGTCAGTCTTATGATTGTATCAGCTTTATAATTTTTAGCACATTCATAGTATCTAAGTAAGACATCCTGTTCATCACCTCGAAAACATTCAATCCCTCTAGCTATGCAAAAGTCTTCTATTGGATTGTCTGTCTCAAGAGTACTAGTCGCAATTACAATCTTATCATGACAGTTAGTTTTCTTAACACGTTCAACTTGTATATCTAAAAGCTCTCGGCCACCAGCCTTTCGAAGAACCTTTCCTGGAAGTCTCGTTGACCCTAGTCTGGCTTGAATTATGATAAGTACCAAAATATTCTCCTAATTTAGTCTTTTGAATCCATCTTCTCTAGGGGCTGTTTCTAATAGAGAGTCGAGGGTATCTTCTTTTATTGCTTTAGCCATAGTCTCAAAGACCGTATCACAGGCACTAAAGTACTCATCTAGTACATCTTCAGTATGGCATAGAGTTAGGTAGATTGAACTTGCTGCTAAGTATTTTTTCTTTAACATTTCCTGAGTAAATAAAGTTATTAACTTTTGATTCTGATCACCGTGATCCAACTTAAAGGTAATAAGCGGTTTATAGTCAGTAACTGAAAGATTTAAACCGTGTTTCTTAGAGAGCTCAAGCCACTTATCCCCAATAATTGTACCTATTGAATTTAGCTGGACCCAGATCTTAGTTTCTTGCATTCTTTTTAGAGTCGCAAGAGCTGCAACAAACCCAACCCTTTCAGTGAAGAAAGTACTTGAGATAAAAGAGTCTTGAGAAGAGTCCATTACCTCTTTAGTTCCAAGAATAGCAGAAATAGCATAACCATTTCCTAGTGCTTTACCATAGACAACGATATCAGGCTTCAGCCCATTCAGTTTAAAAACGCCACCATCAGTCATCCTCCAACCTGAAGTAATCTCATCTACTATGATTAAGATTCCTTTCTCTTTTGCTATCTTTTGAATAGCTTCAAGAAATTCGGGCTTAGGGAAGTCATACCTTGCTCCTTCAATAATGATAGTACCGACTTCATCAGAAATTACATTGTGTAGGTCTTCAACATTATTATAGAGGAAGGGACGAGCTGTTCCTTCTAAACCCTTAGGTACACCATTAGGGGAAAGACCCGGGAGCAAGTGTTGGCTTAATTTATTATCACCTTTTAAGTTTGTCGCGAGATACCAGTCAGACCAGCCGTGATATCCACTAAAGGCAACAACATCTTTCTTTGAATGAGTTCGCGCTATTCTTACGGCCATTGCCATGGCCTCTCCACCTGTCCGGGCGAATCTAACACCAGAGGCGAAAGGATTTAGCTTAAGTAATTCCTCTGCTAGGAGAACCTCTTCAGGAGGATTTAAGGTACAACTTACGCCTGTCTTTACTGCATCAATGACTTGGGAATCTACATAATCATCGCCATACCCAAGGATACAGGTGCCTATTCCCATTTGGGCCATATCTGTATATTCGTTATCTTCAAGGTCCCAAACTTTAATCCCTTTAGCTTTAGAGAAATAGGTTGGCCAAATATCTGGTGCATATCTATCAGGTCTTTTGGAAAGTAATCCATTTCCACCTGGGATTGCTTTCATCGCTCTATCCCAAAGTTTTAGTCCTTTATTTTTCATTTTTCGTCCTTTTTAAACCAGCCATGATAAAAAGCCTGTGTGCTAACTTTACTAAAATTTGAGTTAGTATAAACTTTATTGGCAGCTAAGTTTTCTTTTTGTGTTGAAACTTTTAAGGTTCCCGATTTTAAATAGTGTTCGATGGCGCTAATTAATTGGTAAGAGAGCCCACTACCTCTATGTTTTTTATTAATTCCTAGTAATCCGATTCTATACTCATTTGAAGGAAGCTCTTTAATGGATGAGAAAGCTGTAATCTCTTTACCTGATTTACTTATAAGGCAGTAGTCATCGAAGCTTCCTAGAACAGAGTTTTCAATCCACTTAATATAAAGTTGGCTAGATAGAATTGGGCTAATGTTTTTGTCTTTGTAAAAGCGGCTTATATTGAAGCTATCTTTTACTAGGTCAATTAGCTGCGGAATATCTTCTCTGGTCGCTTTTTCTAGGCTGATTGATTCTTTACAGGGAGTGATCTTCTTTTCGTAGAAGTAGTTCTCTTCCATGAATTTGAAATTTGAAGAATCTATTTTTATTTTTTCTAAAAAGCTAATTTGAGGTGTGCAAATCTGTATAAAGCAGGGCGCTCGATTATTAGCTTGAGAGATGATCTCTTCAAAATCTTCACTTTCTAACTTCTCCTCGATCATAACCTTGAAGGATTCAATGCCAAAAAATGAAGTATCCCAATCTAGCTTTTGAGAGCTGTGTTTCATAGTGAGCTAGGGCGCCTATATTGTTCACAGGGAGCTTGAGCATCCGTTAACATTACTTGTCCTGAGCCTAAGATACTGTCTACTTCTTTTAGGTTTTGAACAAGCTGACGCAATTGATCTTCTGTAATTGAAACAGGTGCATCTATACAATCCATGGCTTCATCTATTTTAAAGTGCTTTTCAAGGACTTGTGCGCCCATAGCGGCTGCGAATGTTGGAACTTTGATATCATCTGTGTGATCAGATTGTCCTATAACACAATCGAAACTTTTCTTAAGGATTTCAATCGCTCCTAAGTTCGCATCTTCAGGAGCCGTTGGGTATGCAGAAATACAATGAAGGAGAGTTACTGGGGCTCCCTGTTCTGTAAGGATAGAGTAAGCCGTCTTGATTTCTTCTAAGTTAGACATTCCTACTGATAGAATAATTGGTTTCTTGGTTTTCGCTACTTTAGTGAGAAGCTTGTGATTTACAACATCGAAAGATGCAATCTTATAAAGGTCGCATCCTATCTCATTTAAAAGATCGACGCTTTCTTCATCAAATGGTGTTGAGAAAAACTCTAAGTTTAAATTATTGGCAAAGGCCTTAAGCTCTGAAAAGGCTTCAAAAGGAAGTTCACATTTTTTTAAAATATCAAAAATAGGTGAATCCTTAGGAGTTCTTTTCTCAGTAATATAGGTTTGAAACTTCACAGAGTCGACACCTGTTCTAGCAGCTGACTCGATTAGTTTTTTAGCAACTTCCATGTCACCACCGTGATTAATTCCAATCTCAGCGATTGTGTAATAGCGGTTGTTAGTCTTATATCCGTATTCTGAAAGATTTTTCATTAGTAACTCCTTAAGTTTACCAACAGCTCATTCCGCCATCGATTACCATATTTAAACCATTAGTATATGAGGCTGCTGGGCTAGATAAATAAACCACGGCACCTACCATTTCTTCTGCTAAAGCCATTCTTTTCATGGGACATCTAAAGGCGTAATGCGATTGGAAGTCTTCTCCTTGTGGGCTTTCTGGATTTAAGATGCCTCCGGGAGAAACTGCGTTAACTCGAATATTTCTATCTGCTAAATGAACGGCAAAGTATTTAGTCATTTGAATGACACCAGCTTTGGTGGCTCCATAAACTTCCGAGTTCTTTCGGTCACAGTCTGTATAGATTCTAAAATCAGGGCTAATTATGCCGTACATTGAAGCGATGTTTACAATAGAGGCATTCTTAATTTTATTCTTGTCGGCGAGAGCAACAAATTTTTGGAGGCAAAGGAAGGTTCCTTTTAAATTTGTATCCATAACCCAATCAAACGATTCGGCTTTTCTATCTTCAAAATTCTCGAAAGTACTGACACCTGCATTATTGATGAGAATCGAAGGTGCGCCATGGTCTTTATTTATTTCTTCAAATACTGCTGAAACATTATCTTCATCGCTAATATTGCAGGCGTAAACTGGATAAGGGAAATCTTTAGATTCTTTTAAATCGATACCTATTACTTTTGCTCCTGACTGATCTAAAGCTTCGCAAAACTTTGAACCAAGCTGCCCAGTAGCACCAGTTACAATAGCAAGCTTTCCATCTAAACTAAAAAGTGAATTAGTCATTGATAATACTCCTAACTTGTTTCAGAGAATCGATTAACTTATCCTTGTCTTTGTAATACTCCACGGTGAAATACTCTAAGCTTGGATATTTTAAGAGGTCCTTAACGACTTCTAATATTTGTTCACTAGGATACTCGTGGGCATCAAAGGCTAGACCAGAGTCATCACCAGGAGTGCAGATATGAACTTGGATCATTCTCTCTAAGGGGAGTTTACCAATATAGTCCTTCCAATCAACTTTCATGTTTTTTGCTGAAACCATTGAGTGAGCGATATCGAATAAGAAATAAAGGTCATTCTCTTTAGCTAGGTCTGAAATGAATTCAGCCTCACAAACATGTTCGTAAGCTTTTGTTGGATAGTAGTTATTATTTTCAATGGCAAATCTTACGCCATCGGGAAAAATTGTTCTGAGTCTTTTGAAATTAGACTTAGCATTCTCTTTCATCTCCTCGACAGTATAAACTCTTCCACCTTCCTCCCACATCCTTCCATTTAGAATCGGCTGATCACAACTTGAAGCAACATGAAATGAAACCATTTTAATATATGGCTTTGATTTAGCGACTTTTTCAAAATACTTCCAGAGAGAATCACTTAGTTCATGAATGGGTTGATAATCTGAGTGGAAGATTTCTTCTTCAGGAAAAGATAAATTATGAGTTCTATCTCGGCCTTCAAGACAGTCTGAATATTTAATAATGTCTTCGTAGACACTCTTATCTTCGTAGAATAAATGTGAAATAGGAGTTGCTAGTTTTCTCATCTTTGTTTTTGAGCATACCTAAGAAGATATTGCCCATAAGTTCCATTTTTATATTGATTAGCAAGTTCTTCAAGTTGGTCAAGAGTTATATAACCTAGGTGATAAGCAATCTCTTCTAGGCAAGCGATCTTTACACCTTGTCTCTTTTCTATGATCTCAATATATTGTGAAGCACCAAGGAGGCTTTCATGTGTCCCAGTGTCTAACCACGCAACTCCGCGCCCGAGGGTCTCGACGTTTAAGTTCCCAATGTCGCTATAGTGCTGAATCATATCGACGATTTCAATTTCGCCACGTTTAGAAGGCTTTAGGCCTTTTGCAATTTCTGCAGCATTATTATCAAAAATATAAAGACCTGTAAGGGCGTAGTCTGATTTTGGATTTTCGGGTTTTTCTTCTATAGATAAGATTGTTTTATTTGGTCCAAGTTCAACAACACCATATCTTTGAGGGTCTTGAACTGTGTAGGCAAAGACAGTAGGTGTTTTTGATTTGATAGCGGGAAGAATATGTTTATTAATAAATTGATCACCGTAAAAAAGATTGTCACCTAAGATCATAATAACGGGATCATCACCGATAAAATCTTCTGCTAGAATAAAGGCCTCTGGGAGACCATTAGGGTTTTCTTGAATTTGATATGTAAGGTTAATTCCTAAATGAGATCCGTCGCCTAAGAGGTCTTTAAAGAATGGAACATCTTTAGGTGTGGTTATAATTTGAATGTCACGAATCCCGCCAAGCATCAAGAGAGAAAGGGGATAGTAAATCATCGGCTTGTCATAAACCGGAAGTAATTGTTTAGAACAAATTTTTGTAAGGGGATGAAGTCTTGTACCACTCCCACCTGCAAGGATAATTCCCTTCATGAAAACCTCTATTGACGCACGGTTGTAAATATGCGAATGTTAAAGGCTCAACTTAGCACTGCCTTCTAGAAATGAAAAACTCAATATGCTCAGGAAATTCATGATTAACACAGAGGAAAGAGCTTTTTTGCGTTGCGCTGTTGATGACAAATCTCCAGTCTTTCTTCATTCATCTTTGTCCTCCTTGGGAGACAAACCAGTTGATGTAGCGGCTTTTATAGAGGAGTTCTTTGAGAGCTTAGGTAGAGATGCGACACTAGTAATGCCAACCTTTTCGTTTCAGTTTAATGAAGAGAAGTTTTACGACCCAATTGACACGAAATGTGGCACTGGGAAAATTCCTGAAACTTTTAGAAAGATGACAATCAATAATGAGAAAGTTCTACGTAATCTCAACCCAATGCAATCTATTGCAGCGGTAGGAAAGCATTCTAGGGACTTGGTGCGAATGGACTGTGAAACTACATTTGGTAATAATTCGGCCTTTGATAAATTACTTAAGCTTGATGGAACTATTGTGTTGTTGGGTTGCGACTATAATAAAATCTCCTTCTATCACTATTTAGAAGAACAACTAAGAGTTCCCTACAGGTACTGGAAGACTTTTTCCGGATCGATAAAAATTAACGATAAATTAAGGACTGTTGATTATAAAATGTTCGTTCGCAAGTTAGAATACCTTCCTAATATTAATCATTTCGGGATGGAACTTGAGAAACAAGGGAAAGTTGAAGTTGGAAAAATTGGTAGTGCTATTGTGCGTATATTAAAATTTCGAGATATCTTTGAGTTTCTTAAAATTGAAATGGAAAAGGACCCTATGGCACTCGTTAACACAAACCGAGATGAATGGGGAATTCGTTGTACTGAGAAACAGATGAAGGTGCTTTAGTGATATACTTATGCGATAGCGAACTCGTGCTTGAAGAATACTTATCTAACGAAAACATAAGTCTTTCAAACGTTTTTACATGTTCACCTAATATTATTCGAAACTTTAAAGAAGTTAATCAGTTTGATGCCCGTTGGGATACTCATTCGCTAAAAGAATTTCAAGAAAGTATAAAAATCTCTCTTGAGAAAATAGATTCTTATTTAGATGATCAATTAGGAAAAAATAAGTATACCGCATTGATTACGAGTGTTCGATTTTTTAGAGATGTTTATAAGTTAATGGGCATCGATCAGAAGAAACTTGATGGGGCCATTACTCAAATTAAGTATAAAAACTCAAAGAAAGATCCTCGGTTAGCTCATGTCGACTTTCGATGGAAGGAATATCTAGAAGGGGTTTGCCGCTTTTCTGAAGTAGATGTGGAACTTTCAAACGTTGATGATCTCTTTACAAAAGATGGCAAGATTACTTTGATTGAGAAATTAAAGTTAAAGTCTATGAAACAAACCCTTTTTAAAATAGGTAAGAGGTTCATTAGAGGTAAGAAAGGTAAGGTCTATTTCTATAGGGAGAATGAACTTCTGAACGATGCTTTAGCTGAGATGTTCTTCAATGGATACGAAGTACAGAGTATTAAACCATCTTCAGAAAAGGGAGTAGAACTTTCTCAAGAAAGTAATGATAAGATTCTACAAGTTGGTGAATATATTTTTGAGACTATTTTTAAAGACTTAATTGTTGAAGAATTGGTTCCGAATTCGAAAGAAGTATTTAAAAACGATTTAATAGCCGCCTATAAAGAAAATTCTTCATACACTAAGTCATGGAGTGAATTAGTAAAACAAATGAATCTTGAGAAAGATTTCATATTTTGTGGATATACGTCTATACCGGCGATGCTCTCCTTAGCAGCCTTAGACAAAAGGCCCGCTTTAGTCTCGTTTCAACATGGAATTTCAAAAGAATTATCTGATCAATATGATGAAATTGATTGTATGTCGGACGGTAATATATCAGAAGTTTGTTTTTTCTATAATAATGAAGTGAGAAAAGTAGAGGAAGCGAATAGGTTTTTTAGTGCTAAAGCAGTCGTTAGCGGCGCAAGTAGTTCTCATCATAAGATCAAGAGAAAAAACAAAAAAGCTCCACCTAAGAAAATTGTTTATCTTTCAACCAACCTTTATAGAGGGAATTTAGGGTTGTTTGTTTCGTCGGAGAATGATTCTTTACAGTCTGAATTTGAATATGAATTAGTTAAGAACTCACTTTCAAAGATTGATTCAGGGGTAGACTACAAGGCATATCCTATGACAACACTTAGGTACTTAGAAAAAGACTATGTACTTAAAGAAGTTATAAAACATCAGAATATAAATTTAGTTGAAGAGAAAAAAGATGTACGCTACTTCTTACGAGATTATAATCTTATAATTACAACACATGCAACGAGTACTCTTTCTTGGCCAGTATTCTCAGATATTCCAACTGTCTTTATAGACAAAAGCTACAATAAAACCATTAAACCCGAACTAAAAGATTTAATGTCGGAAGCATTATTTGTCTTTGATGAAAGTGAAGAGAACTTTCATGAATTGTTAGCTGACTTTATCAACTCAGATTTGGATAAAATTGAAAGCGCATGGAAGGCAAAAGAAGCTAGTAGGAAAAAGCTAGTAGATCAATACTTCTCAACTGAGATATCTCAAAAGAAGGTCTTTTTGAATACACTTGAGAACCTTTAGAATCTACTAATTGTATGACATCGATTTACAGGTTGTGCTAGGATAGCGTTAATGGCAATTTGTCTGCGAGGTTTTAATGTGCGGGATTTATGGATTCATTTCAACGAGTGTATCAGATTTAAAAAATATACCGCATGAAGAGATTACTCAAAAATTGTCTCATAGAGGCCCCGATGCTTTTGGTTTCTTTAGAGATAAGAATTTATTTCTAGGTCATACACGTTTAAGTATTATTGACGAAGCAAATGGCATTCAGCCCATGACTTCAATAAGTGGAAATTCAACAGTTACCTACAATGGTGAAATTTATAACACGCCTCTACTTCAGGAAAATCTTAAAAAAGAGGGTGTAACATTAAGGACAAACTCTGATACAGAAGTATTGGTAGAGCTATTTGATCTTTATGGGATTGAGAAAACTCTAGACTTGATCGAGGGGATGTTTTGCTTCGCAGCCTATAGTAAAAAAGATGATAAAACATTTATAGCTAGAGACCGGATTGGTGAAAAATTTCTTTATTATGCAAGGAATGGATCTTCACTGGCCTTCGGTTCAGAGATAAAAGTAGTTCTTGAAACAGGCATTATTACAGATCAGATTAATGAAAAAGGACTATACGAATACCTATGTAGGGCTAAGATTTCAGGAGAGAAGACAATCTATAGAGATGTTCTTGAGTTAAAGCCAGGTCATTACCTCGAGGTTGAGAACTCTACCGTTAATATTTCAGTGAGAGAATACTGGTCCCTTATGAATTATCCTTCTGATGGTAAAACTCAACATAACCAAAGCCCAAAAGAAAAAATGTCTGAAATGCTCAAAGAGAGTACAAATAGTCGAATGTTAAGTGATGTGAAGGTAGGTCTACTAATTAGTGGGGGGCTTGATTCAAGTTATCTTGCAGGTCAATTAGCTGAGAGTGGGCATAAAAACCTTAAAGGCTATTGCGCTGGGAATTATCTAGATGAAATAGATGAGTCTCCATATGCAAAAAAATGTATTGATTATATAAATGACAATTTCGATTCGTCATTTGAACTTAATGTTATTAAGAAAAAAGATATGGATTTAAAAAGGTATGTTCCATATTTAACTTATATTCATGATGAGCCTCTAATCTTTTTAAACTCTATGCAATTATATGAAATTTGCAAGCAAGCTCATAAAGATAAGACTAAGGTCTTAATCTCTGGGGAAGGAGCGGATGAGATCTTTTGTGGGTATCATCGGCATGTTGACTTTATTAAGCGTCATCCTGAAGGTGGGGACAAGTCTACTGTAGTTGAAGAGCTTTATTATGGTGGAGGACTAGGAAGCAAAGAAATAGTCGCAAACCTCTGCAAAGATATAAAAGATATCGAATATGGTGAATGTTGGGAGTGGCTTGTTGAAAACAAGGAAAAAGATTCATCTTCCCTCATATTGCTATTTGATCAACTTTATAGACTTCAAATTCTTCTTCAAAGGCAAGACAGAATAGGTATGGCCACTCATGTCGAACTTCGGCAACCATTTTTAAATTATAACGTCTTTGATTATGCAAACTCTTTAGATGTCGATTTAAAATATTCTGCTAAAGAAAATGTTCCTAAAAAGATATTGAAAGAAGTAGCTAAAGACAAAGTTCCACTCGAAATCATAGATAGGGAAAAGACGGGTTTTCCATCTGATCTATTCCTTTGGTTTGATAGTGATGAAGGAATTGACGAAATTGAGAGCTTGGTTTTTGAAAAGGACTCTATTAGCACTGAGTTTCTAAACTCGGATGCTTTGAGAAACCTCTTTGAGAGTCACCGCTCAACAAAGAAAAACAATTATCTAATGCAAAGGTTGTATTTCTTAGAGTGCTTCAGGAAGTTCAAGCGTGAACAGCCAAGTACCTAAGCTTAGCCTAAGTATCTAAAATCATAAAATTAGCATGCTGCATCTTTAATGATGCCCTTTTTCCTATGCCGCGAAGCTTCTTACAATTCCACAAATTCTTGTTTTCATTGGAATTGAAGGTAATATTTGATATTTTAAAACCTCTTAAAACGCTACTAAAGACCTTAGAAAAGGATTTCGACGATGAAAGACTGGAGTCGAATTACAGTTTCAGCTGACGAGAAAATCATAAATACAATCAAGATAATTGATGCAAACTCCTCACGCTTTGTAATGGTTCAAGATAATGGAAAACTTGTTGGAACTATCACAGATGGAGATATTAGAAGAGGTATGATTCGAGGAGTGTCTCTTGATGAGAGCGTCTCGAAGATCATGAATACAGAGCCTGTAAAAGCTTTGGCCCCAGTGAAAGACAGTGAAGCTCGATCGAGGATGAAAGAAATGTCGATTCAGCAATTACCTGTCGTTGATAATGAAAATGTCATTATAGGGCTCTATTTAAACTCGGAGTTACCTGAAGTAGAGTTAAAGGAAAATGCCGTTGTTATTATGGCCGGCGGGCTTGGAAGCCGACTTGGTGAACTAACGACTAATTGCCCAAAACCTTTGTTGAGAATTAACGAAAAACCAATCCTTGAGCATATTGTTGATTTTTGTAAGAAACATGGTCTTTATAAAATACATATATCCGTAAACTATTTATCCCATCAAATTGAAGATTATTTTGGAGATGGCTCCCGATTTGGAGTGCAGATAAGCTATCTGAAAGAAAAAGAAAAAATGGGCACTGCAGGAGCACTTTCATTAATTGGGGATACTGGTAATGAACCAGTAATTGTGATTAATGGAGATTTGATGACTGAAATTAATTTTTCAAGACTCCTAGAATTTCATGATGAAAAAAAGAACTACGCAACTATGTGTGTGAGAAACTACGAGTTCCAAATACCTTACGGAGTCATTCGAAGTGAGGAAGGAAAAATAAAAAGCATAGTAGAGAAGCCTGTTCATAGCGTTTTTATTAATGCAGGTGTTTATGTCTTAAATAAAAGTGCCATAAATGAAATTCCCAAAGATTACTATGACATGACGGACCTATTTAAAAAAATTACTGAAGGTGAAAAAACCGGAGGGGTTTTTCCAGTGCATGAGAACTGGATAGATGTTGGACGAGTTCAAGATTTAGAACATGCAAGAAAACAATTTGATAAAGATTTAAAATGACCTCGAAAAATATAATAGCTATCATTCCCGCTCGAAGTGGATCTAAGAGAATACCAGGTAAAAATGTAAAGTTGATTGCAGGAAAACCACTTATTGCCTGGAGTATTGAATTTGCTCAAGGGTCAAATCTCTTTAATAAAATTGTCGTATCAACTGATGGTGAAGAAATCATTAACGTTGCTAATCAGTATGAGAATGTAGAGATCCATAATAGAGATGAATCAATATCAAAGGATGATACTCCAACAATTGATTCTATCTTACCATTTCTTAGAGAGTGTAACCCCGAAGACATTGTTGTTCTCTTACAACCCACATCTCCGGTTAGAAATAAAAAAGATATTGAAGAAGGGCTCAAGCTGTTAAGCCTATCAGATAAATTCGAATCAGTTGTTAGTGTCTCAAAGGTAGAAACTAGCCCCTTCCATACCTTTTTACTAGGGAAGGATAACTATCTTTCACCAGTATGTGACATGAAAGATGTAATGAAGAGGAGCCAAGATCATCCAAAATTCTTTCAGTTGAATGGATCTTTTTATATTATTTCAGTAGGCTCACTACTAAGCAATATGTCATTCCTGAATGATAGAACGGGGCAAGTGGTTTTAGGAAAAGATTTGTCTATCGATATAGATGAAATTGAAGATTTTGATAGAGCGGAAAAAGTACTAATGAGTAGAGATAATTAATAGAAAAACAGCTCACAGGAGAGTCTTTTGATTTCTGAATTAACGCCATTCGATCATAAATATACTTTTCAAATGAGAGCCGAGAAGTTGAATTTTGCACCTACTATCATTTGGATGTATGGAATGAGTGGCGCAGGTAAGTCTACTCTTGCCAGCGAATTAGATTATTTCTTAAATACTTCAGGGTTTAATTCATCAGTTTTAGATGGTGACACTGTTAGGCAAGGGCTTTGCAAAGACCTTAGCTTCTCTAAAAAAGATAGAGAGGAAAATATCAGGAGAGTGGGAGAATTGACCAAGAACATGTATCTTGCTGGTAATATAGTGATTGGAACCTTTATAACACCTTTTGAGACTACCAGAGAAACTCTAAGGGAAATATTCTCAGGCTTAAATGCTTACTTTGTTTATGTTAAGTGTGACTTAGAGGAATGTGAATCAAGGGACCCTAAGGGGTTATATATAAAGGCGAGAAAGGGAGAGATTTCTAATTTTACAGGAATTGATTCTCCTTTTGATGAACCCGAAAATGTAGATTTAGTTTTAAATACAACAACAGCCACTTTGAAAGAGTCTTTTGAAGATCTAAAAAAATTTACTCTTAATAAAGTTGAAAAAGATAAAGGATAAAGATGTTTGATTTCTTAGAAAATACGATTGTTGTTTCTGCTCCAAAGAGGTCAGGTGGGACTCTGTTGACTAGGTTGTTTGATGGACAACCTGGTGTTTGTGACTTTGTTGATGAGGGATACTTTTGGGAACATGCTTATAATTACGAGTCTGAAGGGTTAGAGCAATTATTTGTAAATATCTTTAAATCATTTCCAGTAGAAGAAATTGAAAACTCTCTGATTGATAGAGACCTCCTTCCTTGGTGCGAAGGTGTGTACAAACAAACAGTACCATATGACATAACTTGTGATTTAGATTGGAATAGAGAAGTATTCTTATCCCATTTAGATAAGTTAAAAGGAGCAAAGAACATTTCTGACCTTTGGAATGGACTTGTTTATGCTTATACCCAAGCCGTAGGGAAAGATTACTCCAATAACCGGACTGCTTTCTTACACGGAGGCGACTACGGTCGAGCAATGCTAACTACTAAAAAGACACTTAAGAAGTCAAAAGGGATCTTCGTGATGAGAAACCCTTACTATGCTATGGAGTCTTTAAAGAAAGGAAGAATCATCCGCGATGTTAATGTACTTCACCCTGTAAACTTTGGTCAAAACTTGAGTTACTATTACTTCTTTTGGAACAATAGGGACCAAATCCTTCATGAAGATACTATGCTTGTTCGATTTGAAGACATTGTTATGAACCCAGAAGAAACAATGAGGAAGATTGCTGACCATGTAGATGTTGAATTTACTGATAATCTTCTTGTTCCTACATTGAGAGGAAAGTCTTGGGTAGGGGATAGCTCCTTTCATGAACTTAAAGGGATTGATAAGTCGACGGTTAGTAGACCCATAAAAACGCTAAATAATTTAGAAATAGATTTTATTAAAGAAAACCTCAAGGACTTAATTGATTTCTTTGACTATGAATTGCCTGAAGTTAAAAACTAATAAAAAATGGCTAACTAAAGGACTCTTCTAGCTTAATAAGAGATTTCATGAGCGCCTTGTCAGAGAAGCCATGCTGATCATAGACGGACTCATTTTCTAAATCATAGGAAATATCAATAACAGCTTGAAGAAACTTCTTACCGTCTTTTTCAGCTTTTGCAGAGTCAAACTTGCTTGAAAGTGCTTCTCTTATAAGTCTTCCTTGGTCCTCGGCTCTCTCTACACAAAAAACATGATCTATAAAATTGTAAAAATTATGTTTTCCAATACTTAAAACAGGCTTTCCAAAAACAGCCCCCTCAAAACCAATGGTTCCAGTCATAGTCACTACTAGGTCACTTTTTTGAACTATTTGTACGCCTTTCATCGAAGGGTCCAACATAACAACATTCTTAAAGCTAAGTATTTGTTTGTAAAAGTCTTTAGGCCTACGACCCATCCCGATGAAGTTCTCTTTAATTAAGAAAATACAGTCCGGCGGTAAGTCTCTTGATACACTTGCGATTGTGCTTAATTGAGAAAAGTCCAAAGGAGACATCTGTTGTAGAGTAGCCTCGGGCTCAATATGAAGACCGAAAAAAACTAGTTTCTTACCCTTAAACCTTTCAAGATCTGAGACTGATCTTTTCTTTAGCCAAAGGTAGTCCTGTCGCTGTTTCCAGAAGAATTTAATAGTATCAAATAAGTAATAACCTTTTGCTTTTTGATAGCCTTTTAAATGAGCATTGATTCTTTTTAAAATAGTTATGACTGAATCTTTAATTGTGTTATGAAGCCGAATACGCTTTAAAATGATATCTCTATTAATATTATGTAGGTGATAAGCATCTTCAAGTTTTAAATCAGAATCTTTACTTACCTTATTAAAAGCCTCTTCAAACTTTGGACTTTCAAAGAATTCATTGAAGGACCAGTACCTGAAGTTCTTGTAGCGAGATTCTGAAATTCCACGATGAACTACATTATTAGTTCTCATCATGTTCGTGATCAGTTTTGAGCCTCCAATGAAGAAGTCCAGACTTAGACTTTTAACGTTTTTATCCCAAAAATCAATTTCTCTTATAAAAGCCTTTAAGCCTTGAAAGTATGATGTTGACTCTGAGTAGCTAGATCTAGGGTGGCGAAAGCCTCCAAGTGAGTATCCTCGCCCTAAATGACGGTCAACCATGAAAAAATAGTTAAAAGGGAAACCAAATCTTTCCTCTAAGGCTTTAGTTTTTTCAATTAATGATGGTATCTCTTTTTCTTCAAGTTCGAGATTTGAATATAGAAATGGGACCAGAGTTACACTTTCGAAGCCTTCTTCAGTTAATTTTTTTTGGGTAAATGAATCTGTACAGAAGAAGTGAATGTTGGCACCATTTATCTTCTTTAGTTCGTTTGCAAGTTTAGTGTAATACCCACCACGCTCATTATGATACATCAATCCAATATTCTTAAACTTTGCTAGATTACTAAAGTCCATTTGGTCTTTATCATTACTAGCTTTAGTCATTTAATCCACCACCCCAGACAGTGTGCTTACGCTTCCAGTCTCCAGAAGAGTCCTTGCCCCAAAGGTGAGGTGACCTTCCTTTATTACACAACTCCATAAAGGCTTCTTCTTTTATATCAAGATATTCCATTGTTTCAGAAAAATATCGATCAGGGAATTCTCCATCATATTTCTTAACAAGGGCTACAGCTTCTTCACGGTTGATATGAGAATTTCTGATTTCTTGAGAGGCATCGTAAGTTGCTCTGCCAATTCCAAATTTAATAAAGGTTGTATAGTAATGAAGGTCATCAATTTTATCATCGATGCTATTATATTTAGAATAGGTTCCTTGAGTTCTAAAAGGTCTCGCGTGAAATTCAGTGTTCTCTACAGAGAAATAATAAACTTCTTGTGGAGTCCACTTTAAGTAATAACCTAAATAATGAACTTCAATATTGGTCTTCTCTAGTTCGGAAACTTCCATTGGAAGAAACGTTTTAATATCACTTAAGCTAACATCGTAATTTTCTCTTAATTCTTTTACTGAGACTCCACCTAAGTACATTTCGTCTAAGCTTTTATAACTAAAGTAGGCTTTGTCCCTTAAAGAACTGGTATTATCAGCGATAGGGTTTCCATATTCAGCTTCATTCTCCCCATAAAAAATAAGGTTAATGTCGTACTTCTCTGCAATCTTCGGGGCTAGGTTCTTTTGTCCTAGGATAAATGTTTGAAAAGGATGTAAGAGGTTTTCTATTGAGAGCTTAGTCAGTAGCCTCATAACTCTTCCATTTCGCATAAAAGAGATATTATCAAACCCTCCATAATCTACCCAGTTCTTCCAATTTCTGTAGCCGTAATCAGTATAAAGAATGGGGGCCCAAGTGATAGTTAAAGGGTTCATGCCATACTTATGTTTTAAAACATAAGCTTGATAGACACTATCTTTTCCTCCACTTCCAGGAACAAGGCAATCGTAAGAGCCGTCATTTTTTCTGTGTTTATCGAGCAATTTAATAAGCTCTTCTTCTCTTTTGTGCCAATCAATATTGTCTTTTTCTAAGTTAGCGACACAAGCGTCACAAATACCTTCATTATCAAACTGCATCGTTTGCTTTTTACTGTCTTTAACATGGCGGAACTCTTGAGTTGAAGTAGGCCTTTGATTAGACATTACACATCGCTTACAGAAAAATACTTCTTCAGGTAAACCATATAGCGTTTTTGTTTTATTTTCTGACATCTTAGTTCCTATTAATCTTTTCAGCCCATTTTCTATAAACTGCGAGTCCAACTTCACCACATTTCTCAGGGTGAAATTGAGTTCCAAAAATATTATCTTTTAAAATACTGGAGCAATACTTTACTCCTGCATAACTTGAAGTTGATAAAATAAATTCATCTTGTTTTGGTTGGCAATAGTAGGAATGAACATAATACATGTATTCTAGGTCAGCCAAGGGCTCGAGAGGAGTCCCTTTTTTATCTTGATTCTCGTTAAGCTTAGTTTGTCTCCAAGAAGTTAGAGGTACCCTAACTTTCGTACCATCATCTAGTTTCTTCTTAAAAGGCTCAACTGAACCTTCTATTAAGTTCAATCCTTCTGTTTTTCCATGCTCTAAGCTATGGGAAAATAAAAGTTGCATTCCTAAGCAGATTCCGAAGAAAGGCTTCCCATTTTTTGCTTCTTCTTGAAGAGGAAGAATTAAATTTAATTCCTTTAAGTTCTCCATTGCTTTTTTAAAGGCACCAACACCGGGTAAGATAATTCCCTTAGCGGCTTTCAAGTCTTCTGGAGAAGATGTTAATTTACTTTTTAGACCTAAATGCTCACAGGCTTGTTGGACACTAAAAAGATTTCCGAGACCTAGGTCAATGATTGCTATATCGAAATTACTCATTATCGCACCTTGATTCCTGAATCGCGTAATCGATTCTTAATTTCTGGAAGTGACATGGAATTGATCTTTCCAAATAATCTTTCTTCCATAGGTTTTTTCATGAATTCAAAATTACCTTCAGTTTCTTTCGAAAAATCTCTTTCATAGGTCTTTATAAAGTCATAGTGAAGCATAGAGGCAAGAGCAACTCCTGTAACGTCAGTTTCCTTGATGACTCTTTCGATAGCTTCATAATCACCTGCACCACCATGAGCAATGACTGGAATACTAACAGCATCACAAATCATTTTTGTGATTTCGATATCAAACCCATCACCACGGCCTTCATTATCAACAGAGGTGATCATAATCTCACCAGCGCCGAGGTCTTCAATCTCTTGAGCCCACTCAACTGCATTTACATCCGTGTATTCTCTTCCATTATCTGTAAAGCATTTGTAAGTGCCGTCTTTTTGCTTAATCGTTTCGATGGTCGTAACAATTGTAGAAGACCCGAATTCCATTGCTGCTTCTTTTATGAACGCAGGGTTTTTTAAGGCTGCTGTATTTATACTGACCTTGTCTGCTCCAGCTCTTAGAGTATTTTTAATATCATCAATACTTCTAAGACCACCACCTACAGTGAGAGGAATAAACATATCCTTAGCTGTTTGAGAAATAATGTCTTTAAGGTTGTTCCTTTCAAATAGGCTGGCTACAACGTCTTGGAAAATAAGTTCATCCGCGCCTTCCTGATAATACCTTTTGGAAAAGTCTTCCGGAAAACCTAATGCTCTCAAGCCTTCTAAGTGAATCCCTTTAACTAAATGGGGTCCCTTAACGTCTAGCTTTGGTATAATTCTAACTACTCTATCTTCACTCAAGGTTCATCCCTTTTTTGGTTTATCATTAGTTATCGTTTTTTAACTTAATGGGTAAATCGTTTTAATCTTATTGCTATCAATATTAAAGTCTTCTACTAGAGCTTTCTGGATTGGCTCATAGAATGACATGGCACTGATGATGACCACATCGAAATCGAGAGTCTTATAACTCTGAGGGCCTTTGATCTCTTTGTTATTAGCAGAGATAAACTTACCGTGCTTATAAACATCACCATCTATGACTTCAATGTTGGCATGATTATCAAAACCACAGATCCCAAGAAGATTATTTAATCCGTTAGTTGCCCCATGGAAGATTATTTTCTTATCTTCTTTTAAGAGATTACCAACTTGCTCCGAGAAGAATGCTAAATTTTTCTCGAATATTTCTATAGATTCAGAAAAAAGATTACCGGTGTACTCTAAGTTAAAGCTCTCTTCAGAAGGAGTCGTGTTGTTTTTTCTTAGGTGATAATAATAAGTATCTTCTCGTTCATCAAAATCGAGAATATCAAATCCACTCTTTGTAAAAATTTGATCACATGATTCTTTGGTGAAATAATTAACATGCTCATGTAATAAAGCGTTGAAATCACCATTTTTAAATTGCTTCTCTATTCCTGGAAAAACTAAGACGGCTTCACCGTTCTCGCTCAAGTCAACGCTAAGTTTTTTGACTATCTCTCCTGGATTAAAAACATGCTCTAAGGCATTAAGACATATACAAATATCAATCTTATCTTCGAGATTTAAGTCATCGTTGTAATACTCTTTAACAATCTTGATCTGATCTCTATTTGCCGTGTGACGAATTCCTGGGTCAACGATTAGGTAAGAATTGATTGAGAAGGTATCTATAATTTTATTTGAGATGTATAAACTTCCCGCACCAATTTCAATGATGTTTTTACCTTCAATAACCTTTCCAACTTTTTCAGCGAAATAGTCGAAGTAGATATCGCCTAAGCGGTTAGCCCACTCTGAAGCGCCTGGAGGGGGTGTGATCCAGTTGTAACCGTCGTCCTCGTATTCGGTAACTAAGAACTCACCTTGCTCTGGTTCAGAAACTTGCTTGATGTAACCTGAGTCTTCCAATGAGATCACGAATGGTTTCTTTACTATAGGACGGTGCTTGTTAGACACTCCGTGCCAAACTGGAAGTTCGCTCAAACTATATTTTAAACTTTCCATATAAATATTCCTTTCGTGGATTCACGAGTTTGAAATAGACCTAAAAGCATTGAAGGCTTTTTGACTCTCTTTTTACTCTGTCTTATAGTCTTTGACAGGCCCTTTAGGTAAGTTGAAAGAAGTTATAGTATGAAAAAAATCGCGATAATTACAAGTACTAGGGCAGATTATGGAATTCTTCGTCCATTAATCAGTGCACTGCATAGTTCAACTCAATTTGATTTAAAAATTATTGTCACAGGCATGCACCTATCAGAGGACTTCGGAAATACAGTCGACGAGATTTCTGAAGATGGTTTTTCTATTGCAGAGCGCATCAATATAGGTATAAATAGAGACCATAATATCACAAGCTCAATGGGCCAAGCTGTTTCTAAGTTTGGAGATTACTTCCTAAAGAACAGGCCTGACGTTGCTGTCGTTCTAGGTGACCGCTTTGAAATACTTGGCGTAACTCAAGCTGCTCATATCAATAGCTTGCCTATAGTTCATATTGCTGGCGGCGATATCACTGAAGGCGCTTATGATGATGCGATTAGACATTGTTTAACTAAACTATCGCATATTCACTTCACAACAAACGAAGAAGCTAAGAAGCGTGTTATTCAAATGGGCGAAGACTCGAATTTAGTCTTTAACGTAGGGAGTCTGGGTGTAGAGAATATACTTCAGACTAACTTTATGACGACTAGCGAACTAGAGGAAAACTTGGGAATCAGTTTTGGGAAAAAAAACTTTCTCATCACCTATCATCCTGAAACTAATTATTCTGATAACTTAGCTTTTGATAACTTATTAAGCTCCTTAGATAAACTTGAAGATACAAATTTCTATTTCACTTACCCAAATGCGGATAAAGGCGGAGAGAGAATCTTTAAATTATTAGATGAATTTATAAAAAATAAGAGTAATGCTTTTGGCTTTAAGTCTTTAGGAACGCAGCGCTACTTTAGCATGATTAAAGCTTGCGATGTTGTTATCGGAAACTCATCAAGCGGCTTGTATGAAGTTCCTTCATTTAAAGTTCCAACAGTTAATATTGGGGATAGGCAAAAGGGCCGGATTCTAGCCGAGTCAGTCATTCAGTGTGATGAGTCTGAGGTTGGGATTACGAATGCGATAGAAAGAGCACTATCTCTTGACTGCTCTAAAGCTATCAATCCATATGGAGATGGAGAGACATCAGAGAAGATGATTTCCATATTAAATGGTATTAAAGACTTTAATACTTTGTTGAGAAAAAGATTTTTTGAAAACTAAAAGGTGTTTAAATGAAAACTTATATTATTGCTGAAGCTGGAGTAAATCATAACGGATCATTTGATATGGCAAAACAGTTGATTGATGTTGCTATTGAATCTGGTGCCCACGCCGTGAAGTTTCAGACCTTTCTCTCTGAGGAAGTTATAGCCAAAGACACTCCAAAATGTGGATATCAAATTGAACAAACGGGATCTGATGAGTCTCAACTAGAGATGATTCAGAAACTACAATTATCATTCGATCAAAAAAGAGAACTCTTTGAGTACGGTCGTTCAAAAGGAATCGAAGTTCTTTCAACTCCTTTTGATTTGCAAAGTTTAGAGTTCTTATTAGATCTCAAAATGAGCCGAATTAAGATCGCAAGTGGAGAGATTACAAACCCGTTATTGCTTTTAAATGCAGGTAAATCTCAAAAACCAGTTATTTTATCTACAGGAATGAGTACTCTTAAAGATATTCAGACAGCTCTTGAAATTCTTGTTTTTGGTTATCTAAATAATGGGGATGAGCCTTCATACGAAAACTTTACTAAAGCTTTCTGTACTGCAGAAGGGCAAGATCTGCTTAAAGAAAAAGTTACGATCTTACACTGCACGACTAATTATCCAGCTCCCTATGATGAACTCAATTTAAATGTTATTGAAACCATGCAAAAAGCCTTTAGGGTTGATGTTGGTTACTCGGACCATTCAAAAGGTTTCTTGGCTTCATGTATTGCTGTCTCTAAAGGTGCTACTATCGTAGAGAAACACTTTACCCTAGATAACGACTTACCTGGTCCAGATCATAAGGCTTCGCTTAATCCTCAAGACTTAAAAGACTTAGTTATTAATATAAAGAAAACAGAAGAGATGCTCGGCAGAAGCGAGAAAATACCATCTCATGGAGAACTTGAAACAGCCGCTTTAGTTAGAAGAAGCATTGTTGCAGGTGGTGATATTTCTGAAGGCGAAGTCTTTACTGAAGAGAATCTAAAATTAAAACGACCAGGTACAGGGCTAGGGCCTGAAAACTACTTCGATCTTATTGGTAAAGAATCTAAAAAAACTTATAAGCTCGATGACTTTATTAATTTGTAGAAAAGGATTGAAAAATCAAAAAAATATTAAAAGAGCGTCAAAACGATATTGTTAGTGGCGAATATAGTTTCGACTTTCATTTACATACGACATGGACGGACGGAGCAAACTCTAGTCTTGAAATGTATAATGCCGCACTAGAGAATGACTTAAAGTTTATACTCTTTAGCGAACATGCCAGACAACAAAGTGAAGATTGGTTTCCAAAATTTGCTGAAGAGATTAGATCTTTACCTACTGAGAAATGCAAATCATATGTTGGTTGTGAAGTTAAGGTTTTAGATTTTGAAGGAAACATTGACGCGACCAAAGTTATAATCGATAGCTGTGACCTGGTCATGGCAAGTGTTCATAGATTCCCAGGCGAGAAGGGAAATGTTAAAGACTTTCGCGATACCGATCCATTAATAGCTGTAGAAACTGAATTCAAATTATCCATGGCTGTCTTAGATAATCCTGATGTTGATATATTAGGGCATCCATTTGGAATGAGCTATCGTAGGTTCTCTCAAAATCCAACTGATAACATGATTAAAGAATTAATCAAAAAGTGTGCTGCTACCAATGTAGCTTTTGAATTAAACTCTAGGTATCACGACCGTATAGATGAATTTCTTCTGTGGTGTAATGAGCTAGGGGCCCCAATCTCTTTAGGCTCAAATGCACATAAGGTAAGTGAAGTTGGTGAAATCAAGAGAAAGCTAAAGGCTTAGTAAATGAATAAAAATATTAGAGTATGTGTAACTGGAGCGGGTAGCGGTGTTGGTCAAGGGATTATAAAATCTCTTCAGAAATCAGAGCTAAACCTTACGATAATCGCTGCAGATATCTCTCCATTTCACGCCGGTCTTTACGTAACTGATGAGAATATGCAGATTCCAAAAATGGAAGACGATGGATCTCTAGTTGAAATTATAGACCTTTTGAAAAGTAAAAAAATAGATGTCCTAATGATTGGTTCAGAGTTTGAGCTAGAGTTCTTTTGCGAAAACAAAGAAGCTATAGAAAAAGAAACCTCCTGCCACATCGTTGTCCATGATTTAAGCGTTATTGAAATGGGTCATGATAAATTTAAAACATATGAATTCTTAAAAGCTAATGACCTTCCTTTTGCCAATAGTTTTTCTCCAGACAATCTTGAAACAGCGCTTAAAAATGCAAAAGAGTTAGGCTATCCTTTAGTCTTAAAACCTAGAAAAGGTACATCTAATAGAGATGTTTATATCGTTGATAGTAAGGAAAAGCTCGAAAGGTATTTCCCAAGAGTTTCAATGCCAATGATTCAAGAGCTTATTAATAGCCCTGCAAATACCTTACAGAATGAATACACCTGCAGTATTTTTAAAACAGTTAAAGGTGAGGTCATAGGCCCCTTTACCGCCAAACGTACTTTACGTTCAGGAAACTCTTGGGTCGTAGAGGTTAAGCAATTCGATGAAATAAAAGATGATCTTATTAGTCTAGGTAAGAAGCTTAACTTTGTAGGCAGTATAAATATTCAACTAATGATCAATAAAGAAAATAAGCCTGTGCCTTTTGAAATCAATCCAAGGTTCTCAGGAACAACAGCAGTTAGGGCCTATTTTGGTTTTAACGAGCCGGACATGTACCTAAGAAATGTTCTTTTAAAGCAAGAATTAGATTCAAACCTTTCTTTTTCCAGTGGAATGGCTTTTCGCTACCTTGAGGAGATTTTTATCGATGGTGTTTCTGAATCAGACTTAACAGAAAATCAAAGCTTTATAGGAAAAAAAGATCCCTCTTGGTTTTGAAACCCTACGCTTGTTAAACCGTCTCTATAGCCCATAGCTTCAGGCCAAAAAATCGTATTTTGATAGGCAAAAAAATAAGAAAATGCTAATTTGTCTTTCATCTAAACTTATTGAATAGAGGTTACAGTGAAAGATACAGGTATTTTAGTTACTTTAGGGCCATCTTCCTTTGGGCAAGGTGTTATATCTCAGCTTAGTGAAATGGGTGTTAGTTTATTTAGAATTAACTTATCCCACACAGATGTTAAAGACCTTCGCACACTTGTTGCCCATATTAGAAAAAGCTCTACTAAACATGTTCCTATTTGTTTTGACTCTGAAGGGGCTCAAGTAAGAACATCAAAAATTAGTACTGGAACAATAAACGTCAATGACAACTCTTACTTAAGGATATCGAAGAAAAAGGTTCCTGGAGATTATGTAGCTATTAATTTAGTACCTAGTACAGTGGTCGATGATCTTGTTGTTGGTGACTTTATTAGTATCGATTTTAACTCTGTTCTTTCTAGGGTTATTTCTAAGGATAGCGAGGGAGCCACAATTCAGATCCTTAACGGTGGAAAAATTGGGGAAAACAAAGCGGTCACTATAGAAAGAGACTTTCCTCTACCAGCTTATTCTGAAAAAGATCTTCAAGCTTTTGAGATCGCCAAAGAATTGAATATTGAATATGTCGCACTCTCTTTTGCCCATCTAAAAGAAGATGTAACCAATCTTAGAGAAATTCTTGGTAAAGATATAAAAATCATTTCAAAGATCGAATGTAAAAGCGGAATAGAGAACCTAGATAGTATCACTGAAATGTCAGATGAAATCTTAATTGATAGAGGTGATTTATCACGAGAAGTTTCAATAGAGCGTATTCCAAAAATTCAAACGCGAATTATTGAAACTGCTAAAAGACTTAAAACTCCTGTTAACATCGCAACTAATTTACTTGAATCTATGATTGAGTCTCCTTCGCCGACGAGAGCAGAGGCCAATGATATTTATAAAGCTTTAACTGAAGGAGCAAATGGCTTAGTGCTTGCTGCTGAAACCGCTGTCGGTAAATATCCTCTTCAGGTTGTTTCTTTTGTTATCAAAGTTATTGAAGAATATAAAAATCAAGGTGGGACCGAAGGTTCATTTAAGTATTTCTTCGATGAAGCCATCTCATTCTTACCTAGCCCTCATGGTGGAAAGCTTATTGAGTCTCTTAACCCTGAAAAATTAAGTATTAAGGATCTCGATCTATCAAACGCTATAGAGATAAGTGAAGAAGATGCAATTGATGTAGAGCAAATCTGTACAGGAGTTTATTCTCCCATCGAAGGGTTTTTTACAAAGAGTGAGCTAGAAAGCGTATTGAGTGACTTAAAGATGCCTAATGGAGTGTCGTGGCCTATGCCAATGCTACTTCAGGTAGAAGAAAAGGTTTTCAAGGGATCGAAGAATGGAGAGAGGCTCTATTTTAAATATGAAGGAAGGGTTCATTCTTATATAGATCTAAAAGAAAGCTATCAAATTGATTTGAATGAAGTGGCCAAAAAATGGTACGGAACCGACGATGATTCACATCCTGGTGTAAAAAGGCTTTTTGAAAGAGGCAGGTTTTGTCTATCAGGAAAAGTATCACTTCTAGCTAAGAAGGTTTCTGAATTTGATAATGTTACAATGACTCCAAGAGAGTCGCGGTTTGTTTTAAATAAGAAGGGTTGGGTAAATGTCGTTGGCTTTCATACGAGGAATGTTCCTCACCTTGGGCATGAGTTTATTCAAAAGAAGGCTCTCGAAAGAGTGAATGCGGATGGATTACTACTTTCTCCTGTTATAGGACCGAAGAAGGCGGGTGATTTTCTCCCTGAGCCAATTATTCGATCTTATCAGGAGCTTATTAACTTTGGTTTTCTTCCTAAGAATAAATCCATACTCTCGCCACTCGTTATCTATCCTAGGTACGCAGGCCCAAGAGAAGCTTTGTTTACTGCTATTTGTCGTCAAAATATGGGCTGTAATTATTTTATTATAGGTAGAGATCATGCTGGTGTTGGAGAGTTTTATAAGGGGATTAATGTCGAAGAATTCTTTAAAGAAAACTCAGAAGACCTTGTTATCAAGCCACTCTTTTTTAAAGAGGTAGCCTTTTTAGAAGAAAAGGGGCGTTTTGAAGAGATTGATGAAGATAATCTCTCCAAATACCGAAGAATTAGCGGAACAGAGCTACGAGGGCGGATTGATTCAAATTCAGAAGTACCAGAATGGTTAGTACGTGATATTATTTGGTCTGGGTTAAGAGATTTAAAAAACGAGAATAAAGATATCTTTTGTTAGGGGATTGCATTGTTTAAGAGCCTGAAGAATAGCCTCGAGTCTACGATTTACTTCTCTAAACAGTATAAATCTGAAACGGCTTTGGTTTTAATTGGTCTTTTTGTGTCTGGAGTTGTTGAAGGGATTGGGCTTGTTGCTTTACTACCTCTTCTTAGTCTCGCCATTTCTCCAGAAGCAGTTAATGAGACAAGCGCTCACTTTCTTTTTATAAAGAAAATATTCTCTTATATGAGCCTTGAGCCCACTGTAGGAGTCCTACTTTTCTTCATCTCTACAATAATTATAATCAAGTCTATTATCTCTTTCTTCTCTATGCTCTATGTCGGGTACACTAGCAATCGGATTATAATTGATTTAAGAAAGAAGATTGTGAACTCTACCTTAAATGCTAATTGGTCTCATCTATTAGATACTAAATCGGGAAGACTTTCTGCTGCATTAGGAACTGAATCTGAAAGAGCAGCGACTGGTTATCTCGCCTTTGGGAAAATTGTTTCATCTGTTGTCCAAATGTTTTCATATTTAATTGTTGCTTACAGCGTGTCTAAAGAACTTACCTTGTTCTCCGTTTTAGCCGGTGGCTTCTTTGTATGGATTTTAAAAGGATTTATTCGAATGAGCCGGAAAGCTTCAGAGGATGAATCAATTCATAATCAGAGTTTTATGAGTATTTTAATTGATGGAATCAAAGGACTTAAGCCGATTAAATCAATGGGAATGGAAGGGAACTTAGAAAATATCTTGATTAAAGATATGAATGGGCAACGAATTGCAAAAAATAAACAAATCTTTAGCTCTTATTTCTTAAATAATCTCCAAGAGCCCATACAAACGGTGACTGTATGTGTTGGTCTATACTTCGCAATAACTTATATGAATACGAAGTTTGAATCCTTGCTTGTTTTGGCCCTTGTTTTTTATAGAGCGATTCAAAAGATCTCAGCTATACAACTATACTCTCAGAGTGTCGCCAACTCTCAAGCACCCTTTCATTTTGTTCACTCTGTAATTGAAGACGCGGAGTCTATTCGGGAAGAATCCACAAGTGGTGAACTAATTGAAGAAGTTAAGTTCATTAACTTTAAAGATGTATCATTTGCATATGGTGAGAGACAAATTCTCAATAAGGCTGAGTTAAGCTTTGTGAAAGGTCAGATATCTCTGCTTCATGGTGAATCTGGGGCTGGGAAGACGACAATTATTGATTTACTTACTGGCCTGCTTAAAGCGAGATCAGGTCAGATCTTGATTAACGATTTAGAAATTTCAGAAATAGACCTTCGTAGCTATAGATCTAGAATAGGTTATGTTCCACAGGATCTCACACTACTTCATGATAGTATCTTTGAGAATGTCACTCTTGGAAGCAAAGGTATCAGCCGGCTAGATGTTGAAAACTCTCTAAAGAAAACGGAAGCATGGGAATTTGTTGAGTCTTTTCCTGATGGAATGGACACTATTGTTGGAGAGCATGGTGGAAAACTCTCAGGTGGGCAGAGGCAAAGACTTTCAATTGCTAGAGCATTAGTTAGGAATCCTGATATTTTAATTTTAGATGAGTCTACAACAGCTCTAGATCCCAAAACAGAAGAAGAAATTTTAAATACAGTCGCTAAAATATCTAAAGAAATGATCGTTGTTGCTATCTCTCATCAAGAACTAATCAATAAAATAGCAGACAGTATTTACTCTATACAAAATGGTGAAGTTAAACTCTTAGATAAGACCAGGTGAGCTAGGAAGGTTAATTATCCTCTTACTAAGTGAAGTGGCTACCTCGAGGTCCATCTTAGGGTAGGCTTTAAAAGCATCTAGTTCAGATTGTAACTTCCAAACAGGCCTAACCATTATACCTTTCGCAATACAAGATTCGATGGTCTTATTTCTCAATTCGATATTTTCCTCATCGAGTAAGATTGCATTCAACCAGTAGTTTGATTTTGTATCTTTTAATTCGCTAATTAAAGTGACCCCATTCATGTCTAAAAAAAGATCTTCGTATTTACTATGAAGGCTTCTTTTACTTTTGAGATGATCACTTAGTTTTGTCATTTGTGCCACGCCGAGTGAGGCGTTTAGATTAGGCATTCTGTAATTATAGCCTATTTGATCATGAATAAATTCATAGGCATGAGGAACCTTAGCAGTTGTCGATAGGTGACGAACATTGGATGCAATTTCTTCATCATTCGTGATGACTGCCCCTCCGCCTCCAGTTGTTATCACCTTATTGCCATTGAAGCTTAGTATTCCTGCGGAGCCGGCAAGCCCCACATGTTTTCCATTGTCATAGGTACCTAAGGCCTCTGCTGCGTCCTCAATAAGTTTTAAATTAAACTCTTCGCATACTTCTAGAATTTCTTTGGTTTTAGAGGCAAGCCCAAAAGTGTGCATTGAGATAAGGCCGAAGAGTTCTCGACCAGTAGTTGAATTAAAGGTTTTACCGTTTTTTATTAATACAATTTTCTTTAAATAACTTTTAAGTTTTTGAGCATCGATTCCAAGAGAGTCTTCTTCGCTTTCAATAAAATGAGGAATGGCATTTGAGTATAATATTGGATTTGTAGTCCCTACAAAAGTTAGAGCAGGAGTAAGGACCTCTTGGTTAGGCTTTAAACCGCTACAGATCATTGAAAGGTGAAGAGCAGCCGTTCCATTTACAGTTGCAATGCAATACTTTGCTCCAGTCATCTCTTTAAGTAATTCTTCGAACTTCGTAATTTCTGGACCCGCGGAGGATACCCAGCCTGACTCAAGACATTTAACGACTTCATCTATATCAACTTTATCGATTGATGGCTCAGATAGGTGAACAGAACCTTTTTCGTTAAAAAATTTTCTTAGAGTGTCAGAAATTTGATCAGCTAATTGATTCATATCTTAAATATTGTAGAGGTTATATTTATAATTCTTTAGATTCTCTGGCTGTGAAAACCATTGGGAGGTTTCTTTAATTCCCTTTTTAAACCCTTCTAGTCCACCAAAGCTTGGGCTCCAGCCCATGAGTGAAGTCGCCATTGAAGTATCAGCAAACAGTCTAGAGACTTCACTTTTTTCAGGTCTCATTCTGTCATCTGAACTGATAATTTTAATATCCTTGCCCATAGCCTCGCAAATAACATCAACTGTGGATCCGATTGAAACCTCAAAGCTGCTGCCAATATTTAAGACCTTCCCTACAATTTCTTTGCTCTCAAGGGCCTGAATAAAACCTCTGGCAGTATCTTTTACATAAGTGAAATCTCTAGTAGGAGTAAGTGAGCCTAGCTCTATCTCTTCTTTACCGGCGGCAATCTGAGTAATAATTGAAGGGATGACGGCCCTTAGTGATTGCCTAGGTCCATATGTATTAAAGGGTCTAAGTACTCCGACTTGAAGATCGAATGACTTGTGAAAGGAGAGTGAAAGTTGATCAGCAGCTATTTTTGTAGCTGCATAAGGTGACTGAGCAGAGAGGGGGTGCTTCTCTGATATTGGAACGCTTTGCGCGCTTCCATAGACTTCACTAGTAGAGGTCGTAATTACTTTTTGAATATTAAGCTCTTTAGAAGCTTGTAAGATGTTTAAAGTGCCAGTTATATTTGTGTCTACGTATGAGCGCGGCGCACTGTAGGAATAAGGAATAGCAATCAAGGCGGCTAAGTGAAGAACAGCTGAACAGTCGGCAAGGGCCTCTTTGACGCAGTGGTAATCTCGAACATCTCCAGTAACAATCTCTACCTGATCGAGAATCTTTGGGTCTACGCTATCTAGCCAACCCCAAGAGTTAAAAGAATTATAGAGGCAGAATGCTTTAACGGAGTAGCCACTATGGACAAGTTCTTCAACGAGGTGCGAGCCGATAAAACCGTCAGAACCTGTAACTAAAACCTTTTTGTTGCCTTGCTTCATTTCCGAACTCTCTTTGATCTAGATAGGGTGTTAAAGTCATTTTAAACTAGCAGATTTCATAAGAATGTAAAATCTAAGAAATTGAAAGTGTGAGTATAAAACCTAAGTAAATGAGACTATATTTTAAAGATAAAAACAAACTATAAGGATTTTTAGAACCATGATTAAAAGTTTGCTGAAAAGGGTTTTGATGAATAACCCGACAAAGGCCAATTATAAATTTGTACTCAAGAGTCTGGTACCTGTGCTTGATTGCGAAGTTACGCGAGATGTTATGGAGAGTAAGCGAATTTCCAGCATTGTTAGGCCCGTTGTCATGAGTAATCTAGAGTTAAAGAAAGTGCTTCTTATTTCTCCACACACTGACGATGAGACTTTCGGAGTTGGGGGAACTTTGTTGCAGCTTGCTGAGTCTGGTTGTGAGATTCATATCGTTTATGTTGCAAGTAAGTTTGAAACTGAGGAAGAGACTGATGCCTTAAGAAAGGAAGCAGGGTTGGTTTCTAAGGTTCTTGGTTCTAAGACATATTTTTTAGATGCTAAGCCTGGGAACATTCCTTTAGGTGAAGGTCTAGAAGAGAAGATTAAGAATATATTTGATGATGTTAAGCCTGAAGCCGTTTTTACAACTTTTTTGCTTGATGATCACGATGACCATCGACGAGTGAATAATCTCATATGTAAATCTCTAAGAGGAACCAGTCATCATTTTGAAGTATGGAGTTATCAAATATACTCAACAGTTATTCCAAACGTGGTTATCGACATAACTAATGAGATTGAAGCGAAGTGCCGTTTAATGGATATATGGAAAACTGTAAGAGGAAACCGAAACTGGACTCATTATATTAAGTCATTGAATGGTTTTAATTGTCGCTACTTACCGACGAAGAAATCGGTTTATGCAGAAACTTTTTTTGTGATTCCATGGCCGGATTATTTTGAGCTAAGTGAAAGATATTTTTCTAACGATTTGAAAAAGATTTATTCAAAGGAAAACTATCAAAATGATTAGCTCTACTTTAAATAAACAGTTCAGTGAAGTACCGGAAGTTGTTCGGCGTTATATAAACGAAAAAAAGAAGCTTTCAGTCTTCAATAAAGAAACTTGGTTAGAATTTGGAGTTTCAAGTGAAGTAGAGCGGCTTTATTTTAGTTTTTTAAATGAAGGTAAGTTTGTCGCATTCATGTCAGGTTTTGTTAAACAAGACGGGCTGTATGGAAAGATCTTTATTCTTGACCCACGAAAAGGGGGAATCTTCTTAACGAAAGGTAAGGATCCAGAAAGTATAAACTTTGTTATCAATGAAATCACTAAAAGCTGCAAAAACGAAGGAATTTCCTTATTAGATCTAAGATATCAATTTTTAGATGACCCTTCTTTTTTAGGTATCCTGAAGGAAAATAGGTTTAAGATTGAAAACTCTAACGTCGATCTTATAGCAGAGATTCAAAATAACTTTAGCGACCAAAGGGATGGGTTCTCTAGTTCAAGAAAGAGCGAATTGGCTCAGGCCATAAAAAATGAGTTAGTGTGTAAGCAAATTGAAGATGAAGTAGAATATATAGATTATTTTTATCCACCTTATGAATCTTCGATGAAGAGAAAAGGTGTAAAGCCGATTGAGAAAGAATCTCTATTGAAAATGTTTCAAGAGTTAAAAGATGACTTTCTCTTCACCGTTGTCTTAAAAGATGAAGTCCCTATGGCGGCTGTTGCCTTTGTTAAAGATGAGTACTCTAAGAGCCTTTATTATTACTATAGTGGCGTCGATCTTAGCTTTTCAAAACTTAGACCAATGGAGATGACCATTGCATGGGCCTTCGAGTGGGCTATAGACAATAAGTATAAGTATTTTAACTTCATGAGTACCGGTTCTGATATCCGCTCGGGAGTATTCAAATTTAAAAAACAGTGGGGTACTTTTCCTGGCAATTGTTTAAGTGTTCAAAAACCGTTAACCCTAAAGAGTAAGCTTATTAAACTTCTTCTCTTTCTTAAATCTACTTTTTTGTGAAAGTCTGTCTAAAAGAAAAAAATACTTGGTTGAGAATAGAGAAGCCAGAGGTCACAATGTGGTTTAAAGGCTACATCGTTGACAAAAAACCACAGCAATTATTTGAAATGTTTTTAGTGTCGATTGAGGACAAGAAAAGTATGAACGAGTTATTAGATGAACTCGTTGGGCACTTTAGTGTTGTTCTCCAAACTAAAACGAATATCTTTTGCGCCGTTGATAAAATTAGGTCAATCCCACTTCTTTTTAACAACGAAATAATATTTTCTTGTGAGTCTGATTTAGATAAAGGTGAAAACTCTTTAGTCTCGTTAGATGAAGAGAGAATCTTAGAGTTGAGAATGTCGGGTTACTGTTTAGAAAGGGGAACTATCATTCAGGGGCTAAGGTCTCTTGAATGTGGAGAATACGTAAATATAGACAGAGAAAGTGGAGAGGCTCATTTCGAAAGATATTATACTTATCAAAAGACAGAACTGAGTAAAGCTTCTAATGAAGACCTCCTAGAAGAGCTGAAGAGAGTTACTCTACAAGTATTGGAAGATTGTGTTAAGCAAGCTGATGGTAAAAGAATTGTTGTTCCCCTTAGTGCTGGTTACGATTCTCGTCTAGTCGTATCAGGTCTTAAGAAGCTTGGTGTCGAAAATGTTCATTGCTTCTCCTATGGAGCTAAAGGTAACTTCGAATCCATAGCAGCAAAAAAGATAGCTGAAAAATTAGGGTACTCTTGGGAGTTCGTAGAAAATCGTCCTAGAAATCAAAGAATATTTTACAAATCTAAAAAATGGAAAGAGTTCAAATCTTATTGCAATAGTTATAGTGCTTCTCCATTTGTTCAAGATGTTTCAATCCTGCCTAGATTAAAGGGTGTAAATATTGAAAAAGAGAAGCTTCTTTTTATAAATGGTAACTCAGGGGATTTTATTTCTGGCCTTCATATAGACAGAGAGTTTTTTGAAAATGATAAAACTTCTCTAGTCGACATTGTGAAGCTGGTTTTTAAAAAACATTATTCTCTTTGGAAAAGTTTAAAAAACAAAAAAAATGAAGAAAAAATTGAACAAAAGATTTTAGGAATAGTTAAAGAACAAAACACATCTTTGAAGCCTTATCAGATTTACGAGGCCCTAGAGTTAATAAATAGGCAATCAAAATTTGTCGTTTCCGGTCAAAGGTCATATGAGTTTTGGGGACAAGATTGGGCCTTGCCACTATGGAGCAACCGCTATCTAGATTTTTGGGTAAAAGTACCAAAGGCACTTAAAAAAGATCAAAGCCTATACCGGAAGATGCTTCATGAAGAGAACTGGGGTGAAGTTTGGGAAGGAATTGAGTTAAATAATAAATCTATAAAACCGCGATGGGTAATGATCTATCGCTTTATCCTTAAGGCGTTGTTCTTCGTTTTTGGGAAAGAAAATTGGCATCAAATAGAGAGAAACTTAGTTGTTTATTGGACTGAATCAGTATGTAATGCTGCAATCGAACCATATTATAAAGTCGCCCTATCTTTAAGGGGAGCAAGGCACGGTGTCTCTTGGATAACAGATAACTACTTAAGAGAAGAAGAGGGTAAGTTTGCAAAAAAATAAATCAATAAATACTCTTCATGTAGATATCGAGGGAGGCTTTGGTGGCTCGGCTCGAAGCTTATTTGAAATAGTAAAACTCTTAAAAAAGGCCTCTTATAATCCTTATATTATTTATGCTAAAGCTGGTCCAAATAAAGAAAGGTACGAGTCAATAAATGTAGAAGCAGAGCTCTTTCCGGAATTCTTTACTTTCGTTCCACGTAAGATTAAATCTTTAAAGAATTTTATATTCAGCTTACCTAAAATAAAAAACTCATTCACTCTCGCTAAAAAGATAGAAAAAGAAGTTAACAATCGAGAGATTGACGTTATTCATTTGAATTATGAAGGGTTATTTGCAACTTGCTTTTGGCTAAGAGTATTAGGCGTAAAAACTCCAGTCATAATGCATTCGCGAGCTATAATGCCTATGGACAATCTTTTTACAAGGTGGATTGTCCGTACTATCTCGCGCAATGCAAGTTTTGTTTTCTTTATAAGTGATAATGAAAAAGATGTGTTTAAAGGTATAAATCCGAAGTTCGAGAATTACGAAATATTGTTTAATATTTCATCGGCAAAAACAATAGAAGCACCAAATTGGGAATCGAATGAAGTAGTTTATATGGGTAATCTTAATTACTCTAAAGGTGCAGATCGATTAGTTGATGTTGCAAATGAGTTAAAACTGCTTAATAGCAAATTGAAGATAAAAGTTTATGGAGAAGATCGGCAGGGGAAAGGCTTTGAAGGTAAAATTCGTTCTAAGATTAAAGAGTTAGATATTTCAGATTATATAGAACTATGCGGTCATACTAAAGTTCCTTATGAGATTATGGGAAAATCATTTGCTACTATTAGGCCTAGTCGCGAAAATGATCCTTGGGGAAGAGATTTAATCGAATCAACGGTTATTGGTATTCCTGTTCTAGCGACAGGAAGTTACGGTGGAGTTGTTGAAGACTCAAAGACAGGGTATTTGTTTGATTCATTTGATGCTAAAGAAATGGCAGAAAAGCTAGAAGGACTAAAATCGAATAAAGAGATTTATTCAACGGTCTATACGAACTCGGTGTTACGAGGAAAGGAAAAATTCAGCGGTGTCGATCAAATAGAGAAAATCAAGAATGTTATTGATAATCTATTAGAGAGTCAGTTATGAAATTTGTACTGGTTACTCAAGATCTTAATATAGGCGGTGCTCAAAGAGCAATCATTGAACTTGCCAATAACTTAGTTAAATCGAATCATGAGGTTTGTTTAGTAACGTTAATCTCTCAAAATGAAGAATACTTTAAAATTGATGAAAGAGTGCAGCTCAAAATACTTAGTCAAAAAGAAAGCAACAACACTCTTTTTAAAAACATAAAAAGAATCATAAAGCTAAGGCGAATTGTTAACTCATTTAGACCGGATAAAGTAATAAGCTTTTTAGAGCATATTAATATCTTGACGATTCTTTCGACCTTGGGCTCTCTCTCTGAGGTGAATGTTTGTATTCGAAATGATCCTCGAAGAAAAAAAATGAGTATTATCCATGGGTATTTACGGAGACTAACTTATCCATTCGCAAATAAAGTAATTGTTCAGACGAACTCGGTCGCTCAGTGGGCATCAAGCTTAGGCTTAAATGAAAAAATTCAGGTTATTCCAAATTTTGTAAGAAAATTAGAACTAAAGAAAGAGAGCTATGAAGTATCGTCAGTCTTTAAAATAGTGATGATCGGTAGGTTAGTGGAACAAAAAGGAATAGACCTACTTTTTAAGGCACTCGCCTTAATTCCTAAGGGAAGTATTAATTATTCATTAAGTATATATGGTGAAGGGGAACTTCTCGAAGAGCTTCAAGGTAGGTCTGAAAAACTAGGCTTGTCTGAAAATGTCGACTTTAAGGGAACTACGAATGAAGCCAATAGGGTTTTGGCTGAAGCGGACCTGTTCGTCCTTTCTTCAAGGTATGAAGGGTATCCTAACGTTTTAGTGGAGGCTCTTTCAACCGGGACCCCAAGTGTGGCCTTTGATTGTCCTAGTGGTCCTCGTGATATTACTCTAAACGGTGAGTTAGGATTATTGATAGAAGATGGAAATATTAGTAAATTAGCAAATGGAATTGTCGAAATGTACGAATCCGAAAAACTTAGAACTGATTTAGGAAAAAGGTCTGTTAATTATTTTTCTAATATTGATAATGTTAGCATCCTCAATAAATGGCTTGAAAATTAAGAGCTTGTAGAATAAAAAAAGGAGTTTTTTTGTCTTATCAAATTGACCAAAATTATTATGATCTAGTTGAAAACCTGTCTTCTTTAGATGCAGAGGCTATTTCCAAAAAAGTCAAAGCTCTTTCTGAACTTCTTGTTTCTAATCCAAGAGAAACGAAAAGAAGGGATCTTATTTCTAAGATTATTGATCTAACTCCAGATAAAAATATAAAGATATTAGATTATGGGTGTGGTGGAGGACAGACTGTTATTTACCTAAGACTATTGGGTTATGATGTAACTGGAATTTGCCTGACTCCAAAAGAAAAAGCTCAAAGTATCTCTACTGCCTTTAATTTGGGAGATGATATTTTCCATGTTTATGATGGAAAGAAGTTACCTTTCGAGAGTGGTGAGTTCGATCTCATTTTCTCAGAGCAAGTATTAGAGCATGTAATGGATCTTGAAGAGTATTACTCAGAATCGGCTAGAGTTTTGAAAAGTGGAGGACGGTCATACTTTTCTTTTCCTCAAAGGTTTATTCCTTTTGATACCCATACTAATCTTTGGTTTGTTCATTACTTTCCGGCATCCTTAAGAGACTTTCTTTATAAATCCCTGGGAAAAGATGTGGGTTACATCAATAAGATCTTAAACTTCAAAACGACCAGTGAGCATAGAGGCTTAGCTCTTAGTTTTTATCAAAAATTTGAGAATCAAACTGCTAATAGGTTGATTGACTCTTCTAAAGATAGCCTCGAGCATTATGAAGGCCCTCGTAAGATTAGAGCTGCAGTGAACTTTGTCCTTCAGGTGCCATATGTTGGGAGGCTTTTAGCTAACCTCCTTTGTCATTTATCGAATGCAGACATTTTACTCAAAAAATAGATCTCGAGAGGGTGTTAGAGCAAGTTTAGTCTAATTATTCAAGCAGGCATCCTTTCCATGAAGTAAGAGCTTTAGTAAAATGAGACTTAGAGGTAATTATGAAGAATTTCGCTTTAATGGGTGCAGCTGGGTATATAGCTCCGCGTCACCTTGAAGCTATTAAGCAAACGAATAATGACTTGGTCGCGGCCTGTGATCCTCATGATTCTGTAGGTATTTTAGACCGCTACTTTAATCAAGTTAGTTACTTCAAAGAGTTTGAGCGGTTTGACCGTCACGTAGAAAAACTTCGCCTAACAAATGATAAGAGTAAGATTGATTACGTAAGTATTTGCTCACCTAATTATCTTCATGATGCCCATATAAGATTTGCCTTAAGGGTAGGTGCAAATGTCATTTGTGAGAAGCCATTGGTTATTAATCCTTGGAATATCGAAATGCTCTCTGAGTTAGAAGAGCTTCATTCAAGGAAAATTAATACTGTTCTTCAGCTAAGGCTTCATCCTGCAATTAAAGAGTTAAAAAAGAAGATAGATTCTGCACCCGTTGGTAAGGTTCACGATATAAACCTGACTTACTTAACATCAAGAGGACCTTGGTATCACTATTCATGGAAGGGGGACGTAGAGAAATCAGGCGGCCTTGTGACGAATATCGGGATTCATTTTTTCGATGTACTGCAATGGATCTTTGGAGAGCCTGATCGCTCAGAAGTTCATGTTTCAAATGATAATATCGTTGCAGGATATATGGAATTAAAGAAGGCAAAGGTTAAGTGGTGCCTGTCCGTAGATAAAGAAAATCTTCCTGAAGATGTTAAAAAGAAAGGGCAAACAACTTACCGTTCTATTACGGTAGATGGTGAGGAAATAGAGTTCTCTGGAGGCTTTACTGACCTTCATACAGAAGTTTATAAAGAGGTTCTCGCTGGAAGAGGTTTTGGTTTAAATGATTCAAAGACCTCAATTGAGATTGTTCATGGAATCAGGAATGCTGATGTCATTGGGAAAAATGAAAACTCTCATGAGATCATCAAAAACTAATGCCTAAGAAAATAATCCTTATCAATTCTTTAGGAGGTGGTGGTGCTGAAAAACAAGTCTCCTATCTCTTTGAAAGTGGTCAAGTCGATGAGGTCCTTACTCTAACAAATGAAAATATTTTTCCTCAAGTTAAGTCGAGAGTCATCTTTAAAAAAAGAAAAAATAGATTGCTTGAAATTATTAGTCATTTTATTCTAGGCCCCTTTCAGTTGATTAAGAATGTAAAGAGCGAGGATTCGGTACTTAGCTTCTTAGAGGTTTCGAACTTTATAAATTTAGTGGCAAAAAAATTCTTAGTCGGGCACAAAGCAATCATTAGTATCCGAATCTCTCCTTCATTCTATAATCAATATAAACTAGGCTTTCTTTATAAGATTTTAATTAATTATCTATACCCATTTGCTGACAAAATAATTGTTAACTCCTTCGATAATGCTAAGGAATTGATTGAAGACTTTGGATTAGAAAAAGAAAAGATCTTTGTCGTACCAAATGCTGTTGATAAGGTTTTTTTAGACAGTAAGAAGGGGGAGCCAGTAGAGATCTCTTCAGATTTTCTGATATCCGTAGGAAGGCTTAGTCCGCAGAAGAATATGGTGGCCAGCCTTAAGGTGTTCGCGCTTCTAAAGAAAAGAAATATCGGGTTGAAGCTTTTGCTTCTCGGGAAAGGACCTGATTTAAATAAGCTCAAAGATCAATGCCGTGAACTTAATTTAGAGTACTCAGCAGAGCTGACTTCTTCAGCAGATGTTCTCCTTCCAGGCTATGTAGATAATCCGTATGCCTATATGGCAAAAGCTCGTTTATTAATACTCCCATCACTATTTGAAGGATTACCTAATGTAATCTTAGAATCTATAACTTTAGGAACTCCTGTTATTGCCGCTGACTGCCCTACTGGCCCTAGAGAGATCATTTGCCCTGAGGGAATAGATATTGGTGGAAGGCTTTTAAGTATTCCCTACTCTAAGACTGATTACTTTATTTGGGCCAAGGCAGTTCAAGAAATATTAGACGATTCCCAAAAGGAAAAGCTATTGGGAGTGGAAGCTTTGGCCAGATCAGAGTTTTATTCAAAAGAAAGAATCATTTCACTTTGGGAAAAAATCTTAAACTGATTTTTTAACAGCCTCTATAATTTTGTCTTGTGTCTCTTCATCTAGGTAGGGATCGAAAGGTAAACTCACAACCTTTTGGGATATATCTAAGGAGATGGGCTGTGGCGTCTGATTCAATTCTTCATAGATAGGTTGTTTTGATAATGGTCTCGGATAGTGAACCATTGTCGGAACACCAAGTTCAGACATTTTTTTCATAAATTCTTCCCTATCATCTACTAAGATAGAATATTGAGCCCACGCTGATGAGTTGCCGTCTAAAACTTTTGGAACACCTACATAAGAAGAGAGTAGTGATGAGTACCTATCGGCTATAGCTTGTCTTTTTTCAATCTCATCATCGAGAATTTTTATCTTTTCTAACAGAATGGCTGCTTGAATTGAGTCAAGTCTGGAATTCATTCCAATTCTAGTGTGATAATATCTTCCTTCCGCTCCATGGAGTCTTAAAGATCCAATATGGGCTGCATATTCATCATCGTTAGTGAAGATTGCGCCACCATCACCATAACAACCTAATGGTTTTGTAGGAAAGAAGCTTGTTGTCGCGAAGTCTGTTAAAGAGCAAGATTTATTCCCATTTTGTGTAGCACCAAAGCTTTGAGCGGCATCTTCGATAACAGGGATATTATGTTTTTTTGCAATCTTATTAATTGCATCAAGGTCTGGGCATTGACCGTACAAACTTACAGGGATGATCGCTTTAGTATTTGAAGTAATTTTTTCTTCGATCTTAGAAGGATCTAAATTATAAGAGATCGGATCAATATCGCAGAAAACAGGTACTCCACCTAGGATTGAAGCACTTTCGGTCGTTGCGTAGAATGTAAAATCAGGAACAATAATTTCATCACCTGGCTTTATTCCAATGGCCAATAAAACTAAAGTCAAAGCATCTGTTCCATTTGCACAAGCTATGCAATGTTTCACTCCAACATATTCAGCAAGTTTTTTTTCGAGTTCTTTTACTTCCGGACCCATAACAAAAAAGCAATGCTCTAAAACTTTCTGGATACCAAGATCGATTTCTTTTTTTATTCTTAATTGTTGCTTATCTAAGTTTATAAAAGGGATCATTTTGAGACCTCTAAAGTATTTCCGCTAAGTGTATATTTTTCATCTGTGTGAGGGCAATTTACTTGAGCCTCTCCCTTTAGGGGAAGATCTAATTGTTCACCAAACTTACTTATCCATCCAATTTGTTTGGCAGGAACTCCAGCCATGAGGGCAAAGGCTGGTACATCTTTATTCACGACAGCTCCCGCAGCTATAAACGAATACTCACTTAGGGTAACTCCACAGATAATTGTGCAATTAGCTCCAAGAGTGACGCCTTTCTTAACTAAGGTTTTTCTGTATTCTTCTTTGCGGGAAATATGTGACCTTGGGTTATAGACATTAGTAAAAACCATACTCGGCCCACAAAAGACATCATCTTCAATTATGACTCCTTCATAGATTGAGACGTTATTTTGAACTTTGACATTGTTTCCAAGAGTAACATTATTAGCGACTAGGACGTTTTGGCCTAGATTACAGTCTTCTCCAAGAATGGCTTTCTCACAAATATGAGTCCAGTGCCATATCTTGGTACCTTTGCCTATTATCGCTCCAGGGTCTACAATTGCTGTTTCATGCTTTTGATATTTCATGTATAGAAAATTATCATTAGGTGAGCTTATTTAAAATACAAAAGAGATTAGTAATGTGCGGAATCGTAGGCATTCTTGGCAGTGGAGATAATGAGGCACTGTGTCGTCGAATGTCTGAGTTAATTCAGCATAGGGGACCGGACGGTTCTGGCGATTATTCTGTTAAAAATATAAGTTTGGGGCACCGGCGCCTTAGCATACTGGATTTAACTGAATCAGGCTCTCAGCCAATGGTTTCCCGTTCTGGGCGATTTGTCATTTCTTATAACGGAGAGATCTATAATCACGAAAGTTTAAGGGCGAAGCTTGGACTTCCTCTGAATGGGTCCTCTGATACAGAAGTTCTTTTAGAATCTATTGAAAAGTATGGTCTAGAGAATGCCCTTCACGAATTTTGTGGAATGTTTGCTTTTTCTCTATGGGATAACCGTGAACAAACATTAACTTTAGTTAGAGATCGGTTCGGGCAAAAGCCACTTTATATTGCAAAGCTTGATCAAAAATTGGTTTTTTCTTCAGAATTAAAAAGTATCACAAAGGTTTTTAAATCAAACTTGAGCTTGGACTCTAACTCTTTGAGTGCCTTTTTTAAATATAACTATATCCCTACACCTCGCTCAATCTTTAAAGAAGTTTCAAAGCTTGAGCCATCTACCTTTGCCACTTACTCGATAGATGGATCAGAAATAGAGAAGAAAAAATATTGGTCTCCAGAAGAATTTAGCCAGAAAGAAAAATTAAATATTTCATTCGATGAAGCTAAAGTTAAAACAAAGAATGTTCTTCTAGAAGTCATCGAAGAACAGATGACCATGGATGTTGATTATGGCTCTTTTTTATCTGGAGGAATTGATTCATCTTTAGTTACCTCTATGATGCAAGAGATAAGTAGTACCCCAGTGAATACGTTCTCTATTGGATTTGAAAGAAAAGAGTTTAACGAAGCTAATTATGCGAAAGAAGTAGCAAGTCAATTAGGGACTTCACACAACGAGATTATTTTAAACCAAAAAGAGGTTCTCGATATAGTTCCTAAAATGGCAGAGATCTATTGCGAACCATTCTCTGATTCATCACAGATTCCAACTTACTTGGTTTCTAAAATGGCCAAGAATAAAGTAAAAGTATGCTTAACAGGAGACGCCGGAGATGAGGTCTTTGGTGGGTATAATAGATACTTTTGGATCCCAAGATTACACTCGAAGCTCTCTAAATTACCTAGGCCTCTAAAGGCTCTAGGTTCAAAAGGAATAAAGAGTTTTTCACCGGAATTTCTGCAAAGTCTTGGATTTGGAAAAAGAAACTTTGGTGACAATCTACACCGTATCGCAGATTTATTAAAACTTGAAACTCTTGAAGAGTACTACTCTTATGTTGTAGGTCACTGGAGTTGTCCTTCAGAACTAGTATTAAATTCTGACGAAATTCCAAAGGTTGATTTTTCTTCTATAGATTTTTTAAGTAGTGATATTGAAAAGATGATCCTCTTGGATCAGAAGACTTACTTAATGGATGATATTCTGGTTAAGACTGATCGCGCTAGCATGGCGAATAGTTTAGAACTTAGAGTTCCCTTCTTAGATAGGAGAGTTGCTGAATTGGCATGGCAACTACCTCTTGAATACAAAGTAAGTGGTAACGAAGGTAAGTTAATTCTTAAGAGTATTCTAGGAGATTATATTCCAAAGAGTACCTTCGAGAGACCTAAGGTAGGCTTTGGGGTCCCTCTCTCTGATTGGCTTAGAGGTGACTTAAAAGAATGGTCCTGGGATCTCATCAATCCTGAGAGACTTAGAGCTGAAGGTAACCTGAATCACAAAATGGTCAGTGATTGCTGGAATGATCATCAAAGTGGAAAAGCGAATAACGAATTTAAGCTCTGGGATGTGGTTATGTTTCAAGCTTGGAAAGACCAATATTATTGAATAAAATGTTCATCAGAAAAGTAAGGAGTGTACTCACTCACTATCTTTTTAATGAATGACTTAATTTCTTTATCTTCTGTATCTAGATTAAAAGACAATAAAACCTTTAAGTAATCATCTAAGTTATCTGTTACCTTTCTAGCACAACTCACTCTTACTAATTGATGAGAAGTCTCAAGAGTATTTTCATCACTTGATAGTAATTCTTCAAAAAGCTTCTCTCCAGGTCTTAGGCCTGTGAATGTTATAGCAATATCTACATTAGGCTCATGACCTGATAACTTAATCATCTTTTTAGCAAGATCATGAATCTTAATCGGATCGCCCATTTCAAGTAAGAATATCTCTCCACCTTTCCCCATTGCTCCTGCTTGCATAACTAGTTGTGAGGCTTCTGGGATAGACATAAAGTATCTGACAATATCTGGGTGGGTTACCGTTACCGGGCCACCTTTTTGAATTTGCTCTTCAAAGAGAGGTATAACTGAACCTGCGCTGCCTAATACATTTCCAAAACGAACAGTCATAAACTTTGTCGCAGATTCTTTAGACTGACATACCATCTCAGCAATTCTTTTCGTCGCTCCCATTACATTGGTTGGGTTAACGGCCTTATCTGTCGAGATCATGACAACTCGCTTTACTTTATTAGCTATGGCAGCTTCAGCAAGTGTCTTTGTTCCGTGAATATTTGTTCTAATACATTCAATTATATTTTCACCCTCTTCCATTAGGGGAACATGCTTATATGCAGCAGCATGATATATAATCGATGGTGAATATTTTTTTAAAGTCCAGTTTACTTTCTCAGCATCTCTGATATCCCCAACGAGAGGGATCGTTTCTATTTCAGAAAAGGAATCACACATAGTGCGGTGAATTTCATATAAAGAAAACTCAGAACTATCAAATAGGATGACTTGGCGTGGATTAAATTTACCAATCTGCTTACAAAGCTCTGAACCAATAGATCCACCAGCCCCTGTTACAAGAACTACTTCATCTGTTAGAAGTTTTCCAATTTCATTTATATCGAGTTGAACTGGATTTCTTCCAAGTAAATCTTCTGGATTCACTTTTCTAAGAGAAGAGATATCAACTTTGTTATCAGGCAATTCATCAATGCTTGGAAGTGTTCTAATCTCAACACCTTCTACATTATTTATACTATTGACTAAGCTCCAAATTAATTTTGAATCAGCTTTTGGCATAGCTAGAAAGATAAGACTTGCCCCATGCTTTTGAATTAAAGATTCAACATTCCCTAGGTTACCAAGAATTGGAATCCCATGAATTGTACGACCTATTTTGCTTTCGTCATCATCAATAAAAGCGACAATATTGGTATTTAGATTTGGTCGTCTTCTAAACTCTCTGGCCAATTGCTCTCCAGCAATTCCTGCCCCGATGATGATTGCTTTTTTTTCACCGCTTCCCGTTCGAGAATCTTTAAGCATTCGGTAAATAAATCTTCCACCGCCAACAGAAACTAATGAAAGGATCCAGAAAATAAAAACTGTGGATCTAGGAACATGATCTAAATTTTGAGTAACAAATAAAAGACTGTAAGTAACAAAGGTTGTCCAAGTGACAGCTTTAATAACAAGCTTCAGATCATGAGTACTTGAGAACCTCCAAAGTCCTTTGTAGAGACCTACAAAGAAAAATATCAGCTGTTGAGAAAGGACTACTATTATAATTTTTTGGTAGAGGCTTTCAGATCCAAAGGTTGGAGGATCGAATGTTCCAAACCTTAAACAGAAAGAAGCTAGAAAAGAAAAGAGCACAACTATAGAGTCGTGGGAGAAGGCTAGGAATAGCCTCATTCTTTTATTAAGTCTTATATTCATAGGTTTCAAAAGGTAGCAGGAAGGATACAATATTACTATTGCAACTAAGATTGGTGCCCCATGTTAAAAAGAGCTTTCGACATTAGTTTTTCTATTCTACTCCTAGTCCTGTTTTCGCCTCTGATGCTCTTGGTGGCCCTCCTTATCCGCTTAACTGATAAGGGGCCAGCTCTTTACTGGTCGGAGCGTGTGGGCCGAGCTTGTCGTAACTTCCAAATGCCTAAATTTAGAACCATGAAGATCGGAACACCCCAGGTTGCCACCCACCTTCTTGGTGATGCATCAAGTCAGCTCACGAAGTATGGAGCCTTTCTCAGGAAGACTAGCTTGGATGAGTTGCCGCAACTTCTCTCTATTTTGAAGGGAGACATGAGTTTTGTTGGCCCAAGACCTGCTTTATTTAATCAAAATGATTTGATTGATCTCAGAGAACAAAAAGGAGTTAATTCTTTGGTTCCTGGCTTAACAGGATGGGCGCAGGTTAATGGACGTGATGAGCTCGCCATCCCAGATAAAGTGAGGCTTGATGAAGAGTACTTACAGAACCAGTCATTATTTTTAGATCTTAAGATTCTTTTTTACACATTTTTTCGTGTTATTAAAAAGGATGGAGTTTCACATTAAATGGAACTCACACCCATTACATTAGTCTAGTCTTAATCTTTAAAAATCCAACAAGAGTCATTTTTAATAGCATTAGTCCGTGACTGAAGCGGCTGATATTTGTGTCGCCATAAGTTCTATCTAAATAACGAATAGGGATGTCTATTGTACCAATTGATAAACTTGCAGCTGGAAATAAAAGATCGAAATCGCCAAAAGGGTCATGCTTTCCAAAGTCATCTCTCCATCTTAGGAAGCGGTCATAATCCCATCTGGTAAATAGTTTAGTTCCACAAAGTGAATCAGTATAATCGTGATCTAAAACCCAGCTAAGTGATTTAGCAAAAAAGATATTTCCAAGTTTATTTAAGAACCTCATAGCCTCTCCCTCCATAGGGTAGAGAAGACGGCTTCCGTTAATAAATTCAGCTTGTCCTCTAATATAGGACTTATAATAACGATTTAACTGTTCAGGTGGCATAGTTAAGTCAGCATCTAAAATAGTGAGAAGCTCTCCCGATGCAAGTTCAAATCCCTTCTCGCAAGCATTAGACTTTCCTTTTCCCGTTTGCTGACCAATTTTAATCTTCCATTGGTCTTTATAGGCTTCGGCTACTCTTTGGATTTCATCCCATGTGTCGTCAGTGGAGTTACCTTCTATGAAAATTATTTCCATATCTTCAGCAAACTTATCTAACCTTTTAAGGGCATTTTCAATATTACCTGATTCATTTCTTGCAGGGATTACTATACTGATCGAAGGCTTATGAATTTTTTCTTTAATAGGTCTTAAAACAATTATAGAAGCTAGGCTTAAATGACGAACAACAGGTATTGCTACAAGCACTTTATTTAGAAAGGTCCCTAACCCAAAGATTGAAAAAGGAATATGAGCAACATTACGCTCTCTTACGACTTCATAATTTGCAAGCTTGGCCAAGTTATTTAAATCTTTGTGAGTCATGAATGTTTCAGGAGCCTTACCTTTTATAAGCCCAATCTTATGGGCAAATTTAAAAATAAAAGAAAGGTATGGGTTGTATAAAACGGCAACCAGCCTAGATGTTTGCGATAACTTTTCATGAAAGCTATCTAATGTTTTTTGAATATCGTAATCGTAGTTTAAATTTCCGTTAAGTAGCAAGAGTGATCTCTTGTCTAGTTCTCCGCTTAGGTCACTGAGTTCAATAGAATTCTTAACCTGTTTCTTATTTGGGATATCAATATAGTCGTAAAGGTGACCTGTATCTTCATCTCTTTGGTTTACCTGAATGAGTTGATCGTAATATCTAGAGAAGACTGATATTTCTCTGGCTATCAATCTATTTATATAGAGTCTCCAACTAGCTTTTGAGATGGATGGAGAGTTCGTTTGCTGAGTCGTTTGTTGCATAGGCGTCATATCGGTTCCTGAAATTTTGTCAGGGTGAAGACTACCCTTAGTTCTTTTGTTTTTCTACTGTAATGCGCATAAACATCCCTATTAGAGGGCTAATTGGCCTCAATAGTACATCTTCAACGAAGGAGACAAATGGATATGACCACGATGGTACTAGCGCCATCATTGACACGCCGCCACTGAGTAAATACCTAAAAGGATGAATATACTGAGGACTATCGATTTTTAAATGAGGAAACTTCTCTTCGAATATTTTTTTATCTCTTACAAAAACAATTGAGGGAAGAGCCCCATTCGCCATGGACATTGGTCCGCCAGGGGGGAGCTTCCAACTTTTTGAGTCCGGAATAAAAGGTTCGTGATGGAAGTATTTGAAAAAGAACCTTCCCCATAATGTATTAGCGGGTTCAATCATTATGATCTTCCCGCCAGGTTTTAGGCAGCGGTTAGCTTCTTTAAGAAAAAGCTCCGTATCCGGAAGATGATGGAAGACATCTGTCATACAGATACATGATAGTGATTCATCAGGGTATGGTATTTCTAAGGCAGAAAAAACTTTATCGAGATAAGGAAGTTCTAAAATATCAGATGTAATGAGGTCACCGACTTTCTCTTTGAGAAAGCTTCCCCCGCTACCGATCTCAAGCTTAATTCCATCAGGACAAGTATTGATTTCATTCACAATATGACTGTAATGATCAAGATATATCTTTTTTAAAAAAGGCTTCGATTGTATTAAGTCTCTATGCCGGATAGTTGTAGCGACGGAGTCTATATCTGCAGATTGTGAATCCGAATTGATACCTATAATTTTTTTAATAAAACTATTAAGAGAGCTCATATTATTCTGGGAGTTCGATTGTATTTAAAAAATCGATATTTGTTTTGTACCAATCAATTGATTCCTTAAGACCATCATCAATGGAAACAGTTGGTTCCCATCCTAAAATATCTTTAGCCTTTGAAATGTCTGCCCAAGTCTCATTTATATCAGCCTTATGAAAAGGCTTTAAGTCACGTTCGCATTTCTTATCTAGAGAAACCTCTATCTTTTTGATGATCTCGTTTAGTGAAATAGGGTTCTTACCGCCACCTAAATTAAAGATTTCATAGCCTACTTCTTTTAGTGCACAGACAGTTCCTTTTGCAATATCTTCGACAAAGGTGAAGTCTCTTGCTTGAGAACCATTTCCGAAAAGAGTGATTGGTGTTCCTTCATTGATCCACTTGATGAATCTGTAAATACACATATCCGGGCGTCCAGCGGGACCATAAACAGTAAAATATCTCACAACACTAACATCAATCCCGTAAAGGTAATGATAACTGTAGGCCATAACTTCGGCTGCTTTTTTTGAGGCTGCATAAGGAGAGATAGGAGTATTCACAGCGAGTGATTCAAGAAAAGGCATTTCCTGACCAGCGTAGAGAGAAGATGTGGAGGCCAATACTAGTTTCTTAATACCTCGTTCTCTGATCTCTTCTAAAAGGTTCAAAGTACCAACAGCATTGGTGTTCATATATAGGTGCGGGTGTTCCATTGAGTACCGAACACCTGCTCTAGCGGCAAGGTTTATAACTGCTTTGATATCATGCTTATCAAAGACCTTCTTTAATCCTTCTCTATCTTCAATATCAATTTTTTCAAACTCAAAGTTCTCTAATGCTGAGAGAAGCTCAAGACGATGTTCCTTAAGTTTAGGGTCATAATAGTCATTCAGATTATCAATTCCAATGACATAGAAGCCTTGCTTAACTAATTCTCTTGCAGTGTAGGCACCTATAAATCCAGCAGCACCTGTTAATAAAACCTTTTCCATAACGAACTCTTCTTATAATGAGAAATATTCTAAATTATTTTGTTCTGCCTGCTCTTTTGAATAAAGACTTTTAATGTCGATAAGTGGAGCTCTTTTATTTCCTAGGATCTTTACGCAATTATCTAAACTCAGCTCTTGGCTAAAGCACTTATGACTTACGGCCAATACTAGGCAATCATATTCACTTGAAATCTTGTCAATCAACTTGATTCCATATTCATTTTCAACTTCTTCTGGGTCTGCAACGGGGTCATAAACGTCTACTTGAACATCGTATTCTTTTAATTCTTTATAGACGTCTACAATTTTAGTGTTTCGAATATCACCGACATTTTCTTTGAAAGTGAAACCGGCAATTAAAACTTTAGAGTTCTTGGGAGTTAGATCGCACTTAATCATTCCCTTGATAGCCGACTCAGCAACGAATTTACTCATGCTATCATTGATTCTTCTACCACTTAAGATAACTTGAGGGTGATAACCGATCTCTTCAGCCTTATAGGTAAGGTAATAAGGATCAACACCAATGCAGTGTCCTCCAACTAATCCTGGCTTAAAAGGAAGAAAATTCCATTTCGTTGAAGCAGCCTTAATAACATCTGTTGTACAGATATCCATTTTATCAAAGATAATTGAAAGCTCATTCATCAAGGCTATATTTAAATCTCTTTGGGTGTTCTCAATAACCTTTGCTGCCTCAGCCGTTTTGATTGTAGGAGCAATATGAATGCCCGCTGTTATAACTTGGCCATAAATATAGGAGACGACTTCTAAGGACTCTTTTGAGTCTGCCGAAACAACTTTAATTATCTTATCAATTGAATGTTCTTTATCACCTGGATTAACTCTCTCTGGAGAGTAACCAACATTAAAGTCTTTTTTCCACTTAAGCCCCGAAACATCTTCGAGAATAGGCACACATCTCTCTTCTGTTAATCCCGGATAAACAGTTGATTCATAAATAACGATATCGTTCTTTTTTAAAACGCCACCGATTGATTTTGAAGCACTTTTAATTGGGCTTAGGTCCGGTTGATTAGAGCTATCTATTGGAGTTGGGACGGTAATTATATAAATATTAGATTCTTCAGTATCTTTGAGTTGATTGGTAAAGCTAAGAGTAGGTGATTTTAAAAGTTCAGGAAGAACTTCATTTGTTCTATCGAAACCGTCTTTTAGCTCAGTGATTCGCTTTTCTGAGATATCAAACCCAGTAGTTTTGAACTTTGTTGAAAGCAATTGAGCTAGTGGGAGACCAACGTAGCCAAGTCCAACAACAGTAATTTGAAAATTGTCATTATTCATTGAGGTAAATTATCAAAACTGTTGAGTTTTAGGTACCTACTTTTTAACAGAATCCTTATCCTTGAGAGAGTAGGCTAACCCAATCGATAACGCTGCGTAATAGATGAGGCGGATTTGAAAAAGGTATAAGCAGCTAAGTAATAGAAATAACTGAAGATGTCGGTTTGAGCTGTCTGAGTTTTCGCGGCGCAAATTTTGGTAGAATGCGAAGAAAATAAAAATTAAGAGCCCGAGGCTTAAAGCTCCGCCATTGGATAATTGCAGCAACCAACCCATATGAGGGAGTGTGTTAAAAGCATTTTTCTCTGGTTGATGATCTTGGCTTAAATACTTGTCGATACGATATTCAACTGAAGGCAAGTATATAAGTCCTGGTCCTGTTCCAATAAGAAAATGAAGTGGATTCTTAACAAGAAAATTTAAAGCGGCAGCTTCTTGGTCTTCTATTTTCTCTAGAAAGCTTGTTCCAAATAGAATGTAAGATCTTTTGCCTAAGTGACTTTTAAAATTATCTTTTGTTTGCTGACCTAGTACGAAATAACTTAAGGGTAACAATAGGGTTAATATAAGGGTTATTTTAAAAATAGAGGACTTAAAGAAGGCTAGCCTTTTTTTCAACAAGCTGAAAAAAATTGTAAGTGTGAGACCAATAAGTAGAGTTACAATACCTGCAGCTGACATCGACATTATAAATCCAAAATAAATACAGAAGGGTAGAGAGATAAATAGAACCTTCTTAGGAATTCTGTCGTAATAAAACATAAGAAGAGTTAGTCCAACAGCCGTAGATTGGCCAAGACCACGTGGTTCGTAAGAAAATCCTCGGGGTCTTAGAGAATTCATTATCATTTGATTTCCTTTCGTAAAAAAATGATAAATATCTACGAGGAAGTAGCTTTCTATAAAAGCCCCAATGCAAGTGATGAGAACTCCTAATAAGAAAACCAAAAAGAAACTATCTATTAGACTCTTTTTCTTAGAGAACTGTACTCCAAGGTAGATAATGGCCATAAATTCTAAAAAGAGACTTCCTAGATGAAGTATCGCTCTTGAAGGAGCTAAGTCTTTAACTGCTCTTATCCCTGTAGGGTCAACCCATGGAAAAATTAAACCAAAGATGACTCCTAAGATTAATAGATAACTAAAGTAGACAAGAAGGAGTCGAATCAATTTATTTTTGAAGATTACTTTGAATTGTGAGATTAAGTAAGGAGTGACTACTAAGCCTGTTAACTTGAAAGCCGATATGTTTAAAAACTGCTGAGAATTAAATAAATCGATAACACATATAAATGCGATCCAGTAAGCGAGTAGCTCATGTTTCTTTTTTAAGAGTAGGGCTGCAGGTAAGAGAAGACCTATTATGATAACGATTATACCCATTAACTGACCCTATATCTTCCCAATATACTAAGAATATTCCGCAGAAATATTCCAAAAGAGGACTTTTCGTAAGTGGTTCCCGTGGAAGCCGAAATCCCTTTTGCGATTGGATATCGCTTGAAGCTGCTAGGAGATAAACGAGACAGGTGGTTGTAGAAGACAACTTCTAGATAAATGCCTTCTTCATCTCGAACTTCTTCATATTTCTTTAAAAGCTTCTCTTTGTAGAAATCGATATTTACTTTAAAGAAGCGAGTATCTACAGATTTAGCACCTGGGGCTGCGAGGTTGAAGTAATTCTCATCGTCGGAGTGTATGGAGAGTATCTTATTAATGTTCGCAATCTTGATTCTTCCCGTTACTTTATAAAAAGAATCCGTTTGTCTTAGTAATTCACTTTTACTCAAGGCATGCTCGATGATCTCACCTTCAGCAAATCCTTTTCCAAAATCCATGACCTTTTCATTTCCTATAAAAAGGATAACTTCTAATTCTTTACCATGCTTAAGCGCTTTCTTTTTGAGAGGGGTGTAGTCGTACTCAAAGTTGCTATTTTCACAAAAAACTAGGTATTTAAATTCACTTTGGGTAATCCAAAAGTCGAGGGCATCTAGATAGGAGTTTAAACGCGCCTGCTCGTCTTTTATCGAAATAAAATTATTTATTGTAGGCTTGATACAAGCCGTTATAAGCAAGGCGTCAATCATATAATACCTATTATAGTTAGTTTCAGATAAAATACCTACTATAAAGGAGTAAACCAAGTGCTTTCTAATATGAGAAATATTTTTAGAATGCGTTCAGTTAAGAATATTAGTTACCTAGTGGCCGAAAATGCTTTTCGCTTAGGGGTAGGTTTTCTTGTAAGTATTCTTGTTGCTAGGCATCTTGGACCTGAAAGCTTTGGTCACTTTAACTACGTCTTATCATTTATTTTTCTCTTTATTCCTCTTTATACCTTCGGTCTCGACGAAATTATTGTAAAGGACTTGGTTAAAAGTCCTGAGTCTAGGTCATCAATACTTGTTAACGGCTTTGTGCTCAAGCTTATTGGAAGCCTAATAGCTTTTTTTATAACCCTCATATCTGTCAATATTATTGAAGTAGGTGTGGAAGTTAAGGGGGCCATCATCTTGATGTCCCTATGGATGTTCTTTCGTTCAATCGATGTCATTGATTACTGGTACCAGTCAAAAATAACAATAAAGAAAATATCATTCGCCAGAACAATTACCTTTTTAATCGGGAGTGTTCTTAAACTTGTATTAGTATTTTGGAAGAAGGATTGGCGCTACTTTATTTACATTTCTTGTTTTGAAATCGTTTTGATTGAAGTGCTTTATATGGTGGTCTACCAATCTGAATTTAAAGTAAGTATCTTCAAATTCTCTGAGGTCTCTTTAAAAAAAATTAAGCGTTATACTGGAAATGCATTTCCAATAATTTTGACTCTTTTTTTATCGAACTCTTTAGCTAGGGTTGATCAGTTAATGATCGGTTCGATGGTTGGAGCAGAGGAACTAGGAAAATATGCTGTAGCTGTTAAACTGGTAGATATTTGGCAATTTTTTCCCTTTGCCGTGATAAATTCCCTTTTCCCTTTGGTTGTCTCTAGCTTTGATAAGGGAAAGGATGAATATAGAACCATCACAATGAAGCTCTATTCAATACTTATTTGGCTTTCCTTAGGCCTCTGTTTTGGAACCTACTTGTTTGGTGAGAATGTGGTGGACCTGTTATATGGGGATCGTTTTAGTGGGGCTGGGCGGTTGCTTACTTTTTACGTGTGGACCACAGTGTTTACCTTTTTTCTGTTTATAAGAACAAAGGTACTTACCATAGAGAATGCCTTGAGGTTTGGGGCTTGGATATCACTTATCTCTTTGGTTATGAATATCGCCCTTAATCTCTACTTGATTCCTTTAATGGGTGTAGAGGGAGCTATTATTGCATCTTTATCTTCTTATTTTGTTGGAAATCTAATTGTAGCTTTTTTCTCGAAAGAGATTAGGTGTCACTTAATTTGGTATTCCAAATCTATTTTTTTTCCAATTGGGTTATTGATTAGTTCGTTTAAAAATAAATGAAAACCAAAACCTAAATAGAATATAGATACTTGCTCCATTGGTATCTTTAATACTCTCAATTCCAAGTGGTAATAATCTTAAAAGAAAGTAGAAAGAGTTTTTCATAGAGAAATGCTTACGTTGAAAATAAAGCTCATTAGTTAGCTTTGATACTAGAGATGCTTTGGATTTAGAAATATTATCACACCCACCGACTTGCCTCATATGTGTAACGACAGCTTGGCTATCATAAAATGAAACAGGTTTTGTTTTGCCAATTCTCAAATATAAGTCAGTCTCCTCTCTCATTGCTGAACCTTGAAATTTCTCGTCAAATCCACCTGCTGTGAGAACATTCTCTTTTGATGTTGCCCAGTTGCATCCTCTTGCACCATTAATCCTGATGAGCTTGTCTGAGTCGAGGTCAAAATTGGAGATCATATATGAGTTGTTTTTGATTCTGCCTACATAGTTCTTATTAACCTTAAACTCATTTTCTTTTTCACTGCTGGAGCTGAAAACTTCGAGCAAGGAGATGAGACATTCTCTGAAAGCCGACCTCTTTAAGGTTGGAGGATTTACGATCTCTCTTCCTCCAATGAAACCTGTATCTACTGATTTATAAAATTGGTCGTGATGTCTTTCAAGACAGTGTTTATGAACGATGACATCATCATCAAAGAAAATGAGAAAAGAGCCGGTTGAGATAGCAATGCCATAGTTCTTGGCCATTGTTACAGAAGGCTTACCGCCTGTAATATGGATAATTTGTATTTTTTCAGTTTTTGTTTTTTGATAATTGGATTCTCGAAGGTGTCTAACGTAGTCGACTGTATTATTTTTCTCGTAATGACCTTTCAGCTCTAATAAAGGAACATTCTGATCAATAAGTACTATTTCTGTTTCTTTTGAGAGCTCCAACTGATGTTCAAGTATAGAATCAATTGTTCTAATAATGACATCTTTTGATCGACCGTAAGTTGGGATAATTATACTTGTAGAATTTTTCATTGTTTATACTTTAACCTTTTTATTCTTCGAAAGAAAAAAGAGAGGCCTGGAAGTTTAAAAAAACCTCTTAAAGTGTAAAATAAGATCCTTTCAAAAAAAGTGAGCAAAGTAATGGGAGTCAGTGAGTTATTTCTATTTATCGAAACAAAGCATTCCTTGATTGATCTCCATTCATGCTTAACAGAGGCACCGGATCCATCCATCAGGACAGATGTCAAAGGGAGATACCTACCTTTGTGGTTTTCTTTAAGTAGCCTTAGAACTAAATCAAAATCGGCTGATAATTTAAAAGAGTCGTCAAAGCTATTTATTGAAGTGAGCACTTTTTTTCTGACGACCATTGATGGGTGTTGAAATGGTAAACCCCGACCAATATCTCTCCCAGAAGGCTTCATTAAAATTTCTCCAACCCTCTCATCTTTAAAAATAATATTTCCGTGAACAAAGGAAATTTCGTTGTCTTCAGAAAGAACCTTAGAGGCTTTAATCAAATATTCTTTGGAATATAATCTGTCACCACTATTTAGAAACTGTATCCAGTCTCCCGTAGAGTTCTTTATGCCTTTATTAAAAGCATCATAGATTCCTTTGTCTGCCTCATTGATAACAATATGTTTATAAGGAGGTTTATAACTTGAGAGGTACTCTAAAGTTTTGTCGCAACTTCCTCCGTTAACAACAATATGCTCAAAAGCAGAGAGTCCCGATAAGCTATCGATTGTGCTCTTAAGGTCTTCAAAGTTATTGTAAGTGATAGTTACAATAGTTAGCATAAGTTCTTGAGGTACCAATCAACAGTCTTTAATAAGCCAGACTTAAGATTTTCTGAAGGGGACCAACCCAACTCATCTTTGATTTTGGTTATGTCCACAGCATACCTCATGTCATGGCCAGGTCGATCTTTTACAAACTTTATATGGTCTTTATATTTTCCATCTTTAATGGGCGCTAGCTCTTCGAGGATTTCACAAATTGTATTAACAATCTCTATATTTTGTTTTTCACATTCCCCGCCAATACAATATGTTTCGCCAAATCTCCCTTTATCAAAGACAGCACAGATAGCATCGCAATGATCAGTAACATAAAGCCAGTCTCTAACATTTTTTCCATCACCATAGACAGGGATATCAGATCTGTTTACAGCATTTTTAATAATAGTAGGAATTAGTTTTTCATTGTGCTGCTTAGGTCCATAATTATTAGAACAATTTGTAATAACAGCATTGAATCCATAGGTATGAAAATAACTTCGAACGATCATATCTGACGAAGCCTTTGAGGCTGAATAAGGAGAGTTTGGTGCGTAAGAAGTAGTTTCAGAGAAATATCCCTCACTTCCTAGTGATCCATAAACCTCATCGGTTGAAATATGTTGAAAGGTTGAATCACTATATTCACTTTTATTTTGCCCAGGACCATCTTGCCATTTCTTTCTGGCAGCATTGAGAAGGGTAAAGGTACCGTGAATATTAGTACGAATAAACGCTTCAGGGTCAGTAATAGAATTATCTACATGAGACTCGGCTGCAAAATGAATAACATCCGTCACATTATGATCTTCAAATATCTTAGCAACAAGTTCCATATCACAAATATCGCCTTCGATAAAAGTGTAGGAAGAACTGTTTTGGACTTCACTTAGGTTTTCGAGATTTCCGGCATAAGTTAGTTTATCTAAATTTAAAACTTTATACTTTGGGTATTTACTCATGAAGTAGGGAATAAAGTTAGAACCAATAAACCCGGCCCCTCCAGTAATTAAGACAGTTCTATTAGACATTCTTTTATTCCTTTATCCCAATGGGGGATCTCAACTTTAAAGGTACTTTTTACTTTCTCTTTAGACATTGCCGAATACGAAGGACGTTTGGCCTTGGTTGGATATTCTGAAGACTTTATAGGATGAACTTTGAATTTGGGGTCAATTTCTTTTGCTATAACACTTGCAAATTCAAACCAGGAAACCTGTCCTTCACCTGATAGGTTATATATTCCGGGGGCCCTGATTTTAGTTTCTAAAATCTCAATAACTTTTTCAGCTAACATGACTGTAGATGTTGGGTTGCCGATTTGATCACTTACAACTTTCATTTCACCTTTTTCTTCTAAAATTCTCTTTACCGTCTTTAAAAAATTATTTGAAAAAGGGGAGTAGAGCCAAGACGTTCTGAAAATTAAGTAATCTTTTAAGTTCTCTACGATATACTTTTCACCTAAGTGCTTTGTTTCACCATACCAATTGATAGGCGAAATCTTTGAATCCTCAGACGAAGGAGAATTTTCTGTGTTTGAGTAAACATAGTCGGTAGAAAAATGGATTAAGAGATGATCATTCTTTTTACATCCGTCTGCAATATGCTTAACGGCCTCAGTATTAATGGAACTTGATAGCTCTCTTTCTTCTTCAGCTTTATCTACGGCAGTATAAGCTGCGCAATTAATAACTATTGACCCTGCTGGAAGGCTATTTAAATACGATTGAACATCTTGATTATTAGTTATATCGAGCTCATTTCTTGAAAGAAATTTAGCATCACTATTATGCGCGAGGACCTTTTTGAATGACTGTCCAAGTTGACCATTACAGCCTAAAATGATCACAAACTGTCCTTTAGAGACGAGAAGCTGCCAAGCTCTTTGTCCTTTTCTGAGATTACCGTTTCGTTGATCGGTACTTTCCAGTCTATAGCTAATTCTGAATCAGAAAAAATGATTCCACCCTCAGACTCTTTTGAATAAGGAGCATCAACCTTATATTCTACTATTGCAGTTTCAGATAAGACTGAAAAACCATGAGCGAAACCTTTTGGTACAAATAACTGTTTAAAGTTTGTATCGCTAATCTCAACGCCATGCCATTGCCCAAATGTAGGACTTTCTTTTCTTAGATCTACGGCCACATCCCAAATTATTCCCTGAGTAACTCTAACTAGTTTTGATTGAGCAAACTCGCCTTTTTGAAAATGAAGACCTCTAACTGTGAACTTTGTCGATTTTGATTGGTTGTCTTGAATAAACTCGTTTGAAATATTGATCTTTGAAAACGTTTGTTTGTTATACGTTTCAAAGAAGTAGCCTCTATCATCACTGAATACTCTTGGAGAGAGGACTAATAAATCATTAATTGGTGTCGCGATGACTTCCATAAAAGGCCTGCTTAGTTAAAAAATCTCAATCTAATTAGTGTAAAGATATAAGTTATAACGAATTGAGGTAGGTTTCTTTTTGTTTCACCAAACATTCTTTGCTTAAAGCTGAATGGCAATTCTTTGATCTCTAAACTAGGAGTCTGCTTGATAAGCTTATAAAGAATCTCCTCAACTACATCAAAGTTTTGGCAATTTAGATTGATGTTCTTTAACATCTCTCCGTTATAAAGCTTGAAGCTGTTAGAGACGTCCTTACATTTGATGTTTAAAACAAAAGCATATCCCCAGTTAACGATCTTACTCATGAGTACTAGGGCAGAACTATTTTCAGTATGGCCACCTTCTATATATCTTGAGGCGATGATGATATCGGCTGAGTCTTTTTGCGCGTAAAGCTTTTTAATAAACTCTGGGTAATGAGAACCATCTGAGTCCATAAAGATAATCTTTTTCCCTTGAGCAACAGATATTCCGGTTCTAATAGCAGCGCCATAAGTATTACCACCTGTTCGGTTTACATAAGTAACACCGGATTCCTGGCAGGCCTTAGCCGTTGCATCCATCGGTTTTTCTGTATCAACGACAATGATTTCAGATGAATTGGTTAGTTCATTTGCGACGCTTTTAATTCGAGGAAGAAGCAACCTGAGGTTTTCCTCTTCTAGGTAAGCGGGCATAATAATACTTAAATCTTTTGATAGTTCCATAGCTCTACTTTTTACAAAGGTAACAGCAGAAATTGTACCATCTAAAAAGCATTTCGACTTTTTCAAATCCAGCGTCTTTTAAATTATTTATTTGGTCTTTTGGCGTCAAAGGAACAAGAACGTTCTCAAGTGCTTCTCTTTTTTGGGAAATCTCTAACTCGCTATAGCCGTTACGGCGCTTAAAGTCATAATAAAGCTCAATCATCAAGTCATTGATATCTTGCTCTGTGCTAACTATTTTCTCTGCTAATAAAAAGACTCCATCGTCCTCAAGAGAGTTATAAATATTAGAAAGAACCTCTGGTCGTTTATCCTTAGGGATAAATTGAAGAGTGTAATTCATAATGACGGCTTCAGACTTTGGAAGTTTAAAGTCGACTATATCGGTGCAGTGAATTACCGCCGAGTTTACCTTGTTCTCACTTAGTTTCTCGTTTGCCTTTTCTACCATCGGTTTTGAGCTATCAATCCCAATAAAACTTGGCGTAAACCCTTTATTTTTAAGATTTTTGTCGAGTAAGCAAATAGTTGTCGCAGTTGAACAACCTAGGTCAATTATGGGTAGCTTCCCTGTGTAGGTTCTTCCTATGACGTCGAGTAAAATACTATGGACCTCATTGTAGAAAGGGATACTTCGACTGACCATGTCATCAAAGGCTAGGGCGACATCTTCATTGAACTCGAATGGGAGAACATGTTTTTGCTTATTTTTGAAGACTTGATCTTTACTCATAGAATTCTTGATAACGTTTATTGATGCAGACTGTAAAGGTAATAAAACTTAATAGAATGTAGAAAATTTGGTAGATTTACTTCTGAAATTCAATATTTAGGAATCAAAAATTATGAGAGAAGAAATTCTTGGAAAGGCGCGCCATTTTTGGCGTGGAGAGCATGGGGATAAGAAAATTATTCCTGGTGAAAATATGATCCAACCGTCAGGGAAGGTAATCGATGAAGAAGACTTAGTAAGTCTTATTGATTCGTCACTAGACCTTTGGTTAACAACAGGAAGATATGCAAAGATCTTTGAGAAAGACTTCGCGAAGTATATGGATCAAAAACATTGCCTCCTCGTGAACTCTGGCTCTTCTGCAAACTTATTGGCCTTTGCTGCTCTAACTTCTCCGCAGTGGGAAGAGAGACAAATTAAAGCAGGCGATGAAGTCATTACTGTTGCAGCTGGTTTCCCAACGACTGTAAACCCAATCATCCAACACGGCTGTATTCCTGTCTTCGTGGATGTTTGTTTAGAAACTTATGAGATTGATTTATCTGAAATGGAGAAAGCTCTTTCAGATAAAACTAAAGCCGTGATGATTGCCCACACCTTGGGTAATGGATTTGACGCGAAGATAGTAAAAGAATTTTGCGATAAACATAATCTATGGCTGATAGAAGATTGTTGTGATGCTGTTGGTACGACTGTTCATGGAAAGATGGTTGGAACTTACGGAGATATTGCAACAGTTTCATTTTACCCTGCTCACCATATGACTATGGGAGAGGGTGGGGCCGTTCTTATGAGCGATCCTAAGATGAAAAAAATTGCAGAGTCCTTCAGAGATTGGGGACGAGACTGTTGGTGTCCTCCTGGTAAGGATGATACCTGTGGCAAGAGATTTAACTGGTCGCTTGGTGAACTACCAGATGGCTTTGATCATAAGTACATTTATTCTCATATTGGATATAACTTAAAGGTTACAGATATGCAGGCTGCTCTTGGAGTTAGCCAATTAAAGAAACTTCCTCACTTTGTTCAGAAGAGAAAAGATAACTTTAAGTACCTTCGTAGCAAGCTTGAAGAGTTAGAGGACTTGTTACTCCTTCCTAAAGCAACAGAGGGAACTGACCCTAGTTGGTTTGGTTTTCCCATATCAGTAAAGCCAGGCGGGAAAGTTTCCAAGCAAGAACTCGTTGAGTTTCTACAAAAGGAAAAAGTTGGATCTCGAAATATCTTTGGAGGGAACCTTTTAAGACAGCCTCTTTATCAAGATGTTGAAAAAAGAGTTATCGGTGATCTACCTAATACAGATTATATAATGAACAACAGCTTTTGGGTTGGGATTTGGCCTGGGCTTGATGAAGTACACTTAGATTTTATAGCAGATAAAATTAAAGAGAAAATAAGATGAAGTATTTGATTACTGGTGGATGTGGTTTTTTAGGGTCCAATTTGGCGGCAGAGGTCTTAAGCCTCGGTCACGAATTAGTTGTCTTTGATAATCTGTACCGTGAAGGAACAGAGAAAAACTTGGAGTGGCTAAGAAGCCTCGGTGAATTTACATTTTATCGCTCTGATATCAGAAATTTTGACGATGTAAGTACTGTTTTTCAAAAGGAAAAACCAGATGTAGTTTTTCATGTTGCCGGTCAGGTTGCTATGACGACTTCCCTGGATAGACCTCGGTTTGATATGGAGATTAATGTGCTAGGGACTCACAATCTACTTGAGTCAATTAGGCGTTATTCACCAGAAGCTATGGTTGTTTATTCATCTACGAATAAAGTTTACGGAGATCTTGAAGATCATAAGTATGATGAGGGCGAGAAACGTTACTCAATGCCTGATTTTCCTAATGGACTCCCAGAAAGTACAACCCTCGACTTCAGAACTCCTTACGGTTGTTCAAAAGGAGCAGCAGATCAATATATGCTTGATTATAGTAGAAGCTTTGGAATCAAGTCTGTGGTCTTTAGACACTCATCAATCTTTGGAGGCAGACAGTTTTCAACATTTGATCAAGGTTGGATTGGTTGGTTCGTAAGTAGGGCCATTGAAACAAAGCGCGGAAATTTAAGTGAAGCGTTTACTGTCTCAGGAAATGGAAAGCAGGTACGTGACGTCCTTTTCTCTGAAGATATTGTTAGATGTTACTTCAGCGCCATAGAAAATATAGATAAAACCAAAGGACAGGCTTTTAACATCGGTGGAGGGGCGAATAATTCGCTTTCCATCCTTGAACTTTTTGAGATGTTAGAAGAAGAAATGGGAATAAAATTAAACTACAAAGAACTACCACCTAGATCGAGTGATCAAAAAAGTTTTATAGCTGATATAGCAAAAGCTAATGAATACTTTAATTGGAAGCCGACGGTGGATAAGCGAACTGGAATTAAAAAAATGATCAATTGGGTGGAGACTATATGAAAGTATTAATATTAGCTGGTGGATATGGAACCAGAATTAGTGAAGAAACTGGTATTAGACCAAAACCGATGGTTGAGATTGGTGGTAAGCCAATCCTTTGGCATGTTATGAAGGCCTATAGTCAGTTTGGTTTCAATGAATTCGTCATCCTTTGTGGTTATAAAGGTCATATGATTAACGAGTACTTTGCTAATTACTTTGTAAGGCAAAGTTCAATGACTTTTGACCTACGTAATAATTCTATGGAAACGGTTAAGTCTAATGTTGAACCGTGGAAAGTGACTTGCCTAGATACTGGAGACGGTACCTTAACAGGTGGTCGTATTAAAAGAGCTCAGGAAGTTATAGGGGACGAACCCTTTATGTTAACTTACGGAGATGGTGTTTCAAATATAGATATCGAAGCCCTAGTTAAAAGCCATAAAGAAAGTGGTCGTCAGATAACGATGAGTGCCGTTCAGCCAGCAGGTCGATTTGGGGCTTTAGAGTTTGATAAAGATGATCAAATCACTGCCTTTAAAGAAAAACCTCAAGGTGAAGTGGGATGGATCAATGGTGGATTCTTTGTTTGTGAGCCAACCGTCTTTGATTATATTAAAGAAGGGGATAAGACCATATTTGAAAGAGGTCCACTAGAGGCCTTAGCTTCAGAAAACCAGATGAACTGCTATAAGCATAAAGGTTTTTGGAAATGTATGGATACTCTTGCGGATAAGCAGGCTCTTGATAAGTTACTCGAAAGCGGAGAGGCTAAGTGGAAAACTTGGTAAATAAGAAACTTTTCTCCGGAGTCTATGAAGGGAAAAAGGTTTTTTTAACGGGTCATACAGGATTTAAAGGATCTTGGATGATGGCCTGGCTTGAGGCTATGGGAGCAGAGGTTTGTGGATTCTCTTTAGAGGCTCCTACAACGCCAAATCATTTAGAGCTCCTAAAGCTAAAGGGTAAATCTATTATCGGTGATATACGTGATAGAGAACTTTTAAGTAAATCGATTGCAGAATTTAAACCAGATATTATCTTTCATATGGCAGCTCAAGCTCTTGTTAGACTTTCTTATGAAGAACCACATGAGACCTTTGATACTAATGTATTAGGCTCACTCAATGTGTATGAGGCTGCTAGGAATTGCGACTCAGTTCGTACGATTATCACGATTACTACGGATAAAGTTTATGAAAATAATGAATGGGTTTGGGGATATCGCGAAAGTGATAGGCTAGGGGGTAAAGATCCTTATAGTGCTTCAAAGGCCGCGATGGAGTTAATGACTTCATCTTATAGAAATTCATTTTTTAATTTAGAGAAGTATGGAGACTCTCATAAAGTGCTCCTTGGTGTTGTTAGAGCTGGGAATGTTATTGGTGGAGGAGATTGGGCAAAAGACCGCTTGATTCCTGATATCATTAAAGCCTCATTAGAAGGAAACCCGGTAAGTATTCGGAGTCCAAAAGCAGTAAGGCCATGGCAACATGTCCTTGAGCCATTGTCTGGTTATCTTTTACTTGGTCAAAAACTGATTGAGGGTGGAGTTAAGTTTGCTAAGGCCTATAACTTTGGACCATTGGTTCAAGAAGAGATGACAGTACAGCAAGTTTTAGAAGAACTTAAATCTCATTGGGAAGCGATTGATTATAAGATCGAAGTTCCAAAAGATATGCTTCATGAGGCAGGTTTATTAAAATTAGATTGTACGATGGCAAAAGTCGAACTTGACTGGTCGCCAGTATGGACTACTCAAGAAGGTCTTAAGAAAACCATTAATTGGTACAAAGACTTTAACAATTCAAACTCTGTGATGACCGCAGATGATTTGAAAACTTATGTATCGGATGCCATTGAAAGAAAAAAATCCTGGGCAGAATAGAGTCCTACTTTCAGGAGGAACAGGTTTCCTTGGCAGTTATATAGCAAAAGCTCTTGTTAAGTCAGGCTTCGATGTTTCTATATTGAAGAGACAGACTTCAGAATTAAAGAACCTAGAAGGAATTCTTAACGAAATTAGTCTAATTAATAGAGATGAATTCTCCGGTGGAAGCTTTGATTTCTTTATTCATGCTGCAACAGTCTACGGTAGAAAAAAAGAATCAAAAGAAGAAATGTGGAAAGCCAATGTTGATTTCCCTATAGAAATCCTTGAGAAAATAGAAAATGATGACCTTCATTTTATTAATCTTAATACATCTCTTCCTTCTAAAACAAACCTCTACGCAGAAAGCAAGCACCTCTTTGCAAAAAAAACACGGGATCAATTTCCACGGCTTAGGATGTCTAATCTCTTGTTAGAGCAATTCTATGGACCTCACGATGGAACTTTTCTAAGCTTCTTGGTGGAGAGTTTTAAAAAGAAGAAGGAAGAACTGGACCTAACAGAGGGTCTACAGATAAGAGATTTTATCTATTTTACTGATGTTATAAGCGCCATTAAAACAGTTATGACAAAGTCGGAGCTCGGAGATATTCCCATAGGCACCGGGGCCGAATATACAATTCAAGATATTGTAAAGTTAACGGCTGAATTAATAGGTGACTGCAATACCAAACTCAATTTTGGCGTCATTCCCTATAGAGACAATGAGGTCATGAGTTCAGTAGCCGATATTAGTAAGCTCAAAGCAATAGGCTGGAAGCCGCAGTTCACCCTTAGAGAAGGAATTAAAAAGACCTTGGAGAACTGGTGAATATCAAGAAGTATGGCGGGCTTGCTTATTTTCTTTTAGCTCTACCATTACTCTTGCTCTTTAGAAATATTCGACTCCTTCTCAATAACTGTTTTCATGCAACAGACTTAGGTATTTACCAGCAGGCCATCTTTGATATTGCCTATAATTTAAACCTAAACCCTTATATTACGATTAGAGATGTAAAGATCTTAAATGATCATTTTGACCCTGTTATTTATGTGGCAGCTCTATTTGTTAAAGTGTTTGGCTATACAGCGGAAAACTTGATTATCTTTGAGTTTCTTTGGCTCATTCTCTTCTTTGGACTCTACTTATTTATCGTTAAGAAGGAAAAAGCAGAACTACCATTTTATTTGATTATAGCTCTTTTTTCTAAAGGACTATTGTCGGCATTCCTATTCCCAATCCATCCTACAACTTGGTCCGCCGCCATTGCATTCTTGCTCTTTTACGGAATGAATAAGTTTAAAGAGAGGTACATACTTCTCCTTATTGTTAGCTTGTGTTTTTTTCGAGAAGCGATTCCTTTTTGTACTTTTATGCTTGGATTAGGATTGATTCTTAATAAAAGATGGATGCCCGGAATATTGACCTCTCTTTTCTCAATAGGATTATTAGCTTTTGTCTTTTTTGGAAGGCCGGCCCTTATGGGACCAACTATTAGTTATGGAACTGACGTTCTTTCGTTAATTAATTGGAACCTTATAACGGCTTTTAATTATAAAGCCTTCTTTAAGCTGTTTACCCCTTATCTCCTTACTTATGGCCTTCTTTTTAGATATTTGAAATGGGATGTCTTTAGAGGGAGCCTTGGTCTTTGCCTGGCCTATCTCCTTCCTTTATTTGGGATGCATTTTCTTACGAATAATTTTCATTTTCAATATGGGGCTCTCTTCGCTGCTCCTTTCTTAGGTGTTTTCCTTAGTGAGAGGATTGATAAGGTTTTAACTAAAAAGGAACTGGTCATCATTGCTCTAAGCTTTATCCTGACTGGCATGGGATCTTGGACAAAAGTATTTAAGGAATCCTTTCAAACAGATTTGAATAAATGCATTATTTCAAAAGAGAGAAATGATGAATTTAAAATAGCTAAGTCCTACCTTTGGGCCTTGCCTTCTGAAAGAACAATACTTTCAACCGGGGGAGCTGTCCCTCAGGTCTTAAAGCCTAATATGCAAATATACCAAGCAGGTATCTTTTCTAAAAAACTAGACTCCTACGATTACCTTTTGTTTGAGCATAATAGATCTGGAGACACTTTTCCTTTTTCCAACGAGGAAATGGAAGAAAGTAAGAAGAACTGTCAGTTAGAAGATCATATTTATAAGAACGAATGGTTTGTTTTGATAAAAGACCCATCGCCAAAATGTTTTAAAGGATTTTTACGTTGAATATAACTTCCAACAACAAAATCATTTTCCTGTTTATTGTGCTGATGATTTTTTCTTGGCTTTATCCAGTCTATTTTGTAGCAGATGATTGGGAGCACTTAAATGCCTATTATGGCGTTGGCCCTGATGTTTATCTAAGACCATGGCTCTTTAGGCTACCTGGGCTTTATATAACTCATCAACTTATCTTTCCCTTGTTTAAGAATGAACTCTTTTTCTTGGGTAACTTCTTATGTTGGAGTTTTCTCTTCTCTGGACTTCTTTTAATTTTGGATTACTTGAATGTTCTGAAGAAACTATTGTCTGAGCCTCTTTGGTTCTTTGTTAGCTTTTTCTTTATGCTTGCCTTTAACGGAAATAATTTCGAATGGCTTTTTTGGCCTACTGTTATGGTTAATTTTCCCGGATTCTTTGCAGTAGGACTAGGCCTTTGGTTAACTAAGAATAGTAAGCACTGGTTTAGGCAAGTCATTAAGGGCATCTTATGGGGCTATGGATTTTACTGTTATGAAAGCTTGTTTTTTATGGGAGTGCTTATACAAGTAAGTGGAGAGCTCTTAAAAAATCGAAAATTTAAAGATTCGATGATCCCTATTTTAAAGCAATTGTTTATTTCAATCCTTTTTTTAGTCATAAGTAAGTCCATCCTTAGCTCCATTGAGTCTTATGGGTATGTCTCTAAAGTTGGGTTTAAGAAACACTTATTCACTCAATCTATGAGTCTTATCTTCTTGCATGATTACTATAAAACTCGTTGGCTGACCGGAGGGATAAACTTATTAGCAATTTTATTTCTCTTGTGGACGACTTTTAGATCCCTTGACCGAAAGAGCTTACTGAATAAGGCCCTACCTATATTAATCGTCTTTATGGTCTCTATCTCTTATTATTTTGTCATCATGGACTATTCTGCGAGGCGAGCCATTGGGGGGCAGGTCTTCTTCTCTTGGGGCTGTCTTTCTTTGATGTATCTAAATATTAAGTGGAAAACTCACAAAAATAAAATTGATAAAGCCGTATTGATCCTCTTTCCGCTTTGCTGGATTCTTCACTTTTCTTATGTCACGTCTATAAAGGCCATTGATAAGAGATCTTATCAAGAGAACATTGTAAGTGTTAAGAAGAGGATATCAACTTCAGTTAATAAGCTCTCAGTCACTCGAGAAGAAATGGTTGAAGGAGTTGAAACCGGCTGGAACGTAGTGAATAAAGATCAAGAAAGAGGCTGGATAAAGCATGTTCTAACTAAAGAAGAGATTGAGAAGGTTTCCTTTTAAACACTTTAAACTCTTGAACAGTTCCTATTAACTCAGAAGAATTATAGATCATCTCATAGCAGGGGTTCTTGCTGCCTGATTCAGACAAGATATAATATTGAAACTTCTCTAGTCCAGATGGGTTAGAACATTGATCAAAGAACCTAACTTGTGGCTGGGTTGGGTAGTGGTGAAGCCTTACAAACTGTGGAGCATAGAACTGCTGCGGAAAACGGTCAGAAAAGACATGAACAAGTTTTTCCTTCTCTCCTTTTTGGACTAAGTCCCATACACGAGATCGTGGAATCCTTTTTGAGATAATTTCCTTACTGCTTAAATTTGAGAGGTCGACGAGGTTGTTCTTAACTCTAGTAAGGGACTTGTCTAACTTAGAGTCGACAAGAACGAGAATAAGAAGAACGGGGACAATCCATTTTTTTTGAAGATGACTAGAATCTAAAGCTCCAAAGCATCCTATGATTAGGAAGAAGTAAGAGGAAAAGAAAAACCTTGGGCTTGGAACTGCTCCGTTTACGAATAAATAGAGGGAGAAACAAAGGATCGCTATGATGAAAGGGGCGGTATTGATTTTTTTCTTTTGAAAAATAAGCACCGGTATAATCAGTAAGCAGATAATCTTACCTAAAAAGAGGAGTCTTAAGTTCTCAATTAGGCTGGACATACCTAGCTTCGCAGCAAGCATTCCACCATAGGAGTCGATAAGGTACTGGGGGAGTTGATCTGGAAAGCTATAGAGTAGTCCTGGGAATAGAGGATTACCTGTCATTTTGAATTTATAAAGACAAATTGGAATGAAGATTAGAATTGAAGTGACTCCAAGAATGAGAATCTCGATTAATTTAATTTTTTTGAAAACGATCTCATTTAGAATAAGGGGCAGAGCAATGAAAACGCCTGATAGCTTAATACTCGGGAGAAGGCCTAGGAGTACTCCTTTTCTTAATATGGATTTATTAGAAAAGTAATAAAAAAGAAGAGAAGCACTTACAACAACTCCGTCATTCTTAGCATACAGAAACATGTCCCCTGATTTTGCTAGGGTGAGAGCTGCAATTCCTGCTATCCATTTCAATTGATTATCTTTGATAATCTTAGTCATTAGAAAAGAAGCGAGGCCTTGGCCTATTAGAAAATGTAAAAGCTGTGAAGATATTTGACCAGCCAAGGTGTTCTTAAAAAGAGATAGGGGTATCAAGTAGAGTAGGTCAAAGTAGCCCGCGATAACTGTGGGGAAGAATTTAGAAAGAGTATCTGTAAAGCCCAATTCAATTATATGTTTAGGAATTATGAGATGGTAGCTAAAGGCGTCACCGTGTGAGAACGGTGTAAAGCATTCGAGCGCCTTTAAACAAAGAATAAAGAAGTAAAAATACTTAAGAAATCTGTTCATTCTTTTTAGTCGCCATAACTTCTATGTTCTTTCCAAAGTATGCACCTAGAAGTGGATCTAGTAAGCGTGAAAAAGGAAAGACGATCTTATCATAAATCGTGATCGCTGTTTTACTGACATCCTCGGAATTGGAGATGATCTTAAAAAGGTAAGCTACGAAAAAACCAATCGAATCTCTATAGGACCTTTGCTCTATTTGAAAACCAGCTTCAGTTAACTTTTGGACAAGGTCTTTCTTCTTGTATCTCCTGTAGTGTCCTATCTTCTTATCAAATTTCGAATATAAGACAGGGAATGCTGGAAGATAGAGGTAGATCTTCCCGCTGCTAGTGAGCATGCGGTGAAACTCTTTTAGGATCCCAAGGTCGTCTTCAATATGCTCGAGAACATTGATTGAGTATATTTGATGAACACTACCTGATTCAAAATCAGCTGTGCTCTTACTGACATCAAGATCATGATTTTTAAGGACGCCTATTAAGGTAGGGTCAATCTCTATGCAAGTTATTTTGTAGTCTTGAGATTTTAGCTTTTTAGCATACGTACCAGCACCAGCTCCAAAGTCTAAAGTTAAGAGGTCTTTTGAAAAGAAAGAGTTGATTCTTGTCGTTATAGAGTTTGTATAATTATGGGCAGAGTCGAGTAATTCTAGCTCTTCAATTCCATTATATTTTTCTGATTGAGTCATTTATTGTCCGATGCGTTAAGCTGGTCACTGTTTGATTAGAGTATTATTCTCTAGTTAATGAAAGTTAACAAATTTTTGAGTGAAAATGGATTCTTATTCTTATTGGTACTGGGCGCTGCACTGTATTTTCAGCATGCGTGGGTTCAGGGCTTTTTCCTAGATGGCTATCTCTACTCTGCATTTGCTAAACATGCAGCACAAAATGGGGATTGGTTAATACCTCATTTAAGCAAGACAACATATTCTCAGTTTCCTGTTCACCCTCCCTTTGTTTTCGCCCTGAATGGATTGTTCTTTAAGGTTTTTGGCTCTAGCTATACGGCGGCGAGAATCTTTAGTGGTTTATTTAGCTTAGTTTGTTTGGCCTCAGTTATTAGGTTTACTCAAAAGCACGACAATGAAGAGAAAGCCTTCTTAACGGGTCTCATCTTTATTCTGATACCGCCTTTAATCAAGAAAACTAGGTTTCCATCTTTAGATGGGCCCTTGATGCTCTTTGTCTTTTTAAGCCTCTATTTTTATTTTGAAGCTTATAAAAAAAACAAATCATCTTCATGGCTATTATGCGGTGTTTTCTTTGGGCTCTCATTATTAACCAAAGGACCAATGGCGGGACTTATTCCCCTTGCGATCTTAGTTCATTTGGCTTTTACGAAGAGTTTTATAAAACTTAAGCAGCTACTCCCTTGGCTCTCTTTCTTACTAGGTTTTGTGATCTTTTCGCTTTGGCCAATCGCCTTATTAATAAAGGGGCGATCAGATGTTCTTAACTTATATATAGAGTCGACATTCTTTCATACTATGCTTGAAGGAAGGGGAGTTACAAAGTTTAACTATTTTGACTATGTCGTCTTTCTCTTAAAACAAACAGGGCCTTGGCTTTTACTTTCTTTGTATTCATTGTACCGGATCAAGAAAGGCTTTAAGAACGAGCTCCTCCTCTTTTCGTGTACAACTTTTTTCTCTCTCTTGGTTTTCTTATCTATTCCAAAGTTTAAATATTCAAACTACCTTCTGCCTCTTTATCCTTTTTATGCCATTATCGCGGCTAATGGTTTGTCTTTCTTTTTGAATAGTAAGAAGCTTGAAAATATTAAAAGAGCTGTTCTTTACCTTTTTGTTGCAACTTCTTTAACACTGCTTATCTTTCCTCTTACAGTTGAGACAAGACGAGACAAGCCTATCTTTGATATCTTAAAGATCTCTAAAGGCCTCAAGAGGCAGCCTGATCTTTGGTTAACAATTAATGGCTCTTACCCATTTTACTCACTAGCTAATTTGGTAGGTTTCGAGCTGAGCGGCGAAGTGGTTAATACTAGTTTGGTTTGGTTGAAGGGATATTTAAATGGGGATCAGAAGCTAGAGTTTGAAACAGAAATGCCAGTAAGTTGGGGAAGTATGGAACCTTTGATTCTGATCCGAACTAAAGACTTTGAAGACTTAAAACTAAAAACAGGCGCTACGCTTAGAAGTGTCGCCTATTTTGAAAAAGAAGATATAGTGGTTCTTATCAGGTCTGAGAATATATCTTCAAAGGGTATAAAGTATTAGTTTAGCTCTTCGAGAATGTTCTTAGGTGGTTTTGAGAACGACTCGTTAATTGAAGTGAAGAGGTTAAACTTTATAATACTCCAGAGAGCTGAAAAGCCATCTTTCCAGCCGATCTTTTTTCCTTCAGCATAAGTTCTACCATAATAAGAAATTGGCACTTCATAGATTCTGAGCTCTGGAAGTTTAGCAATCTTGGCCGTCATTTCTGGCTCAATCCCAAACCTATTTGAGACAAGTTTCATGTTCTTTAAAATAGGGGCACGGAAGACTTTATAACAGGTTTCCATGTCGCTTAAGTTTAGGTTCGTGAACATATTACTTACATGAGTTAGGAATTGATTTCCTAGGTAATGCCAATAATATAAAACTCTAGAGACATCCCCTTTGAAACGGCTTCCGTAAACAACGTCAGCTTTTCCGTCTAGGATTGGCTTTAGAAGGACCGGATACTCGTAAGGATCATATTCAAGGTCTGCATCTTGGATGAGAATGATATCACCTGTGGCCTCATTAAAGCCTCTCGCGATAGCAGCACCTTTACCTTTGTTATGAGGCTGAAAGAATAGCTGAATATTTGAGTGATCTTTAAATGAGTCAGAAAGAACGGCTTTAGTTCTATCAGAAGAGCCATCTTCGACGATAACGATTTCAAAAGATGAAATCCTTGCCTCGATCTTTTTGACAGCATCGAGGACGAGCTCGATTAGGCCTTTTACAGTATTTTCTTCGTTGTATACGGGTATGATGATTGATAATTTCATGGCAGTGAGTTTATTTCCTCATTTTGTTTATGACTATGCGCAGTGCGGAATGTACTGGCGGAGTGTTACTATATTTATCTAGAATGAAAAACAGTTTTAAAACAATAGATTCAAGATTTGAGAGTAATTTTAGGAAAATTAGCCTTGGCCTATTTTGGACTATCTTTACTTTAAAGCTTTTTGAAACGCTCTGCTTTATCAATTATATTGATCCCTTTGCTTATCATATCGCCTTTCCAAGGCAATGGTATGAGACCTCTTTCTTAGAGGCTTTAAAAAGTAATGACCTTTACTTGATAAGTGGTCTATTCGATTACCTCTATATAATTCCCATGTTGATCTTTAAAGGTGATCGATTCCCAGCGCTTTTGATGAGCCAGAGTATGCACTTTATTTTCTCAATAGGGATAGGGTCACTTATTCTCAATAATTGGTTTAAGAAGTATTATTGGGGGCCAGTAGCTGGTCTTTGTCTTTTAACGATCAGTAAGTCTTCGACATTTTTCTTAGTCGCCAAAAATGACGGTGCGCTCTCATTGGCCGTCCTCGTCTCTTTTCTTATTATTTACGATGACTCTTTTCTCATTAGATTAAAAGGAATAGCTAGGGCCATCGTTATAGGACTTTCACTAGGGCTTATTCCTGCAATTAAGCTTAACGGTCTTTTATATGTAGCCTCGATAGGTCTCTATTTTGTTTTAAAAAACAGAAAGAACTATGCGTTGGTTGTTATAGCAGTACTCTCTTCGTTAGTTCTTTTTTTGCCTTTTCTGATTAAGAATTGGTTGCTTATTAGATCACCTTTTTTTCCAGCTCTTCTATCACTCTTTCCAGGGGAAGTTAGTTCACCGATGCACAGCTTCTACTCAAGGTTTATTGGAAGTAAGTTTGAACTAGTCCATTTATTTAAACACCTTCAGTACTTCTTTTTTGGAAAGGTGTTCTTTGTAACTTCGATTCTCCTTTTGGGCTTTAAGTTTCGCAGAAAAGAACCTCTTACTCTTTCGAGCAACTATATTTCCTTTATTATTTCGGCAAGTGGCTATGTCCTTTATTTATTTATCAATGGCGGGCTTCCTACTTATCGTTTTATCTTTCCGGGTTACTTTCTTATTGTTTATTTCATTTTCAACGAATTAAAAGGATACTCGTTTGAACTGAATAAATTTAAAATAGTTCCTATACTAATACTGGTAATCATCTTGGCAGACTCTAAAGTGGACAAATCCTTTAAGAGGTTAATGAAGAGATGGGATGACCGTAATATGAGTTTTCGTGAGGTTGCGAATAGAGATTTTCCTTACTCACAGTTCTGGAATTATGTGACGGTAGAGCCTAATCAAAAGACTTATGTAATCTCTGATTTTCTCACTAATACGTACTTTGCTCCAAAAGAAGTAAGGATAAAGGCGAGTGTAGTTCATAGAGAGGGAAGAATTATCACAGTATGTGATGATGTGGAAAAGCTGAAAAAGTATCATTATGCTTTATTGAGATTTAAATCACTTAATAAATGCTATCAGGAAATTGAATCGAACTGGGAGAATGTTTACTCTAAAGGCGAGATTACTTTGTACAGAGGTAGATATTGAAGTTTCTAAGAGAAAAGAAAGTATTCATTCTATGCCTAAGCCTTTTATTATTGATTCTAATATCTAATATAATTGCCGTCTTTAACAACTGCCTTAGCTCTTACGACTTAGGGTTATATTACCAGGCCTTAGTGAATATGGCTGATGGAGACATCAACCCATATCTTACGATTCGGACTTTAAATATCTTTAATGATCACTTTGAGCCCATTTTGTTTCTTGCTGTTCCATCAGTTATCCTAACCGGCTATAGCCCAGTTGGGCCTGTAGTCTTTGAATGGATTATCTTCTGTTTATTTATTTATGGACTTATAAAACTGTCACCCAAAAAAGACGCCACTTTAATCTTCTTTCTTTGCTTATTTTCTAGAGGAATTCTGACTGCTTTAAATTTTCCTATCCATCCTAATACATGGTCAATCCTCTCTTGGTTAGCCTTGGTTTACTTTATTCAAAAAGGAAATCTGAGATTTATTTTATTAAGTGCCTTTAGCTTAATCTTTTACCGAGAATCAAATGTCTTTGGACTAATAGGACTCTTGTTCTTTTATCTAACTAGCTTAGATAAAAAGAAGATCGCATTCTCATTGCTCACCGCAATCGCTGGACTCTTTATCATCTTTAAACTTCGGCCCTTTTTGGTAGGGGAGACCTATGATTATGGGGGAGTCTTTATAAAAGGAATTCTCAAGGATCATTTATTTTTTGTCTTTGAGAGGCTTAAACTTGTGGATTATAGCTCTTTTCTTAAGGTCTTCATCCCTTTGATCTTGCCCGTTTACTTAACTCTGAGAAAGGAATCAAAACCGTTTATAAGAACGAACTTTTTCCAATTGATTTGTATCCTAGGTCCTATCTTTTTCCTTCATTTGTTAGCCGGTAAGATTCATTATCATTATGGAATAACATTTGTAGCTCCCTTATTATGCTATTTTATATTAAGTCCTAGCTTCAGCAGTATCTTTGAGAATAAAAAAACTAAGATCTTTATCTTATTGACCTTCTTTGTCACGAGCACTTCTACTTATACCAGGTGGTTCAAGCAATCCCTTTTTAATAAATCACGAAATTGTGTCATTGACTCAAAGAAGAGGGCCTCAACTAATAGATTAAGATTAGTTATCGATAAGAATATGAACGAGAATCACACACTCTTTTCTTCAAATAGAGTTGTCCCTTTAATAGTGAAAGAAAAGAGGAAAATCTATGTTCCTTCTCATTTTACGAATCACCTTCCTAGTTATGATTTCATTCTCTTAGAGAAAAGAGATAAGGGATTGGTTAACTCTTTGTCTGAAGTTGAATATAAAGAGGCCATGGTGAAATGTAAGGTCGGCGAGAGCGAAACCCTTTATGATGATCAGTACTACTTATTAGTCAAAGGAGAGTTTGTTCAAGACTGCTTTAAACTCTTCTCATCTCTGTGACGAGGAATATTTAAGAACCAAAAGATTGAAATGGGAAAGAGACAAATAAAGTATGTAGTGAATGAAGATTTCGTAAAAACAATAAAGATGATAAATGGGATTAGAATCTTATCCCAATCAGTAGAACATTTCTTTCTAAGAGAAAAATAGATCATAAAGATTATGGCGGCTAAAGATATTGGCCACCTCGTGAATTCTGGAAAATCCTTTAGTATCGTATTTCCAATAGGCGCAAATAAAAAGACTTCAAATATTTGTCTGTAAAGAGTCTTAAAGTTGTTAATCGCAAAAGGAAGTAGAACCGCTGCCAAAACAAACGAACTTATGATCACAACACGAAATTTTTTATTTAAGAAAAATATAAAGCTTAAGATAGCTCCAGGGTACTGCTTAAAGCCTAAGCATAATCCAAGAACAATTCCACTTAGGCTTCTTTTGTTTTTATCAGAGAGAAGTATGGCCAAAAGCATTAAAAAAGCAGGGACAAAGTCGTTGGTCCCTCTGTTAAAAGACTTGGTAAAGACATAATCAATAGATAAGAAGAAGAGGCTTCCTAAGAGAAAGTATCCTTGCCCATATCTCTTTAAAGTAAGGACCAATAGAATGAAAACCCCCCAGTAGGCGAAGAAGTTTCCAAGGTACATTCCTTTCCTGCCTAGCCAATGAACAAATGGGGCATAATAAATAATCCCTAAAGGTGTATAGATAAAACCACTATAGGTATCGCTTACTCCATTTCTTACTATGGTAATGGGAGCTAGTTCAAAAAGAATATGATTGTAAGGGTTCTCTTTCTTAACAAAGAGATAATCGATGGCTTGCTCATGGACGACTGAGATATCCTCGATGGCCTTTAGTGGGCGAGCGATATTGTAGATTGATTTTCCCATTCTAAAACTAAATAAAAGTACCAATATAATAGTTAAATTTTTAATAAGCTTAGGTCGTGAAAACAATTTTTTTAGTTCATCATCGATTTGAGTTCGATTGTGAACGATAAGAGCTAAAATGGGAAAGATAAGAAGACGCCACCATGGATTAAGAGCATCAATCGTCTTGTGATAGATTAAAAAAAGGCTGATTAAAGCAATGGTGTATTTCATTTCTATCATTCTATGGGATAATCTATATCTAAAAAAGGCTTTTTGATGCTTCTATCGAGGATATTTAGTTTAGAAACTTTATCAAACCGAAAACTTTTAGTTTTTGTTGGTATTGTGCATCTTATAACGGCCTTCTTCTCGGAAGGTTTCTTTCAATTTGATGAGCATTTTCAAATACTTGAATTTCTAGGCCATAAATTAAATGGCACCAGTGCGAATGATCTCCCTTGGGAATACAGGGAACAGATAAGACCCTGGTTTCAAGTTCTTCTCTATTATATCATCTTGTTACCCCTCAAGAGTCTTGGTCTTACATCCCCTTTTATTCAAGCCACTCTTTTGAGAATCGTCACTTCTGCTTTTAGTATCGCGAGTCTCTTTTACCTTAAGGATTATCTACCTTTAAAAGAAAAGAGACAGAAGCTTGTGTTCTTAGTCTTAAGCCTTACTTGGTTTGCGCCTATGATTCACGTCAGGGCCAGTAGCGAAAACCTCTCCGCTTCCTTTATCTTCTTTGGTCTCGTTCTCTTATTTAAAAATTTAAAGAATGAGACAATTATTAAGGGTATCCTAGCTGGACTTGCTCTAGGTGGAGCTTACTTAGTTAAGTCTCAACTTTCTGTAGCTGTGGCCTTCTTATGGTTTTGGTTAGTTCTTTTTAATCATAAGGCCTGGAGAACTTACCTTGGTGTGAGTTTAGGAATCTTAATAACTATTGGCTTAGGTGTAGTCATTGATTATTGGGGTTATCAAGAGTGGACCTTTACAACTCTTAATTATTTCAAAGTGAATATATTAGAAGATAGAGTTTCAGGGTTTGGAATAGACCCTTGGTGGAACTATCTAAAGTATAGCTTTATGAAAGGGATTCCCCTTCTTTCATTACCTTTTATTCTTGGAACTTTTTACTATTGGTATAAAAAACCAAAAGATCCTATCACGTGGCTAACTCTTCCTTTCTTTTTGATTCATTGCTTTATAGGGCATAAAGAACTGCGTTTTATTTTTCTCGTGGTTCTCTTAAGTCCCTATATGATGATTTACGCGGCCGAGCAATTGAACTTACTTAAATCCTCTAAGATTCGAATATTTGTTATGATTAACTTTATCCTTTTAACCGGAGCCAGCTTTAAAGCCGCAAACTCTGGAATTCGATTTTATAAATACCTTCATGATGAAGAGATAAAAGAGGTGAAGGCCTTGGATGAAGACCCTATGACAATGGTTGGGTTGAAGTTAAATTTTTATCATCCTAAAGATCTAAACGTTCAGGTAAAAAAAGAGTTCGCTCCTAATGAAACAGGTCTTCTCTTTTTCAAGTCTGGATCGAAATACTTTGAGTACAGTAAAAAGAAGAACTGTAGCTTAAACTATTTAAGTTATCCTAAATTTAGTCTTAAGTTTAATATCGGTAACTGGATCAGTAGATCTAGAGTTTGGAGCCTTTGGAATTGCACTAAGTAAGCAAGTGCTCAAAGTCCTTCATCGAAAGCTTCCCAGAGAAATATTGATCATCATTTTCAGGAAGGAGATCATTAAAGAGGTCTTTCTTCAGTTTCTGGAGCTCAACAACTTTCTCTTCAACAGAACCCTTAATAATAGGTCTATAAACAGTAAGCGTATTTAACTGACCAATCCTGTGCGCTCTATCAATGGCTTGGGCTTCAACCGCTGGGTTCCACCAAGGGTCCATAACAAAGACGTAGCTGGCTGCTGTTAAGTTAAGCCCAACTCCACCAGCTTTTAAACTAATGAGAAAGATAGGACATTTTCCCTCTTGGAACAGATCAACTTGCTCTTGTCTTTTCTTAGCACTTTGAGATCCGTCAATCCTTGCGTACTTCCAATGTCTCTCTCCAACATGGTGCTGGATCATATCTAAGTAAGTCGTGAACTGAGAAAAGACGATGGCCTGGTGACCTTCATCATGAATCTGTTCAAGAGTATTCATAAGGAAATCTATCTTAGTAGAGTTCATATTCGCGTAACTCGTCCCTTTTTGTTGCCATAGGCAAGCTTGTCTAAGCTTTAAGAGGCCTCTAAGGATTTCTCCATACTTCTTTTTAGAAGGAGACGTCTGGATTCTGTGTTTGATATCCAGAAGGGTTGCCTCGTAATTATCATTTTCCTCAGGGGAAAGGGTGAGGTACTCATCGACCTCAATCTTTGGAGGAAGCTCTGTTAAAACTTGTCCCTTAGTTCTTCTAAGAATAAATGGACTCGCGGTTTTTCTAGCGAGTAGCCGTGACTTACTCGTTGAAGTCGTTCTAATGAATTGAAGGTCTCCCCAAATTCCTGGAACTGATAGATCTATAATATTGAAAAACTCAGCCAAGTCATTTTCTACGGGTGTACCAGTTAAGCAGATTCTAAAATCAGCTTTAATCTTTCTCGCCGCAAAAGCGCCCATTGATCGGATATTTTTTAGATGCTGAACTTCATCGAGGATAAGGACGTCAAATTCAACATTCCCTAAACTCGTTTCTGCCTCTCGTTTCATCACGCCGTAACTAGTTAGGACGATCTTAGTGTCCATAGGAAACTCTCTAGCTCCGCCATGGTAGATATAGACTTCCATATCTGAGAACTTCTGTATTTCCTTTTCCCAGTTGAGAAGAATCGTAACAGGACAGACTACGAGGACGTGATTAACTTCTTTATATATAGAGTTAATAAAAGCTATCGTTTGAAGAGTTTTACCAAGTCCCATATCATCTGCGAGACAAGCTCCTAATTTACTTTCATGTAAAAACTTAAGCCAATTATAACCGGTCTTCTGATATGGCCTCATGATGTCAACGAGCTGCGGGGGAAGAGGGTATTCTGGAATCTCTTCAAGAGTAGCTAGTTTTTCACAGAGAGCTTCTTCTTCCGGTGTTAGAGCGCCTTCTACTCCGAGTTTCTTTAATTCAAAAAGCTCAAAGATTCGCGCCCTATTAAAAGGTAAAATGAATTTATTAACATCATCGTCTGATAGCGACTCTTCTGGTTGCTCTTGTGATACATCTAGCTGACCTTCGTGAAGAGTGTACTTCTTCATGAACTTAAGAAGGTCTTTTTGCTCTTTTGAGAGTAGGACTAGCCCATTATTAGTAAGGGCCAGACCAGTATCTAGATCGGCATTTTTAATGATTTCTAAATCTTCTTGAGAAACATTTAATTGAAGGTCAAACCACTTCGTCGTGGTGGCCCTTCTTTCAAAACGAATCCTAGACTTCCAGTTTCCAATCTCTTTTTTATCATAGAAGATCTGAACTCCATGAAGTCCGACTTTATAGTAAAAATCTGAAAGGCCATTAAAGAGGTTTGTATTGGAGATAAGAAAGTTAAGTTCTCTATCTTCAATACTTGAAGAGGAGTAGCGAAAAAAGAGCTCTCCAAAACAATCGTAACTAAGCTTAATTAATTGAACGAGGAAATTATTATCATAAAGAGTAATCTTTCTAGTTCTATGGTCATAAAAGCGAGTCTTATCATTTTCTAATGCAAAGGTGAGAAGCGCCATCCAGCGCGACTTTTGATTCGAAGATGAAAGCAGCTTTTTATATTGATCATCTTTGTATTCAATTGAATCAGAGAGCGCCTTTATAAACTCATAGGAGTCTTTCTTACGCTTAAAGCTACCAAGAATCCCACCTTCAAAGGTGAAGGCACTTAAGAAGTCAGGTGGTTGAACTAGGTTTTCTTGAGGGTCGAAGAATTCATACTTAACTTCGATTTGGCCTTTCTTCTCGGTTCTTTTAAGAGTGACTCTTGATTGAATCTCAACTTCTTCAATTTCTTGAAGAGGTATATTATCGATGACAATGTCACACTGCTTAAGAAGAACTTCATTGGAGACAAGCTTGATCAAATCATTAACAGTTAAGCTCTTCTCATAGATTCTTATCTTTTGAACTAGGTCTCTTAACTCACCAGGCATGTGAAAGGCTTCTCCTGAAGACCAATCAAATAAATAGAGGTTTTCAAAGAGAGAGATCTCAGAATGCAGCTGACCTTCGACGGGGTCATACTTAAACCTAAACATAGGCATTGATTCAACAACGCCAGTTTCAGGGTTAAACCTATCGGCTGATGAAATCTGTATATATAATTTTCCTACAAACTTACTCGGAATAGGGAAATTGATAACTTTATTATTTGAGAGGGTGTATTGCATCGACGAATAAGTCGGATTAGGTGGGGCACCAACAAGTTGATGTGGACCACCTATAATAAGACCATACTCTTCAGGGCAAACACCAATACTTGAAGTAGCTTTGATACTCGTGGCCGCGCTATCGCCTAGAGCTTCAGGATTTGTATCGTGAAGAACTTGAAGATGGTAATTTAAGAAGAGGCAACAGACATGGGCGCAGTGGCTTTCTTCAGTCCAAAGATGACAATCACAATTTGAAGAAATGGGGCCTTCTGGTGTTTCCTTTAATCTGTTTTTAAAGACAAGCTTACTTTCATGGCTTCTATCATCTCGAACAATTCCAGAGACGATATAATAAGTCTCAGGGGTTCCTTTGGTAAATGAGATGGAAACTCTACTCAATTGAACCAACTTCAAAGCCTCTGTCATGACGACAGGGTTAAAGTATTCTTCTGCTTGAGTTTTAATTTCAGTAGGTAATTTCCAGCTACTCATAGGGCCTTTTTGAAAAGTAGTTAATCGTATCATTATAGGGCACAACCGTGCGTTTGCCACTAAGCAATTTTGGCGTCTGGATTACCGTCATGCGTAATAGAATAAAAAAGGCCCCGCATTAGCGAGGCCCTTAAGATTTCAATTTTAAACTATTTTAGTTGTTGTCAACATAAGCCTTAAGCATCTTAGCTCTAGACGGGTGTCTAAGCTTTCTAAGTGCTTTAGCTTCAATCTGACGAATACGCTCTCTAGTAACAAAGAAATCTTGTCCAACTTCTTCAAGAGTATGATCAGATTTCTCGCCAATACCAAATCTCATTCTAAGAACTTTTTCTTCTCTTGGAGTTAAGGTTGATAGTACTGACCTAGTTTGCTCGGAAAGTGTAATACTCATAACAGCGTCAGCAGGAGAGATGATCTTCTTATCTTCGATAAAATCTCCAAGAGAAGAATCTTCTTCTTCACCAATAGGTGTTTCAAGAGAGATAGGCTCTTTAGAGATCTTTTGAACTTTTTTAACTTTATCTACCGGAAGCTCCATTCTCTCAGCAATTTCTTCTGGAGTTGGCTCTCTTCCTAGTTCCTGAACAAGCTGACGGCTTGTTCTAACCATCTTATTGATTGTTTCAATCATATGGACAGGAATACGGATTGTTCTGGCTTGATCGGCAATGGCTCTTGTAATCGCCTGACGGATCCACCATGTAGCATAAGTTGAGAACTTATAGCCACGACGGTACTCAAACTTATCAACGGCCTTCATAAGACCAATATTTCCTTCCTGAATAAGGTCAAGAAACTGAAGTCCTCTGTTTGTGTATTTTTTAGCAATTGATACAACAAGTCTTAGGTTAGCTTCAACTAATTGTGCTTTTGCACGATCGGCTTTTTCTTCACCATCAAGGATAATATTATAAACTCGTTGGATATCATCAAAGCTCATTCCACAATCAAGGCTTAGTCTTCTAAGCTTTCTTAGGATGTCTTCTTGGTTTCTTACGAGCTGCTCAATCTTAGCATCTGTTGTGAAAAGTTCTTTTGCGAATTTTCTTTTGAATGCATCGTCATCCATGATCTTTTCATAAAGAACACGGTAATCCTTTGCAGATGAAACTTCTAAGAATTTATAGATTCTATCTTGTTGATCAAAAAGCTCTCTGAATTGTAGGTAATACTTTTTTACAGGTTCAACAAAGCTGTTAATGATTTTTCTGTTAAATGTTAAGTCTGCAAGAGCAAGAGAAAGATCGTCCATATTCTTGGCTTGATCTTTCGTGAATTTCTTAAGAGTACCATCTTCTTGAATATTGGCATCAAGAAGAAGCTTTAGACCATCAACAACGCCGATGATTCTAGCAGTAAACTTTTTAATTTCAGACTTTGATGAATCATCATCAAGACCACGAACTAGTTCTTTTACGAACTCTTCCGGATTTTCAGCTTGAGAGATTCTATCTTTAAGTTGAATGATCTCCTTGAGAGCATGGGTTGATTTGATTGAAGAAAGAATAATTTCTCTTTCACCTTCTTCAATTTCTTTTGCAATAACAACTTCGCCTTCTCTAGTAAGTAGAGCTACAGAGCCCATTCTTTTTAAGTAGAGTTTTACTGGGTCGGTTGAAGCTGATCGAAGCTCGGCTTTTTCATCTTTTGAAAGGGCCTCTTCAATAATCTCTGTTCCATCAAGGCGAATACCATCTTCGTCCTCTTCAGAAATAGGATTTTGGATTTCAACTTTTGCGTTGATGATTTTTTCCATGATGGCATCTAGATCCATTGCCAGGACAATGCCGGCTGGGATCGCATCATGAATCTCTTCAGGGGTTAAATAGGTTTGATCCTTACCCTTGATGAGAAGTTTAGAAAAATCTTTTGAGTTAATAAAGGCGACGGCTTCAGACATTAAGTCTCCTAAAGGTTTATCGAACTGCTGTTCTAAGTTCGTTTATTTCTTTGTCAATTTTTGAAAGCTCTTGGAGAAGGTTTAACGACTCTTCGTTACTACTTGCTTCTCTTTGTTTTTTCAAAATATTGTCACGCTTAGTTTTCAACTGGTCGGCGATAAGTTTTCTTTTTAGATCACCTAATAATTGCTTTGCTACTTTTTCATTCAACGTCGAAGGTTGATATTTGTATAAAGCACTTCCAACTGTTTTAACTAAGTCTATAGAGTACTCTTTACTGGCTAGATAATTATTGACCACGCTTATGTATTGGGAGTCGCAAACTTCTAGAACCAATTTCTTGAGCTCTAAAACATACCTTTTTACCTCAGCAGACTCTATAAAATCAAGTAATTCACTAGTCTCAGGCATAATTAAACACTCAGGGTGTTGGACTAGTTCTTGCAGTAAGGTCTTTTCTGCCCTTGTTAGGAGAGGATTCTCTTCAATATGCTGTTGCGGGGTGTCCATTTGGACTTCCTCTACATGCATCATCTCTTCCATTGGAGGAGCTTCTCTCTGAGGGGAAAATGGGGCTTTTGAAGATTTGTTGGCCTCTAAAAACTTCTCATAGGTCTCTACAATTTGTCCGGCATCAGAGTGAAGACCTAAAGTTTTAGCCATTTTTATTATTCTTTCTGTCGCTTGAAGTGATTTTTCAAGAGGCGAAACGATATCAAAAGCGCTCTCTAGAATTTCTAGTTTTCTATCGGAGAGTTCTGGGATTTCACTTGGGATTAGTCTTTCAATTCCAATATCGATAAAGGGGCGAGCCTTTTGAATCCTCTCAGAAAAAGCAATCTTTCCTTCAGCTTTTAGAAAATCATCAGGGTCTTTATGTTCACCAAGATCGATAAACTTTGGAGTGATGCCTTCTTTCATAAACATTTTATTAGTTCTTTCACTACACTTAAAACCAGCATCATCATTATCAAAACAAAAGATTACATTCTTAGTAATTGAGAGAAGCCTCTTCATCGATTGTTCACCAAGAGCAATTCCTTGAATAGCAACGGTGTTTTCAAAACCATTTTGGAAAAGTGAGATCTGATCCATATTTCCTTCTACAAGGATGGCGTAGTCTTTCTCTCTCATCGCTGGTTTTGCTAGGTGAAGTCCGTAAAGCAGATTACTTTTATTGAATACAATCGAGTCGATTGAATTCATATATTTTGGTTTTTGATCGTCCCTGATTGACCTTGTGGTAAAGCCAATACAGGCTCCGAATTGATCCCAGATGGGGAAAACAATCCTCTCTCGAAATGTATCGTAGTGAGATTTCCCATCCTGGCGGTCATAGGTACTTTTCTTAATGATTCCTATTTCTTCAGCGACCTGTAGTGCAAAGGCTCGTTCTTTTTCATCTTGAATATTCCTATGGAGATAATCAATGATGACACCTGTTTTAGGAGCAAAACCTAAGCTAAAAGTAGTTGAAGTTTCGTCTGTTAAGCTTCTATTTTTCAAAAAACCATTAAAGATCGTACCTTCATTTTGGGCATATTTTTTATAGATTAAAACGGCTCTTGAGAGAATCCTCTTAGCCATTTCAGCTTTAGGATCTTTCTTACCTTCTTGGTGATAATCGTCAAAACTCCAACCCATTACCTGACAGATATCTCTTAGGGCGTCTAGGAATTCAACTTTCTTGAAGAGCTTAACAAAGTTGATAGCGTCGCCTCCGGTGTTATCAACGAAGCATTTGAACATATTTCGAGAGTCGTTAACATGCATGGAGGGGTTACTGTCATCATGAAAAGGACAGACGGCTAAGACCGAATTTCCTTTTCTCGACAAAGTTAGGTAGCGCCCAATAATTTCTGAAATGGGAGTCTCTTTGATCCTAAGTTTTAGTTCATCAATTGAAGACAATGGGCGGTCCTATATTTTTTTCGTGAGAACAAAAGCTTTGATTGGCTGATTTTGCTTGATAAAGATCTTCTCAAATTTTGTCGTATATTGGCAGAGGAAATGATCTTTATAATCACTACGTAAATCTTTAGTAGCGAGCTCCACGTCAAAAAGGTCCGAGCCGTCTATGACTTCCTGCATATGGTTAGCATAGTCATCATGGTCAGTTTTTATGAACATTTTCCCGCCAGGCTTTAGGGCCTTGTGAACGATTGGTAAGTAGTGACTTTGAAAAAGTCTTTTCTTTTTATGACGCGCTTTTGGCCATGGGTCTGGAAAAAAATAGAGAAGACTATCGATCTCATTTTCTCCAAAGAGAAAACCTAATCTCTCACCCTTAGCTCTAAGGTATTTCATATGATCTAGATTTAGATTCTTAAGTTTCTTTGCAAGTTCAAAGCTTCTTTTAAAGCGGTAATCCATCCCTACATAATTATGCTCAGGAAAGTCTTGGCAGTATTCGCGCATAAACTGACCATAGCCAGAACCGATCTCGACGACGAGAGGCGCTTCTCTTTTAAAGAGTTCAGAATTCCATTTACCTTGAAACTCTTCAGCTTCCTCATCTCTAAGGACGAAGTCGGAAAAGTTAGCGAGGCGCTCATGGTACGGATTTTTATGGGTATATTCGAAACCCTTATTATAACTGTGATCTAGCATCCGGCTTAAGTATCAAACCTATAACTGTTGCGCAACGTTGTAATTGTTTCACGCGTCGCGCAATCGCCTTGATGCGCAATGTGTCAAAAAGATAAGACTTATTTATAAATCAAGACCGGAGAAAAACATGAAAATACATGCCCTTATTTTAAGTATTGGCCTTTTTGCCTCAAATTTGGCCCTAGGAGCTACAGCTTCAACATCATCAGCTGGCTTTTGTGCTGATAGAAAAAGCGTATCCTATACAAAGGAGCTAGTTGGGACCAGAGCTAATCAAATCTCATTTACTAATAGAGGTGGCTTAGTAAATGGTGGTGTTTGTTGGTGGCATAGCCGCTTAACACGTAAATTCGCTTACTTAGCTGTTTTTCGTCCAGATCTTCCAAAACCTTCGAATAGAAAGGCTGAAAAGATCATTAAGAGCATTAGAATGGGGAAGGTCACCGAGGTTCCAGGTTTTAGCAATCTTTATGATTTTTCTAGAACTTTTGGGCAGGAGATTCAGGACCGTTTAGAGAAATGGCAAAAAGGAGATGGTTTTCTAAGGCAACAGTGGACTGTTGGACTTTGGGGATCTTCAGAAACAACAGCAGCTAAACTTAAAGAAAGAATGGATGACCTTTACCAATATGTTGAGGTTGAAGGGAAGCTAGCTTATCAAATGCTTCAGATAAAAGGCATCACTTCTCATGCATGGTTAGTTTTGAATGTAGAAAAAATGGGAAATGGATACGAGCTTGAAGTTTTAGATAGTAATTATACTTCTACAAGTACTATCCGTTACCGTAATGGACAAGAGACAATCAATAGCTACGGCGGGTTAGTTCCTATTACAGGAAAGAAGGCCGAGCTTAGAAAGCTTGAGAAAGCTGTTAGTAAGTATTGTAAAAAGGTTAACTAAGAAATGCCTTCACTTCATTGGCGACGAGCTTAACTTCGTCGCTAGTGAGGAATGGGTGAATAGGTAAGCATACCGTTGACCCAGCCTTTCTTTCTGCCTCAGTTTTTTCTCCCTCTAGATGACTCAATGGCCTCTCGCCTGAAAGAGCCTTTTCATAAAAAGAAGTATTTCCAATATTTTTAGATTTTAAATGCCCCATCAAGGAGCTCGCCTCAGCTTTGTCTTTTAATTGAATAGGAAAGAGGTGCCAGGAACTGGTTTCAACGTATTTCTTATTAAGGAGGCCTGCATTGATACCCTCTAATTCTTTAAAATAGATTGCGGCGACTTTTTTTCGTTGATCGTTATACTGAGAAATCTTTTCCAATTTAAGGTGGAGAACTGCTGCTTGAATATGATCACAACGGCTATTGCGGCCTAGTCTTTCTTCATCATCTCGCCCGTGATTTCTAATGGCGCGGATAGCTTTTGCAAGCTCGTCGGAATCTGTAAGGATGCAGCCAGCATCACCAAATGCACTTAGATTTTTAGTTGGATAAAAAGAAAAGGTTGTAAGGTTTCCGCTTGATCCTATTGGTCCTGATTCTAGTTTCGCTCCTTGAGCTTGAGCGGCGTCTTCAACAATAGAAAAGTCATGAGCCTCTGCTAATTTGTTAATCTCACTTATGTTAGCTGGTAATCCGTAAATATGAACGGGCATAACCGCCTTAAGATTGTGATGAGTAAGTGTTCTTTTAAGGGACTCAATGGAGATAAGACCCGTGTCGTATTCAACATCAATGAGAATAGGGGTGGCCCCAATATTTAAAACAGCTTCAGCAGAAGCATAGAATGTGATTCCTGGGACTCCGACTTTATCCCCATGGCCTACGCCACAAGCTAACAAAGAGATCTCTAAAGCGTCCGTTCCATTTCCTACTAAGAGACAATGCTTACTTCCTTGAAGCTTCGCAAATTCATTTTCAAATTTAGTATTGTATTCGCCTTCGACAAAAGAGCCATCAGAGACAATCTTAGCGATTCGTTCCATGGCAGCTTTTTGAAAACTGCTATCGTGAAGACTTTCGAAATTATAAAAAGAAATACCCATAAAAACTCCAAGTTAGAATTGGAGCTTATCACTGAGAAATAAAATAGGCACTTATTTGTTACTATTCATTTTTTCTTTTAGCATGCGCTCAATAATCATGGCGGCTTTCTTGGCCATCTCGGGGTCACGAAGCTTCTCAGCAATTATCTTTTGATACTGCTCAACCTCTTCCTTATCCCCAATATTATTAGCTGCTGCGCCTCCATTAAAGAGACGCTGAAGTTTTTTGACTCCCATGGTTAAGCTGCTACTTCCGCATTATAATGCCCAGCTACTTTTTCCATATGGTCTTCGATGACTTCAAATAATTCTAGTTTTGTCGTATGAGGATTCATACCTTCTGGTAGGGCAGAGTAAACAATGTCGTTCTGAGTTTCAGTGAATACGTACCAAGTGTTACCTAGTTTTTGAAAAAGAACTTCTCTATCGTTTTGCATGCTTCCCTCCTGGAATGCCTGGACCATCTCATCCTGAGTTGGTTTATCCGTTGTAATTAACTTATCGAGAGAATTTTGTATAAACTTTAGACATTTTTTTCTTTTTAAACTGTTGAAAATATAGACATTTACTAACTAAATACTGGAGTGAATTAGTTTTTTAGTAACTAGATTGGATGCCAACAAGGAAGGTTAAGATCCCAGCGGAAGGGGAGACTACATTGTAATCTAAAGAATCATTGTACTCCCAAATATCTGGGTTAACGGGGGCGCTTTTAGCTTTATAGGTTTGTGCAGAATGAAACTGCATGTCTATTCCAAAAACTAGATCGAGGTCTTGGATGAGGACATCTCTCCAATGAAATTCAGAAAACACTCTAGGGGAGATGCTAAAGCCTTGAAACAATCTTTCTTCACTCGCCTGTTTGAGAGTTAGGTTGTTGATCTTCACGAAGTAGCGGTTCCAGTTAATATTAAATCCACCACCTACGTTGATAAGCCAATCTTCTTGCCTATGAACGTCGTAGCTTAAGTAAGGTCCAAGAGAGACTTGATAACTAATTTCTCTAGTAAAGTCATGCTCGCCACTTGTGAAAGTATAGTTGGCTTCTGAAGTGAGAACATGACCGTAGCCACCAAGGTAGAATCTATTTTCATTATCCCAACTCACTTTCTTTGCGTAACCGACGGCAATTCCTTTTCTTAAAGAGCGATCAGTGGAGGCGATGTTTCCTTCATATTCATAACGAGAGCGGACGGCAGGGCCAAAGACAGTTTGAATAAAGGCTCTTCTTTTATCAACATCAGTAAAAGGATAACTCCTAGGAAGAGGCTCTTCTAAGCGGTAGTCCGTAGGATCTTCTATAAAGGGATTAACATTTGAGAGGTACTCTCGATCGTCTTTATAAATGAGCTTAACATGGCTACGTTTTATAAAAGCTGTCTTGCCATTCCTATCCATGGTCTCAAAGAAGCCGGACTTTCGTTGGCTGTCTAAAAAGTTCTCATTCTTGATGGCGCGAAGTTCGGTAGCATTATTCATTGAGCTATAGTCAGGAGAAAGTGGAGAGTCTCCAAATTCGCTGTCATGTATCCATACCGTTTGATTTTTTCTGGCTAGTTGAAGGACTTTTGAATTGGCATCATTCTCTTTATAGAGGGCGGTTTCAAGTACAATAACAACGGCTTCTCCAGCATGAAGCGAGAGGGAAAATAAAGAGAAAAGAAGAATAAAATTAAATTTCAAAATCTAACCTATAACCTAAAAATAAACTCGTACTGGTGAGTTCTTGTTTATCATCTTTAAAATTTGAAGAGAACTGAGAGGTCTCTAATTGCCATGTCATCCTTCTAAATCCCCAACCAAATAATATCGGGCCGATAGGGCTATCATAAGAAGCCTCAAGCTCAATGTCATAGGAAAGACTAGAGAATTCATTAATCGTATCGCCTCTGACAGCTTTAAAGTTAAAAGACCTTTCAACTCCAACCTTAGTGTTCATCTTTAACTTTCCCCATTTGCCGAACCGCCATCTCAAAGAAGGCCCGAAGGAACCGGACTTCCAGCTTACAGGATTATCGGCTTCATTCCAAAGCCCCGTTTGGAAACTGAGGGAAAGACCAAAGTCCACTGGGAGAAGAGAGTTATAATAAGTCTTTGATTGAAACCGATTAGCAGTTGAGAGGGTTTCTGTACCCCCATAAATATCAGCAAAATATGAATTACTAATGGCCTCGGCATGAAAGGTTAAATGAGTCTCAATCTTTAGCGAAGGGTCTATAGTTTGATGCTTTTCTTGAGAGATATAAACATTATTAGGATTTACTTTGGGGTACAAAGTTACATCTGTCTCGATAGACCTTAGGTTCTTTGTAAAAGTCTTATACTTGGCGATCTTATCTTTAGTAAGGATGTAGCTTAGCTGACTTCCTCTGGTTTCTTCTTGCGCGTAGGCGTAAATATCAGACGAAGTGAAATAGACTTTTTCAGTCTTCAAATCAATGAGACGAGTTCCTTTAAGAATCAGTGCTCTAAAGGGAACTGGGGACCATGGCTTTTCTCTTTCAGAATAATACTGTTCTCTGATGGCCAATTTTTGTGACTGATCTTCTTCGTCGGAGAGCTTATCAATGAGGGAAAAGTCACTTGCTTCAATCTCTTCGGAAAGTGAATCAGCGAGAAGATCATCTTGAGAAAAGATGGGAGCTGAGTAGATCAATATTAAGCAGATAAAGAGTCGCATTTTGTTATTTAGAGTATATCACTTATTCGCCCTACATGATGGGCAGCAGGTCTCTAAATAGCTGTTTTATATTTGAGTTAAATTATAGTGATTCGGTGTGTTGACCCGATCTCTCCAATTGATAAAGTGATCTTGAGAAATGCTTTCTGTACGTTGATCCAATATAATGCTCTCTCGTTCTTAAGGGATACCCAAGATGAAACCACTTGTCTCAATGGATTCTTTCGATAGACCACCTTTAAAAGTAGTTATTAATGGAAGAGAAATCCAATACCTAAACTTCTCTAGACCAAAGACTTGCCATAAAAGTCCAATCGTCTTCTTAGGAGGGGCTTTTCAAAAGTTTCATTCCTTTAAAAAGGACGTAGAGCTGCTTAGTGATGTTCACCCCATCCTTTTAGTCGATCTCCCTGGATTTGGAAGTAATAGCGATACTGGGAGTGACCTCTCTTTTGAGGACCTGGCCGATATACTCTGCCAATTTATGGATCAAATGGGGATAGAGAAGATCACTCCTGTGGCCTCTTCTTTTGCTTCTGCCATAGCCTTTTCTTACGCCTCAAAGTACCCGAATAGAACTGAGAAGCTTATCCTTGGAGGAACAACTCCAAAGGTTCGTGAATCAATTAGGCTTTTATTAGAAGAAAGCATCATCTCTGTGAATGAGGGAAAGATTGAAGAGTTTAGCGCTGGCATAGTCTTAAACCTTCTTAATTTTTATAGAAGGCATGAGATTAAAGGCTCTCAATTGCTACAACAAGGGCTTTACCGAAATATGATGAAGCTTGAGGCCTTAGAGTTATGTAGGTACGAAGCTTCAACAAGGAGGCTTCTCTCATTAGAGAAACTACCAGAAGGCCCAACCTGTGAAACCTTAATCTTAGTAGGGGAGTATGATAACTTTACAACACCGGCTGAATGTTTTGAAGTGGCAAGGATGTGTCCGAATAGCACTTTTGGTATCTTAAAAAATGCCGATCATATCTCTACTTGTGAAAATAAAAAACTAACCTCTAAGCTTTATAAGAAATTCTTAGCAGGCGTGCCTATCAATGGTACCTCTGGCGTAAAGGTATTCAACCGTTCAGAGTACCCGGTCATGATTCAAAGGTTAGAGCCACGTTACGAGGTTGATGACCTTACTATTATAGAAGGCTCTGGATCATTCTTTCCCGTGAATATTGTTAATATTTCAACGGCCGGAATCATGCTTAATAAGTCCATGTCTGGAGATCTTCCTATTGGAAATCGAAACTTAAAGATAAGGCTGCCCTATAAAGAATTAGAAATGGAATTGTTTCTAGTCGATGACCGTGAAGAAACCGTTCGAGGAATCTTTAAGCGTTATAACTTCGGGCAGTGTAAAGAATTGGAAGAGTTTGTGCGATTTATTGCAGTGCAGTCCAACGGCTTTTGCGACGCGGCTTAAAAAAAACTATTTCTAACACCAGTTTCGATGCGTTAAGAGATTAAAATCTTTAGGTTTTCAGGTCCTTCTGTCGGCCATGTTTCGTTGTCTCATTGAAGAGCCCTTGTTATAGTTGACCTCTATGGATGGAAATATCGTACTTCGTTTAGCCACCGCCCTTCCGGGCTTTTTACTTGGAATTGTTTTCCATGAATGGGCACATGCGTGGACGGCCAAGAAATTTGGTGACGATACCGCTGAAAGGATGGGACGCCTTTCCATGAATCCAGTTGTTCACTACGATTTAGTGGGAACAATAATCTTCCCTTTAGTCGGAATTGCTATGGGCGGGACTATGTTTGGTTGGGCCAAGCCAGTACCTGTTGATCCAAGAAAATTTAAGAATATTAATAAAGGAATCTTTTGGGTTAGCTTCGCAGGGCCGATCGCAAATATTGTTCTAGCGATACTAAGCTCACTCCTTTTGGCCATTCTCTACACACAAGTTAATTCAAATTTTGGCTTTAACACGGTTGTGTTAGGGATGCTTCAATCATCAATCTATATCAATATCATTCTAGCTGTTTTTAACCTTATTCCTTTTCCGCCCCTTGATGGGTCTAAGATGGTCTCGACTTTTTTAGATTACGAACAAGCGAGAAAGTATGAAGAGCTACAACGTTTTACATTTTTATTTATAGTCATCCTTTGGATGACGCCTGCATTAAGTTACATAATGGCTCCGGCGCTCATGATGGGCAATGGAATGACAAGTTTGTTTATTAACCTCTTAGGTTAATAAAATGAGAGAGACACATGTTAGACACTAGTATACAGGTCAAAACGGATCATTTTGACGGGCCTCTAGCACTTCTATTACTTCTTGTTCAAAAAGAAGAGATGGATGTTAGAGAACTCGACCTAACTAAAATTACTCAACAGTACTTAAGCTATCTTGCAGGAATGAGAGAGCTTAACTTTGATGTTGCTGGAGATTATCTATACCTCGCGGCCACGCTTCTCTTTTTGAAATCAAAGAACTGTGTCACTGACGAAGAAATGGGAAGACTCCAAGAAGGCCTTGATGGTTCTGGAGAGTTAAATATTACAAGTCAGTCAGAACTTGTTCGTAGACTTGAAGAATTACAACATTTTCAAAAGATGGGTGAGGCCCTATGGGAGCTTCCTAAGAAAGGTTATGAAATCTTCTGTAAGCCTAAAGTAAATAGAAAAGCCATTATCAATTCAATCCTGACTCCTTTAGAGCTTGATGAGTTAACTGGTGCCATGATTGAACTCATGCAAAAAGAGAGAAAGAAATATACGGTTATCAAAAGAGACCGCCTTTCAATTAAAGAAAAACTAGAATTCTTAAAATCATATTTAAAAGTTGGAAACAAGACTGACTTTGAAACTCTTCTAGATCATGACGGAGAGAGATCAATAGATAATATTGTGATCACTTTTATTTCTCTTCTTGAACTTGCAAGACTTCATAGAGTTGAGATCTCTCAAAACGAAGCCATGTCTAATATCTTCGTCAATGTAACAAAAGACTTAGAAGACTTTAATCCAGAGCAGGCAAATGGATTTGAAGATGAGGACGAAGAAGAAGGGCTTCAAGTTGGTGAAGAGATCAATGCTGAATCTTTAAAAGAAATGGCAGCAGCAGCTTTTGAAAAATCAGAAACTCAGTTACCAGATCTACCTCAAGTAGAATTAGAAAAAAACGACAACACAGACAATGACAATATAATCCTTCAGTAGGACGAGACACTTATGGAAGACACACTAAACGTTGAAGAATTTGAAATGATCGAACCACTTTTCCCTGAAGGGCTTGATGCTCTTTATCCTGGGGATGAGGTTCCAATGGAATTGGCTCAAGAAGAGTCTGATGAAATTGAAACTGAAGCTGAGCTTGATGAGAAGAACTTCGCTCTTGATTTAGACTTTTTTGATCCTGACTTACAAGAAGATAAACTATGGCAGGCCAGAACAGGGCTTAATGAAGAATCTCTTAAAGGCGCCATTGAAACAATCGTCTTTATGGGTGATAAGCCAGTTTCTCTTGAAAGAATTAGAAAACTAATTGATGAAGATCTTCCTCTTAGAGTTGTTCACGAAGCACTTGAAAATTTAATGGAGAGTTATGAAATTCCTGGTCATGGGATTCGTCTTGTTGAAGTAGCTGAAGGGTATCAGTACAGAACTAAAGCGACTTACTCAAAGTATGTTCAAGACCTTTTTAAAGTTAACTCTCTTGTTCTAACTCCAACGGCTCTAGAGGTTCTAGCGATTATCGCTTACAAGCAACCTTGTTCGAAGATTGAAGTTGATAAAATTAGAGGTGTTGATAGTGGTCATATTGTTCGTGGGTTAATGGATAAAAGACTTGTTAAGGTTGCAGGTCGATCTGATGAGATGGGAAGACCTGTTCTTTATGGAACAACTCCTGAATTCTTAGAAGTATTTAACTTAGCAGATCTCTCACAACTTCCTCCTGAACATGAAGTTGAAGAGATGAGTAAAGTGAAGACATCTAAGATGTCTGATATTAAGAACATCGTTCAAGAGGGTGATAAAGAAAGATTTAAGTTCGAAGAAATGGAAGAGCTTGAAGAGTTAAGTGAGTCTATTAAAATGATCGCTTCAGATACTGATTTTATTAAGTCTTTGAACGCTCAAGATAAGAAGAAAAATAAAGCTGAAGATGGTGAAGAGGCGAGAAGCGCTTTTGACCTTCTAGAAGAATACGTAAATAACCAAATGATCATCGTAGAGAACAAAGCCTCTATCGAATCAGAACTAATGACTGCTGTAACTGATCCTCAAGTTATTAGAGATCTAACGGCCGGTCCATTTAATGTGCCTGAAGAAGATGATGAACTTCTTGATGAAGAATTTGAGATGATCGACCTTGATACTGGGGAGCCAATCCGAGATGAAGAAGTCTTAGGCATGGATCTTTTAAAAGGGGATGATGAAGATGAAGAAGCTGAGTTATCAGCAGCTTTAGATGAGGCCTTTGAGCGTCTAACAGGTGAAAAGCTTGAAGAGGTAGACGAAGTTCTTAAAGAAGAGCTAGGTCTTGGTCAGCAAAAGATTGAAGATAAAGAGGATGAGTTAGAGGCTAAAACCCATGATATTATTGATAAAGCCGACGAGCTCGATATCGACCTTTCCTTTCTTGGAGAGGATCTATCTGATCTAGAGACAAAGGAAGAAGACCTAAATTGACATAACGCGTGGGGCGGCATAGATTCGCCCCCAAGTTATATCTTTTTATAACTCTTGAACCGCCGTGAGGCAGATGAGGAGATCCAAATGAACAGAGCTGTTCGCTTACAAAAATTTATTGCAGATTGTGGAATTACTAGTCGAAGAAAGGCAGAGGCCTTAATTCTTCAAGGACGCGTAAAAGTTAACGATCGATTAATCACGGAAATGGGAACTAAGATTGACCCAGAGACCGATGCTATCTTTGTTGATGGTCAGGCCATTGATAACAAAGTTGAAAAGCTTTATATCGTTCTTCATAAGCCACGTGGTTTCATGACTACTCTTTCAGACCCCGAAGGAAGAAAGACAGTTATGGATCTCGTTAAAGAATTCAACGAGCGTATCTACCCAGTAGGAAGATTAGATTATCTGTCAGAGGGATTGCTGATCCTTACTAATGACGGAGAATTTGCCAACACTGTCATTCACCCAAGTACAAATATTGAAAAAACATACGAAGTAAAAGTCTTTGGATCTGTTACTCATGAGCATTTAAAAAAGATGAGAGATGGAGTTCAAACAACGGAAGGTTTTCTAAAACCCAAGTCTGTAAGAGTTATCAAGCAACTTCCAACTAAGACTTGGTTAGAGTTTAGAATCACTGATGGAAAGAACAGAGAAATTAGAAGAATCTGTGAAGGCTCTGGCCTTACTGTTGATAAGCTAAAAAGAATCGCCATTGGTGGTCTTCCTATTACTGGAATTGCCCCAGGTTCTTATATTATCTCTACTAAAAAAGAACTTCTTAAGCTTATTGGTATTGATGAAAATGGACAGGCCGTTCATAGCGCTAAAGAATACTTCTCTTTGAAGAAGACTGTGAATGTCGCTAGAAAGGGAGCTCAAAATGGAACTTCTGCGGATGATTCAACTTTTCATAAATTCAGAAAAGACTCTTATTATGATTCACTGAAGGCCATCAAAGAGACGAAGAAAGATGCCCGTAGAAAAATCTACGAAGAAGAAATAAAAGCTAAAGAAGATGCTCACCAGGCCCGTAAGCTTAAAAAAGCTAAAAGAGTAGCTAAAAAAGAAGCGGCCAAGAAGCACGGACACGTACAAATCATGTAGTTGTGTTATAATTGAGAGGTGATAAAAATACTGATCCTCTCAATTCTTTTTCTTTCTTCCTGCTCAAGTTTATTTGATTGGGATAAAGTTGTTATCCAAGGAATCAAGTCTGAAAAGACTGCTGAGTCTAAAAAACCTAAAAAAGTAATCGATCCAAGAAGTAAATTTATAGGAAGGTATAAGTTCGTTGGTGCCAATATTGAGCGAGCAACTTCAAGTCATGTTCCCATAAAGTCCTGCCCAAAAGACTCTCTCTTTGTTGATAAGAATGATTTTGAAGGTCTGTCTCTGACTTTTAGAGAATTGAGCTCAGAGTACTTTTACGACAATATCTACTTCATAGGCTCAAGGCCCCCGCTTAATTGGATTGCAGAGGAAGACTTAGAATCGAATTACTCTGGAAACGCGATTAAACAATCTAGGAAGAGGATTCAATATAAAGGTAAGACTAAGGTCTATATTGAGTATCTTACGACTGTAGAGAGGGTGGATGACCTTCTGTTCTATTCTTCAAAAGTGACTGTTTATAAGCCGAGTAAGATCTTTTCTGATGAGCTTATCCCAGATTATTTAGGAGAGTTGCATTGCGCTTATGGATTTGATTCTCTGACAGATGAGCAAAAAAAAGCCCAAGTCAGAGACATGGGCTATTAAGATATAAAAAAATTCTCTTCAATTAATTATCGTAAGTAACAATCTTACTGAGAGTCATATGCTCACTGAGAACATCAACAGCAAATTCTAAGGCCTGATCAGCATAAGGAATATTGTCTTCGGCCATAAGGTTTTCAGTAAATTGGCTTTGCTTAATGAGGCTTGCGCACATTCTCATGAACTCAGCGCTTCCATCAAAGAATTCAGACTCTTCATCAGTTATTAGTAGATGAGTAAGCATGGCGTTAAGCGAGCGTATCAATCTTACCTGCGCTGGACTTAGCCCGTTGGTATCAATTTCGATATTAAGTTTTTTGCTAGTCATTTGAACGTTTGCCATAAAAATCATCCTTAAATTCTTTAATTAACTTCTTTCAACAATTACTTATCGGCGCTAGGACGCTTTATTTTAGCTATTTAAGCTGGAGTAAGAGAGGTTGGTAAATAGTGGACAAAGGTGACAGGATATTCTATTATCCTGATCCAGGCATAATGTGAAATCAACAGTTTGACGCGGGATGGAGCAGTCTGGTAGCTCGTCGGGCTCATAACCCGAAGGTCGTCAGTTCGAATCTGGCTCCCGCAACCAAATTTTTTATAAAAAAACGGCTCCGCAAGGGGCCGTTTTTGTTGGTAGAGTGGTTAGTGAAATGACGGATAAAAAAACAATACTTTCAGGATCAACAGTTACAGGAAACCTCACTTTAGGAAACTATATTGGGGCGATTAATAATTGGACGAAACTTCAAGAAGAGTACAATTGCTTTTATATGGTAGCTGATCTTCATGCCTTAACCGTCACTCAAGACCCAAAAGAATTACGAGCCAGATCATTAAGCTTCTATGCTCAGTACCTAGCTCTTGGTCTTGATCCAGAAAAGAATGTCATCTTTATGCAGTCTCATGTGAGTGAGCATTCAGAGCTGGCTTGGATCCTCAATTGCTTTACGCCAATGGGGCATCTTAACCGCATGACTCAATTTAAAGATAAGTCTTCTAATACTAAGAACATCAATGCTGGTCTTTATTCTTATCCAGTCTTAATGGCCGCAGATATTCTTCTTTATAAAGCTGACGTTGTTCCCGTAGGGGAAGATCAAAAACAGCACTTAGAATTATGCCGAGATATCGTTGATATGTTTCATCATCGTTATGGGGAAACCTTTGTTGTGCCTGAACCGCATATTGGTTCAGTGGGTGCGAGAGTCATGGCCCTTCAAGATCCTACTAAGAAGATGAGTAAGTCTGATGATAACCCTAAGAACTATGTTTCCATCATTGATGACCCGAAGGTTATTCAAAAGAAACTTAAGGGTGCCGTTACTGATTCTGGTGAAGTCATTTCCTATGATGAAAACAAGCCAGGCATTGCGAATTTAATGACTATCTATTCCGTACTATCGGGAATGAGTTATGAGCAAATCGAAAAAGAATTTGAAGGGAAGATGTATGGCCATCTCAAGATTGGTTTGGCCGACCTTGTTTGCGATACACTGAAACCAGTTCATGAAAAATACTTTGACCTTATGAAGAATGAAGATTACTTGAACGATTTACTTAAGAAAGGCGCCCTTGCTGCCAAGGCCCGAGCTGGCGCTACTCTTAAGGAAGCTTACGATAAGATTGGACTAGTCCCTCGCGGATTTTGATTTTCTAATAAAAATACCGATAAATTATTAAATATGTATTAAAATCTTAATTAGATTAAGGGGATAATAATGTCTAAGAGTGATAAGATAGAGAATTTCAAATTAGATGATGTTGATCGAAAGATCCTGAACTACCTTATTGAGGACTCAAGGATCTCCTTTCAAGAGATCGCTAGAGACCTGATCATCTCTGGAGGAACCGTTCACGTTCGAGTTAATAAGATGAAAGAGGCTGGGATTATCACGGGCTCTAAGGTGACTGTGGATCATTCAAAGCTAGGGCTTGAGGTCTTTGCTTTTGTTGGTATTAACCTAAGAAGTGCAGGTGATTATAAGAGCGTTTTAGATAAGCTCGAAGTTCTACCAGAGATAATTGAGGTCCACTATACGACCGGAAACTATAGTATGTTTGTAAAAATCCTTGCAAAAAATACTAAGGAGCTTCATCTTTTCCTTATAGAAAAACTTCAGGCAATCCCTGAAATTCAATCAACAGAAACTTTGATCTCTCTTGATAATCCCATCATGAGAGATTGTGAGATTCCTAAGATATAGTAGGTTTACGTGGGTAAGGTAAAATTAAAGAAAGTCGTTGATGTCTCTCCTTTTCGAAAAGTTGCAATGGGGACATGGAAGACGGCGAAAGATCCTTCTGTCTATGGGCTCGTTGAAATTGATATGCAAAAGACCCTGGAGCTCTTACCAGCTTACTCAGAAAAACATGGCGTAAAGATTACTCCAGCTCATTTAGTCGGGAAGGCCATCTCTTATTGTATGACCAGAAGACCTGAGATCAACGCCATGATTAGGGGGAGTCGAATCTACCTTCGCGAAAACGTGGCTTTGTTTTATCAAGTTAATATTCCAGGGGACGGTGAAGATAAGGTTAAGAAAGCAACTCTAAGTGGAGCAGTTCTGCATGAAGCTGAGAACCTTGAAACCTCAGGGATAGCGAAAGCCCTAAAAGAAAAAGCTTCAAAGATACGAACAGGAAAAGATGAGGAGATGAAGAAGAATATGGATGTCTTCAAGATCCTTCCATGGTGGTTTGTTAGATACTATTTAGATATCGCTTCATTCTTAATGTATGGGCTTAATTTAAACCTTAGTTTCTTAGGAATCCCTAAAGATCCTTTTGGTTCTGTGATGATAACGAATATTGGTTCACTAGGAATTGATATTGCTTGGGCGCCTCTTTGCCCTTATACGCGAGTTCCTCTTCTTCTTACTGTTGGCGCCGCTACTGAAAAGCCAGTGGCCATAGATGGAAAGGTTGAAGTGAGACCTATCCTTCCTATTGCTGTGACCTTTGATCACCGTCTCATCGATGGGGTGCACGCTGCTAATATGGCCAAGGACTTTAAGAAATGTTTTGCAGAACCAGAAAAATACCTCCTGAATGACTAGGTGCATGGGTCTTTTTTACAAAAAATAATTGATTAAAATCAATCACTAGACGCGCCACGCATCGAAAGTTTTAGAATCCTTGTTGATCTGTCACAATAATGGGTAAGTTTACACTCAAGTATAGAAAACTATAAGGATTTGCTTATGAAAGCCGTCATTATTTTGCTTATTACTTTAATCTCTACCTCCGTCTTTAGTGGGGAAAATCCGTATCTTCTTTTTAGAGATATCGATAAAGATCTTTCGACTCTAAACTTAGGCTCAAACAAAAACTTAAGCCAAGATCAAATCCTAGATAATACTTACGAAGCTTACCAAAAGATCAAAGCACTTCAGGATCGCCTTAGAGTTTTTTCGAATGAGTTAAATACCGATATTATTGACCGCGTGAATAGAGATGTTGCCATCATCGGGCAAGACTTAACGATTATGCATAAGTCGGTAAAATACTTTCTTCATTTAAATAGCCGCTTATTGGCCTTATCAGCACCTATTACTCCAAATGAAATTGATGACCTTGATGAGGCTCTCATAACAACAGATGAAATCGAAAGTAGACGAAATATTTTATGGTTCGCCATTCAACTAAGTGTTTTAGATGATTACCTTCTCGGTTACAGAAACTGGATGAAGAATCAAAAGTTTAGAAGGATTGTTAATGCCGAGGACAGCTCTTATAAGATTAAAAGAAAAGAGCTTAAAGAGTATATTCAATCAATCCTAAGTAAGAAGCATCAAAAGATGTTGAATAGAGCATCAAAGGGGTTTGATAATTTTCCTACTTGGAGAAACCGTCACAGAACAAGAAACTCTCTCTTTGCTAAGATTGAAATGGAGATAACAAAGATAAATTCTAAGAGCTTTGTTTCTTCTAAGGATCCTGCAAAGAGTTTAAGGAAAGAGCTTCGTAAGGCCTATAGAAAAGATGGATTTAAGAATTTTCTTACCTTTAGCCTTCATCATATCTCTGGGTTTGTAGGGAATATCGCTGGGGCCATTAAGTGGAGAAAGGGCTGGCTTTATAAAAGGAAAGAAGTGAATAACGAGATTTATGCTCACCTAGAGCCTCTTGATATGATCACTGAAAAAACTCCTTTTATCTTAACCGACACATTGATCCCTGGTCACTTTGGGCATAATGCTATTTGGCTTGGAACTAAAGAGCAGCTTATCGCTTACGGTTTATGGAATCATCCTAAAATTAAACCTGTCCAACATATGATTGAAAAAGGTTATTCAATCATTGAATCAGATAGAACTGATACTCACTTAAGAAAGCTTGAAGACTTTATGAAAGTTGATGAGTTTGCCATCATGAGAAATAAGAATATCTTCTCAAAAAACAAAGAAGAAGTAGATAAGGTTTATGACGTTGCTTTAAGACAACTAGGAAAGACTTATGACTTTAACTTTGATGTTGAGACGACTGATAAGTTAGTTTGCTCTGAACTTCTTTATCAATCATTTGGACATGTTGCATGGCCTACTGAGAAGTACATTGGAAGAACAACTATCTCTCCAGATAATGTAAGTGAACTTCTTCTTTATGGTAAGGCCCCTAATGAACTTGTTTACTATATTGCAGCTTACAAGAAGGGTGATCTTCTTAGAAAAGACTTAAAGAATATGGGCACAGATATGGGTTATAGGCTTAACGCTGAAAGATCGACACCAGAGCTTCCATACTTTGAAAAACCCTCTAAGAAATGCCGTAAGCTTCTTAAGGATGATAAGTTTTGGAGAAGCTGCCAAAAGGTATGGACTCATAATGTCTACGTTGCTCCAGTTCCTAGAGACTTCCCTGATTTAGGTGAAATAAAGCTCTAACTTCGCATATGGCCCAGAACTATTAACTCTCTGGGTCTTGGTCTTTATTATCAAAAGCTTAGGGTAGAGCTCATAGAATTCTCACAAAGCTAATATATTTCTAACCTCAACTAATTGAATTTACACTGTACTAACCTTAAAGTTTGACATATCAAACTCTTGGTAGGATGTTCAATCCAAATCAGGGGGAGTTATGAACACAACAAAAGCTATTGTTTTAGCATCATTATTATCGAGTAATATTTTTGCCGCTAATATTCCAGTTATTGGATTAGACAAAAATGGGAATGCCGTAGAAGAAGCCGTGAGTGATTTAGAGTTTAGCGGTTTTATGAAAAAAGCAGCAACGGCTTCAAGAGAGATGATCCAAGAAGATCCAGGGTTAAGAACGACGGAACAGGCGGGATTAAAGCTCCAGCAGGTTGATATTGGGATGGGGTTCAAAGCAGAGGTAGGTCTTGGAGATACTATAAAGGCCAGTGTTGAACCAACCATTACATTTCATTTTAAGAGAGGTAACTAATGAAAGAATTAGTTTTAATAATGACTCTATTTATAAGTCTAAGTGCTCATGCAAGCCTTCCTTCCCATTGGTATGACTTAGAGGGAACTCAAAAATCTCTTGGGGATGAAGTTGAACTTCAGGAAACTATTGACGCCATTACAAGCGCCCAAACTGAAGTTCTAGAGAATGAAGAAGCAAGCAATAAGTTAAATGCTTTTAAGTTCTCTGGAATTAAAACGGTTCTTGCATTAGGCCTATCGGGAAAGATTGGGCTTAAGTCATGGGGAGGAGCTAAGGCAGTTGAACTTAACTGGGCGAGAAAGACGAACTCTAAGATTGATCTTCAAGAGAATAATAATCTAGTCACTTTAAAAGGTGATCTTACAGACAATGATTGGCATCAAGTACTAACAAAAGTTTCAAAGAACTTTGAAGCGGAAGGGCTTATAGAAGGTTCAGAGGGATTTACTAAGCACTTAGAAAAAGAAACGGCAGTTTTTAGAGAATTAATTAAGGGCGCTAATGAGGTCAATCATAAGAAATTTAAGACCTCAAAATTAAGATTAGATCTTAACTTCGGCTTTAGTCATTCTGTGACTGGCTTTTTCATTAAAGCCGGTGGAGACCTTAGGCTTCGTTTTGAATGGGCTCCTGTCGCTGGTGCTTCGAAAGGGAACAAGGGCCTTCCATCAAAGGTTCAAAAGCAAATGAAAGAGCTTCTTGAAAAGATGGGACCCCTTCTAGTGGACGCTATGGATGAGGAGTATTCAACGAACAAATCAAATTTTCACGATAAGTATAAACTAAAAGAATTCAAGCTTGCCGTTTCAACTTCTATTGAGGGAGATCTTGGCTTCACTAAAGGATCTCAGGGGATAGCGGCTCATGTTTATTTTAAGCCCGTTTCTCATAAAGAAAATGCTGAGAAGCTTGATGGGGATATTAACTTTGTAGCTGAGTCTGAAGATAAAATTTGGCCCTTTAAGAAAAAGAAAGTGGTCAAGCTTTCAAAGAGAAAGATTAAAAAGGGCATAAAGAAGGCTATTCGTTTTGGGCATTACTTTGGAGAAAAGATTAAGGACAAAAGAGGATCTAGTTGGGGAGTTAAGGTTCTTAAGACTAGTTATACTTTTTCTCTGAAAGGAAAAACGGGCGTTGTAACTATAAAGGGCGCTCCTACAGTAGAGATTGCCTATGTTAATACGGAGTTCAATAAAGCGCTAAAAGGTATTGATAAAGGACTTTTTAATCAAGACTGGGGATTAACAACTTTTCGAGTAAGAACGAGGTTTAAGGGTGGAGTAGAGATTCCATGGTTAGCTAAGTTTGAACTTAAGCCTTTTATAGAAACCATCTATAAAAAATAAGTGATCACTGGGCATTTTTATTTATGATAAGGGTGCCCATCATTGATTGTCGTAGCTCTGTAGATTTGTTCAACAAATAATAAGCGGGCAATCTTATGTGGGTAGGTGAGTTGCCCTAGAGAAATGCACTCATTGGCCTTCTCTTGAATGGCCTGTCCATGTCCGGAAGCACCACCAATAACAAAGAAAACATTTGAATGACTTTCTAAGTTTGAGTAAAGCCACTTAGAAAAACCTGGAGAGTCGAACTGTTTGCCTTTTTCAGCTAAGAGAACAATATGACCTTTACCAATTGAGTCAATCTTCTTGATAACTTCAAGAGCCTCTTCTTCAAGCCTCTCTTCAATGGATTTAACTTCATGAATTTGTAAGGAGGGGTTCTTTACTCTTTTTAAGTAGTCAGACTCAAGGACATCTAGATTCTTATCCTTGAGCTTTCCAACTACTATGAGATGAATTGACTTCATTTAGAAAAAAGAACGTCCACCGGACTCGTCTTCAGAATCAGTAGGTTCTTCAAAATAATACTCATTTGGAATCTTTACATGAGGAGCATCTGCCCAAAGCTCATCTAGATTATAATTGGTACGGGTATTATCTAAAAAGATATGAACAATAATGTCTCCAAGGTCTAAAAGGATCCATTCAGCGTCGCTAAAACCTTCTTTAGAAAGAATATTTACATTATATTGCTTTAACTGAGTACAGATTGTATCGGCCATTGATTTAGCTTGGGTCATATTGCTTGCTGAGCCCATGATAAAGTAATCAGCAAGAGATCCGCGCTTTCTCGTATCTAGGACTTTAAGGTTAAGACCTTTAAAGTTTCCCATGATCCAAGCAGAGGCCATCGCTAAGTTTTGAGGAAACTCGAAAGACTCGTCTTTCATGATCTTTTCAACTTCCGCATTTACATATTCAACACTCATATTAATTCCTATTTTAAACTTTTTAACATTAGTACTTTTAGCTCTTCTACATTTCTACTCGTGACGGCTGAAAGAGGAAGAACCTTTTTATCTAACTGATCTTCAAAGAACTTTACGTACTTATCAATCTCTTCTTCAGTCATAGCATCAATCTTAGTTAAGCAAACAATCTCTCTTTTATTTAATAGGTCTTGGTTAAATTTTCCAAGTTCATTTCTGATAGTTACGTATTGCTCAAAGGCTTCGAATTCTTCTAAGCACCAAGAAACATCCACTAAGTGAACAAAGGCACTTGTTCTTTCAATATGCTTAAGAAACTTGTGACCAAGTCCTTTTCCGTCAGCAGCATCCTCAATTAAACCTGGGATGTCGGCAACGACAAAGGAGCTTTCCTCACCCATTGATACAACACCTAGGTTTGGCTCTAGAGTTGTAAAAGGGTAGTCAGCGATCTTTGGCTTAGCCGCGGAGATAACAGATATAAGAGTCGATTTACCAGCATTTGGTAAACCTACTAAAGCGATATCAGCAATAAGCTTAAGTTCAAGCTCGAGCTCAAAATAAACACCTGGTTCACCATCTTGGGCATACCTTGGGGCCTGGTTCGTAGAGGACTTGAAGTTCATATTTCCAAGTCCGCCTCTTCCACCTTCAGCGAGAAGAATCTTCTCCTCGTGCATAGTTAAGTCGGCAACAATTTGACCTGTTTCAATATTTCTTATGATTGTTCCTACGGGAACTTTAAGGATGATATCGTCGCCATTCTTCCCATTTCTTTGAGAGCCGGCTCCGTTTTCTCCTGATTGTGATTTATAGTTCTTCTTACCTCTGAAATTAACTAAGGTATTTACACCATTATCCGCCTCAACGAAGACACTTCCACCATCACCGCCATCGCCGCCATCTGGGCCGCCAAATTCAATGAATTTTTCACGGCGAAAGCTTACGGAGCCTGGGCCGCCGTTTCCGCTTTGTACTGTGATTTTTACTTCGTCTATGAAACGCATATTATTCTCTTATTTTGTTCTTATTTAGCTTTGTGCTTCTTGGGGCCTGTTCACTGGCCCTCCCATCCTGGTCGGTCCTGCGTTGTTCGGCATTAACTAGCGTCCTGCTAGTTAACGCCTCCAAAAAAAAAAGGGGACTCTCTTTCGAGATTCCCCCTTCCATGGTCTTTATATATTTTTTTAAATTACGCAGGTACTACAGTTACGATTTGTTTTTTCTTACTGTAATAACCAAATTTCACTTTTCCGTCTGTCATTGCGAAAAGAGTAAAATCCTTTCCTGTTCCAACACCTGGACCAGCGTGAATCTTTGAACCAGCCTGACGAACAATGATGTTCCCAGTGATTACAACTTCACCTGCATATTTCTTAACACCGTACATATTTGGGTTCGAGTCTCTTCCGTTACTTGTTGAACCACCAGCTTTCTTATGTGCCATCGTGCACTCCTTCTATTTAATCTAAATTATTTTAAAAATTTCTCAGCGTTCTTGCTTTTTGGATCGATCTTGTCGCTGTTACCAGCTCCATTGATTTCCGTAATAAGAAGGGCTGAATAATGTTGACGGTGTCCGTTCTTTCTTTTGTACATACCGGGCTTTCTTACAAAGATAAGCTCTTTTCTAGAACGATCATGTCTAATTACTTTAGCAGTAACTTTAGCACCATCTACAGTAGGTAGACCTACAACAGGCTTATCTCCACCAATGAATAGAACTTTGTCTAACTCAACAGTAGAACCTGCTTCGTTATCTAATTTCTGAACATCAATTAAGTCGCCAGCTTTAACTTTGTATTGGTGACCACCAATTTCAACAACTGCGTACATATTTCTTCTCCTCGACAAATCCCAGGGGCGCGTTCACGCTTTTGAAATCCCCGGACCTAGTCCTTATTGTGACCTTAAGGTAGGGAAAATAAGTCATTTTAGGGCCCTATGTCAAGGAATAGACTGGACTTAGATTGCTTTGCTGCTTAGCGCATTCTGAGATCGGCAAGAATTGCCTCCATCCGTGAGCAAAATCAAGGGTAATGGCCGAAATGCCGATAAACAAAGGGTATGAAAGAGAACAACTGGACCTATTTTCAATATCAAAAAGAGCAAGGACTCCCTGTCTTTGTGAGGGCCGAGCTCTCAGGTTTTGACGCAAGCCTAAGCCCCTTTCTAAAACAGATGGGCTTTAGTGAAATGGAGAATCAAGAGTCATTAGCTCTCGAATCAACTCTAGATACTCGCTTTGAGGGCAATCTCTTAACCTTAAAGATAGCTGGACCATCAGTTTCAAGACAGATCAATCAAGTGGCTGAAGGGGACCGTTATGGTTCTGAGTGCATTACTCCTAAGGAAGGCTACAAAGTATATCGGTTTAAATCTAAAGCTCTTTTAGTTTACTCTTTTGGCGTTAGCCAGTGGGAGATGGGCTGCTTAAGTGACTTTGGAGACGAGGCAGCTTTTAGTGATTACCGCTGTATCATGAACCGCTATTTAAGTTGGGCCCTCGTTGCAGAAGGTATTGTCGGTTTCTGGGGAGTTCCTGTTGAAGAAGGAATGGTTGTTTTAAGAAGAAAGGAATCTCAAAGCGAAGCAGTTTTTATTGATGTGAGAGAGAATAGAATCTTCTCAATCGATGGAGTGACTCCGCTTAAATCCAATTTTACAATTTTAAGACTTGATAGTGTCCTTAAAGATAAGAATGTTCCTATGAATAAAGAAGAGCTGATCTCTTTTCTTAGTGTGAATTCTACATTTTTTGACTATCAAGGACTCAATGTCCCTATTAGACAGGCGATTCAGAGCTTGGCTAAAGTCGTCAGTGGAATTGTTCATCCGCGAGAGAGTTTCAAACCGCGTACTGACTTGTCTTTATAAGAAACCTTGATAACCTTCTTTAATGAATAATTACGTCGTAGATTTTGATCCCGTCATTTTTGGTATTGGTCCTCTTGAAGTTCGTTGGTACGGGCTTATGTATGTCATTGGTTTTGTCCTGGCAGGTCAGCTTTGTAAGGTTCTTATAAATAAGAACTTCTTTAAAGTGACTCCCGATAAGATTGACTCTCTTATTATGACGATGATTCTTTGCATGTTCTTAGGTGCAAGGTTTGCTTATGTTTTTATTTATAATTGGGATTATTACGGAAATCATTTAGATGAGCTTCTTTCTGTTTGGAAAGGAGGATTGAGTTATCATGGGGCTCTTGCAGGACTGCTTGTGGGTGGGCTTATCTTTTCTAAAAGAAACGGAATCAGTTGGGGTCAGACCATGGACGTGGTTGCTCTTTCTGGTGCTCAAGGAGTTTTCTTTGGAAGGATCGGTAACTTTCTTAACGGTGAGCTTTATGGACGGACAACTGAATCTGCCTTTGGGATGATCTTTCCTGGCGGTGGTCCTTATCCTCGTCACGCTTCTCAATTATATGAAGGAATACTCGAGGGCCTAGTGCTTTGGTTAATTCTTTGGTTCATGTTTAAAAGAGTGAGGCATTACGGAGTTATCGCAGCTACCTACGTTATAGGTTATGGCTTCTTTAGATTTGTTGTTGAGTACGCAAGGGAAGCTGATAAACAATTAGGTTATTACTTTGGTGGAACATTAACGATGGGACAAATTCTTTGTTCTATTATGATGATCTCTGGAGTGATTGCTTTGGTGTTCATTAAAAAGAAAGCGGAAGTTATTGATTGGAGCCCCTCTTCAACGAATCTTGAAGACTCGAAGCAGAGTTAAACTGATCTACTAATTTCTTATAATTATTCATTCCTGACGGAGGCTTATTTAAGGCCTCCGAGAAATAGATGGGAAAGCATGTAATGGTGCAGGTCCCAGAATAGACATAATCAATTCCCTTTTTATTTTCCCATTTATAAAGAGCGTTGTTTTCGATCCTAAAGTACTTATCCTGTTTTCCAATTCTATTGATAATACTTTGATGAAAGATATCGTGAAGAAAGTAGGTCGGTAGGCGAGCGTAATAATCCACTACTTTGTTTTCAAATAACTGAACAAAGACGGGAAACTTATATCTAATCTGCGCGACGTAGTACTTGAGGATAATAGTCTTATTACTCTTCTTCCAAACCTCACCTTTGCCATAAGTCTTCTCAAAGGCAGCACGTGGCGTTCCAGGTTTAAAGACCTTCAATGAATCGAGTGAGAAGTTATAATTAGCAGGGGTCACCTCTGCTAATAAAAGGGAGGGGATTGATAAGAATAAAAATAAAAGAATCTTTCGCATCCTGTAACTAGTCCCTTGCTGCTATAATAATCAGCAGTTATTAAATTTTATCAGAAATTCGTATCAGTTTGTGATTCGTATTAAAGGGGAAAGAAATGTCTTCCGCATCTTCAAAGAAGGACGCCACGAGAATTGGCATCGCCATGGTTCTCGGTCTTATTATAGGTATGATCCTGTACAATACAGGGCAAGGTGACCTTGTATCCTATGTAAAACCAATTGGTACCGTCTTTATTCGCTTATTGAAGATGATGATTGTTCCCCTCGTCTTATCATCCATTTATATGTCTATGGTTAACCTTGGAACCCCTGAGCAATTAGGATCCATGGGAAGAAAAGCCATGGGTTACTACTTTGTGACAACGGCCATTGCGGTTATGTTTGGTCTTATCTTTGTTAACTTGATCAACCCTGGAGTAGGTGCTGATCTTGGAACTCAAGGTCTTGAAGGTCTTTCAACTTCTATGTCAGAAAGAGTTCAAAGTAATGAAGGTCTCTGGAAAACAGTTATCGGTGTTATTGTTGATGCTATTCCTACAAACCCTTTTGGGGCCATGGCGAATTCAACAATCCTACAAGTGATCGTCTTTTCGATCATGCTTGGTTGGGCAACTCTTTATCATATGAAAGAAAGTGAGCCTATTACTAAGTTCATGGGTGCCTTAGAGCATTTATCATTAGTCATGGTTAATGGGATTATGAAGCTTGCTCCCATTGGTATCTTTGTACTTATGTTAGATGTTATGGCCAAGTCCGGTTATGGAGCTTTGGTCTCTTTATCTAAATACATCTTAACAGTTCTAGTGGGACTTCTTTGTCATGCTTGTTTCTTAATGTTTATCGCTAGCTGGCGCTTAAAGAAATCACCTATGTTTATCATAAGGGGAATCTTTCCTGCTCTTATGACTGCTTTTTCTACTTCTTCTTCCGCTGCGACACTGCCAGTTACAATGAAGTCAGTCGAAGAGAACTTAGGTGTTCATAATGAAACGGCTAAGTTTGTTCTTCCTCTTGGGGCCACAGTGAACATGGATGGAACAGCACTTTACGAATCAGTTGCGGCCATCTTTATTGCTCAGGCCTATGGTATTGATCTAAGTATCGGTCAGCAGATGATCATCTTTATGACGGCTTCACTAGCTGCCATTGGTGCTGCAGCTATTCCGGGGGCAGGGCTTATTACAATGTCCATTGTTCTTGGCGCAGTAGGGCTACCTCTTGAAGGTATCGGTCTAATCCTAGCTGTTGATAGATTACTCGATATGTTTAGAACAACTGTTAACGTCTTTGGCGATGCAGTTGGAACAATTGTGGTGGATAGTTACCTAGACCGCGAAGGCTAGGGCTTGTGGGCCTCTACCAAATAAAGTTGTCAGATTTTAAGGACTTAGAGCTTTCTAAGTGGGTAGAACTTGGCTAAAATGCCTATTGTTTGACCGGTATTTACAGAGGTGGGACAATAGTAGATCTGGAAAAAGGACCTTCTAGAACCAAAATAAGGACTTATATGCTTAATCGTAATTTCAAATCTTTTGCCCTTCTTATGATTGTTCCGGCCCTATTGGTGGGTTGTGCTAGTCAAAAGAAAGAAGTTCAAGATCCTGAAACCTATGAAAAGAATATTTCAAAGAACATGCAAAACGCCCTTGATGCTCAAAGGCAAGCTCTTGTTCAAAAGAATGATTCTCAGATTATAGGTTCTGCAGAGATTACTTCTCCAGATAAACATAAAACTAAAACCTACTTTCTTTACGGGGCAGAACATTTAAATTTAGAGAATTATTATTTTGATATACCTGTTGTTTATAATAAGAGTGTTAAGAAGTGGATAAAATACTTTTCAAATAGAGGCCGGGGGTTTTTTGAAAGATACTCAGGTAGAGCGGGAAGATACGCTCCTCTTTTAGGAAAGATCTTAGAAGATCACGGTCTCCCTAGAGACCTTATCTTCTTAGCCATGGCCGAAAGTGGTTTTCAAAACAAGGCTAAGAGTTGGGCCCGTGCCGTTGGTCCTTGGCAGTTCATGCCTTATACGGGGAAGCGCTTCAAGTTAAAGATTGATTGGTATGTTGATGAAAGAAGAGATCCTATTAAAGCCACTATAGCGGCTTCAAAGTACCTAACTAAACTCTTTAAAGATTTTGGTTCATGGGAATTGGCCGCCGCTGGTTATAATGCTGGTGAAGGTAAGATGGGCCGTGCCATACGCCGTTACAAGACTGAGAACTTTTGGAAGATTGCCAAAGGAAGATATCTAAAGCCTGAAACAAAAAACTATGTTCCTAAGATTATGGCCCTGGCTATTATCGGAAAGAATCTAAACTCTTTTGGTTTTGGAGATATCGTCTTTAGTGAGCCTTTAGACTTTGAAGAAATTGAATTACCAGGAAATACAGACTTAATGAAAGTGGCTAAGGCCATCGACGTAGAGTTTGAAGAGATCCAGAGATTAAACCCAGAGATCTTAAGATGGTTTACTCCACCAAATGTTGAAAGCTATCGTTTAAGAATTCCTGTTGGCTATCAAGTGGCTTGGAGCAGGTGTTGTGAGTCTCAAGACATTGTTAAGTCTTTTGCTGCAACTGAATATAGGACTTATAAAGTAAAAGGAAGAAACGCACGCCTCTCTCATGTGGCTAGAAAGTATAAGATTAAAAAGCCTTATGTTCTTGAAGCGTTGAACCCTGGTCTAAAGAGCAACTCCAGGCTTAAAGCAGGTCAGGTTATTGTTCTTCCTTTTAGAGACGCTCAAAACTTAAAAGCAAATATGTATGCTGATCTTTATGAAAGACCTAGAAAGAGCGTGAGAAGACATAGGGCCTATAGAAAAAGAATCAATATCGCTAAAAGAAGAGGGAAGAGGATCCCTAACCCTCAGGTTTACTATACGGTTAAAAAAGGTGATTCCCTTTGGACTGTGGCCAGAAAGAATGGGCTACAGTTGAATGACCTTATCGCTTCAAACCTAAAGTTGTTAAAGCGCCGAATGATTAGACCAGGTGATCGCTTAGCTGTGCGTTAATTAAATAATCAACTAACTATATAAAAAGACGAAGCCTGCTTCGTCTTTTTTTTTGCCTAAACCCAGATCCCACCAATAAAGAGAAAATAAAAGCTAAGAATTCTTGATAGGCCTTGTCCTTGTTTGTAGTATTGAGTCACACAATGAAATAGGGGCAAAGCCATGAGCTTTAGTGACATCCGCGCACTTAAAAAAGAAGAATCAATCGAAACTGTATCCAGATTTGTAAGGCACCTAGTCGTAGGGGAAGACCTCTACTCAGTGGCTTTGTATAAATCCCTGGTTGAAAAGTTTGGAAATGAAGAGGTTCAACTTCTTTGCCACCCACAGCTAACACCTTTAGAAATCCTCCCAAAGGGACCTACCTCTTTAAGAGGGCAAGTAAATATTGAATCCTTTAAGAAGCTTTTTCCTAATATTGAAATTAAAGAAATTGAAGGGGAAGCGGAATACTTTAAAGAACAAGAATTTAGAAAGTTTAGCGGAAGAGGAAAGCCTGAAGCCCTGCTATGGGGAGAAGCTTACTTTAAAGAACCACGAGCTGAGATAGACTTAAGCCAGATCTATCCTTTTATAAATGACCTTGAATTCTTTAAGAACCTTAACGAAAAGAAATGGACGAATACCTTAATTGGTTTAACGCAAATTGAGAGCACGGACCTTATAGAGAACTCTAGCTGGTCGCTGAAGACTTCTAATGGTGAAGAGCTTAACTGTGAGAAGCTTTATTGGGGAGCTGGTCCTCAGAGCTTTCTTAATCACTATGAAGATAAGAATAAGCTTGGTGATAAGTTCATCGAGTTCTGTGAATCAACGATAACACCGGCCAGTCTTTATATTAAATTTATCTTTGAAGAGAACATTGCTGATAAAACAGAAACTATCTTTGTTCCTTTAAGTTATACCCACGAATGGGGACACTTTATTGGTGAGTTTGGTGAAGTAGAAGGCAAGCAATCGATTGAATTTGTGCTTCATATTGATATAAATCAGCAAAATGAAGAGGATATTTCTAGGAAAATTCGCCTTTTAAAGCGTCATATTGAAAAAATATTTAAAAAATCGAAAAAAGTTTCATGTGAAGAATTCATCACTTTAGACAAGAATAGTCCCTGTCCAAAAATTGACGACAGTCTTTATCAGGAATCGAAAACGAGCGTTAAGAATCTTCATTTAGTGAGTGTTAATGGGCCATTCGAGAATACTGCCCCTATGGAGATAACATGCGAAGATTCCGAATGCGCTCCGACTCATTTGATGCGAGCGCTTGCAAGGCAGAAGGAAATCGAAGGGCAACTTCAATAACAGAGGGAATTTTTTTACTCCAATGTGTTGACATTTATGGGCTAGGCTCTGAAAATTAGAATAATAATAAAAGTATAAAAAAAGTTTTAGAAATAACTAAACTTGGTTTTACAAATGTTGGATGTAATTCCAATCATACTTCAAGGAGAAGATTTAATGAAAAAATCATTATTAATCGCAACCGGACTAGTGCTTCTCTCTACTAGTGCCTTTGCAACAAAAACAAGAATGACTTCTTTAGGTCAGGATACAGCTCGTGGATCACATTATATTGATGATACTCGTAACGTATTCATGAACCCAGCTCACGCAGGTTCAACGACTAACTATGTAACTACTGAATGGGGAACTGCTGGTTCTACTGCTGAAGGTGGATTCTTTAAAGAAGCTGGATCATTTAATTATGGTGTTTACATGAACGACCAAAGTGATTCTCAAAACAACATCGCTGATGCTACTAGCAACGGTTATGCTGGAGTTGCTGGTTTTGGTAACGCTGGTGTAGTTGATCGTTCTGATAATCTAGATCTTTTCTTCGCAGGAGATATGGGATTTCAGTGGGGAGCTAGAATCGGTTATTCTGCTTCAAAAAACAAAGGAACTACTGTTAGTGCTCAAGAGCAAAAGCATGGTTCAATGAGTCTTGGAGCTGGTGCCGTATTTGGTGACATCGAAGGTTCTGTAAACTTTGTAATCAAAGACAAGTATGAAAATACTACAAATGCTTCAACTACAGAATCTGGAAAAGTAGAAGCCGATAACATGGACATCAACCTTGGATACAACTGGGGTAACTGGACATTTTATGGTATGTACGAAGCTAAGGGTGTAGATTTCACTTCTGGCGCTACTAAGTCAGAAACTAGCAGAAACACTATTATGGTTGGTGCTGGTCATACTCATGAAGTATCTTCTACAGCTAGAATTTACACAGATGTTACTTACAACATGGCTAAGTCGGAAGATAAGCTTGCTGGAGCAACTCTTGCTCAAGAACTTAAAACTAACAACCTTAAGGTTAACTTAGGATTTGAAGTTGATGCTAACTCTTGGCTAACTCTTAGAGGATCTGTTCGTCAGAACGTTCTTATCGATAGCACTAAAACAAAAGCTGCTACAGCTGCTGCTTTAGAGTCAGATGTTAACGGAAGTTCAACAGCCTACAACGCTGGTGCAACTCTTAACTTTGGTAAGCTAAAGGTTGACGGAAATATTGGTACAGGTACAGGTGCTGGTGCAGTTGGGGATCTTTCAACAGATGCTCTACTTACAGAAGTTGCTGTTCATTACTGGTTCTAATCTCTTAATTTAAAGATTAAATCATATTTAAGAAAAGGCCCCTCTTCGGAGGGGCTTTTTTTTTCCTAAAATTGATTAAGGATTTTCTTAAGGTCTTGGTTTTCTGGATCTAATTGACTAGCTTCTTTGATCTTAGAGATGGCCTTATCTCGGTAGCCTAGTGACATATAAAGTTTAGCTAGGTTCATCTTAATATTTGTATTGGTCTTATTTAATGACTCAGCTTTTTCAAAGAGTGTAAGAGCTTCAGACTTATTGTTTTGAAGAGCGGCTGATTCAGCTTTCAGATAGATGATGTTTATATTATCGGGGGATCTTTTAAGAATAAGATCAAAGTTTTGATCAGCTAGCTTGAAGTTCTTGGCCCTCATATTCCAAACGCCATAGGTGTCTAAAAAGCGCGGACGGTGACTCGAGCTAGAATAAGCCTTGCTTATCTCTGCTAGCATCAGGTTGCTAAAGATCTTCTTATCTCCTTCAGGAGTCAATGGATCTGAATAATAATCCTTAAAGCGATTGCTCAAGCGATAGAGAGAACCTTGTGGATCAATAAAGGGTTTTTGCGAGGTGAAAGCTCTCCAATAAGGTCGAAAATCCCGTTTTAGGTCCAATGAATCTCTAGCTTCAGTGACCAATGAATTCTGCTGAACTTGTTTTACTGAGATAAACAAAATAACCACGATCGCACTGACTTTTAATGGGATATTAAGGGCTTTTGGCATCTCAAAGTTCTTTAAACTGTCGCTAAAAAGATAATAACTTATAAAAAGGATGACCAAGGTGTCGATGTAAACAGGCTGTGAGAATAAGTAGAGAAAACAAAAGAAAATGTAGAGTCCCCAGAAGATTCTCTCATCACTTTTTTTATCCTTTAACTCTTTCAAGAGAAAGAGCACTGAAGATGCTCCTAAAAGAAATCCAATACTTCCGAGTTCCGTTAAAAGATTAAAAGGAAGAGAGTGAGCATTATCCACCCACTGAATATCCATAGTGAGACCAGCAGGAAAGTGGCTCCAGAAACCATCATAAAGGCCTTGAAAACCCCAACCCAAGATAGGTTTTTCCATAAAGGCTTCAATCGAGCCTTTCCAAATATCAAGGCGATGAAAGGCATTTGATCTATTTAAGAGACCGTTTAAGAAATTTGAGTCAATGAACAAGTGATAAAGGGCGCCCATTCCTAAAGAACCAAGACCCCAAATGAGAAGAGTCTTAAGAGCTGGTCTCTTTAGATAGAGAAAGTAAATGCTAAGGCAGAGGATTAAGCCTCCGAGGGCTGCTCTTGAACCAGAGCTTATGATTCCTACTGTGATCACTATTCCTATAAAGAAATTGAAGAACTTATAAGAGCTTAATTTGTTCTTTAAGAGAAAGAACAAAGAGGTCGTTAAAAGAAAGGCCGTGGCATTTTGGTTACCAGTAAAAAGGGTAGATCCTGATCTTGTATAAAAAAGAGTTTCTATCGAAGTTGCTAGTGCAATGATGCTGGCTAGGTAGACATAGGTTTTTTGAAGAATTTCTTTTGAGCCTTGAGTACCGTTGAGGAGTATTAGGCCGCAGAAAAGAGAAATATAAAAATAGAGACCAGTTCCTCTCCATAAAGCTCCCGTCCAAACTAGGTTTGCATCAGTCGCCCAAAAGCTTGAGGCAGCTGCCCAAAGGATTAGTCCTAAAAGAGAGAGAAGAAAGGGATTGGTTTTTATACTGGATTTAATCAATGCCATAAGGCCGATCACGATCCAAAGCTGGATAAAGATAATCTTCCCATAGATAAGAGTTGAGAAGTTGCTGCTATAAATAAGGGGGCTTATAAGAAAGCCGAGAGGCCAAAGATTTTTCATGGAGGAGGGGTATCATGGTCACAAAGCTTTCGGAACCATCGACTTATTGTGCTCGGCGCAAAAAATGTTTAAGTATTTAAAAATCCGCTCAGGTTTTTTATAAAAACATCAGAATCATTCAGGCAAGGAATGAACTTTAGGTCATAGTCGCTATTATCCGCTTCAAAATCTTCTTTAAGCTCCATTCCAAGTTCTTCAAGTGTTTCCAGGCAATCGGCTACAAAAGACGGGCTAAGGACAGCAAGGCTACGTACGCCTCGTTTTTTTAACTCATCAATGACTAAGTCAGTATAAGGCTTTATCCAAGGCCTCTTTCCAAGTCTTGATTGAAAAGAAGTCATGTATTTACTCTCTGGAAGACCAAGAGACTTTGCCACGAGCTCTGTTGTTTTGTAGCACTGGGCCCTGTAGCAATCATTGATAAGGGCTGAGTCTTTGCAATTCTTTGGTGACTCTAGATTACATTCAGCGCATTTTGCGGGTAGATGATGAACTGGGATTCCATGGTAGCTAAAAAGGATAAAGTCCTTTTCATCAATATTGATCTCGCTTTTGATCTTGTCTGCAAGGCTGCTGATAAAGAATTCTTTATCGTAAAAAGGCTTAATGATATTGATCTTTGATTCAATCTTTAACTTCTTAGAAGCTTTTTCCACTGCTTCAAGGGCCGTTGTAATACTGGACTTTGTGTCGTGGGGGTAAAGAGGAAGGACCTCGATTCTGTCATAGTCTTTAATTTTTTCAAGCTGAGATAAGATTGAGGGTTCGCCATACCTCATAGCATAAGAGACATCGTATTGATCTAAGGCCTTATTTAGTTTTTCTGAAATATTCTCTGTATGAAATAAGAGAGGGGATCCTTCTTTTAGCCAAACTCTTTTATACTTTTCAGCGCTAGCAAACTTTCTTTTTGGAACAATAAGCGCTCTAACGAGGAACTGCCTAAAGATATAGGGCAGATCAATGACATACTTATCTGTTAAGAACTCTGTTAAATAATCACCGACATCGTTAGGATCAGTAGATCTTGGAGTTCCTAAATTGATGAGCAAGAGTGCTTTTTTCATATGAGTTCCTGAGACATTTTTATTGAAAGTAATTTATTTTGTTCAATTATTCCAGAAAGACCAAGGTTGCCTAAGTAATTTCCAGTGAGAAAGACTGATTTTGGAAGGTTGGGCTCTTTATAGAGAAGCGCTTCTAGTTCTTTACCATAAAGAGGGAAGGCCTCTGGCCAGTGATGGATCATGGAGTCTACCGGAGATTCATTGGTTTTAAAGACTTTATCCCTATCTTCTAAGATCAATTCGAGCAGCTTATCTTTTGAAAGATCTGTCTTATTACTTAAGATCCAGGTTTCAGAGTAGCCTGTCTTAGTTCTTCCTTCAAACATGCTTGTGTTAAAGAGTACGCCTTGCGAGCTTAGGTTCTCTTCTAGCGGAAAGAGAGTGCCAAAGCCTTCAAGAGGGGGAGTACCATCAAAGAAAAGAGTGACGGAGCTAACATCTTTCAAAGGAATTATAGGGAGGTCAATATTTAGCTCTCTTGCTTGTTGATAAGAAGTCGCAATAACCACTGGATTTGAGATGGTGTTAAAATCATCTACCTGAGAGTCATAATGAAATTGAACATGATTCTTAATTAAGAATTTCTCAAGAGCTTGGATAAAATTTCCCATTCCCCCTTTAAAGTTAACAGGTCCCTTAGATCGACTCTTTTTCTCTTTAGTGAAAACCTTCTTTAAGACAAGAGAGGCTGAAAGATTATTTGCACTATCTGCATAGATACCTGTCATCGCGGGAGAAACTAATTTTTTCGTTACTTCGCTATTAAAGACCCTATCAGACCATGAACTAAGGCTTTCGTTCTTAAGCGGTGCCACTTTCTTCTTATTAAGCAATAGTTTTACGATGCCCTTAAATAAGGAGAGAAGATCAATAAGTTTAAGAGGAATTCTTTTTGGAGAATGATTTACACAGATGTATTTCTTTCGCGACTTCTTCTTAGGTAAGAAGCAGTTGATATTGATATCTTTGATAATCTCTTCGAGATCAGAAGTGAGAAGAACACTTGTAGCTGCTGTTTCAACGAGACCTCTATCGGTCTCAATGGTTTGAATCAGTCCACCGGGACTTGATTTAGTTTCAAAAACTTCAACTTGAAAGCCTTTCTTTATTAAAAAATAGGCCAAGCTAAGTCCAGAGAACCCAGCCCCGATGATGGTTACTTTCATAGGGACTGTGAAAAGATCTTTGTTTCAGGTTTCTTAGTAAGCATTCTTTTATCTAAGGTCATGCATATATTACGAATAAAGGGACGCCCTAGTTCTGAGACGGATAATTTTCCGTCCTTTAGGCTGCATAACTTATCTTCGATAAGGGGCTCTAACTTAAGCGCCATCGGACTTAGGATCTTCTCTGGAATATCTAATTCAAAATTAGTCATAAGCTCTAAGATGAGCTTGCGATGATAGAGGTCTTCTTCAGTGTGAATATGACCTCTAAGGGTAGGAATCTCGTTTTTACTTACTTTCTCTTTATAGAGATTCAGAACCTTCTCATTTTGATGGAAGCAATCTTTAGATTCAGAGATCGAACTGACTCCAAGACCTAGAAGAACATCGGTTTGATAAGGTGTGTATCCCATAAAGTTTCTATGAAGAGTCTTTTCATCGACTCCTACTGAGAGTTCATCAGAGGGAAGGGCAAAGTGATCCATTCCAATCTCATGGTAACCAGCGCCTAATAACATCTCTCGGGCCACTTCATAGAGAGCGCGTTTTTCAGCGCCGACAGGAAGTTGCTCATCTGTGAACTTTCTTTGAGCGGGCTTGATCCATGGAACTCTAGCGAAGCTATAAAGAGCGATGCGGTCTGGTCTTAACTCGATAGTCAGTTTGGTTGTTTGAGTCATCTCTTCTATTCCCTGACAAGGAAGGCCATAGATGAGATCGAAATTAACGGAGTCGTAAGAGAGCTCTCTTGCTGCGTCAGTGATCTCTTTTGTTTGCTCAAAGCTTTGTACTCTATTAACAAGCTCTTGAACTTTTAAGGTAAAGTCTTGAACTCCAAGAGAAATCCTGTTGAACCCAAGTTCTGAGAGGACTTCTAGTTGTCTTCTATTTGTTTTTCTTGGGTCAACTTCAAGGGAGCCCTCAAAATTATCTTTATCATAATTAACTTTTGAAAGAATAGGATCAAGCATTCTCTTAAGATTTTCAGCGCTAAGAAAAGTAGGAGTCCCTCCACCTAAGTGAAGTTGCCTTAATGGCTTCTCTAAAAGTTCTGGAACCGATGCTATATAGGTTTCCCATTCTTTGATAACACTATCGACGTAGTCTCCTTCAAGATCATGGTTCTTCGTGATGGTTGTGTTGCAGCCGCAAAAGGTGCAAAGACTTTCACAAAAAGGAACATGAATATAAAGAGACCAAGAGGAATCACCTTCTAGGCTAGAGCTTAGGCTTTGAATCCACTTGCTCTTACTTGGAGTTTCATCCCAATAAGGAACTGTTGGGTAACTTGTATAACGAGGAGCCGGAATGTCATATTTGGCCAGAAGTTCTGAACTAAGCATTGAATTCCTCTCTTATTGTATTGATGAGTAGCCTGACATTTGATTCAGGTGTCTTTGGTAGAACGCCATGGCCAAGACCACTAATCCAGCCTTTTCTCTCTGAAGGAGTTAGCTCTTTTAAAGGCTCTATATATGAGGCTAAGTATTTCTTAAAGTTTGATTCGTCAGCAAAGAGAAGGGTTTGATCAAAGTTTCCTTGAACAAAACCAGATCTATCCTCTTCAAGAAGAAGCTCTTTCATACTAAAGCGGTGGTCATACCCAAGACCTGCGAGTGGTAAGTGCTTAAGAAGGTTGGCTTGATGATGAGTTGTCTCTTTAGCGTAGTAGCCAACTTTTCCTGGATTAGCCTTAGCTAATTTTTCAATGGCAGGAACAACGAAAGATTGAAAATGCGAAGTTGATAAAGATCCAGCTGAAGTATCAAAGATCATAACAACTTCAGCGCCACTTAGTAGCTGCTCTTTAATACAATTGTTAAGAAGAGGAAGAAGAACTTCAGAGAATTTTATAAAAAGATCTGTGTTCATTTTTGAATCAATCATATGACCTTTATGAGAGCATTCAACGGCGTAGGTAAAGAGAGTCCAAGGACCACCAATAAAACCAATAAGAGACTTATCTTTAGGAAGAAGTTCTCTCGTTGCTTTAACAGCATCTTTTTGAAAGCTAAGAAATGAACTTGCTTCGTCTAAGCTTTTTAGGTTGCCGAGAAAAGCGTCATCTAATCTTGGGCTGAGAATTGGACCTGGGGAATACTCTAGGTCAAACCCAAGGGCCTCTAGAGGGTAGAGGATATCGTTAAAATAAATAGAAGCATCAAAATCAAAGTCTCTGATGGGTCCTAATGCCGTTTCTGCTGCGAGCTCTGGATTCTTACATAGTTGCTCAAAGGTATATTTCTTTTTTAGCTCTTGATAGTGAGAGTGATACCTTCCTGCTTGGCGCATAAACCAGATAGGTGGGCAGTTTTGTTCAACTCCGCTTAAAGCATTCTGAAATTTTAAATTACTCATTGATAGGCTCCTGAATCCATTGATAACCGACACCTCTGACTGATTTAATATAGAGGGTGGCGTTTTTTCCTAAGAATTGTCTAACTCTAAGGATTGAATTATCTACTGTTCTATTTGTGGGAAAGGAATCGCTTCCCCAGTATTTATCTAAAAGTTCTTCTCTTGATACGACGTTTGGATACGAAGCGATGAGAAAGGTTAAGACTGAAAAATCTCTAACGGATGGGTAGAAGGATTGACCATCTTGATCAATCGTCATGGCCTCTAAGTTGATCTTAAAATCTTCAAAATAATATTCATTCTTTTCTAACTTTGGCTTATCACCAATCGTTTTTTGAATTCTTATGATGAGCTCTTTAAAATGAAATGGCTTAGGTATGTATTCATTGGCCCCAAGTTCATAGCCTCGAAGTCTATTCTCTGCGCTGTTAAGGGCGGTTAGGAATATTACGGGAAAGCGTCCCTGAAGTTCTTCAGCGAGTTCAAAGCCGGATCCGTCCGGCAGTCCTACATCTAGGATAAGAAGATCAAACTCTACGGAATTAACTAGTTCTTTAGCGGCAAAGAGAGTTTCTGCCCAATCGACTTGAAAGCCTTCTTTTATAAGCCTCTCCTGGATAGCTTCACCAAGGGAGGGATCATCTTCTAGTAAAAGGAGTCTCATCTTATTCACTGAGAAACTCCAATTCAATCTTCAAAGATTTATCATTAGAGAGAGAGAAGGCAACCTTCCCGCCTAGAGATTCACTAAGAGTTTTTACTAAATAGAGACCAATGCCTGATCTACTCTTATGTTGATGCCTATAAAAGAGTTCTCCTAGTCTTGGTAGCTCACCTTTAAAGGGCTCTCCAAGATTAGTCACGATAACAAGTCCAGCAGATCCTAGCTCAAAGGTAATCTCGCTAGCTTTGGCATGGATGATGGCATTTTGAATAAGGTTTTTGATAATAACATCAATCATACGACGGTCTGCTCGAATGATTGAATCGCCTTTAATAGAAATCTTTATATTCATCCACCCTTCAGAGAGTCCTAGTAAGTACTCTCGTAAGTTAATAGACTCCATGAATATTTGTCTGTTCTTTGGTTCTGAAAAGATAAGGGAGTTCTCTAATTGAAGCTCTAATCTAATCGTGTCGCTAACTATCTTTGAAGCAGCACGCGCCTCATCTTTTCCTTCTAGGTCTTCACTTAAGCCTTCAGCTCTAATCCTAAGCGAGGCCATATAGGTTTTTAATTCATGATTGGCCGAAGCGAAGAATTGATTCAATTGAAAATTTCGTTTTCTTTCCTCTAAGATATAATAAATAAGGGCAATGCCACCACTAGCTATAAAAACAATAAGAGTTAGTCCTTCGCCTATGATCATAGATTTCTTAGACGTGCTATATTGAAGGCCTAAAGCTAGCCACCAGCTAGCTAAAGAAACAGTGAATAGTAACCAGATCATTGCCGAGACAATTTTCCAGTCTATAAGTTTATCTTTCTTCATTCATCACTTTGCAAATTACTTTTATGAACTTGTCGCTTAATTCTTGAACCATATCATTTGTAATCGCAGCAGAGAAAAAGCCCACTTCATAGGCCGCCGGGGCGATATAGATTCCTTCTTCAAGAAGTAATGGATAGAGTTTTTTGAAAAACTCCCCATGATTCTTCGGAAGAGAATCAATATCCCTAATAGGCTTCTCTGTTTTCTCAGTTATAAAGAAGAGTGAGGCAGCCTGAATACATTGAAGAGGAAGTTCTAGGTCGAAGAATGCTTTATTTAAGTTCTTTGCAAAAGTACTGCAAGCAAGGTTTGTCTTTTCAATAACATTATCTCTTTTAATCTTTTTAAGAGTGTTAAGACCTGCAACCATGCAGATTGGATTCGCGCTAAGAGTTCCTGCCTGATAAACAGGGCCTGTAGGAGCAAGCATTTCCATTATCTCAGTATTTCCTGCAAAGGCACCAACTGGAAACCCACCACCAATGATCTTTCCATAAGTCACAAGGTCTGGAACGACGTCAGAAACTTCTGCCATACCTCCCATTGAGACTCTAAAGCCTGAGATGACTTCATCGAAAATGAGGAGGGCGCCATTTTCTTTTGATATCTTTCTTAGAAATTGTAAGAATTCTTTTCGTTGAGGAAGGAGCCCATAGTTTGCTGGAAGCGGCTCTACTATAATGGCGGCAATATCAGAGCCTTCTCTTTCAAAGATCTCGATGACTTCTTTTTCACTATCAAGTTTCGCCACTAGGGTTTCAGATGCAACTGCTTCAGAGATTCCAGCGCTTGAAGCAGTGGCCGTTCCTGCGAGTCCTGAACCTGAGGCGACTAACATAGAATCAACATGGCCATGGTAGCAACCATCAAACTTTAAAATCTTGTTTCTACCGGTATAACCCTTAGCAAGTCTTAAGGCCGTCATTACAGCTTCAGTTCCTGAGTTAACAAATCTTATTTTTTCAATCCATGGAATCTCATTGATGATCCATTCAGCAAGATCTAGTGAGTAGGCTTCTGGAGCCCCAAAGCTCCAAGCATTTTCAAGGATCCCTTGAATACTTGCCTGAACTTCACTATCTCGGTGACCTAGAATTAGAGGGCCAAAGGAAGAACAAAGATCAATATAAGTTTTATCTTTTTGATCAATCATAAGAGCGCCCTGACCACTTTTGAAAAAGAGTGGGGCTTGATCGAGACCTTTAAAAGCTCGAACGGGAGAATGAACTCCGCCTGGAGTAACGCTTTTACTTCTTTCAAAGAGTTGTTCAAATAATTCCATGTCTTATCCTATTTTGCTCTGGTACCACTTCTCATAACTTAAGTAAATTTCTAGCCTATCTATTGGGACTTTCTTACTTATTTCGCTATGCGTATATCCTGGCCCACAAGCGTGGTTTTTATCAATGATTTCAGGGGACTTCTCTAAGGCCAAGTTAAATTGACTAGCGCTCATCCAATAAAAGAATCTTTTATTTTTTAATTCAGGTATGTCTTTCTTTGGACTCAACTCGTAAGTAGAAAGGTTCTTTCCTGGTGCTTTAGTATGAGAGAGTTTTAGCCACTTGAGTTCTCGGCCTAGGAGTTCCTCGAGGTTAGTCCCCCATGGTTCTCCAAGGGATTCGCTTGAACCTACAATCCAATGCCCCTTTTGCGCTAGCTTCTTCCAAGAGAGAACTCCTGAAGTGAAGATGATTTGATCTTGATTGTTGTACTCTTCTGGAAGGGCGTAATCTTTTGCTAAGTAGAGGTCACAATCCTTTGGAACTTCAGTACTTAATCTCTTTCTATCAAAGAAACTAGTTGCCTCTAGGACTTCTTCTTTAGCTTCTGGCTTTAAGTCATTGAGGTTCGTCTCTAAGTTAAGCTCTTTAATTTCTTCACCATCAGGCTTTTGGCCGCTGACAGAAAAGTAGTTACCATGCTGATGAGTTAAAGAAGTCATGCCAAGCTTTTGATGGCATCCCCCTCCAAAATTACTTAAGAGTGTTCTCTCTCTTCTCACATTTTTAAAGGTATCTGAGCAATGAATTTTTTCTAAAACAGAGATGACTTTCTTATTATTCTTGTTTACTTCTATGGCCAAGGCGCCTTGAGCTGCAGCCGTAGGAAAATGAGAGAGAGGAAGGATCATCATGCGGCATTGATCTAAATAATTTCTTAACTCAATCTTAAGGTCATTGAACTCTTCGACTTCGCTTGAGAGAAGTCTGTCTAATGCAGCTTTCGCAATAATCAAAGCGTCCCCATCACCTTGAATTAGCTTCTTAAGTCTTGTTGGAATATTTCCTCTTACTTCTGCTGTTTCAATCTCTTCAAGTCTAAGGGGATAAAAGTCTTTTAAGAAGGGTATGATATGGTGAATCCTTCTTGGGGATGAAGTAAGTACTTTTAAATGAAGCTGCTTTGATGAAGATTTTCTAACTAACAGAAGATCTCTCGGGTCTTCGCGCTTTAATGTAAAGAGCTGGCTATGTGCAGGTAAGTCGGTGGGAAGGTCTTTCCAAGAGTGAACAACAATATCAAATTCATTGTTCTTTATTCCTTCTTTAAAATCTTCGGTGAAGGCACCTTTCGTAGGCATTTTATCTAGTGAAATCTCGGGATTTAAATCACCAAAAGAAGCGCTAAAGAGATGTTCAATCTCTATTGAAGAGTCTGCTTTTCTAAGAGCGTCTGCAACTAAAAGAGCTTGAAGCCGCGCTAGATCTGATTTTCTTGATGCTATCTTTAATAACATAGATCCTCCCACCCAAAGGGTCTGTTCTGGGCTTTCTTATTCCATTTATGAGAGAGCTCTTTGATTTCGATTTCTATTTCATGACATATTTTTTCTAATTTTTCTTGTGTCTTTTCTATTTCGCTAAAAATTTCATTAAGACTTTTATAAAGAAAATCTGTTCCTAATTTTAATTGAGGACCATCACGAGTGGAGCGCATATCTAGGATAGATGATTGGTAAAAATTCTTAGAGATTAACTCTTCTAAGGCAATGCTCTCTAAAGGGGCTGCAACGATTACGAGGGATTTTTTATAAGAGAACTCATCCTCGAAGGACTTAATCTTCACCTGAGGATATTTCTTAAAACTTGCCTTGGCCTTTTCAAGATTCCTGGCCATGACTATTATATCTCCAGGATGATCTTTAATGATGGGAACTATATCTTGCGTAAGAGCGCCAGCTCCAAGAAGGACAATACTTTCAAGCGACTTTGATTCTTTAAGAGCAAAAGATCCATATGATTGAGATCCATAATTCTTTAAGTACTTTGTTCTAATCTTCTTTGAATCTTGAATCAATTTCTCTGAGATCTTTCGTGAGATGACTTCAGGGTTCTTTTTAAGAAAACCTTTGAACTGAGCCAGGATCTCTGTCTCTCCAATCATAGGAGATTTTAGGCCGCAGATAACCTGTAATAAGAATTCATAAGCCTCAGTACCTGAATGGGTTGAGGGTAGATTTCCTTTATGAAAGCTTATTGATCTTAGGCAAGTCTTCCATTCAACGTAAGCAGCGTCCCAAGTCTTGGGATCTTCTTCTGCGCTTCTATGATGTATTTTCAGCTGATTTATCACCTGTGCATCTTAATAAAAATGACCCCTTGGTTTGTCACAAGTATGTCGTAAAGATTGTGGTGCGCCGCGTTTTTAAATTGATCAAGAGGAGGATTATGATGCGTTTATGATAAAGAACAGACCGAGACGAAATAGACTGAATGACTCTTTGAGAAGCATGGTGAGGGAAACTCACCTAAGACCAGAAGATATGGTGCTTCCTCTTTTTGTAACGGAAGGAGTTGGGGTCAAAGAAGAGATCTCTAGTATGCCTGGGTGTTTTAGATACTCAATTGAAAACCTCTTAATAAAAGCTGAGGAAGCTTTAGAAGTTGGGATTCGTGGGATAGCCCTCTTTCCAAAAATTAAGGAAGAGAAGAAAGACTCTCTCGCTAGTTATTCCTGGGATGAAGAGAACTTTTACCTAAAAGCAATTACAGAACTAAAAGAAAAACTACCTAAGCTCATTCTTTTTACAGATGTGGCCATGGATCCATACTCAAGTGATGGGCATGATGGAATTGTAAAAGAGGGTGTTATCTTAAATGATGAGACTCTTGAGGTCTTAGGCAAGATGGCCCTTGCTCAGGCAAAGGCCGGAGCTGATTTTATTTCTCCTTCGGATATGATGGATGGAAGAGTCGGTTACCTTCGCTCAATTCTTGATGAAAATAACTTTAAAGATGTAGGCATCATGGCCTATTCAGCAAAGTACGCCTCTTCATTTTACGGACCTTTTAGGGATGCCTTAGAGTCAGCCCCAAAAGCTGGGGATAAGAAAACTTATCAAATGGATCCAGCCAATAGAGTTGAGGCCGTTAGAGAAGTTCGCCTTGATCTTGAAGAAGGCGCTGATATGGTTATGATTAAACCCGCCTTAAGTTATCTTGATATAATCTCTGACGTTAAGAAAGAATCAACTGTTCCCGTTTGTGCTTATTTTGTTAGTGGCGAATACGCTATGATCATGGCAGCTGGCGAGAAGGGATGGCTTAATGCCGAAGAGGCTCTCTATGAAGCCACTCTTTCTGTTAAGAGAGCAGGAGCTGATGTTATCTTTACTTATGGGGCGATTGAATTAGCTAAAAGAAATCTGTCTTAGTGCTTCGTAGGCAGCAGCAGTTGCCACGTTAGAGAGGTTTAAACTTCTAATATGTTCAGAGTATTGGGGAAGACAGTATAGGCTGTCTTTATATTGTTCCATAATATATTCAGGAAGTGCTTTAGTCTCTGAACCAAAAACCAAGAAACAATTCTCTTGATAGGGAGCTTCGTAGTAATTCTTTGCTCCAGTTTTTGAGTAAAAGATTAAATTCTGAGGGGATTCAGTTTTAATAAAGTCTTCCCAAGTCTCATACTCAGAGAGTTCTATATGTTTCCAATAATCTAGCCCAGCTCTTCTCACTGCTTTTTCTGATAGGTCGAATCCATAAGGTTTAATTAAGATGAGTCTAAGCCCAAGGGCAACGCAAGTACGCCCGATACTTCCAGTGTTTCCTGGAATATCGGGCGCATGTAGTACGATATTAAATCTTTGTTTATTCATTAAGCATTGCGAAGGTAATCACAAACTGTTCTAACGATTAAGCCAGATGCACCACTTGCTGGGCAATAAGGCTTATGAGCACCTTGTCCACCACTGATACCAGCGATGTCTAAGTGGGCCCAAGCAATGTCTTTATCGACAAAGTTTTCTAAGAAGGCTGCTGCTTTTGCAGTTCCACCCCATCTTGATCCACCAATATTCTTTAGATCAGCGATAGGTGATTTCATATCATTGTGAAACTCTTCAATGATAGGAAGTTGCCATGCATATTCATCAGTATTCTTAGCTGACTTTAGAAGGTCGTTGATTAGTTTTTGATTATTACCAAGAACGGCACAAGTCTCAATACCAACAGCGATTAGACAGGCACCCGTTAGAGTAGCCGCATCGATGATCGCGTCTGGTTTCATTTCAGAAGCATAAGTTAAAACGTCACCAAGAACGAGTCTTCCTTCAGCATCTGTATTTAAGATCTCAACAGTCTTTCCGTTCTTAGCTTTAACAATAGCATCTGGATAGATTGCTTTTGGTCCAATTGCATTGTCTGTCATACCAAGAAGGCAAGTGATCTTAGTCTTTGCACCTGTAAGGGCAGCCGCTCTAAAAGCAGCATAAAGAGTTGATGATCCGGCCATGTCAGTTTTCATGTTAACCATGGAAGCGCCTGGCTTAAGTGAAAGTCCACCAGTATCAAAAGTAAGTCCTTTTCCAACAAGAGCAATATGCTTAGTGTTTTTAGTCGCTTTTGGAGGAGTATAAGTTAGTTGCACTAATTGTGGTTCAAAGTCTGACCCTTGATTTACAGCTAGGAACATTCCCATTTTTTCTTTCTTTAATTCTGCTTTTCCTAAAACTTTTACTTTAACACCTTTGATTTTCTTAGCGTCTTCAACAACTCTTTTGGCGTAAGTTTCAGAATTTAAATCGTTTGGAGGACAGTTAACATAGTCACGACAAAGATTTACTGATTCAGAAACATGAACGGCAGCAACAAGAGCTTCATTAGCTTTCTTAGCTTTTGACTTTGGTAGTTTTGAATCAAAGATTACTGACTTTAATTTAATTTCAGATTTCTTAGACATAAAAACTTCATAACGATATTCAGTTAAGAGAAAAGCTTCAACAATAGCTGTTAGGCTTTCTTCTAATTTAGATTTAACTAAAAATGAATCTAGGTTAATTGAGATTTCTTTATGAGTATCAGCTACTAATTTATGTAGAGCAGAGACCGACTTTCTAAGAGACTCAAAGTTAAGCTTTGATTTCTCACCAAGACCGTAAGCTAAAGCTGTATCACCGTTAGCAAGTGGGAAAGCTAGGCTTTGACCACTTAATCCATTAAATGTTTGTGAAGCTTTAAAGCTATTGAAAGCTTCTTTAACTTCTTTAGGCCAATGACTATTAACCAGCTTGTTTTCTTTTTTCTTTCCTTTCTCTTCTGTTTTAGAAAATCCAGCAAAGACTGCTACTTCTGACTCTGAATGATTTTTTGCGTTAAAATTAAGTTGAAATTCCATATTTGCCTCACTTGTTCGGGAGTTTGCATTATCTTTTGAGCGCGTTAAACTAACATAGAGTCACCCTTAATGTCTAAGAAGGACGAAATTGCTACTTAATATCAAACAGCGCTACTTAGCTTATAACTTTATTCCGCCCTTTTTCTTAAGTGCGTTCTTCTTCGTGGCCTTCCTCTTAACCTTTCAGCTCTTTAGGCTTACGCGCATTATCACTAAGAAGGGCGTAGACTTAGCTCAAGTATTAGAGCTTGTAGGCCATATCTCTATTAGTTTTTTACCAATGGCGATCCCTCTATCAGCTTTTTTCGCCACTATTTATACCTTAAACAAACTTAGTGAAGATTCAGAGATTGTTGCTATGCGTTCGTTTGGAACTACCAAATGGTCTCTCTTGAAACCTTTTTTAATGGTGGCCTCAGTCATTGCTGTCACTTTGTTTAGTATGAATATCAATCTTATTCCTCATTCTAAAACTCTGTTTAAGAACACTGTGATCAAACTGACCAGTAAGGGTTTTCTAACAGATATAAAGTCTGAAAAATTCTTTACCGATATTCCTGGTGTGACCTTGTTTGCAGAAGAAGTCTCTGAAGATTCAGTCATCTTAAAGAATGTCTTTATTTCTACTTCTAATGTTAAAAAAGGAATCGATAGAGTTATCTTTGCTAAGAAAGGTGTTTTGATCAAGCAAGTCATCTCAGGAACAAGTATGCCTACTTTAAGGTTTAACTTAACCGACGGTAATATCCTAAAGACAGAGAAATCAAATGGTGACGTTGAGAAGATCCTCTTTCAAGAGTATGACTTTCCCATTTTAACAGGTGGCTATACTCCGGGGTTTGTTACAAAAGATGCTATGAGAACTAACAAAGAGCTCTCCTCTATTATTGATGAAAGTAAGAAAACTCTTGAGTCACTAACTAAGAAAGAAAGCCTTACTAATGAAGAGAATATTGAACTAAACCATATAAAGGCTAGGTTACCTAAGACAGAGCTCGAGTATTGGACTCGCTTTAATGCCCCCGCTCAGATCTTTCTTTTTATTTTTCTAGGCTTTAGTTTAGGAATAAAGAAAGGAAGAGGTAGGACCAAGAGTTCTGGTACCGTAGGTTTACTTTTTCTTATTGGTTATTATGCTCTTTTCTTTATAGGGGTTAGTCTTTCAAGAAAGGGGATTATGCCACCAGTGTTAACTGTCTTTATGCCAACAATCTTCACTGGATTAGTAGGATCTCTCTATTATAGAAAATTAGACTGGATGTCTTAGTTCTGACTTTCTTCTAAGTAGTCTTCACTTGTTTGTACTGAACCATTTTTCTTAAAGATAAATAGTGGAATGACAAACTCAGAGCTTCTTTCCTGAGGGATAACTAGAGACTTAACTCCAGAAGGACTACTCATGGTCAATAGCTTATTGTTCTTAAAGACCTTAACCGCCCCTAAGTTACCAAGAAAGACTCTTATTAACTTTCCACGAATAAGAATAGTTCTTCCTTTTTTTAGGACAAACTTCTTTATCGGATCGTCATCAGACTTATAAGTAAGCCATGAATCAGCTTTAACAGCATTAATAAAAATATTCTGTTGGCCTTCAACAATAGCAGCTCTGTATTTAGTTGGAAGTAATCTATCAAATTCTTCCTGAGAGAGGCTTGTATCTTGTTGATAAAGAATTTTTGCTAATGGCTTAAAGTCTATCTTTTCGTCTTTCTTTTTAGGCTCTACTTTAACTTCTTCTTTTTTCTCTACTTTCTTTTTTTCAACTACCTTAACTTCTTCTTTTACTTCTTCTTTTTTGGCTTCTTTTTTAATCTCTTCAAGTTGCTTCTTAGGAACTGGAGTCGCTAATGGTTTTGGAAGTGTCTCTGAATCAGTTTTAGTCTCCAAAACTTCCTCACTAGCATTGCTTGTCTCTTTAAGGGGAGTAGTGGCGCCAAGAGTTTGAGGAATGACCTTTTTATTTTCTTCAACTTCAGGTTGAACTTCTTCTTGGACAACTTCTTCAGATGTTACTTCATCTTTCTTACCTGTATTATTTAAGATCAAAAGAAAGGCGATGATAGCAAGTGCTCCAACGGCTATCCCTATCTTGATTCCTTGGCCTTCTCCATTTTCTGATTTTTTAGATGGCGCTTGCTGGCCGGCCGTCATCTGTGGAGATGAAGGCTCTTGAATAACTTCTTCTTTTTCAATTCCGTAAGTCATGTCTAAAAGTTCAAGACAATCATTTTGATTGAGCTGAAGAGCTTTTGCATAAGACTTAACATAACCTATTACATAAGCACGGTTAGGAAGGGCATCAAGATCATCCGCTTCAAGCTTTTCTAAATTGCTAACTGAGATCTTAGTATGCTGACTGATGATCTTTAAATTTATACCTTTCTCTTCTCTCATTTGGCCTAAGAAGGCTCCAATAGTTGAAGCCATATCTTCATTACCAGGAAAGGGTTCGGTTATTTCTTGTACAGGTTCTTGGATTTCTGGTTCAGAGGCAGACTCTACTTCCACTTCTTCTACTAGCTCTTCATCTTTTTTTCCGGAAGATTTTTCTTCTTCAAAAAGGGAAGTTGCTTCTTCAAACTTGAGAGGCTCTGAGTCTTGGTCAATTTCGGCTTCCTCGAAAGGATCTTGTTTTTTTGTCATTTATTATAGAAGTTGTTGTTATTTTGATTAGAGTAAAACTCTTGTTTCTCTAAATTATCTAAGTCGTTCAGTTTAACTTTAGCGAGAGTGTCGTAACGAGTTCCCTTAAACTGATTCTTTACATCAGTAAGCTTAAGTCTTGCTTCAGTATATTTCTTAAGTTGAATCATGGACTCTGCTTGCCTTAAGTGAGGCTCGGCTAAACTGTAACAGCTACCTTTTGTTGCATCTCTGTAATACTTAAGAGCTGACTGGTAATCATATCTTCTAAAAGCTAAGTTACCCATCTTGAAGTTAGCCGGACAGTAGTCGTCTTTGATTTCGATTGCTTTCTTAAGTTGAACGATAGACTTATCGTAGTTACCACGTTTTTTTTCAACAATGGATAGATTGTAATGCACTCTGTACTGATGCTTATAAACCAAGTCTTTTAAAACAATTCTATAATGTTCTTCAGCTTTATCGAGTTGGTTGATCTCTAAATAAAGTGAAGCTAAGTTTGTGCGAGCATCAGAGTTCTTTGGACCATTTTTTAGAGCTAGTAGTAAATATTTTAAAGCCCGTGGCATCTCTTTTTTAAAATAAAAGGCCATACCCAAATTATTTAAAATATTGGATTGATTAGGTTTAAGATTATTGGCCTTAATTAAATGATCTAGCGCTGTTGTATAATCTTTGTTCACAAGAGCATCAGTTCCATGAGCGTAGTGTAGATCAGCTTTTTTAAGATTAGATTCTTTTTCTAAACTTGATGACCCACATCCTACGAGGATAAGTTGAGCTATTAAGACAAGTTTTAAAATATTTTTCATGGCCATCCTGTAGATCAATTTAAAAGCGTTGAAACAGTTTATTTTACTGAGTTAAAGCTTCTTTGCCAAACTTGAAAGGGTCTTTGCCGACTATTTGAGTCGGTTATTTTTTAAGAAGATTATCGATTCATAGTGATGGGTTCCTGGAAAGAAATCCAGTAAGTGAATAGATATGGCTTCAAAATGGGGAGCTATCTTTTTTAAGTCACGGACCATGGTATCAGAGAAGCAGCTTTGATAGCCGACGTAGCGGGGCTCTAGATCATTTAGCCACTCAGCTGTTTCTTTAAAACCACTTCTTGGAGGATCAAAGATAATAAGATCTGCTGGAGAATCTGGAACTTTAGGACTCTTATAGAGATCAGTTTTAATAAATTTTTGATGCTCTGATAATTTTGATTTATCACAAAAATTATCAAAGATAGAAATCTTAGATTCAGTAAAGTTTCTAGTTAGGTTTCCTGATCCGCCAAACACATCATAAACGCTGCCTATTGACTCGCAAGAATCATAAAACTCTTTCCAAATTTGAAGCGCTAGATCATTCATAACTTTATTTACTTGGCTAAAACCAGCAGCTGCATAGTTCTCATTCCAGACGCAGAGAACTTCATTATTTAATTCATAAAGCTCTAGATGCCCATTGAGAGGGGCATCCGACGGGGCGTTCTTGATCCACGCTTGGTCTTCATAAAGAGCTTTTAAGGACTCTTGTATTTTTAGGCTTGGAAGTAAGCAACCTGGAACTTCTGCAATATGATTTGATTTGGCCTTATGAAAACCTAGAGTCTTTCTTTTTAAGTCATAGTGCAGTTGAATTCTATTGCGGTAGCCAATTCTGGTAGGGGCACCATGAACAGTGACGGGAGTGTTTTTAAACGGACTATAACTAAGAAGCCTTTCAAACGAGGCTTGCTTGGTCTTAAGCTCCATTTCGTAATTGGTATGAAGAAAGTCACAGCCGGAACATTCATCAAAGTGCTGGCAGGCCGGCTCTTCTCGGTGATCTGAAGGCTTTGAGAGGGCAGTTACTTTTGCAAACTGGATTCCTTTCTTTTTACCTACAACAAGGGCCTGACCCTCTTCACCGGGCAGGGACTTTGGAATAAAAGTGATCTTGTCGTCTATCTTACTAACGCCTTGGCCTAGTGAGTCTAAACTTTCGATTTTAAAATTAATGATTTCTGTTTTCATACTCTATAGCGCTCGGTAAATAATGCTCTTAATGGTTAAATAATTAATCAGTATTATCATAGAGTTATGCTCAGCGGTCTGCACAAAATTCCATTCATCCTTGAACTGTTCCTCAATGGTTGTTTCATCCTACTCTATTCTGCTCAGTCTATGGGAAAAATTCCTACGTCTTGGAACGGAGAGTGGGTTAGGGCCCTTATAAGAGCAGGTGGCTTGATTGTTCCGCTAGTTTTGCTCTTAAGTGTTTTTGTAAATTATATAAATAGCAAAAGTACGGAAGACTTTTTTAGAAAACATATCTTCTCAATTGTTGTTTTCTTTCCTCTGCTTATCACTTGGGGCGATGTGGAGTTTTCTTTTTGGCTAGGCTCGGCTCATCTACTCTCAAGTGTTCTTTCTCTTTATGATGACAATGGGAAAACTAAGGCGACTTCCGGTGGTTTGGTTAAACAATCAGGAATATTTAAAGGTTTAAAGCTTGGTTCTGCTCAGTGGGTTTTACTTTCTTTTTCTGGAGTGATCTTAGTTGGAACTTTCCTACTCATGCTTCCGGTTTCTACAAATCCAGGGAAGGCCATGAAGTTTATCGATGCCCTTTTTATGGCGACGTCGGCGACTTGCGTGACTGGTTTATCCACCATGAGTTTAGAGACAGACTTTTCTCTTTTTGGACAAATCGTTATCCTTATTCTTATACAAATTGGTGGACTCTCTATCATGACTCTTTATTCATCGATGGCCCTTCTTATGGGAAATGCTATGGGGATGAAAGAGAGGATGATTATGCAGGATCTTTTAGACGTAGCTAGTCTGGAGGAACTCTTAAGTATGATTGTCAGCATTGTTAAATATACTTTCTTCATAGAGCTATGGGGAGCTATCGTCCTAACCATTGGTTTTAGCTTTGAAGGTTATGAATTTGGCTCTGCCATTTATTACGGCTTCTTTCATTCGATCTCCGCTTTTTGTAATGCTGGATTTAGCCTCTTTGATACATCGATGGAATCATATGCAACTAAGCCGCTTATTCATGGAACGATAATGGTTCTTATTACCCTTGGTGGGCTTGGGTTTATTGTTCTTAAAGAATTAAAAGAAGTTGTTGTCGGAGGTAAAAGTATAGTCAGGCTTGGACTTCACTCAAAGGTTGTAATCGTTACTTCTGTTATTTTAACCGTAGCAGGAGCCCTCTTTATTTTCTTTGGAGAATTCTTGCATGCCTTAGATAGCTATACAGTCTGGGAAAAAATTCAACTTTCTCTATTTCAGTCTATTACTTTGAGGACTGCTGGGTTTAATTCAATACCTTTAACTAATCTCAATACCTATACGTTGTATGCCATGACCCTCTTCATGTTTATTGGTGGGAGCCCTGGTTCTACAGCAGGTGGAATTAAGACGACGACTCTTGCGATTTTATATCAGTCAATCAGATCGACCCTGAAAGGGAAAAGATCAGTTGGTATCTTAGATAGAAAGATTCCTGGGCCTCTAGTGGTTCGGGCAACGGCGATTACCTTTATCTCAATTCTGATTACATCAGTCTTTATCCTTATTTTAATGAGGCTGGAGAGTGATCAGGGATTCTTGGCAATCTTCTTTGAAGTCATGTCGGCATCTGGAACAGTCGGTCTTTCACTTGGCATCACACCGGTGCTATCGGTTATGGGTAAAATCTCCATTGCGGCTTTAATGCTGATTGGAAGAATTGGGCCTCTAACTCTATTATTAGCGATTGCGCAAAGGCAGAATCCGACCGGAAAATTTGACTACCCTGAGGGTAGGATTATGATTGGTTAATGCATAGGGTATAATGAGTGAAAACGAAAGGTTAGAAATCTTATGATGGTAGCAGTGATTGGCTTAGGAACGTTCGGTTCAAAAACAGCAACTCGTCTTTTTGAGAAGGGTGCAGAAGTTATTGCTATCGATAAAAACCCAGAGCTTGTAGAGAAAATTAAAGACCGTGTAACTCATGCGGCGGCCCTCGACGTGACTGAAGAGCGGTCTCTAAGAGGAGTCAATATTTCTGATGTCGATGTAGCTGTTGTGGCCATTGGGGATTCTTCAGAACAAAGTATTATGGCCGTGACTATGCTTCGTAAGCTAGGTGTTGGCCGAGTGATTGCTCGAGCTATTTCTACTTTGCATGAGCATATTCTTCATGAAATTGGAGCATCAGAGATCATTAAGGTTGAAGAGCAGATGGGGGAGATTATCGCCTCAAAGATCGTCGCTCCTCACGTTCTTCAAAGATATAACTTCGCAGCCGGTTACTCTATTGTTGAGATTAAGCTTGGTAAGAAATTCGAAGGAAAAACTCTAGTAGAAAGTAAGATTAGACAAAACTATAACTTAAATATTGTGGCCCTTCAAAAGCGTGTTCCTTATATTGCTGAAGATGGAAAGTCTGCCTATAAAGTTGAAATCAATGATTGTCCTATGCCGATGGATGTTATTGAAGCGGATGATATTGTCGTTTTAGTTGGTTCAGAGAAAAACTTTAATAAACTGTTTGCAGATATATCTGAAAGTTAAGAGAGAAGAGAATTGAATTTATCACTACGAAATAGAGTTGCTGTTAGTTTTATCGTCGCCAATATGGCGGTGTTAATTCTATCGTTTACTGTATTTCATTTTCTCAATGCTCTTAATAAAGATATCGAATCTATTACTGTGCGTTCAAACAGAGTTTCTTTATTAACAGATGAAATTAGAATTAGTGCCGTCTCTATCTTGAAGTATCAAAGAAGAATCTTAACTTCAAAGCCTGATCAAAAGACAGTTGAGAAGGTTGTTAATCTTTGTGAGTCTTTTACGTCTCAATTGCATACGCTTGATTCTCTATATAAAGACCCTGAAGTCAAAAAGGTTGTGGCGCAAATGCTCTCCTACGTAGACTCTCTAAAATTAATTTTAAGTAAGGCTGCTATTTATAGTAATAGAGATACTTTAGGCATGAGCTCTGTTGGTGACTTGGCCGATAAGATCCTTGATGCTTTTTCAGACTTTCAAGACATTCAATACTTTCAAAGTGTGGAGCGTGATAAGAAGATTAAAAAGATCATCAATGAAACCAAAAGACATATGATGATTGTATTAATCATCGGGTTCTTAGGAACTATCGTTTTAGCCCTAGTTGTTCCAGGTAAGATTGCCCTGCCCTTTAAGAAGATTAAAGACGCCATTAGAGAACTTCAAGACTGTAACTTTGATGTTTCCATCTATTATTCTCAAGATGATGAAATCGGTGAGATTGCGCGAGAGATGAATAAGATGATCCATTCCATAAAGATCTTCGATGAATTGCGTACGGATAGGATTGGTGTTGAAAATAGAAAATTTGATGCTCTTGCTAACCTAGTGAGAAGACCAGTTCTTGTTGCTAATGCTGAAAGTAAACTTATTTACATGAACAACCAATTGTACTCACTGCTTCAAGTTCAATCTGAAGATGTTATTGGTAAAGATATGACTGAGAGTGTTATACCTCAGACTATTATTGATGCTTACGAACTAGCGATTAAGAGAAGATCTAAGATTGAAAACGCGGAAGTTGTTATTCCTAAAAAGAAAGTAAATAGCGAAGAAGATATTGAGGCTGGGCTCCAAGCACAGGCCCAGCAGGAAGAAGCTGAGGCCATTCATGCTGCAGATAACGCGCGTAGTGGTGAGCAGGATATTCCAAAGAAACTAGAGGAAGACTTTATTTTCAAAGGTTTTGCCAATGTTATCCCTATCCGAGGGAAAGACAGTTCCCTTGATTATTACCTTATGGTAATGTCCAAAGACACTTTCAGCTAAGAAGCAAAAAGAAATGGACCAAAAGAACATCCGCAATTTTTCAATTATTGCCCATATTGATCATGGGAAATCTACACTTGCAGATAGAATGCTTGAGGCCACTCATACAGTTACTGATCGTGAGAAGAAAGACCGTCTTCTTGATAATATGGACCTTGAGAAAGAAAAAGGTATTACTATTAAAGCTCAGACGGTTCGTTTGAAGTATAAGGCCCTCGATGGAGAGACTTATTACTTTAATCTTATCGATACTCCAGGCCATGTGGATTTTACTTACGAAGTAAGTCGTTCCCTAGCTTCATGTGATGGAGCCCTTTTAGTTGTTGATGCTTCTCAGGGAGTTGAGGCTCAAACCTTGGCCAATGTTTATATGGCCATAGAAAATGATTTAGAGATTATTCCAGTTCTTAATAAGATTGATCTTCCTCATGCAGATATTGAGAAAGTAAGAACTGAAATAGAAGATATTATTGGAATCGATTCTAGTGAGGCGCCAGAAGTTTCGGCTAAAAGCGGAATTGGAATTGAAAGCCTTTTAGAGACGATTGTTCATAAGATGCCTCATCCTCTTGGAAAACCTGAGAATGATTTGCAGGCGCTTATCTTTGATAGTTGGTTTGATCCCTATCAGGGTGTTGTTGTTCTTGTAAGACTTGTAGAAGGAACGCTTAAGAAGCGTGAAAAGATTTTCTTAAAGAACTGCCAAGAAGAGTACGAAGTCTTAAAACTTGGAATCAATTCTCCTTTTTTCGAAGAAGTCCCACAGCTTGAAGCTGGTGAAGTTGGGATGCTTATTTGTGGTATCAAGACTATTCGTGACGTAAAGATTGGCGACACAATTGTAAATGCTAAGAAAAAAGATACACCTCTTTTAGCTGGATACGAAGAAATCAAGCCTATGGTCTTTTGCGGGATCTTTCCTGTGGACTCGGTTGATTATGTACCTTTAAAAGATGCTCTTGAGAAACTGGCCTTGAATGATTCTTCTTTTACTTACGAAGCTGAAACATCTCAGGCCCTTGGATTTGGTTATCGTTGTGGATTCTTGGGAATGCTCCATATGGACATTATTCAAGAAAGACTAGAGAGAGAGTTTGATTTAAACCTAATCTCTACCGCTCCTTCAGTGAACTATACGGTTACAAAGATTGGCGGAGAAGAGATCTCTGTTGATAACCCTTCTGAAATGCCAGAGCCGGGTGATATCGAAACGATTACAGAACCCATTGTAGGAATATCCATTCACGTTCCCAATGAATTTGTTGGAAAGATTATTACTCTTTGTGAAGAGAAGCGTGGGATTCAAAATGAAATTAGATACATAACTGAGGATAGAGTCCTTATTATGTATGACCTTCCTCTTAGTGAGATGGTTTTTGATTTCTACGATAAGCTAAAAAGTATGACTAAAGGTTATGCTTCTATGGATTACGAGTTTAAAGATTATGCAGTTGCGGACCTCGTTAAGGTCGATATTCTTTTAAATGGTGATAACGTCGATGCGTTAAGTATTATTTGTCACCGATCTAATTCTTATTCTAAAGGTAAGTTATTGGTAGAGAAGTTGAGGAAATTGATCGGCCGTCAGCAGTTTGATATCGCTATTCAGGCTGCAATCGGAGCTAAGATCTTAGCCCGTGAAACCGTGAAAGCCCTTCGTAAGAACGTTTTAGCCAAGTGTTACGGTGGTGACATCAGTCGTAAACGTAAGCTACTAGAGAAGCAGAAAAAAGGTAAAAAGCGGATGAAAATGGTTGGTTCTGTAGAAGTTCCACAAGAAGCTTTCCTTGCGGTGCTTAAAGTAGATGAATAATTTATCGGTTATAATCTAGTCCATGTTAGAAGAAGCCCTCAGTCATTTAGATAAGATTTTAGGTACTTACTCAGAAGGTGAGCACTACGATAAAGTCGTTGAAGCAAAGAAACGTTACTTTGAACTTACGGGCTTAGCTAACGAAGAAGATGATGACTTTGAAGCTAGGATGAGATGTTTTAATGACTGGTTCATCCTTCGCTATCCCTTAACGAATGGTTCAACGGCCATAGAAGATTATCTAGAAAATAATGATATCACTGAAGAGTCTCAAGAAGTCCTAAGAGGAGTTCGCTATTCAATCTTTGAATTTACGGGGAAAAATCTAAGTGGAAAACTGGTGATTAAGGATTTACTCTCAAATGAGAAGTTAATCTTCACGGAAAACTCTTCTAAGATTCCAGTATTTAAAGCAGACTTTTTTATTGGAAGAATCTTACGTTATGAAAATGACTTTCTTCTTATGAATGGTATTTGCCTTCTTCCTAAAGAAGGTAAGTCGATGATAAAAAAACAAATCAAAAAGGTTCGTAAATTAGCTGATCCAATCATCGAAGAATCTTTTCTCTTAGAAGTAGAGAAGCTAAAGACCAAGTGGAAGAGATTTGGTCACGTAGATCCTTCTAAAATCTTCACTTTCGAAGAATTATAAAAAATGAAAGTGTATGCTTTTTCACACTTAGATAATGCCATTAAAGACAATACGAGCTTTAGAGAGTCAGTGGCTTCCCTGGTTTCTATGTCTGATATGGTTCACGTCTTTATTAAAAAAAGTATTGATGGAACTTCAAACGCCTTTGAAGAATCTGAAAATCTCCATATTCATCATTACGAAACTACCGAGCAGTTAAATATTCTTCAAAGCCTAAGAGAGCAATGTGAGAATATCCCCGATGCTTGGGCCATTTACTTGGAGCCCGATGAAGTTCTACACCCTGAAGATGGTGAACTCTTAAGAGAAGACCTTAAGCGTGCTTCTGAATTACACTGCGAGGCGATCAGTTTCAGAAACCTCAACTTCACCAAGGATCCTCATCATATAGATGTCTCAAAAAAGGCTGTGGCCCATAGTATAAGACTTTTTAGACTAGGCTCCAGTGACTTTTATCGCTCTGAAGAAAAAGTTATAGAAGCAAAGGTTTATTATTCTGAAGTAAAGATCTTCAATTATAAGAATCTTAGAAAAGAAAAAGAAGGTATAGAGAGTATTCCAAGTAATAGACTACTTAGGTATTTAGGTAGTCATCCACCCATAATGAAAAGAAGAGTTGAAAATTGGAATGGAGTTTGGAACTGGATTGATACGGCTAAGGTTTATATTCTAGGTGAGCGCAGAGATTTCGAAGATGACTTTATAAAGAGAATAAAAGCTAAAAAAATCGTTTGGGCCGGAAGTATTGTTGATATTCCACCTGAAGATAGGCCAAAGGCCATCATCTTAAAACCAACTCCCTTTCAAAAGATCTTTAGGCGTTCAGTTGTTCCCTCAAAGATGGGGGATAGTAAGGCCCATAGATGGAACTTAGAGTTTATGCTTATTTTAAAATTATCTGAAAAAGGAATTGGAATCTCTTAGCTTTCTGCTTGGTTCTCAAATTGCTCAGTTTCTTTTAAGCTATGACGTTTTCCGCTAAAGATATAAGGGAAGAAGCCTAAAAGATTGACGAAGATTAAGCAAAGAAAATAAAGGTTGAATAGGCCAGCTCCACCACTAATTCCGACGAAAGAAAAAAGCTCATCAAAAGCAAAGTGACCAACGCCTAAGCCACTTGGTGAAATAGGTACGGCAACAGCTATATAGCCTAAGGGAACAAGGGTCACGAGGTGTTGAAAAGAAAGTTCTTTTCCGTAAAAAGGAGAAGTCACAATCCAAAATGAAAAGATGTTCATTAATTGAAGGCATATTGAAATCAAGTAGCTGTATAGAATGACTTTACGATCTGATCCAATAAGCCAGCCTTGGCTTAGGGTCTTACTAATATACTTGCCAAGAACGGGAACCATATCGGTTAAATTTAAGATGGACTCTTGGAATCTCTTAGGAAGAAAAAGAAGGGTCATAAAGAAGATGGCCCCAATAAAGAGTAAGAAATTAATCTGAATAAGGGGTTTCATCTGAGGAGATAGTTGAACCACCTCTGAATAAAAGATCATGCTAAAGAAGCCCATAATAGTAAGAAGACCCATAAGTCCTAGGATCCTATCCATAAAGACTGTCGTCACAAGAAAGGTCTTTGAAACATCCTTATCTAAATCTTTTGCGTATACTAATTTAATTAAATCTCCTGTAACCGCACCGGGTAAAACAGAATTAAAAAAGAGACCGATCCAAGTTAACTTTATCATCTCTAAAGCAGGTAGCTTAGATTTGACGCCTGGTTTTAAGATGAGCCTCCAACGAAATGCAGAAAAAATATCTTGTAAAATAATGCAGAGAATACAAATAAGCCAGCCGTAGCCAGTGGTTAAGGACTTGGTAATTAAACTAAAATCGAGCTTTCCGCTACTTGTTAACCAGTAGATAATTCCAGCTGCAAAAATAAATTTTAGTATCGTCTTAATCATGCCAATAACGCTTCGAGTAAAGTTTTTCCTTTTCTTGCCTAGAGTATAATATACTACAACCTACATTTGGAGTCTGTATGAAAGTTGTTGTTATTGGCACTGGTTATGTCGGATTGGTAAGTGGAACTTGTTTCGCTGAAATTGGCCATGAAGTTACATGTATCGACATTGATGAAAAGAAGATCGCGAAATTAGAATTAGGTGAGTCTCCTATTTATGAGCCAGGTTTATCTGATCTATTAAAAAGAAATATAAGTTCAAGTCGTTTGAAATTCTCTTTAAGTTACGACTCAGTTAAAGAAGCTGATGTGGTTTTCCTCGCTGTAGGAACGCCTCCAGGGGAAAATGGTCAGGCTGATCTTAAATATCTTTATGCAGCAGCAGATTCAGTGGCCGAGAATATTGTTGACGGTGGTATTATTGTTATCAAATCGACTGTTCCTGTTGGCACTTCGACTTTGTTAAAAGAGCATATTTCAAAAAATACTAATAAGAAATTTTACTTAGTTAATAATCCTGAATTCTTAAAAGAAGGTTCTGCTGTAGAAGACTTTATGAGACCAGACCGAGTTGTAATAGGTCATAAAGAGAAAGAATCAGCTGAGGCAATGGAAGAGCTTTACGCTCCTTTAGTTCGCCAAGGAAATCCTATCTTTTTAATGTCCAACTTATCGGCAGAGATGACGAAGTACGCAGCGAATTGTTTCTTGGCGACTAAGATTTCTTTTATCAATGAGATCGCGCAGCTTTGTGATCTTGTTGGAGCTGATATAAACGAAGTTCGAAAAGGGATAAGCTCTGATGTTAGGATTGGAAAACATTTTTTCTATCCAGGCCCCGGTTATGGAGGTTCATGCTTTCCAAAAGATGTTCAGGCCCTTGTTCATACCGCGAAGTCTCTTGGAACTGACTTGAAGATTGTTCAAGCAACTGAAGAAGTTAACAATAAGCAAAAAACCTATATGTATAACAAAGTAAGTAAGCATTTTGGTGGCGATCTAAACGGTAAGACTTTTGCCTTTTGGGGAGTCGCTTTTAAGGCCAATACTGATGATGTTAGAGAAGCGCCTGCTATCTATATGAGTAAGGCCCTTATCCAAGCCGGAGCAAAGATAAAGTTTTACGATCCTGAAGCTTCTCAAAATTTTTTAGAGTTAATGACTGAATATCCAGTTGCTGAAGGAAAGCTAGAAGCTGTTGAAGACATGTATGAATGTCTAAATGACTGTGATGGTCTTATCACTATGACCGAGTGGAGAGAGTTCCAAGCCCCAGATTTAAAAAGAGTAAAAGAGAAGCTTAAAACACCAGTAATCTTTGATGGACGAAACCTTTACAGCACTGAAAAAGTTCTAAGTGAAGGGTTTGATTATTATGCTATTGGAAAGTTCGTTCCTAAATCATGAAAAAGAAAGTAGCCGTTATTCAAATGACTTCAGCCTTAGATTTTTCTGAGAACTTAGAGAAGTTAAATATCTTCTTAAAAGAAGCGAAAGCTCAGAAAGCGGAGATTGCTTTTTTACCAGAGTGTTTTTACTCAATGAGTAATGGATCAGAGCCTACACCTTTTCAAGTTCACCGAGATAATGAGCACTATGAAAATATCCGCTCATTGGCAAAGAAGCATGAGATCTATCTCATAGGTGGGACAGCTGCGACTTCCTATAAAAAAGGATCTATTAATAGAACTTATAACTTTGATCCTGCGGGGAAAGATCTAGGTCACTACGACAAGATTCATTTATTTTCCTGTGATATTAAGAATTCAAAGGGTGAACATAAGAAGATCGATGAAGGGGATATCTATATTCCTGGAAGCGAGCCTAAGATGCTTGAAGCAGATGGTATCAAGGTTGGCCTTGGAGTTTGTTTTGATCTTAGGTTTGCAGAAATGGCAGCCGCCTATAAAAAAGAGGGGGCTCAAATACTGACCTTTTCCTCTGCTTTTACAGTACCTACAGGGAAGGCTCATTGGGAAGTCCTTCTTAGGGCCCGTGCCATTGAGAATCAATGCTATGTGATAGCTTCTGCTCAGTGGGGAAGAAATAACGAAATCATTTCTACTTATGGGCACTCAATGGTTATTGATCCGTGGGGTAAGGTTCTTGCTAATGCTGAAGATGGGGAAAAGGTTATATGTGCAACCATCGACCTTTCCGAAATTGAAAAGGTCGAACAGTCTGTCATTATGGGACGAAATTAGCCTTTAAAGTTTGCTTTGTACTTACGAGCATTTTCTGTCGTGTTCTTGATAAACTCTTTAACAGTACTATCTTTCAATGCTTCTTTGACCTTTGCACAAGTTCCTTTTTTTACATAAACCCATTCATTGGCATCAAAGTCTTTTGTCGCAAAACCGCCACAACCATGACCATTTGCTCCACAAGAGTTAGCGCCTTTAGCAGCAACACCTTTACACTTTTCTTTATCTCCACTTCCTGAAGCAGTAGCTGTTTGAACGTTGGCCCCAAGTACTAGGCCTGTAATAGCAGCACTTAATAATAAGTTTTTCTTTTTCATCTGTTCTCCTCATTAGTTATTAAATTAATTTGTAATTCTTATATTCACCCATTCTATATCCTGACGCACTTTCGACTAAGTCAGAAATGGCCAGTCCAATGTTTTTCCACTCAAACCTCATAGGTAGTGACCAAAAATCAATATCATTCTTATTGTCTTGAATCCATTGATCCATGATCATAGGGTGGGTTTGATCGAATCTCTTGAGCCCCCAAATCCTATCGTACTTATATTCTTTAACTTCGTGGTCCGCCCCGTGATAGAGCTTTTCAAAGGCTTCTGTCTTCTTCGCCATCAGTTGTTCTTGTCTGGCCCAACCGTAATGATAGATGGAGGCCTCTATTTGTTTACAATTTAATTTTCGAGTCCCGTTCACTTTAAAACCTTGTGCATCAAGATGACTTTTTGCTCCAATATTATTCTTTATGGCGCGGACTTCTCTTCGATAGATATTTCTCGTGTGTTTAACGATATCTACATTTCCGTAAAAATGAATATACCTATAGACGAGGCCTTCAATCTTTGGGTCTCTTAACATATCGAGATGGCCGTCATGAATATGGTGGAAGTCATTTTCATGAACGGCTTCATCACCTTGAATATACTGACAGACTTTTCCGGAGCAAGCATCTAAGGCAATATTTGTTTGCTGGCTTAAGATCAACCCTTGGCTTGTGAGCTTAGGATCCCAGTAACTTTTTAAGAACTTAAATTTCTTATGAGTAAAATGATCTTTTAAGAACTCATAGGTGCCATCATCTTTGGTGCAAGCTTCATCTTCAAAGCCTACGTTGATGATAACCTCATCACAAAGTGGTTCAATACTAAGGATGCTCTCTTTGACTGGATAGCCTAAGGTGAATCCATTTTTAATAAAAGTGAATCCTGATACATCAAGCATCTGTCTGAACCTTTTGAGTAGGTTTTGGTAAGACTTCCATTAAAATCCAAATAAGCATGATGAAGAAGAGGTTCTCACCATCACCAAAAGTGTTTTGAACTTGCCCGGAGACCACCAGTGTTACTAAAAAAGGAAAGCCTATCTTATGAATAAGGCCTTCATTTAAGTAGGCTTCTCGGGCCCAGCTTATAAGAAAGAATAAAAAGGCGGAGATGCCTAAAAGACCCATGGATGCCAAAACTTCTAAGAAGATATTGTGGGCATCTGCTCCAAACTTTGGATAGGGAATATTATACTTAACCTTTAATCTCGTTACATTAGGCTCGTAATTCTTATAACCCCAACCAAGAATTGGCTTCTCTTGAAAAGCTTTAATTGATGTATGGTAAAAGGCAATTCGTTGAATATTTGATACTGACCGGCTCTTACTTAAAAAGGTTTCTTTGAGGCTAGGGGTAGAAATAACAAGAACTGCAAAGAGGGCGTTGATTCCAATAAAGATTGTTAAGAACTTCTTTGGGTACTTCTTAAAAAAGAAAAAAGGAAGGCCTAGGATAAAACCTAGCATTCCGCCTCTTGCGTAAGACAAGATGAGGCCTACAAAGTTAATTATAACCACAGGTAATAAAAACCTTAAGGAAAACCATCCTTTCAATTGATCGCGGTAAATAATTAGACCCGAGGCAAGAATTGTAAAAAACGCCATGCCGTAACCATAAGTCATGTACATGCCGTAAAGACCACAGGCCCTTGTTTCATGACAGGCATTCTTAAACTTCAAGGGATTAAACCCAGTATAAAGACCGATGATTCCTGAGACTGTGGCCACAGTTGTGGCTATCAAAAAGAGCCTGATCAGAAAGAGTGATTGCTTCTTCGAAGCTTCCTTTGTGAAAAAAGATTTGATGGCAGGAAGGCTTAACAGAGGAATCAAAAAGTATTTAATCTTAAAGATGTTTTTTAAAGGATGTTCGATCTCAGTCCAGTTAGAGAGGACCGATATGACGATGGCGATGATAAAAAGCAAGAGCGAGAGCCTGGTTGCTTTTTTTATTTTAAGTTCGATTAAGTATTCACTTGGATTTTGGTAAGCATAAACAATCGTCCCAAGGGCCAGAAAGATATGCGAGACGCCGGCTATTGAAATAGATGTAAAGATAGACCCGGCCAGCAGGACCAAGGATATAAAGATTAAGTTTTTAGGTAAGTTTTGCATCGGGCTTTATTCTACGCAAAAGCTTACCCGCTGTTAAGATTATTTGGGATGCGTCATTCACTTAGATGTAAAGAGTTGCAATTGGGCTAGGGCAGCAAAGCAGGCAATCTCAACCCTTAAAGTCGAGGGGGTTATTTCAATGGGGGTGAAACCTTTAGAGATAAAGCTATCATTTTCACTTTCCGTAAGCCCGCGCTCTGGACCTAGGACTAAACTAATCGGCTTTGAGAGATCTGGCGTTACTTCAGAGAAGCTGCGGCCGGACTGCATTTTAAGCAGGTACTTTTGGTGATTTGAGAAATCAACATCTAGGGGAAGCTTGCTATGCAAGATCACTTTTGGAAGATCAAAGAATACTTTTGATTGAGAAAGTCCAAGGGCCAAGTACTCTTCGTAAAGTTTTTCTCTAAAGAGTTTGGCATCAAGAAAACTTTTCTCTGTTAACTTTGAGATGTAAAAGTGAAAGGTAGATACCCCAAGAGAAGTGCCATGCTCCAAGATCTTTTTCATAGTAGGAGGTCTTGAAACCGCCACAAAAAGATTGAGGTCATAAGAGATCCCAGGTCTTTTTTCAAGGACCTCAATAGTTATGCTTTCATCAGTTATTGAAGTGATGACTCCTTCACCTAATCCAGAATTTACCAAACAAATAGATAGTCTCTCCCCAGTTTTTTTCTTTAAGACTTCATTTATATGCTTTAGGACTTTGGCATCCTTGAGGCAATAAAGGTTCTCTTTTTGAAGTTCATGGGGAAATAAAAGCACGTTATTCAATTGTATTCCTTAATTCTGACTATTTTTATGATTAATACCCCGAGGCGCCTTTTATGCCAAATAAATATGTCTAATCCTATAAGTTCTCATGCCCTCTTTCTACTTGCTCCTGCTGGATCAGGTAAAACCACCCTTGTTTTTGATTTCTTTCAAAGAAATGAGAGGAATATCCTTATGATCTTGCCCTTAAAATGCTTAGAGAGGGAAGTGAGATCAAAGGTGAAAGCGCATTCAAAAGAAGGCTTTTTCTTTGAGGCCGTAACTGCCGAAAAAGCCATCCATTTCATAGAGGGCTTAGAAATTGATAAAAGAAAGGACTTACTCATAGTTCTCGATGAAGTTCATCTATGGAATTTTTGGGGAGACGACTTTAGACCTAGGCTTTGGGAGTGCTTTTATTATATTGCTGGAAATAACTTTGATATCTTAGGTCTAACGGCAACCTTGAGGGAATCTTATAAGCAAAGTTGGATTGACCTCTTTGAAAGTGGTGGGTACTTTTTTGATTTCTTAGACTTTGGAAATGGTGAGTTGGTCAATCTTCCAGAGCTTGAAGAGAGTTACTTTGGTTTAAAGAAAAGTCAGATGAAAAGAAGGATCTCTTATGAGGTCGATGCCAAAAGAACTTGTTTGATCTTTTGTCAGTACCGAGAAGAAGTCTTTGAGCTAGAGAGGTTTCTCCTAAGTCAATCAGCTGAGTTGTCTCTTTTGACTTGTGTAGGGGGAGGAGGAGTTCAGTTCTCTGAAGAGCTTGAGAATGGACCTGCCCCACAAGTCATCATTTCTACTTCAACCCTTAGTCATGGAGTTAACCTTGGGAAGATTGAAAGAGTCTTTCTAACCTACGAAGTTTTAGATTGGGACATCTACCTTCAAATGAAGGCCAGAGGGGGAAGAGGTGGAGAAGCCTTTCAAGTCATTGGCTGGCAAAAGGATAAAAGCTCACTTTATACGAAGATTAGATTATTGCTCTTAGACAGATACCTTAGTCTCTTTTATGCTTAGGGCATGAAGACTAAGATTGAGGGGCTCATCCTTAATAAAACAGAATTTCAAGAGAGGCATCTTATATGTTCGGTTCTCTTGCGTACGGGAAAGAAAGTTTCGGTTCTTTTCTATGGTGGGCAAGGTGGTGGCAAGAAGATTAAGCCAACTCAGCTAGAAATAGGAGCGATGTTAGAGATTGAACTCTCTGTTTCTAAAAAGAACGCTGATGTCCATAGGGCCCGTGAGTGGAAGACTCTTTGGAAGGCCAAAAATATCAGAACCAATCATAAGGCCTTTATTCTTCTCTGCGCTATTTGTGAAATAGTGGCAAAAATAATTGGAGAAGAAGACCTCCATCATGATGAATTAACCCAAGAACATGAAGGAATCTTTAGAGTTGTAAGCAATGCTCTTTTTTATTTAGAGAAGTCTCTTGAAACGGAGCAGTTTAGCTTGCATAAAGAATTTACGATCTTTCTAGGGAAGCTTTTAGGCGAACAAGGAGTCTTTCCTCAGCGAGAGAACTGCTGTCATTGTGATCTTGAATTAACAGAACAAAATATTTCTACCTTAAACTTAGAGCATGGTGGCTTTACTTGTTCAGATTGTAGCCCTCGAAGGGGTGATTTTTCTTCTATAAATGACCTTTGGTTTATCTTAGGACCCATTGGGTCGCAAAAATACCCAGAGCTAATGCCACTTAAATTAGAGAATACGGCTGTTTCCCGCCATTTGATGGACTATTTCCTTTATCAGTTTCATTTTGAGGCGAGTAGCTTCAAATCTCTTTCTATGGTTTTTCAACTTTGATAGTATCTAGTCATGCTATCGTTTTTAAAGAAAAGGCTAATGCCTTATATAAGACCACATAAAGGAAAAGTTTTCTTAACTATTCTTCTCTCCTTTGCCTTGGCTGCCATCGGCGGCCTACAAGTAAGCTTGGTCAAGCCAATCTTCGATAGTGGATTAAGCCCTAATTCATCAAAAGAAGAAGTCTATCTTTTAGCGGCAAAGCTTTTAGGCTTAGGGCTTCTTCATTTTCCATGCCGCTTTATTCATTTTTATTGGATCCGTTATATTGTCGACAACGCCACTTGCGAAGTGCGCTACGATATCTTTAGAAAACTTCAAAGGCTTCCGGTTGGCTTCTTTACGAAGGCCCGTCAAGGTCAGCTCATCTCTAGTGTCGTCAATGATACTCAGGTTTTCTCAACTGGCTTTAGAGCCGTTGTTGATTTAATTAGAGAGCCGTTAAAGGCCATCGTCTTTTTGGGCATGGCCTTTTGGGCGGATTGGCAATTAACTTCAGTCATCTTTGTTATCGCTCCATTTTTGATTGTGATCTTTTCCATTAGCGGGAAAAAAGTAAAAAACAATCAGTCTGTTGTTCAAAAAGAACATGGAGAACTGACTCATAATACGGCCGAAGGCATCGCAGCCCAAAAGATCACTAAGGCCTTTAACTTACAAAATTTTGTAGGGGAGAGGTTTAAATCAGCGCAGAATCTCTTTTTTAAAGCACAGATGAAAACAACCTTTGTTGAAGAAATGGCCCATCCCTTTGTTGAAATTGTAGGAACAATGGCCTTCAGTGCGGTCATCGTCTTTGCTCATCATAGGATTCAATCTGGGGCTACTACCATAGGGGAGTTTATCTCTTTTGTTGCGGCCTTAGCTCTCTTTATGGATCCCATTAGAAAGTTTTCTCAGGCCAATGTTAGGCTCTCTCAAGGACAAGCTGCAGGGGACAGAATCTTTGCTTTACTTGATGAAGAAGAAGAGAATTTTTCAACAGGCGAAGTCATCTCTAGTTTTAAGCAAGGCATTGAAGTTAAGAACTTGAGCTTTGATTATGGAGAAGGCGCCATTATTAAGAACTTAAGCTTAGAGATTCCTAAAGGAAAGAAAGTCGCTCTTGTTGGACTTTCAGGTTCTGGTAAATCCACTCTTATTAATCTTTTGCTTGGACTCTATCCTGTGGATAAAGGTTCGATCTTTATTGATGGAAAAGACATTAACGATTATGAACTTGAGTCTGTTAGAGGCTTAACGGCCTTAGTCTCTCAAGATATCTTTTTGTTTAACGATACTATTAAAAAGAACTTAACCATCGGCCAAGATTATTCTGATTTAGAAATTAAAGAAGCCTTGAAGGTCTCTTACGCTGATGAGTTTGTTAATGATCTTCCTGAAGGACTAGAAACAGTAGTCGGTGACCGAGGGACAAGACTCTCTGGTGGGCAGCAGCAAAGAATAACTATTGCCCGCGCATTCCTTCAAAATAAAGACATCATGCTCTTTGATGAAGCAACTTCGGCCCTTGATAATGAATCCGAGAAGGTTGTTCAAAAAGCCTTAGAAAATGCTGCAGGGGGAAAAACCGTTGTTGCTGTGGCCCATAGGCTTTCAACTGTGCAGGAATACGATTGTATCTATGTTCTTAAAGAGGGATCCCTTGCTGAAAGCGGCTCTCATCATGAATTGATGGCCAAGAATGGTGAGTACGCGAAACTTTACGAACTATCTCAGAAAGCATAGCCAGAAAACCTCACTATAAGGTACTTTTACTGCGAAAATTCATTGTAGGAGAGGCGTAGTGTCAGAATCAAATCTAAAGTCTATGGCAGACCTCGTTAGCTTAAGTAAGCGGCGTGGTTTTATTTTTCAAAGCTCAGAAATCTATGGAGGGCTACAGTCTTGTTGGGACTATGGACCTTTAGGTGTCGAGCTAAAAAATAATATTAAAGAAAGATGGTGGAAGTCCATGACTTACAGAGACGATGTTGTTGGGATTGATGCTTCGATCTTTATGCATCCTACTGTTTGGAAAGCCTCAGGTCACGTTGATGGGTTTAACGATCCTATGATCGACTGTAAGCAATGTAAGGAACGTTATAGAGAAGATAAGATCGACGCCACTAAGCCTTGTCAAAAATGTGGTGCTAAGGATTCATTTACAGAAGCTAGAGACTTTAACCTTATGTTCAACACCCAAATGGGACCTGTTGAGGATGAGAGTGCAAAAGTTTACTTAAGGCCAGAAACGGCGCAAGGAATCTTTGTTAACTTTCTCAATGTTCAAACAACGATGAGAAAGAAGCTGCCTTTTGGAATTGCTCAAATTGGAAAAGCGTTTAGGAATGAGATTTCTCCAGGAAACTTTATTTTTAGAACAAGAGAGTTTGAACAAATGGAAATGCAATACTTTCTAAAGCCAGGGACTCAGCAAGACGCCATGGAAGCTTGGAAAGAAACCCGTCTTCAGTGGCATATAGACAATGGTATCCGTCCTGAAAAGTTGAGATGGCATCCACATGTTGGTAGTGAGCTTGCTCATTACGCAGACGCAGCTTCAGATATTGAATATGAGTTCCCTCATGGATTCGATGAAATGGAAGGGATTCATAGCCGAACGGATTTTGATTTAAGACAACATCAAGAATTCTCTGGAAAGAAGTTAGAGTATCTTGATGCTGCCGATAATAATAAAAAATACCTTCCTTTTGTTGTAGAGACCTCTGTTGGTTGTGACCGTTGTTTATTAGCGGTAATGGCTGATGCTTATCGTCTCGAAAATGAAGGGGATAAAGAAAAGGAGAGAACTGTTATGAAGTTTGATCCTAAACTTGCACCTATTAAAGTAGCGGTCTTACCACTTATGAAGAAACTAGAAGAGCCTGCTCGTAAATTATATTCGGAAGTTCAAAAGCATTACCGTAGTGAATATGATCTCGCTGGTTCAATCGGTAAGCGTTATAGAAGACAAGATGAAATCGGAACTCCTTTTTGTATCACTGTGGATTTTGATACCTTAGAAGATAATGCCGTCACTATTCGTGATAGGGATTCAATGGAGCAAGAGAGAATTCCACTGGATAATGTGATCAATTATTTAAATGATAAACTAAAGTTTTAATTTAAAGGATAGAGCAATGACCACTAAATGGGTTTACGGATTTAGTCCAGAAAAGACAGAAGGCAGTAAAGAATTAAAAAACCTCTTAGGTGGAAAAGGTGCGAATCTCGGTGAGATGTCGTCCTTAGGGATTGCAGTTCCTCCCGGTTTTACTTTTACTACTGAGGCCTGTCTTGAGTATCAAAGATTAGAAAACAGCTTTTCTGAAGAGATGAAAACTCAAATCAAATCCGCCATTATAGAAGTCGAAAAAAACACGGGCAAAGGCTTTGGAGATCCAAAGAATCCTCTTTTATTCTCAGTTAGATCAGGAGCCCGGGTTTCAATGCCGGGGATGATGGATACTGTTTTAAACTTAGGTCTTAATGCTTCGACAGTTACGGGGCTTGCCGAACTAACCGAGAATCCTCGGTTTGCTTGGGACTCTTATAGACGTTTTATTCAAATGTACGCCAATGTTGTTCTTAATTTTAACTTATCCATGCTTGAGTCGACGCTAGAAGATTTGAAAGAAGCTAGAGGCGTTGAGCTGGACACTGAGTTATCGGCAAAAGATTTAGAGCAACTGTGCCAAGTCTATAAAGAGATGATTCTACAAGAAAGTGGAATCAGTTTTCCTGATGAACCAATGGATCAATTATGGTTAGCGATCGCTGCTGTCTTTGGCTCTTGGAATAACTCACGTGCCATTAAGTATAGAGAGATAAATCAAATCCCTCATGAGTGGGGAACCGCGGTCAATGTTCAAAGCATGGTCTACGGAAATATGGGAGACGACTCAGCAACAGGTGTCTGTTTTACCAGAGACCCGAGCACTGGGGATAAAAGATTCTTTGGAGAGTTTTTAATAAACGCTCAAGGAGAAGATGTTGTTGCTGGAACCAGAACTCCGCAGCCTATCAACGACGAATCCAAAAATGATTCAAATGAAAGCCTATCAACCTTAAGTTCAGTTATGCCTGAAGCTTATAATGAACTCGTTGAAGTTTATAAAAAACTAGAAATGCATTATCGAGATATGCAGGATATTGAATTTACCATTGAGAAGGGAAGGCTTTATCTTCTTCAAACAAGAAATGGGAAAAGAACAGCTGCTGCGGGAATAAAGATTGCTGTAGATTTTGTCAGTGAAGGGCTTCTTTCAATTGACGAGGCCATCATGAAAGTCGCCCCGGAAGATTTAAATCAATTATTGCATCCAAGGCTTGATCCAAATTTTAAGAAAAATATCTTAACAAAAGGTCTTCCGGCATCTCCTGGAGCTGCCAGTGGAGAGATTTGTTTTGATAGTGATAGCGCTCATCTTAAAGCAGAAGCTGGTAAGAAAGTTCTCCTTGTAAGACAAGAGACTAGCCCTGAAGATATTTCAGGAATGGTAGCAAGTCAGGGAATCTTGACGGCAAGAGGTGGGATGACTTCTCACGCTGCTGTTGTGGCCAGAGGAATGGGAAAACCCTGTGTTGCTGGATGTTCAGATTTAAAGATAGATGCCAAAGCAAAAACAATGGTAGTGGGAAGTAAGACTTTTAATGAAGGCGACCCGCTTACAATTGATGGGGCCACCGGAGAAGTTATAGATGGCTTAGTTCCAACAATTGCAGCTAGCATTGATGAGAACTTTTCTACCTTTATGAGCTGGGCTGATGAAAGAAAGAAATTAGAGATAAGAACTAATGCAGATAACCCTGAAGATACAAAGATAGCTTTGTCCTTCGGAGCTGAGGGAATCGGTCTTTGCCGAACAGAGCATATGTTCTTTGAACCAGAACGTATTATTGCTGTAAGAGAGATGATCTTTGCTGAAAATACGACAGATCGTAAAAAGGCCCTTAAAACAATCCTCCCGTTTCAAAGAGAAGACTTTATTGGCATTTTCTCTGCTCTAGAGGGGCGTCCTGCAAATATTAGATTATTAGATCCCCCACTTCATGAGTTTCTCCCTCATCAAGAGAATGAGAAGAAGCAATTAGCAGATCATTTAGATATAGAGCTAAAAGAGGTTGAAGAGAGGATTGAAAAATTACACGAATTCAACCCTATGTTAGGTCATAGAGGTTGCCGCTTAGGAGTTACTTATCCTGAGATATATCAAATGCAAGTAAGGGCCATCATTGAGGCTGCTCTTATCTGTAAAGGAAAAGGTATTGAGACTAAGCCTGAGATCATGATTCCATTAGTAGGGATTGATCTTGAGCTTTCATACTTAAAAGAAAAGGCTCTTGAAGAAATTGAAAGAGTTTTCATTGAGAAGAATGACAAAGTTGAATATAAATTAGGGACGATGATAGAGCTTCCAAGGGCCGCTATTACGGCCGGAGATATCTCTAAGCATGCTGACTTCTTTAGTTTTGGGACAAATGATTTAACTCAAACGACCTTTGGACTTTCAAGAGATGATTCAGGAAAATTCTTAGGACAGTATATTGATAAAAGAATGCTTCCTATAGATCCCTTTGTTTCTCTAGATCAAAAAGGTGTCGGCTTTCTAATAAAGCACGCTTGTAGTGAGGCATCAAGAGAAAACAGCTCGATTCATTTAGGCATTTGTGGAGAGCATGGAGGAGATCCTAGCTCCATTCATTTTTGTCATGAGATTGGATTGGATTATGTTAGCTGTTCTCCTTATAGAGTTCCCGTTGCAAGATTAGCTGCAGCTCAAGCGAATATAGAGGCTAAATGATTTTTGACGATGCTATTGATTCGATATTTCCCGACTGTCCCTTTGATCATGTAGCAGCTGCCTTCATCAATTTTGATACAAAAGAAACTAAAACAACTCAAAGAGGTCATCAAGGGGATATTTGGTTCGATCTAGCGAGCTTATCAAAGGTTTTAACTCTCGCGAGTACTTATCATCAGCATCAAAATTTATTTGGAGAAGATGAAATTCTTCTTATAGAACATAGAGCTGGTCTTCCTGCATGGGGAAGGCTCTCAAAAGATGGCTGGAGAGAGACAGTCACAAAGTATTCTATTGTTGATACTCCTCATCTTTATTCTGACTTCTCGGCGCTTCGAACGATGATTGAGCTTGAGAAAAAAAGCGGAAAGAAATTAAAAGAATTATGCTCACCGATTTGGGACGAAGAACTCCTTCATTGGTTAGATTTACCAGAGTATTATCATAGTCCTGAAACCGGTTTTAGAAGAAAAAGGATTATCCGCGGGCAAGTTCATGATGATAATGCTTATGTCATCGGAGAGTTCTTATCTCATGCCGGAATGTTTGGAACGATTAAAGGTGTCTCACAAACTCTTCTCAATCTAGATGCTAAAACGGGTTGTATTGATTCTATAAAGAAACTCTATGAGACAGATCAAAAGCGTGGTCGTTTTTTAAGAGGCTGGGATACAATGGAAGATCCTGAGACAACCTTGGCCGGAAAAGGCTGTTCACCCATCACTTTTGGACATACCGGGTTTACCGGAACATCACTTTGGATGGACGCTGAAAAAAGAATCGGTTGGGTGCTTTTAACCAACTCTACTCAACATTATTGGTATCACAGAATGAAGCTAAACGAGCTCCGTCGAACTTTGGGAGAAATTGCTTGGAAATCCAAGTAATTTCAGCTTGATACAGCCTTTTTTTCTCTAAAATTTTCTTCCTTTTTCTCCGAAAAGTAACGGAGAGTTTTTTTACTATAAAGGTAGATTATGAAAAATATTAGCGTACTTCTGTTACTTATTGTTAGTTTCTCTATGACCTCCTGTTCTTGGGTTGGCTTTGGGGATGGTTCAAAAAGAGTTAGATCTCTGGCCAATCCTGTCGGAGACATCGAACACCTTTTAGGCATTGATCGTTTTCATTATTATATTAATGAATTTGCTGGCTTCCAAGAAGGAAAGCTCGATGATGAAGTTATCGAGGCCCTTCGTAAGATTAAGCCGCAAGACCTAATAGCAGAAGGCTACTCACTTCAGAGTTTAAAGAAAGCGCAGAATTATGATCTTATGATCTATAAATACCTGACTCGGTATTACCCAGATCTCAATACGCCTAAATCTAAGGTTAAATGGGAATACAATTTCTTAAAAAATAAATTAAACGAAGGCTTCTCACTTAGAGAAACAAAGCTTGAGGAAATTCTTTACCATGATGACTTTGTTGTCCCAGGTGAAGCTGCTGAAAAACTTACTTTAACAAATGTAAATCCTGATACCCAAACTTTAGAGAGTGGGCATTATATTTCCAATAGAACGACGAGAGCAGCCTTTTGGGATGCTGTTGCAAAGGACCGTAAGGTTGAATTTCACCTTGGGGATAGTCGAGAGTTTCTCAAGAACCTTTCTGCCAATAAAGGGGAGATCCTTTATGAGATTAAGCCTCTCGCTAGAAACTATAATAAGATCTTTCTGGTTAAGTACCCTGGGGACTCTAGTTACCGTGTTGCTATAACTAATATTGGTGGCGCTGATCGCTTAGAGCATATGGTCCATCACCTCTCTCTTAGCAAATTAACAGCTAAGACACTAAAGAATAAAGTAACGGTCTATGGTGGTCTAGAGGAGTTTCATGAAAGGCTTTTCAAGAAATTAAAAGGGCAAATGAAGCATTTACCTAAAGCTGATAGAGTTGTTATTGGTCAAAAGGGAGCCGTCGAAGGCATCTTTAACCTGCATCTAAAGCTAGAGGGGATGAGGGCCTATTATAAAAAAAGTAAGTCTGCCTTAAAAACTAAGATTGGAGCCGCAGAATTCTCTGAGCTTGAAGAGATCTTAAAAGGAAGTGACACCGATTTTGATATAGTCGCTATCAAGAAGAAAGTCGAAACTTCTTATGACAAAGTGAAAGTAATCATCGAAAAAGATCCAAGTTTAAAGCCTGCATCATTTAGAAAGTATAGCGCCGATAATACAACGACTGAAATGGCCGACTATGTTTTTAAAAACAAAGCGGGAAAAGAAGTTCGTTGGAGAATTGTAGGAAATGTTTGGGGAGATGAAATTGTTCCTCTAGCAAAAGCCTTAAAAGAAACGGGTCATACTAATATTACTTATATGGGGACCACTGGTGCCTTCGCAGGTAAAGGTTATGAAGTTGGTGATCTTGTCATCCCAAGTCATGCTAGAGACTTAAAAGGAAAGATTAAGTTTAAAGGGACTGCCATGAATGTCCCTGGGGCAAAGATTGGAGGAGTTGTTGAACATGTGGCGAGTCCTTTTAATGAAACAGAAGCCTGGTTGCAAAAGACACGAACAAAGGCTGATTTAGTAGAGATAGAAACCAATTATCTAGCGCGAATCTTTAATGGTGCTAATGATCATATGAGGGCCTATCTTTTAGTCTCCGATATTGTAGGAGCAGAAGGCGAAACTCTTGCTCACGCTAGTAGTAGTAAGAGAAAGAAGAGCCTTAATAGTTTATTAGGAACATTATTTAAACGAGATAAGGCAGCTGCTCCAACAGTCGTTGCTGATAAGACAGGTACTAAGGTTGAAAAGCTAAGGGCCGCCATTGATGAGCTCTTTGGCACTAAGGGTGCGACTCTTAGGTACTATATCTTTTCTCATTTTAAGAATCAGGAACTGCCTGATAAAGAAGCTCTCATCGCTTTTGAGCAGAGCTTTTCAAACTTCTCAGATAATTACTTTACTAAAAGACTAGTCTCTTCAAGTGAAGCCTTATCAAATATTATGAGAGTTATAAGTGAAGACGATGCTATGCCTAAGATTGGGCTTAATAAAGAATTCGTTGAAGGCAGCTGGCATCCGAAGAACGATCAAGTCAAGGTTCAGATCTATGCTTCGAGCGCTGCTCAAGAAGAGAGGTTTAAGGCAGTCTTAAATCGATTTTCAGATATGACTGATGATGTAAGTTCGTATAGCAGTTTTGAAGTGATAAGGGGGCCGCCCCCAACAGGGATGGTGACAGTTAAACCTGAAGGGGTTGTTGACCAAGATTTCTTAGTAAAGGTTTATGCAGAAGCTGGCTTTAGGCAGGCCGGACTCGATTACGAAATAACTTATAATGGAAATATAAAGTATCATTTCTTACCAACTGAAAAACAAACCAAGGTTTGTGATGCCGCTAAGAAGTTTTGCTCCTTAGCTTATTTTGCTCCAGATGGTCCTACAAGAGAGCTTCTTGATAGGCTCTCTTCTATTCCTGGGGTCAATCCAAAACAAAAACTAAAGCAGTATGTGACTGAGATGGATAACACTATTAAGTCTTATAATGGTGACTTTAAAGGAACTGTGAAGATGACTTCTGTAAGCTCCCTTCCTGGTGGAGATCTTGCTCAAATTGTTCCAGAGTTTAGTAAATCTAAAGGGCTTATCGTTAATCTTAAGATCACTCAAGAGGGATTAAATAATCCTATGGTTGTCTTAGAAGAAATGGCCCATCTAAAACAAATCTGTGCTCGCTATGATGCTTACTTTAAAAATCCATTATTATGGGCGGAAATGTCTAAGAACGCAGAGTTTGGCTCTGTAAAAAGTCAGGTGTTTCTAGCGAAGGCAGAGATAGACGCTATGGATGTAGTAACCAATGATCTCTTAGAAGACTTTGGAATAAGTGATAATAATGATGTGAACTCTTATATTTCAAAAAGAAAGGCCCACGCTACAAAGCAAGTAGCAGAACTTAAGAAGTTAGAAAAAATAGAAAAAAAGAGTCGTAATGCCATGGCAAAGCAATGGAACACTCTTCAGACTCAAATGCAAAATGCCAATCTTAAGCTTGATGATTATATAGCCCAAGGTAATAGAAAGAAAGTTGTTGAGATGATCAATACCTTTATGCCATGGGAAGATATGGAGCCAACTGAAATTGCAGCATGGCAGAAATGGCTTAAGGCGATGGAGAAACCAACCAAGCTTAAAAAGAATAAAGTCTTGCTCTTTAGAGGTCTTGAAGGAGATCTTGTAAAAGAAGGGGCCAAAGAAGGGGAACATTTCTTAATGGCGAAGATGCTAACTAAGAATCAAGGGAATTATACAAGAAGACTGAGATCTCTTAAAACCCATAGAACAAAGATGGTTAAGAAAGTGAATGTAAAAGTTCCTACCGATGTGCCCTCGATTGCTTCAATCATGCAGGCCCATAGCCATGAGCCTAATGGTTCACCATTTTTATCAGCATCGAATTTTAATACTGCTAGTTCATTCTCTGATTCATCAGGAGATTTTAGTATGGCGGCGATGTTCATTGATAAAGATCGGTTCATGACAAATGCCATTAGTACTTATGGAGAGCAAGAAAGAATGATTCCTTTAATTGTCTTTCCTGATGAGATTGTTGTCATGGGTAAGCCTACTGTAGATGATACAGGCTATAGGTTTTTTGATGATCAGTCTTTTCTAGCAAAGGTTAAACAAAAGATAGGAAGAAATATAACAGCAGGTGAGAAAAGCTCTTCAGGATGGGATAAGATTCAGCCAACCCAACAGTGGTGGGATTCGATCAATCCAAAAGGGGTAACGGCAGCCAAGTCTCCGGCTTCTTGTAAGAAGATTATCCAGCTGTTCCTAGGCAATTTGTAGTATTTGGCTTAGACTTAAATGATGATTTTAACTAGCTCTGACCTTATTGAAAGAAAAGATCAAATCAAAAAGATCTTCTTCTACCGAGTCTGCGGCACCGGCATGGGTGCTGCTGCCTGTTTACTTAAAGAAGCGGGTTTTGAAGTCTCAGGCGGAGACAGTCTTTTTAATCCTCCCATGAGTACTTATCTAGAAAAATTAAATATCGACCTCTATCATTTAAATGAAATTAATGCTGAAAAACTAAAAGAGTATGATCTGATCGTTGTAGGAAATGTTGTTCCTAAAGGATCAGATGATGCAAAGCTTTTAGAGTCTGTGGATAGACCTTTAACTTCCTTTCCTTCCGCCATGGGCGGACTTGTCCTTAAAGGAAGAAAGACTGTGGGTCTCTCTGGTACTCATGGAAAAACGACGACGACTTATTTTGCGACGCAGATGTTTGAAAACCTAGGTGAAACTCCTGGTTACTTTATTGGAGGAGTCTTAGAAGGTAAGAATAGTTCTGCAATTGGAACTTCAGATTACTTCTTCTTAGAAGCAGACGAATATGACTGTGCCTACTTTGATAAAGTCTCAAAATTTAGAAGATATGAATTACAAAACTTAATCATCACTTCAATTGAATTTGATCACGCGGATATCTTTGAAACTGTCGAAGATATTAAAGATCAGTTTCGTCCTCTTGTTTCAGAACTTGATGGATGTGTGATTGCTTGCTCTGACTACCCTGAAACGATCTCGATGCTTGATAAGATGGGGCATGAATACCTAGAGTATGGCGATAAGTCCGCTCTGGGTCCAAGAGTATTGAAAGCTAGAGCAGACGGTACAGACTTTGAATTAACTCTTGATGGTAAAAGCGAAGAGTTTGTTACAGACGTAACAGGGATTCATAATATTAAGAATATTTCGTCTCTTATTCTCTTTGCTCATAAAGAAGGGTTTGAGACCGCCAAAATAAAGAAGGCTATTAAGAATTTATCCTTAGTTAAAAGAAGGCAAGAGATTAGAGGGTTCCATAATGGGACGGCCATTATTGATGACTTCGCTCATCACCCACGGGCTGTCGAGGCAACTCTTCAGGCCATCTCTCAGAAATACCCAGACAAAGAATTGAATGTTCTCTTTGAGCCGCACTCCGCAACTGCGAGGAGTAATGTCTTTCAAAAAGAATTCCAGCAGGCATTTCTAGCCGCGCATAGTTTAGGTATTACCAAGTTAAACCGGTCAACTTCCGTCAAGGATGCTTCTGATCTTGATTTAAATGCAATGTCAGGCTTCTTAGATAAACATGATGTTAAGACTCAGATTTTAAGTGGTCTCCCAGATATCCTTAGTTGGGTAGAAGAACATTGTTCTGAAAAAAGTATTATACTAGTTCTAAGTAATGGGACTTGTTTAGGATTTTGGGAATCAGACTTTGTTAAGAGCCTTAAGAAATAGCTTTATTCTTTTTTGCCTGCTCCTTGAAGTCTCTCATTCAAGACCTGGTCCTATTTTAAAATTCAAATCAAAAGATAATAAGATAGTTGCTGACTACCTTGTTAAGCATAAAGATTTTTTTAAGAAAAACTGTAAACCTGGGACTGAACAAAAGTACTGGAACCTGTACCACCGCTTTCGTGGGGACGGTCACTATATCCCGGTCCTAGAAGACGATAAATTAGATAAATTGACGATCAATAGGTTCTTACCAGAGTTAGATAGAAAGCACGCTTGGATTAAATCCAAGAAAAAAGAGATTGAAAAGATCAAAGACTTTAAGAAATTTCTTGTTGAGATAGATTCTCTAGAAGAAGAATATGAAAAAATTCTAAAGTTAAAACAAGTCGGCCTGGAAGGGAAAAATAGTGCAGAGAAAAAGAAAGCAAGAAATGCTTCTAAGTACTCATTGATAAAGTTCAAGATTCGCTTTAGAGAATTCTTAAATACTATTGATTTTTTAACCTCCTACCGTTTTCCAGTTGATCACGTCGAGCTTAGAGAAACCTATGATTTAGTTAAAGAGAAAAGAACTCCTGAGGAGCGTAAGCGCTCCAATGAAATCTACTTTTATAGAAAGATTGTCCAGGATGGGGCGCTTAATCCTGATCGCTCTAAAAGTGATAAATTCCTTAGAGCAAACTTAGATAATATCATTAGAGAATTTAAGACGAGTGACGATTTTCTCTCTGAGAATCTTCGTTACGATATAAACTCAGCTTTTTCAGGACTCAAAAGAATCTTAAAAAGAGGAAAGAGATACCAGCTTAAAAGATTTGGCGAATGGACCGGAAGAGTTGGTAGGAATATTAAATTCTATAAAGACCTTCAGGAAAATAAGAAAATTAACGGAAAGCAATCAGCTGAAGAGCTTGTTAAGGAAAGAGTTTCAGGACGATACGCTCTTAAGAACTTTGTTTTAGAAAAAGAGGCTGAGTCTTATAAGTATTGGTTAAGCGAATCAGAACTAAACCGAGCGCTCTTTTCAATAGAGACAATTCTTTATAACGAGGTTGGCGCTATTGATGGAGTGGACGCATTAGAGAGAAAAGATGTCACTCAAGTGGTTATCAATAGAAGATATCTAAAAGAATATAATACTATTGAGACGACAGAGCCTCTTTATGATCATCTTAAATTAAAGACTGATGGAACCAATATCGAATCAAACCCATGGTTGAATCTGTTATTTAAAGAAGGTGAATTCAGTTTTACCTATTTTTTTATTGGAGGAAGTCTTCGCATCTTCTGCCCCGAGCAGACTCGTTACGGGAAAGTTCTTAGAAAACAAAACCTTTATCTAGCGCTTAAGCTTCTGCGTAATCCAAATCCCTCTTTTGATGCTGTCCGCTACTTTAGCCGAGCAGCGATGCTAGGCAGGATTGATATGAGAAACCTTTGGGATGACTTTATTCCTCTTCCTGAGAGAGTAGGTAAACCTATAGGAAAGAGTTTAGAACTTAAGAGGGCCTTAGCGCGAGGTCAGTACAACCTTTTCTACGAATTCCAGAATGAAAGCGGTCATCGTTATAAGGTCTTGGAAATTAAAGAAAAAACTTATGTTTTCGATAACACATCTAAAAAATTCTACAAGTATCGAAACCCCCATTATTTTACCTATTTTAAGGACTCCTCTAAGCAGCCCTAAATCGTTGTTTACTTAGGTAAATCTAGGTATAGTTCCCCGTCACGAAATTTATTTCTATAAGAATTAACGCTAAGCGAATATTGGAGTTTCAAAATGTTAAAAGATTACGTATTTACCTCTGAGTCAGTTACTGAAGGTCACCCTGATAAGATGGCCGATGGAATTTCAGACTCTGTCCTAGATGCCATGCTTGCACAGGACCCAAAGTCTAGAGTTGCTTGCGAAACAATGATCACAACTGGTCTTGTTGTTTTAGCAGGTGAGATCACAACAAACGCACAAGTCGATTTTCAAGAAATCGTAAGAAATAAGATTAAAGATATCGGTTACGATCATAGCGACAAAGGCTTTGACTGCAATACTTGTTCAGTAATGGTAGCTCTTGATAAGCAATCTCCTGATATCGCTCAAGGCGTGAACGAAGGTGAAGGATCTTATTCAGATCAAGGAGCTGGGGATCAAGGCTTAATGTTTGGTTACGCTGTTAATGAGACTGATAGCTTTATGCCTCTTACAGTAGACCTTTCTCATAAGCTTGCTGCAAAATTAAGTGAAGTAAGAAAGAATGGAACTCTTCCTCTTCTAAGAGCTGACGGTAAAACACAAGTTAGTGCTCAGTATGTAGATGGAAAGATTACAAGACTTGATGCCATTGTTGTTTCGACACAACATGCAGCTGAGATGACTCTTAAGCAAGTTCAAGAAGGAATCAGGGAAGAAGTCATTAACCAAATTATCCCTGCAAACCTTATTGATAATAATACTAAATTCTTTATCAACCCAACTGGTAAATTTGTTATCGGTGGACCTATGGGTGACTGTGGGCTTACAGGTCGTAAGATCATCGTTGATACTTATGGCGGTCACGGTGCACATGGTGGTGGAGCTTTCTCTGGAAAGGATCCATCTAAAGTTGATCGTTCGGCTGCCTACGCTACAAGACATATTGCAAAGCATATCGTTGCTGCTGGCCTTGCCGAGAGAGCTCTCGTTCAAGTTGCTTACGCCATTGGTGTAGCAGAGCCTATGTCACTTCTTGTTGATACTTTTGGAACTGAAACTGTAGACGTTACTAAGATCAATAAAGCGATCAATGAAGTCTTCGACATGAGACCAAAAGCTCTCATCGATAGACTTGATCTTCTTAAGCCAATCTATACTCCAACTTCGTCTTATGGACACTTTGGAAGAGACTTTCATTGGGAAAGACTCGATAAGATGGACGAGCTTAAATCACATTTCTAATTATCAAGGGGCTCTTAGAGCCCTTTTTTATGTTATCCTTATTGCATGTTTCTTGATTTCTTTTATTTTCTTCTTCGATATACACCCTGGTGGGGCGTACCAACTATAATGATGGCGGTGAGCTTTGCTTATATTTGGTGGCTAAAAGAAAATTGGCCGGTGGTCTTTATATGCGCAGGACTTGTGGCCTTTTCTTCAGTCATGCTTATTTTCTACATTTGGGCTGGTTCACCGAGTCAAGCGGTCTATTATTTCCGGGAAATGATCCACGCAGTATCTAACTAACTCCATGTAATTAAAGTCTTTAATGCTAAGCAAGAAAAAGTCAGTGACAATAAATTGACACTGATTGCCTTCAAAGGGTAGGATTTTTCAAGCCTACTTTTTAGGCTCTAGGAGCAACATGAACGACTTTCACTTTCTGCATACTGCTTTTGATCAAGATAAACCAACGACTAAGAAACCAGTTGTTGATTCACCTCCTGATATCTACTTAGTAGAAGATGATAAGGTTTTTGCAAAGGCCCTTAGGACTTATTTGCAAAAGAAACTTGGTCTTGTTGTTCATTACTACGCTAGTCCTTCTGAATGTATAACCGCCTTAGATCTAAAGCTTGATCTTGAAGGTGCTGAAAATCAAAAACCTTTTTGCTTAGTTAGTGATATCTCTTTTGACGAGGGAAGCGCCGATGGCCTTCTCTTAGTAGACCTTCTTAAAGAGAAAGGTCATACCTTTGTCTCTATCGTTATGACCGGGTTTGCCTCAATAGAAACGGCCATTAACGCTACTAAGAAAGGCGTTTTTCATTATCTGACTAAACCATTTGAAATGGATGTATTAGCTGACCTCGTTCTCAAGGCCTTAACTAGATATGGATATGAAGACATCCATATGAAGAATATTGTTAAGAACGACGATGCTAGAAAGAACAATCCTATCTTTAAGAAATTCAAGATTGAACCACCAAAAGAAGAAGATATGTTCTGTGGCATGATTGGTAGAAGTCCACAGATGAAGCAGGTCTTTGAAAGAATTCAAAAAGTGGCTTTATCTGATTCTACAGTTCTTATTAATGGTCCTTCGGGAACAGGTAAGGAATTAGTCTCTAGGGCCCTCCATAATCTATCTCCTCGTTCATCAAAAGATATGATCTCTGTTAACTGTGGGGCCATCCCTTCAGAGCTACTAGAGAGTGAGCTTTTTGGACACCTAAAGGGTGCCTTCACTGGTGCTATTAGTGATAGGAAAGGGCGTTTTGAGCTGGCTAACGACGGCTCTATCTTCCTTGATGAGATTGGGGATATGCCTCTTCTTCTTCAAGTTAAGCTTCTAAGAGTTCTTCAAAATAGAGAGATTGAACCTGTTGGCGGGAGTAAAACACTACCTGTTAATGTAAGGATCATTACTGCAACTCACAGGGATCTCGAAAAAGCTGTTAAAGACGGTGATATGCGTGAAGACCTCTTTTATAGGTTGAATGTTATTCCCATCAAGATACCTTCTCTTTGTGAAAGAAGAGAGGATATACCTCTCCTTATTAGTTACTTCTTGCAGCGATTTGTAAGTGCTGATGGCAGAAACTCTATTGAGTTTGATGATGAATGCCTTGAGATGTTAATGGGCTATGACTGGCCAGGAAACGTTCGTGAGCTTGAAAACCTCATTGAAAGGTTAGTTATCCTAAGAGGTGGCTCGATCATTAAGCCTAATGATCTGCCTATTAAGATCCTTCAAAATAACCCTACCTATGTGCAGAAATACGACAGTGTTATCCAGTTATCTAACGAGGGAATTGATCTAAAGAAGACCCTTTCAGATATTGAAGATTCTCTTATTGCTCAAGCTCTAGAGATGACCAGTGGAAACAAGAATCAGGCCTCGAAACTTCTCACAATGAATAGGACCACTCTCATCGAAAAGATGAAGAAAAAAGGTTTACTCTACACAACTCACTAATACTCTATAAGCTAGCTCGGGTGTCTAATTCTTGGACACCCTTACTTCTCGCACCTAAATCGGTGTAATCAGATGATCTCAAGATGGTGTCAAAATTTCACTAGGAAAAATTGTCCCCTGAGAAAAATTTTCCTGTGAATTTTTTGAAAAATTGATACACTTAACATGACAGACAGTTCAGGAAGAACAGATTTGTCGATGCTTTGAAGCCTTTCTGCCTAAAAGTAACTAAATTATGAAACAGGATGTTTCCACCAAATGAAGAAAAGAGTTTTCAAATTTTTGACTTTGCTCGTGGTTCTTTTTACCGCCCCTGCAAGTTTTGCTGAGTTAGTTGAACAACGTTTAACTAAGACTCATCTTCGCTGGAACGTTTTCGTACAAAGAGATATGGTCGTTATTGAAAAGAAAGGCGACTCTGTTTTTATCAAGTCATTAAATACCGAAACTTTAAAATCACTTAAGAATGATCTTCTCTCTCTAAGCCCAGTATCAAAGTACTTCAAGAAGATTGTCTATAATGAGCCATCGGCAAAAAACAATAATATCGAAAGCATTGAAGTTAAATTAGCTTCATCAAATATCGAACTCTTTAACTTCTATAGAGATAGAGAAAAGAAATATGTTGTCGACTTCTGGAGAGATGCAGATGCTGTTAGCGAGTCTACTGCTGCAGTTCAAAAGAAGATCAGTGATATAGATAAAGAGAAAAAGAAAGCAAGTACTGTAATAGCTCCAGTGGGATCAAAGACTAAAGGGATTAGTTTTACTAAGAAGCCAAAAACTAAAAAGAGATCTAAGAGTAGGATTGCAAAGAAAGCCAAGAAGAAGCTTACTCCTTATAGAGACTTTAGATACGGAGCTGCTTTTATTTGGGATTATGAAGCGCTTAAGCCGACTATTAAGCCTTATGTAACATTAAAGAGTAAAACGCCAGAGTATTTCTATCCCATTAAGAATAGAAACTTCGAGAAAGGTGAAAAAGAAGCTCACCTTCAGTTAAACCTTAATCTTTATAGAAAGAAAAAATGGGGATTGATGTATAAGTCCATCAAGCTCTTTCAAGAAAAATATGGTGAAGAGGCTAATGTTGACTTTAATGAGTACCTAAAAGCCAACGCCATCCTTAGAACAAACTTTGGAAAAGATAATATGCAGCCAGTAAAGATGGCCGTTTCTATGTTCAGCGTAATTGCAGCAAGAACAAAGAACTATGATCTTAAAAAAGGAATCTATAAGTACCTTCTTCAATATAACCTTGATGCCAAAGATCATATTAGCGCTCTTGAGTTATCTAAAAGGCTTTATGTAGAGTCTAAGCAAAACTTTGACTACGAAGAGAGTAATAAAGCAGCTGAGGCCATCCTTTATAACCTCTCTAATCTTAATCAAATTGAGAAGATTCGTGAGATCTTAAAAGAAAAGACTATTCGTAAGTTACTTCCTGCTCAGACAATGGCAGCCTACAAGATCTACTCTCTTTTTAAGTTAGGAAAGATTCAAGAAGTTCTTAAAGAGTATGAGATCATCGAACCAGGTTTAACGGGAACTGTAGATCCTGTTATCCAGTTCAATGCAGCAGAGGCTTACTTTAGAGAAGCTAAGTATCCTAAAGCGATCAAACTATTTGATGCCTTTATCTCTAAGTATTCTTATCACCCAAAAAGTTCAGATGCTAGGTTAAGAATTGCTCTTTCTTATGACATCTTAGGAAAATCAGAGTCAAAGGTTAAAGAGCTTTATAAGAATGCCATTGATCGTTCTCAAGACTTCAAGATTAGTTATGAAGCAAGATTAAGATATGTTGGTTTAACTTCAGTTAGAAAAAGAAAGACTAATGAATCTGATATTGAAACTAGAATCTTCATGGAACTTGAAGATTTAGAGAAAGGTAAGATAGATAAAGAACTTAAGAAGCTTCTTTGGTTAGTAAGACTTAGAACTTTTATTGTTGATAAGAACTACAATAAGGCGCTTAGTTACTTAAATGCTATTCCGGTAACAAGCTTAAGACCTAGTGAGAAGAGAGTCTTCGAAGCTGATGGTGCTGAGATTGTTTACGGGCTTATCGATAGCTACTTTAAAGTATCTGATTACTCAAACCTCGTTAGAATTTGGGAAATCTATAAGACTAGATACATCAATAAGGTTGCAGCAGATCCTTACTTAAACTTTATTGTGGCAAAGTCATATATCAAGATGGGTCTTTACGAAGCTTTCGACTCACATTTCAAGAAATATCAAAAGCTAAGCAGAACTCCGGTTAAGACTTTTCCGATCTGGTATGACCGTGAAATCAAAGTTTGGGGTGTTGCTCTTCTTAAAGAGATGGAGCTTATTAAGAACATCAACTTAAAGAACTGGGCTCTAGCTAAAAAGAACCTTAATCAGTTCTCTAAATTAATGAAGGGTTATAACAAAGTTAATTACTACAATGGGATTATCGCCTTTTATCAAAAAGACTATGTTGAAGCTCCCATTCATATTGAGACTTTCTTAACTCGTGAAGTAGGGAAGTCTATCTTTGACCCTTATGAAGTAGCAGAGATGATGAGAGCCTATACAGATTCTCTTTATCAGACTGGGAAGATTGAAAAATTTAAGAAAGTATCTGAAGCGGTTTTAAATGATACTGAATACTATAATCCTAATAACCGTTACATGTTCGAAGTAAGAGAGAGAATCGCTTATTTGAATATCGAACTAATCGCTGGAAAAAGAACTCCTAAATCATCGTTAATCTTAGAAGCGAGAATCAAAAGGTTTATGAAAGAGTTTAAGAAGTCTACTTACAAGGGAAGATTGAGCTACTTACTAGCGATCTCTCTTTTAGAAAATAAGAAAGTTGAAGAAGGAAAAAAGATACTTGGTTCTATCTTGGATGATAAATCAGTATCTGATTATGTAAAAGAAATGGCGAGATCAGAATTATCTCTCCTTAAAATAAAAGAAAGAACCCTTTAAGTTTAACTCTCAGGATGAGAGACGGATATGACAGGAGGTCAAATGAGTACAGTACAAGTTGAATTATTCGGAATGGATCCAAAAGTTCAAAAAGCAGTATCAGTAGCAAGAAATGTTTCTGTGACTAAAGCCCCAGTTCTAATTATTGGTGAAGTTGGAGTTGGTAAAAAGTCATTAGCGAGATTTATCCATGATAGCTCTACAAGAGCTGGAAAAGGTATTGAGGTTGTTGATTGTTCTAATGATGCAAAAGATGTTGAAAATCAGATTTTAGGTTTTCGCGACGAAGAGACAGGTCGTTTTACTAGAGGCGTGCTAGAAGCTGCTAACGGTGGAACAGTTATCTTTTCAAATGTCGATGGACTAGAAGATGAGTTTCAAAAGAAGCTACACAAAATTTTAAATGAGCTTTCTGACTACGATATTGATGTTCGTATTGTTGCTACAACAACTAAGAACCTATCAAAGCTTGTAGGGTCAGGAAGATTTTATAGAGGCCTTTATACTCTAGTCTCTAATAACTCAATCACTGTTCCACCTCTTAGAGAGCGTGCAGGTGATCTTGAGATGCTTACAAGACATTACCTAACTGAATTTTCAGGTGGAAACTCTGTGCAAGTAGAGCCAACTGCACTTCAGAAGATCCTTAGCCATTACTGGACTCATAATGTTCAAGAGCTAAAAGCTGTTCTTGAAAACTCAGTAGCTAACGGTGACGGAACAACTCTTTCAGAAGCTGATCTTGAAATCGGTGAGAAGAAAGCAGTAAGTCTTATTACTGATGAAGATAATGAAGGGATTAGACTTATGTCTCTTAAAGAAGCTGAAAAACTTCTTATCAAGAAGGCCCTTATCCATACAAGTGAAAACAGAACACAAGCGGCAAAGATTCTTGGTGTCTCAATTCGTACTCTTAGAAATAAGATCAACGAGTATAGAGGTATTGGAAACGCTTATTTCGTAAACTTGAGATAAGGAATAGGAGTTAGTAATGCAAATTGATGACGCTACAATTAAGGCACTATCTGCGAGTATTAAAATGCGCGAGATGAGGCAAGAAGTTATTACGTCTAATATCGCAAACGCTGATACTCCTGGTTATAAGTCTAAGCGCCTTGGTTTTGAAGAGGCCTTAGCAAGAGCTCTCGATGTAGATGGAGAGCAAAGCTTAAATACTTCGAATGATGGTCATTACGACGTAGGATCAGGTGGATTTGCAAATCTAGAGCCTGAAATTTACGAAGACCCTAATGGAGTTGTTTCAGCAGATGGAAACACGGTTGATAGAGATCATGAAATGTCGCAAATGGCGAAAAACAAGATTCTTTATGATGCGTCAGTACAGCTACTGAACAAGAAGTTAGGACTAATGAAATATGCTATCAACTCGGACAGATAAGAGGTAACGAATGGATTTACTATCAAGTTTGAAAATTAGTGCTTCAGGTCTTGCTGCAAACCGCAAGAGAATGGGGGCAATTTCTTCGAATATAGCGAATGCTCAAACAACTCGTACGGCAGAGGGTGGTCCTTACCGTAAGAAAGAAGTTGTCTTTGGAGCAGAGCCAGTTAGAGAATCGTTCGGTGATATTTTAGAAGGGGAGCTCGATGCTCAAGCTAAGGAAGTTCATGCGACGGAAGTCATATCCACGAACAAAGCACCTATCCTTAAGTATGAACCACACCATCCTGATGCAAATGAGCAAGGTTACGTGGCTTACCCGAATATTAATGTAATGGAAGAAATGGCGAATATGATCTCTGCCTCGAGATCATACGAAGCCAATATTAATGCAATGAATACGACTAAAAGTATGGCCCTTAAAGCCTTAGAGATCGGACGATAGACAGGAGTTAAATGATGAGTATTGAAACAATAGGTTCACTCAAGCAGATCTTAGGAAACTATGATGCTAAGAAATGGACTAAAAGTGCAGACTTAGAATCAGCTAACTTCAATGAAATGGAGTCTAACGTCTTTAAGTCTGGAGAGTCTAGAAAATCTTTCTCAGACCTTTTATCTGACAGTATCTCTGATGTGAATGGCTTACAAAAAGATGCCGACACGGCAGTACAAAAATTAGTGACGGGAGAGTCTAAAAACCTCCATGAAACACTCTTGGCAGTTGAAAAAGCTGAAATTGCTTTTAAGGCCATGAACCAAGTAAGAATGAAAGTAATAGATGCGTATAAAGAAGTCATGCGCATGCAAGTATAAGAGTACGCTTTAACTGCAGGGTTGAGTAGGCAGGACGCCATAAAGCTCACCTAGCGAATCAGGAGGATTCACTTGCAGGATTTTATCGAAAAGGTTGTAAATAATTTTAAAGAGTTCTTCATAGGTCTTGAACCTGGAAAGAAGATGGGACTTGTAGCCGTTAGTGCTTTCGTTCTTGTCTCTCTTGTTGGCGTGTCTATCTGGGCATCAAAAACAAGATTCCAAGTTCTTTATAAAGACTTAAACCGAGAGGATAGTAAGAAAATTGCTATTATTTTGGAAGAGAAGAAGATCCCTTATCAAACTGCTAATGATGGAAAATCAATTAAGATTCCTGAAGACATGGTTCAAAAATGGCGTTTAGAATTGGCCACTATGGGCGTAAACTTCTCAGGAACAGTTGGTTACGAAGTTTTTGATAAGCAGTCCTTTGGAACAACGACATTTGTTCAAAAGGTTAATAAGCAAAGGGCCCTAGAGGGCGAGCTTGTTAAGACGATCAAATATATAAGAGGAGTTAAGAGATCGAGAGTCCATCTTTCTATCCCTGAATCTAGTCCTTTTGTTTCTGAGAAAAAACCACCAGCAGCTTCGGTTGTTCTAGAGCTAGAAAGAGGAGTGACCATTACACCTCAAGAAATCAAGGGTATTCAAAGCCTTGTTTCTAGTTCAATTGATGGAATGAGACCAGAGTCTGTGGTCATCTTAGATGCTAGAGGTAAGAAACTTTCTGAGAATATTGGTGACGCTATGACAGCAAACACCGCTAATAGAATGGCACTTGAAAGTAAGATGAACCGTAAGTATGAATCTCAGGTCGAAGAAATCTTAGGTAAGGTTGTTGGCCAAGGGAAGATCATAGCAAAGGTTGCTGTGAACATGGACTTCACTGAATCAATTGCTGAAGAAACAAGATATGACCAAGAAAATACGGCGGTTCTATCAGAAGTAAACAACTCACAAAAGATAAACGGCTCAAGACCAAGCCCACAGGGAATTCCAGGAGCGAGATCAAACCTTCCAGGAGAGACTCCTCAACCAGGAATCCCAGAGACAAGAAATAATGTCGCTAAAGTTCTCTCTACAAAGAACTACAACGTCCCTAAGAAAGTTATCCGCTCAAAGCAGCCTACTGCAGGAATCAAAAGTGTCAGTGTCGCCGTTATGGTTGATGGCAAAAGAGTTCCAGTATTAGATGCAAACGGTGTCGCTGTAGTAGATGAATACGGTAGAGCTCAAACAAAGTATGAAAGATGGTCAGATGAGGATCTTGCAAACTTCTCAGCTATTATTTCAAGCACAATTGGAATCAATGCTAAAAGAGGCGATCAGTTAACGATTAAGAACATGGAATTTGCTCAAGAAGATCTTGCGGCCATGGACGCTGCGATGAGAGAGCGTGAAAACCGTGAGCTCCTTAAGAATATCGCTAAGTACTTAGTGGTAGGTTTAGCGATCTCACTCTTTTTCTTCCTAGTAGTAAGACCATTCATTCAATGGGTAACTGATAACACAGTTGAAACTGTTGAAGACTTCTTACCAAAGACCTTAGAAGAACTTGAAAAAGTACAAGCAAATCAAAAGTTACCTGGGCTTGAAGATGCTCTTCCTCAAATAGAGGAGAAGCTCAATCCCGAGAAGATAGAAGGTAATATGCTCCGTGAAAAGATTATTTCCCTAGTTGAAGCTAACCCAGGGAAAGCGGCGCAGATTATTCATGAGATGATTCACTCAACAGAATCGAATAAAGAAATTGCCTAACGGAGGAAGTGACGTGGCGGCTGAAGAAAATAATATTGATCCTGATTTAGAGTTTAGCCTTTTATCCGGACAGGATAAAGCTGGGCTCTTATTAAGTTCCCTAGGGGTTCAAACAACTCAGCTTATCTTCTCGCATATGAGAGATAATGACGTTAAACGCATGATTAATGCCATGTCTAACGTTAGCAGGGCACCTATTTGGCTTATTAAGAAAGTCTTAGAAGACTTTTATATGCAGCTAAACGAAGAGAACGATTTACTCTTTTCTGAAAACCGTGGCCGTGATTTTATTATCAACGCTCTTGGTGAAGATAGAGCGAAGCAGCTTCTTGGACAGATTGTTGATGTGGGAACTTCAAACACTCTTGAGTCATTAGAACTTGTTGATACAAGAACATTAGCTAACTTTTTAATTAATGAGCATCCGCAAACGATTGCTCTTATATGTGCTCACCTTAATGCTGAAAGAAAGGTTGATGTCTTAAGAAGGCTTCCGGAAGGACTTCAAGCTGAAGTTGTTCTAAGAGTCGCTAACTTAGATTATGTTTCACCTGAATTGATTGCTCAATTAGATGATGTCTTAAAGACAGAGCTTTCAACACTTGGATCAATCGATACTCAACAGCTTGGTGGCGTAGAACCAATTGCCGATATGTTAAACATGATGGACAAGTCCAGCGAGAAAAACATTATGTCGAGGGTCGAAGAGAAAGACCCAGAACTGGCAGAAGAGATCAGAAAACTTATGTTCGTTTTCGAAGATCTTATCTTTGTGGACGACAAGGGTATTCAAACGCTTCTTAAAGAAGTTGATAATGGAAAACTTGTTATTGCTCTTAAAACAGCACCTGAAGATATTAAAGCTAAACTTTTCAAGAACATGTCTAATAGAGCTGCAACTATGCTCCTAGAAGATTTAGAGGCCCTCGGACCGACTAAGTTATCAGATGTTGAAAAGGCGCAAGCTGAGATTGTTAACAAGGCCAAAGAGCTTGAAGGGCAAGGTAAGGCCTTTATCTCTAGAGGCGGAGAAGGCGACGCTCTTGTTTAATAAGAAGGCGAAGGTAGAGAATTATGGATAAATCTAAAATGAAAGATGAAGAAATTGTTGATTATCAATTTCTCGATTTGAAAGGGGCTCCACTCAATGAGTCCACTTCAAATTATGAATTTCTAGATATCAATAGCGTCTCACCAGCTCAAGAAAAAGAACATCAAGATGTTATTCGCAACGAAAGAGCTCATGCCACTCGTACCAACTTTAAGGTTGCTCCTATTGTTAAAGAGCACCGTGGGATGATTAAGCAGGAAGAGAATGAACGTGAGAATCAAATTCAAAACGAAGTAAGCCGTAGGCTTCTTATGATTGAAGAAGATGCTTATGAAAGAGGGTTTCAAAGAGGTCAAGAAGATGGCCGTGAAGAAGTCTTCCGTGAAACTCAGGCAGCTACTGATGAAAAATTAGAACTTTTAAATTCAATGATTAAAGAGGTCCTAAGTTCTAAAGCCGAAATGCTTAAAGAAGAGAGGGTTCAGGTTTATGAAACTGTAAAGACTCTCTCTAAATGGATCGTGCTTAGAGAGCTTAAAGAAGATGGGAATTATATTGAACGTCTTTTAGAGAAGCTTATCTTAGAGATGCAAACCAAATCAAATCTCTTAATCCATGTTAATCAAAGTGCTTTTGATTCAATGCCGGAAGTTTTAGAGCAGGTTCAAAAAAGAATCGGTGAATTAACAAATGTAAGGGTTGAAGTGGATCATAACCAAGATTTGCCTGGAATGGTCCTACAATCAGAAAATGGAATCTTAAATGGTCGCCTCGGTGTTCAATTCAAGAATCTAGATAAGCTCTTTTCTAATGTTGGACTACCTTTTGAAGATAATGAAGAACTAGACCTTTCAGTAGATGAAGAGACTCCGGTTCAAGCCGCTCCTGTAGCTGAAGCTGCACCAGAAGAAAATGAACCTACAATCGATGACTTTGATATCGATAAACTAGGTTCTGATGATGATGAGGAGAACAATGGCTGATCTCTCTTTAGACTTTGGTCCTATTATTAGGGCCTATGATTACTCAATACCTTACGAGAAAGTAGGAAAGGTTCATTCTAATAAGGGTGGCATCTATGAGATTAATCTATCAAGAGCAGTCATTGGAAGTAATGTTGAGTTTATCACTGAGTTTGGTGATAAATGTTTTGGAGAAGTTGTAGGAATCAATGGTAACCGTTGCATGGCCATGCCTTACGAAGAACTCTCTGGAATAAACTCAGAAACAAGAGTCTACTTAAAAGAATTAACGACTACGATTAAACTCTCAGAAGGACTTCTCGGGCGAGTTATAGACTTTCAAGGGAATCCTATTGATGGAAAAGGTCCTATTGAAGAAGAAGTTGAAGAAGTAAGAAGCATCTTTGGTGAACCTATTAATCCTCTCCAGAGACCGCCCATTCGAAAATCACTAGATACAGGTATTCATAGTATCAATTGCTTTATGACCGCAGGCATGGGGCAACGTTTTGCTATCATGGCCGGTTCTGGTGTTGGTAAATCAGTTACCTTGGGCATGATTGCTCAAAATACTAATGCCGATATTAATGTCATCGCGCTTATTGGGGAAAGGGGTCGTGAAGTTTTAGAATTCATCGAGTCCGACTTAGGAGAAGAGGGTCTTAAAAGGTCCGTTATCGTTGTTGCGACTTCAGATAAATCTCCACTTATTAGAGCGAAAGCGGCTTATGTAGCTACAACAATCGCTGAGTACTTTAGAGATAAAACAAAAGATGTTCTTTTAATGATGGACAGTATCACTCGTTTTGCCATGGCCAATAGAGAAATCAGCCTTGGTGCCGGTGAACCTCCAGGGCAAAAGGGTTATACCCCTTCTGTTTTTGCTAAGCTTCCAAAGTTAATGGAGAGGGCAGGAACAAAAGCTGGATCTGGAACTATAACTGGAATTTATACCGTCCTTGTTGAAGGTGATGATATGGATGAGCCTATTGCTGATGCTGTTAGAGCGATCTCTGATGGGCATATTGTCTTAAGTAGGGACCTTGCTTCAAGAAACCATTTTCCAGCTGTCGATGTCCTTCAATCAATTTCAAGGGTGATGAATAAGGTTGTCACTGGTGAGCATAGAGTAGTCGCTTCATTTCTAAGAGACTTGATGGCCGCCTACAGAGAAAACGAAGACCTTATTAATGTTGGCGCTTACTCAAGAGGATCAAATCCCAAAGTCGATAAGGCCATCGCTATTTATGATGATCTTATGAACCTCTTAAAGCAAGAACAAGGGATGCACGAGTCTTATAAGATTGAAGAGTTGTATGACCATATGGTTGAACTCGCAAGAAAGGCTGAGAGATCAGTTAATCCTGAAGCGTTTGAAGGGTAGTGTAGATGTCTAAGTATAAGTTTAAATTAGAAGGCTTATTAAAACTTAGAAAGTTTAAAGAACAGCAGTTAAAAGTTGAACTTGGACAAATTGTTAGTGAAATCCAAAGAGTTAACAATAAGATCCTAGAATATAAGGGTCATATCGACGAAGCTTATGACGGGCAAGAGAAGGTACTGCAAGGTGAGACAAGTGGAGAGATGATTAAGTTCTTTCCTTACTTTGTCGAAGCCAAGAACTCTGCCATTACTTATGAAGTTGAGAGGTTAAAAGGCCTTCAAGAACAATACGAAGAAAAAGTAATTGAAATGAAAACAGCTAGAGGTGAGACAAAGGTCATCGATAAGCTTAAAGAAAAAGATAAGAATATTTTTAAGAAAGATAAAGCTAAGAAAGATTTTGAAAAGATAGAAGAAATGAGGATCTTACGGCAGGGAGATGGGAGTTAAATGATGAATAAAATATTTATGCTTTTTATACTTACGATATCTATGCCTCTTTTCGCTGAAGAGACTGTTAAGAAAGAAGTTAAAGACCCGAGAGAGCAAAAGTTTAACTATGATGAATTTCAAGAAGCTGTTAATGAGCGAGTTGAAAAACAATTAAAAAGACTTGGGCGCGGGAAGATAATAAATTTCTCAAAAGAGCTTATGAAAAAAGAAGAGCTTTTAAAACTACGTGAAATCGAACTTGAAAAATTAGCTGAACAATTGAAGATGAACTCATCGGATTTCAAGAATAAGATCAAAAACTTTCGTGGAAACCAGGTAAAGTTCTTAGCCTGTCTAGATGACTCGGATAAACAAAAAGAAAAAAGAGTCTCTCATATGGTCGATGTGGTCAGCGGCATGAAGCCTCAGAGTGCTGCTGAAGTGCTCTCAGTCCAGGATTCAGAGATATCCATAAGGATTCTTGGAATGCTTCCACCAGAGAAGGTGAGCAAAATATTCAACTTAATGAAGAAGGAAATATCTGCCCGGCTTCAAAAACAGTACATGACTATGAAAAAATAAGAGAATAAGAATAGCTGTCCGCGTTAATAGGGATGGCCAAAGGAATAAATGAAAGCATTAGGAGTAAACATTTCTAACATTGAAAACAAAGCGGCAGCTAGCGTTAATGAAAACGCTGGTAAAACTTTGTTTGGAAATAATGTTGGTGTCGCCGAAGGCGGGGAGTTTGCAAACTTAATGGATATTCTTGGTGGTGCTAAGAACAAAACTCAAAAAGTAGATCTTCTTTCAATTCTAAATTCAGCAAAAGAAAATCCTGAAGCATTAAATGATCTTCCTAAAGAAGTGCTTCAGTTGATTGGTGAGAACTTCAAGTTCGATGGGAAAACAATCCTTAATCAAAATGGAAAGCCAATTCAAGTAGAAGATATCTTAAATAAGATAAATAAAATGAACCCTGAACTTCTGAATCAAGGTGCTTCTTCAAAAGAAGCAGATCTAATGGAAGTGAGAAATCTTCTTAAGGGTCATAACTTAGATGCCGCTTCAGCTCCAAAGAAGGCTCAATCATTATTTACTTCAGGAAATGATTTTGTTCAGGCTAAAGGTTCTGCTCAACCAGCTCTCGTCAACTCTAGTGATTTGAAGGGAGCTAAGAAGATGAATGGGTTGAATCAGTATAGTAAAGAATCGCAAAATCTTGATACCTCTCTTATTTCTAATTCAAATGTTGAGATGCCAGATGCGGCAGTTGGAATGACTCAGTTTAAAAATGAGTCGGCCTTTGATCAATTAGGAGCTCAGTCAAAAGTGATAGATCTCTCAAATGTTCAAGCAGGGGATAAGAGCTCTCTTATAGATCAAGTATCAAAGCTTATTGAACAAAATAATATAAAGTCAGCAGATACTATGGACGTTACTGTTAAGCACGATGATTTAGGACAATTTAAGATTGAAGTATCTAAGAACCCTAACTCTGGTGAGCTTGATGTAAGAATTATCTCTAAAGAAAAAGTAGGGCATAACTTCTTCGTTGAAAATGAAGCTCAGTTGGCAAAGAGTTTAAACCAATCTGGAATTAAACTCGCTAATATCAAAGTAAGCCTTAGTAGTGAAAATGTCTTTTCATCTAATGCTGATACAGGAAAAGATTCTTCAGAGAGCTTTTCTCAAAATTCAAAGAATCAAAATGGACAATTTGGTCAGAGAGATAATGAAAACTCTGATTCACAAAGAAGAAAGCATTTATGGCAAGCCTTTAAGGAAAATGCCGAATATGCCAGCGCCTAAATAAGGAAATCTAATGCCAGGAATGGGTAGACCAGCATCAGGAGCAAAGAATCAATTCGGAGGAATCCGAAAGACTCCGGAAAGTATTAAGAAAAAGGTGAACCCTAATTCTCTTAAGGCTGATCGTAATGGTGTTGGAAAAGAACTAAACAGACTAGCTGGTGTAAGACAAGAATCTCGTTTCGTAGATAAAGATCAACATAATAAAATGGATAAAGATGGCTTTTTAAAGCTTCTATCTCATCAGATGCAAAATCAAGATCCTTTTAAACCTATGGATCAAAAGCAATTTGCAACTGACCTCGCCCAATTTTCTCAGTTAGAACAAATGACACAAATGAATAAGAACATCGCTGGAATGGGAGATAATGCTCCTATGGAAAGTAAATTCTTTGGGGCAAGTTTTATTGGTAAAAAAGTAACGACCAAGGGAACTTCAGTAGAGTATGCAGGGGATCAGAGTAGAGTTACTCTTCCTTATACATTACCTGAAGATGCTGAGACCGTTACCATTAATATTTTAGATAGTAGTAATGTTCTCGTAGCCCAGGTAGAAAAAACAAATCTTTCAAAAGGTGCACATAATTTTACTTGGGATGGGATTGCCTTAGATGGAACTCCGGCCGTAAAAGATACTTATAAGTATTCAGTAAGAGCTACTGATGAAACGGGTGCTGACTTTAAAGGTCAGACCGCTGCTATCGGACTTGTGACTGGTGTTAGTTTTCATAACGGAGAAGTCATTCTCGAAGTGGATGGTAGTAAAAAAGTCTTCTTAAGAGATGCTTTAAGTTTCCAACAGGGTGAAAATTCAAGCGGTGCGGCAAAAACACCTGCATTGAAAAAGCAAGCAACTAGTCAGTATAATAATATTAAGGATCAAACGCAGTAACTGCGAATAGGAGATTATGACAAACGATAAGATCAACAACATTCTTATCCCTCAGGTAAATAAGATTTCTAATAAGAAATTAGATAACCTGAAGTCAAACAATCCCACCGCTGCTAATAAAGACGATTTTCAAAAATTATTAGATAAAACCCTAGGGCCAAAAGAACAACCGGCCTTAGAGATCTCAAAGCACGCCGCCAAAAGACTTGAAGAGCGTGATTTGAAGATGGATTCAAATGAGTTTGTAAAACTTCAAAATGCTGTTGCAAAGTTACGGCAAAAGGGAGGAAGAGATTCTTTAGTGATTACAGATAAGGCCGCTTACATCGTAGACGTTAACAACAACAGAGTTGTTACCGCAATTGATAAAACAGAGATGGCCGAAAATGTTTTTACAAAGATCGATTCAACATTAGTTATATAAGAATTAAGAATTTGGCTGGTCCTTTCCGGAAGCCTCATTTAGTCCAGTAGTTGTCTAAATACTTTCTTGATTTCTTTTCATTTAGGTCTAGGAGGGACAAAATGGGAATTTTACGTTCGTTTAACGTTGGTGTATCTGGTTTGACTGCAACAGGTCAAGGAATGGGAGTTATCGCTGATAACATCGCCAATGCTGGCACCAATGGTTTCAAAGGCTCAAGAGCAGAATTTCAAGATGTACTAGCGACTTCACTAAAAGGAATTGATGGTGGAGATCAGTTTGGTGCAGGTACAAGGCTCGCCCATATTAAACCAATCATGACTCAAGGTGATGTCGCAAGAACAGATTCAATTACTGATATTGCGATCAACGGAGATGGTTTCTTTAATATCAAGGCTCCTTTTGGACCAGGCTATACAAGAGATGGTTCATTCCACTTTAATAAAGAAGGCGAGTTAGTTAATAGTGATGAGTATCCAGTACTTGGTTATGTAGCGGATGCAAAAGGAAAGATCACTAACAAGATGGACGCCATTAAGATTGGTAATACAGCTATCCCAGCAAAGGGAACTGAAACTATGAATCTAAATATCAACCTCGACTCTAGAGCTGATATTATTCCTTTTAACCCAGAAGACCCAGAAAACACCTCACAGTTTGCTCACTCAGTAACTGTTTACGATAATATTGGTACGCAAAGACTTGTGACTCTTTTCTATGAGAAGACAGGTGTGAATCAGTTTAAGTATCACGCTATGGTTGATGGATCAGAAGCAGAAGGTGGAATCGAAGGTAAGTTCCAAGAGATGGCTTCAGGGACATTAAAGTTTAATGACAAAGGTATTCTTCAAGAAGAAATTGAAGAAGGGAATGCTTTTAATTTTAATAAAGGCGCGACTCAAGGTCAGAAGATTACATTCAACTTTGGTAAGTCAGTTACTGAAGGCGGAGACGGACTAGACGCTGCCACTCAATACGGAACAAACTCAAACGTTGCAAGACATACACAAGATGGTTTCCAGGCTGGAACACTAGCTTCAATGTCTTTCAATGATGATGGAGTTCTAACAGCTGTTTATGATAATGGTGAGTCTAGAGACATTTCTCAGATCGCTGTTGCCAAGTTTGAAAACAACGAAGGTCTCTTCAAGGTTGGGAAAAACCTTTTCAAAGAGTCACGTAAGTCAGGGCAAGTTGCTAATGGTAAGCCAGGCGAGTTCGGAAGAGGTGAAGTTCTTTCTAAGTCACTAGAGTTATCAAATGTTGATATTGCAAATGAATTTGTTGATCTCATGAAAGGGCAAAGAAACTTCTCGGCTAACGCGAAGACCTTAACGACAGCAGATCAGATGCTACAAGATGTATTACAAATTAAGAGATAATAAGTAACAGTATCCTTAGGAAGGTCTTCTCAACTTTCCTAAGAAATGGCTCAGTAACCTGGGCTTATCTTCCAAGAATTTGGATGTTAAAGGGGGGAAGTATTTTGCAGGTACTTCCCCTATTTATCTTCAGTTCCATTACTCCCAATTGCCTCTACAGGGCAAGCTTCTAGAGCTTCGAAACAGTTTTTTACTTCAGCTTCATTTGAGGGTTGTTTCATGACGAAGGCGTGGCCTTCTTCATCGTTCATGGAAAAAAAATGAGGGGCTTCAACTACGCAGGCATCACAAGCTATACATTGATCATCGACATAAAACATTCCCTCAGAGTTCTGAGGGAATTTATATTTTTTATCAGCCATTTAGCATTATCTTAAAAGGTTATCGTTTACTGTAACCTTAATATTCTCTTCTAAGTCTTTAAGAGCTTCTTGAAGATACTTTCTTCCCCAAGCAATCTTTGAAGTACTTTCAATTTTTTCAATTGAATCTTCTTCTTCACCTTTTACATTAGCTTTAGCCTTTGTAGGTAGAACTTGGGCCAGGAGAACAGAAGTTGCATTATCCCAGTTAAAAGACTTCATCTCATTTGTAGCGAATAGTTCTTTTAGGTTCTCAGCAGTTAGATTTGCTTCTGTACCAGCACCTTCAAGTCTATTGATTTGAGTTTCTCTTACAATACTTAAAGCGCCTGGGTATTTCTTCTCAAGGGCATCAAGAGATCTCTTGCTATTAGATTTAAGAGCTTTTGAAACATCAGTAGAGAGGCTTGCAACTAGGCTTTTATGCTCTTCAGTCTTTGTATCGCTGATTAGCTCTTTAGCAATCTTTGACTCATAATCCTTAAGAGAGGAGACAACGGCCTTCTTTTTTCCCGTAAGTTTAATGATGTGATAACCAAAGCTTGTTTTGATGGGCTTAGAGATCTCACCTACTTTCATAGCAAAGGCTGCTGTAGCAAATTCTGGAACCATCTTTTCTTTTGTGAAGAAGCCTAGGTCTCCGCCTTTACCTTTCCCTGAAGGATCTTCAGTAAGCTCATTGGCTTTTTTAGCAAAGTTTGAACTAGTAAGGGACGATCTGATCTTCTTAGCTTTAGCTTCAACAGTCTTAATATCAGCATCTGCACCCGCTCTTAATAAGATATGGCTAGCTTTGACTTGTTCAGGTTTATCAAGACCAGCTTTTCTTTGATTAAAAAGGTTAGCTACTCTTTCTTGATTTTCTTTTGTGCTTAGAAACTCTTTTACTTCTTTATTAGAAATAGGAACGAAAGCTTTCAATGCCGTTTTCTTGATTGTTGCTAAGTTTACACTTACTTCTTGGTCTTTAAATTTTTCAAGTGTTGTAAAGTAAGCCTTGGATGATGGAAAGCTCGTAAGAACTTCATTAGCGAGCTGTCCCTTAAGGTCTTGCTTAAAGTTAGACTCAAAATCTGAAGGAGTGAAACCATTTCCAGCTAGAAGTTGCTTGTATTTATTAATATCAAAAGTTCCATTGGTTAAAAAGTAAGGAAGCTTTTTGATTTCTTCTTTAATTTGAGTGTCACTTGGAAAGATTCCCATATCATCGGAGATTTTAACAAGAAGTTTTCTTTGAACTAAGTTTCTAATGGTGTTGTCTTTGATTTTAAATTGCTCTACTTGAGCTCTTGTTAAATCTTTACCACCAAAGATTCTTTTATAGAATTCTGTTTGTCTTTGATACTCTCGTTGGTATTCAGAAATCTTGACAGAAATTCCACCAACATTAACAACTGTATCTGGAGTACCTTGTAAGGTTCCATAACCAGTAACGAGAAACGACACCACGATTAGACCAATAAAGACCGTGAGAAATAGATTTGAAGTGTTTTTAGTAAACGAGGTCATGAATTCTCCTAAATGCTCATGAATTAGCTTTCGATCAGTATTCTGAGAAAGTCCGCAAATTATCCCTTAAACCCTTAAATTCGTAAAGAAAGGGTGACACTTCTAGGCATTTTAAATAATCTTTTTAAGTCATTAAATTCTTAAATGGAATACTATGAAAATCTTAGAAGAATCAGTTCAAAGGCAAAAAATCTTTTTTAATGTTGCAGTGCTTGCATTATCTCTTTTTAGCCTTAGCCACCGTCAGTTTTCATTTGATCGAACAACGGCGTTTGAAAACTTCATGGTAGATATGTTCTCGCCAATGCAGAGCTCCGTCACTTATGTGAAGACTCGGACCTCAAATTTCTTTGAACATTATATTATGAACATTAACGCAAGCCAGAATAATACAAAGCTTCAAAAGACAGTAGCCGACCTTAAGGATCAGGTATTTTCTTTTGAGCAAGTCTCTAAAGAGAACAAAAGATTAAAGGAACTTCTTCAGTTTGGAGGAGAGCTAGATCTTCAAAAAGTCTTGGCCCAGATTATTGCATGGGATGCTAATAGTGATTTTAAGGTTCTAAGGATCAATAAAGGTAAGGCAGACGGTATTGAGCTTCAATCATCTGTTGTGACTTCAGTTGGTCTTGTTGGTTATATCTTTCGTTTAACAGATCATTACGCGGACATTATTACCATTTTAGATCCTAACAATAGAGTCGATGCTCTAGTTGAGAGAACCAGGTCTCACGGAATCGTCGAAGGCTACTCGAGAAACAGGGCCATCATGAAATACTTAGCTGGTACAGAGCCAGTCATTTTAGGAGATTTAGTTCTATCTTCAGGTCTAGGAAATATTTATCCAAAAGGCTTAAAGATCGGAAAGATTACAAAAGTTGAAAGAGAGAGTTATGGAATTACTCAATCTATTGAGATTGAGCCCGTTGTTAATTTTTCTACCTTAGAAGAAGTTGTTGTCTTAGTTGGCACAAAGGACGAAGTTAAAGAAAAAGAGTGGAAGGCCCTTGATGACGCTGAAGGTGATGAGCAATGAAGAATGAAATCAAGCATCAGTTAATACCTTTAGGATTAACCATCATCATTCTGGTTCTCTTTGAAGTCGTCTCTACTGCAGTTTTCCCTGCCCTTGGTGTTAAGAACTATAGGCTTCCGTTTAATATTTTAATTGTTCTTTATTTAGGGTTTAAGGTTGAGTCTCCGTTTATCGCTATTCATATAATTGTCCTGCAATACTTTCACTCTCTCTTTTCTATTGAAGGCTGGGAGATGGGAACAATCTCGGGCATCTTAATTTGTATGATCATAGGTTATCTAAAAGAACTTCTCCATTTTTCATCGGCCTTTATTACGATCCTTCTGACTCAGTTGTTTCAAGTCTTTTGGTTTATCATCCTGGCGGCGATGCTTTATATGAAAATGACTGATTTTAGTTTAATTCTAGATAAATTCTATAGGTTCATACCTGAAAGCATCTTTATTTCTTTATGCGCACCTGTTGTCTTCCTTATCTTGGATAGATTATGGGGTGTGAGTTCAAAAGAAGGAATGCTAGGAGAAGAAGTCTAATATGTTCGGTGAAGATGACATTGTTAAATCGCACAAGGTTAGAGCTGCGATTATTACAAACCTCATCATTTTCTCATTCCTCGTCGTAGTCGTAAGGCTTTGGTATCTACAAATATATAGAGGCGACATTCTTTATAAGTATAGTTTAGAGAACAGGCTAAGAAAGGAAGTGGTTAAAGCTCCTAGGGGTCTTATCTTCTCTAGGAATAATCAATTGCTTGTGAATAATATTCCTCGTTTTGACGCCATTGTTACTCCTCAGTATTTAAAGAATAAGAAAGCGACCTTGAATAAACTTGCTCAGTCCTTGAATATGCCTTTGTCGAGCATCAATAAGATCTTAAAGAAAAATAGCTCCCAAGCTAGATATAGAGCTGTCGTTGTTAAAAAGAACATCTCTCAAAAAGAAGTTGCCGTTTTAGAGACAGAAGCTACTAAGATGCCAGGAGTCTCCGTCGATACTTTTATTTCTAGAGAATATAAAGATGCAGAAGTAGGCGGGCATCTCTTTGGTTATATTGGAGAGATTTCTCAGACTCAGCTTCCTAAATACAGAAAAAGAGATAATTTTCATTACAGGTTAGGAGACTTTATTGGAAAAGCCGGTATTGAAGAAAAGTTTGACCTCGATTTAAGAGGGGAAGATGGTTTTCAATTTATGGAGGTTGATGCCAGAGGCCGAATGAAAAGAGTGGTCAGTACTGAAAATCTTTTTGGAGAGATTGAGAATAAACCCGCTAAGCCTGGAAATAATGTAAGACTTACTATTGATAGAGATATGCAGATCGCAGCCTTTAAAGCCTTAGAAGGTAAGGTAGGAGGCGCTGTTGCTGTTGATGTGAGGACAGGAGAGATCTTAACCATGGTCAGTCGTCCTAGTTTCGATCCTTCAAAGTTTTCAAGAGGCCTGACTTCTGAATACTGGGCCAGCTTAGTTAATAATGAAAATAATCCTTTAAGAGATAGGAATATTCAAGATCATTTCTCTCCAGGATCAACCTTCAAAACTATTACGGCCTTAGCTGCCCTTGAAGAAGGAATTGTTACTCCCACAACTGAATGGATGTGCGGAGGAGCTTTTAAGTTTGGTCGTCGTTACTATCATGATTGGAAAAGAGGCGGGCATGGGCTCACCAATGTTTATAAAGCGCTAAGAAGATCTGTTGATGTTTATTTTTATAAGATTGCAACAATCATGGATATTGATGTACTCGCCAAGTATGCCACTAGTCTTGGCTTCGGAAGAAAGACAGGAATTACTTTACCGCGAGAGACAAGAGGCCTTATCCCAACAAAAGAGTGGAAGAAGAAAAGAAATGGAGAAGATTGGCAAAAAGGTGAAACCTTAAGCTGCGCCATTGGGCAGAGTTTTGTCCTAGTAACGCCACTTCAGTTAGCAATGGCCTATGGAGCTATTGCTAATGGTGGCATTCTTTATAGGCCTCATTTAATAAAAGAAATCTTTAATAATAACGGAGATATCTTAGAGAAGATTCCACCTGAGATTGTAAGTAAGGCCAAGTTTAAAAAAGAAAACTTAGATGCTGTTAGAAAAGGTCTTTATCAAGTTGTTAACATGCAAGGTGGAACAGCTTGGTGGCATAGAGGACGCGGTATTCGCATGGCCGGGAAGACAGGAACAAGTCAGGTTATCTCTATGACTAAAGAAGAACTCTTCTCTAAGTGTGAAGACATGCCTTACAAGCAGAGGCATCATGGCCTTTTCGCAGCCTTTGCTCCTTATGATGATCCTAAGGTTGCTGTCGCAGTTATTGTAGAACATGGTTGCCATGGCTCTTCTGCTGCTGCCCCTGTGGCAAGAGATATCGTAACAACCTTTATGAAAAAATATGAACCTGAACTTTATGCAAAGTACGCAGCCGAAGATAAGAGCATCGCTAATAAAGCTTGGTTAGCTCAAAAGAAAAAGAATCAAGAAGCAAAAAGATTAAAAGAATTAAAAGAAGCGAACGCCAGCGAAGCCGCGGCTAGTGAGTCTGGAGATGATGAATGAATTTATCAGGTTTCTTAGAAGTTCTTAAAAAGTACGATTTCACTTTCTTCGGGATCTGCGGCGCCATCTTTCTCATGGGGATCGTGAATCTTTACTCAGCAACACATGCTTCCGCTTCGGTTCATCTTGCAAGTATCTACAAGACTCAACTTCTTTATTTCTTTGCCTCAATTACTGTTGGGATGGCGATAAGCTTTATACAACCTAAGAACTTTTATCGTTATAGTGTTTTGTTTTATCTACTGACTATATTTCTATTGGTCCTTGTTTTATTTTTGGGTCATAAAGGGATGGGGGCGCAGAGGTGGATTGTTTTAGGACCTTTAAGGCTTCAACCTTCAGAGATTACAAAACTATCTGTCATTTTTGTCTTAGCCAGGTTCTTTGCTAAGTATAACCCCGATAAAGAATTAGGCTTAAGAGACCTCTTAGTGCCTTTTTTAATGGCGGCGGTTCCTACTATTCTCATTATTTTAGAACCAGACTTAGGAACAGGGCTTCTGATCCTTTTGATCTTTATGGCCATTGCTTTTTATAGAAAATTAAAATGGAAGACTATCGCAGTCATTGGAATCCTTGGAATGCTCTCTGGAGTTGTCATGTACAACTTCGGCTTAAAGGAATATCAGAAAAAGAGAGTCTTAACTTTCTTAAACCCAGGATCAGACGCGAGAGGTTCTGGTTACAATGCTATTCAATCAAAGATCGCTATTGGTTCAGGAAAATTCCTAGGCAAAGGCTTTAAGAAATCATCTCAAGCTTCTCTTAATTATCTTCCTGAGAATCATACAGACTTTGTATTCTCAATCTTTAATGAAGAGCACGGCTTTTTTGGGGCCTTATTTCTTATCGCTCTCTATCTTATTTTATTCATCAGGTTTATTTGGTTAGCGACCTCGGTGACCAGGATCTTTGACTCGATTGTTGTCATAGGTATTACTGCGCTCTTTTTCTGGCACACCATAATAAATATGGCGATGGTGACAGGAATGCTTCCGATTGTTGGGCTGCCCCTTCCTTTTATGAGCTACGGCGGATCAAGCTTGATGACCTTTGGAATCTGTTGTGGAGTTGCCACTTCTATTAGTAATTCAAGGAACCTCTTCTAAGAAGTTGGCATTTGCATTGCACTATAAATAGGAGAAGTATCTAAACACCTATTTCTTTGGAGCAGAGAATGAAAAAAGTGATCAAAATTTCGACAGTTGTTATGGCCTTAATGATTTGCTTCTCTTCCCATGCCGCTTCTAAGAAGTTCAAGAACCCAACCTTTAAAAAACTAAGAACCAATCTTTGGTACATGGGTGTTTCAACACCTACTATAGCCTCTAAAAGCCCCTCTAAAGAAGCTCCAGTGTTACCTGAGGAGCTCAAGAAGGCCTTATCAAAGTCTAGAGGCCTTTAGATTTCAACTAGTTATCCCACATGATTTCAGTTACTTGCATGCTTTGGTACAAGCTGTTATAAAGTCTTAAAAGCATACTATATTTGTATGCAGGACTAAGTATGAAAAAGATCTCTCAAATTGGAAGCTTATTAAAAAGAATCTACAGGGTTTATAGCTCTGAGCTTTTGACGTCTTTACAACAGAGAGGATTCACAGATCTTCGTCCTAGCTTCCTAGAAGTCCTTCTTTTTATCTGTGAGAATGAAGGTCCTTCGATCAAGCAAATTGGTTTAGGTTGTGGGCTTAAGAAACAAACGATGACCAGTCACTTAAATGAACTTGAAAAAAGGGGCTACATCGAAAGACGAATCAATCCCCAAGATAAGAGAGAACAAAATATCTTCCTTACCGAGTACGGAGAGCGTTTTAAGTTTAACCTCTTTGATTGTATCGATGAAATCGAATCAAACTACTCGACTATCGTAGGTGAAGTTGAATTAGATAGAGTAGAGCATCTTCTCAAAAACTTTCACACCAAACTCAATGGTGCTTCTAAAGACCAATTGAACCTTAATCTTTAGCCAACTTCAGCTTGCTTAAATTTAAAGGCAGGCCAAAACTTAAGACCACCACTTACATTATTGATATTAAAAAAGCCTTTCTTAACTAAGAGCTCGGCAGCTTGTATTGATCTTAGGCCTTGCTCAGAAACAATAAGAACCGGAAGCGTTCTACTTTGAACTTCAGCATATCTTCTATTTAATTCTTCTAGGGGAATATGAACAGCGCCTTTAATCCTTTTACCTTGATACTTATTTGATGAGACATCAATCATGATGAAGTCACCATCTTGATCAGAGTAGATCTTGTAGGCCTGTTCTGGACTAAGATCATTATAGGGGCGTCCCATAAGGATCATAGAATCATCTACGTCTTCACCGTTCTTAATTCTAATAAGATGGTTTCTTTGCAATTGAATTGAGAAATCGAGTTTATCCTCAATACGGGCAATACCATTTTCGATATTACTAAGCCTGTTGTTCATAAACTCTATTGCTTGAAGAAAATTGATACTCATAGACATCTCCTGCTACTATTTTAGCTCGAATTCGAACTTTTTCGCAGGAGGCAAATCAAACCCGAGTGATTTACTCCGGGCTTAGAAAATAGGGTAGAAGTCCCCAAAGACGATGTTTCCAGTGATGACAGTTGTTAAAAAAGCAGCAGTAAAATAGACGGCCCCTTCAAAGACACCATAACCAAACTCGACTTCATCATGCTCCATCTTGCCATCAATAGACTCAATCTGAACCAGGTCATCTTGCATCTTAAAGATGATCTTAATACCTTTGATAAAGACAGGAAGGATTATTAAAGAAAGGATAAGCTTTAAGATGACTTGAATTCCATACCACTTAATATCATTTAACTCATGATTAAGTGAGCCAGCGATAAGCATAGTCCAACCCCATGTGAAACCGAGGTAGCTAATGGCCAGGGCCATGCTTTTTTGAACGAGTAATCTATTGAAAGAGAGCTTGGACATGATCGCAAAGGTTTTATTAGCAAAACCCATAAGGACCATAGAGAGTAACCACAAAAACGCGAGGATAATTAAAGAACTATCGGAAACGGCGATAATTGTTTTCAGAACATAGGCCACGGCAATTGCGTGAGTTGAGCAAATCATCGCATAGGCAAAGTTCTTTCTTTTCGGGATCTCATCTTGATATTCAAAATTATAGAGAACAATGCTTTCTTGGATATAAATGGAGAGTAGGTATAAAAAACAAGCGGCAATAGCCTGAATGAAGAAATCTAAAAGGGCGAACCAAAAGCCTTCGGCCATAAAGAATCTAAATTCTGTAAAGAGAATCCCAATCCCCAGAAGCCTTGAAAAGAGATGAAGTGTATCGGGAGAATTCTTTGAAGGATAAAAACGTTTAAAGAGCTGCTGGCGTGAAGAGGGGTAGAGCAATACATGGGCATACTTATAGATAAGTAAGATTAAACAAATGAATACTGTAAGGACTATTCTTAATATTAGTTTATCAAATAGTTCATTCATCTTTCTCTACCTTCACTTTCGCTGTCCACTTTGGGGCTGCGATAAATTTTTGGACAAAGCCTTTAATACTAAGCTTTTCAAACTCTCTGGTACTTACCTTCTCAGTGAAAGCTTTCTTAGTGACGGCTCCCTCTGCTCCAAACTCTTTGTTTAGGCCAAAAAAAGCTTGTTCATTTTTAATATGAATCTTCATTATTTTATAGAATTCGTAGTTAGGAACAAAATCAAGCCAACCAAAGACGCGGCTATAGTGTTGATAAGGTTTGTGAAAGCGCCAGATCTTCTCACCCGAGTTGGCATATCCCCATCTTCCAAAGGCTAGGTTTCCAATATAAAGAGATCCGGGAGGCATTGGGATAACACTTTCTTCTTGTTTATTTTCGTATCTTCTAAAAAGCGACATGCCTAAAAAGCTTTGATTCTTATCCCAAAAATCTTTTGAGGTTCGAACGATAACCTCTTCAGGACTTTTAAAGCCATGAACGATCTTAAGCCTCATAAAGTAGGTTCTAATTAAAAAACCGATTTGAAATGTTTCTGTTAAGACTACGCTTAGAGGGGCGCCTACGAAATAGTGACCGAGAACTTTTTCATCTTGAATATAAGGTGTCTTTTGCTCAGAGGGAGAAAAGTTTTTGGAAAGTCCCAAAAAGAGCAAAATGAGTAGTGTATATAAAGAAAGCTTATTCAATTAGCTCTTCCTGGATGAATTCAAACCTTTTCAATATTATCTCTAAAGAACGGCTTTAACTCAAGTTGTATGTATAAGATCAAGAATTGCTTGCTGTTTTTTCCCATCTAAAAGGTCAAAGTCACAGTGGAGTCTATTCACAGCGTGAGAATTAGAGAACTTTTGGAATAAATCAGTAGAATCGTTAATATTAAAGTATTGCTTCTTCTTAGACTTAAAAAGCTTACGCGAAACCTTCATTGTAAACTTATCTGAAGGGGAGTCGTCAGTATAATACTTTGATAAACGTCCCAAAGACGAACAACGGATATGCTCAATATTCTCATGTTCTAAGAACTCTTGAACCTTATTTAATGTACCTAATTGAGTTTCATTAAAGGATTCATAGATTTTCTTAGGGATTTTATTTTGAACTAGGTCCTTTGCGTATTTGTTTTGACTACTATGAAGAGTTTTCATGAGGAGGTTATCATCATGCTCAACATAAGCCTCAATATCCGCAGGGATAGTGTATTCATCAGGAGAAGAGGCAAAGTACTTATAAAGTAATTGTTCTAAGGCCACTGATCTATAATGAAAATAAACCATCATAAACATATGATAACGGCTTAGGAGAAAATCATCGAAAGTGACAACAGCTCTTTCGTTGATTCCTAGAAAAGCTCGGTCGTCGATGACACATGTTTCTAGGTTATCGACTAGCCAATCTAAATCGTAGTTTCCATAACTAACACCGCAAAAATAGCTATCTCTTAAAAGATAATCCATTCGGTCACAATCTAATTCACTTGAGACTAGTTGATGAAGGATGGGGAAGTAATCAACTCCCTCAATCGTAAAATATTCTGGTGAGTTGGTATGCCCTACGATGACATCTGCAATTCTTACTCTTTCAACACCAAACTTATCTTCTACTTGTTTGAAGGATTCAGCAAAAGAGCTGTCTGCAATTGACTTAATTGTATAATCTTCGTGAGTGGCTTGCCTGTCTTTTATCTTATCTTTTCCTTTTAGGAACTGCTCTGGAATCTTAAGCTCTGAAAGTTGTGGCATCACAGTTTCAGTTGAGTGACTTAGAGGAGCATGACCAATATCATGAAGGAGACAGGCCAGTTTAAAAGTTTCTTTAAGTTTTAATACTTCTTTGTTGTTAAGGCGTTCTTTAAAAAGAGTATCAAAGGCCTTTGAGCCAACAAACATAACTCCAATTGAATGAAGGAATCTATTGTGAGTCGCCCCAGGAAAGATTAAATCTGAGAATCCAAGTTGCTTGATATTTCGAAGCCGCTGAAAGAAAGGATGCTGAATAATAGGCCTTTCTTCATTGAGAATATGTATTGAACCATGAACTGGATCTCTAATTTCCATTATGCCTTCTTCTTAAGATTAGGTGCATTTTGCGCTAACCAATCCATTATGTCCGAGGACTCAAACATTGGCTTTCCATCTATATAGAGGCATGGAACCGTTTGCTTTCCAGTATCTGAGACAAGTTTATTTAAGTGCTCTTTAACAGAGAAGATATCTCTGTACTCAACATCTATGTTTAACTTTTCAATTGTTCTTAAAACCATCACGCAAAAAGGGCAGGAATCAAAATAGTAGAGGGCTAGGTGTGGAGCGCTCATTTATTTTTATTATCTTTCTTTTTATCAAGACCTTTTGCATATATTTCATCTTCATCAATGAAGTCACTTTGAGATTCATCATCCGGCTTATCAAAAGCTTCGTTATAGCCCCAACCAAATCCGTACTCACCTTCATTCTCATTGTCGGCGTCGTCATCAGGGTTATATTCTTCGTTAAGCCTAGTCGTTCCCTCATCGCTGTTCTTAGCAGGTTGGAAGGCCTTTACCTTAGGTTGACTTGAGTCTTCAGCATCGAGAGCTACCTCAACAACAGGAGGTAATGTTTCTTCTTCTTCCTCATCGTCTTCTTCAAGTAGGGCAGCAGGTACGACAGCCTTTTGAGATTCTTTATATCGGCGGATCGCCTCAGCTTTTGCTAATTCTTTTTGTTCCTCAGCAGTAAGCTTCTTTTCTTTCTTAACAGTTTTTTTAGGGGCTGCCGCTTTTTTAGGAGCTTTCTTTTTAGCTACTTTTTTCTTAGTGGCTTTTTTAGAAACCTTCTTTTTAGCAGCTTTTTTCTTAGCCGCTTTCTTCTTAGCTACTTTTTTCTTAGTGGCTTTTTTAGCGACCTTCTTTTTAGCAACCTTCTTCTTAGCTACTTTTTTCTTAGTGGCTTTTTTAGCAACTTTCTTCTTCGCGGCCTTCTTAGCAACCTTCTTTTTAGTCGCTTTCTTTGATGTCTTCTTTTTCGCTACTTTTTTCTTAGTCGCTTTCTTGGCAACTTTCTTTTTAGTGGCTTTCTTTGTTACTTTTTTCTTAGCGACCTTTTTCTTCGCTACTTTTTTCTTCGCCATGATTTTATAACCTCTTTTTACGATACCTAATATCTTGCTAATTCTTACCATTGTTCTTATGAAAGTTGATGATTCAGCGCCAAAATTTAGCTCTAGTATAGGTGATAGAAGGGAGTCATTTCAAGGAGGTAGTTTTAGAAAAAGAGTTTATCCCAAAGGTTTAAGTCAGCCTTGCTAAGAGTGTTCTTAATGACACCCGGCACGTCTTGGGGAGGACTCGTCAGGCTCTCCTCAATTAACATCCATTGACCATTCTTAGCATAACCCTCAGTTCCTCCTACTAGGCGCTCTAAGGGTACGAATTTGGTGGAATAAGAAGAACGTCTAGCACTGATAAGGTCTCCCCCTGAAGAAAGCGGCCCTGATGCTGGAGTGCTACCATCGGCCTGTGCGCCTTGTCGTTGCCCGGGCATATAGGCCGTCTTAAGTGAATTACTAGGGTAGTCATAAAGGCCTGATAGGGGAGCTATATGATAAGTGGCGAAGGCATCATTTTGACCATCTAGGTATTCTACAATTAAGTCAACAATAGGGGTTATGTCACAGGCCTTACTTGTTCCATTAAAGAAATGATTAAAGTTCTGAGCTAATGAGGCCCCTTTGCATTGGGGATCTAGGGGATTAGAAATATTGGGAAGAGTGCCAGGAGTATAGATGGAATCTGCAGCAGCTTGATAAGCACCAGGACCTCTTGAACTTTGAGCTAGGATACTTTCACTTACTTCTTTTAAGGCATTAATGAACTTTGCTACCGCCGGTTTAAAGCGGTCAATTGTATCGGCGATAATTTCTTGAGTTGCCGTTGCATCTTGAAAAAGCGTTCCTTGTCCAAAGAGAGGAGCGTAAAGGCTATAGCAAGGAGTGGGGTTAGATTCTGGGGGAAAGGGCTCTCCACAGTTAACACTTTGCCTAACAAATGGGATGTTTTCTGAAGGCAGTGATGAGCCATCTGGAACAACAGGGATTAAATAATTTACAGCATCGTACTTAGTTGGACGCCTGACTCTGTTGATTGAATCTTCTATAGTGTCCTGAGTGATGGCAGCACCGGAGGCGATATTTCCAGAAAAGTTAGACTTAAAAAAATCAAATTGAACCTTTGAGTGAAGACCTAAGAACTCGATTGGATTTTGAGAACTTAGGATTGAAGTTACACTTTCAGTAAAGCCTAATGGATCACCATTCACTTGCGAGTCCATAGTCGTATCATCGTATTCGTAGAGAAGATTAGGAACAGAGAAGAAAACATCACCTGAGTCGGGAGTTCCACCAACAGGATTTGAGTTAGATTGAATCCAGAAGTTATCTGTTAAAGGAATGGGCATTCCATTTTTATACTTGTCACCTAGTGCAGCTGTTTGCATTACAGTGGTGATCTTTGGAGCACTTAAATAAGCAGCACTTCGATTCACACTACTTTGAGTTCTTGCCGTAACAAATTTATTCTCTTCAATCGAAAAAAGCTTAGGGCCAACTCGACCCCCAAAAGGTTTGGCGGCAGCATAAGCGTTCAAGGTTATTCCTTCTGGGTCAGCAAAAGGATTAAAGAGTCCAACAAACTTTGCTTCAGATTTTACAGCGTAATAGGTCATCAGTTCTGGGTTCTTAACAAAACCAAAGAGAAAGCCTGGAACCGGCATACCTGTTTTAGAACCACCACAATCAGCTTCCTGATCAGTAACAGTTCCATTGTACTTTCCCGTTCCAGATATAAACGAAGTAAAGAAGCTAACGAGATTTAAAGGGTAAGCCTGTAAGTCTACGTAGTATTTAGTATTGGCATTATGACTTTGTCCCACGACAGGAGTATTGGGAATTAAATAATTGCTTAGAGTCTTAGATCCTGAATACTCAACTTTATTAGGTTCTAATTCAGTTAACTTAAATGAAATGGCAAAATTCTCAAGCCCAGAAGAATCACCTTTAAGATCGCCGCCACCTAAACTTCTAAAGGCGGACCAAAAAGCCTTAATGGGTCTTTCATTTCCGGGGTAGTTTGCATCAATTGATGAAATCTTCGCCCCGCCGTTACAGCTAAAACAAATACCATTTGTAACTGGTGGAACATTAAGTTGAGCCTCAAGATTTCTCATCCTAAGACCTAGTTCCATGCCTTTTACCCAAGCTCCAACTCTTCTTGAAGCGATAAGTGGCATATCAGAAAAGCTTAAGCCTGGTTTTCCTGTTCCGTAGGCCCATAAAAGAGCAGCTCCAAAATTAACGGCTGTTCTTCTCGAGCAATCTTTTGCTTTAGTATCGACAAGAGAGGTTAAAACACTTTCATGATGATTAGAAATTGAAGGCAAGCCTACAGTATTAAATCTTGGAAGACCCGGAAGTCTAACTAGGTCACAGATATTATGAGTGCTTCCAAAGTGAATACAAATACTGGGTAAGTTAAATCTTTCATATTCATCTTGGTAAGCGGGGTTTGTGGGGTCAAAGGGCTTGCCCCTAAATTGCATATTATTAGAACTTCCATTGTTTGGAGTGATGCCAGTATCTTTAACTGTACTTAGGGCAAGCTGACCTAAGACGTAAGATTTAAACATCCATTCTTTATAATTATTCCGCATTTCCCAATTGAGATAACTAATATTGGTTAACTGTCTGGCCTGGACCGCGGCACCTGACCAGGCGGCAGCATCAGTAGCATTTTGTAAGTTGATCTTGGCCTTTACAAAAAGGCCGACATTAATGATGAACGCCAAAAGCGTCACAATGATTGTCATTGATATGCCGAGGAAAACGGAGAGTTGTCCCTTTTCCTTATTTAACCTGAATTTTGTTGGTTTTTTCGACCCACAAACTGGATTCATTTCATCCCTTAAAACGGCACTTGATAGTGCCTAAATGGTACTGGTGTCCCCTTGTGATCGTCAAAGGATCATGACAAATAATTGATATTATTAGTCAATTGATTGCTGCTACGTGGCATCCTTATTGAAGTATAGAAGGTAGTCCATGAGCAGCCGAAGCATGGAAGCTGTTGTACGTGTGTTGATCGGCGGTCCTATCGCAAACTTATGTCTATGCACGAAAGTGTGTCCACAAAAAGCTTTTGCCTTCCTTCGGGCCATGGAGATGGCCCGAAGGTCTTTATTTACCCTCTCATATTGAACGCTAAATTTTGCTAAACTAAGGTAGAGGTATTCGTGAATCTAACCCCATTAGAGAAGAGAACATTTAAAATAAGGAAGCCAACTTTGAGCTTCTATTGTGCTCTTTGTAGGACGCCTAGGGCGCTCTCCACCTCATTTCGAATGACCATTAAGAATTACCTTCAGATCATCCTTTTAACGATGATGACCACAGCTATTTGCTATCCACTGATGAGCTTTAGAGGCGTCTTTAGCTTCTTCGTTTTCTTAGCTGGATTTGAGTGGGTGAGAAGGGCCAATTATCGTAAAGAGATCCCTTGTCCTCATTGTGGGTTTGACGCTAGTTGGTATAAAAAAGACGTTAAAGTGGCGAGACGCTTAGTGGCTGCTTATTGGTCAGAGAAGAACGGGCAGGCTGAAGCTGAGCCTGAGATTGATCCATCTAGTCAAGCCCCGGACGATCCTTACGAAGAAGCTAATTTTGACCATCGGTTCTAAGTAAGAACCTTTCACTCATTTGCCCTATCTTATTTCAGAGACTTATCGGACCAGCGTTCCAAACCCTTATGAATAGGTCTTTTCAGCAATTTTGCTAAAATTCTACTTCTAAAAGAGTTCCCGAAAGAATAAAGTTATTCTTTATAAAAATAGACTCTTTTAATCAATCATCGGAGGCATTAATGAGCGTCAACAAGGTTATTTTGATCGGTCGCCTAGGACAAGATCCCGAACTAAAGTACACACCATCAGGGACGGCCGTAGCTAATTTTTCACTCGCAACTTCAGAATCGTGGAACGACAAATCAGGTCAGAAGCAAGACAGAACAGAGTGGCATCGTATTGTAGTTTGGGGAAAGCTTGCTGAGCTTTGTAATCAGTACCTTGCAAAAGGAAGACAAGCATTCGTAGAAGGTGCTCTTCAAACACGTTCATGGGACGGTAAAGACGGACAAAAACGTTATACTACTGAAATCAACGCAAGGTCAGTTCAATTCCTAGGTGGAAATGCAACTACTGGCGGACCAAGAACAGAAAAAGATCCACAGTCTCAAGCGCAACCAGAAAGTGCAGGGATGATGAATCAAGAATACAACATCAACACTGATGCAAACTTCACTGCTGATGACATACCGTTTTAATAAATAATTAAAATATAAAGTATGGAAGCGCCCTCTAAGTAAGGGCGCTTTTTTTTGCCCAAGGATAAAATCTTTTTACTCGGGTACTCTCTAGAAGTTGATTCAAAAATTAACCTAATACCTCAAATTACCGATAAGTCAGTTGTCTAATAATGGACTCAGGGTAGTTAATGGAAAAAGAACAATTATCTAGAGACAGCTTTTTCTCCGTCGGGTTTGATCTAATCACTCTTGAAGAGAATCTAACTTATGATCTCTATATAAATTCAAGCACCAGAGAGAACTGTGAAAGGTTTGTGCGCATCTTTCCTAAAGACGGTCGTCTTCAACAAGAAGACGTTGAAACATTTAGAGATAAGTACCATCAGCTCTACGTTCTAGAGTCTCAACGAGCAGAGTACTTACAAAGCTTAGTTAAGAACGAGAATTTTTCTGATATCCAAAAAACAGAAGTCATCAAAGACTCTGCTATTGGTTATCTTCATAAAATATTTGATCCAACAAAAGAATTCACAACAGATATCTTAGGCGAGACCCTTGTTGGTTGCCGCGATTCTGTTGAGTATATGATTGATGTTCTTGAAGATTATGCCATTAATGAAGTTCAAGATTTAATTGGCGATCTAAGTTTTCATGACTTTTATACTTACGATCACTCAATCAATGTCTCTATGTATTGCATCTCATTGTTCAAGGCGATTAAGCCTGGGGCGAAGAGAGAAGAGTTAGTTCTAGCTGGTCTTGGAGGTCTCCTTCATGATCTAGGTAAGATCAAGATCCCAACGACTATTATTAATAATCCAGGGAAATTATCTGATGAAGATTTTGATATGATTAAAAAGCATCCTGGTTTTGGCGGTGAACTTCTCGATGAAAAGGCCCATTGCTGTGAAGGGGTTGATTTTGAAATCATTAGACGAGTTATAATGGAGCATCATGAAAACTATAATGGAACAGGATATCCGTTAAAGATGGAAGGGAAAGATATTCATGTTTTAGCAAGAGTTTGCGCTATCGCGGATTTCTTTGACGCCATTACAACGAAGCGTTCTTATCACGAAGTCCTTTCTACCGAAGATGCCTTGGCCGTTATGTCTAAGTCAGTGGGAAGAAAGATTGATCCAAAGATCTTTGAAATATTTTGCGAGAATGTAAATCAACTAGGGCTTCAAGGTAAGTTAAGAGTAGAGCTGCCAGATAGCTTTGATCCTTGCCAGCCTCAAAATGTTCTTCCATTAATTGCTCCAAATATTAAGAAACAAGCTGAAGACATCTTCAAAGATGAAGGTCAATCAGAGTTTGGAAAAGTTAAGGGTGACTCTCTCTTTGGTAATAAGAAAAAAGCCAGTTAGATATTCAAAGCATCGATCAGTTTATCAACTTGATCTTCAGTATTAAAGATATGAAAAGCTAAACGAACATTACCCTGACGAACACTTACATCAACATTGTTATACTTAAGTTCTCTTTCAAGTTCGATAGGATCGATCCCTTTAGTCTTTAGGCAAACGATATTTCCCATATTAGATTTTGGAGTAATAAGTTCGTATTTATCTTCTGGGAAGTTAGCTAAGAAATAATCACGGATGCCTTTATTATGCTCTCTTATAACAGGAAGAGTGATTTCATTAAGGAAGTCTAAACTTGCTTCAAGACAGGCCATCGTTAAAGGATTAGCTGTTTGTCCGCGGTCATACTTTCTAGCGCCTGGGAGAGTCTCAGTGGTGTAGTCCAAAAGAGAGTAAACCACTTTTGAGTTAGTGCTCACAACCCAGTTACCAGTTGATGCATGAATAAGATCTATGGCCTTATCTGAGAAATAACCAAACGCATGTCCGTAAGGACCCAGCATCCACTTATAAGAAGAGCAGGCCAGGACATCTATGTATTCAAATTCTTCTTTTGTAATTTCCATTCCGCCAAGGGCCTGAGTTGCATCAAGGACAAAGAGGATTCCTTTTTCTTTAAGAACCTTTCCAATAGCGATGATGTCCATCTTCTTACCTGTATCAAAGGTAATATAAGACATATCAAAGATCTTTGTTCCTTCAGGGAGGTTGGCGCGAAGCCACTCTGCCGTTGGAACGAGTTCATCACCTAAGCTTAAAAGCTGAAAGTCGATTCCCTTTCTCTCTTGGCAAACCATCCAAGGAAGAACATTTGATGGATAGTCTTTATCAATGGCGCAAACGACGTCGCCTTTTTTAAAGTCATAACCGTTAGCGATAGTATTGATGATATCTCCGGTAGAGGTTGAGTGCATGATATTGTCAGCGCTAACATCTAGGAGTCTTGCGATTTCTTTTCTGATTCTTTCTGAGATCCCCATCCACGAATCATAGGAATAAAAACTAGGGTCCAACTCTTTTTGAGTGGCGGCCATGATCTTTTGTTTTGCGGAGTAGGGGCTTGGACCGAAATAGGCAGTGTTAAAATAAACAGTGCCTAGGTGCATGTATTCTTTTTTGATGAGCTCGACGAGTTCAGACTTCATAAACCCGCCGACAACTTATTTAGTTTCTGGAGTAGTAGCTTCTGTTTTAGTAGCTTCTGTAGGAGCCGGAGCTACTGGAGCTTTTGCAGCATCATTATTAAGTGGTCTTGCAATTGGCGTTTCAGAATCTAAAAGAGAAGAACTTGATTTTGTACTTTGAATCTTTGCTAAGAAAACAGAGTTTCCTAAAAAAAGAACGGCTAAAACAACAGTCATTTTAGAAAGGATATTTCCTTGTTGAGAAGCCGTGAAAACTTCACCTGAACTTCCACCCATTAAACCTGCTTCAGCACCTTTACCAAACTGGAGTAAAACCAAAACGATCAGTAAAACTGAAATAACTACGTGGAAAATCATTAACGTTGTGACCATTACACAATCCTTCTTAATTAAGTTAGTAGCTAGAAATATAAAAATCACTGCTTTTTGGCAAGCATCAATTTAAAAATCAATAGCTTAGATGCTATATTATTCTTTTTGGTCCTCTGCCGCATCGCAAAGAGCTCTAAAATCAGCTCCTTTTAAGCTAGCGCCACCTACAAGGGCCCCATCAATATTTGTTTGATTAAGTAATTCTGCTACATTTGATGGCTTTACTGATCCACCATAAAGGATGGCTGCTTCTTTGGCGGCCTCTTCATTCCAGAGTTCAATAAGCTTAGTTCTAATAGATTGATGAACGTCTTCAGCTTGCGAAGGACTTGCCGTCTTACCAGTACCGATTGCCCAGACTGGTTCGTAGGCAATAATAATATCAGATCGATTAGCTTCATGAACATCTTGAAGACCTAATTCAATCTGGCGGTTAACCACAGACTCAGTCATTCCATTTTCACGTTCTTCTAAACTCTCACCACAACAAAGAATAACCTTGAGGCCTTTCTCTAAAGAGAGGCGAAGCTTTCTGTTGATAAAATCATTGTCTTCTTTATAGATGGCCCTTCTCTCTGAGTGACCTACAAGAGTGAACTCAGCACCAAGGTCTATTAAAGCTGAAGGAGAAACCTCTCCCGTATGTGCGCCAGTGTTATTGTCTGAAACATTTTGAGCGCCGGCTTTAATACCATTCTCTAGAACCTTACTAAGATGTATGGCCTGAGGAGCAATCCAAGCTTCGTACTTTTTATTATCAGGAAGTGTTCCTAGGTCTTTGAAGAATGTACTGATCTCAGAGAGGCTCTGGTTCATCTTCCAGTTTCCAACAATATAATACTTATGAGTCATAGATTTTTCCTAGCTAATTCCAAACTTAAGGGCCTGTATTCCGGGAAGGCTTCCTTGTTCAATATACTCAAGAGAAGCGCCGCCGCCAGTAGAGACATGTCCCATCTTAGCAGAAAGCCCTGATTTCTTAACCGCTGCTACAGAGTCCCCACCACCAACTAGAGTATAGCCAGTATTCATGGAGAGGGATTGAGCAATGCCCGTTGTCCCTTTAGCAAAGTGAGCATTTTCAAATAAGCCCATAGGGCCATTCCAAAGAATAGTTTTTGCTCTGTCTAATTTTGAATTAAAGACGGCCAAGGATTCAGGACCAATATCAAGGCCTATCATTCCGTCAGGAATATTGACGTCTTTAATCGTTTCAGGATTTCCCTCTATGTCATCACTAACAATATGATCAACAGGAAGCATAATCTTTGAACTCGATCCATGAAGAAGCAGTTTTCTCGCCAGTTCAACATCTGAGTCTGAACACATTGAAGAGCCAACAGTATAGCCTTTTGCTTTTAGAAAAGGATAGGCCATAGCGCCACCGATGATTAAAGAATCTACTGTGGTGAGTAGTCTTTCGATGATTTTTAACTTATCAGAAACCTTAGCTCCGCCAGTAATGGCGACAAAAGGTCTCTCGGGCTTGTTGACGATCTTATTTAAGGCTTCAATTTCGTTCTTCATAAGGAAACCGCCAGCGGCAGATCCTTTGAAAAAAGCATTGATTTCATAAGTTGAGGCATGCTTTCTATGAGCAGTACCAAAGGCATCGTTTATATAAACATCGCCGTACTCAGAGAGTTGTTTGGCAAAGTCATGATCGTTCTTTTCTTCTTCAGGGTGAAACCTGATATTTTCTAGAAGGACGATCTTAGTTTCATTAAGATCTAAAAGAGTTTTAATACCTCTATCAAGAGCGCTCTCCGTGAGAACAACATCTTCTTCAAGAGCTTCAGCTAAATAAGTTGCGACTGGCTCTAGTGAGAATTCTTTCTTAACTTGTCCTTTAGGACGACCAAGATGGCTCATTAGAATAAGTTTGCTACATCCAGCTTCTAGGATGTGTTTGATTGTTGGCAAGGCCAAGTCGATTCTTGTGGTATCGGTAATATTTCCGTCACTATCAAGAGGAACGTTAAAATCAAATCTAGCTAGAACTCTTTTATTTTCAAGTTCTAGCTCGTCTACGAATTTCAATGCCATCTTATAGCCTCTGTCCAACAAAGTTAGCCAGGTCAATAACACGGTTGGAGAATCCAGCTTCGTTATCGTACCAAGCAACAACTTTTACGGAGTCATCAATTTGATTTGTTAGTGCAGCATCGACACAACTTGAGTGACGCATCCCCATGAAATCGATACTAACAAGAGGTAGTTCTTCAAAGGCTAAGATTCCTTTAAGGCTTCCCTCGGCAGCTTCTTTTAAAGCTGCATTTACTTCTTTAACTGTTGTTTTCTTCTCAAGACGAACTGTTAAGTCGACAAGAGAAACGTTTGGTGTCGGGACTCTAACAGCATAACCGTCGAGCTTTCCTTTAAGTTCAGGAATGACGAGACCAACTGCTTTAGCAGCACCAGTTGTTGTAGGGATCATTGAGAGAGCAGCAGCTCTCGCTCTTCTTGGATCACTGTGAGATCCGTCTAGAAGTTGTTGATCAGAAGTATAGGCATGAATAGTTGTCATGAAACCATTGATGATTCCAAAACTATCATTAAGGACTTTTGCAACAGGAGCTAAACAGTTTGTTGTGCAGCTAGCATTACTGATGATGTCATGAGTAGCAGGGTCATATTGATCATTGTTGATACCCATAACAAATGTGCCGTCTAGGTCTTTACCAGGAGCGCACATGATGACTTTTTTAACAGTTCCTGTTTTATGTTTTCCAAGACCTGCTTTATCTTTAAAAACGCCAGTGGCGTCGATAACAATATCAACTTTATCTGAACTCCAATCAATCTCTGAAGGATCTCTTTGTGTGTAAAAAGAAATCTTCTTTCCACCAAAGTTTAAAGTTTTACTGGCTTCGTCGTAAGAAACTTCGCCATCAAAGACTCCATGAACAGAGTCGTATTTCATTAAGTGAATATAGTCGTTTGGATTTCCAGGGTTATTAACCGCTACAACTTCAAGAGAGTCATGAAGATTTCGGTTGAATATTTCTCGAAGAATCGTGCGTCCGATGCGCCCCATACCATTGATACCAATTTTGACCTGCGCCATAAATACTCCTAAAAGTTTGAAATTGCCGGCAATATGCCACAAACGGGCTGCCTTTTGAACGTCTTTTTAATGGTTTTCTTTATTTGGCCGACCTTGGGTGTCAGAGATAGGGGGGAATTTGCTCTCTTATGGCGAGGAGCAATATTTAATACAATTAAAGGTGATATGAAGACTAATGACGGAATTATTCATTACAGCTCTAGATCGGACTACTTGGCCAAGCGCCCCTCAGTCCCAAATCTAAGTAATAGCTCAAAAGGGGCGAAGGCCCTAGAGCAAGCCCCAAGTAAGGTGGACTTGTCTGAAACAGCTAAGGAAGTGGCTCAGAAGGCCAAAGAGCTTCCTGGTAAGGTTAAAGAGAAGGCGCAGGAAACGGTTAAAGCTGGAAAGCATCTCCTTGAGGGGGCAAGTAGTGTCTTCAAGAAAGCTCTTCAGACTCCAGGTCTTGATAGGCTTATGCCTGATCTCGGTGGAGGTCTGCAAGAAAGTAGGGTCTCTAAAACCAGAGGTCCATCTCTTCCAAAGACTTTAAATCAGCCGGCAGTGATCTTTATCAATGGTTATGATCTAAATATTTTTGATTCAGAAACCGGACTCGATATGATGGCCTCGAATATTCCAAGGTCTAAGGTTTTTAAATGGGATCAAGAGGATGCCATAATTGACCGCATTAAAAGAACCGCCATCGAGCAGCCTGTGATCCTCGTAGGTCAAGGGATGGGCGGTGATACCGCTGTTGAAGTTAGTAATCAGTTAAATTCTTTAGAGCATGGTTTTAGAAAAGTAGATATGTTGATCACGATGGATTCTATTGGTTTTGATAATGATATTATTTCTCAAAACGTAGCCAAGAACTTTAATGTAATAAGCGGTAGCGATATCTTTTTTAATGACGGGCCTAATATTGCTCGCAATACAAAGATGACTGAAGTGATTAACGAATTAAGACCTGAAGATGGATCTGACCTTGCAGAATCAAGTGAAGTTCAGTTTATGGTTTTTGATAAATTGAACGGCACCTTAGGTGATGCCGTTAGAAATAGAAATGCAGATCAAGCGCGGCTTAAGAGCCTAGTCGACAAGATCCTTCCTTCCTAGAGAGAATATACTCTTGATTAACAACATCGAGTTCAACACAAGCTGGTTTTGCTTTATCCAAACTTGATTTCATAAACTGATATATCTCTGAGCATTGGCTCTCAGAAAGAGGGAAGCTATAAGAGAGCTCCCACTCACTTTGTTTATTTTGATCATAAAAATTCATACCGTGAATAAAGCTAACGCAATCCAAGTTTACCTTTGAGAATTGACCGGAACTTTGGACTTCAAAGACACCATCTAATTCTGTATTTTGAAGGCCTTTAACTGGGACACGAACCCAACCTTCTTCAGCATAAACATTAGTAATAAAGAGCGCAGTTACTAATCCTATTAGAAATATATTCTTCATTCTCATCTCCGATACTTACTAGTCGGAGGATTTTTTTGTTGGGCTTAAATTTCTCTTAAGAAAAAGAAAAAAGGCAAAAACTGTTCTTATATACTTGAGAAAGGAGTTCCTCTATGGGGAGAGCTTTTACCTCGGCCATCTTCTGTGCAACTAAGGGCAGGTACTTTGGAGAGTTCTCGTTTCCACGAAAGGGAATCGGTGTCAGAAAAGGGGAGTCTGTTTCTAAGAGGATCTTATCTATTGGCGTAATCTCTAGTGCATCCCTAACATTTTGGGCGTTCTTAAAAGTGATGATTCCGTTGAAACCTAAATAGAAGCCATTATCAATGGCGAACTGGGCCAGTTCTAAACTTGAAGTAAAACTATGGATGACGCCACGTTTTTTCAAACTGCCTAGGTGCTTAGTTAGAATCTTTATAGTGTCCTCTTCAGCGTCCCTTGAATGGATAACGACGGGAAGGTCCATTTCTCCAGCTATGGTTAATTGTTTATCAAAGGCCTCTAGCTGATCTTCTTTCGGAGATTTAGTATAATGATAATCTAAACCAATCTCTCCAATGGCCAAACACTTTTGATACTTAGCTTGCTCTCTGATCTTTTTCTCAACTTCTTCACTCCAATCCTTCGCCTCATGAGGATGAATTCCTTGGGTGCAATAGATTGATTCGTTATTTTTGGCTATTTCAAGAGCCGTATCGAGATTGTTTGGAGAAACAGAGATAGTGATAAACTTTTCAATACCAACATCTTTAGCTTTGTTTATAGTCTCTTCTAAGCTGTCCTCTTTGAGATAATCAAGATGACAGTGAGTTTCTATAATAGGATTTGAGAAGCGGGGAATCTCCCGCTTCTTTTTCGATTGGCTCATTTCTTAGAGCGTGCAACGATTTCATCAAGGATGATATTGATTTGATCTATAGGGAGAACGCCTTCAATCTTAACTCCATTGATAAGCATGGTTGGAGTAGACGTAATATTGAAAGGCTTGGCCTCACTGATAATCTGAACGACAGCGTCACGTGTCTCTTTAGACTTATAGCAATCTTCAACGGCTAACTTTTTTGCTTTTTCTGTAAGCCATTTAGTCGTAAGTCCGCTTGAGTTTACTTGGTTAAAGATTTCATGATGAAGCTCTAGGAACTTTTCTGGAGCACAATAAGCTAGGTAACTTGCGTTACAAGCATTACGATGGATCTGTTGTTTAACAGAAGCATTACAGTTTACGTCTAATGGATAGAACTTGTATTGAATTGAGACCAATCCTTGGTACTTATCAGCCACTTTTAGGAGATGATCAGAAAGCATGCTACAAGCAGGGCATTCAAAGTCACTAAACTTAGTAATTCTAATGACAGCATCATCAAATTTATCTCCTACCTTTGCTACAAGAAAAGGAGAGTCAGTTGCCGGCTTTCCAAGGTTTGGAAGGTTAAAGAATTGTTCTATTAAACTTTTCGCTAGAGCGCCTTTCTTAGAGTTTTTCTCATTAACATTGGCATAAGTCATTCCACTAACAATTAATCCAACCAGAACATAGGCCGCGAGAGGCTTTAGAGAAGGGCTTTTTAGGCTTGAATGCTTATAGAATACAAAGAGAGCGAGAAAGGAGAACACATAATAAAGTGTGCAAAAAGGACATAAGGTCCCAAGAGCGATTAGTGAATAAAGAAAAAGAACTAAGCAGCCAACAGCATTTATCATGAGGATAAAATGATTTGTTCCCTCAATTTCTTTACTTTTAAAAAGATAACCAGAAGCTAAGAAGAGTCCAATTAAGAGTCCAAAAAGAGAAATAGGGACGCCCATAACATTTGAAAAGGGACTATTAGTAGCGGCACTACAAGTAAAAAAAGAATTGATATCACATAGAGTTCCGCCAACAAGTCCCGTAGGGAAATGAACGTCGAAATAATGACTAGTAAGATAAAGAGAAGTTGAGATCATGCCGAGAATGGCAACCCAATTTATAATATGCCAATTCATAGTGGCGCTATTTAATTCTTTATTATCTGACATGGTAACTCCTAAGTAGTTTTTCTAAAATTATAGATCTTTATTTAATCTTTGATAAGACATTCCAATTTCTTTGCGTAGTTCCATTTCTTCGATATGAGTGAAATTCTTCGTCGTTAAAGGTGGAAATAGGGCAAATTTCTATTTTAGCATGTGGGTAGCAGGATTTTATTTGGTCCTGAGTCTCTGCTCCTAAGTCGAAGTAGAGTTTTCCAGAGGCTTCACTAAAATGTTTTGACTTAGGGAAATTTTGGCGAAAATCATTCATGACTTCAAAATGATCAGCTTGAATAAAGGGTCCTATGAAAAAGTAGAAAGGCTCTAGCTCTTGAACTTCTTTTACTAAGACTATCTCTTGATGAACTCCTCTCCATCCTGCGTGAAGAAGCGACGCGCCCTTTTTTCCTAAAACAAAGATAGGTAAGCAATCTGCTGTTTTTATGGCGAGGGGAGTTTTTAAGTCTTTTGAATAAAGGCCATCGGCCTCGTTTTCTTTATTAACTTGTTCTAGATCATTGAGAACAACAGCGCCGTGAACTTGATTAACTTCAATTGTAGCGAAGTTCGGCTTTTCTTTATAAATACTAAATAGATACCCACCAAACTCTTTTTCGAAACTTAAGCTACTCATCTAAGCCTCTTAAAATCTCAAGAGACCTTTGAAAGACCTCTGGTGGATCAACTTCGAAATCAATCTTTTCTTTTGTTATAGGATGAACAAAGCCTAGCCTACGAGCATGAAGAAGCGGGTGAGAGTAGTCCTTTAAATGTTCTGCCAGCTGGCTTGGGATACGAAGCAGGTGTTGATTTGAATTACCATAAGTTGAATCACAAACAACTGCTGTACCTAGGAGGCTCGCCATATGAACTCTGATTTGATGAGTTCTTCCCGTCTCTAATTGGCACTCCATAAGAGTGCAGTTTTCAAAACGCTCTAAAACTTTGTAGTAAGTGACGGCGTCTCTTCCATTTTTTACATTGACGGCCATCTTTATTCTATTTGAAGGATCTCTACCAATCGTTGATTCTAATTTTCCTGATAAGAGTTTTGAGTTTCCAATACAAAGGGCTTGGTAAACTCTATCGATATCATGCTTAGAAAAAAGTTGAACCAATCCTTCATGAGCTTTTTGAGTCTTGGCCACGACCATTACCCCACTGGTTCCCTTATCAAGCCTATGAACAATGCCTGGTCTCTTAGCATCACCAATTCCACTTAAGTCAGGGCAATGGTGAAGGATGGCATTCACAAGTGTGCCTGTGTAATTTCCAGGCGCTGGATGGGTTACCATCCCTGAAGGCTTATTTACTATAACTAAGTATTCATCTTCAAAGAGAATAGGAAGGGGAATGTCTTCAGCTTTAGCATCAAGAGGTGGAGGAGGAGGAATATTAATATTAATAACGGTTCCAGGAGAAGGGAGCTTGTTAAGCTTGAGCTTAATTCCTTTTTCCGCTGTTATCTGTCCATCTTCAAAAAGAAACTTGATAAAGTTCCTGCTGAGATCCTCGAGCTTTGTTTTAAGAAAAATATCTAGCCTTTTGAATTCGTCAAAATCCTCGGCAGCGACGAGAAGTGTTCTTACTTCATCGATCGATTCTTTTTCGCTCATTCGCTTGTTTGATTTTTAAGTCTATAGGTATAACTAGTGGCCACTAAGTCAGGGTTTAACTTTAAGCATTTAGCATATTGGTAAACAAAGCCACGAACATAGACAATGGCCGGAAGGCGTGTCGTGTCCTCGTCTTCAATATTCTTAATATAAGTCTTAGAGACTTTAGTCATCTCACTCATTCTATTTATATCTACGCCTTTATATTCTCGAACTCTTCTTAAGAATTCTCCACTGAACTCTGTCGCTTGCTCAATCTCTTTTTCAAACTCTTCACTTACTTTGTATTCAAGTTGAAACTTCTTTTGGGCAACAATTTTAGTCATCGACTGAGGTTTTACTGATTCACCCGATTGATTGATTCTGTGATCAGTCTCTTCTTTAGTGAAACCAACTGAGGCGAGCCGACTTTGCTGTCTAAAAGAATCTGATAGATCTTGATTGATTCCTCTAGCTTCGTCGTACTGTCTTCTTTTATGTGGGTCTGAGATAATAGTATAAGCTTCATCTATAAGTTGAAGAATGTTCTCACACTCTTCTTTACTCATTAAACTATAAAGGGCCAAAGAATCTTGAGAATAGGCATTCTTGGCACGAAGGTAACCTTGGTGAACATCTTCAGGCGTAGAGGTAGAAGAGACTTCTAAAATTTCATAATAGTTCTTATCTTTAAATTCCATTATGCCTACGAGTTGAGAAGACGGTGAACGATTCGATCAAAGTTTGCCACAAGTCCAGAGTTCGGAAACTCCATAAGGAGAGGGCGGCGTTTTTTTACACTTTGCCAAACAGTTGCATCGTATTCGAGGTAACCAATATAATCTAAATTAATCCCAAAGTATTTTCTGCAGATTATCTTCATCGAAAACCCGATATCAATATCAGCTTGAGTCCTAACTTGATTGATGATCAGTTTAGGTTGAAAACGTGAGATTTCATTCTTTAACTTGTGACCCATTTGAGGATTGATTTCAATAACTCTATTGATAAGATCCGCTGGGGTAGCACTTTGTCCCATCTTTGCATTCATGGCCTGATCAATTAGAGGACCAATCTCGAGGAGGTCTTCAGCCATTTTTAATTTTCTATGATAAACCGACTTGATAAAGCGGTAGGTGTTTTCAATTGAGGTTGGCTCAGGAAGCGCTGTTAAGATTCCTTGGTCAGCACTAATAAAAAAGTCGAGGGTGTTAAAAGTTGTCCCTGCCCCTAAGTCTAATAAAACAAAATCAGCATCAAGCTCTGAGAGCTTGCCTAAGATCTTTGCTTTTTGCATATGCTTTAGATTGGCGATGCCCACGTCATCTTGGGCGCCACTGATAATTGAGAGATTATTTATTGGAGTTGGGGTTAATAATTCTTTTAAGTTTTTCACTTTTTTAGAAAGGTAGTCACTTAAAGTTTTATCAGGAATCGGAACGCCTAGACATGTATGGAGGTTTGCGCCCCCAAGATCTAAATCTATGGTTACTACTTTATAACCCATAAGGGCCAAGCAGATTGAAACATTTGCTGTAACGAGACTTTTACCAACTCCGCCTTTTCCACCACCGATCGCCCAAACTTTTACATTACTTTGGGAGCTGATCTTTGCAGATATTTGCGAACCTGATTGAGCACTATTTATATCCAAACTTCATCCTTGAAGGTCTTAAATAATCTTAGCGGGTTTCCCCTATTATCCATCTATTATAGGGGCAAATCCTAAGAAAAAAAGGGGGTTAAGGATCTATAATTATTACGCGATGCGCTAGAAAAGCTTTTGAAATTAGGGTAAGATACCGACTGATTCACTCTAGATTAGGATTAGACTTTTATGCAACTCAGCAGCGACAATCACACTCTTGATTCAAAAAGCCTTAGGGCGAGGCATGACTTGCACCTTTTAAGGAAGTTCTGGCATATGGGAACTGGTCTTACAGGGCTCTTTATCTACTCCTACTCGGGTTTAGAAGCGCAAAGCATGGCCCTGATCCTCTTTGGGCTTTCAATGGTTGGCTTCCTTTTTGAGTTTATCAGACTAAGAAACCCCGCTATCAATAAGCTAGCGATCAGTATGATGGGACCCTTAATGCGCGAAAGTGAAAAGGATTCTTTATCTGGATTACCATTCTACGCTTTAGGCGTTTCGATCAGTCTTTACTTCTTTGATGAAAAAATAGCCATTCTAGGCATCCTTTTTCTTATTTTCTCAGACCCCATTTCTTCAGCTATTGGGATTCTCTTTGGAAAAGATAAGATTCTTGGAGGCAAGAAATCAATTCAAGGTGCCGCAGCAGGCTTTGTGACTTGTTATATGTTGGCGCTTTTTTATACCTTAAACTTTGTTCCCTTAACTTATTCTCTTTTAGGTTTTGCTCTTGCGGCGGGAATCATTGGATCAATCAGCGAACTTCTTTCAATCTTTGTTGATGATAATTTAACAGTGCCTATCATCTCAACAATAGGCCTTACTGTTTTAAATTTTGGGTTTCAGCTTTACTAAGAATCAGTGACCGACTTTGGCCATTTTCTCTAGGACCTCAAAGCTTTTGATAGCATGAGTGGCAGAGATATCTTCAAAATATGGGGCGTGTCCCTTAAGAAGAGTGTCCAGCATTTGAATGCGCTCATTCAAAGAAGTATTCTCTAAAAGAAGCTGACGCATTTCTTCATCTTTAATTAAGAACATGGAGATGTAGTCCATAACCTCAGTAGCGGAATTGATCTTTTCTTGAAAGATTTTTCTTTCAACGGAATCAGAGATTGTCTCTAGAATCCAGTTATCAAGAAGTGCTTTTAATCGTTCTATCTTAGAATCTGATACTAATCCGTATGTGTCTTTGATGTCTGGGTATTCTTCACAGTTGTAGATTAGGTAGGGTAAGTTTTGTTCAACCGCTCCTAAACGAACCTTACCGAAACCTTTGATGAGCACTCTTAAGGTTCCATCATAAAGCTCTTCAAGGATAATAGGTTTTCCGATGCCGCAAATATTCTTAGGCGTCGGTCTTTTGTGACCAAAGATATAAACTAAGGGTTCTGCCATGGAGATGCCTACGAGCATATTTTCTTCTACGCATTCTTTTATCATCCGAATAAAGACCGGCTCTACCACGTAAAGAGGGAGAGAGGTTCCTGGAAAGAAGACCAAGTTTGGAATGGGAAGAACGGCAACCTTGTTTAAGTTCATAGACCTATTTTATCAGAGCAAAATGGACAGACTCTCGTTTTTACTTCTATCATCGTTATTTCAGGCTCTTAGATGTGATTTAAGACTAATGGGTTATAATAATAAAGATTTAAAAGTGACTCAATACGGAGTCAGTTTAGGAGGTAGGGCTTTGAAATTAGGTCACGGCTTTAAGTTGGTTAAGCCAGCTTCAGTTTATAAGATTTGGGGCGGCTCTCAGATGGCGGCCTTAAAGAATCTACCTTCATCAAAAGGGGCTGACTCTCTTGGGGAGACTTGGGAAGTTAGTGTTCATCCGGATGGCCCTAGTCTTTATGAAGATCAAAGCTTAAGTGAATATATTTCTGATACAGAAATGCCTTATTTAATAAAGCTTATAGATACAAGTTTGCATTTATCAGTTCAAGTTCATCCTGGGGACGAGTTTGCAAAGATTCATGAGAACTCTCAAGGAAAAACTGAATGCTGGATTATCCTTGGAGCTGAAGAAGGAAGTGGAATCTATCTTGGGCTTAAAGAAGGTGTTAAGAAAGTTGATTTTGAAAACTCACTTAAGTCAGGTGAGAGCATGGATCAGTTCTTAGTTTTCTACCCTGTTAAGCGAGGAGACTTTTTCTATGTTCCAGCTGGATCTATTCATGCCATTGGAGCTGGGGTCTTTCTTGCAGAAGTTCAACAGTCTTCAGGGATAACCTATAGAGTTTGGGATTGGAACAGGCTTGATAGCGAAGGAAAATCTAGAGAATTACATGTTGAAAAGGCCATGCAGGTTATCAACTTCAAAGATAAGCATAATGATTCAAAGACTTTTAAAATAAAGAAAGACGTCTTCAAAGAACGCAATAGTCTCTTAGTTGATCATCCTCAGTTTAACTTAAGACAAGTGACTCTCGAGGTAGGAGAAGAGGTTGAAATCAATCCTTTGGACTTAGGTCGTGCTAAAGGAATCCTTAACCTCGAGGGTAGCATTGAAATTGACGGAGTTCTTGTCGATGCATACCAATCTCTCGTTAGAGAGGAATCAGATAAATCTCCCATTAAAATTGAAGCTAGGGAAGCAGGTAGCCTGCTTTTGGTAGAATAATGAAATCATCACTTTGTATTTTTCTTTTCTCAGTCCTCTTAGGAGGATGTCAGGATTATTCTCAGGTTATTAAAGGAGAGAGGAATATGACCATTATCCCCAATAGGGTTAGTATTTCATCTGCGGAAATTGCTGATTGGCGGGTTGGTCCCTTACGTAGGCAAGAGGTCTCTAAGGGGATCAAGATCAAACTTGATTTTCCTCAGTTGGAAACCGAACACCTCCAAGATCTTGTTAACACTATTAAGATTGATAGCTGGATTATAAGAGTAAAAAGAAAGACTCTGGTTACTAGTGAAACTCTTGATTCTTTTTATGTTCCTTTGATTGTTCCCGGTAGAGGTAAGAGCAAATTTAGAATAAAGCAAGTTCAAGCGGGCTTTGTTAATATCTATTATTCGGCAGCTGCAATCTCAACAAGGTTTGAGAAGTTTCAGTGTCCTGCTTTTGATCACTCAAAAGAAGTGACTGACTTTGAAGTCATAGATACCGTAAGTAGAGAAAAAGCGATCAGGGCCAGTAGGACAAATGCAAGCCAAGTTTCTGGTAAGCTTGAGGCTTATTCTTATCGGCCATTTCCTATCAATGCAGGAAAGAATTTAACGGGAGAGTATCACTTTGAGATCGCCTTATATAACGCTAAAGAAAAACTAAGAAAGAGTAATTGGTTTGAGTTACACGAAGCTATAAAGGTTTCAAAAGAAAAGCATGTTGATATCAAAGGCTGTAAGAATTTTAAGATCCCCGAGAATGACTCTACGATTGATAATGTTCAAGATTTTAAATTTGGAAGATAAAAGAATCTTACTCAAGTGGACGTCTCTCCAGGGTCCACTTTTTCGATTATAAGATAAGCCTAGTGGCTATTTGCAACTTAATGGGTAAGTCATTTCATGACCTCTACTATTCTTAACAACCATATAGTCATCAACGTCTGAAAACTTAGAAGCATTATCGATATGAATCGTATGTTTCTTACCTTCAAAACTAAGGATCTTTGTAAATCCAGTAGCAGTCTTTTTTGTTCTTATTCCAGCAACAGAAGCTACTTCTCTTCCACCATTAATAGGTTGGTCGTTGAAAAAAGTGACTCTGCTATCTTCAATCTTAAATGTCTTATTCATTCTAGGAGTATGACATTCAATGCTTGCGAAGCTTGAAGTTGAAATTAAAAGTCCTAAAATTAAAGCCAGTTTTTTCATAAAGTCCTCTCTTAAAGCCCGTCATTAATTAGAGGGGCTACACCCTCTATTAAAGCAAGGGCTGTGCCAAAGGAAGGTTACTTGTTTCAGGGGTTTATAGGGCTTTCAAGGTAATGAATTATTGTAATAATGTATGACTGTCTAAAGTTTATACGATATTTTAAGCTCCTAACTGGAGATTATATGAAATCACTAAGCCTTATCTTATGCCTTCTCTTTAGCTTAAATGCCGCTTCTGAGCCCTCTGTCTCACAGATCTTAGAGTCTAAGAAGGTTCCTGGCAGGAGAAAGCTCCTAGGGAAATTTCACTATATAAAGAAGGATGACAAAAGAAACCCTGTAAAGGAATTTGAGTTCTTCTTTTCGTTAACTAACGAAAAAGGAAAAGGTTATGCCTACCCGGTAGTGATAACTGATGAGAAGGTGCTTAAGAAGATCAGATCGGGTGCGGGACAGCAGTTCTTAATTTACGCCACTCCTGATGAAAAAAGAATTTGGGTGGGAGAAAATCCTAAGGTGGTTCAAGTTCTTAAGGTAACTCATGCAAATAGCATCTCTTTAGGCTCTTTATCTCCAGGGGATATCAACATAAGTAGCTCCAACAACTACCAATCAGAGATGAGGGAAAAAGGTCAGCCTGATAAGGCTACAATAAGTGGTGTGAGTGATGCTGTTACGAATGCGGTGATCTTTGGTGCTGGAGCTGCTTTATTAGGATCTATTCTTCTAGGAAAGTAGGAAGTTCCCTGAGAAAAGAAGTACCGCTTTTTGGCGGCCCTCTTATCTCCCGAGACTCTGACTTGAATTCTTTACCCGTGTGCATAGTCACCTCCATGAGTTATCTACAAGTGGCGTGGGATAGGGTGATTCGGTTTCGAAATCACTCTATTTGTTAATTCTATTATTTGCGTAAGTCGTGCGTAAGTCAATCGCTTTAAGTTTGAGCAAACTTCTTTTAATTTTATTTGCGATTGCTAAGGCCTAGGTCTTCCCATCAATAAGGGCTCTCGAAGCTTTTAAAAGAAACTCTTTTTTTCTATCAGGATCAAGTTCATCGGAAGTAGGGGCAGGCCTAGATTCTGAGATACTCAAAATATGTCAAAATTCTGCCGCGATTGGCATGTTATAATTTCACTTATGCGTAACCTCTTTCTTATTTTTCTTTTTATTCAACCATTGTGGGCCGGAACATCTTTTGATCTTAGAGAGAGTGGATTCGTTTCAACGCCTAAGCTTTCAATGGATCATTCTTCTTGGGCCTATGCTGCTACTTCTTCACTAGAAAGTAATATTCTTATTGAGGGCTCGTGGGATGATCAAACAGTGGTGAAATTTCCTGAGAAACAAATGCTTGAAAATAATGCCTTCTCTAAAATATATAAAGGGGGAGATTATAAATTAGCTGCGGCCTACTTAAGTAATAACGGTGGCGTTAGGGCAAACTCTAATAAATCTTTTTATTTTCCAAGATCTATAGAATGGTTAACTCATGGAAGCTTCCAAGTAAATATCGAACGTATTCAAGAGAGCATCGCTCAAAATGGAAGTGTTGCTTCAAGATCAACTAAGTTTATCAGGCCTTGGGAGTATGATCTTGATGGAGAAGTGATTGATTTCAATTTTAGAATTCTTCCCCCAACTCAATTCGTAAATATAATTGGCTGGGATAATGAAAGAGTTGTTCCGCCTTTTCAAAAAGGTGTCTGGATAGTTCAAGATAGCAGAGTTCGCGGTGGCGTGAATTACTTTTTGACCCCTTATGGAGGGACTTGGGTAGGACAAGATAAAGAATCCGGAGGGGTTTCGTTCAATCAACTTAGGACCTTCAACTTTAAGAATATTTATAGTTATGCTCACCACGGTTGGCAGTACGAGTTTAATGCGGAAAAAGTATCAAATCTTTATCAACTAAAAGATGAACTCCCGATAAACATAGGCATCTATACTGTGATCCCTGATGATTCAGCCGTCGCTATTATAAGTGACCTTGATGGAAATATCTTATGTCATTCAAAGAATAGGTCCCTCTCAAACCCAGGCTTTTATCTTTTAGAACTGGCCTGTGGGAACAAGGATCAACTTACTCAGAAAGTAAGAGTGGAGTTGATCACTGAATCTGGGTTATATGCCTTAGATGGCCATAAGGTTTACCCTGGCCCTACTGAGAGTGATAAACCTGTTCTCATCAAAGCAACCTCTTCTTATAAAGAAAGCTGGGTCTTCAAAAATGGTAAGTGGATTGACCTTAAGACTTATTATTTTAAAGAAGAAAAGCAGATGGGATTAATCTTTAATAGAAGTGGTAGTGGCAACTTTGCTATAAACCTTTATACCAAATAAAATTAAGGTTTAACTTTGAAGACTAAGGTTGTCGTAGTCCCACTCTCATTTTCGGCGGTGCTTGAGGTAAGAGAAATTGAACCGCCAAAGGCTTCCATGAATTTTTTTACAAGAGGCATACCAAATCCTGTACCAGATTCTCCATCAGTACCTTGCCTTGAGGTTTCAACAGATTCATCAAATACATTATGAAGGATATCTGCGGGCATCCCAATTCCTTTATCAGAGATGGTCACAATGAGATTTTCAGCTTCCTCTTTAGTATTTAAAGAAATACTGGAACCTTCTTTTGAGAACTTAATAGAATTGGTTAAGATGTTGTTTAAGATAGAGTTAACAAGGGATGTTTCATCGGCTAAAACGACTTGATCCTTTTTGTGATTCAGATCTAACTTAATCTTTTTAGTTTCTATTCGTTCTCTCAGAATGATAAGAGACTTTTTAATAGCCTGATCTAAATTTACAGGAACTAGGTCAAGGGAGAATTTTCCCGTTTCAATCGCCTGCATCTTTTTGGTCAGCTCAATTATATCTAAAGAGATTTGAGCATTCTCTTTGATCTTAGGGATTAAATCGTCTTTTTCTTTTTGTGGAAGGAGGTGAGCTATATCAATAAGGCTGAAAATAGCACTTACGGGGTTTCCTAAATCATGGCAAAGAACATGAATAAGCGATTGTCTTTGCTTACTAAGTTGTCTCGCCTTGTTTTCAGCGAAGAGTCTCTCTGAAAGGTTTGATGAGTACCCATTGTAGATTTTCTTAAAGATATAAAGGAGAAAAACAATGATGAAAATTGAAACTAGGATAGCTCTCTTAATAAACGATTGAATCTTTTGACTTTGCTTATCCCTTTGATTGGCCATCTCTTCTGTTCTATCAAATATCTCAAACGAAAAACCTTCTATTTGCTGGTTAAACTGAGAGGAATCGATCTTTTCTTTAGCTAAAATCCAATTTCTATCTTCTAAATCTTTAATGATCTCTTTACCTAAACTGAAAAGTTGAGAGCTGCTCTTAGTGGTGTTCTTTGATGAGGTATTAAAATTTTGTTCTAAGGACATAAAGTTTATTTTTAAATCTTCTACAATCTTTAAGTCTCTATTTGAGAGGGCAAGCTTCAATTGATAATCTACAAGGTTTATTAATCTTACATTTATGGCACTTCTTTCAGTTGTCGGAAAATGCTCTTCTTCAATCACTTTAAGATTATGAGACATGGTATAGATTAAAAAAGAAGCAATTGCCATTAAAACAAAAGTAAAGAGAAGGCCCATTAACGTGGCCTTCTTAGGGAATAGAGTAATGTTTTTGAATTCGATATTTTCCATTATTGAAGTGAGAACTTCTCTCCTATCGATTCAATCTTAGTTAAATATTCAGGGGAAGCCTCTTTTTTAGAGCGATCTAATAAGTGGCGGTAGCAATCTTCGTCAAAGTGTACAAGTTTAAGCCTGGCTTCTGATTCATTGATGATCATATCGACAGGTTTTGTTGAAAAGATCTCTCTCAAGTACTTACAGACCTCCCACTCAAGAGTTTCTTTATCTGAATTCTTAAACTTAAAAAAAATGTCTTCCGATCCTTGAAGAAGTCCATAGTTTACAAGAGTCTTATAGAGGTTTCTAAGAATTTTTGGATCAAACTGTGAGTATTTTAAAGCTCGATTAATAAGAGCATTACCAGCGGCATCATCTTTTTTGTTGAAAAAATTGAGAGCGCATATTGCTAAACCGGCCGTGCAAAACCTTATGATATCAATATTGTTATTTTCCTTATCTAGAATTTTTTTACAGTAAACTTGCAACTCATCGAACTTCTTAAGAACAATCGCTAGTTTAAAAATCTCTAAGACTCTTCCTATGCTAAGAGGAAATTTTTCTAGAATTTTAATCAATACATTGTAAGATCGATCTAGATCACCAGTTTCAAAATAAAGATCATGCAAAAGAGATAAGCATCTAAAGTGATCTTTATTAAACTGAAGACCCTTTATACAATTTTGAATTGCCTCTTCTTTATTATTATCAGCGATTTCAACTTTTGCCATACTAAAGTAGGCAAGTGAGGGACGGGGATGTAAGGTCATGGCCATTGCAGCGGATACTCTTGCTTTTTTTAATTCACCATTTTCTAAATGTTGATTAACTTCATTTAGTAAGACTTTATATTCAGTAGGATTCTCTTTATGTTCGACTGATAGATTAATCTTTCGAAAAATCTTATTCTCTGAATAGGGTTCGACTATATAATCATCAACTTCTTCTTCTAAAGCTTGAGCGAATGAATAGATATCTTTACTTTGAGAAAAAAGAAGAAAGTACCTCTTAAACTTATTAGGAATAACTTTTTTATATTCATCAATTAGGTCAAAGACAGCTTTAGATTTAGGGTCGACATAACAAGCTAGAAAAGGCGGCTTTCTTTCCCTTAAGTATGAAATGGCTTCAGTTTTATTTCTAACTATCTTTATATTTTGATCTTTTACACCAGATTTTTTAAGAGAACTCGTGATCAGTTCTCCTATATTATTCTTGGGGTCTAAGATAAGAAAGCTTAGTTTTAGAACTGTTTCACTTATATGAGCTTTTACGTCGGGCATACTGGCCTTGATGATGATTCCTAATAGGGTAGGTTTATTATATAATAATCAGAGAAAATTAAAAGTTTATTGGATTCTATGAAAGTACTAATTGTTGATGACAGCCAATTTCAAAGACTAGTGGTTAAGTCCATTGTCTCTAACTATAGCGAAGAGCTAGAGGTAATCGAACTAACCGATGCTCAGAAGGCCTTAGACCTCTTAAAAGAAGGGGGAATCTCCTTAGTTTTCTCTGATATTAATATGGAACCTTTTACCGGAATTGAGCTTGTTGAAAAATCGAAAGAGGCGTCTGTTGAAACAACCTTTGCCCTCGTTACTTCGCATCTTGTGGATTCAATGAAAGAAAAAGCTGCCTCTCTTGGTGTTGAGTACTACATAACAAAACCTATAACCCAAGAAAAGATAGAAGCTGTCCTGAAAGAGGTATTAGGTGCTTGAGTTCAATCAATTTTCCAAAATTATAGAAACAGGTTGCTTAAAAACAATAACTGAATTTATTACACCTAAGTATGACGTAAAGATCGGAAAGGTCCGTGAAGAGCCTGTTCTTGAAGAGATCTATGGCCCAAGTGTTGAGGTCTCTGGGCAAAACTTTAATTACAGCTGTATTTTAGAGTATAGAGTAGAGGACAATCAGAAGATCTTAGACCTTTTATATAGAAAATATCCTTTTATAAAAAACGATGAAATTCCAGAGATAGATATTCTTGATTTTCTTGGGGAGTTTCTTAATATCTTATGTGGTAAAATCAATAAAGAATTAGAAAAAGAAGACAACCAACTTTCAATCGAAATCCCTTATTTTTCATATGGATTGTTTGTAGAAGAAGATCAAAAGATCGGAACAAAGACCTTTAGTTTTGATGATCTTTCATTCAAGCTTCATTATTATATAAATTAGTTTTTTATTTTCTTAAGTGTGTAACCGTCGGTTGAGGGCTGAAAGAAGTAAAGCCCCTTATCAACAACTCTTGGAACCTTATCGACTAGGCCTAAGGCTCCGTTAGTCTTTTTTACGTAATCAAGGGTTTTGTTATCGTTCTCTAATTCTATAGGGGGGTGACCCTTTCCTGAGAACAATCTTCTTCTCCAGTATTTGTTATACTGTCGAGGATTCATTGAAAGAACTTTATTGAGAAAGTACTTCATCGTGTCTGAAGACTTTTCAATATGAGATGGAAAGATTCTTTTTCCATTCTTCCAAAAAATACGATTTCCTAAATAGATGTCTCTTAGATCATCAGTATCAATTCGCTCTATGACAGGAGCTTCAGTTGAACTTAACACAATATATTTTGAGTTGGCGTGAGCCTGGTTTAGAAAAATAAGTAAAAAGAAAATTCTTATTATCATAGTCAACTATCGGTTGTTTTGTTATCAATATAAGGATGGTAAATTCTGGACTGAATGTCCAAGGCTATTCATGAAAAAACTAGTATTTGTTTTCTGTTTGTTTTCTTGCATTGAGTTATTTGCTTTTGATATAAGTACTAAAGGTTTTCTAACTTTCGCTTATAGAAAAAGTGACTCACCTATTCTCTATAATAATGCTGTCTCCGAAGAGGGGGAGTATTCTGAAGGAACACAAGCCGGCCTTCAGTTTCATTCAAACTTAAGTAATAAATTAGATGGCTTTTTGCAAATTTTAGCTGACGGTGGCAACGGTAGAGAGTTTTCATTTAATTTAGATATCGCCCATATCAATTATAGTTATTCAAGTAAGCATCAGATATTGGCTGGTAAGATTCGGCTTCCTGTTTGGATGATTTCAGATTATTTAAAAGTAGGTTCACTCTATCCTTGGATCAATGCGCCTGAGGAAGTTTATGAAATTGTTCCTCTAGACACCATTGGTGCCAACCATACTTTTTTCGGCGTCTCGTTCGAGGGGCTACTTTATCAAAAAGGTCTGCAAAGCTTAAATTATCGTTTCTATCATGGGGGTAATGAAAACAATCGCAACAATATCAGGTCGAGAGTCAAAAACCTCCACGGCCTCGTCTTAGAATATAAATTTGATGATTATTATTTAAAGTCGAGTTATTTAAATTCTGTAAGCAGTGCAGAGAGAGAAGTTTCTGTTGGGACATTTACGGATGCTTCTTTTGGACGAGGTGAGTTCTTCTCACTTGGAGGTAAGTATGATGGTGAGAAGCTTCTTATTCTTTCAGAGTTCTCGATGGTTCTTGCTGAAAATCCCGCTTACGAAGATGTTAAATCTTATTATTTCCTATTAGGGGGTTACATCTTTGATCAGACAGTTCTCTTACATGGAACTTTTTCTAAGGTCTTAGATAGTTCAAAAAGTAATATTGATATCTTTCAGCAAACTCTTACTTTTGGCGCAAACTACAACTTAGACCTTTCAACCATACTAAAACTCGAGTACAAGATCATCAGCCCTAAGAATCCCATTGCTAGGCCACCACCTCCAGGTGGAGGCGGAGCAGCTACTAATGGTCCAGCAGGACTTTTTTCTCAAAATCCTGGCCGTGATGTTAGCCTCTATGGGATTTCGATCAATACAATGTTTTAATAGCCAACCTAACTTATTGGTTTTTCCTTAGATTATTTATACCTTTTCCCTTGTTTTCTTTATTAGTGCTAAAATAATGGCATGGAACAAATACTTATCATTGATGATGACACCTCACTTTGTGAGAAGCTTAAGAAATACTTTGAAGGCTATCAACTTGAGCTCTCGGCAGAACATAATGGGTCTTCAGGAGTTGAGAGTGTTAAAAAAAATAAATATAAAGTAATTATCCTTGATGGAATGTTACCAGACTTAGATGGACATGAAGTCTGCAAGGAAATCCGAAGCTTCTCAAATATTCCCATCGTTTTTCTCACAGGTAAAGTAGAGGAGTCTGACAAGATTTTAGGACTTGAATATGGAGCGGATGACTATGTTACGAAACCTTTTAGTCCTAGAGAGTTAGTCGCTAGAATCAAATCTCAATTAAGAAGATTAGAAAGCACTGATTTAGTTAAGCTTGAATCTGCTGGTATTAGCTTAAATATGGGAGACTACTCAGCTAACTTTAATCAAGAGCCTTTGGATCTTACAGCCACTGAATTTGAAATATTAAAGTATCTTGTAGAAAATAAGGGCATCGTTAAAAGCCGAGAAGAGATAATGGAAGGGCTTCATGGTGAATCTTGGGAAGCCTTTGATCGTTCCTTAGATATTGCTATCAGTAGGATCAGAAAAAAACTAAAGAAGGTATCGGATACAGAATTAATTAAGACCGTCCGCCTTAAAGGTTATATGTTTATCAATGAAGCTTAGCCTACTCATCATAAATTTTGCTCTTATCATCACGACCTTCTTTTTAAAGGCAGATCCCATTGTTTTAATTGCGATCTTTGTAGCCACCTGTTTACTCTTTTTCTTTTTAATCAGCTTTGAGAAAAAAGAACGACTTAAGAATGAGAAGGTCCTCTTAGAGAATAACTTTATGATCAAAGCAAGAGATAGTCTCCTTCATGGTGTAAATCATGAATTAAGAGCACCTTTATCACGGATGAAGCTTGATTTAGAATTTATAGAAGATCAATCCATAAAGAAATCGCTGAATGAGGACATTAATCAGATCTTTAATTTAGTGAACGAGTTAATGGATATAGAGAAGATTAAATCTCAAGGAATCGTAAAAGAGCCTGTTGTCCTAGGAGATGTTCTAAAAGAAATTGTTGAAACATTGTATATCGATCATGATCAACTTTACTTTAATAGTGATCTAAACCTCGTTGTTGAAGGGAATCATTCTCAATTAATAAAGCTCTTCAAGAATTTAATTGAAAATGCCTATAAATATAAAACACCCGAGGGAAAAGTTAATATTAGCCTCTCGCAGAAGAATGACAATAAGATTGTTACTATTATGAACGAAGGAAGTACTATTTCAGGAGAAGATATTCCTTTTATCTTTGAGCCTTTTTTTAGAGTAAATAATAAGAATGAAGGCGATAAAAAAGAAGGAATGGGTATTGGGCTAAATATCTGTAAAGAAATCATTGAAGCCCATAAAGCTAAGATACAAGTGTCTTCTAAGAAAGGTTATGGCACAACCTTCAAGATTACATTCTAAAATAAATTGTGGAGATAATATTATGAAAGTGAATCATCAAGTTCCTCAATACGTAGCGGAATTTATAGGAACATTCTTTCTTGTTTTCTTTGGTTGCGGTTCGATGATCTTAGGCGAAGTCTACCCTCATTATAACAGTGGATTTATTCCCGTTATCTGGGGAGGTTCTGTGGCCATGATGATCTACGCTGTTGGGCATATCTCAGGGGCCCACTTTAATCCAGCGGTCACACTGGCTTTTTGGAGTGTGAAACGCTTTCCTGGAAAAAGAGTTCCTGGTTATCTCATCTCACAGATCTTAGGAGGCTTACTAGCTTCACTTGTTCATTTAGTCATCTTTGGAGCCGGTCATAAATTCGGAGCCACTGAGATAAGTCTTAGTCTATCTGGAGGAATCATCGTTGAGGTCATCTTAAGCTTTGCTTTGATGTTTGTTATCATTAGTGTGGCAACGGACTCAAGGGCCGTGGGTGAAATGGCAGGGATTGCTATAGGAACAACAGTTGCTCTTTGCGCTTTTGTGGGAGGACCTCTAACAAACGCTTCGATGAATCCTGCCCGCTCAATAGCTCCTGCTATTATGTCGGGAAATTATACAAATCTTTGGGTCTTTATTATGGCCCCCTTATTAGGGGCGGTCTTGGGCGCAAAGATCTATGAATGGATCCGTTGCCATAAAGATAATGATTCAGATACTCATGGGTGTTGTTAGGTTGAGAAATTCTTAAATGAAAGAATCAAAGATAAGAGACATTTTCGGAACTGAGGGCTGTGTCGTTATCCCTAGTTTCTTTTCTGAAGCTGAGCTATCAGCAATCTATCCCATCATCTCTAAAGCTCATCAAAGATGGTTAGAGATTAATCATAAAGAATATCTTAAGCATAAGATGATCAATTCAAATAATCTAACACTCAGTGATCACTTTGATTGCGTTGATTCTCAAGATCGAATTGATCTTTTTAAGTTTATTACTTCTGATAAAATACAGAATCTTATTGAAACTCTTATCGGGAAAGATGCTTTCTTTTTAGGCTCTCAGGTCTTTTTTAATCCTAAAGATCATTCAAAAGATGGTTATTGGCACCGAGATACTCAGTACACGGGACTCTCTGTTGAAGATCAAAAGAAGGCCATTATAAATGAGCCAGTCCTTCACTTCCATATTCCTTTTATAGATGATGAGCTTTTTGAGTTAGTTCCAGGAAGTCATAAGAGATGGGATAGTGAGGACGAGTTTGAGGTTCGCATGAAATCTAATAATTCACCTTTATTGAACTCTAAGTCTTTTGATTGTAAAAGAGGAGAGGTTCGAGTTTTTTCTGCCCATGCTATCCACCGTGGAAAGAAATACGGAGTGAGTCCAAAACGTTTTGTTTTTGATCCACTTTTTGCTCTTCGAACTGAGAAGTCTTCTTCATTTATAAACCCCAAGGCCATGCCAAGTACTGAAATACTTAAGCAACTTCCCAATAGACGATTGTTTTACTAGGTTACTCTTCCCTTAATTCCTTAGCTTACTCTATCTTATAGCCGATACGTCGGTATCGCTTACCCGATTGAAGTGGGCTGAGCAATTTTATAAAATAATCTTAGAGGTAACGAGTGAATTTCTATCAAGAATTAAAAGATTATATTGAAAAAGAAAAGATGTCATCGACTGAGATTGCCGATGCTATGGGAAAGACTGGGGCTATTCCTCATCTTCATCCTGTTAGTGAAGCGGACTTTGTTATCGGAAAGATGCGGTGCCTGTTTACAGCTAACAATTCAAATTATTACCTCCATACTCAACTCGATTTGATTGAAGAAGATGAAGTTGTTGTGGTCTTCACTGAAGGCTGTGAGAACAAGGCCATCTTTGGAGATATCGTCTGTAAATATATGCTCGAAGTTAAAAAGGCAAAGGCCGTTGTTGTCCAAGGCTTTATGCGTGATATTGATGTCATTAAAGAGAGAAACTACGCTTTGTGGTGCCAAGGTTATACACCTATTGGCTGTTTTAACAGAGAGACTTCACCATATCCTTATGAGAAAAAGAATATCAAGATGCAGAAGTATGCTGGAAGTTTAGTTGTTTGTGACGCTACTGGAGTAGTCTCAATTCCTGAATGTTACTTTAACCAAAGCATGCTCAATAGGCTTAAAGGCTTAAGGCTTCAAGAAGAAGTTTGGAACTATTGTATTAGTGACCTTGGTTGGAATACTGATAGAACTATTTGCAAAAAAGATTATCTTAATCATATGGATAAACTGCCTAAAAGATTTCAAGATAATGAAGAACTACTGCGGATTAAGTTTGGTGCTGAACCAGAACGCAACGATCAAATGAACTCTCACAAAGTGGCATCATAAGTTATATTGAAACCCGATGCCGCCAACCTTAAATAAAAAGATAAGAGCCAACATAATGATCATCGCTATTGTTTTATAAATGATTGGTTTGGTCTTTAGATTCGGTTCCATAGTTCCTCCACTAGTGCATAGGCTTCAACATAAAAAATCAAACTAAAAGTATAGATATTTAGAGTGATAAAGATAGCAAGGTATCTAATCGCATTACTTTTAAGATACTTATTCTTAACTTCTTTCTTTCCTAATTTCTCTTCTAAGAGTGACTTATAGGCGACCCAGAAAGCAAAGCAGACTCCGTAATATAGCCCCGTATAAAGGTATTTAAGACTGTCTCCATGCCATAGACCGGCGATGGTAAAGGTAATGAGAAAACTGCCTCCCATGAGTAGGCTAGTCGCTCTAATCTTGAGTTTATGCAGGAGGCGATAGAAGGGGTAATAAAGATAATCCCGCAGCCAATGCATAAAGCTAATATGCCAATTATTCCAGAACTCTTGAATGTTTCGTGCCTTAAAGGGAGCGCCAAAGTTCTCTGGAATCTTAACCCCAAAGATGCGCCCTATACCAATGGCTATGTCTGAGTAGCCTGAGAAATCAAAGTAAATGGTTAAGGTATAAAGATAAAGGCTAAGGACTAAATAGAGGCTTGGAACCTGTGAAAGATTCTCCATAGAAAGATTACTAACACTTAGATTGAGAAGTGTATTTCCAATGACAACCTTCTTAAAAGAGCCTTTTATAATACGGTAGACACCCTCAAAAAGATCTTCAAGATTATAGTCATACTCCGTATTTAGTTTTTCTCTAAAGTCTTCCATCCTCTCTAGAGGGCCTGATATAAAGCTTGGAAAGTAGAGGAGGTAACAAAAGATTTCTTTGATGCTTGGCTTCTCTTCGTCTTCTAATGTATCTGTGAATAAAGAGACTATTCTTAAAAAGAGAAAGGCCATGCCTAAAAAGATGGCAGGTCTTTTCAAAGTACTCACAAAGGGAATCAGTTCGATAAAGGCATTTGATACTAAGCTATACCTGAAAAAGAGAAAAGGTATGAGGGCCATAAGAAGAGAAGAGATAAGAGCGAGCTTACTTTTCTTTTTATAGATCCACGAGACGAGAACACAGGCCAGGCCAACGAGGGCGAGAAGGATGATAAAATGCTTCTTAGCGTAGATAAAATAAAGGGGTGTTCCTATAAGCGTTAAAAGGAAGGCCGCATTCACTTTTTTTAGTTTAAAGATCTTTGAAAAAAGATAAACCGAAAAAACAAAAAGGTAGAAGCTTAAACTATTAAAGGGCATTTTCTAGCTCCTTAAATAGCTCATTGGCCAAAAGGGAGTTACCTTTAGGAGTCAAGTGAACAAAGTCGAGAAAGTACTCAGGGTCTTTTCTAAAGAACTCCGAATAGTCCTTAAAGTGATAACCCCGTTTTTTTAAATAGTTCTTAGTCTGATGAGCAAGTTCTCTGTACTTCTCTTTATCCTCATTATCGATAAAGTTGATGGGCTCGAAGTAAAAAGAGAGAGTTGATCCCATACTCTCAGATAACTTCATTAAGAGATCTAGTTGCATGGCCATGCTTTTAAAGTCATAGACAGCTGAACTTCTTAGTTGAAAGAAATTCTTATTAAACTGAGGACCAAAGAGCTTTAAACGAAGATGATAAAGAGCTGTGGCGGTCTTTAATAATAATGGTGAAGGCAGGTTTAAGATTCCTAGTAAGTCATCAAGAGGGCCATTGATCATTCTCTTGGCCTGATCTTCTAAAGCCTTCCTAACCTCTGAAGGGAGAAAAGGGAGTAGGGCCCTTGAGTTCTTAAGACTATAGTTTCCATAGAGGCTTCTAAAATTACCAGGGTTAAAAGCGTAAATGATTCTTTTAGGAGGATCGGCCTTAAGATCTGCAAGGATGGCCATTGAATCAATGAGAGTGGCTTCCATAAGGCCCATATTAAAGAATGATTCTTTTTCAGTATCTAGGCTATTCATAAAATCCACGATTGTAGTGGATACGGGAATATTATTTCCACTAGCAGCGCTACTTCCTAAGAGAATCGTTTTATTCTTAGAAGCTGATGAAAAGTAGAGGTGGTTGTCTAAGTTTAGATAACTATTATTAATATAATTGATCTTATGATTTTTATTGTTGTGATATTGATAGGTAAGAAAGAAGATGCTAGTTAAAAGACAAAGCCCGAGTGAGGAAATTAATAAAGACTTATGGGATTCTTTATTCATCAAACATCTTTTTTATAGCGACAAGATCAAACTTGCCGGAAGCATTTATTGGAAACTCATCCACCAAAAGGATCTTATCTGGAACCTTTATAGAAGAGAGTACATTCTTTAACTTTTTCTTAACTTCTTTGAGAGTTAGTTTCTCATCTTTAACTTTGATTAAACAACCTAAGCATTCTCCGTAGTATTCATGCTCAAAACCTAAGATCACAACTTCTTGAATCTCGGGGATCTCTAGTATTTGTGCTTCTACTTCTTTTGGAGAAATATTTATTCCGCCACGGATGATGATGTTCTTCTTTCTCCCTAGGATGTAGAGCCTATTGGCCTCATCGACCTTACCGATATCACCGGTCTTAAAGTAGCCATCTTGAAAAGATTCTGCGCTTTGAGTAGGGTTCTTAAAATAATGATCAAACATAAAGGGAGACTTAACTAAGATCTCTCCATCAATGATCTTTATTTCAATCCCTTCAATGACTTCACCTAGAGAGCCCTTGGCCTCTTTTGTACTTTCGATAATGCTGCTTAAAAAGAAGGTTTCACTTAAACCATAGTTCTCAAGAAGATCAATTTCAAAAGACTTCTTAAACTGACTGTGGGTGACAGAGTTTAGAGGGGCCATACCTACGAAGCCCCATTTGATTTGCTTAGAAACTCTTTCCGTAGAGATATCCTCATCAAGGCCAACCTTAGTCAGCATAGACATCATCATGGGGTTTAGCCAAATCGAATTGATAGATTCATCAAGAATGGTCTGCCAAAAACTATAAAGATTCTTTGATCCAAAGGGCGAGTCAAGGATGATGCTTCCTTCGTTGATAAAAGGAATTAAGAACATATTATACCAACCGCCAAGATAGGCTAGAGGAAGTATATTATACATTCTTATATCACTTGTTATGCCATGACTCTTTGAGAAAGCTACGGCATTTTGATAGAGCTTATCAAAATTAACAGGGATTCCCTTAGGGATACCTGAACTTCCTGATGAATAGACAATCTGAAAGTAGGGAAGATCAATCGATTGGAAGATCTTTTCAATCGGAAGTTCCTTTTTTGCCTTAGAGAAGAAGTCTTCGTCTAGGCAATGAGCAGGCTCCCTTTCCATCTTATTTTCTGGAAAGAATAAATAGTGCCTACAATCAAACTGAGAGGTTATCGCCTTTATATCTGATTCTCGAAAATCTGGATTGATGGGGACAATGATCGCCCCTAAGTGCATAAGAGCTAAGTTAATTAGGATTGATTCATGACGGTTATCAAAATAAGTCACAACCAAGTCTGCTCTACCGATCTTAAAACTCGATGCTAAAGCAGTAGCAAGAACTCTTGAACTCTCTAGTAACTCAAGGCTTGTAAACTCTTTGCCTGTGCTCAATTCTTTTAAACTAAAGGACTTCTTCTTACTATTAAAGTGGTTGAGAAAGGGATGATTTGTCATTTAAATAAGAAGCTTTCCATCTTCCATGATCTTTTGATCATCTATGATTATAGTCGCGTGTCTCATGATAAAATCGACATGAAAGGAAACAGAGTTCATCCCACCAATAGTAGCGTTAGAGCCAAATCCAAAATGAATGGTTCCAAGGCAGCCTTCATCTTCAAGCATCCTTCCGCATAGTTTTGCTTTTGGGTTAAGTCCAATACCAAACTCAGCTAAGATCTTAGCGTTAGCAGGAAACTTATCAAATAAAGTATTTAAGTCATCAACAAGTTTCTTATCTTCACTCTCAAAGGAAGTGATCGCACCATTTTCAACAATAAGGTAAACAGGCTTCTCTAAAACGCCAAAGAGAGGATGAGGAATACTTCCATCAATACAAACCTTTCCATGACTGCCATTTTCTATGGGTGCTATATTGACTTCCATATCTGGAGGAGAGGACAAGCTTCCTTTCTCTCTTAAGATCCCAACACAATTATTGGCCGGCCTCGTTCTCAAATCTAAATTTAATTTAGTCCCAAGAGCGGATTCGACAACAGCGCTTGAGGCCCCTTCTAAGATTGAAGAGATCTTTGCGGCCACTTTTTCTTGAGCCTCAAAGTCAGCTTGAAGAGCGGGAGAGGCTAAGACGGATAAGTCATAATCAGGAAGGCTTAAGTAACGAGCACCTTTATCCGTCGCGGCCTTTCTGGCCTGAGTATGGGCCATGGAATAACTAGTAAGACCTAGGATCAAATCATAATCCAGCATCTCTTTAGCTATAGTCTCATCTGGCTCTTTTCCGTGAATCTCAAGGGAGTCAATTAAGATATGCTTCACTTTTAAATCATGCTTGATAGCAAAGGCTTCAAGGATCTCGCCAACTTCTTTAGTCGCTCCATCAGTTAGGATCAAGGCCATTTCTGTCTTTAGTAATTGGCCACAAGTTAATAAGAGGGTATGAGCCCCTTTTTGAAAATCAGCATCATTCATGATTTTTTCTTTTCGATTATTAGGCTAACCAAATCTCCAATATTTTGAAGACCCGCCACCTGCTTGTTTGAAAACTTAACTTCAAAGACTTCTTCAATCTTTAAGATCAAGTTCATATGATTAAGAGAATCCCAATCATCAACATCATCTGCCGTGGTTTCAATACTAAGTTCGATCTCTTCATCAAAGAGTTCAGTAAAAACTTTATTGAGAGAATTTATAATTTCGTCTTGATTCACGTAAATGATCCTTGTATGGATCAATTATATACTCTGAGTGGATTAAACAAAACTAAAAGAGGGGTAGTTGACTAAAAAGAACGTGCACCCATGAAAGGGTGCACGGATATTAAATTATAAACATTCTTTTTTAGCAAAGATACTTGTTGATCTAGCATATGCTTTAGCTAAAAGATCGCCTTCTTGGTTCTCTACAAGGTAGACAACTCCGCCTTCAACTTCAGTGATTCTTCCAACGCTTGTTGAGGGAAGATCTACGTTACAAGCTTTTTCAGTCATAGCAATGGCCCATCCACTTTCAGAAGGGAAATTTAGGTTAGTCATGTCAGCAGTTGAAGCAAAAAGATTAGTACAAGTTAAAATAGTCGCGGCTAATAATAGTTTTTTCATATTTCCTCCAAAGTTAGTAATTAAAGGCAACCTAACATCTAAAGAAAGACTCTCTAGCTCAATGAAATTAGTACTAGTTTTATTTTCGTCACCTAAAGTTATTGAGTCATGGTGAAGGGGATAAGTTAGGTTAACTATGGCTAAAGGCCTGAATTTACCAAAAGAAAGAGCCTTAATATGGAATAGGTAAGTACCTGAGAGGAAGGGCATTCCTGTCTTTTTTGTTCAAATATCCATTTCTCAGAAATAATACTGAGTGCCCGAAGTGTTAGTTATGAAAAATATAACTTACGCCCTAATCTTTACTACTTTACTCCTCCTTTCTTCTTGTGTGGAAGACCAAGGCGAGAACTGCTCTTCAGAATCTGCAGATACGGATTCAAAAGAATGTTCCCCTGCACAAGACGACTTAGGAGATCAGCCTGATCTTCCTGACGAAGTAGGGGATACAACTCCAACAGAGCCCATTCCAACTTCAGAAACAGATGTCTTTGAAGAAGTGGCCACTTACGTTGGTCGATGGGTAGATGACTCTCAATCTCAAAGTGAGCTCTTAGAGGTTCGTGACAACGAAGTTGAAACTGTGGCCGATAGTTGTCATGAAGACTTTGAAAATCAAGACCGCTTTACTGATACCATTGCTTTTTTTATTAGAGAGCAATCGAATGCTAGAAAAGTAACCATTCAAAGTATCGCAAGCTACTACGCTACTTCGGGTGATCTCTCAAGTCATACAGACGTAGGTCTTTTTAGCCACCCGCTTTGCGAGGTAACTAGTTCAAGTCTACGTAAGACTGTAAAAAAGGTAGCAGATAGCGCTACGATCGCTAAGGCCAATAAATTTGCCAGGCTTCATAACCAATACCGAACGGGTTATTTAAAGGGAGACTCAGCAGAAAAGATAAAACTAGAAAGACATTGGGGAGCCTTTTTTGGATGCCTCGCTTATACAGAATCCTTAAGCACGGCGGATAGCTCTTCCTCAAAAAGTGTCGCAAACTCAGAAGCCCCAAGTGGTTATAGAAAACCAGCGGGAGTTAAGTTTTATAACGATCCTTATCAGCCAGCTTCAAGCCGTCTGAATATTGGTCTCTTTCAATTCACACCAAAGGCCAGCGGAAATATCAACCCTTGTTTAAAACAATGGAATCAGGATTATCCAACTTGCTCAACAAGCGCGACCTCAAAGGACTCGCTTATTAAGCTTCTTGGAAGTAGTCATCAAAGATTCAACGCCTTTTGCGGAGTGAATAAATTACTACAAACTTTCTCCATTCAGGTTAACACCCGTTCAACAAAACATACTCATCCAAATAACAAAGCTAGCTCAGGCTTAAAGTCTGGAACGAATAGATGCGTAACGCCTCACTTCTATGCAGGCTGGGCCTATAATCATTTTGGGCCGCTTCAAAACTCGACGGGCTCTAATATGAAGAAGCTCTTTCAATGTGTAAGTGAATCACTTCCTGATGGGCTTTAAGCCCCTTTAGGTACCTGGTTACTTGCTCTAATGAAATGTTTTCAATGAGATTGTCTAAAGGGCACTAGAGTCGTAATTTCATCTAGATGCATAAGACAATAGCCATTATCTTCCTTTTTCTAAGCCTTAACGCAGTTGCGGATACCGCTCCACTTCTTATTGATTCAGATAAGCAGAGAAACTCTTGGGCGATAGAAGTAGATGAAGATCTAGGCTCTGAAGTCACTGAGGTCTCTTTTTACGAAGTGATCTCAAAAGTCTTTGCCCTTTACGCTAATAATGAAATGGATCGAAAGCTAGAACTTGGTATCGTTGATTGGAAGGTTCCCTATATGTCAGCTTGGGCCTTTGAAACAGACAAGGCCTTTACTATTAATTTCTGGGGCGGCTTCGCCCGCATTCCTGGCATGACAGACCGCGCCCTCGCTCTTACGGTTTGTCACGAAATAGGTCACGTCATTGGTGGCAGCCCCTATCACCTACCAGGGCAGAGCGTGAATATGAGCGCCGAAGGTCAGTCTGACTTCTTTGCAGCTTCAACCTGCATGAAGAAATATATAAACTTTTATAATATCCAAGAAGAGGTGACTGGCCTTGATGCCGTCGCCGCCTCAAAATGCTTTGAGCAGTTCGCTGATGAAAAAGAGAGGGGAGTCTGTTTTGAAATAACTAAGGCCGCTCAAGACCTTGCGAGCGTCTTTACTTTCTTAAACCCAGAGCAAGAGTATTCCTTTGAAACGCCATCAGAGTTAATAGTGGCAGAGACCCTTTTTAATAGCTATCCCACTATCCAATGCAGGCTTGATACTTTCTTGGCGGCTGCTTTAGCGCCTTATCCACTTCTAGATGGTGAAGAGCTTAGACCAGCCTGTTGGTTCAATCGTTAGAAGTCTTTTTTCCTTCTATTCCAAAAAATGAACGACAAATGGTTTTATTCAGTTAGCGAAAGGTGAATTTTTACTTTTTTTATGTATTAAACAATAAATTATTGCTATTTTTACAGCTGGAAGTGAAATTTAATATTTACGTGAAAGAAAAATCAATATGAAAGTAAGAATTAAAAACTCTCTTAGAAAATTTATATATAGCTCCATTAACTACAAGCACTGGTGTTTGATAAAAAGCTTTATGAAAGAACCTCGTTATGTTTTTAATTGTCTTTTTCGTCAAAAAAATAAGAAGACCGATATCACTAAAAAAATTCTTACTGAAGGTTTCTATACTGGAGACCTTAATAAGATAATGGGCGATTCTTCTTGGGAAAATACTCGTTCAGAGCTTTTAAAATTAAAGGACTCTGAGGAAGAGCGTTGTAAAAGTAAGCAGACTCGATATGTCGCTAGGAGCAAGGAACTTGTAGACTCAGGCTTTATCAATGAGTTTATAAAGGAATCTGGATTAGCAAAAATTGCTGAAGACTATATAGGAGGCTCAGGCTACCTCAGCGTTATTGAGCTGTGGTGGGCGTGGCCAAATTTTAAAAAATCAGGCTACCCTCAATTTCATCTAGATAGAGGAGATTTTAGGTCACTTCATTTTTTTATAAATGTCATAGATATGCCTAAAGGATCTGGTGAGAGTTTACTTATTGATAAGAAAAAAACAGATGAGTTTCTCTCAAAAAGGAAAACCTGGGGGGCTGAAATGTTAGAAGACAAGGTCATCTCTGACGTAATAGAAGGCTACGACGTTCAAAATGGATCTGGTCCTTCAGGAACGATCTTAATGTTTGATCCAGGGCATGTTTTACACTGTGGTGGGAGGATGACCCCTGAATCTGAAAGACTTAGCTTACTGGTTTCATTTCATTCAAAAGCTAAGTTTCTTAAAGAAGGATTCTTAAGACCGAGTACTAACTTTCATTAGTCCATTAATCTTTACTCTACCGGTACTTGATTAGTATCTTAACAGTCGTCATAATCTTTACATGATTAAAGAAAGAAAAGTTGGCCTCGATTTCCTGAGAAGCTTCGCTATTATATTTGTGGTTTATTCACATTATACGGGGGATTTAAGCTTCTTACCTACATGGCTCTTAAAGATTCAAAACCTCGGGTGGACAGGTGTAGACCTCTTTTTCGTTATAAGCGGTTTTCTTATTTCATCCCAGTGGTTTAGCGCCTTAAAATCAAAAGAAGTTAAAAAAGAATTTAAAATTTTCTTTATAAAAAGGGCCTTTAGGATCTTACCAAGTTACTTCCTAATACTAACTATTTACTTTTTTATTAGTCACTTCGTCCAAGGGCGAGAAACTGTTATTTGGCCCTACCTTCTTTTTATCCAAAATTATACGGGGCTTTTCTTGTTCACTCCTTCTTGGTCTCTATGTGTGGAAGAGCATTTCTATTTAATCTTTCCTTTTTTCTCCTATGTTCTGATTAAAAAAATGAATCGTTATAAATGGATAATTTTTTTATTATTCTTTGTTTCCCCCATTCTAAGATTCCTTTCAACAAGGCTAATGGACCCTTCATTCTTTGTTGCAGCAAACCTATCTGAGTTAGAGAATATCTTTTATTACCCAACCCATATGAGATTAGATGGCCTGGCGATTGGAATACTACTGGCCTATATAAAAGAATACTCTAAGCCTCGCTGGGACTATCTTTTAAAGGTGCGAACCCCTCTATGTCTAATAGGCCTCGTCATTTTAAGTCTTAGTTACTATAATTTAATGTTCTATCGTTTTGATCGTTTCGCATGGGTCTTTGGTTGCTCGGGCTTGGCCCTAGGGTTTGGTTTACTTTTTCCTTTTGCTCTAGAGTTAAAAGTTAAACGCACTTCTTGGGTTTCTTCTTTTTCAGAACTCTCATTTTCGATGTACCTCTTGTTTCACTTAGTGGGGTATGGCATGACTATTATTATTTTGAAGTCAGGTATAAAGCTTAATGGGATTAGCACACTAATTCTTTACTCCACTTTGTTGTGGGGGGCTTCGTTTGTTATGTTTAAGTATTTTGAAGGTTTTTTTATGAAGAAGAGACGGGTGGTTTTGGAGGCTCTTTAGGGGGAGGCGGTAGTATGTTTTTGTACCAAGGGACCTAGTCAGTCTGTTTAGTTTTTAGAAGAGTTTGTGGCGAAGCACCGGTGTGTCTTTCCCTTAAAAATAGAGGAACTATTTATGTTTAATTTAGCTTCATTCATCATCATATCTCTATACTTTGCAGGATGTGCCAGTACGAAAACAGGCACTGAACTCAAATTTCCTCCTGCAAGTACTAACTCTAAAGTCAGTAGTCAAAAACTCCAAATAATAAACTATAGTCACAAAATCAAAGTGATTCTTAAGAGTAATATTCAACATTTCAAAAGATGCTATTCAGCCGAGAATTCCAGCAAGAAGATAGATGGTGTTACTCAGTTAAACTTCATTGTTGGAGCAAGTGGGATTGCTACGAAAGTAAGGGCCGTCTCGAAAAGTATTTTGCCTCCAGGAATTAAGCGTTGTGTTGTTAAAGTGTTCAATAATATTCGGTTTCCCGCGTTTCCAGGAAGAGGGACTATTAAGATAAGACAACCTTTTCGGTTCCCTTAGGCTCTTCTTTTTATGCAGATGTGAATTCAATAAAGTAGGGTACTCGGGTCCTTATAGTAAATAGGGGACGCGGGGCTCTTTTACAAATCCCGCGCCTTTAGAACGACTAAGGAATTATATTATTTAACCCAATTAAGAAATTGAAGTTATATCTTTGATTCCAATCTTTATAGAGTACTGGAGCGGCTTCTTTAAAGTCTCGAGTTGTAAAAAATAGAAGTACGTTTGTTGATCCTCTTTCATCACCTAAGTCGATATAAAGATCCATATTTCTAATCAATTGGTTAAAGGAATTACTTATCATCTCATAGATAAGGTCTTTATCAGCAGTAAGCGCCGGGATTTGATCGATAGCTTTCTTAAGTTTGGGTAATCTGTTGTTATAATACTTTTTAAAAATGACGGACCTTCTTTCTTTTCTAAACTCTTCAAGTTTCTTTAGATGAGCCTTTATCTCATCTGAGTCAGGGAGTTTTGGTGAGAAGGCTTCCCACCAAAGAATGGTTTCTAAAGTTGGGTTCTGACCTAAGTGCAATAGAATATTGTGCTTTGCTAGTACGGCCACTACCTCTTTCATCCAGGCCTGAATCTCAGGAGTAACATATGCGGACACGTCTTCGCCTAGGTTTCTCCAAACGTCAGAGAACCAAAAGGTCGGGGCATCAACTAAATATGAGTTAAAGATATGACTTCGATGAGATTCACCTAAAACGACTGGGGTGAATGAGAAGTTCAAATCCTTAACCAGCTTTGAGACGTAATCGACGGTAAAGTCTTTATGTCTTGTGATGATAACTTCAACGAGCTTTCTAGAAGACTGCGAGTCTTTCTCTCCTCTGGATCTTGCTGATGCATAAACATATTCATGTAAGAATAATACGGTTTTAGAAATCATTTCATGAGCGGGATGTTTATAGGCCCTTGAATCGATATAAAGCTCATAAAAACCATTCTGATTTGCCTGGTTTGCAATAGTCGTTATCTTACAAGTTTTCTTGTTAATAATCCTTGGGTGCCCAGTATCACGGTTTTGAACGACCGCCCCTTGGTAAAAACGAATATTCCCTTGAGGTAGAAATTCTCTTCCTTGTAAGACAGTATTTTCAACGGAGGTTACATAGTGGTGAAAACGATTTGCAACTCTTGTAATATACTGCTCAGGAGTTTCATTTTCTTTTAAGGGGATGATATCCGGTTTTGTAGGTGGCTCAGCCCCTCTTTCTAGTCTGGCTTCAAATAGGTCTAGAGTTTGAATGGATTTAACATATTTTAGGTCGCTGAAGAGTTCATCTGGAAAGCTTCCGTCTTTATCTATTTTTGTAAATGCTTCCTTGGCAAACTCAGGATGAAAACAAACAACGGCGTTACCTCCACCTGAGGACCATCCGCCTTTTTTTAAGGAAGGTAATTGTTCAGCATATTGGAATTCGGCATTTGCGCTGAGGCATAGAAATAGGCAAAACATTGCAACTAGGTACTTCATTTATTTCTCCTTAGAAAAAAGTATCAATTCATAAACAGATTGTCTTTCAGTCCTGGATTTTGGTAAATTAAAAAGAAATTATTTTTTATCAAAAGGTTAATAAAAAATGAACAAAACGGTCTTTCAATTCGATAAGTACACGAAATTAATAGAACTCTATGTATCTCAGATGAAGGAGAGAGGGGCGAAATATACTTATCAGAAGCTGGCTGAGCAGATAGGGGTGCAGAAATCCTATTTCTCAAAGGTTTTGGCCGGGCAGGCCAATTTAAACTCGGATCAGTTCTTTAACTTTCTAGAACTAACAAATTTTGATGAAGAGCAAAGGAGTTTCGCGGAACTTTTACTCGCAAAGTCCCGCTGTGCAAACCCCGAACGTCTTGCAATTCTCAAAGAGAAAATTTCCGAGATTAAAAAGAAGAAACTTAAGACTGAGGAAGTGATAAAGGCTTCCAGAATCAGTGATAAGGAAATGAATCTTTATTATATCGATTCCTGGGCACAAATTGTTCATATGTCCTTAACTATTAAAAAATTTCGAAATAACCCCATGGCGCTTAGTGAGAAACTATCGATTAATGAGGAAACTCTTATGAGAACCCTGAATCTTCTTGAGGAGTTAGGATTAGTGACCTGGAGTGATAAGAAAATCCAAGTACTAGAGGACTCACTTCATATGAGTAAGGACTCACCATATTTTTGGGCCTGGAGAAATCAAGTTGTTGGGCATGCACAAAGGCAAAGTCAAAAAAATATTGATGCTTATAATTTCTCCGTTTTCTTCTCCTCAAGCCCGGAGATTAAAGAACAAGTGCATAGTGAGTTTTTGAACTATCTAAAAAAAGTTGAAAGGTTAGTCAGCAATTCTCCTTCTGAAAATCTATATCAAATGAACTTTGATTTAGTTCCATGGTTCTAGCGAATTTGATTAGGTGCCAGCAGACTTGTGAATTCTATGGTTGCTAAAGAGTGAGTAGGAATCTTAACCCCGAAAATATTGACTTAAGTAAGTGAGATGCTCCGCGCGCTTTGGGCTTCTTTCAGGCGGCGTCGGAATGATGTGGAGGCTGTAACTATGAGTAATTTATGACTTAGTTTAAGCCTTGGTAGCATATAGAAGCTGCTTAAATAGGTACTGCCATTTCTTTTCAATCTTCGATTTGTTTGCCTTCCCACCATGGGCAGATACATAGTTTATTAGCGCACCCATTAGATTTTCATAAAGCAATTCAGATATAATGCTAACTTCGCTGTTTTTAATATCAAATAATTTTTCTCGAATTCCAGCATATAGAATAGCCTCAATCTTTCCAATAGAGGTTCTCAAAATTTCTTGATTAAACTTTTTAATTTCAGGGTTATGGGAGGCCATATAATAGATAAGTAAAAGAAAGCGGGCATCATTAGGCTTTTTATCACACCACTTGAGGTTACCATTAAAATGTCCTGTGATTAGCTCTCTAGCGTTGTCTTTAGATGAAAGCAGAGAAGTAGTGAACTCATCGTTAGACCTCCAGGTAAAGTCTATGCAGGCGGCTAAAAGTTTGGTCTTAGTTTTAAATTGATAAATAATCGTTGTCTGAGCGACGCCACATAAATCGGCAATATGTTGAATACTGGTGTTTTCGATCCCCTTTTGACCAAAGCAGTTCACAGCAATTCTTAATATTTCTTTCGTTTTATTAACCATATAACAGTAGTTTAACTTAATGCTGTAATACTTACAACTGTGAAGTAATACTAAATGAAATTGAGTATTACTCAGTCTACATAAAGTAGGAAAAACTAAGAATTAAGTCTAACTTTTTATAAAAAACGCTAATGACTGTGTATCAACTTTTAAGTCAATTTTAGGGAGCATCAATGAAGTCTTTGTCTATATCGCTACTTATAGCACTAATTTCTTTAATTTCAGTTCATGCAAAAGCTAAAAGTTTTGAACCAGAAGTAGGGAAAACTAAATACCTAACTCCCATTCATGCTGCTTGCTCGTACAAGGCGCTAGTGAGCGTGAACTTTTCTAGCTTGAGTTGTATATATGAATATAGGTTGGAGTTTGATTCCTCAGTGCATTCTTATAATCATTTTGTAGACCTTATTTGCGAAGAAGATAATCTCTGTACTCTTTTTGCATACGAAAAGTCTGGAAAAAAAACCTTTAAAAAACATTTGTTCACGGAAGGAGTTTTCGAGGGATATGTTATTGAGAACGAAGGGGACTCTCTCGACTCTGTTAACTCATGGTCTGTTGGGCGATTCATTTCAAATAATGGTGAAGTCATAGAAAATGTAAAAAGTGTAAATATTGATGAAGGTAGATACAAAGAGCATGTTAGAATCGTACAAATTGTAGATGAATACAAGAGAAGCGTTAATCTTGGTGGTAAAGAGTATCGCTTTAAAGTTATTAGTCATGACAAAAAACCGATTAAGCAAAAACAATATTTTTTTCATAACAACAAAAAGATTCCCCATCTTGAAAATTCTTATTTTTTCAAAACTATAGAATTTATGGGAAAATTAATTCCTATCGATATCATTAGTTACACTACGACTGGGAATGTATTATTTCTATCTATAAAAGATGGTTTTCGCTTTAACCTAGAATTAACTTGCGGAGGTAGCCGAGTGCTCTTAAGAACGAACGGCCTCTCTAATTCATTGAAATTTTTTTATAATAAAAAATCAGATCTTAAATACCTGGAGATTCAAGGCGCCGATTTTACAAATAAGAAAGTTAGCTGCTCTAATCAGAGGTACTATTCAGTCAATCAGTCGATAACTTTTTATCCAAGTAAAGAGATAAAGAGTCTCTATTTGTTGACACGCCTTTATTTCAGTAAAACAGTGTACTTTAACTTCAGTAGAGAAATAAACTAACTCTATAAAAAGTGACTGAGAATAGATAACGTGTACCTAATTGGGAAAAAGAAATGGTCGGAATGACGGTAGGACTGTAAGTGATTGAAGTTAATCGCTTTTTTTTAGCCTTGGTAGCATTTGGAAGCAGGCTTTAAGTTTTGTCGGCATGATATATATAACATTTTTACAAGTTTTAACCGCATCCTCAAGATTCGGGTATATTCCCACTCATGAAAAAATTAGTCCTTTTTATGATCGTTTTGAATCTTCCCGCTATCGTATTCGCTAATGGGTTGATGGTCTCTAAGGAGCTCTTAAATAGGCCACTGGTTCTTAGTTCTGTAGCCAAGAAGTCTAATGGGCTAGTTAATTATTCAAAGGCCTATATAGTAAAGTTTGGGCAAAGAGATGACCGACTCTCGCTTACAAATTCTAACGGCGAAGTTAATTACGAATTCGAAATCCTCGCGCGCACGGATGCTGGTGTTGAAATCAACTTTGAAGAGGGATTAAAATCAATCTCCTTCCAGTCATCTATCTTTAAGACTGAATTGCCTCTGACTCACTCTCAGCTTAAGAGGCATGTGTTGCCTTCAAAAGTATTCAAGAAAGTGAAGATCGATACTCAGAACAATAAGCAGATCATCGCAACAATCGCATTAAATGTTCCTGGTTATGATTTTATTAGAATTGAGTTGGTCCCAGATACCAGTCAGTTCTTTAAGGCTAAGATGCATTCTTATGAAGATAAGGTTGGGGTGTACTCCACTTTCCCCCTTCAAAATGCTAAACAGTTTGCGGCAAGGCAATCCCTTCCTGCGACTTATGAATACGATCAAAAATTTCCAGAAGAGCTGATCTCGGTTTTAAAAGATGCTGTTAAGTATTGGAACAAGGCTCTAGGTGGAAAGTTCATCAAGTTAGTTAAGACGAACAGTAAAAAGCGCGCTCAGAAAATAGGAACCCATTATATTGATTATTACGCCAATAGAGATGAAGATGGCGGAGCCCGTGGAGTATTTAACCTGCACCCACATAATGGAAAAATTCTTTCTTCTTATATTTATGTACCCTCTGGTTTTAAAGTTTGGGGAACTAAATACTTCAAAGAAAAATTTCCTACTGTTAGTGATAAGAAGATAAAGAGAGCAGTTTTAGATTATCTTACTCATACTTTGGCCCATGAAATTGGTCATAGTTTAGGCTTGAGACATAACTTTGCTGCTAGTCATGAGAGTAACTTAACAGTTCATAATTTTGATAAGGTTTTTGATCGTTATCTTAAGAAGGCAAAAGTCTCTAAAAGGATTAAGCCCTCTTCATCAATTATGGATTATATCAGCATTGATTATTTCACCCTTATGGGGGCGAAGATGAGAAAGCATCAAAAAGCACTGTCCTATGATAAAAAAGCTATTCGTTGGATTTACTTTGACCGAACTCCAAAGACTTTTGGAAGCTACTGCACTCATTTTGATGAACCACCCACTCTAGAAAATGGTGGCACTGATTTTTGCCAAGCTTGGGATGAACCTCACCTAAAAAAATAAGTTAAAAAATGGTCGGTACTACGGTGGATCTGTAACTATTCGAAATCAATGATATTATTTATGCCTTGGTAGTATTTAGAAGCTTGCTATTATCGGCTAGCCTCAAGCAGAGATCTAAATATACACTCTTGAAGTATCGCTTTCGCTTTCATATACATACAACCATCTCAGTATAGGTACTTTTTCAAAACTATTGTCATTCTTATAAACTACACATAATTTGCTTTAAAATTAGATTAAATATAGATCTCAGAGATCCAAGGACAGTATATGAAAGCAGCACTTCTGTTAGTTTTGGTTTTTATTTCAACCAGTGCCAATGCGAATTTTTTTCGTGAAATAGAGCACAAAGAATTTGTAAGACTTATTAACACTTATGGAGAATACAATACGAATACGAGGAATGAAAAATTCAGAATCACTCCCTTAGAACCTGGTTATTGCGTATTCAACCTAGAGAGAATAACCAGCAAAACCCCTTTTGGAGGAGGCGAACTTAGTTTTCAAAGAGAGGAGGTCATTATCGACCTCGGTGTTATTTCGCATTTTAATAAAGAATCATACAATCAAAATCACTATGAATTTAACTTTTCTAGATGGCATCTTGGTTTTAACGAAAGAAGGTACATTCTTCCTTCATTCGATTTCGTGGCAGGAGTACTTCATAGCGAATTAATGAAAGAAAATTTTTCGATAAAATTCTCAAAACAGATTGACCAAGAAGAGCAGGCGGACTGGGATTTTTTTTATAACATCTTCCAGAATTTACGTGACTATTGTATTGAGGAACGAAATAAATAATACGTACCCAGTACTTAGGGCGTCGTAACCAGTATTATCATGTCCGAATAACAGCCTGTATGACGGAACTTCTCCAACTCGTTGAATATGTGAGTTTTTTTCGCTTTTGGTAGCATTTGATTTCAGTAAAGTAGCTGACTAGATTTCAAAAAAATATAAAAATAGGGTACGCGGGTCTTTTTTACAAAAACAGCCGCTTATCTGTTTCAGATTTAATATATGACTCGGTTTACTTTAAGTTTGCATTGATCGAGGACTAATCTTAGTAGAATATTTGCGGATGCCTAGAAGAAGACTTATTCGACAAGCTATGTTTCCTTATCATGTGACTACAAGAACAAATAATAAAGAGTGGTTCAAGATCCCTTTATGTGACGTATGGGACTTCTGTAAAGAATCGTTTATTTACGCTCAAGAAAAGCGTCCCGTTAAGATTCACTGTTTTGTTTTAATGTCTAATCACTATCATTTACTTCTCTCTACTCCAAATTCTGATATCGATGAATTTATGATGTTTTTTAATTTAAAACTCAGTAAGCTAATTCTACGTGATAGAGGGGCTATTAATCACTGTTTTAGCAATCGGTACAAGTGGACTATCGTGGATAATCAAAGTTACTTATTGAATACTTATAGATATATATATCAAAATCCCCTTAGAGCTAAAATAACAAAAAATGTTCTTAGTTACCCTTACAGCTCAATTCACTTCACGAGTTTTGAGAGTAAGAAATTTAACTATCAGCCCCATATATATTATGGACAAGAGAAATCGTGGTTCGAAAAAAGGTTTAGTGTTGATTTAGAAAAAATCATCACGAAGTGTCTTAAGAAAGAAAAATTCACCCTAAGCTCACGAGAATCTTCATTCAACAGAACAGCCCTTTCTAACACCCCCATAAAGTACCGTAATTGTAAAAAAGACCCGCGTACCTAGATATTATAATATGATTAAAGAGAATGGAGATTTATAGAAATGAAGCTTGTAGAGACTAAAAACTTTGAAAAATCATCGACAATACATGAAGAGATTTTTTCTTCAATAGGACAGACAAAAAAAGATTTTAGAGAAAAGGCACCGCTCTTAGAAGGGGTAATATTAAAAGAACTAATATTAAATGAAATTTGTATCGGTTATATTCTTTATCGGCATGAAAAAAATAGCAACGAATTGAAGCTGTTGTGGATGGGGGTGATCGATAAATATAGAGGGGGAGGAGCTGGTCGGTTCTTGCTTGATGATGCCATAAAATATGCACGAGTTAAAAAATGTAAATATGTTCGAGTTGTTACACGAGATAGGTTTAAATCAGCACTGAAGTTATACAAAGCTTTGGGTTTTGAAACTGAAGATATATTAGAAGATGAGATATCTAGGAAATATTTATTGGTACTTAAACTTCTCTAGCAAGTAACCAGGTACCTTTAGGAAAGAAATGGTCGGAATGAGAGGACTCGAACCTCCGACCCCTTCACCCCCAGCGAAGTGCGCTACCAGGCTGCGCTACATTCCGACATTTCAATGAGTTTGGAGTCTACTAAAAGCTTTAAAAGGTGACAATAATTTAGTAGCGTAGCGTAATAGTAATCCTTGGAGTTGTTATGCGTTATTTATTGGTTTTTTGCCTTTTTCTTGCCTCTTTTAGTGCCTTTTCTGAGGATCGTGTCTTTGATACGAAATTGAATCGGTTTTTAACGGTTAAGGAATTTGCTGATCTGATTCCACCGCGTGGTCAGGTTGTGATGGGTGAGTATCACTATCAAGGCAATATTCAGAAGGCCCAAGGGGTTATTATTCAGGCCATCGTTGATCGTCATTTTCGTTATGATGATTTTTCTGTGTCTTGGGAGTTCCTAAACTATACAGATCAAACAGCAGTAGCTGAGAGTTTCTTAGGTTATAGAAATGGTGAGTTTGATGCGCTGGAGCTTTTTAAGAAATGGTTCCCGGCTTCAACTAAGCCAGAGCAGAACCTTCCTTATAAAGCTTTTGTTGATGTGACTAAGAAGCTCGGTGGTGAAGTGATTGCGGTGAACGCTCCGAGAAAGCATAAGAGGGTTATTACGGCTGGCGGGATTGATGCTCTTGATAGAGATCTTCTTCCTCCTACTTATGAAGTTGGATCAAAGAATTATTTAAAGAGATTCAAAGAGGCCATGGGCGGTCATGTTCCTGAGGATAAGATTAGGAATTATTTTGAGGCTCAGTGTTATACAGATACGATGATGGCCCATCAGATGATGGCCTATTCTGCTTTTGATCTTCAGTTCTTGATAGTGGGCGCTTTTCATTCTGATTATCTTGATGGGGTAGTGAGAGAGATTGGTAAGACTCATGTTTATGAGACGACGACTGTGAAGATTGTTGATAAGGCGGAGCTTGATATAACTGCTTATAGAGAGATGCTCTTTGGAAGCCGTAGCTATGGCGCTTTTGCTGATTATATCTTTTTTACGAACTGGAAATGAGCGACTGGTTTCTTTATATAGTTCAAACCAAGAAAAAACGCCTCTACACAGGAATTACAACTGATGTTGAGAGGCGCTTTGAAGAACATAAGTCAGGTTCACCTAAAGGAGCGAAATTCTTTCGCTCAGACAAAGCCGATAAGATCGTTAGAGTTGAGAAGCATGAGGATCGATCCTCTGCTTCAAAGAGAGAGGCCGCGGTTAAGAAGTTAACACGGGCTGAAAAATTAAAACTGTGTAAGATTAAAGCTTAATTAGAGGTCTTGGTCTTCAGGGATCTCACCGTCATAAACAGTTGAATCATCTTTCCATTCAGGTTGTAGTTCACCAGGGACATTCGGGTCGACTTTTTGCGAGTAACCATATGGGCAGTGCTTGCAGCCGCTTTGGCAGCAATGGCCTTTTTTAAGAAGGTAGGACTCGCTCATTACCATGAGGCCCTCTTCGTTAAAGTAATAGTCTTCTCCTTCTACGAGGAGTGGCGAATCAGTCATTACTTATTATAGTAAACTCTTTTTAACTCTTTGTAGATTCTTTCATTCATATCTCCGGAGCGTGAACACATGAGGTCTTTTACATTGAGTTGATAATTGACAGCGACTTCTTCTTTTTCATCGTAGAACTCAAAATAACAATCTGGTAGGCGAAGGATATGCCCGTATTCGTGGCGAATGGTCCATTTTACTGAGTATTCATCGATCGATGAGTTCTTATCCATTACGATGATATTTCCGCTTTTTACATGAGGAGTTACACCGGCCTTAAACTCTAGGTAGGCCAATCCAGTTCCATTTTCTTTAAAATTGAACTCCATCTGCCAAGTGTCGGTCTTAAATTCATCTTCAATATTTTCTTTTAGCCAATTGGCGATCTTTTCATTCTTCGGATCTTTGAAAGTAACCTTCATTGTATTGGGAGATGTTGAATTCCATACAACGTCTTTTCTTGGTTTTGAAATCAGCCAAAAGGAATTCCAATTTTTAGTAGCTCCACTCCAGTACTTATTTTTAAACTTTAAGACTGTGCCTTTTTTACGAGCCTTGTCTAAACGTGTTGTGCAAGTTTTTCCTTCTACCTTGTCGTTAAGACAAATCTTATAGAGGTGCCCACTAAGTCTTTCTTGATCCTGGCTTGATAGAGATGAGAAGTTCTTTAGTTTTTGATCTAAGTTTTCTTCTTTGATCAGGTGATAGAAGCCACGGACATCTCTTCTTTGATTTTTTTTATAGTAAGGCAGCCATTTTTTGATATTGGTTTCCCAGCGGACGGCCGATTGATAAGTTCCAGAGATCTTTCTTCCAAACTCTATGAAGACTTTATCTTCAACAGGATTTTTAACAGTCATGGGGAGCTCATTATAGATGACGTCTAGCATCTCTTTAGGTGCTGTCGCTAGAATCTTCTCTATTCTTAGCTTTATTGTTTTTGGACCGTACTTTGATGGTTTATCAATGGGGATCCCTGCTCCTCTACTTGAGCTTGAGCTTGATGATAAGAGAAGTTGGTTGTCTGACTCTCTATTCTCATTAATTTTCTTTAGCCATTTTCCTAGGATTTCCCCGCCAGCGATGGCCTTGGCAACAAAGGGGTCTGTCTTAGTTTTTAGGCTCTTAAACTTTGTGGTGCTCTTATGCTCACTCCAAAGCTCTTGAGATTCTTCAAAACTTAGATCTAAAGGTAAGTGAGGACCTGACGCAAAGGCGAATACTGGAATTACTAGACTCAATAAGAGGATCGATTTCAATTAATGCTCCGCGTTGTGTATATAGTGATAAAGTAAGCTTTGGAGGTGTTTTATTCAAGGTATTTGAAAGATTTTCAGGATGGGGAGAAAGTCTGACCCTTGATTCCAAGGGTCCGCAGAGAACTCCATCCCATGTGTGTGTATGCATGCTGAATAAAGTCAATCTAGACCTTGAAATCAGCAAGTTATCCTATTCTGTAAGAACATAATGTTCCGTTGAATCGAAAGTGTGGGCATTTTTAACAGAGCACCCTCACTAGATAAAGTAAAATAATTGAATAATACCTGTCTAAATCATACGTTTTTTCTATTATGTTTTGTTGCACGAAGCCAAGCGAGTTTTTCTAGGCTCGCCATTCCTTGTTTAGATTCCCTAAAGCTCTTAAAATCTTTGAGTAAACAATTAATTTAAAAAGAGGAAGACCCATGGAAAAAGTTTGGCAATCTAGTTACGAGAGCGGAGTCCCTAATGAGATCGACGCTGATGAATATAAAAATATCCCTGAAGTTCTAAAGAAGAGTTTTGAAACTTATCCCGATCATGCTGCCTTTCATTGCATGGGAAAAACTTTTACTTATAGTGAACTTGAAATCCTTTCTAGAAAGTTTGCTTCATACTTACAAAATAATCTTGGGCTACAAAAAGGCGATAGGGTTGCTTTGATGATGCCTAATATTCTTCAATACCCAGTGGCCCTCTTTGGAGTTCTTAGAGCTGGTATGGTTGCTGTTAATGTTAACCCGCTTTATACAGCGCGAGAGTTAGAGCATCAGTTAAATGATTCAGAGTCACAAGCGATTGTGATCTTTGATGGCTCTTGTAAGACTCTTCAAGAAGTTCTTCATAATACAAAGGTTAAGCATGTGCTTACGACTCGTATTGGAGATTTTCTAGGTTTTCCGAAGTCGACTATTGTTAACTTTGTTATTCAAAATGTTAAAAAACTAGTTCCTGCTTGGAGTATTCCGACTTCAAAATGTTTTAAAGCTGAGCTCTTCTCTGCTAACGAAGCAAACTTTAAGGAACCTGATATTGATAGTGAGGATCTTGCCTTTCTTCAGTACACAGGTGGAACAACAGGTGTTTCAAAAGGGGCTGAGCTTACCAATAGGAATATCTGCGCCAACTTAATTCAGGCTAAGGCTTGGGTACAAAAGAAACTTGTTCCTGGTAAAGAAATTGTCATGACACCGCTTCCGCTTTATCACATCTTCTCATTGACGGCGAACTGCTTTATGTTCTCTACCCTTGGAGCTTGTAATGTTCTTATTACAAACCCAAGAGACCTTGATGGTTTTATCAAAGAAATGAAGAAATGGAAGTTCACGGCCTTTACTGGTGTGAACACATTATTTAACGGATTACTTAATCACCCTGAGTTTAAGAATATTGATTTTTCTTCTTTAAGATTAACTCTTGGAGGGGGAATGGCGGTTCAAAAAGCTGTTGCTGATCAATGGAAGTCAGTTACCAAAGTAACATTGATCGAAGCGTACGGGCTTACTGAAACTTCGCCTGCTGCTAGTATTAACCCACTTGATATGCCTGAACATAATGGGATGATTGGTCTTCCGATCTCTTCAACTGAACTGATCATCAAGGATGATGAAGGGAATAATCTTGCTCAAGGATCTGAAGGCGAGATTTGTATTAAAGGACCACAGGTCATGCGAGGATATTGGAACCGTCCTGATGAAACTGCAAAGGTGATGACGCCTGATGGTTTCTTTAGAACAGGTGATATTGGGATCATGGATGAAAAGGGATACTTTAAGATTGTTGACCGTAAAAAAGACATGATTTTAGTTTCAGGATTCAATGTTTACCCTAACGAAATTGAAGAAGTTATCTGCTCTCACCCAAAGGTTTTTGAATCAGCGGCAGTTGGAGTTAAGGACGAAAGATCTGGTGAATTGGTGAAAGTCTTTGTTGTGAAAAAAGACGACTCTCTTACTGAGGCTGAGTTAAAAGCTTATTGTAAAGAGAACTTAACCGGTTATAAAGTGCCTAAATTTTATGAATTTAGAAAAGACCTTCCTAAGTCAAATGTTGGAAAGATCTTAAGAAAAGAATTAAGAGATTAATTAGTGCATATTAAAAAAAGGGGCCTTTCTCTTAGAGGTCCCTTTTTCATTTCCCTTCTTTTTCTCTTCGCTTCTTGTGGAACCTTTAAATCTAAAGAAAATATTGTCATCGCTGACTCAAGCCCAAGGGGAGTTGAGTTAATGAATGAAAAAGGTGAGACTCTTGGGACAACACCTTTTTTCTTTAAGATAAGACCTGCTAGTAAAAGAAATTTTAGCTATTTATTAGAAGATCAAAAGAGAGAAGTTCCTTATGAATGTCAGCTTGATTGGGGAGGAAGTCTTGTTCCTAATCTTATTTGGTCACCTCTTTTTCCTGTCGGAACAATCTTAAGTACTGTCATGATGAGTACCGCTGCGGTTTCAAACGCCATGTATGAATGTAAGAGGCCAATTGAATTTAAAGTAGAAAATATTTCTGAAAAGATTAAAAAGAAAAGAATCGCTGTCATTCCTATTGCCGTTGGGAGTCATGAACTCTCTGAAAGGATTATAGGGTTTTGGAAGAAGACTTTTTTTGATAAGAATAAGAAAGATGAAACTTTTTTATGGAATGATGAAGTCATTGAAGAGTTTCTCTACAGAGGGATTGACCTCTATGTTGACACTTCTCCTCATAAGATTAAGAGAAGGTTTCTCAATCAAATTGGTCATAAATTAAACTTAACTCACTTTCTTTATTTTAAGGTTGTAGATAAAAAAGATCATTTTGAAATTAAACCGATCCTCTACGACGCTTTTAAAATTACTGAAGTTGAAGGCAAGTATTTAAAAACTTTTTCTTTAAAGAAAAACAAAAAAACGCTGGGAAGTATTTGGTCAAAGATCTTGAGGAATATTGATTTCTTTCCAAATTCAATTACCCTGACCTATCAAGGGCGAGCGAAAGAAATACGAGAAGTTCCTCTTGATCTAAGGCAATCGGGAGAGTTCAGAACTAACTCTCATCCTGATGCTATTCCAAAGGCCCTTACTCTTTTTGGAGTCGAGTCAGTTCATCATCCTCAGTTCTATGACCCGTGGGATTGGGGGGGATTTCTTTCACCTAATTTTGGAGCAAGCTCTTGGCGGAGTTCCTATTTGATAAACGGAAGCCCTTACAACTTTGATTTTGAATCTTACCTCTTTGGCTACAATGCTTACCTCGCGGGCTTTACTCCTCTTGGCCAATTGCGAGTAGGCCTTGGCCTAAACCTAGCCTATATAAGCATGTCCGATAATAGGGGATTTGAAAATTCAAAGATTGGCCTAATGACTGGCTCTTTTGTGAGTTATTATAAATTCTTTGGGGATCGTTTTTATATTACGGGCGGGGTGAAGAATTATAACGTGCCTGGAAGTTTTACTAACCGATCCGAATACCGCTTGAAGAGCTGGACTGAAGTTTATGGGGGAATAGGATACTATTTTCCAGAAGTTAAGAGCTTTGCCCGTAAACTTTTTGGACTGTAACACTGTCTAATCTTTAGTCGCTAATGGTTAAAAAACCTTCGTAAATTCAATGCTTTACCACCTCTCTAAGAGTCTTTTTCTGGCGGCTTTTTTGCAACACTATAGAGTATATAAACTTTAAGGAGAAGCTCGTGCAAAAAGCGATCGCAATTCTAGTCATTTACTTTAGCTGCTTTCAAATGGCGTTTGGACAAACGTTATCTGAAGCAAATAGAAGAGTCCCGGCCCAAGACTTTGGGCATGAGATCACGCTTCTAGAGCTAAATAAACAAATCGAAGATCTTAACGTTAAGGTTAACGGAAAGGACTTAGATTCTGACTGTAATTCTGAAGGAGCTGAAGTTCTTGAAGCTGCTGTTCAAGAAGAAAAAGCGAAAGCTTCACTTGAGACAAAAGAAACACTAGAAGAAATTGATCAAATTGTATCTGAGGGTGGCCTTAGTGAAGAAGTTGCAGAAGTTGTCACTGAAGAGCTTATCTCTGGATCTGGAATTAGCACTGAAGAAGTAGCAACTGTTGATGAGTGGGAAAAATACTTAACAACTCTTAAAACAAATGCCTGTGGTCAATATATCTATTCTTGGGACCCTGAAAAACCAGCTGAAGAAGCAAAAGATTGTAAGCCATCAAGACAAAAAGGTCTTATCGAGACAATCGCTGAGAAAACAATTCAAGATGAAGTTGATGAAAAACCACTAAGCGCTATGAAGCGTAATGATCCGGTTGTTAGAGAGCTTCATCAAAAAGCAGAATACCTTCAAGAGCAAGTAAGAAAGTACTTAGTTGATTCAAACGTAAAACTCGAAGAGCGCCAGGAACTTCTTTTAACTTATATTGATAAAGTGGCCCTTACTCTTCGTGACTTAATTGTTATTAGAAGAGCCTATGTTAAAGACGAGTACGATGGGATTCATTACTACGAATCGCTTCTTCCTGATTTTCCTCAAGAAATCTATGCTGGAAGCCAGGAGATGATGGATAAGCTTAATATGGGAGTTGATCCTTCAAACCGTCCTTTTCACTTAAAAGTTGAAGAAAGGAAGTGGGGAAGGGCGCGCCTAAGATTTAGAAGAAACGAAGTCATTAGCCGTGACATCATGACTCTCATGAAAGCACCAACAACTAAGAACTATGTTCGTTCACTTAAGTGGATGACTCTTCATATGATGTTTTCACAGATTTTTATCTATGATTCTATGCTTGGAACTAAAGAGCCTATAAAGGTGCCAAATACTTGTCAGAATCACCTAAACGGGGATCTACCTGATTCATTTAATTTTGAATTCGTTGACGGTCAAGGTGATCAGTTTATTGATAACCTTCTTGCGAGTCATGGACTTATCTTTAGCTATGATAATTATCAATTCCTAGAATACTATATGGATAATGTAGATAAAGATCCTACTAAAGACGGTTACTCTGGGCTTATGCCATTTGAACAATATAAGTACGCTAAAATGGCCCTTGATAAGAATAATGAAATAGAGCCCGATATCGACGATATCACTCACTTTGATTCTGCTTTTGGAATTAAAATGGGAAGCGCTATGTCTGCCTTCAAGAAGGATAGATTTACTTGGCTTGGAATAAGAGATGAGAAAAAATACACCTATAAAGGACTAAAGCTTTTTGAAAAGATAACTTCTAAACCGACTCAGATGGATGTTTATGAAGTTAAAGATAGTGAAGGTGAAGTTACTGAGATCAACTTTGAAAGACAAAACCTCTCTGTTTACCTTGCTGAATTAATGGAAAGAAAGAATGTTGTTCATTATGAAGACCTTATCTCTAAAGGGATGAAGTCTAAGTTAGAGCGATCAAACCTTAAAATCAAGATGCCCTCTTTATATGGATCTTCAATTTGGAGAGCATGGGGTCTTAGAACTCTTGGTGACTGGGCGATTGAAGCAAATGGTTCTTCTCTAAAATCTTCAAGCAAAGAAGCAATGGCCGTAAGCCGAGCTTGTATGAGTTTTGGTGGAAATGAAATCTGTAAAGAAAAGACTCTAGCAAAGAGATTAGAGAAACTAGCTAAAATTGTTGGTCCTTATTCAATTGTAGACACACATATTCCTCTTAGAAGACTTGAAGAAGAAAAGATCGTGGATATCTATCCTATGCTTCAAAGACTATGGGATAGCTTAAGAGATTCTTCGCCTGCTTTAGAAGAAGCAAAGCCTTCTGAGTATAAGTTTCTTATGAATCAGATGGCCGCCTTAAATCCATGGGCAAGACTTCGTCTTAGTTACCTTATTAGCTTAGAAGAACTTGAAGGTTATAGATCAAGCTATGAGCCTCAAATGAAGACGACGGCAAATGGTAGAGAGCATTATGATTATTCTCAAAATCAGTGTTTCTACAGAAATACAAATTCAGTTCTTGGAAAAATTAAAGAAGCAGGTAAGGAACTAGGGATCAATCGTCCATTGACTCCTAACTATGCCAACTCAATCCTAGACTCTGATGAAAAAGAATACCTTTGGAAAGACTACCTAGAGAAAACAGATGACTCAAATTCACAACTCTTTAAAGTAGATGCTCGTAAAGATAATTCTTACTATGATGTTTTAGAGAAAGTTAGTTACCAAACATTTTTAACAAAAGAAGAAGTAGAAAGCTTTACAGCAAAAGAACTTCCTTTTGGAGCTTCTCGTAATCTTAAGAATGAACTTGAAGCGGTTTATGAATCAGACGAAGCTAAGCTTGGAGATTTCTTTAAAGGACTTTACGATCTTAAAGGAAATCCTGAAGAGCAAGCTGAGATCTTTCAAGCTTTTACTGAAGATCACGGAATTGAAAATGAGTTCGTCGCAAAGTTAAACTTCTTAGGACTTGATAATAGTTATAAGCGTCCTATCTATAAAGAAATGATTAGAGAAGCGGCTAGAAAGAGAAAAAGCTCAGTTAGAGCACAGCTCGCTGAGTTTTGTGAGCTTGAAGATGATGATCACGCTCGTAGAAAGACTCTCTTTTACATGACAACGAAAGCACAAAGTCAGCTCAATCAAATGGCAGGACTTCCTGGAGTTCCAGAGAATGTTCTTGATGAGATCAATTCAATGTCACCAGAAGAATGGGTAGATATGGGATTAGGTCTAGGAGCTGGACTTCTTGGTGTAGGAGCTATTCTTATTGGTGGGCTTTGTACGGGACTAACTGGTGGGCTTTGCGCGCCACTTGGTGTTGGAATCATGGCCATGGGCGCCTCTGCTCTTGGGATGCAGATCACCTTAGTCGGGCGAGAGTTCGAAAGAAAGAAAGAAGCTGATGTTTATGAAAAGAAAGTTAAGAACTTTGAAAAATTAGGATATGCCACAACGGACTCTAGCAATAACGTAAGTAGAGGTTGGTTTTGGACCGCCTTTGAAACAATTTGTATCATCCCACTTATCGGAGTAGTTGCGAGAACAACTCAGATGGGAACTAAGATGGGAGTCGTTGCTACTAAGACTTTCATGAAGAACGTAGGAAAGACAGGTTTTAGAAGAGCTTGGGGCGCTGCCGGAAGAGCAGGGCAACTGGTTGTTAAAGAAACTGATGTTCGCTTTGCCCGTTTTGTTCTTGGATTTGACGATGTAGCCGCTCAACTTAGCCGCCTTGGAAAGAGATCAAAAGAGGCCATGAAGATCATAGATGACTTTGGAGCTAAGCTTCTTAGTAATGGTGTTCCGACTAAAAAAGTGGCTAAGGCCCTAAGTGACCTTAGAAAACTTCATTACTTAAGAAACTCAGGAAAGATTACTTCTCAGGCTTTTAGTAAAGGATTTGGAAAACTGGTTTACGGACTTAAGGCCCTTGTAAAAGGTACTGGGAAAGAGTCTGTTGAGTATGTATCAAACGTTGTTGTAAAAGAATCAGTTAAAGAAATTAATAAGAAGACAGCAAAGGTAGTCGCTAGGTATTGGGGGAATAACCCTAAAGCTCTTAAGTATCTTATGAGTACTTATTCTAAAAAATTAGATAAGGCGGCAAAGGTCATGAAGATGCTTGATGATACTAAGCCCTTTAAGATCAAAGATATTCCTCTTCTTGGAAGGATTCCTCTTTTGAATAAGATCTCTCTTGTTCACCTAGGACCTTCAAAATTTGGAAAGGTTCCTCTTCTAGGACCAGCTTGGAACGCAATTAAGAAGATGAGATTAAAGCATCTTCATGAATACGCAACGAAGATCAGAAACCTTGAAAAAGGACTTGAAGGAATTGCTAAAAATGGTGGGCGTCTCGATAACTTTATCTTGGCCAATATCGACGATATGACTGACATCTTTATGAAGATACCAATGAGAAGAAGAGAAATTCCATACATCTTTCTTCTTCAAGGTGGACCTCACGTTGGTGGGATCATGAAAGGCGCAAGAATACCAATCATCTACGGTTTTGCTGATGGTATCGTTATGAGAAAGTTTTTCAACGCTAGAGGACGCTTGGTTTACGAATCACTTAAGTCTCAAGCTAGAGCTTCTCTAGGACTCTCTCAGTATGTAGCAGCAGAGACAACTTTTAAGGCCTTTAGCCAATTTCAAAACTCAGTAGCTAATGCAGCAGAGAGTTTAAGTGAAGAAGAAGGGGCTAAGTTAATTAAGAGTTACGGTGAGCTTGAAGAAAAATTAGTAGAGAAGTTTGCAACTCATCTAAGTAAAGCAGGAAAAGAAGCTAAGTTTAAAGTTAATGGAAAGGTTATTCACCTGACTCCTGAGAACTTTAGACAAGTTATCTTCTACCCAGCATCTCTTGATGAAAAAGCTGTTGCTGAAACTGTTTGGAAATCAATGCAAGTTGATGACATGTTTGACATGAAAGAAATGGGTGAGCTTGCTCACAGAGTTGTTCAGGAATTATCGGCTTATAAAGGAATGAATCAATTTGATGATTTTCTCAAAGCGCTTAAGATCCTTGTGATTCATAGAGATCCGGGCGTTGTTGAAATCATGTGAAAAAAAAGGCTCCGGTTGGAGCCTTTTATATTATTTAAAAAAGCAGTTCTTCCGCTTCAAAGCACTAAGTTGCTCCCGAAGGACTGGATCATCTCCAGCAACCTTATCGAGATAATCATAAAAAGCTTTCTTAGAAGATCCTTCAGAGCCATCAGCTTTTTGGCTGACTTCTTTTAGCATCTTAGTCCAGCTATCCATAACATCATCACTCATGTCTTCTGAGAAGAGCTTCCAAAGCTTATGTGGATTCTCTCTTGAGAGGAGTGCTGTCTGATTTCCATCTTTAGAGACACCAACAATGGCCTCTGCAAGGTCTTTTTGTTTCTTATTTCCAAATTTTCTTAGACCTAAAAAGAGACCAAGGGCCCTTTCTTCTTCAGGGCTTACTAAGTTTGTTCTAGCAGCTGCTCTTGAATAATCTCCAAGTCCACCTTTAGACATCTCTTTAGAGATATAAGTTGTTAATTGTCTTGGCTCTCTTGGGAGAATCTTTGTTAAGACAGTCTTTGAAGATTTGTCGTTTAAGACTTCTAGAGTAAATTTAAATCCATGGCGAGAAAGAGCTTCACTAACACACTCAGCGCAGGCCAAGACTGTAGATCCTCTTTTACCAAAACGATTAGAAAGATAGATGAGGTTATTCACCGCAGTGACGAGGTCTTCTTTTGTGACTTTATCAGCTGGCTTTTCAAGAAGCGCCATCAATTCTTTTTTATAAGCATTATCAATATCAGACCCGGCGATGCTCTTTATAATCTTTTGTAATTCCTGAGCACCGGGTTTCTTATTGGAATAACTAATACTAAGGATAGATTCAGTAATATACTCTGAAACCTTCTTCGCTGAGCCACCTTTAATTCCTCTTTTACCAAGGATTTCCATGACACCTGATTCACTTAATAGAAGCTCTATTAATTTCCCGCCAGCAGCATGTGCGTTTAGGGTAAATGATAGAACGATGGCCAGGGCCGCAAAATAACTAAGGAGATTTTTACTTCTCATTGATTCCTCTCAATTTAATTCAATTTTATTCTCACTAGAATCTTTTCGGTAAAAGAGGGTGACAGCTTTAAGGGAAAGTTTCCTTTAAGATTTTTGCCTAAACAACCGATATTAGAGAAGAGAATTAATAAGGTATTGAGAGACAACGTATTGAAAAGACATAGAAAACTACCATTAATTGTATTGGTCATGCTGATATTCAGTAATCTTCTGTTTGCTGCAGACCTGCCTATTTTCTCTGAATTAAAAGATGATAAGAACCATTACATTTTAGAATACGATGTGTCGGCCAGAGTCCTTCACTTTAAGCACCTAAGAGGCTTTGATAAGAAACAAGTAAAATCGAGAACCTTCAAAGTTCAAACGGACGAAGAGGTTCAAACCGCCGAAGCTTCAGTAAATAGTTATCTTCAAGAAATGGAAGTTAATGATAGAAACTCTGAAGATTTCCTCTCTAAATTAGAAGAACTTCAACACCTCAATATGTCTCAATGCCAGGTGATTCACTTTCACTCAAGAAATCCCCATGGCAGCACCAATTTTGATAACCTTCTCTCAGAAGTAGAGAGGATCAATGCTCTAGAAAGAATGGGACCAGAGTCCTTTCGCTCTGTTCCTCTCTTTGATATTGCCCTAGAGAATGAAGGAGACTTTCAAATAAGAGGTGTTCTCGATCGAAGCAATGAGTTAATTAAACTTAGTATCGTTAGAGTCGACGGCAGTATTAAAGAATACTCTATTAAGAATGAAAATGGTGAATACCGATTTGTCTCACCAAAAGGTGAGCTTCTCTTTATCGTTAAACCAAACCTCTCTCATAATAAGAAAGGTTCTATCCTTTTAATGACTCCAAAGTCTGAAGGCGTAGAAAGTGTTCATAAGACTTACTTCTCATTATCTCAAAACGAGTCACGGTGGGACGTTAAAACTTTTAATTCTTCACCTGATTCGAGTAAGGCCATCAATGGTGTTCCTTTAATCAGATTCAACGTCTCTCATGAGCCGGTTTATCAAGTCAACGATAGTGATACTTTCTTTAAAGGAGTTGATGAAGATGAGCTCGATACCTTAGTTGAAAAGCTTGGGGGAAGTAAGCTAAGTCTCGATCATATCCAATCAAGATCAAGAAAGGCTTTTGCTGCTTGTATGATGGACCGAGTAATGGAAGAGAAGGCCCGTGACTTAGAAGCTAAGTCAAACCGCGAAGTCTGTTTGCTAGTGGCTGAAGTTGAAGTCTCATTAGAAGTTCAAAAGATTGAAGCAGGAAATTACTTTGAGAAATCACTCCAAGATAAGGTTGCTATCAATGAAATGATAAAGACTCTTTCTGAGGACTTCCGTATATGTTTAGGGCAAGGTGAAGGGTTCAATCTTGGAAAAGATTATCTTATCTATAACTTTGATTTTCTCTCAAAAAACATAGCTAAGTCAGAGAAGAAGTTGTCGCAGTGTAAAGATAGCTTTTCTTCGCTTATGGTAAAAAGCCTTTTAACAGAAGAAATAAGAAGAGATAGTGAGATCGCGGATATTATTCCAGCAGGAAATATTTTTGAAGGGTTCTTAACTCAAGTCTTAGTTCAGGGGTATGAAAAATGCTTAGGAGCAAAGGGAGATAAGTTTGTAGAGTGTAAGAGCTTTGCTTCTCTTTATAAAGATACTCTGGTTTTCTCCGCTGATATTAGTCATAGGTTTTGGCAAAAAAATGAACGTTCAGAAGAAAGCTTAAAGAAACATAAAAAACTCGTTGATTCCTATAAAGGTTGTATTTCAAAGATTCATGAAGGCTATCTAGAAGGGGAGGTAGAGTTGAGTTCTATCTTAAACTCACAGGGCCTTTGTTCAGGAAAAGTAGTTAAAGGTCTTGGAATGAATGAGAATGCTTATGATTTTTCTAAGATCATAAGCTCGATTGACCTCTTTCAGGGGAAGAAGATTAGCTTAACTATTGAGCAGTCAAAGCTTGCCAATGAAACCTATGAAGAATGCTTTTCTAAAGCCGTCAAAGAAATCGGAACAACATCTTTAGAGCAATTTGATTCATCAAAGTACCTTTGCGCTGTTGAAGCCGCAAAAGAATTGATTCCTGATCTCTATGCAGATCATATCGCCTCCGAGTTTGAAGAGTATCTTTGGTCTCCTAAAGAAGAAGAGGCTTTAAAGAAGTATACGGCGAGGCTAATTAAAAGGCGTATAAGTGATTTAACAGATCCAATTAAGATCAATGAAGCCTTAATTAAAGAAATGCCAACTATCTTAGCAAAAGCATTAGGCGGGGCTATTGATTCCATCATGAAGGGGAATTTTTCTGATGATGAAAACTTTGTGTTTAATGGACAGGCTCAGAGAGAAATAGAAAAGAAACTCTTTTTTCTTATTGCAGGAAATTCAAACAAACCACTTTCTTATGAATTAAAGAGGTTTGTTTTGAAGGAATTAGAGCAAGAAGGATTAGAGGGAGCAAAGCTGCGTTCAAGCGCTCTGCTTCAGGACTTTGTCAAAGTCGCTAGTCCTTTTATAGCCGTTAAAGAAATAGGAAACGAAGTCTTTATCAAAGCTGATAGAGACTCTCTGGCTAAGATTCTAGATAGCGATATTCAGGTTTGTCTGGATAGGTTTAAACCAAAAGGTGAAGCAAGCTTAAAAGAAGTTTATAAGTACTGTGAGAAGAAGCGCTTTTCCTTAAAAGAGTTTCTTTTAGCAAAAAGAGACTTTGAAATCCTCATTTCTCATAGCTTTCCATTATCAACAGATGCGGCTAACAGAGCACTAAGCCCCATTCACTATATGAAAGAATGTATTGATGGTCTTGATGATAAAGAATTAGAAGTTGGTGATTATGAAAAGATGGTTGGCTCGTGTATAAAACTATCTTCAATCAAGATTAGTCATAATATTGATCAAGAAAAGATTAAAAAGTTTAAGCCCTATATGAAAGATCACCAAGGTGGAGGGGAGCGCTACTCGGGCTTAACTTCGGCCTATTGTCATAAAGTCCTTTTCGTTGATGTGGCAAAAGAGATTGATGATAAGAACTTAACTCGAGAGATCTTAGAAGACTCAGGGGCCTATTTAACGGCCGGGAATACTATTTATAATGAAAAACTTCTAGAAGCCATTTCAAACACTGATTCATTAGATGAGTCATGGTTTGTTGAAAAGCTAAAGAAGTGCCGCGAGGGAACTCATACTTTCTTAATGCAAGGTCTTAAGAATCACTTGGTACAAATGATTCCTGCCATCAATTATAATGGTGTGAATAGAGTGGGTCAGAGTAATAAAGAAGTTTTAGAGTCCTTTCTTGACGCGGAATTATTAGAACTTGTTCTTAGATTGAAAGTCCATAAAGGTGATAAAGGCGGAGAGCTAAACTCAGCGGAAGATGATCCTACTCAAAAAGTGGTGACCTCGACTCTAACTCTAGATGCCCTATCGAACTTCATGAAGATTCTTGGAAGCTATATCTCAGATGGTTTTATCTACGAAAAAGATAAGATGAAAACTGAGCTTGTTATCTTTAGAGAAGAATTAAAAAGGGCCTTAAAGTGGATAAACGCTCAGGCCAGACCTATCCGAATCGCTGAGCTTGGAGACTTCTTTAGTGAAAGTACCTTTGCTGATCACTTAGCTCAGGCCATGGTGAGTGAGATGGTTAGAGATAACTTCATGTCCTTTATCAAAGACATGGAACAAAATGAATTAAGGGCCTCTAGACAAGGCTCTGGTTATACCCAATCAGAAGTTAAGGCCAAGTTCAAAAAACTGCGAACTCATACTAAGTCGATGACTTCCTATTATGACTTTAGCCATATCATCAGGCCTAAGTCCACCCAAGGGGGAAGGCTTTTAAAATTGATCAAAGAGAATCACCTTCTACCAAAGCTTATTGGTGACGAAGTCAGTAGTTATACCCGAGAGAAGATCAAGAATGATGTGGCGAATGCCATTTTGAAAGATAATACAGTGGGTGGCTTTGCTGAACTCTTTGTTAAAGAGATTGCCGAGCTAGAACTTTCAAAGAAGAAATCCTCCCATTGGGCGATCACTCGTTTCTTCTTTTACGACTCGGATGACTTTGACTGGGACGCGATTAGAAAGACCAAAGCCGGTAAGAAGGCCATTGAATATTATGGTAAGCAGATCCTGCTTCCGAAGATGCTTGGGAAGAGTCTTACATCATATGAAGAGGGTCTTCGCATGAAGAGATTCAAAAGCATTCTAGATGACGCAATCAGCGAAAATGACTAAATCTAATCCTCCATTTTGAATATTTACAAAGGGTTGACGCGTCACGTAGTGTTTGAATATGACCCTATGAAACGGTAGGCTTGTCCTTCGCATGGGGGGCAATTTGCGTAGTTTAATCATTATTCTATTCGTAGGTATTACATCTGCTTTTGGCGCTTCGCCGAAGTCCGTTTCCGCCGATCGCCTTGCTGTTCAGAAGTATCGCGGGCAATGCCTCAATATCAAAAAGTATTTTATTAAGACTAAATATAGTGTGAACTGCTACACCAATTACCAGCATTTTAACTCTAAGGCCCTAAAGGCCTATTCAAAGACCAAGGCAAAATCTAAGGGAACCATTAAGATCGCAAGCTATAATATGCTTCACCCTGGTTCAACTCGTTCAATGTTTAAAGATACGAAGCTTATGGCAAAGATGATGAACAAATGGGATATCGTCGTGGCCCTTGAGCTTCTTCCTGTAGTGGGAAGGCACCTCAAGCATAATATAAAAGTTTTGAAGGCCATATCTGGCTCTTCATCAAAGAAATACAGAGATCTTTATCGAGTTCCTGGCTACGTCCATATTCTCGATGAGCTTAGAAAGTTAGATAAATCTTGGGCCCTTCTACTTTCTCCTAGAGGGGATTCTGCCAAGTCGGGTCAAGTAGAAGAACTAGTAGGTTTCTTTTATAAGGCTAAGACCGTAAGACCTAAGGTAAATGAACATTGTGATGAGTATAAGCCTAAAGGCGGAGGTGTGGCCTTTGGTTGTTTTCCTAACTTTAGAAAAAGCTTTATGGGACGAGAGACTACTCATGTCTTTTCAAGACGCCCATTTCTCGCTTCGTTTGAATCAGGTAACTTCGACTTTAGCTTACTAGGAAGTCATATCATCTTTGGTTCTCCTTCAGACAAAGTTGATATGAAGAAGATCTTAAAATCTAGTTTCAACGTTACTAACTATAAAGATCTAGGAACTGGAGTAACAAAAGGGACCTATGCGCGATTTGCAGAAGCCGCTGTTACTTTAGAGTTCATGGAAAACCTTAAATATTACTATAATGAAGACGACCTTATTTATACTGGCGACTTTAACTTAACACCTGATAATAAGTTCTGGAGCGAGACTCTTAAGCGTCATCCGGGGGCCAAACTTTATCAAAAGCAAGCTTCTACGGTGAGCTTAAAAAAGACTGATAATGGTAAACCTACTGGTGGCCTAAGTTCGAGCTATGATCATTTTATTTTAAATCCTAAAGAACTTACTGAATGCGCTACTTCTAGCGGAAAAATTAGAGTAAGCCGTTTTAATACTTATAAAGGTGCGACTAATACTTATATTAATAAGCATTATGTAATTAGAAAGTCAGGAACCATAACTCCTAGCAATTCAGGAAAACAAAAAAGAAAGTATCACTTAGCTCAGTTTAAGAATTATCTTAAAAGCATCTATACCATTAAAGCGGGAAGGATTGTTTGGGATGATTATCAATTTGATGAGAGGGTTAAGGCCTATGATTCAAGATTGTTTGCTTCTCAGTTAAAGAGCAGCACTTATCATAAGGTTCAGCAGGAACTTCTTAGTGATCATATGCCGGTCTTACTAAGCTGTTCTACGAATCAATAAACTTCAACTTCACCAATTCTTTCACCCTTAAGATTATACCTAACAAGGGCCGTGATCTGATCAGTTGTCTCTTGGTAATTAAGTTTACTTTTCTCTAGATAACCAACCACTTCATTCTTAGAAACAATAATATAATACGAAGTAGAGAGGTAGTCGTAGTAGCCATCTCCAAGCTCGATAGAGAGGTTTGTTCTTTTAATATTCTCTCTCACTTCTTCTTCTAGAAGATTAAACCTTGAAGAGGAGAGGTATTTAACATTTCTATGACCTGGTCTTGCTCTTAAGATTCTATAATCAACATCAGACTTACATTCAAAAACAGAGATCACCTTCCAACCAGCGGGCTTAACTGTAATCTCTCCCGTGAAGTCGACGACCATAGTCTTGAATTCTCTTCTTAATTTAGACCGGCACTGAAGAGCTCCTACAACGACCTTAACTCTCATTAGAGTGGTTAAACTTCTTCCCTCAAATTCAGTCAAAAACCTTTCATAGGCCTTAAAGCTGCCACGTTTAATACATTGTTGAGTGTCGATGATGATAGGGGTTTCGTTGGCAAGGACCAGCTCTGAACAAATATCAGCCTGAGTGTTAACAGAGCGGATGCGAGAGTTTGTATTACTCCATTCTCCGGCCATAGCTGTTGAAAGAGAAATGACTCCTAGTAAGCCTAAAAAACGCATCATAAAAGATCCCTGATTGTGTGATGCGTTTTTTTACCAAATGAAAAAATACCCTGCAAGAGTACTGCGTCAATTAGCGTCTAAAGCTCCATTTTTGGAAAGAGCGCCTCTGGAGTCTTAAGGTCGTAAACCGTTTTTCCAAACTCAAGAGTTTCAAAGCCGCCGCCTTCAACCCCAAGGCACTCAAATGTATTAGTCGCCGAGGCCGGAAGAAATGGGCTAAGCAAAAGAGAGAGGGCATGGATCGCGTAGAGGCAGTTATAAACAACTGGAGTTAACTTCTCTGGGTCGTTCTTAAGCTTCCAAGGTTCAGTATCATTAACGAGTTGATTGGCCTGATTAACAGCTTCCCAACATACATCAAGAGCCTTGTTATGCTCTCTATTGTTCATATGAACTTTCATCTTTTCAAAGACTTCTTCGTAATGAACATTTTGTTCAACACCTTCGCCGCTTACTTTCTCAGGTAAGTTCTTAAGGGAGAGTTTAACAACTCTCATGATTAAGTTTCCAAAATCATTTCCAAGTTCATTATTATGTTTTGCCACTAGTTCTTCTTCAGAAAAAGCGCCATCACTTTGAGCGGGAATTCCTCTTAAAATATAGTAACGAAAGGTATCAAGAGGATACTTCTTGATCATGTCGTAAGGGTCGACACCATTGTCTAAAGACTTACTCATCTTTCTACCATCTGATCCTAGAACCATTCCGTGGACATAGATTTGTTTTGGTATTGCGATATCTAGTGCATGAAGCATGCATGGCCAAATAATGGTATGAAACCAAGTGATATCTTTTCCAATAACGTGAACACTAGCAGGCCAATAATCTAGTTTTGATTCTGCCTCTAAAGCAGAATAGTAGTTAACGAGAGCGTCACACCAAGTGTACATAACAAAGTCAGTATTACCTGGAACTGGAATTCCCCAGCCGTTGTTAGGTCGGCTAAAGGCAATATCTCTTAGGTCTTCTTTTTCTAGCCTAGAGACGATTTCATTCAGGGCCCTTTTAGGAACAATGAATTTTTCGTTAGTTTTAATATAATTTAAGATCCAATCTTTATAATTTGTGATCTTGAAGAAATAGCCATCTTCTTCTTTGAGTTCGAGAGGCTTATTATGGTGAGGGCAGATAAGATCAGGCGCTTGAAGTTCTGTATAGAAGTTCTCGCAGCTAATACAGTAGTGACCACTGTACTTTCCAAAATAGAGGTCACCCTTTTCTTCAAGCTTTTTCCAAAAAGATGTGGCTACTTTTGAGTGGCGCTCTTCAGTGGTTCTAATAAAATCATCATTTGAAATATTTAAGTCCTTACAAAGATTCTTAAACACCTCAACATTCTCATCAACGAAAGCCTGGGTTTCTTTGCCTGCGGCCTTGGCAGACTCCTGAAGTTTTTGCCCATTTTCATCGGTCCCTGTTAGAAAATAGGTATCGTCGCCTAGGAATCGATGCCATCTGGCGTAAGCGTCGGTTACGATCTTTTCGTAAGCATGACCCATATGAGGGGTACCGTTTGGGTAATCAATAGCAGTCGTAATATAAAACTTTGATGGCATAAGCTCTCCTGAGAAGAAGCAGTTTTAGCATAGTTAGGCCATGATCGAAAGGAAGTGTCTTTTCTAAAATTTTAACTAAATATTCTTTGAGATTCAGCCGATAGTATGTATACTGAAACTATAGTTTGACATATCAAACAAGGGGCGTATTATGGTGATTAGGAACTGTAAAAAGCTATTAGCTGACTTACACGAATTAGAAGAGAAGATGGAACACCTCTCTAGGTCTTATCCAGATCTAGACCCAGATTATCTTTTAGAACTGATTTTAAAAACTGCAGGGTAGAGATAGTTTCCTTATTTAAAGGACACTCCTTTTTCAGACAATTTCAACAAAAGGAAGCTGTCTCTATCCCAAGGTCTCGCAAGCTCTGAGAGCATGGCCTTGGGGATCTTTGATGGGTAGAGAAGTCTCTCTAGGAATTTGGGCTCTAGGATAACGGCGTTTGATCTTTGGGCCTTCGGAACTTCATTTAGTGAGTCGCACCAAAATACTTCTTTAGCGTTTATCTTTTCTTGAGTTGAAGCGGGGAATTGATCCTTTCTTCCGACTATAAAGACTTTTTCTTTTTCAGCTATGTTAAATTTCTCACCCATTTTCTCAATCCTCTCTTTCATCACAAGAGGATGCTTAAGAAGAACGGATAGAGTTTTAGTATCAGCAAAGGCTTTTTGCTCGCGCTTAAAGTATTTCTGAAACTTTTCAGACTGACGGATAGACTTGATTAGAAATTTTTGCTTTTCTTGCCTCTTTTCTTCATCACGAACATGACCATAATGATGAATATAAACATCGCTATCATAGACTTTTGTAAACCCTGAGAAGCCTTGAGCGTCCCCGTGGTTGATAACTTTTGAATCTAGCTTTACGACTCGAATTTCAGTTGGGTACCATCTTTTATTAATGGCCACTTCATAATGACTCTTCCAAAAATGAAAGTAACGAAGACGGATAGCATCACAGCCTTCGGCATCAGCTTTTTCAATATCTATTTTTAATTGTTCAATGGCTTCTTCATGAAGGATCTCATCAGATTGTAAATAAACGGCCCAAGCTGAGGGCTCACTTCCATGAACTTCTCTTATTTTGTTTAAGGCAATATTTGCTTGTTCCGAGAAAATTACTCCACCTTTTCCAAGTAGGTTCATATCCCAGACAGTATGAATGATTTCTAACTCTGGCAGCTTCTTTAGCTCTTCGAAAGTACCATCATCGTTTTGTCCTAAGGCTACATAGGTCTTTGAAGCGATGCTGGAAAGAGACTTGAATGCCTCTTTGAATGGATAATCGTAACGAACACCATCTTTAAGAAAAGAAAAACCGTAGATTTTAGTCATGTAGAAGTATTTTAATTTATTCTTCCCTATTCTACTACTGCGGAGAGACTATTTTTGGTAAAATTAACTTATGTCTGAAGAATTTAAAGAAGTTCCTTTGAAAATGGTAGATCCGGAAAATAACTTACCGGTAAACCTGTATTTACTGATCAACGACAAATTCATTCATTACTTAAATTCTGGGGATTCCGTTACTTCTCCTAAATATGACCACTTTCTTAATAAGAACGTGAAGAGCGTTTACGTCAAAGATGCTGACTACGATATGATGATGGATTGGTGCTTAACTGTTCGTCATACTTTTAAAGAAGAGCTTATTGAAGAAGCTGGGGCAGCGTCTAAAGAAATCATAGAAGATACCCTTGATATGGAACAAGAACTCTATGATGTCTTTTCTGATCAACCTTTAAATATTGAACGAATCGATAAGCTTCAAGCATATTCAAATGAATTTGTTGAAAAGGTAAAAGAAAAAGATAACTTTAAGAAAGCACTTTCTGCTCTTCTAAAACGTAATGAAACCCTTGCGGCCCACTCATCAAATACGGCAAATTTAGCCATCTTTATTGGAATGATTACAGGCATAGGAAGTAAATACGCCCTAGAGACTCTATATATGGCCTCATTGTTTCATGACTTCGGAAAAGTGAAGATACCTCCGCATATAATTGAAAACCCTAGTGATGCTCACTACGAATCTTTAATGAGAGCTCACCCGGAGGGGTCAGTTAAGATTATTGCTAAGTCTGAAGGAATACCTAAGCAAGTACTTAGGATGATCTTAGAACATCATGAGCAATGGGATGGAGCTGGATATCCCAATGGAACAAAGGGCGCTGATCTTTATGAATATACACCTATCTTAAGCATGGCCAACGAACTGGATAACTTTCTTGTGAAGAACCGTTTAAAGCCTGATGTAAAGAAATGGGAATTGGCCATTAAGATGTTAGAAAATGGTCGTGGTTCAAAATGGAACCCGATGTTTTTTCCTCGAGTTCCTGATGCTCTTAAGAAGGCTTTCTTACCAGAAGAGGAAGCTTAAGATTCCTCTGGGATCTGTGAAGTCTCTTCGCCCTTAGTGGCAATCTTTGGATATTTAATCTTTTGACCGACAAATAGCTTATCGCTTAACTTTCCATCAGGTTGATTTTTTCTAAGAAGCCAATAGGGTAGCTTTAATTCTTGAAGGATCTCGGTAAGGTTGTCACCTCGTTTAACCGTATAAGTTAACTCACCTTGAATCTCAAAAGTTTCATAAAAATCTTCTTGAATCGATAGATGGTATTCTGCTCTTTCATTGAGAAACTTCTTATGTTGATCCTCATTTAGGCTGATCTTTAGCTTTTGCCCCATATGAATGCTTCTGCCGTACTTCAATCTGTTTAGGTTTCTAATCCTTTGGGTCTTGATTCCCCCCCAGTCAGCAAAGTGTCCTAGGGTCTCTTCTGTTTCGATTCTAAATTGATATGTATTCTTGTTAATCTTTTTTAATTCTAAATGATAGGACTCTAGGTTAACTTTTGGATTTAGCTCTTTTACGACAACAGCGGTGGCTATCTTTTTAGGTGGTTCGACTACTTTTGGAGCCGGCGCTTTAATTTGAGGTGCCTTTGAAACTTCTTTCTTTGTTATCTTCCTAGAGGCGATGAGAGGAATCGTATCTTTTTTCCCTGGGATCTTAACTCTCATCCCTGCGTAGATAAGAGAAGGATTTGGAATATTATTAAAACGAACAATATCAGAAAGAGAAACTTTATAGATTCTTGAAATATCATAAAGGCTCTCGCCTTTAGTTATAATATGACTTTGCCCACCCTTTCTTCCTAGGAACTTATCTTTGATCTTAGAAAGGGCAACCTTGATCTTTGAGAGTTTAGACTCCTCTGTCACCGGAATCCTAAATTCAAATCCTTTTGGTAGGTAGAGGTTAGCGCGGTAAGCAGCTTTTCTGATGGCCGGGTTATATTCTTTGATTAGAGTATCGGAGAGTTTAAGTTCTCCTTTAATTTGAGAAAGAGTATAGGGCTTTGTAAGAATGATTGATGAGAAAACATAAGGCTTTGGCTTCTTAAAACTAGGGAAGTAGCCTTCAGGGTTTTCAGAGATTTCAACAGTGGCCATAAAGGTGGCGTAGAAGTTTTTTGAAGCAAAACCAAATCTTCTTCCCCCATAATTTTCAATGATCTCATTGATCTCGGTAGTGCCGACTTTCTTTACAGCGCGAGATACACTTCTTGGACCATGGTTATAAGCAGTAAGGGCAAGGGGCCATGTTTTAAGTAAGCGGTGGTTATCTCTTAAGAGTCTCGCAGCAGCTTTCGTTGCTTTTAAAGGGTCACGTCTTTCATCGACAATATAGCCCACCTTAAGTCCGTAGATTCTAGCTGTACTTCTCATGAACTGCCAGATACCAGCGGCTCCAACCTTTGAATAAGCATGGTAATTAAAAGAACTTTCAACATGGGGAAGATAAGTTAACTCATGAGGAATCTTTAGATCAGAGAAAACTTTTTCTATGTACTTTAAATAAGAATAGGATCTTATCAAGCCTCTGTAATAGCGATCACGGAGACCGTATTGGATCCGCACATCTTTTGCCATGGAGTAGAGTTCTTTCTTGCTTCTCTTTCCTATTATGGTCTCTAGGGCAGTTTCATCTTTATTTAAGTTCTTATAATCTTTCTTTGCAATAGATCTTAGAAGACCACGGATAATATTCTTTTCTTTTCGGGACTGAGCTCTTCTTCCTCTTCGGTTCTTACTTAGACGGATCTTTTTATAAATGACGGAGAGGTCATTTTGATCGTGAATAAAACCTTCTTCAGTGGTTATTTGGGTATAAACCTTCTTCCAAAAATCGACTCTAGTTCTCATGGAGCCTTTGACAGGAAACTCAGGATTACGGTGGAAGGTTTCAGCTGATATTGAGCTGCTTAAGAAAAATAAGATGAGAAGATAGCGCATAGGGAAGATGGTAGGGTTGCGTCTTTTCTGTGTCAAACTTGGTATTGTCAGTTCTCTGCAATTTTATATTATTTAGACTGGATGCGTTGATGGTTTCTATTATCTCTTTAGAATATTTGAATCTTTTATTAAAATGAGTTCTTCTCTGATAAGATATCTTTATTCATCAAAATTTAATCATACAAATAATCAGTAAGGGCCTGTATCAATGGACATTTCAAAAACCGCGTTGAAGAAAATAGACTATAAAGTGGAGATCCTCTCAGGACTCACAGTAGCTTTGGCCCTTGTGCCTGAAGCTGTTGCTTTCTCTTTTGTCGCTGGTGTGCAGCCTCTTGTTGGTTTATATGCAGCCTTTATCGTTTGCTTGATCACTTCCTTGATGGGCGGAAGACCTGGCATGATCTCTGGCGCCACTGGAGCCTTGGCCGTCGTAATGGTTTCCCTCGTTTCTAATCACGGAGTGCAATACCTCTTTGCGACAGTCATCTTAATGGGGATCATTCAAGTCCTAATGGGTTGGTTAAAGCTTGGTAAGTTTATCCGCTTAGTTCCAGAACCTGTTATTTATGGATTTGTTAATGGGCTCGCTATTGTTATTTTCTTAGCTCAGTTTGGTCAGTTTAAAGTTCCTGCAGTAAGCGGCGAAGGATTAGAGTGGATTAGCGGTCAATTCCTCTACATTATGATCGCTCTTATCGCGCTAACTATGTTCATCATTCAATACTTTCCTAAATTAACTAAATCAGTTCCTTCTTCTCTTGTAGGAATCATTGTGGTTTCGGTTATCGCCATTTCAATGGGACTGCCAACAAAGTCAGTTGGTGACTTGGCCTCTATTAAGGGCGGCCTTCCTCCTTTTGGAGTTCCTGATGTACCCTTTAATCTTGAGACTTTAAAGATCATCTTTCCTTATTCGTTAATTCTTGCAGGTATTGGGTTAATTGAATCTCTTTTAACTCTAACTTTATTAGATGAGATCACTGAGACAAAGGGACAAAGTAATAAAGAATGTGTCGCGCAGGGAACCGCAAATATTGTCACTGGATTTTTTGGTGGGATGGGCGGTTGTGCCATGATCGGACAAAGTATTATCAATGTAAGTTCTGGTGCTAGAACAAGAGTGTCTGGAATTGCAGCTTCACTATTTCTTCTTTTCTTTATTCTTTTTGGTTCAAGTCTTATCGAGCAAATTCCAGTAGCCGCCCTAGTTGGTGTTATGTTTATGGTATGCGTTGGAACTTTTGAGTGGACCAGTTTTAAAATCCTGCATAAGATTCCAAAAGCTGATGCCTTAGTCCTTGTTCTTGTTACTGTCCTAACCGTCGTCTTTGACCTCGCTATTGCTGTCCTTATTGGAGTGATTGCTTCAGCTCTTGTCTTTGCTTGGGAGAGTGCTGTTAGAATTAGAGTGAGAAAATACACTGATGATGAAGGAATTAAGCATTACGAAATTTGGGGACCACTCTTTTTTGCCTCAACTCAACTCTTTCAAGAAAAATTTGAGCCTCATGAAGATCCGACAGAGATCATCGTTGATTTTAAAGAATCAAGAATTATCGACCATAGTGGAATCGAAGCCGTGCAAAAACTAACGGCGCGGTATTCAGCAATGAATAAGAGGATTAGATTAAAACACTTAAGCGAAGATTGCCGTAAGTTGTTGGACACTGCTGGTAATATGGTTGAAGTCAATATTATGGAAGATCCTCACTATAAAGTTGTAAGCGACGAGTAAGAGAATAGGAAAGCTCGAATATGACGTTTTTGATTTATATTGGGCTTGGAATATTTGCGGGGATGCTTTCAGGTATCTTTGGAATAGGTGGGGGACTGGTCATAGTTCCTACCTTACTCTTTTGTTTTAAGTTCTTAGGCTTCCCTGAAGCTCATGTCATGCACCTTACAATCGGAACTTCGCTTTCGATTATCCTTGTCACTGTTTCAAATTCTACTTATGGGCATTATTTAAATAAGAATATCGAATGGAGTATTGTTAAAAAATTCTTAGGGCCATTGATAGTTGGAGCTATAGCAGGAAGCTTTGTAAGCAAAGACATTGCGGCCAACACTCTTGAATTAATCTTCTCCCTTTATGTGGTCTTAGTTTCAATCAAGATGTTCACGGATATAAAAGTAGAGCGAGAACTAAAAGAGACGAGCTCTGTTCTTTATGGGCTTGTAGGTTTAATTATTGGCTTTAAGTCAACCATCCTTGGAATCGGCGGCGGGACTATAAGCATCCCTTTTCTTTCGTGGAGAGGACTTCCCATGAAAAAGGCTGTTGGAATTTCAGCATCACTAGGAGTTCCCATCGCCATCGCTGGTACAGCTAGTTATATCTACAATGGACTTGGTATCAATGGTCTTCCTGAATATAGTCTGGGTTTTGTTTATCTTCCAGCACTTGGAGGCGTTGTCATAACAAGCTCTTTCTTTGCCCGCTTAGGAGCAAGGATTTCTCATAAACTGCCTCAGCAAAGAATGAAAAGAGGCTTTTCACTCTTTTTGATGATCGTAGCCGTGAAGATGATATCGGGCCGCTACTTATAAGATTCCGTATTTTTCTAATCCTGGATAGATCACTTTTTCAAGGGTCTCCTCCATAATAGGTCTGGCATCTTTAGGAGAGAGGATTCCCCATATGGAAAGATCTTGATTGGGCTTTAACATAGGAGCGATATCTGAAGAAAAGGCTTCTTTGACTAAGGTAGGAAGATATTCCTTTAACCAAGAGATGTTTTCGTTTTGGGCTTGCCTGTTAAGTTCCGCCCAACCAATTCGAGCATGATCAACCTCATCAACTAAGATCTCATGAATGGTATCTCTTATAATCCCAGAAAAGGCGCGCTCGTGCATTTCAATTAAAAGGGCGGTACTTAGAGTTTCAGTGATACAGCAAACACCAAGAGACATATAAAGAACTCTTTGTTTATCAGTTAAGTACTGAGGTCCAAATTGAATCTTAAAGTCTGGTGTAAAAGCGGGGTAATCTTTTTTGTCATTAAAGGAGAGGATTTCTTGGCACCTTCGTGCATGCCTAAGTTCGTCATCGCTAGATTTTAAAGAAAGAAGGGCGGTAAGGTCATCCTTTCCATAAAGAGTTTGAAGGTCACGCCCGAGCTGCTTAAAGATGATGGCCGCTTCAATTTCTATTGATTCACGGTTTCGCCAAACTTCAAAGACCTCAGCTGGGGCATGTGAAAGGTTGTTTTCTATTCCTCTATCGAGCAAGACGTCCCCCAACAACAATACAGTCCTTCTTTAACGACAATCTCACCTTGGTCATTTTCAACACATTGATTTTCATCTTCTGGGTTACAAAAAGCAGGGCTAGGTTCTTCTTTTGATTCTGCTTGAACATCTAGGGATTGGTGACCAAAGGCCATGGTCTCAGCGGAAGTCATTAGGGCTCCCCCAACAACAAGGACCTTAAAAAGCTTATCTATATTCATATATTCTCCTTTGAGTTAAATTAACTTCAAAGGGGTTTTCTGTAACTAAGCTAATGGCTATCGGTGTTATAAGAGATTCTTATAACCACAAAGAGGCTATCTCTTTAATACTAGACCAGATCCAGATCGATCAACTTACATTAAAACTCTAATGAAATGCTTCGCAGGCCACCAGCCGTGAAGACAAAAAGAGGACTTTATTTTTAATCTTTTAGCGACGCCTACAAAGTAACATTGCGTTTTTATTCTTAGGAAAACTTTTGTGCGCCGAGTCTTTGACCCGCCTTTATCAGGTGCTATGGTTCTACTGGGGGAGCTATGCAAAATTACATAAGCTTGAAACTTTCAAATCAAAGTTTAAGAACTTCTTATTTTGAAGCGGGTGATACTAGTTCGCCAACAATGCTTTTTGTTCATGGAAATTCTTCATCAAAAGAGACATTCTCAAGGCAAATTCAAAGCTTCAAAAACTCTTATCATGTAATTGCCGTTGATCTTCCTGGTCATGGAGAAACTGAAGGATTTAAAGAAGCAGACTATTCACTCGAAAAATTAAGTGAATTCTTAGAGACCTTTGTCAATGAACTCGGCCTTGAAATCAGTACTCTCTTTGGTCACTCTCTTGGGGGACATATTTGTTTCCAGGCCCTAAATATTATTAAGCCTACCTATCTGATTACTTGGGGAGCACCTCCTTTAACAAACCCACCAGTGATGGAAAAAGTGTTTGCACCGATTCCATGTGCCGCTTACTTCTTTAAGAATGAGGTTACTGATCAGGAGCTTCAGGAACTTTACGAAGCTTGTTATGAGAACCGTTCAGGTCAAGGCTTTCTAGATTTTTCAAATAGCTTTAATGGAACTGATAAAAAATATAGAGAAGGATTTTGCTCAGAGTTCATAAAGCATGACTTTAAAGATGAGTTTAATGAGTTAGAGAAATTCGAAGGCCGTTCTCTTTTTCTCTACGGATTAGAGGAAAAATTAATTAATAAAGAATACCTTTTTGAAAACTGCTTTGAGCATAGGATTCACCCTATCGAGTCTGCGGGGCATTACACGCATATAGATAACTTTGATGACTTCAATATCTATTGTCTTGGCTTCATTACTAATAGAAAAAATAGTATCAATATAAATAAACAGAGAAATTATTAAGATGGAAGTAAAAGACTTAGGCTTTATTTTTAAAAAATTAAGAAAGACAGCAGGCCTTTCTCAAATCGAAATGGCAAAGATCCTTCAAAGAGATCAGGCAACTATTTCTCGTCTTGAGAAGGGGACTCAGAGTTTAAGCGTTGAGTCAGTCTTTGTTCTCTCAAAATTCTTTGAAATTAATTATGAAGACCTTCTAAGTGGTCATGTTAACTACTGGCAGATTGCTAAGAAGTTTGATGTTCCTTTGAAGATCAATCCTAAATACCTAGATAATAACAACTCTTTGGTAAGAGAGCTTGTTCCCTTAATGCGTTTGATAATCAGAAAGAAGAAACCAGAAGGGTTGATGTCTTTTTTAAACACATTTGGCCTAGACGATCTCATTTATATGGGGCCTAGCGAGAAGATAAGTTATCATTGTTACTTTGACCTCCTTCAAGGAGCACTAGAAGCTAAGATTATTAACAAAGACGATATTCCAGAGTTGATTGCGACAACTCAATCAAGTGAATATCACGGTATGTTCTATAATGTTTATGAAACCCAATCTAGTCCTATCGAAATCATTAAGGCCTACAGCTATAACTCTTCACAGTATGAAGGAGCTTTCGAGCACAATGTTATTGATTTTTCTGATCGCGCGGTGACAATTGGCCTAAACGTTAAGGACTTTGCAAGGGATATTGATTTTTCAAACTCTGGAATGGGCTCATTTATTGTCGATTATAAGCAAGCCTTCTTCTCGGCCCTTCCGCAAACCTTTGGTTTCGAGGGATTGATCGCGAAGACTCCTACTAATAAGAAAAAGAACTTCAAAGAAGAGGTCTCCTTTAAGCTTATTCAATCGGCATAGATGGACTCATTAAAATTAGACCTTAATTTATTGAATAATAACTTTGATATGCTTCTTCAGAACGTAGGGCTTTTAAAGAAAGATATCTACGAATTGTGTAGGATTAAAGGCCTAAAAAAATTATCTTCGTTAACGATCGAAGAAGGTATGAGGCTTTCAGAGAAGTTAAATATAGATTTAAGTGAACTTCAAAAAAATAATATTTGCCCAAGTACTTTAAAGATTCAGCTAGAAGGTAACCCTTCAACTGTAAAAGAAGAGTTGATTGGAAATCAGGGAACAAGACTGAAAACAGTCTCTTCTGCCTTAAGTCTTGTTGATGAGAAAAGCCGTAAATTGATCTTACGAAAATATCAACTTAAAGAGGACGTACTGGCCCATGAATCAAAGTTGGTTTCTGCAGAGCTTATTAAATCGATATTCAAAGACCTTACAAAATTTAGCTATTCTAAAGAAGCTGATGTTGTCGGGCATGTAAATTGTAAGAGCTTTCTTAAAAGTAATTTTAAAGAAGAATTAAACCAATTTAAATCTCCGGCCGACGCGTATTCTTACTTTCTTGAATATTGCACGACCGTTGTCGAAAAGAATATGAACTATACCATTCTTAGCGCGACACCAAACAGGATTGTCTTTAAGTATGAAACAAAAGAATCTGTAAAAGACTATTTCTCTGTAAAGCACTTCGGAAACCTTAGTTTTTGTCAAAACATCCAAGGCTTCTTCGAAGAGCTTGTTAAATACCGCTATACTTATCCGGCAAAAGTTAGAAAGATCTCATGCGCTCATCTTGGTCAAAGCACTTGCTCTTACGAGATAATTTTCGACGGCATCGTGACCCACTGACGCATCACTTATTTGAATCCTTCCCTTCCATAAATAAAGATACTTCTTCGCCATCTCCAAGCAATGAGGAGTTAGTTCTTCACAAGCTTGAACTTCAAACTCTTCACCAGCATAGCAAGGAAAATTTATAGATCCTAACGGCTCACCATTATGGGTCAATGGGAGTAGGCCCATTCGGTGGTACATCGTATCTGTATGGGTGCGACAAGAACCAAGGGCCAATGATTTTTCAATCTTCCAATGAATATGCGAGTAAGCAAATAAAGGGATAAGAAAATCGATGGCCTCACTTCTGAATTCTTTTTCGATATTTGGGTCTATTGTAAAAGAGCTCGAGTAAGCAATATTAAGGTCTTTGTATTTATTCACAAAGGCACGAAGAGCACTCTTATGCTCTTCACTATCAGTCGTGTCGCATAGAACCTCTCCACTAAAGGGCATTCCATATTTCTCACACCTACTTCTCTCCATCACCCTATAGGCGGTTATTGGAAAGAGTTCACCATTTCTCTCTTGGCAAAAGGCCAAGTGAGTTCCATGAAAATCACTCTTATCAACGGGAGCATAGTTCAAAGGAAATCGTGACTGATAACCAAGCTTTTTAAGGAGGATGATTTTGTTAAACATATCTCGTACAAAGGGAGAATCCCAGCTAGCAAAGGGGTTGTCTAAGACGAGTATTCTTAAATTCTTAATCACGCGACACCTCGAACGATGAACTTGTTGAAAAACATAACTGAAGATTCATTCTCTAAAAGCCTAAGGTAGTTCTCTGAAAAATAAGAGCCTTCTTCTTTTCCTAGAACTTTAGAGATATCTTCCTTTATAGCGCTTAAGCGCATCTTGCTATTTTCAACTTCGAGAGATAAGTCATCTCCTTTAAAGTAAAAAGACTCCATCTTAGACTTAAACGAAGAGAAGCCCGCTTTGTTAAAGAAGGCGGGAAGCTTTCTTCCTACTTGTAAATCTACATCTATGGATGAGACTAACTTGCTTAGTTGTTGATTGAAGCTGTCGTTGATAGTGAAAAGGTTTTGAAAGACTCCATCTATATCAATAACAATGATCTCTCCTCCTTTTTTGCAGACTCTTTTGAATTCTTGAAGGACAGAGATGGGATCCTTAAGGTATTCGAAGACATAGCGGCAAACAATAAGATCAAAACTATCGTCTTCAGCATCTATGTTCTCAAGGGAAGAAGTGAAAAAGTCGCCACTTGGGTTCTTCTTTTTTGCGTGGGCAACTCTTAGGTCTGATTGATCACAACCATGAATTCTTGAACCGGTTGAATTAGAGATCAGATATTCTGAAACATCTCCTCCACCGCACCCTGCATCTAAAATCTTCTTATTGTTAAGGTCCACTCCCGCTAGTTCAGAATGGATAGAGTAAGCTTCAATTTCTTTTTGTAATTCAAGCCTTTGAGCTTCGTTTGAATGCTCTAGTATATAGGTCAAATAAGACTCCCTTTTTGAGTAGATTTATTTAATATGCTCATTGTGAATTACTCCTTTCGGAGAGAGAGAGGAGAACTTTAATCAAAAGATTTATGTAAAAACAGTATTTTAGGGATTTCTTTATGAATACTTTGTCCGCTGTATGCAATTGTACATATTTAGGATAGGATAGTTGTTATCAATAAAAAGGGTAGAATATGAGTTCAGATGTGAAGGTTTTGGCACACGATATTAACAACCAGATGATGGTGATTAAGTTAGTAGTAGAGCAGTTAATAAAAGAGCTTTTCTCTCCTAAGGCCAGTAAGCAAAAGGCTGTCTCCTTAAGTAGAAAGCTTGAAGATAGCCTGGATAAGATTACTGTCGCTTGTAAAGAAGCAATGGACGGTGAGGTCATAGAAGAAGTTAGGTTAAGTGAGTGCATTCAAAAAGCCCTTTCGTATTGTGATGATAACGAAGTAGAGACTGATTTTCTTAAGCAAAGGGACCCTGTAAAGGAGATCTCCGCAAACGCTTTTGAAAGAGTGCTGATTAATCTATTCAAGAATTCAATTGAGACGGAAGCCGATAAAATTATGATAGAGCTTCGAGAAAATTTTTTACTCGTGAAAGATAATGGTGGTGGTATTACTACTGATCAAATTAAAGACTTTAGATCTGGCAAATTTAGTTCAACAAAAGATAAGGGTCATGGCCTTGGATTAAAGTCCCTTTACGACTTTTGCGAAAGAGTAAATTGGAAGGCTGAGATTTCAAACTTTGATTACCTGCATGAAAGAAAGAAGAAGGGACTTAAGATTCAGATTTCCTTTTAAACCTCCCCCTATGGGACTTATAAGTACCCGAATAGTTAAAGCCTTTTAGAATGTAATGTAAGGAACTCTTTGCACTTATAGATTATATCGACTAAATTTATTGCTGTGTATTATTCAATATTGGGTTCAATCCCTTTTTATAAGAGACGGTGATTCTTATTAGGCTTTTTATTTTCATAACATTATCTCTAAGCCTCTTCCTTGTGAGTTCATGCACAAGTATTCCTAAGCGTCAGGGTCTTGATGAGACAATAGAACTCTTAGAAAAAGGTGAAGACATCAAAAAGATTGTTGATGCCCTCTCTAAGCCTTTGATTAAGTCTCGTGCCACTGTTGGAATGGTTGTAGCGGTTGTAACTCCTCAAGGGCAAAAGATCTTTACCTACGGACATGCGGATAAATTAAAAAAGACAAAGCTTAGTGAAGATTCCCTTTTTCAGGTAGGCTCGATAACAAAGCTGTTCACGACTTCTGCCATTTCTATCATGGCTAAAAAAGGACTTATCAACTTCAACGATAAGATTTCAAACTATTTTCCAAAAGGCTTTCACCCGGATCATCAAAGTATTAATAATATTTCAATCGATCAGATTGTGACCCATACATCTGGCCTAGATAGGGAGCATCAATCATTTGGCATGGCGCTCTCGGCGGTTAAGTTCTTATTTACGGGAAAGAATATCTGGGGGCATTTTAAGAAAAGAAATATGTTTGAGTATTTTCAAGAGTCAGAAGTCGATGAGTCAGAAATTGGTAACTATGGTTATTCAAACACCGCCTATACTTTATTAGGTGAGGTCATGAGTAACGTTGAAGCTGGAAAGAGCTACTCAGATCAGGTCAAAGAGAAAGTCTTGGCTCCTCTAGGGCTGAATGACACAGTCTTTGTTTTAAACGAAGACCAACGTTCTCGTTTAGCCTCAGGTCATGTCGGCTCGATACCTCCTTTTATGTTAAGAGGATCGAACTTAGAGCCCTGGTATATAGACAAAGGATTATGGTCAGCAGGAAGCCTGTACTCAACAGCAAAAGACCTCTTAACATTCTTAAAAGTTAATATGGGAATTGAAGAGTACGAACACTACGATATTTTAAAAGAGGCCCAAGAGCCAAGGTTTAAGACTGATGAAGGTTATGTGGGAAGGTCGTGGTTTATTGATGAGCTTCCTATTACTAAGAACGCTTTTACAAATATTAGAGGCTACTTCTCCGGGCATATAAGTTTTATGGGATTTGATTTAGAAAAAAGAGTGGGAGTCATCGTTCTTCAAAACTCTTTGAACTATAAAGATAATGTAGGTGTTCCGCTACTTGATAGGATCGTTAAGTTCTTAAATAAATCCCCAGAGTTTGGACTTGTTGGTCTTGAAGATCACAACCCTTCAGAAAAACGCGAGCTCTTCGTTCGAAATTCTTTATAGATATCAAATACTTAGCTGTGAGGTCGAGTAATTTGCCGCAATAAAAAAAATTACTTCTTGTTAAATACCTTCCCTAAATTAATGATAAAATAAGTTAGTGATAAAAAAGTCTTTCCTAATTCTTTCACTTGTTCTTTTTGCTTTCTCATCATGTAAGAAGCAAGGGACGGGATCTTTGTTTTTTCCAGCAGCACCGGCTGAATCTGGGCCAGATTATTCAAAGCTACAACCTGATTGTTTTAATCCTTATGCTAATACGCCTTTGATCGGACCAGGCAATGATTTCTTTACAGTTGATCTTGGTAACAACAAGCGTGCATCAACATGGGGTGATCCACATGTATTGAAAATTGGAGGAGAGTTCATCATGTATGCTTCGTCACTTCCAAATGACAGAGCAAATGACACTGTTGAGCATATAGCAGTTTACCGCTTAACTTCAAGTAATGGTATCAATTGGACATTGAGCCCAACAGCTCCTGTATTTCAAAGAACGGGGGCGGCGACTTGGGATGCAGATGGAACTGAAACTCCGTCAGTAGTTTTTTATAAGAATGAATATCATATGTTTTATACTTCTTATCCTAGTGACTTTAGCGCGGCGACTACATACCGGGTCGGTCATGCTAAATCTCCTGATGGAATAACATGGACAAGAGTAACAGCAGGAGCTCCCTTAATAGCTCCAACTGATCCGAATAATACAACACCGCAGTTAACTTTTAATCAGTACGTAACAGCTGAACCAGGTGCGGTTGTTTTCAACGATAAGATCTATCTCTATTACGCCGCAACAGGGTCAAACTTAGAGGCTAATTCAACAGCAGAAGTTATTGGGCTCATGACCTTCGATGGAACAACATGGAGCGCTCAGCAAGAAGTAATGCGGCCAAGTCAGGCAGTCTACCCCAGGTTAACAAGCCCATATTATAAAGGTTTTTCAACTCCTGCAGCGACAATCATAAATAATCAAGTTCACTTATTTACTACGGCAGTTATTCAAAAGGATGATCAAGGTGTGGCCTATAAACATACAAAGATTCATCATGCTTACTCGGCTGATGGAGAGAGTAACTGGGTTCAAGATACAACGGCGATTACAGATATCGCTGAACTAGGTTGGCATTCTTTTGACATTATTAGTCCTACAGCTCTCCAAGATGGTAATACTGTCTATCTTTGGCATGGTGGAAACAATGGAGCTCTAACTGGTTTAGGTATTGGACTTATGACTTGTGACCTATAAACATTTGTTTCTTAGCTGGCAGATCAACCCTTTTCTCAGTCATACTTTATGGCGAATCAAATCTAAGTATCTGTAAATACAATTGGTGTTTCGTCTCGTAAGAGTCCTTTTCCTTGATGACGAAGAGCAACTCCAGCTTTTTACACATTTCAACACTTAAAATTTCAACGTGTTAAATAATCCCCACGAAATCAACAACTGGGGTGAAAATTGAAAGCTTTCATTATCTGTGGAATCTTTTTTTCTTTAATACAGCAGGCAACTGCAAATGAGAGCCGTTCGTTAACGGGCCTCTTTAATCTTAATGGGGCCAAGGTTTCAGGAAACCTTAATGAGGCGAACGTCTTTGGTCTTTCTGTAAATCTTGATTTTAAACACCGCTTAAGCAGCTTGATTGGTCTTAACGCCAATGGAGGCGTTTCTCTTGAAACCGGTGAGAGTGAATCGAAGTATTCAGGAAGAAGCTTTAAGCCAAGTAACTCTTTAAATTTAAGCCATGCCTTCGTAGAAGTTAATCCATTAGATTACTTAAGATTTGAAGTTGGCGCCATTAATCAGTCTTATCATAACAACCCACTCTTTCTAACCAGTACAGCTTTTGTTGCTGCACGAGAAGTATTATCTGTTGAAGTTGATCAGTGGAAGTTTGAACTTGATATGATTCAAGGAATTCCTTCTAACTATAGTCTTTCTCAAAGAATAGGGAATGTTAAGGAAGGATCAAGTCGATTCTTTAATGAAAAGATTAGAGTCATCGGAAATGGCGACACTATAAGTGTTGAAGCTAGTATTGGTCACTTCGCCTTTGACCGCCTTAATTCTTCTATTGCTTATAATAGCCGCCTACTAGGAAATACTGTCTCAGGAGTTGGAACAATTAATAATAAGTTTCAGCAAAAGTATGTTGGCTGGAATAGTGACTTTAAAGTTAGTTATAAAAGATTGAGACTTGTGGATGTCTCGCTAGAAGCAGCTGCCCATAAGAATGAAATGGCGGCTTCAGGAAAGAACCTCGGCTACTTAATAGGACCCGTTCTTACATCAAAGTCATTAGAGAATAATTATTCCTTCGAAATCAAAACTCTTAGAAATGAGTCTGATTCAACTGTGGCCTATTACTCATCTAAATACGTGGGGCAAACTAATAGAGAAGGCGTGATGGCAGGTCTCTCCGTCATGAATAAGGCCATGAGCCTTCAGTATGGTATTGATACTTATTTTACAAAACCCATTGAATCAAACAGCTTTCAAGAAAAAGAAAGAATCATTAATTTATCTTTAAGGAAGAGCTATGACTTTCTCTAAATTACTCACAGTCTTTTTAGCCGCAACTTTGGCGCTTTCATGTTCTTTAAAGGTAGAAGATGAACAAGCCGGGCAAGAAGTAAGCAGTCCGATCATCTTAGACAGCTTAAGCATCTCTTCAGTTCAAAAGGTATATGATAACGCCTTAAGTATTACGAGACCAACACATAAGTCTTTTCTTATTAAGGCCTGCTTTAAAGAGAGCGTCTTTCTTGATCCTATTCGCGGTGAAGAATTTATTGTCTCTGGAGTTTCTTATACAAGTGATATCAATGGCTGTGTCTATTGGAATGAAAAAGCAGTCATGAGTTCAAGCATGGAAGAGCGCTATATACGCTTTAAAAAAGATGTTGTCCTAAAAGGCAGTGTTCAAGGACTTACCCAGGTTGAATACGCCTTTAACCTTCTCAATGACAGCTTCGTTGATCTGCAACGAACAAGCTTACCTGAAGATGCTTTTCAAATGATGGCCAAAGAAGAACTAAAAGTAGACTTTGATATGACTGATCTCACCATTTACTTTGGTGGTTATGATTCAGCTCATGATGATTCAAGAACCAATAAGAATGTAATCTCTAAATGGATTGGCTGCTTTAAATACAAAGTCGATATGCAATCACTTTCAAATCAAATCGTTGAGATGAAGGTTATTGATGAAAATGGGGAAGTTGTTCAAGAGATTGTTAATAAGACTGATCTAAAGGGCTGCCTGCGAGCAAACCTCAATACAGAGTATGATCAGTTTCAACCCATTCGTTGGATCTCTAAAAAGCTCGTTGTAAAAGTCGTTGAAGGTCCACTAGTCGGGCAAGTCCTAGAAAGAGAAATATTCATCAACCCTTGGGTCAATGGCCGAAATCATGGTTGGGATTCACGAGCTGGTGAGCCTCCGGCCAATCCGGTTGGAGAAAAAGCAAAGCTCTTCATCGATAATGTTAGGTACACCTTTCTTGGAAATAAAGAAAATGGCTATCAAGTAAATAAGTACCTAGATCTGGCCGTAACGAAAAGCTATCTTATAGAACTTAGACCAAAGATTGATAGGGGACATAGCTTTTCAAGTAATAGGATGATCGAAGATATCTACACTGGTCGCTTTAGGTTAAGAGTAGGTGTCCTCGCCGCTAATCAAGGTACCGCTGAGTTAACAGCAGAGAGTGCCGCGAAGTTTAAATATATTACTGGCATGGAGAAGATTGTAGAGGTTGTTAACAATAAGATCATAACCTCAATAGATCTTCCTTTTAAATTTGAAGACCTAGCAGAATCTTCGGCGCGAACTGTGGCCGTGATTGAGTTATCACCTATTAGTGATGATACAAACCTTCAAGCAGTGGTTGTCTCAGGGAACTTCTTGGCATCATCTCATCAACTAAGCGTAGGGTTAAGACCACATAATAGTAATCTAGATGTTCAATCAGAGTTAAATATTAGTAATTACCTATTGTCGCAAAAGCTTGATCAGATTAAAGACCCTAGTGATCCAGTAGCAGAGCTTGAATCAAGATGGATGGGAGATACACAGAATCTCTTCAATGCCCTACAAAAAGAAAACAAATTAGAGCAAGAGCCTATTACTAACTTAAAAGAAGAAGTCATCACTTCTCTTGAGAAGAAACAATTATTAGAAGGAAGCCAAACAAAACAAACATCAAGAAAGCTTTGCGAAGCTTTCTTCCCGAAAAAGACCGTAACTGGAATCTTTTATGACTCTTATAAAGTAGATCCCAAATTTTATGACTGTACTCGTAACCCAGAGAAGTTTATTTCTATAAGCCGTCATAAGCATATGCAAGAAATAATAGGGACCCCTCAGAAGCTCTATTCGAGCACTGATAAGATTAGCGTTGGAACAGGGTTTCTCGTCTATAACGGAAAGAGCAGAAGAACTTCTGTGGCCAAGAGGATATCTTTTGGCGCCTCACTAAGTTCTAAGCTAGAGATTCCTTTCTTAAAAATCTTAAGCCTAGGTGTTGGTGTTAATGCTGACATCTCAAAGATGTGGTCTAAAGATGAGATGACGGGAACAACTTCAAGAGCTCAGTTCTCAAGAAGCAGAAACCTTTTTGTGGACGAAATTAAATTAGGCTTTAAAGCTAAACTTAAAAACTGCGTTCTTCTTCAAGGACAATTCTATGAAGAAACAAGTGGCGGTTGGTTAAATAGTACGACTGAGCAAAAACAAAATAAGAAACGTTTTCAGCTTTGTGAAGCCAAGTCCTCCCAAGAATGGGTAGAAGAGAGCTGGTTCTATATTGGAGAGCAAAAGCCGGCTCATTCAATGTTAAGAGACCCTTGGAGTATCTCTGAGAACTATCTTGGAAAGATTATTAGAGGAAAACAAAACTATGATCAATTCTATAACTTGATGACTGACGATACTAAGGTGATCTTCTTAGAGAAGGTTGAGGTTATGCAGGATAATGATGTTTATATTCAGCGTTTTTATAAGTCTAAGGAAAGAGCCGTTTTGAAGGATATGGCAATTCCTGGGACAATCAATCTTTGATTTATAGGGCTGGGTTATGCCATTGTTTCTTTAGTATTAAATAATGTTATACTAAAGGTATTTGCGACCAAGGTAGTTCCTAAGATAAGAGATCTAATATGAAGTCAGTTTTTGGAAAAATGAACTTAGAAGATATTAGTCAGATTGTCGTAGGCGCCGCTGTTATGGCGGTTCCAATTGCTTTTTCTGAAGAGCTTTGGAAATTCGGAGAGACTCTTCCTTTACTCAATATTTTAATGCTTGCGATTCTATCTATAGGCATTCAATTCTTTTATACAAACTTCTCTCTCTTCCAAGGAAGAGAAGAATCTTATTTTCGAATCATCTTTAGAGTCTTACTGAACTACATCCTTACTTTTTTAACAGTGGGTATTATCCTTTTTCTCTTGAACAGACTGTCATTTTCTTCTGAGTTACTTGTTGGTTTTAAAAGAGTTATTATCCTGAGCTTCCCAGCTTCTCTTGGCGCGGTGATTGTTGATGGGTTTGATAAAGAGTAGTTTAGGTTAACTGAGAAGTTCCTCTGGATCGTGTATCGCAAAACCTCTAATGGCACCCGTCCCTTCGTTTCTAGGTACAAAAAAGCCTCGTATTAAACTAGGCGATGATGCAATCTTGAAATTTTAATGGCGGGAGCGAAGGGACTCTTCTCTACGCCAAATTAGCCCAATGATATTAACAAGATAGGAATGAAAACAAAGAGTTGCGGCTTTTTGGTTTCATCATCTTTCATGAAAAATCACAGGATTTAAGGTATCCGGTGGAGCAGGGTGGAGCAAGCGTATTGTCACTGATGAGAGATGATACCGTGGTGTCTTATTTATTGCCATAGGTGGATGCGATGCGATAGACGTAACAAACAAAGGTCGCCAATTCTTCTCTTATTTAGTTTCTTTAAATAAGCATAATATTTTATAATTTTCATGAGATTTATAAACAAACTAGAATCTAGTTTTTGGGATCAAGAAATGTATGTATTTATAATGTTTAAAAAACTAACAAGAGCTCTATTTTTAATAGCAATAATACTTAGTTCTAAAACCTTTGCCAAAGAGAGCATATTGATTTCTGGCGAGAGGAAAATCAAAGTATACGGTATAACGTCTGAGAATCTACAAAAGCTTGAATATATCTCCATCGATAAAGAGAAGCCTCAAGATATTAATCGACGTCTTGTCAAAAAATTACATCAACAAGGTTATATTTCTAGCGAAGGCTTTGTTATATCAAGTGATGAAATTTTTTTAAATCAAGGTGTAATAACGATCGTCAACGTATTTGGCCTTACTGGAAAAGTCGAATCAGCAGTTAAAAATATTGCGAAAAAACTTGTCGGAAAAAGGCCTAATGTTACGAAGCTTGATGAGACTCTCACACACATCAATTCTTTGTCTGGAGTTGATGCAACCTTCGCTCTCGAATCTTCCAAAAATAAGATTATGGATCCTCGAGGCTGGTCCCCAAAAGACAATACTACTCATTACACATTAATTGTTAAGGCCACAGAACAGAGTAAATATTCCGGTGCAGTAACTCTTGATAGTATGCCGCAGAAAATCCTTGCGAGGAATAGAGCAACTGTTACTCAAACTATTAATTCGGTATTAGTGGGTGGAGATCATGTTCAAGGATCTTTTACTCATATCTGGGGTGATAAAAAAGAAAACCAGAATGAAGGCGCTGCCACTTACTTTTTACCACTAATGACCAATGGTCTTTATGCTGAAATACATGGCTCATATACAGCTTCAAAAAACGAAATACGGCCAAATGTAAAACGTGATTTTAAAGGTACTAACGTTACAGGTACTCTTGGTTACCCTATTCTTCGTGCTCATAATGAAACTCTTACAGTCTTGGGCGGTATTGGAAATCAGGGGGAAGATCAAGAAGGTGGAACAAATGGTAAAACAGAGGCTATATACTCAACTTTGTTTTACAATCACTCTGACCCCGAAGGAAACAGCTTTACATCCGGTGTTACGCTAACATCCGGTAGTGCCAGTTCTCAAGGTAGCGCCAATGAAAATGGAGACTTTAAACATATACGCATAGGAATGGGTTATATCCATGCCCTGAACTTTATCGCCGATGATACTGAGTTAAGAGTTGAAGCTTTTGGTCAATGGGCAGATAAGACAGTTCCAAGTTCTCAAAAATTTCTTCTTGGAGGAACTGAATTCTTAAGAGGTTATCCAGTTGGCGAATTTTCTGGAAATAATGGTAGAATAGGGACGGCAGAGATTGGTCATAAGTTCTTATTTGAAAATAGTTTATTATCTGGTGTTAATGTAAAACTATTCTTTGACACTGGTAATGTATCGAGCAAACAAGTAGATGCAACATCAAACAATCGACCAAAAAATATGACTATTTCAAGTATTGGTATCGGATCTTCTGGTGAATTTTCGAATGGCTTTAATTTATCTGGGTGGTTAGCTTCAGCATTAAATAAAGACAATCAAGGGAAGGAACTTGATCCCGCCCTTTACTTAAAACTGACTAAAGGCTGGTAAGGAAATGAAAATGAAAATAAAAAAAATAGATAAAATGTTAATCTCACTAATTGCGTTATTATTTTTAAATATGCCAGCTAATGCTAATCCTCTGAAATGTAACTCTAAGCAACCTCTTTTATGTAGAAAAGCAATAATAGAGCTGCTTCAAAAGGCTGGGATAAATAAGTACTTTATCGAAGATGGCGACATCATTTTAACAATGAATCAAGACTCCTCTCAATATGCAGCAATCAAAGATACTCTTATAGGTATTTATGTTCATGAATATAATGGAGTAAATGTCGTAACTAGAGAACTAACAGTTGCTGATGTTGTAGGCTTCGAAAGTAAGGACTCTGCTACAAACGGACACCATCCGCGCTACGGATTAAATGTCTTAACGACGCTTGCAACAACTGGATCTTTCTCTCATCCTGTTCCACAACTAGTTAATGCAAAACTTCCTGGTCAAACTAAATCTGGTCCAGTTAAAGTCACTCTCGTTGTTGCTAGGGGAACTATTGCTGAAAGAACTGTTGAATTTATTCTAAGAAAAAATGATATGTCGACAGCTCTTGCAGGTATGCAAGGATTAGGAATTTTAGATAGTAATTTTAACTTAGTTATAAGTAAGCTTAATTCTGCTAATAAATACACTCTCACTGCAGAGGCACTAGCAAAGCTTGCAGGAGTATCTGTTAGTTCTCTACATTCTGGTGATAAAACTACATTTGAATATAGCTTTTCAGCTGCTAGTGAAGACGATGTAAAACATGACAGTCTCGATGTGAGTAGCACTCGTCTTGGTACAGCTCAGCTTATTCTAACAACACCTAAACCACCAGCTCTCGTTACAGTACCAACTGTAACACCAACTGAAGCAAGTAAAGCCGGTGCTACACCAACTGAGCAGGCCCTTCTTGACGCGTCTAATTTTATTGGTGTTTATACAGGTAGCAAAAATAGTGTCGATCAAAAATATCAAAAACTTGCCGAAATACAAAGTTTACTGGCCAAAGCTTCACTTCCAAACCAAGCTTCAGTAAATCAGAAGATTGATAATGTAAAAAAAATTGTACAATTGGCAGGTGGATTTTCTAACTTAGAAAAATGGATTCGTTTAGATTCTCAGAGTGGTCCTGGCGTTACACCTCGTCAAAAAGCTTTACTTCAAGTATTCAGGCTTAATTTTAAAACAATTAGTAGTGAATTACGTACTGGTGTTCTTGGCTCAAATAGTGCCGGGCAGGGCCTTGGAGATGAGCTGTTTACTAATAATGAACAATCAGCATTTAAGCATAGGGTCGCTGTAGGTGAAAACAGACATAGACAAGAAATTTATAATAGACAGCTAAATGCATTTAAAGCTTTCGAAAAAAAGCAGAAACAAGTTTCTGCAAGCTCTGCTGCTTCAGGAATCAAGTTTTATGCGATCGATGGTACATCAAGTTACTCATCGGCTAATGATTTTCTAAAAGCACATGGGCAAGTTGATTCAAGTACTGGGCATGTAAAAGCTTTTAATGAACTTACAAAGGCCTCAGCAAATTCTAATCATGGTGGCTCATTAGGTTACCAGCATTTTGGTGGTAGCCCAGAGTTTTTAACGAGCCACGGAAATCCTACTCCTAAGCCATATTGGGTTCATGAATATATATGTAAGGACTCAACTTGTTCGTCTTACACTGCTGTTAATAAAAAAACTATACAGTCATCAGATCAGGGTAAGTTATTTAGGCTTGATCAATATTCTGGGCCAACACGGCAAAGACTTGAGAATTTGATAATGAACGGTAACTTGGAGGGAGCCGACCCAAATGGTCGTTTAGTTCAACAAATTGGGGGCAGAATGTTTATTTTTGAACCTCTAAATAAAGATCCAGCAACGACATGGCAGCCAGCATTGCTACACTCATATAATCAAGCATCAACTGGAGCAGGTCCTAAAACTTCAATACCAGCAGATATGAGTGGTTTTTCAGTTGGCTACCAGGTATGTGGCCCTAATGGTTGTACAGGCTTAGATAAAAAATCAGGACTTTTAAGTGCTGGAGGTGCAGTAACGGACTTAGGAATTGTAGGCGAGCAAGCAAGTTTATTACAAAGTCTGCAGTCACTAGGTGCGATTGCAGCAAATGGGCAGATAAAGGGAATTGGAACTGACAAAGATGGGAAGATTATTGTTTTTACTCAAATTCCTGGAAATTCAGATCTAGTTAAACTTATTTTTTCAAAAGCTACAGACGCCCAAGTTGCAGCAGCAGGATTTCATCCTCTGAGCAAGCCTGTTGCGCTAACTTCACAATCTCCTACTTCAAAAACACCTGTAAACCCGCAAATCTACACAATCACAGTTAGCGACAAAGATGGTCACAATACTGCTACTAAGTATCCAGGAGTAGTGACTCAAGAAAAACTAAAAACTCTGATTAGTACTGGCACAGTTATTAATAAAAATGGGAAGTATGAAATTCAAGGGACTCATAACCCTGATGGAACAATTACAAGCGCAGTTTTGTTGCAAGGAACTGAATATAAGTTTACTTTTCATCCCGGGATTTTTGTTGGAAGTTTAAGTACGCCTAACCCAATAACACAGGCTTTGAACAAACAACAAGTTTCTAAATTCTTTAATTCTAAATCAGCTCAGGCCGCTGGTGTTTCTGCACTTAAACCAATTCCGAATACGGGTATTCAGGCCCAGAAAAATATTAATCATATCAACAAACAAAGAAGAAAGATTGCAAACCAAATGATTGATAATAACAAAACTCAGATACAACCTAATCAAAAACAAAAGGGAACACGTAGTACAATTACATTTTCCCATAAAGTGGCTCCTGACACTCATATTGATGGTCTTAACATAAACCAACACTTCGTCACACCCGCATCTGGAAATCAAATCGAATTAGGAGAAGCTCCGACTTTTGTAGATTCAAATAATAAGAAATGGCTATGTATGGTCTCTGGTTTGGGTTATCGAATAGCAACGAATGTAGAAGGGGAAAAGACTGTGCATGGACATGCTGAAACTTTGAATTTTAACGATCCATTGGTAACTGATATTCCTGGGTCTAAACATTCAACTTCTTCAAATTGCTTAATTTCAATTAATCATGATTAAGTATTTGCTCCGCATTCACCAAGAGTGACAGTTCAGGCTTAGGTTTACTTAAGCCGGTCACTTTACTTGAACTATAAGATTATGAAAAAAATATTATTGATTCTCTTTTTGTCATTACCACAAATATTATTAGCTAATGTTGCAATTACAACAAGTGGAGGAGTGTCACTTGGTGCCTATGAAGCTGGTTATCTTTATTATTTAAGCGAAATGCATAAATTGAATAAAATGAAAGATGTGAGCCATTTTACAGGCACCAGTGCTGGTGGAATTAATTCATATATTATGATTGATTCATTATGTTCTGAGCCAGAGGATCGCGCTGAAGAAAGTATCTTTTGGAAAATGTGGGTTTCTGTTGGGATAGAAAAGTTATTTGTCCCTAGTAAGGTTACCAAAATAAATGTTTTTACAAGAGATGCTTTTGCAGAGCCTTTTTCGAAACTCAAGGATAATTTTCTATCGGGATTTAAAAAAGATTGTAAATATGTTCTTGGCGTGGCTGTCACGAATGAAAAGGAGTACAGGTATAAAATATCAGAATCCTTCGCCGTTAATGGGTTGAGCGATCATATCTTAATACAAATTGAAGGAAAAGGCAGAGGCGTACCTCCTAAAATTACAAATTTTATCTTAAATAAAAAAGTTCAAAGGCAAGTCCTTCTGCCTTTTGGTGAAGGCCCTGAGAACGATTTCGAATTAATTAAAAAAACCTTGTTTGCGACAAGTGCTTTTCCTGTAGCCTCTTCGCCCGTTAGCTTACCGATCTGTGTAAGAGATATTTTTAATCCGATAACAAGTTGTGAAAAATTAAATGCCACCAATACCAATTTTATAGATGGAGGGATATTAGACAATTCACCTCTTGGAATTGGTCAGGCGATATCATATGAATTATCAAAAGATGGTAAAGAAAATGAATACAATTATATTTATATTAACTCTTCAAACTTTAGATCTTTAGAAGAAGAGGTTCAGCTAGACCCTGAACCTTCTGAAAAGGGCTTGTTGGGACTAGTCTTTGATTATCTTATAGACTTTATCGATGTTTCTAGAAATCGTGAAATTTCTAAAATTATTGAAAATGAACCAAAAATTGCTTCAAGACTACACGTAAGGTCCGGCGATTTCCCCCCCGTGAGTTCCCCCATGTACGCCTTCTTCGGATTTTTTGATAAAGACTTTCGGGTCTTTGATTTTTCTCTTGGAATGAGTGATGCTAAAGCTCTTGTCTTCAATTTAGCAAAAAAGAAAAAACTGAAGTTACCAAAACGAAAAGGCTGGGTGCTGTTTCATTGCATTGAAGCAGTAAAGAATCAAAATCGATTATCTAAAGAGATTTGTGAGAAAAAAATAGATACACTCACTAAAAATATCAAAGCATTATATGATGTCACACTTCATCGAATTTATAATTATTGTCAAAAACAGAATCACAAAAAAAGTTTCTGCGAACATCAGGAATTTGTGCCAGATTATATTAAAAAAAGAGGCAAGGGTAATGATTGGAGAAAAAATAAATCAGAGACTGAAGAAGCTTATATCTTAAGGTTGCTTGATTTACATAACTATCAATATGGGCAGTTAACAAAATTATATCCTAATGAGAAAAATGGTTCAGACCTTGTTTATGCATCTCAGAAGGAGATATTCGAATCTCTTCGCTCTAAGCAAAGCCCTACCGAAAAAATTTTGATTGGTGTTGTGGAGACTGAGTTGTTAAAACGATTACAATATCGACCTGTCGACATTAACTCTACTTACTTTAATTTTGGAACTAATCTCGAGTTTGGCTTCTCGACTAGCTTATCGCGCTTATCGAAAAGTTTAACTCTTCAAAGTTCTATTCATTTTCTAGATTTAGATTCATATCTGGGATCATCATTAAATAATTTGGCAGTAACACCCGCTGTGGGGTTTAGTTATGCCCCCCTATTTTTCCCTTCATTAGCGTATCGTTTCTCATTTGGATTTCAACTTGGGTATCAGTTTTCAAAGAGAGATAGGTTTGGAGGCCAGGAATGTCTTCGAGAAAACTTTGAGTACTCATCTTCTAACTGCTCAGGAGGAGTGGCAATACTGTCATCAAGCATTGTATTGCTAGATCGGATGAATCTTAAATTTGGGTTCATCAACGATATTAAGAAAAAATATGATGAATATGGTAGAAGCGGATTTCTCATGATTGGATATCAATTCTACTAGCTCCACCTCATATAATAAAAATCTAGATGGGGTAGGTTTTAAAAAAAGAGACTTTGTTTTTCCTCACCTTTCTTCAAAAAATTAAGTTTCTAATTCATTAAAAATTAAAGAAAATTTCAATCCGGTGGAGCAAGGTGGAGCATGACTGTTTTGGGAGAAGGCAAAAAAAAAGCAGAATGGGTTAAATTCTGCTCTTAGATATCTTAAAACCCCGAAGAGTATTAAAACTTGAATATCAAAAAATAGTTTGTGAAGGTGCGAAGTTTTCGCTGCCGGCTCCTGCCTCTCGCGAAATACCTACATACTGTAGGCAAACCCTCTATTGGGTCCGAGCCCCTTCGCTCTGATTTTGGGCACAAAAAAGCCCCGTATTAAACGAGGCGATAATGCATTCTTTAAATGTTAATGGCGGGAGCGAAGGGACTCGAACCCTCGGCCTTCGCCGTGACAGGGCGACGTTATAACCAACTTAACTACGCCCCCGCGTATTAAGTGTAATGAATATAATAGTTCGGAGGCTGACCAGTCAAGAAAAAATCAACTACCGTAAATGGAAAAGAGTATTTTTCCGGACATGACAATTAGCAGCACGACGAAAAGGCGCTTTGAAGTGGTTTTTGAAACGGTGCCACTAAGCTTTACGCCTAGTTTGCTGGTTAGTGTTGAACTTAAAAAGATGATGGCGGCTATGCCTACGTGTACTGATCCGACTTGGAGGTTTGCAAAGACTCCGTCAGTGATGGCCTGAGGTGACGCAATTAAGCCGTACCTGATCATTCCAACTAGGGTTCCTCCGATCATGGCGAAATTTGAGAAGGCCGGGACATAAGGTAGTGGAAGCCTGTGGATGGTAAGGAGGATGGGGACCATGATGATTCCGCCTCCGAGTCCAGTGAGTCCGGCCACCATTCCACCGCCGAAGCCGGTCAGGAAGGCGTAAAAATAGCCTAAGCTGTTAAGGGTTTTTATTTGATCGCTCTCTTCGGCTGGGGCTTTGAAGAAGAGGGTTCTTATTCCTGTCGCCACGAGGACGAGGGCGAAGATAAGACGAACTGTTTCGCGGTCGATATGCTGCACAACATAGGTTGAAATGATTACGCCAATCATCATCCCAATTGCTAAAAGAGCTCCCCAATCGTTGGGGACCTTTCTACCTAAGCGCCTAAAATTAAAAGTATTCACGATGGAGTTGAAGAAGATCACTGTGAGGGAAGTTCCTATAATAAGTGAGGGTGGGGACTCCGGAAAGAGGGTGTACAGGACTGGTACAATTAACACACCACCGCCTACACCAAAAAATGCAGAGAGAATGCCGACAAAGGCCCCCGTAAGGGATAGGATGAGAAGGAACATCTAACCAGTTTAAGGGTTGGATTAATGGAAGACAAATATGAGTTTTATCACCGAACTTTGGAATTATATTATAACGACGGCGCCGATTTTATTATTGGGTCTCGCCGTTGCTGGCCTAATACATGGATTTATAACTGTTGAGAGGATTAAGAAGGTTCTTGGTGGAAACACTATTGGCTCTATCTTTAAAGCCGCAATTATGGGGATTCCTCTTCCTTTATGTTCATGTGGAGTTATTCCCGCGGCTGTTACTCTAAGAAAGAGTGGAGCCAGTAATGGAGCCACTTCTAGTTTCTTGATTGCGACGCCTGAGTCTGGGATTGATTCAATCGCTATGACTTACGCCATGATGGATCTACCGATGACTATCATTAGACCTGTCGCCGCTTTTTTCTCGGCCTTTATTGCGGGGATCTTACAGTTCTTCTTTAATGACTTTGAACTAGATAAAGATGAAGAGATTAAGACGAGCTGTTGTAGTAAAACTAAAAAAGCCGCTGAAGCTCCTATCGAGAATCCTTTTAAGAAGGGCTTTAAATTTGCCTTTCATAATCTTATTAATGACATCTCTTTATGGTTGGCCTTTGGAATTGTTTTAGGCGCCGTGATTAGTTTTGCTGTTCCTGAAGAATGGATCGGCTCTTTAAATGGTTGGGGTGGGCGCTTTATCTTATTAGCCGTTGGTATTCCTCTTTATATCTGCGCGTCGGCGACGACTCCTATTGCAGCTTCATTGATGATGAAGGGACTCTCTCCAGGACTTGCTCTTATTATTCTTTTAACAGGGCCTGCTACGAACTTGGCCAATATATTAGTTCTTCAAAAGTATATTGGTAAGAAAGGTATCTTTATTAATATCTTGGCCATCGCTGTGGTGACGCTTATCTTTAGTGTTTTAGTTGATTATGCCTATACAGCTTTCGCTTGGCCTCTCAGTTTTAATATAGCTTCTCATGACCATGGGCATGGAGCTGCATGGTGGGAGAGCGCTTCGGCAGTCATCTTAGTTGCCATGCTTCTTAAGGGAATCTTTCAAGAAGAGATTCAGCCTAGGTTGAAAAAAGAAAAAGCAGGCTGTCACTAATGAAGATCTTTATCACAGGTGGAACTTCTGGGATTGGCCTAAGCTTGGCCATTGCCTACTTAAAAGAAGGGCATAGAGTTGCCGTCTGTGGTCGAAATATAAAGAAACTTCCTGAAGACTTTCTTAGCACTTATCCAAAAGCTGAAGCTTTTAATGTTGATGTGACTAAGCGTGAAGAAGTTCTCAAAGCAATTGAAGACTTCTCAAAAGGTCAGCTTGACCTTTTGATTGCTAATGCGGGAATCAGTGAAGGCACAAAACCTAATTGGCCTAATTTTGAATCTTATAGAAATGTCATTGATATTAATGTGAATGGCGTGCTTTATGCTTTTGAAGGTGCGCTTAATATTATGAAGAAGCAGGGAAGAGGTCATCTTGTAGGGATCGCTTCTGTTGCTGGTTTTATGGGGCTTCCTGGAGCTGGTGCTTACTGCGCTTCAAAGTCTGCTGTCCTAAAACTTTGTGAGAGCTTATCAATTGATTTAACGCCGCAAGGCTATGATGTAACAGCGATCTGTCCTGGCTTTATCGACACTCCTTTAACAAGACAGAATAAGCATCCTATGCCTTTTTTGATGGACGCTGAAGAAGGGGCGAGAAGGATTAAGAAGGCGATCGCTCGCAAGAGACCTCTCTATGTTTTTCCTTTTAGAATGAAGATCTTAGTGACGATCTTAGATAAGATGCCGAGGTTTTTATATAGGCTTATCTTTAAGATTCCCGGGGCAAGGCCTTAATCTTTGTCTTTGATAATACCAAAACGAAGTATTGTTCCAGCAAAATCATTGATGAAAGTTGACCAAGTCTTACTGAGAAATCCTTCTTCTAATTTAAAACGAAATTGATCTATATTCATCTTCTGAGTTTCAGTTCTATTGGACCACGATTTTTCAAAGTCCCTCTCGAAACTTAAAGTTTCATGAGTATCGTGAACAACTGCACCTAACTCTCTAGAGCTACCTTGAAGACCTTCAGGAGTGAGGTTTGAAGAGCCAACAATAAGAGTCTTTCCATCAAAGCTTAAGATCTTTTTATGAGCTTTCAAAGAGCCCCTACCTTCCGTTTTAGTCGTTCGGATTTCAATCCCAGCGTCTTTCATCTTTTGAATAAAGATGCTGTTAGGAAATCCATTGAAGCCAAAGCTTTCATTATTATCAAGCATGATCTTAATCTTTAGCGAAGGCTGAAGCTTCTTCTTTAAGATAAGCGCATCGACGATATAAGAGTCATAGAGAAAGAGTTGATCTATATAGATATGCATTGAAGACTTTTTTATTAGATCGATGATGGAGTTTCTCACATTCACAATCTTTCCATCCTCGCTTGCTTCGTTGATTCGTAGAACGGATTGGCCCATCGCTGGGTAGAGGTCTCTTTTGATCATGAAGGACTCTAGAATATTTGAGCTTTGAGAGAGTTTATTCTTTTTAATTTTGAGGGCAGCTTTAATGTCTTGAATATAAGAGTCTTGAATGAGAGCGGCTGCAGGACCCTTTACCCAAAGGGCGTTAGCATAACCATCACTCAAATTGGTATTACCAAAATAAGCTTCTGGGCTAGGGGAGTTTCCATCAATAAGAAGAAGTCTTGAATGATCTCTCGATGAGGGAGCTTGATTCTTTTTCTGAAGGAGTGTGACTCTTTCTCCTAATCTTGGGTCTTCCCCAATCTTTCTCTTGAGATATTCAAAGTCAGGCATCAATTCATCTTTCATATTATGAAGGATCAGAAGCTTGAAGCCTTCTTTTTTAATGAGGGCCTGATTGATAAGAAACCTTGAGAAACTCTCTCCCTTTCCTTTAGTGAATTGAAAGATATCAATAAGGACAGTTTCTTTAGAGCTTTTAATCATCTCTTTTATTCTTTTATTATGGGCCTGATTATCATCAATCAACTCCACTTGGTTTCCTACAGTTAGTCCGTAAGGATCAAGGCTATAGCTATCGATATCTTGCAGGTCTTCTTCTAACTTAATAGTAAAGAGCTTTGTTTCAAGCATGGCCTGCTTGAAGAAAATATCTTCTTGTATACGGGCCAAAATGGCAGCTTTGTCTGATAGGTCATTCTTAGAATAAGAATAAAAACTTGAAGCTTCCGCTTCTGGTTCGTGAATAAGCTCTCTTAATATATCTAAGGCCTTTAGCCTCTCTTTAGAGTCAGGAGTTAAGATATAGTCTCTTAAGACGGAGAGTTTATTGACTTGAATTGAAAGCAAGACTTCTTCAAGTCTCGATTGATTTGGTGAAATATACTTCCAATAGATTAAGGGTCTTAAGTACTTGCCCGGAATATAAGGGTCGAGGCTCTTAATCAGTTTGGTCACTTTCTTTTTTGTTTTCTTATCTAGAACTTTATAGGTTTTTATAAACTCACTCTCAAGAGCGTAAGATGGATTTCCAAAGAGAGTAGGATAGGTCTTTAGATAGAGTTCTCGCAGCTCAATCGAATCTCTTATATTAATATCAGAGGCGAGGGCCAGGTTGCTTAAAAGAAAGATACTTAAAAGGAGGTGCTTCATTTGCCACCAACTTTTTTAAAGCTATGTTCAAAACGATAAAGGGAGAACTCTTTGATCAGGTCAGTGGCCTTAGGGCCTAAAAGAGTTCTTCTGGTTTTAGTTTTAAAAGCTCGTTTTTGTCCGAGAGAAAAGCCATCCCAGTTTCCAAAAGACTGAATCTTCGAACTTTGAGAAAAGCGCTGATCTTCTAAATTGAACTCTAATTCTTTAATATGCATTGAGAATCCATCACCATTTAAGAGGAATTTATTTACGTTTATATCTGTCTCTTATACACATCTCCGAGC